>Ga0182744_1000028_pt1 | contig 191052 bp, 152 predicted proteins | sample eDN3rd30CKraftMG_FD_128525 | JGI IMG/M metagenome (GOLD analysis project Ga0182744, IMG submission 128525) | Enriched Miracle-Growth compost microbial communities from Emeryville, California, USA - eDNA 3rd pass 30_C Kraft MG (version 2) (version 2) ... | reverse complement strand
GACTGAGGGATGAGAGGGCAATATTCAAAATCCAAAGACCAAATTCCAATCTTCAAATTCTCAAATTCCTCACATTTTCCAAATTCCAAAACCACCATCTTCAAATCTTCAAATCTTCAAATCAGATCAAGGGGCCAGCAGCCGGTGCCCGTTTTTAAAGAAGATGCGGCGCGCCACCACCAGCCGCGCCACGCCCTGACTGGTGTAGCCAATGCCCCCCTCGTAAGCCAGCGGAAAGCGGTCGCCATGCAGGATGATTATCCCGCCCGCATACCACTTTTGCGCATTGTACCCGAATGCCAGCCGGCCGGTAGCGCCCAGTTGCAGGCCTATTTTTTGCGTATGCCTGCCATTCACTTCCTGGGTAGTGTTCAGGGCCGGACCCGCGCCTGCATCCACCGCCATGGCCGCAAACCAGTGCTGCCGGTACACCAGGGCATAGGCATAGCCGGCCCGCAGCGTCAGGGCGTAATTGTGGAGGTAAGCCGGTTGTTTCCCCGCCAGAAATCCGGGATGCGCCGGGTACTCCGGCAGGATGCTTTTTCCCTTGTTGCTGATAAAATGGCCAAAGAAAGAACCGCCGAACAGAAAGGTGCCGCCGCTTTTTAATTGCCATTCCTGCTGATTCCAGCCGGCGCCCAGCGACAGCCGTGCCCCCCGCGGCATGTAAAGCAGCGAAGCGCCGGCGGTAATGCTTTGCAGGTCCGGAAAGTAAGGATAGGTGGTAGGCCCGGGCACATAGGTTACGTCGCTCAGATCGCGCAGGTGGAAGCCCCGGTAGCGCTGCACAAAAGCATCGGCTGCCCAGTTGTTTTTGTAGCGGTGCAGCTGCACATCCAGCTTGCGGGTTTTGCCGTAAAGGGTTTCTTTATTATCCCGGAAGGGCACGCCCACGCTAAAGTTCAGCCCGATACCGCGCAGCGTGATGCCCGCCCCCACGGCCAGGTAATTGTTGGGATAATAATTGAGGTGCTGTTTCAGCTTTTGATCGCTGAGCTGAAATACAGAAATCTTTTCCTGCACGTAAAGGCGCAGGGTAATGCTTTGCGGGAAACGGCGGATGTAGGTACTGTCCTGCGCAAAGGCAGTACCCGGCGAAAGCATGCCGGCTGCCAGGACGGGCAGCAGGAAAAAGAACCAGTGGCGACGCATCCGCATCAGCCTGAAAAATACGTGCCTCAGCATTCGTTGTTGCTTAAGCGCTGCTGCACGGCAGCCAGTTGCTGCGGGGTGCGAATGACCATTGTATCGTTGTCGCCAAAAATAAACATCAAATCCAGCGGCCGGTCTACCTGCCTGCTTTTTTGATCGCGATAGGTAAAATAGTCGTTTTCCGGGTGGTAATGCAGGATGTCTATGGGCGTAACGCGGTACCGGCTGCGGACGCGCATCAGATCGTCCATAGAAGCTCTCCGGCACAGGATGAGAATAACATATTGGAGGATGTCCATAAAAAGGAGGGATTTGGTTGGGTAAAGGTTATGCGCTATCGCTGTAAAAAGGAAAACTGTGCCATACCCGGAGGTAGCTGTCATGCAGGCAATAATGGATGGTTGGCAAGGCATTTTAAACCCGCAGGCGGGAATACTGCTGAGTATGGAAGCTGAATCCAGGAAGTGCTTAATCGGCTGTTTCCGGCACTTTGCTGCCAATGTCAAACAATCGGTAGGCCAAGCCCACGCCAAAAGCGGCCGGGCGCTGATAGCTTACCGTTTGCCGGGGTATCAGGTAATTGCCCTGCGCGTCCGTTACCCAGTAATCAGCCATTTTGGTAGGGCCCTTGCTATAAAAATAAACAAAGGCATGGGGCACCTGCGGGCCGGCCGGCTGCCAGCGGATATTGCATTCCCGGAGGCGGGTCACCACTTCGGTAGCGGCATCGCCGGAGGTGGTAAGGGCCAGGCCGGGCTGCAGGCCGCTGTAGGGAATGAGCTGCGGGTACGTGCGGTACAGGTCAAACAGCCAGCGGTCGCGTTCGGCAGGCATTTTCAGGGCATCGGCGCAGCCCGCCAGGCCTTCGTACACCCGTGCCAGAAACAGCTTTTCATAGGTTTCGTCTACCTGGTTTTTCTGCAGGATGGTTTTTAATTCCGTGTATGCCTGCCGGTAATGGCCCTGCTTCATGTGCAGGCGCGCCACAAACAGCTGGAAGTATTTGCGGATAGCCGGCCGTTTATCCTGCTTTATTTCTTTTTCGAAACGCTGGAGAAAATAATTGGTGGAAAAATCGCGGATGAGGTACCAGATTTCATCCCAGGTGGTAATGCTTTCGGTGGAAAACAGCTTGTATATCACGCGGTCGCGCTCGGGGTTCTGGGCAAACTGGTTAATGATCAGGAACTGCTGCATCCAGCGCTCGCCCAGCCGGCCGGCCATGCGGGTCAGCACGGTGGGGTTGTACCACCAGTTGGCATTTTCAAAACGCGCCGCCTCGTAGCCGGCTTCCTTGTTCAGCAGGCCAATCAGCTGGATGGCAAAATCATAATGGCTCTGGGTAAGCGTGGTACCGATGTGCAGCTCTTTGAACTCGGCGGCTTTGTTGTTGAAGCGCTGGCTTTCCTGGTATTGCCCGTCATAATACAGCGCGCGCGCCAGGGCAATATTGTACCAGCCAAAGCCGGGGGTAGAGCCATTGGCTTTGATGACGTCTTTGAGAAAGGTAACGGCCCGCGCCGGCTGATGTTTGTAGAGGTAAAGAATACTGGTGAAATAAACCCATTCCTGCAGCCGCTTGTCGCCCGCGTCCTGCGTGGAGGCTTTTTCAAATTCCTGTTCGGCGGTTTTAAAATCGCCGCAAATCAGGCGGAAGGAAGCATAGTTGTTGTGCGGAAAGTAAGGCGTGCCGCGCATCAGGTTGTAATAATAGGCGGCAGAGTCAATCTTCAGCGCATAGCTGTACATCAGCGAGCGGTAGTGGTACACGGTCAGGTACTCGTCTTTTTCGTAACCCGGCTGAAAGATGCCGCTGTTCAGCCTTTTATTGATGGCAATGCGGCGCATGGCGCTGTCCAGGTAGCGCATGGCCAGGGCTTCATTCTGGTCGATGCTGTTTTCCAGGAAGCTGTATTTGCTTTTGGTAAAGTAGCGGTTGCGGTGCACCGTCCAGGCCATGAGGTTGTAGAAATCCAGGTAGTAATCGCGCTGAAAGTTCCAGCGCTGCACCCGACGCAGCAGGCGGAACACAGCTTCCGGGTCTTCGGTATTGGCGTAGCTGTTCATCAGATAGTAGGCTATTTGCGTATAGTCTATCTGGTATTTGTAGTTGTTGATAAAGGTCAGGAGGTCGGAAGTGCGGGTGCGCAGCTCCTGTTTGTAATCGCGCTCCAGGGTAGCTAGGGCGCGCTCCAGCGGGGCAATGGCATTTTTGTAGCCCAGGTAGTCGGCTGCGTGGTTGTATTTATAGGCGCCTTCGTACATCCAGCCCACGTAATAGGTACTATCTATGCGGATGAATTCGCGCGAGCGGGGCAGGGCGTCATCGCTCGCGGGGTCCACGCCGGCACGCTTGGCATCTATCTCATAGCGTTGCGCGGCATGAGGCACTACCCGGGGCTGTGGAAAAGCAGGGATGGAATCCTGGGCAAAAGCAGGCTTGGGCAGGCAAAGCAGCAGGGTCAGCAGGCCCTTTATCAAATACTGCGAAAATGCCTTCCGGAGGTAGTTCATAGCTTAGGAAGCATGAAGTTAAAGCAGCAGGCAGCAGGGGCAAAAGGGGGGATAAAAATTTAAGGTTTGAAGGCCCGGCGCCGGCGGATCAGGGCATTTCGTTTCCGGGTAAAGCCGGATTTGGCTCCTGTGCGGGCAGGACAGGCAGCGCTATAAAAAAGGTAGTGCCTTCGCCTGCTTTACTTTCAAACCAAATGCGGCCGCCTGCGCCTTCTACCAGCCGGCGGGTCATGGCCAGGCCCAGGCCGGTGCCCGAGCTTTTCGTGGTAAAGTAAGGGGTAAAGATTTTTTCCTGCACTTCGTCCGGTATGCCCCGGCCGTTATCGGCTACCGTAATAAGGGCTTTTCCGGCTTCTTCTGTCAGGCCCAGAACAATACGGCCGCCTGCTTTTTCTTCCGGCATGGCCTGCGCGGCGTTTTGAATCAGGTTGGTAAGGATGCTTAAAAGATGATTGCGGTCGGCCCACACAAACGTGTCCTGCGGGGGCAGCTGCAGGGTTACGGTGATGCGGCTGGCTTCCTGGTGCAGGGTGGCCGCGCGTTTCAGAAAAGAATTAAGGTGCAGGCGCTCGGGCTGCGGCTCGGGCATGGCGGCAAAAGCGCTGAAGCTGCCGGCAATATGCGCCAGGTGGTCTATCTGTTCTATCAGCGAAGCGCTGAGCCGCCGCGCCAGCGTCAGCGCGTCGGGGCGGTTTTGGGTAATGGCCTGCTGCAGGTACTGTATGTTCAGCTTCATGGGCGTCAGCGGGTTTTTTATTTCGTGGGCCACCTGCCGCGCCACTTCCCGCCAGGCGGTTTCGCGCTCGCTGCGCGCCAGCATGGCAGCGCTTGCCTCTACCTTTTTCACCATCTTGTTGTATTCGCGCACCAGCCGGCCTATCTCATCATCGTGCGGCCATTGCAGGGGCTCATTGCCGCGTACGTCTGTACGCTCCAGGTGTCGGATGATTTTTTCCAGCGAACGGCTGAGCCAGTTGGTGAGCGGCACCGTCAGCAGCCCGGACAGTAATAAGGCCAGGATGTACAGGTTAATCAGCGCCACCACCACGTAGCTGATTTGGGCATTCAGCTCTTTGGCCGAGCTAAAGAAGGGTACGTTCAGGTAATAAGCGGGCTGCCCCTGCGGGTTGGTCAGCGGCAGATAGCTGGAGGTGAATTTAAGGCCGCCAATTTGTTCGTCGGCCACATAGGCAGGGCTCATCATGGGCCAGGGGTGGTGTAGCACATCGGGGCGCAACAGGGGCGAAAGCAGGCCGTTGTTAAACAGCTCGTCGCGGGTGGTGTACAGCAGCCGGCCCAGGCTGTCGTAGATGTGGATGTCCACATTGTGGTTGTAGGCCTGCCGGGCCAGGATGTATTTAAACTCCGGATCGCTGGCGGGTGGCGGGTCTGCCGGCTTGCGCTGCTCGTGCAGGTATTGCTCGATGCGGTTGCTGATAAGCTCCAGCGTGGCCAGCCGCTGATTGCGGGTGTTCTGGCGGTAATAGGCCGCCACCAGGCTGGTGGTGGCCAGGCCAATCAGCACAAACGACACAAATACCAACAGCAGCATGGCCAGTTGCACCCGCCGCCGCAGCGAAAGGTGCAGGACGGGATGGGCGCCCGCCAGCCAGTTTGTCCAGAGTGTGCCGGCGCCAAGCAGCAATGCCAGCAGCGCCAGCAGGGCAAAAACAAAGGAAAAGAAAAGCACCACGTCCAGCAGGCCATGGCTTTGCTGCAATACCAGCACCGTGCGACCGTTGTCTGCCACATAGCGCAGCAGTTCCAGGCCGTTGCGCTGCTGCTGCCACAGCAGGCTGCCGGACCCTTGTTGCAGGTAGTAGGGGAAAGGAAAATCGCTGGAGCGGGTTACGATGCGGTTGTCTTCGTAAATGGCAAAGGCAAAAGACTGCTCGGCCGGGTTGCTTAGCAGCCGGGCCGGTAAAAATAAATCCGGCAGCACCCGTTCGTTGATGGCTTTCTTGCGGCTAAGCTCCAGGAATAAAAAGCCGGTGCTTTGCCCGCCCTTGTAAATTTCCAGCCGGGCCAGGTAGGTGTTTTGGCTGCCCTTGCCGCCGCGAAAATAAAGGCCGGCATCGGCGGTGGCCACGGCATTGTCCAGCTCTTTTTCGTAATAAGCCATGCCCTGGTCGTTGTCGTTGTACAAAGGCAGGCCGTTTTCATCAAATACCAGCAGGTTGGCGCTGTAGTTGCTGAGCCAGGAGGTAAGGTAATAGGCGTTGATTTGCCGGTTTAAAAGCTGCCGGCTTTCGGCGCTGGGTTGCTCCAGAAAGCGCACCATGTTCTCATCCTGTTGCAGGCGCAGGGCCAGGGTAGGGAAATACCATTCCAGCCGGTTATCCGACTCGGTGGCTACCCGCTCGGCAAACAACTGCATCAGCACGATGCTTTTCTGATGGTTGAAGTAATGCAGCAGCGGGGTGGCAGAGGCGGCCAGGAAAAGGCCGGTCATGACCAGCGGCAGCTCGGCCGGGCCATGGGCCAGCTGCTTTTGGCCGGCATCCAGCACCAGCAGGGCCAGCACCAGCCACAGCAGGGAAACCGGCAGGGGCAGCGCTGCGGTCAGTGCAGGAAACAGCCAGGCTGCCAGCGCGGCCATACCGGGCAGCAGCAGGTATTTAACCCAGGCATTCCCCAAAAGATCGCCTAATGCCCGGATGCAAAAGAAAAGCAGCAGGCAAAAAGAAAGCGTGATGCAGGCGGCAATACCGATACCCAGCATGCTGAGCCAGGAAACGTGCCGCAATGCATCTGCACTGAAAGAAATTCCGGAAGAATTAAGCACCAGGCTTTTCAGGACACCTGCTGCTGAAAAATAGCAAACTACCGTAAGGCCAGCCACTGCTATGGCGGCCAGCCAGCGTACAGGCTGCCTTGCCTGCCAATGACGGAACGTAAGCCGGGTAGCCCCAAACCAGCACAGCCACAAAAAAAGCAGGGCATGCAGCAGTAAGTCTCCCAGCGATGGCAGCAGCATGTTGGTACTGTAGAGCTGCGGCGAGAAAAGGGGCAGATCGGAAAGTTGCAGGGGCAGGCCCGGCCAGAAGGCCGCCGCCCGCAAAAGAAGGCCCGCGCCTGCAATAAGCAGGAAGCCTTTTACTGCCTTTTTCCGGCGTGCCAGCCAAAGCGCCAGCAATTGCAGCCACAGCACCAGGAAAAGGAGTGCTGCAGCGGCCAATATAATACCCGCCGCTGCGGGCTGCGCATGGGGCGCCCGTGGAAGGGTAATATAAGCCAGTGTACGGCCGTCTGCGTCATGCAGCGCCATGGCGCCTGCAGCAGGTTTTTCGCTAACGGCCATGCCGGGGCTCAGCGGCAGCCCGTTGGCAAGGTGCGACTGCAGAAAATTGTTTTCGAACGGATAGATAACGGCCAGCGGGAAAAACGCAGTGACAGATTGCTGCGCATTCAGCTGCCTTCGCTCGGCAATCCCTACAAATGGCAACTGCCGGAAAAACACGGCACGTCCTGGCGGCAGGGCAGCGCTCAGCAGCGAGGTATCTGCCAGGCGGTCGGTGTTCCAAAACGTCAGTTGGCCCGGCTGGCCGGTGTAAATAAAGTAAGGCGCATCCAGCAGTTTTTTTTCAGCCTCCGGGCTCAGGTTGTTTTGCAGGAGCTGCCGGGTAAGGTCTTTATTGGCCAGCAACTGATGGAAGTGTCGTTGCTGCCGCTGCCAGGCTGCCTCTAATCCGGCTACGATACGCTTTGGTTGTTCCTTTTGCGTGATAACAAAAGAAAGCACGGCCGCCCCTGCCCCGCACAGCAGGCTCAGCAGCAGCCAGAAGTAATATGGAGGCTTGCGTATCAATGGAGGGTTATTCCTGCTTTTTTACCTCGTTCCAAATAGCATCCATTTCCGCCAGCGACATTTCCTGCAGGGTTTTACCCAGCTCGCCGGCCCGTGCTTCGATTGCCTGGAAGCGGCGGATGAATTTTTTATTGGTACGCTCCAGCGCCTGCTCGGGGTCTATACCGGCAAAGCGGGCATAGTTGATCAGGGCAAAAAATACATCGCCCAGCTCGTCTTCGGTTCTTTCGTGATTGCCGGTGGCCGCTGCTTCGTACAGCTCTTTTATTTCTTCTGAAACCTTTTCCTGCACCTGGTCCATGTGTTCCCATTCAAAGCCCACAGTTTTGGTTTTTTCCTGCAGGCGCAGGGCTTTTACCAGTGCCGGCAGCGCCTGCGGCACGCCCGAGAGGATGGATTTCTTGCCTTCGCGCAGCTTTATTTTTTCCCAGTTTTTCTTCACCTCTTCATCGGTACGGGCGGTTACACTGCCATAAATATGCGGATGGCGCTGCACCAGCTTGTTGCATACGCCTTCTATCACATCTTCCAGGGTAAATTGCTCCTGCTCGGCGCCAATGCGGGCATAGAAAAGCAGGTGCAGCAGCAGATCGCCGAGTTCCTCGCGAATGCCATTCCAGTCTTTATCGGTGATAGCGCCGGCCAGCTCGTAGGTTTCCTCAATGGTCAGCTGGCGCAGGGTATCAATAGTTTGTTTTTTATCCCAGGGGCATTGGGTGCGCAGTACATCCAGAATATTCCTGAGCCGCTCTATGCTGTTGTAATAAGGCATGTTGTAAATGTAGGCAAAGGCAGGGTTGGCAGCGCGGAAGGAGCCGGACGCCTGGCTTTTTCATTGGTTTTTAAAAATTAACTGCCCCACTGGTACGCCTGCAGCGGACCGGTGTCTATACCGCAAAGCTGCAGGGCACGGTGCACTACGGTATCTGCCAGGGCCTCAAGAGACTGCGGGCGGCTGTAAAAAGAAGGGGTGGCCGGGCAAATGATGCCGCCTGCTTCGGTAACGGTGGTCATGTTGCGCAGGTGAATCAGGTTGTACGGAGCCTCGCGCACCACGCACACCAGGCGGCGCCTTTCTTTAAGCATCACGTCGGCGGCGCGGCTTACCAGCTCGTTGCTGATGCCGCCGGCAATGCGGCCCAGGGTGCCCATAGAGCAGGGGCAGATAAGCAGGGCGGCATAATCAGAAGACCCACTGGCAAAAGGCGCCAGGAAATCGTTTTTCTCCCAGATGCGAAATGGAAACCGCTCGTAGTCTGTATGGCCCAGTTCCTGCTGCCACACAAAGCGGGCATTATCGCTGTATACCAGGCTTACGTCGGTAACGCTGCCCTGCAGTTGCAGGGTATGGAGGGCTGCCAGCAGTTGCCGGGCATAAATGGCACCGCTGGCGCCGGTGATGGCAAGGGCAATCTTCACAGGCAGGAAAAAGGGTTAAAGCGTGGCAAACAAAATTAGCTTTAACACGGTAAACGAAAGCAGCACGTAATTTGCGGCAGCACCATGATGAAAAAGAACATCTTTAAAATAACCCTTGCTGCCCTGGCCCTGTTGCTGGCGCTGCAACCTGCAGGCGCGCAAAGCAAGCAGCTGAACCGTACTGCTACCAAGGAAACAAAGGCACCGGCAACCGGCGCCATTAACTGGATGACCCTGGACGAAGTGCAGGCCGCAATGAAAAAACAGCCCCGAAAAGTATGGGTGGATGTGTATACCGACTGGTGTGGCTGGTGCAAGGTGATGGATAAAAAAACCTTTTCCAACCCGGAAGTCATCAAGTATCTGAACGAGCATTTTTACATGGTAAAGGTGGATGCAGAACAAAAAACAGACATCCGCTTTCTGGGCAAGATGTATGCTTACCAGCCCGAGCGGCGGGTGAATGCCTTTGCCATAGAGCTGCTGCAGGGCCAGCTAAGCTATCCCAGCGGTGTGTTTATGGAAGAAAATTTCCAGACGCCGCAGGTGGTGCCCGGTTATCTGGATGTGCCTCAGTTTGAAATGGTGATTAAGTACCTGGGCGAAGGCGCTTATAAAACCACTTCTTTCCAGGACTGGCAGCAAAATTTTAAAGGTACCTGGCAGTAATTTCGCGGACCCGGGCGTTTTTGGCAGCCCTTGCACCTGTTTTTCCGCCGCCCTCTTCCACCATGCGTTTTTTCTTTTTTCTTTTTTCTTTTCTTTTTGCACTGCACAGCCTGGCCTGGGGTCAGCAGGAAGCAACGCTGCGGCAACCCCGCATCCTAATCCTGCTGGACGGCTCTTCTTCCATGACCTATGAATGGGGCAAAGCAGGCAGCAACAATGGCAGTAAAGACGCAGCCGCCATTACCCGTTTTCAGGCAGCCGCCAAGGTGGTAAACGCCCTGATAGATTCTGTGTACGCGGTAAACGGGGCTGTGGAATTTGGCCTGCGTGTGTACGGACAGCAATTTGCGGCTCAGGAAAACAACTGCTTTGACACCCGCCGTGAGGTGGCTTTCAGCAAAGACAACCAAACCCAGATGGCGCTGCGCCTGGCCAGCATTACCCCGCGCGGCGTCAGTCCCATTGCTTATTCGCTGCAAAGGGCCGCGGTGGAAGATTTGGAAGATGAAGCCCGGAATGCCTATGCCATTATCCTGATTACCGACGGTGGCGAAAGCTGCGGCGGTAATATCTGCGAAGTGGCGGAAATGCTTTTAAAAAAGAAAATTTTCTTCCGGCCCTATATCATCAGCCTGGTGGACTACCAGCCGCTGAAAGCGGAATATTCCTGCCTGGGCGGTTATATGCAGGTAGCCCGGCCGGCGGATATTGGTCCTGCCATCAGCAGCATTGTAAAAGATTACCGCCCGCTGCTAAACGACCCTACCGTTAAAAGCGCGCCGCCTGCCGTGGTGGCCGCGCCCGTCCCTGCGCCGGTAACGGTAGTGAAACCGCCGCCGCCCAGGCCTGTGGTGGCTTTTCAACCGGCCATGGCCATGAGCACCAGCCACTACAGGTTTTTGCCTGTAGCCTTATTTGTAAAAGCGCGGCTCAACCGCCGTCCGCTGCCCGTTGTAACCTTTCCCAAAGAAGAACCGGCGCCTGCGCCGGTGGTGGTGAAGAAAGATACCACCGCGCCGCCCGAACGTCCGGCCCCGCCGCCGCCCAGGCAACCGGAGACCACTACGGTAAAAATTGTAGCTGCCGAACCGGCAAAGCCGCTGGCTTCCAAGCCCGTACCGGCGCCAAAGCCGGCGCCCGCCCCACCGGCGGAAATAGACATTAAAATAGAACGCGAAGACGCCGCGCAAACGCTGGTGGAAGTCTTTTTTACAGACGGCAGGGGCAGGTTTTACCAGAGCACGCCCAAATTGCAGTTTACAGACAAAAGCGGCAAGGTGGTAAAACAGTTTTACCGCACGGTGGATGCCAATGGCAATCCGGACCCGCAGGAAATGACTGGCGGTACTTACCGTATGATCATTACCGGCAAAAAGAATACAAAGACACGGGAGGTGGAAATCCTGCCCAATAAAATGAACAAGCTGGTGCTGAAAGTGCCCAACGGCTCGCTGAAATTCAGCTATGCCGGCGCGCCCAACCGCCCGGTATCCGAGTTTAACGCGATTGTGAACCGCCGCTTTGCGCCCGGCCCGGTGGTGCACCAGAAAGCCAGCGAAGAGCTGGAGTACGAGCCGGGCAACTACTACATCGAGCTGAATACGCTGCCCATTTCCCGGTTTAATACTGATTTGGATTTCGGCGGGGAAACGGAAATACTGATTAAGGAACCGGGCTTTGTGCAAATTGCCAATACCAACCCGGTTGGCGACGTTCAATTATTTCATCCTCTCGGCGACCGCTACGTAAAGTTTTATACCATACCCGTAACCGGAAACGTGCCCGCGCAAAAGCTTATGCTGAAGCCAGGCGTTTATGAGGCCCATTGGCTGCCCGACCCCAAAATTCCTTATGCCAAGGAAAAGGTGGTGCCTTTTGAAGTAAAAAGCAACAGCATTACACAGATAGAGCTGAAATAAGTGGATGCCGGCCGGGATATTAGCCGCCGCAGGGCCTAAGGCCAGGATGTTTCCTTCATTGGTATCACCATCACTTCCGGAATCACTGATTCTTTGGGCAGGGTCAGCACAAAGCGAATGGTTTCCGCTACATTTTTCGGGTCCTGCAAAACGTCCATCGGCGTATCGGGAAAGCGCTCCAGGATAAAAGGCGTTTGCATGCCGCCGGCCACCACCGCTGTTACCTTAATGCCATCTTTACGGGCTTCGGTATGCAGGGCATGGCTAAAGCCCAAAAGCCCCCATTTGCTGGCGTGGTAGGCGCTGGCATTGGGCCAGGCACGCTTCGCTGCGGTGGAAGCAATGTTGATAATCTGCCCTTCGCCTTGTTTTTTCATAAAGGGATACACCGCTTTGGATACATGGAACGGTCCCAGCAGGTTTACATCAATTACCTGATGAAACTGCTCGTAGCTGATTTCCTCAATGGATAAGGTGTGATCTACGCCGGCGTTGTTGATTACGGCGTCAATACGGCCATACCGGTCTATGATTTTTTGGATGGTTGCTTCCACGCTTGCGGGATCGGCTACATTCATCTCAAAGCCTTCGGTGGTACAGCCGTTGTTGCCCAGCTCTTCCGTGATTTTTTGCAGGTTGCCTGCTTTAATGTCTGCTGCCAGTATAGTAGCGCCTTCCTGCGACAGCACGCGGCAAATAGCTGCGCCCAGGCCCTGCCCGCCGCCGGTAACGAGGATGATTTTTCCGTTGAGGTTGTTCATGTGATTATTAAAATAAATTTCCGGACAGGGGAGTCAAAAAAGTTGTGCCTTGCGCCTGGCATCTTTTTTAAGCCAACAGCGGCAAAAGTTTTTGCATGAAAATTACCAGTCCGGCTTTCCATCCCGGCGATGAGATGCCCCTGCCATATACCTGTCTGGGCCCTAACATCAATCCGCCTTTAAACTTTGAAGATGTTCCCCAGGATGCGCAAAGCCTGGTGTTGATTTTTGAGGATGTGGATGCCACACCCAAACCCTGGACGCACTGGCTGCTGTTTAACCTGCCGCCTGATACGGCTGTTACGGAAGATGCCATACCGGCAGGCGCCACGGAAGGGCTGGCCAACAATCATTCGTTTGGCTATGAAGGTCCCTGTCCTAAATATTTCAACGGTACCCACCGCTATTGGTTCCGGCTGTATGCCCTGAGCAAAAAGCTGGATTTGCCGCCGGCCACCGGGCGGGAAGAAGTGGAGCTGGAAATGAAAAACTGCATCCTGGCGCAGGCGGAACTGCAGGTGCTTTGCACGGCAAAAGCCTAAAGCATTTATACAATAACGGTTTTGTTTCCTGCAGGCGTATCAATGCCCCAGTCCTGAAGGGCGTTGTTGCTCATGGCTATGATCGTGGCCGGGTCCATGATGCGGGCACGCGCCGCCTCAAAACGGGTGAGCCGGTCGCCATACATCCGTTGCAGGCGTGCAGGATTCAGGCTGTTGATTTTGCCCCAGTGAAAAGTATAAGGAATGCCGGCTTTTTCCAGCGACTGCCACATGGCATCATAGAAGATAAACGTTTGCGCGGATTGCACGCCATCCAGTTCCAGCACGCAGGTTACCGGCTCGAATTGCGTAAAGGCCAGCAGCGCTTTAGAGCCTTTCACAAAGCGGAAAGCAAACAAGCCCGTGAAGGACCCGGAATCTTTATTGACCTGCAATAAAATTGGTATCACTTTCCGGATGTCGGCAGGCCGCAGGCCAATGGCCGCAGAAGCCACCTTTCCGCTGAGCGTGGTGTTGCAGAATATTTCTGCCAGGGTGCCGGTAATGCCTTCATAGGGGGTAAGGCTGGCTGCGGTTACCTTATTCACAAGAAAGGGCGTGATGCCGGGCAAGGCATTGGTAATTTTTCCAATAAAGCAGGGGGCATCGTCGCCGGGGCCAATGCCATCGCCATTGGGTTTGGGCGGTGTGTAGCCGGTACGGTAAGGCCGTTTGTACATCACCGTCATGTAGGCGCCTTTGTCTAAGTCATAAGGATTAATCAGGGACTGAAAATGAAAGGGCCGCTCACCGGGAAAAGGCAGCTTCGGATAATTGAAATCCAGGGTTTCCAGTTGGTGCAGCAAGGCCTCATCCAGGGGCACGCGGCGCAGGTAGCCTTCCAGCAGGAAGATGTCTTCAGTTTCCAGCAGTACGCCCTGAATAAAACCAAAAGCGCCCAGGCCCACCACCGCCGCGTAAAACGCTTCATCGTCGCGCACCAGCTCTGCGCCCAGCCTGGCGGCAAACGCTTCATTGACTACCGGGTAAGAAGCCCGCTCCAGGAAAATATGGCGGTTGGGAGAAGTAATGATGTGCAGCCCCACCGCTGCATCATGAATGGCGCCGAAGTTCAGCGCCGCGCCATGGGTGCCGGTGGCCATAGCGCCTACAATGGTTTGCCCGTTGCTGGCGCCTACGGCGGAAAGGCTGAGCCCGCGGGCATTTAAAAACTGGCTGAGCTCCCACACGCAATTACCGCACTGTGCGAAACAAAGCTTACGCGCCTCGCCGGCATATTCCGCTGACACGCTGCCGGCATTAATGGTAAAGCGGGTATTGAGCGGCTTGGTATTGAGGATGATGCCCGGCGTGGCAGAAATGGGCGACAGCGACCAGTTGCCGCCCAGCGGACGGATGGGCACGCCACTGTCTATGGCTTTCTGAAGCAGTCCCTGAATGCCCTTCGTGGTATCATTATAGTTTTCCAGCGTAGTGCCGCTGGTTTCATTGGCCAGGTCGTACACATCGGCCACTTTTTGGCGAACCGTGCCGTGCAGGTTGTGCCAATCATGGATGCCGTGCTTAAAGATTTTCATGGCAGGAGGCTGGTTTAAAGTTCACCGGACTGCGGGCAGGGCTTGCCGCATTTGTAAATCACTTTTATGGGGCAGTAAATGCCGAGCGTGGCTACTGTGAGCAGGGCAAAGCCCAGGTTGGTTTTGACCTTTACCTCTGCCACACCCAGTGCGCCAATGGTGTCGCAGTTGGGCGTATGCAGCACCTGTGGCTGGTTCATCAGCCCCCAAAACAGGCTGTAGGTATTGATGGTGGTGGTGCTCAGCTCATCCGTAGCGGCCTGCGCTTTGGTGGACAGTTTGTAGGTATAGCAGCTATTGAGGAGCAGCAGGCCGGCCAGCAGGCAGGAAAGGCGGCTTTTGTGTTGTAGCGGCATAAAAAGAGCAGGTTTTGGTACAAGATGCCTGACAGGAACGCCCACACAAGCCGGCCACCTAAAACATAAAACAGGGCGCAGAACTGCCTTTCTAAAGCACTAAGATAATAAACAAAGCAATTGCAGGTATAATATATTGTAGAGGCTTTGCACTTTTTTCTTAGTGAAGGCAAAGGCTTACTCTTTCCCCAGGTACCGCAGCAGTGCTGCTTCTTTCATCTTGCTTTCCAGCACAAGATCCACGCTTTTGCCGTACGTGTGAATGCGCTCGTGCAGAAAATCGGCGTGGGCTTCTTTTTTGGCGGTTGGGTCTTCGCACAGCCTGCGGCTGCTGGAGTAGTGAAACACAGGTTTTACATCCCAGGTATGGTACGCAGCCAGAAAGGCCTCTTCTTCGGTAAGGCCGTCCGGATGCAGGGAATGATGGAAGTAATCAAACACAATGGGAATACCCGTCTTATCGTGCAGGGGCAATAATTCCTTTACTGAAAAAAGGCCAGGCTTGTCGTCGTTTTCTACCGTCAGGCGGTTGCGTACGCCGGGGCTGAGGCGCTGAAGGTTTTCTGCAAAGCGTTCGAGCGTGGCAGCTTTATCGCCATAAGCGCCACCTACGTGAATGTTGATTTTGTGCCAGTGTGTTTGGGGCAGCCCCATGAGGTCAAACAGATGGGCGTGGTACTCCAGGTCTTTGATGGAATTGTCCAGCACGGTGCCCGGCTGCGCGGCCAGCTTTACAAAATGGTCTGGGTGGGTAGTGAGGCGCAGGCCGCGGCTGCCAATGGTTTTCAATACCTTTTTTATTTCGGGAAAATCAGGAAGATCTTCCAGCCGGTATTCGGAGGCCCAGGGAAAAAGGGAAGAGGTGATGCGAAATACGCGGATGCCCTGTGCCACATTCCAGTCTACGATTTTCAATAAATCCCGCACGTTTTTCAGCGCCAGCTCAGAGGCGTAGGGCAACCCTTTTTCCAGAAAGGTTTTGCGGATCATGCCGCGGTTTACCATCACGCCTTCAGCGGCAAGGGTGGTGTTGATGCAGGCATAGCCCAGGCGGACTTCGGGTGGTTGGGACAAAGTGAAAATACGGTTTAAAGCTGCAGCAGTGGCAGAATCGTGCCAGGTACTGCGGCTGCGCCGAAAGGCTGCCGGATGCGAGCGGAAAGCCTGCACGGTATGGCGTTCCCGGCCTTCGCCGGGAACGGTGCGCGGGTGCAGCTTGGAGCGGGCAGCCGGAATTATCGCTGCCCGGAGCGGCAAAGGCGACAGCCCCAAAAAAGCGGGTGTCTGCAGGTGGAAAGTGGAAACTACTTAGCGGCTCAGGTGCATGCTGCGCTCTTTGTACAGCGCGCGGAACCAGGGGTCGCGCAGGCTTTTGATGAAGCGGATGGCCTCGCCGGTGCTTTTCATTTCAGGGCCCAGCTCTTTGTTGACGCCGGGGAACTTGTTGAAGGAAAATACCGGTTCTTTCACCGCAAAGCCGTCCAGCTTTTTGACAATGTCAAAGTCTTTCAGCTTGCGCTCGCCCAGCATTACCTTGGTGGCAATGTTGAGGTAAGGCACGCCGTAGGCTTTGGCAATAAACGGCGTGGTGCGGCTGGCGCGGGGGTTGGCTTCTATCACAAACACCTCGTCGTTTTTGATGGCGTACTGGATGTTGATAAGGCCTTTGATGTTGAGGCGCAGGGCAATTTTTTTGGCGTATTCCACCATTTCTTCCACCACCAGCGGGCCCAGGTTAAAGACAGGCAGCACCGAGTGCGAGTCGCCGCTGTGGATGCCGGCAGGCTCTATGTGCTCCATGATGCCCATGATGTGTACTTCCTCGCCATCGCAAATGGCATCTATCTCGGCCTCCTGGCAGCGATCCAGAAAGTGGTCGATCAGGATTTTGTTGCCCGGCAGGTATTTCAGCAGGCTCAGCACGCTTTTCTCCAGCTCGTCGTCGTTGATCACGATGCGCATACGTTGACCGCCGAGCACGTAGCTGGGGCGTACCAGAACGGGGTAGCCTACCTCGCGGGCCACTTCCATGGCCTCGTCGGTGGTATAAGCGGTGCCGTAGTTGGGGTAAGGGATGTTCAGTTCTTTGAGCAAATCGCTGAAGCGGCCGCGGTCTTCGGCAATGTCCATATCGTCAAACGAAGTGCCGATGATGCGGATGCCTTTTTCATGCAGCCTTTTGGCCAGCTTCAGGGCTGTTTGGCCGCCCAGCTGCACAATCACGCCGTAGGGCTGTTCGTGCTCGATGATTTCCCAAAGGTGCTCCCAGTACACCGGCTCGAAGTACAGCTTGTCTGCCATATCGAAATCGGTGCTTACGGTTTCCGGATTGCAGTTGACCATAATGGCTTCGTAGCCGCAGTCTTTAATGGCAATCAGGCCGTGGGTACAGCAATAATCAAACTCAATGCCCTGCCCGATGCGGTTGGGGCCGGAACCCAGGACAATAATTTTCTTTTTTTGAGAAGAGATGGATTCGTTTTGAAGTAACTGCTGGTTCATTGCTGCCTGCAAAGGTAGGCAGCCTGTACGCTAATGTCGTTTAAAAAATGAAGCGGCGGTAAAAGCGCGGTGGCTGGCACGGCATTATCATATAAAACAACAACAGCAAAGCCTGCAAAAGCGCGGAATTTCCTGCCATAAATTATTTTGCAACACCGTTTATGGCGGCGCGCTGCTACCAGGCAGCTATTTACTAAATATTACATTTCACTTCATCCGCCACTATGTTTGAACACCTGCCCCTGCCACAGATAGAAGCCCTGGCCATTGCCGCCATCTGCGGCCTGCTGATTGGCATAGAGCGCGAGTACCACAATAAAAGCACGGGCGTCCGCACGCTGGTCCTGATTTGCGTGGGCGCTGCTTTGTTTGGCATCCTGAGCCGCATGGGCGCCAACAGCGATGACCGTATTGCAGCCAATATTGTAACAGGTATTGGCTTTTTAGGCGCGGGTGTTATTTTTAAAGACCGGCTTTCGGTGGTAGGGCTTACCACTGCCGCCGTGATTTGGGCCACCGCGGCTATAGGCCTTGCCGCCGGCATGGCCCTGTACAGCCTGGCGGTTTTCAGCGCGCTGCTGGTGCTGGCTACCCTGATGGTGCTGCATCAGCTGGAGCTTTGGGTGAACCGCCTGCCGCAGAAAAGATCCATCACCATTACATTTTCGGTCAGCGGCCGGAATGTATTGAAGGGGATAGAAGACCTGGCAGTTGAATGCCGTTTAAAGGCGCGGCAGATGCAGGTAAGCAAGAAGGACGGCAACAGCATTGTTGTGCTGGAACTACGGGGTAAGCCGCAGGATATCAGCCGGTTTGAACATGGATTGATGGACCGGGAAGAGGTGGCGGCGTTCCATTAAAGCCCGCTATTTGTCAATCTTGTGTCAATACCGACGTTTTCATCCTTTATTTAAAACAGGCCGTTTACCTTTGTCGGACAATTTTGTCCTTTATTCAAAAACAATCCCGGCATGATGACCGCAACCGAAAATGTACTGGTGGTATACGAACTGGAACCCCGCCTGAAACACGCCACAATTTTCTCCCGCTTCGCGCAGGTGCCCGAAGGCGAATCGCTGACCATTATTAACGACCACGACCCCAAGCCGCTTTATTATCAGATGCTCGGCGAGCTGGGTAATGTATTTATCTGGGAATACCTGGAACAGGGCCCGGAAATCTACCGCATCCGGATTACCCGCCGGATTACCGGCACAAACGAAGAAACGCTGGGTCAGATTGCGGTGAAGGATCTGCGCAAGGCAGAAGTGTTTAAGAAATACGGCCTCGACTTTTGCTGCGGTGGCAAAAAAACCGTGAAAGAAGCCTGTGCCGAAAAAGGCATTGACCCCGCAGAAGTAGAACAGGCATTAAACCAGGCGGATAAAAACTTTGTGACCCGCCCCCTGCCATACAATGAATGGACGCCGGACTTCCTGGCCGACTATATTGTGCAGACACACCACCACTATGTGCGTCAATCGCTGCCCGACCTCGTGGCTTATGCTACCAAAGTAGCAAGCGTGCATGGCGGTCATCATCCTGAACTGCATCAAATCCGCAACCTGGTAAGCGAGGTGAATGCAGAAATGTCTTCGCACATGGTAAAAGAAGAAAAGGTGCTGTTTCCCTACATCAAAGAGCTGGTGCGCCACAATGGCAAAGCAACTCATGCCGAAAGTTTTGGCAGTGTGCAAAGTCCCATCAACATGATGGAAGAAGAACACGAATCGGTAGGCAAAGCCCTGGAAGACATCCGTGCGCTGAGCAACAACTTTATGGTGCCCGCCGATGGCTGCGCTTCCTACAAGCTGCTGTTCCATATGCTGGAAGAATTTGAAAGCGACCTGCACATCCATGTGCACCTGGAAAACAATATCCTGTTTCCCAAAGCACTGGAACTGGAGAAAAATAATTAGCTGATTAGCTGATTCCGGAAATTCCCACAGCTTATCTGTGAGGCCGCAGCACCCAAACTGCCCTCCGGCAGGCTGTGGGAAATTTTTTTAAATGATAACCCAAGCACTAAATTTTTTATGAAAAGCAAGCTATTCCTTTCTGTTTTCCTGCTCCTTTCCCTGGCTGCCTGCCAAAGCGGGCCAGCCACCCACGACCACAGTCAGCCGGCTGCCGGTACCGAGGTGCACAACCACAGCCACGAAAACGAAACCCCTGCCCTGAGCCTGAACAAGGGCGCTAAGTGGGAAACAGACGCCAGCACCCGCCAGCATGCCGTTTTGTTGCAGCGCATGGCCAACAGCTTTCAGAGCAGTGAAAGCACACCGCTGCAGGCCTACCACCAACACGCCGCAGCTGTACAGGAGGAACTGAACCAACTGATAAAGGATTGCCGGATGAAAGGCCCCGAACACGATGCCCTGCACCTTTGGCTGGAGCCCGTGCTGCACCGCACCCGCGCCCTTAGCGAAACAGAAGACCCTGCCGCTGCCGCAACTGCCACGAAACAACTGCAGGAAGATATTTTGAAATTCAGTCAATACTTTAACTAATGCGCATTAATGCCCAGACGAAGATTGCCGCCCTGCTGAAAGCCCATCCGGATGCGTTGGAAGCCATTGTTGCGCTGAGTCCTGATTTTAAAAAGCTGCGCAACCCGGTGCTGCGTAAGCTGATGGCCGGCCGCACCACCATTGCCATGGCGGCTAAAATTGGCGGCTGCACGGCAGCAGATTTTTTTCGGGTACTGGCGCCGCTTGGTTTTGAACCCGAAGATGCTGCTCCTGCTACAGGCGTCCCGTCTTTCAATAATCTTCCCAAGCCGGAAATGCTGACCCATCTGGAAGAAGCACAACTGGTGGCACTGGATGTGCGCGATCTGCTGGCATCGGGTAGCGACCCGCTGAAGCTGATTCAACAAACGGTAAAGGAACTGCCTGAAGGGAAAGTGCTGCAGCTGATCAACAGCTTCGAGCCCACGCCGCTCATTCACCTTCTGAAAAAGCAGGGCTTCAGTCATTACGTGGAACACCTGGGCGCAGATTTGGTGCAGACTTATTTTTATAAGGAAAACAAGGAGCAGCAAGTTGCCGGAGCGCCTGCCGCAAAGGAGGCAACTCTTCAGCCGGGCAGCTGGAATGCCTGGCTGGCACACTTTGCAGGAAGGCTGGTGCCTGTAGATGTGCGCCACCTGGAAATGCCACAGCCCATGATGACCATTTTAGAAGCGCTGGACAAGCTGCCGGAAGCACATGCCCTGCACGTGCAGCACAAGCGCATACCGGTATTTTTGCTGGACGAGCTGGCTGCCCGGGGCTTTAACTACAGCATCCGCGAAGAAGGTCCGGGCGAAGTGTTTTTGTTGATTTTTAAGGCCTGATAATGAGTAATGCATTTGTAGGAGACCCTGCCACCACCACGCCTTCCCGGCTGGTGCTTCCGTTTTATGCGTATGCCGCGCTTTCCTTTCTGGCTGCAGCCCTGCTGCTGGTGACCATGACTGCTGCTTTCGGGACGCATTACTTTCAGCCGCACACCCTGGCGCTCACACACATCCTGGCACTGGGCTGGGGCACAATGATAATTTTGGGCGCCAGTCATCAGCTGGTGCCGGTGATTATAGAAGGGGTGCTTTACAGCGAACGCCTGGCAAAGGCTTCTTTTTACCTGGCAGCTGTTGGCATTCCGCTGCTGGCTTATGGTTTTTACACCTTTCACATGGGCTGGCCGGCCAAGTGGGGCGGGCGGCTGGTGATACTTTCTGTAGTGTGTTACCTGATCAACCTGGTGCGAAGCATGCGGCAAAGCAAGAGTAAAAACATACAGGCTTATTTTGTGCTGACGGCCACCTGCTGGCTGCTGCTGACCACGCTTTTGGGCCTGGTGCTGGTGTACAATTTTACTTTCCCGCTGTTGCATGCAGATTCCCTGCATTACCTGCCGCTGCATGCCCATGCCGGCATTATCGGGTGGTTTCTGCTGCTGGTAATAGGAGTCGGCTCGCGGCTCATTCCCATGTTTCTTATTTCCAAATACACGAACACCGTTTTGCTGCGGTGGATATTTGTTCTGATTAATGGCGGGCTGCTTTTATTCTATCTTATTTTCCTTTTTTACCCGGTAAAGGAATGGTTCCTGGTACCTACCGTGGCGGTGCTGGCTGCCGTCATGCTCTTTGTGTACTATTGCTTTCGTAGCTATCAGCTGCGCCTCCGCAGGCAGGTGGATGAGCCCATGAAAATCTCCCTGCTTTCGGTGCTGATGCTGGCCCTGCCCTTCTTCTTCCTGATGTGGATCATTGGCCTGCTGCTTTTTGCGGATCAGGCGCCGTCCAGCATCGTGCTGGCTTATGGCTTTGTCATTTTCTTTGGCTGGCTCACCGCCATTATCCTGGGTATGACATTTAAAACGCTGCCCTTTATTGTGTGGAATAAAAACTATTACCAGCTGGCCGGCAAAATGAAAACGCCGAACCCCAAAGATCTTTTCAGCACCCCGGTTTTTAAAGTCATGGGTCTGGCCTATCTGGCCGGTTTTCTGCTCTTCACCACCGGCATCCTGGTGCAATGGCAATGGCTGCTTTTACCCGGCGCTGTACTTTTGCTGCTTACCGCCGTGCTTTACAACTGGAATGTGCTGCTTATCTGGATGCACCAACCAACCGCCCCTGCCGCCTTATGAATAACGTCATCAGCAACCTGCCCCTGAAATGCACCGTAGCCCTAGCTGCGCTGCAGGATGTGTATGACCCCGAGCTGGGCCTTAACGTCGTGGACCTGGGCCTCATTTACCAGCTGGATTTTGATGAGGAAGCGCACAAAATCTTTTGCCGCATGACCCTTACCACCCAGTTTTGCCCCATGGGCGCCTCTATTAAAACCAGTGTGGAAAATGCCTTGGGCCTTGCCTTTCCAGACGATGAAATAAATATTGCGCTCACCTTTGACCCGCCCTGGAGCTACGATTTAATCTCGGAAGAAGGCCGCGCTTTCCTGGGTAAATAAGAAGGCTGCCGTTTTTTGCAGCCCGGGCGTGCTTCGTCAAAAGCGTACAAAGTTCCCGGTGAAGAACGGGTGCATCAGCGCCCGGGAAACAGGACTAAATTTGCCCGTATGCTTCGTGTTTCCCTCCATAAAATTGCCCTTTCCGCCTGTTATGGTTTATACGAATCCGAACAGTCGCAGCCCAATCAGTTTGAGGTGGATGTGGATGTTTTCTTCGCGCAGGATCATCCGCCGTTTCTGGATTATGTGGCCGTGTATGAACAGGTAAATACGGTTTTTGCGGAAAATAAGGAGGCGCAAACCCTGGAAAATGCCGCCAAGCGGATACAGGAGCGCGTTCGTCTTTTGGCAGGGGAGGCAGCGCGGGTGCGCGTGTCGGTGCGCAAAATGCAGCCCCCAATCAACGGTACGGTGGCCTATGCGGAGGTTTGTGTGGAGTAATAAGCCGCTTTAACTTCGTTTTCTTTCCTATGCGCGTTACGGCAATTTTAATCAGCCTGTGCAGCATCTTCGTGCTTTCCTCCTGTAGCTGGCTTTATGGCGTCCATCAGCCTGCTTTGCACCGGAAACTTTCAAAACAGGATTTGCCTGTTGCCTTACAAAACTGCCCGCTCGCATTCCCAGGCAGTGCTTTCCTGCAACGCATCACCACTTGCACCACAGACGCAAATTTTAAGCACGACTTAAAGCAGCCCTTGCAACTCTGGATCTTTGAAGATGGTAGATTGGTAGCAAACACCGTGAATTGCTATGCAAGTGGTTTTCCAAACCTGCAATGGAACCTCGCCACATTGTATCAACAGCGAATCATAAACACCTCTTTCATCGGTGGCACGCCGCCTGATAAGGCCATTTTTGAAAAGATTTTCGGCATAGTCCTACCCGCGCAGGGTAAAATCGTAGTTATTGTCAGCAGCCGGTTTATGGGGCGGCAAAATAAACGGTTTTTGAAAGCGGTGGCTGAGTTGAAAAAGCAGGCTGGTTTTGAGTGTTATGTATTCGGGGCATATAGCATTTACCGCTGAAATAATACCGCTTCTTTACAGCGTATTGCTTAAAAAGAAACCAAGTGTCAATTGATTTCTAAGGAAAACTTTATTGCTGACAGATTCATCGTATGCTACCTGGGTAGCGAGCGAAAGGCGCATATATTTCAAGAAAATGTAGTGCAGGCTGTTGTTGATGGAATAAGTATAGCCGGCCAGCCGGCCAATATCTTTGTTAGGCGCAAACATTTGTCCGGCACAGGCCCAGCCGAAATGCTTCCCAAGCCTGTATGGCGGAATATTTAAAATCAGGTTGATGCCCAACTCTGTTACTTTTCGCTTTCCGCGAGGCACACCATATAATTCGTCTGTCTGCCGCGACTCATAAATTTCCTCATTCCGGATGCGGGTGGTCTGAGCGCCTACCAATCCGATATCAAATGTGGCCGACTCCAGGAAACGAAAGCTGAAGCCTGCCGTATAAAGGATATAACCGGGAGAAAAATAGTCTGTAAATAATATTTTTGTTCCACTATCTGTCGGTAAATAAGTCTTTGAAAACTGGCTTTTCACATTGATGCCGCATTGTACACGAAGCCATTCTTTGCGACTCAAAGGGGCATCCAGGAAAACCTGGTACTCATATTGGTCTGCGGCCTTAGCAGTGGCACTGTCTCGGAAGGCACGGATGCCATACTCACTGTTAAATGCAGCACGAACAGAAACTCTGCGGATGTTGGCGGTATTGTTCAGGGAAAGCGTCGTGTATCCGTAAAAATTATCGTGCTGGGTGGATTGCTGCGGATTTAAAAAGCTGGAACCGTCAATACTGATAAAGAAATCAAGGATAAGCGTATTTGTGAGATCAGGCGCCTTCTCTTCTTTTTGAGCAGTATCGGCATTTGGCGCCGCTGCCTGTTTTAGGCTATCCTGAGATTGCGCATCGCAGGCAGCGCCTAGCGCCATGCTGAAAAGCTGAAGCGATATAAAAGCCAGGCAATGCAAAGTGAAGTCGCATTTAGAAGGATTAAAGCAGAGGATGATATCGGCTGCGATAGCGATTCTAATAAATTGTCATATACATGTTTTACACAAGACTCCGGAGAAGCCGGCAAAGCATCAACGCACAGCTACACTGCGTGCCATAGTAAGGTTGAGGACAACATTGCCATTTGAAATGGTGGCCGTGTAGGTGCCTTTCGGAACGGTGTATGACTCTTTTAGCGAAAGAGCAGAGATGATATCAGTGGGTAATTCCCAGGCTTCTTCCTGCACAAAGCGACCGGCGCGGATGCCGTTGACCATCTCAGCAGGGAGCTTTGAAAGCTCTCCTTCACGGAACTCTAGGGTTATTTTGTCGGGCTGGGGCATGTTGTAAGTAAGTGTTGCCTGTATCATGCCCGAATTGGTTTCCGTCTGAGCCTTGCAGATGCCAAGTCCTTTGCAGCCTTTGCTTTTAGCTCCAAAGGAAACAGAGGTTTTGATGGTAACTGCTGCGTAAGTTGATAGACAAGTAAAGAGCAGCAGAAAGACGGTGATGAAGTGTTTCATAAGGGGAGATTTAAAGGGAATATGATTTGTTATGGCAAGAGAATGCCTTTAGCGTAATTGTCATTAAGCATAAATGCTAATGTTGAATTTGTAAGTTAAATGGCTTAAAGCGCCTTGATGTGCATTTTCTTTATAATCAGAGTGGTAGTATGAAGTGTGTTTCCAGCTGTTACTGGGTAGGCAGGTTTTTGATGAAATAGCCAATAAAATCAGAAGGGATATTCTCAAGAGGACCTTTCATACTAGGGTATCCATGCATGATTATTTTATTTTCCTTATCGTAAAGCAAAGTATATGGAACTCCGATAATGTCTTGCTTGCACTCTAAACAAATAGCATTTCTTAAATCGGTTCCTTTTTGACGATCGTCCTCTGGGTCTTCATTGTAGATATCACTAACTAGGTAATACGTGCCACGCAACTTAAACTGCTTAAGTTTTCTAAATACCTTAGTTGAATCTCTTAAATTGTCACTAAAGATAATCCAATGATCTACATTTTCAGCATATTTCCCATCAAGGTATGCCTCATAAGATAAAGCGTCCGGCGTCCCTCCGCAATTTCTAGTAATGATTGTAAACAATTTCAGTGGCTTTTTTGATTTGTGTATTAATGTTTGCATGCCTCGCGCATCTATTAATCTGATCTCTATGCCATCTTGCGAAAGAATAGGTTTCTGTTCAAGCTCCGATGTAGTGTAGTTGGATATTTGTCCAAGAGCAGTCGCACTATAGAGAACAGCAAAAGCTATTTGAAAGAAAAGTTGTTTTAGGAAGTGCATGATTTTTAGTTTTAATAGTCAAATGTAAATGGCCGGCACATAAAGACTATGCACCGGCCACTTTTTTACCGTGCATTGGTAAGAAAAACCATTGCATTACCACGTTCGTCCATGGTTACGTTGTATTGACCAGCACGTACTGTAAAAGCATTTGCTTCCAGTTTTTGGGCAGTAGCGGCGTCTACCGTAATATCTGTGTTAATACTGTGTTTGCCGCCAGCAAAATCTTCTTTGAACTGGTTGACATAGGAGGCAGGATATACAAGATAAATCTTGCCATCGTGGTTTTCCAAAGTTCCGTCGTATGTCATTCTATTAATTCCGACGTCAAAGGTTATTTTGCATGTTCCTTTACCAACGCAGAAAGTTTTAGTGTGATCAGCGTTCCACTCTGATATACCACGTTCATAGGTTATTTTTATTTTAATCGGAATGAATGGTGCTGCTTGTGTCACTGTTGCGCTCCCTAAGAGCATTACGATTGCGATGATTGCTTTCTTCATGATTGTGTTGTTTTGAAGATTAAAGATGATTGTTAATTTGCCTTCCCGTTCCTGACTCGTACGCTGCCTTTCCGGGAGTGCAATACAAAAATGCATGTAGCGCAAGGCCTTTTCCAATGCTGTTTGCGCATTGTATATGCGTAAACAGCATTGGTGAAATGTAGTGGTCAATATAGAGATGCGCCAACTTGGTCCTCTTAACAGTCATGAGAATTTGAACATGGTTTCAATTACATAACCATAGAGACTGGTTGAAATCGCCCCACCACGTTGAGAATTATTGCCGTGTAATCAGTATGATACACATAGCACACTTTTTCTGCCAGCAGACCATAGATAATGTTATTAACACTCCATTAGCAAGTCGTCTACATGTTTGTTAAAGTTTAGACAACTATTTTTATGACTCATTTTTTGATCAGTGTCAACATAGGTCAAGGCTAAACCACCACCCACATATGTCTCGTAAGAAAAGCAGTAAAGACTGGTACACCCACAATATTGGCATAGTGCTGCGCACGTTGCGCGAGCATAAAAACTGGAGCCAAGAAGCAGTAGCGCAAAGCTTAGGCGATGAAATCGGAAGAGATAATATTTGCCAGAGTACTATCTACAGGATTGAGGCAGGCATGTATGTAATCACCGTAGAGCGATTGATATTGCTCGCCAAGGTCTTCAAGGTATGCCCGCAGAAGATTCTCGCAAAGGTTGTTACCTGCGAAAATGGCCGCATTCATCTTTCACCGCAGGATGTTTGCGAGCTATTAGATTCTACTCTGTCCATTGATGAATAATACATTCGCTACAGGCTTATTAAAACTTAGAAAGGGTTTCAGCTATGGCGCCAATATGGGTGTGCCTGACTGATTGCATAAAGCAGACTTCGGCCTTAAAGTGCGCAGTTGATTTATTACCTGTGTGAACCAGACTCTTTTGTAAAATATTGCCTCCCTGAGGCGCTATAATCATACGATCTTCCCATATAGACATTGGCCGGCACTCATCCGTTCGTGCGCTGTATTTTTACCACCATGCCCGAACAGAAAAAGCTCTTTTTGCTGGATGCCATGGCGCTGATTTACCGCGCTTATTTTGCCCTGCAGCGCAATCCGCGCATCACCAGCTATGGCCGCAATACCAATGCGCAATTTGGCTTTACCACCACTTTGCTGGACCTCATCAATAAAGAAAAACCCACCCACCTGGCTGTGGTTTTTGAAGGCGGCAAGTCGGATACGGATGTGCACCGCACCAATCAGTTTGCCGAATACAAAGCCAACCGGCAGGAACAACCTGAGGATATTTCCAGCGCCCTGCCCGACATCCGCAAAATCGTGGAGGGCTTTAATTTACCCTGCCTGGAAAGCCCGGGCTACGAGGCCGATGACGTAATCGGTACGCTGGCGCTTAAAGCCGCAGACGAAGGCTTTCAGGTCTATATGGTGACGCCGGATAAAGACTTTGGCCAACTGGTGCGCGATCACCAAATCATGATTTACAAGCCGGCATACATGGGCAATCCGCCGGAAGTCTTGGGGGAAAAGGAAGTCTGCGAAAAATGGGATATCCAGCGCGTGGACCAGGTGATTGATGTGCTGGGTTTGATGGGCGACGCGGTGGACAACATACCCGGCATTCCCGGTGTAGGACAAAAAACCGCCGCCAAGCTCCTGGCACAGTACGGCAGCGTGGAAGGCGTGCTGGAACATGCCAACGACATCAAAGGCGCGCTGGGCGAAAAAGTGCGCAATGGCGCCGAAAGCGCCATTATGAGCAAGCAACTGGCTACCATCATGACCCATGCGCCGGTGCCTTTTGAGCCGGAAAAATTCCGCATTCGCGAATGGAATAAAGAGGCGCTGAAAGAAGTGTTTGCCGAACTGGAATTCCGCGCGCTGGGCAAAAGGATTTTGGGCGAGGGCTTCGAGCCGGCACAGCAGGCGGTGGCTACCGACCTTTTTGGTCAGCCATTGGAAAAAGGCGCTACGGTGGTGGCAGCGCAACCCATGCTTTTTGAAGAGCCGGCCAAAACCATTGAAGAAGTGCCGCATACTTATCACACCTACGTGGACAACGATGATGTGACGCGGCTTTTAGAATTATTAAAAGACAAAAAAGAAATTTCCTTTGACACCGAAACCACCAGCAAGGATGCCAACAACGCCAGCCTGGTAGGCCTCAGCTTTAGCTGGGAAAAAGGCACGGGCCATTATGTGTTTGTGCCGGACGACGAAACCGCCGCTAAAAAATTGCTGGCGCGCTTCCAGCCTTTTTTTGACGATGAAAGCATGACCTGGGTGGGCCAGAATATCAAGTACGATATGCTGGTTTTGAAATGGTACGGCGTGACGCTGAAAGGCAAAATATGGGATACCATGGTGGCCCATTACCTCATAGACGGCGACGGCAAGCACGGCATGGACGACCTGAGCGTGAAGTACCTGCGCTACCAGCCGGTTTCCATTGAAACGCTGATTGGCAAAGGCAAAAACCAGATTACCATGCGCGAGGTGCCGCTGGAAAAAACCAGTCAGTATGCCGCCGAAGATGCGGATGTAACCTGGCAGTTAAAAGAAGTTTTTGCGCCGCTGATTAAAACAGAAGGCGCAGAAAAATTGCTGTACGAGGTGGAAACGCCGCTGATTCCCGTGCTGACGGATATGGAATTTGAAGGCGTGGGTATAGATGTGCCTTTCCTGGAGCGCTACAGCGAAGAGCTGGCTACGGAAATGGTGCAGGCCGAGGAATCGGTGTACCGGCAGGCCGGCACGCGCTTCAACCTGGGCTCCCCCAAGCAGCTCGGCGAAGTGCTTTTTGACATCCTGAAAATTGACGGCGGCGGTAAGAAAACCCGCACTGGTCAGCATGCTACCGGCGAGGAAGTGTTGGCCAAGCTGCGCGGCAAGCACCCCATCGTGGACGATATCTTGCTTTACCGGCAACTCAGCAAGCTGAAGAGCACGTATGTGGACGCCCTGCCCTTGCTGATTAACCCGCGTACCGGGCGTGTCCATACTTCTTTCAACCAAACTATTGCCGTTACCGGCCGGCTTTCCAGCAACAATCCCAACCTGCAAAACATTCCCATCCGCACCGAGCGCGGCCGCGAAATCCGCAAGGCTTTTGTGACGCGTGGCGAAGGCTGGACCTTGCTCTCCGCCGACTATTCGCAGATTGAACTGCGCATCATTGCCGCCCTGGCAGACGAGCAGAATATGATTTCGGCATTTGCCCAAAACAAAGACGTGCACACCACTACCGCCGCAGGTGTTTATGGCGTGGACGAAGAAGCGGTGACCAGCACCATGCGGCGCAATGCCAAGGCAGTGAACTTCGGCATTATCTACGGCCAGAGCGCCTTTGGCTTAAGTGATAAATTAGGCATCAGCCGCGCGGAAGCAAAGACCATTATTGACAGTTATTTTGAGCAATACCCGTCCATCAAGAAATACATAGACAGCCAAATCCGGTTGGCCCGCGAAAACCTGTATGTGGAAAGCATGCTGGGCCGCAAACGCTGGCTGCGCGACATTACTTCCGCCAACCAAACGGTGCGCGGCTTTGCCGAGCGCAACGCCGTAAACATGCCCATTCAGGGTACGGCTGCGGATATGATTAAGCTGGCCATGATTGCCCTGCACCGCGAATTAAAACGCCGCGGCCTGCAAACCCGCCTGGTGCTGCAGGTGCATGATGAACTGATTCTGGATGTGCCGCTGCAGGAGCTGGAAGAAGTAAAAGCCATCGTGAAAGAAAGCATGGAAAACGCTTTGCCTTTACCTCACGGCGTGCCCGTGGTGGCAGAGGCAGGCGTGGGTGAAAACTGGCTGGAAGCGCATTAGGAATGTGGGTAATGCGGAGACACATTCCCACATTCCTCACATTCCCACATTTCTAAAAGGATGCCGGTTTTCCCATTCGCCTTCCATAGCCACGAAGCGGGCCTGCAGCGAAGCGACCAGCCTGCGGAAGAGAGGATTGCGGATGTACAAAAAGGTATGCAGGTACCTGGCCTTCGCGCCCATGCGCGCCTTGGCTTCCAGCGCCGTGCGGCCCAGCACCAGCTTATGGGCACGCAGCGCAATGGCCTGCCGCACGCTGAATAAAAGCAGGTTGAAATAAGTGGAAAGAACTTCATTGCGCCCGTAATCAAAACCGATGTAAAACATGTCGAACACGCCTTCCCGGTGCCAGGCGCTCACAAATGCAATCATCTGTTCTCCTTCGTAAAACGCCCAGACTTTCAGTGTGCCGGGATGGGCGTTTTTTAATAAATGCAGATATTCCCGGCTCAGCAGGCCCAGCCGCACTTTCTGGTGGTCTGTTACCTGCCGGTATAATTGATACAGCGTTCCGGCCTGAGCGCTTACTTCTTCCCGGCTTAGTTCCTTTACCGCAACACCCGCGAAAGCTTCCTGTTGCCGGCGCAGCCGCTGCGCGTATTTGTGCTTCAGGCTTTTCTCGTAATCGGCAAAGCTTTGCCATTCCGGCCGGATGTTCATTTGCATGGAAGCATCGTTGCGCAGCAAAAGGTATTTCGGCGCATGGTGCTGGAAAAACGGCACCAGTGCCGGCGGCATTTCTTTCACCAGCACCGCGCCCGCACCGGTGATGCTACGCGCTTCAGACAGGGCTTTGCGGAAATTTTGAAACGCCAGGAATGGGTTGGTATCGGGAGGGAAGTAGAGGCTTTCCACATCGTGGCGGAAGAGGTGGCCCGCCACCAGCAGTTTGGGATGGCGCAAACCCAGAAAAGACCGCCACAACAAGGCCTGCCAGCCCTGCAAGGGCGTGGTATCGGTATGTTCTGTGGAAAGGTGCAGCACCTGAAAAGCTACCTGAATGCTATGTTCCGGCAGCCAGCCATAAAGAAAGGAAATGCGGGGTAGCCGGGCCTGTTCTGTCAGGTGCAGGGCCGCGCGGCAAAGCGGCGAATGCATGGGCAAAGCATCGTCCCAATCATGCGGCAGTTCATCAGCCTGGCGGAACCATTGCCAGGAAGCTGCCTTGTTTTTGCAGCTTTTCATGAAAAAGATTTAGTCATCAGCACATGCGGGATGCCCACTTCCAGAAACATGCTGCCTTCTTTCTGATAGCCCAGCTTTTCGTAAAAGCCAATGGCCACGTACCGGCTGTGCAGGCGGATGCCTTTCCCCTGATGCTGCCGCACCCATTCCTCTGCAAAACCCACCAGCCTGCGGCCTATTCCGCTTTTCTGTTGCCCGGCGCTTACCGCCATTTGCCGCAGCTTGTACCAGCCGTTTTCGAGCGGTGTCAGTAAAAGGCAGGCCCTGATTTCATCTTCTTCAAAAGCCGCCAGAATAGCGTCGTTGGCTTCTTTGCTGAGGTCTTCGCCTTTCAGGGAAATGCCGAGCGGTTTTCGCAGCACCTCTTCGCGCAAATCAATAACCTGTTGGTAGGCGGGGCTATTATAAGGAACCTGAAGAAGCTGCATGGGATGTCAAAATTCAAATTCCATGCTTCAAATTCCAAAACCTGTGTACCCGGAAAGCATGAAATGATGTTCCTGCCTCATTAATGCAAAAATTTAATTCAGGGGGTACGCTACCTGTTTTCCTGCTTTAAAGCCTTGGAACATCTTTTATACCGGGTACTATCATTGTTGCCGGAAAACCTTTTACATGCTTCCTTTCCCCGAAAATCAATCTTTCCCTCAAATCCCCAACAGCCCTTATCTCATCGGCTGCTCGGGCTACTATTACCGCGAATGGAAAGGCAGCTTTTACCCCGAAAAGCTTCCCTCCACCCAATGGCTGCCGTATTACGCACAGCATTTTAATACACTGGAAGTAAATGCCACTTTTTACCGCATGCCTACTTTAAACAGCATGAAAAAATGGTACGCCGGCACGCCGGAAAATTTCCAGTTTACCGTCAAGGCCAACCAGCTTTTTACCCATTACCGCCGCATGAAAGACGTGGCGGCGCTGCAACATGAATTTTATCCGGTCATTACGGAAAGTCTGCAGGAAAAGCTGAGCTGTGTGCTCTATCAGTTTCCGGGAAGCGTGCATTACAGCGAGGAAATGCTGGAACGCATCCTGCCGCTCGGACAAATGCCGGTGCTGCACGCCATTGAGTTCCGCCACATCAGCTGGTGGCAGGAAAAAGTCTATCAGGCGCTGGAAGCGGCGGGGCTGGTTTTTGCAAACATCAGCCTGCCCAACTTCCCCGACATTTTTGTGCCCACTGCCAAAGCCACTTACCTGCGCTTTCATGGCAAGCCGGAACTTTACAAAAGCAATTATACCGACGAAGCCCTGAAATGGTGGCTGGCGCAATACCAGGAGCACCCTTCGCAGCCGCTGCTCGCTTATTTCAACAATACCTGGCACGGGAATGCAATCACGAACGCAAAGACGCTGGCTACGCTGCTATAAAATTTCCAAATTCCAAAGACCAAAAACCAAAGGCATCCGTTTTCTGAGTAAACTTGCCAGTCCATCACGCTGGCGCGCGCCTGTGGCGCGTGCCTACATTATAACCTCTGAATCAAAAGCATGAATTCCGCCACAGATACTTCCAACCGCATTGAGCAACTGGTTCTTGAGATAGAAAAGGTCATCCGCGGCAAGCGCCCGCAGATAGAGCTGGTGATTACCGCGCTGCTGGCCGGCGGCCACATTTTGATGGAAGATAATCCCGGCACGGGCAAAACGGTGCTTGCGCGCAGCCTGGCGGCCTGCATCAGCGGGCACGGAAGCGAAGGCCACGCGGTGTTTAAGCGTATTCAGTTTACGCCCGACCTGCTGCCCATGGACCTGATTGGCAGCCATATTTTTGACGAGCAAAACAAGGATTTTGTGTTTAAGAAAGGTCCGCTGTTTTGCAATGTGCTCCTGGCCGATGAAATTAACCGTGCCTCGCCCAAAGTGCAAAGCGCCCTGCTGGAAGCCATGGCCGAGCAGCAGATTACTGCCGGCGATGTAACGCTGCGGCTGGAGAAAATGTTCTTTGCCATTGCCACGCAAAACCCGGTGGAGATGGAAGGCACCTACCCGCTGCCCACGGCGCAGCTGGACCGGTTTTTCATGAAAATCTATTTCGGCTATGTGGATGAAGCCACCGAACTGGACATTTATCGCGATTACCTGAACATTGCGAGCAACCTGGACAACCTGCGCATGGTGCTAAGCCTGCAGGATGTGCTGGAACTGCAGGAAGAAGCGGCCCATGTATTTGTACACGATGAAATTGTGCGCGCCGTAAGCCATATTGTACGCGGCACGCGCAACCATCCCGATATTTCGCTGGGCGCTTCCACGCGCAGCGGCATTGCCTTTTTGCGTTGCCTGCGGGCTTATGCCCTGGTGAAAGGCCGCAGCTTTGTAATTGAAGACGATGTGGCCGATTTAGCGCGTCCGGTACTGGAACACCGGTTAATCTTCCGCAACAAAGAAGGCCGGCAAAACGCACTGACTGCCATTGTGCAAAAAGAAGGCGAGCGCCTGGCCAAGCTGCGAATACACGCCTGACATAAGGAGCAGGTAATCCACCTGTCTTGGTTTAAGAATGCTTCAAAAGGATTCTGGCTACCTTTGTAACCTTACCCTGATATAACATCTAAATGCGAATATTTTTTACCCTTCGCAGCAGCGCCGCACTGCTGCTTTTTATTGCCTTATCCTTTCCTGCCAAAGCCGCCGATACCTTGCGCGTACTGTTCATTGGCAACAGTTATACAGCGGTAAACAACCTGCCGCAGGTTTTTAAAGATATGGCGGCAAGTACAGGCCAGGTGATTATTACAGACGAAAGCACGCCCGGCGGTTATACTTTTCAACAGCACAGCACCAATGCTACAACGCTGAACAAAATTTCCGCCGGCAACTGGGATTATGTGGTGCTGCAGGAGCAAAGCCAGTATCCTTCCTTTCCGGATGCGCAGGTAGCAACCGAGGTTTTCCCCTATGCGCATATCCTGGACAGTCTGGTAAAGGCGCAAAATCCCTGCGCGCAAACTGTATTTTACATGACCTGGGGCCGTAAGAACGGCGATGCCATGAACTGCCCGGGATGGCCGCCGGTGTGCACTTATCTGGGCATGGATTCTTTGCTGCGACTTCGCTATATCCAAATGGCAGCAGCGAATGGCGGGGTGGTTTCGCCGGCAGGCGCTGTGTGGCGTTACCTGCGCGCTACAGCGCCGGGCATTGAGCTTTACTCCGGCGATGAAAGCCATCCGGTTATGGCCGGCACTTATGCGGCAGGCTGTGCGTTTTATGCCGCTTTGCTGCGCAAAGACCCTACAGAAATTACCTATACCGGCGGCCTCAGCGCGACGGTGGCGAACCAAATCAAAGCAGCGGCCAAGACGGTGGCTTTTGACTCTTTGAACTTCTGGCGGCAATACGTAACCGACCCTTCCGCCGCCTTTACAGTGAGCGGTGATTTGGCGGATTTTACGTTTACCAACACCTCAGCAAATGCCGACAGCTACCAATGGTTTTTCGGAGATGGCAGCTCGTCTGTACTGGAAAATCCCAGTCATGCTTATACAGCCGATGGCGCTTATGAGGTCATGCTGGTGGCCAGTCATTGCCAGGTGCGCGACACAGCCTGGCAGACGGTGGTGGTAAATGCGCCATCCGGCATCAGCGGTCCGCAGGCTTCGGCTTTTTCTTTGGTACAGGAAGGCAAAACCCTTTGGTTGCAGCGCAGCGGAGGATTTGGGACAGGCGCCCGGATTTCCCTGTTTCACCTGAGCGGACAAAAAGTTGCCGTGCAGGAAATCAGCGGCGGTAGTACCCGTACCGGCATAGATATTTCCACCCTGCCTGCAGGCATGTATGTGGCTGTAATAGTTGGGAAAGACGGTTGGCAGCAAACCCTGAAGGTATCCTTGCGTTGAGCTGCATTTAGGATAATGGATAGCCTAAAAGAAGGGCGGCCCGCGCAGCGGGCCGCCCTTTCTCTGAGTACGGTAATTCAGAAAGAAAAGTGCTTAGTTTTTCCTGATTTCCTTTGCCAGCCTGGCTAAGTCTTTTTCCTTGAAATTATAGCTCACAGGCGTGTAGGCAGAATAAACCGGGCGACCGGTAGTGCCTTCAAATACACTCACGTGCTTGTCTGTTGAAGAACGGATGTACATCAGGTAATAAAAAGGCTGGGTGCGGTGCTGCAGCATTTCATCCAGCTCTTTGCCGCTCACATACTTTACCGGATAAGGGTAGGCATCAGCAATATCTGCCTCGTCTGCTTCTTCATCTGTACTGCGCTTGCCGGTAAACGGACTGAATTTTTCGTTTACGTACTGCGGAATAAACAGGGTATCGCGGCTGAGGGCGGGAAGCAGTGCCGGATCGTCGTTGCGCGAATAACTGCCCTGCAGCTGCTGCGCTTCCAGCCGGTCGTTTACGATTTTCAGGTAACCTTTAATCAGGCCGGGGCCCCAGTTGTCAAAAGTGGCTGTGGTAAACAGGATTTCGGAGCTTTCATTTTTCGCCCTTTTATTACTGCCATAGCCCCAGTTTTTATTCATGATATCAAACATGGATTTACCATCGGGGCTGAGCAAAAAGCGGGCAAAAAGCTGGCGCCCGCGCCAGTCGCCGTTTTTATTGAATTCCGGCCGCCAGAGATCGTAGCTGACGTGAATAGATGCGGCAGCGCCGGGCTGACTGCTCTTCCGGATAAAGCCGCCAAAAGAGAAGAAGGAGTATTCATCGCTGGTGTAGCGATCCATTTCGGATGGCAAAATCACCCGGAAGGGTGTAAACTTCCAAACTTCTGCGATTACTTTTTCGAATGCCGCTTCGCGGCCGGCATCTTTTGTTTGCAGCACAAACAAGGTGGTGGTGGTTTTCAGATCAGCAAATTCTTCCTTGCTGATCTTGCCGGTGCGGTTCAGGGCCGGTGTTTCCGCAGAGCCAATTTGCACCTGCGCAGCGGCAGGAAGGGCACAAGATGCCAGCAGGGCAGGCAGCAGGAATCGCCGGCCGGTTTTGAGTAACGGTTGAAACATGGTATTTGGGGGTTTGGTGCCAGCCTTTACCGCAACTAAAGCCCGCAGGCTGTCTTTGCAAAGGCGCGCAAAAGCGCAAATATATCAGGCTTATGGTTTTAAAAAGAAAAGCCGGATGGTTTTTTACGCCTGTTAACCACTAATTTCAATACCGGTATGGGTAGCGCCCAATGGAATTTGTCTGCCTTAATTATAATTCCTAGTCAATAGACCAGGTTTCCTTTCCCTGTAACAGCTTATCCAGATCGCCGGGACCTTTGGCAGCCAGGGTTTCTTCCAGCTGTAGTGCCATCAGCTCGTCATAAGCAGGGCGCTCGGTGGCATAAAACACGCCGAAGGGGCGCGGGAAGTGTACCGGCTGACTGGCATCGTCAAAGAAGCGGGTCAGGATTTGCGCTTTATAGAAATCCTGCTCATCGTGCACCCAGAGGTCGTCCACGGAATACTTTCCTTCGCTCAGGTCCACCATTTCAGGTTTGTAGCCATCCAGGCGGATGCCCAGGTTTTTTTCCGCGCCGTAAAGCAGGGGTTGTCCCTGTTCCAGCATCAGGGTATAAGCCGCCTTGGTACCTTTCTCGGTAAAAATTTCAAAAGCCGCATCGTTGAAGATGTTGCAGTTCTGGTAGATTTCCAGGAAAGAAGCGCCTTTGTGCCCGTGCGAGCGCAGCAGCATCTGTTGCAGGTGCTTGGGGTCGCGGTCCATGCTGCGGGCCACAAATGTGGCATCGGCGCCCAGGGCCACCGCAGCCGGGTTAAAAGGATGGTCCAGGCTGCCAAAGGGCGTGCTTTTCGTTACTTTATTCAGCTCTGAAGTAGGCGAGTATTGTCCTTTGGTAAGGCCGTAAATCTGGTTGTTGAACAGCAGCACATTCACATCCACGTTGCGGCGCAGCAGGTGAATGGTGTGGTTGCCGCCAATGGAAAGCGAGTCGCCGTCGCCGGTTACAATCCAGACGCTCAGCTCGGGGCGTGTCATTTTCAATCCGCTGGCAATAGCCGTGGCACGCCCGTGAATGGAGTGCATGCCAAAGGTGTTCATGTAATACGGAAAGCGGGAAGAGCAGCCAATGCCGGAGATAATGACGAAATTTTCTTTCGGGATGCCCAGGGTTGGAAACACTTTTTGTACCTGCGCCAGGATGGAATAATCGCCGCAGCCCGGGCACCAGCGTACTTCCTGGTCGGTGGTAAAGTCTTTGGCGGTAAGTGCGGGCGAAGGGGTAGCGGGGTGGGCAGTTAGCGCTGCCGGTACAGTTTCCATCTCAAGAATCTCCTTTGAAAAATACAGTTACAAAAATACAAACTGCTTTTGGGTAGCGCTGCTAATAATGGGTTATAAAGTGATAGGCTTCCAGGATTTCCGGATTCCGTAAGGCCAGCGCGCCGTAGTGCCCTATACTTTCGCCCAAAAACTTGCGTTAAATGCAAGACCTGTGCGGCATGGTTTTCTTAATTTCCGTGCCTTGTTCGGCGCCCTTACAACGTAGAAAGGCAAACGCATGACGTTTATCATTACTAAAAAAATACAACAACTTACATGAGTGTGCAAGGTGAAATACTTTGGGTGGACGACGAGATAGATTCCCTCAAATCGCAAATTCTTTTCCTGAAAAATAAAGGCTATTCGGTAACGCCGATTTCCAACGGCCACGACGCGCTGGAGCACCTCAAAGCGCATCATGTGGATGTAGTGCTGCTGGATGAAAGCATGCCGGGCATCACCGGCCTGGAAACCCTGAGCCGCATCAAGGAAAGCCTGCCCCTGTTGCCGGTGGTGATGGTCACCAAGAACGAAGCCGAAAACATCATGGACGAAGCCATTGGCGGGCAAATCACCGATTACCTCATCAAGCCGGTGAACCCCAACCAGGTGTTGCTGGCGCTGAAGAAAATAATGGACAGCAAGCGGCTGGTGAGCGAGGCTACCACAACGGCTTATCAGCAGGAATTCCGTAACCTTTTTATGGCGCTTTCTTCCAACCCCAATCATGAGGAATGGAAAGAGCTGTACCGCCGCCTGGTGTACTGGGAGCTGGAAATGACCCGTAGCGACAGCCCGGAAATGCTGGAAATACTGACAAGCCAGAAGGCAGAAGCCAATACGGAATTTGCGAAGTATGTCAGTAAAAACTACTCTTCCTGGATACTGAATAAAAACCCGGACGCTCCGCTGTTTTCCCACGAGCTGTGGCGCCGCAAGGTGGCCCCGCACCTCACTAAAGATAAGCCCACTTTTGTGGTGGTGATAGATAACCTGCGCCTGGATCAGTGGAAGGCTTTTCAGCCCATTATCACCGAGTCTTACCGGGTGCTGGAGGAAGATCTTTTTTATTCTATCCTGCCTACTGCCACCCAATATGCGCGCAACGCGCTGTTTGCCGGCATGCTGCCCATAGACATTGCTAAGAAGTTTCCGAATGAATGGAAAAATGATGAGGACGAGGGCGGTAAAAATTTGTTTGAAGATGTATTCCTGACTGCCCAGATGAAAACCCTGGGCATGAGCGATTTTAAAACCCAGTACCTCAAAATCACCAACAACGAAGATGGTAAGGCCATGGAAGACAACATCCACAATTACCTCAAAAACGACCTGACGGTAATCGTGTACAACTTCGTGGATATGCTAAGCCACGCCCGCACCGAAATGGAAGTGCTGAAGGAACTGGCAAGCGATGAAGTAAGCTACCGTTCGCTGACGGTAAGCTGGTTTGAGCATTCGCCGCTGTACCGCGCCCTGCGCAAAATTGCCGGCAAAGGCATTCAGCTTATTATTACTACAGACCATGGTACGGTGCGCGTAAAAAATCCCAGCAAATGCGTGGGCGACCGCCATACCACTACCAACCTGCGCTACAAGCACGGCCGCAACCTGCAATACGAGGAGAAAGACGTGCTGGCCTTCCGCGATCCCAAACAGGCCGGCCTGCCGGCTCCTAATGTGAGCTCTACGTTCATTTTTGCCAAGCAGGATATCTTCTTGTGCTATCCCAACAACTACAATTACTACGTCAATTACTACCGCAATACTTTTCAGCATGGCGGCATCAGCCTGGAGGAAATGATTGTGCCGGTGATTCGGCTGGAGGGGAAGGTATAGGGAGAGAGAGGAGGCTGAGGCTAAGGTTTAGACTAAGATTTAGACAATGCTGTTGGCATTAGTTCCAAAAAACAGAAAGGGCGCTCCTGCAGGAGCGCCCTTTCTTATTATCCTTATTTCCCGGCATCAGTAGGCACGGATGTAGCTTACGGAAGGCAGCGGGTTGGTGATCATTTTAATCCAGTTTTTGCCATTGTCTTCGCTGCGGTACAGGCCGGTGCTGGTAGCTGCAAATACATATTTCTTTTGCAGGCCGGTTTTATAAAAATCTTCTTTTGCAGCAAAGCCATAGACCGAGGTATAATCGTCCAGGCCATTGTTGGAAGGCACCAGGATGCCGCCTTCCAGGCGGTAAAGGCCCATGGAATCGGTGCCTACCAGCAGGGTTTCATCAAAGGGCGCATAGGTAACGAAGTTGCGGCGCACGGGCAGGCCAATGTACTGGTTCCAGTTCAGGCCGCCATCATTGCTGTAGCGCACGCCGTAGTAGCCGCTGGTATCGGTCAGCAGCAGCTGATTGGCAAAGCGGCCCAGGCGCCACTGGTTGGCGCCGGGCAGGCCCGAGGCAATATTGACGCGCTTCCATTGCTCGGCAGGGCCGGTGCGTTTGTACAGCACGGTGTCTTTGTTGTTCCAGGCAAACAGGTTGTTGTCCTGCGTTTGCGCAAACGACTGCACCATGGGGGTGTAGTGGTTGGTGATGGCCGTATCCCACTTGTTGTCCACCTGCCAGGTCTTGCCTTTGTCTTCGCTGTATTTTACACTGTACAGCTCGGTGCTTGCCAGGTAAATGCGGTTGTGCGAAGGCACGTCCAGTATCAGGTTTTGCCAGGGTACGTCTTTGTTTGCCGAGGTATCAACAGGATTAAAGTTTAAACCATTGTCGGTGCTGAGAAATACGTTTTTCTTCACCATCAGGATGTTGGTACCCGTGGTCAGTATGGCCCGTGGCCCGTAGCCATCCGGAGAAACGATGGTTTGGTACGTTTTGCCATCATTGGTATTGTACACGCTGCCCTCGGCGTCGGCGAAATAAAGCGCGTAGGGCGTACTGATGACGTTGTTGTTATTGATGCCATTCTCTTTGCGGCAGCTGCCCAGCGAAAGGGCTGCGGCGCCTGCCAGAAGCAGCGTAGCATGGCACATTGGTCGGAAGCGCATGAAATTCTTGGTATTGAAAGCCATAAAAGTAAGGTGATTGCTGCTAAAGACAGCGGTCCGGCGAAAAAGGTTAAGGCGCCGGTGCCGGAACTACTGCTGTTTTTGCGGTGGCTGCTTTTTCTGAATTGCTGACCGCCGCTATGTTTTGAATCATCTGCAGCACCTGCAAAAGGGCATTTTCGCTTTTATCCATCAGGTTCACCTCCATGTGGTAGTTCAGCGACTGCTTTTTAAAATCGCCGCCGGTAACGGTCACTGTTTTGAATAATTTTTGGGATTCTGCCAGCAGGGCCGAATCGGTACCACCGCCAGCCGTATGCAGCGGCACCTGTTGCAGCATGCTTTGCGCATCTATAAAGTAGCCAAGCGGGTGGCCGGTTACGATGCCGCTTGCAGGTTGCTGCAGCCCGGTGGCTGTTTTATTGTTGATGAAAGCCTGCAGCTGTGCCAGGTTATTGCCGGCTGCCAGGTAATCATTGTTGAGCAGCAGGTGGCCGCCGCCCGGCATGTTGCCCATTTGGTAGTGGCCATTGCCCATATCCTGTAAGCCCTGCTGCTTGGCCAGCGCCAGCAGCTTGTCTATGCTGGCTTTATTTTTAATTTTCATGGCAAACAGAAAATCCATGCTAGGCTCCCAGTGTTTCAGGTCGGCTGTATCCATGTAAGAAAGCAGGAAAGAATCCACCGTCACTGTTTGCTCTTCCATGCGGAAGTTATTAACGGTAAAAGCCAGGTCGCCGGTAAAAGCGTTCAGGATTTCGTCCACATTCAATCCCTGTGCAGACAGGCCCAGGTTCATCATACCCAGCAGGCCCATTTTATCCATCATGGCGCGCAGGCCATCTGTGCTCAGGTGGTAGGCCATTACCATATTCAGGTTATTGCCCGGCAGGCGGTTTACCAGGTCTTTATCCACATTGGTGCCGCTCATTTTTTCGGTTACTTCTTCCATGCTTTGGGAGGGGAAGAAGTGCATATCGCTGGCAATAAGGCCGTCTTTGAAGTTGATACCAGCCGTAAGGGCCGCGTTTTGCCACAGGCTTTGTGCCATGCCGGTACCCATGCCCATGCCTGCGGCACTAACGGCATCCATGAGGTTGCTGTAGTTTACAAACACCGAGATGTCGTTGTCTTCTTTAGCCAGGCGGGAAAAATGATCGTCTTTTACCAGGCTGTTTTCTTTTTTCAGGGAAAAGGTGTTCTGAATTTCGGCCAGGGTGGCAGGCTCGTCTACAGCGCCCCAGCCTTCTATCGTTTCGTACTCAGTGCCGGTGGTATCGCCTTCCGGTGCCGCCAGGGCTACCTGTTCGCTGGTGCGCTGGCGCAGCGGGTTTTGGATAACCAGCACGTCTTTGTTCCAGCCAGCCAGCGCTTTATCGTCCAGCATGGCGGTTTTAAAATCTTTTTGGCTGGCAATGGTGGCAGCCGGGAAGTTTTTCTTCAGGTAAGCTTCCCATTTGCTTTCGCTGGAAAGGGGCAGCACCAGGCCCATCTTGCTGTTGGAAGGATAGCGGTTGTCGGTCTTGAAATAATAATAAAGCGTGCTGCTGTAAGAGATGCCCGCGTTTTTAAGATCTTCCATTTTTTCCCGTGCCGCTCCCATTTCGCTGCCTTTCTCCAGCTCGTCTATGAGCTTGCTGCCGGTAATAGCGCTCCAGGCAATTTTCTTGTTCAGCACATTGGTGTTGACGCCTACCACTACCGTTGCATCTTTAGGCAGGTACCGCGCATGGTCGGGCACGGAATGGCAGGCAGAAAGCAGGAAGGCAATGGCAAGAAAAGCCAGCAGATTGCGGTATGTATGGCGCATATAAAAAGAAAAGCGGCGGATGGGAGCGGGTTGGGAAGTGCGGCCGGTACCGGCCGGTTGGTTTTATTTAATACTGAATGAATGTTTTATCACACATCACGCATCTTGCCACACGCAGCACTCATTTAAAACGGCAGGTCGTCTGCTGTTTCGGGGCTGGGGTTAAAGGGTACATCCTGGGTGGCGGGGGCGTTGGAGTAACCGCCGGTAGCGGCCCGGTTGCTGTTGTAGCCGCCCTGATTGCCATAACCGCCCTGCGGCTGACTGTTGTAGCCGCCGCCCTGCTGTTGTTGCTGGTAATCGTTTTGAGGGGCGCCGGCAGCCTGGCTGGCAGGCTCCACGCGCCAGGCATCCAGATTGGTGATGTAGTTTACTTTCCCGTCGCGCTCCCAGCGGTTGCCGCGGATGTTGAAGTTTACCTTCAGCATATCGCCGATGTTGTAACGGTCTATGATATCGCACTTGTTTTGCACCAGTTGCATTTTAGCGAAGTTGGTGATGACGTTGCCATTGAATTCGTCTGTGATTTCCAGAACAAATTCGCGTTTGCGGAAGCGTTCTGTTACTTGCTGGGCCTCAAACTTCTCAACCAGTTTGCCGGTGATTTCTAGGTTCATGTGACTACTCTTAAAAAATGAAACAATAAAAAAATGTAAGCATCAAAGATACGGAAAAACAAAACCTGAACAGGAAGGAACAAGGGGCCCGGAAAGAATTTTTACACCTGCCTCACACCATATTTTCAGGAAGGAAGTGGGGTTGCGCGCCGTCCTGAAAGCCTGCTCTGCCGGGTATTCCGATAAAAAAAGCAGCCAGTTTTATACTGACTGCTTTGGTATATTTCAGGGAGGCATATGGGGTTCGAACCCACGACCTTCGGAACCACAATCCGACGCTCTAACCAGCTGAGCTAATGCCTCCGTGCGGGCGGCAAAGATAAGGTGCCACCCCCGAATTTTCCAACCAAACCCTTTTTGGCCGGCGGTTTATTTTTCCAAACTTATTCCCAAATCTTGCTTTCCTGCCCCGGCTGTTTCCATACCCACCTTCCTGACTTTATCTTCGCAGCCGGTTTTACCCGCACAGCAATTTTATTATGAAAAAAGTTTGGGCCCTTGCAGCCACTTTTCTTTTCAGCGCTGCCACTGTGGTGGCACAGGAAACAGATAACAAAAACAGCACACCCGAAAAGCAAAAGCCCGCGCGCGATTTTGTGATGCTGCAAATAGGCTATGATGGCTGGAACAATACGCCGGATTCTATCAACACCACCGGCATTGGCCGCGGTTTTAACGCTTATCTCTGCTACGATTTTCCCTTCTCGAAAAAAAGCCACTTTTCCTTTGCCGCCGGCATTGGCATTGGCACCAGCAATATCTATTTTAAAGATCAGGAACTGACCTTTACAGACACGGGCGCCCTGGGCAATACCGTGCGCTTTATCCCCGAAACAAGGGATTACAAAAAAAGCAAGCTCACCACCGCTTACCTGGAGGCGCCTTTTGAGCTGCGCTACTTCAGCAATGCCGATAACCGCAACATGGGCTTTAAAGCCGCTATTGGCCTGAAAGCCGGTACCCTGGTGGGCGCCCATACCAAAACCAAACGCAGCGTGGAAGGCAGCAGCGTGGTAGAAAAGGTAAACACCAAACGTTACCTCGAAACCTGGCGGGTGGCCGCTACCCTGCGCCTGGGCTACGGCAATTTCTCTGTGTACGGCGCTTACAACCTCAACAGCCTGTTTAAAGAAGGCAGCGGCCCTCAGGTCAATCCGTACTCTGTAGGCCTTTGTATCAGCGGGCTGTAAGCCGCCGGTTTGCCTTTTCTTTGCAGCCATTATGGCTTTTTCCAACCGAGTTACCCAACTGTTTGGTATTGAGGTGCCTGTCATCCAGGCGGGTATGATCTGGGCCAGTGGCTGGCGGCTGGCCAGCGCGGTCAGCAACGCAGGCGGCCTGGGCCTTATTGGCGCCGGCAGCATGTACCCGGATGTGCTGCGCGAGCATGTGCAGAAGTGTAAGGCTGCTTTGGGCGATAAGCCTTTTGGCGTAAACCTGCCCCTGCTTTACCCGGATATAGACCAGCACATTCAGGTGATTCTGGAAGAAAAAGTGCCGGTTGTCTTTACTTCTGCCGGCAATCCCAAAACCTGGACGCAAACACTGAAAGAAGCGGGCGTTGTAGTGGCGCACGTGGTCAGCAGCGCCAAATTTGCCGAAAAATGCGCGGCTGCCGGCGTGGATGCCGTGGTAGCGGAAGGCTTTGAGGCAGGCGGACACAATGGCCGCGAGGAAACCACCACGCTGTGCCTGATTCCCGCCGTACGAAAAGCTATTTCCATTCCCTTAATTGCTGCGGGCGGCATTGGCTGCGCGCGGTCGGCCTTTGCCACTATGGCCCTGGGGGCGGAAGGCGTACAAATCGGCAGCCGTTTTGTATGCACGCCCGAAGCCAGCAGCCATCCTGCTTTTAAGGAAGCCGTGGTGAAAGCCGGGGAAGGCGACACCGTTTTATCGCTGAAGCAACTGACGCCGGTGCGCCTGATGAAAAATGAATTTTACCGGCAGGTAGCCGAAGCGGAAAGCCGCTGCGCGGATAAAGAAGAACTGCTGCGCATTCTGGGCCGCGCCCGCGCCAAAAAGGGCATGTTTGAAGGCGATATGCTGGAAGGCGAATTGGAAATAGGGCAGGTAAGTGCTACGATAAATGAAATTAAACCGGCAGCTGAAGTGGTAAAGGAAATCTGGAGCGGTGTGGAACAGATAGCCCGTTCTCCATTTGATTGGAATTTGGATTTTTAGTACCGGATTTTAATAATGGAATTTGGAATTTTAATACTGGAATTTTAATAAAATGATTCTCTCTGACGCACGCATCCTCGAAGAAATGGAAAAGGGCACCATTGTTATCACGCCTTACGACCGCGCCTGCCTCGGCTCCAACTCTTACGACGTGCACCTGGGCAGCACGCTGGCCACCTACAAAAACCACATCCTGGATGCCAAAGCGCACAACGAAATAGAAAGCTTTGAAATCCCGGAAGAGGGCTTTGTGCTTTACCCGCACGTGTTTTATCTGGGTGTGACAATGGAGTACACCGAAACCCACGCGCACGTTCCTTTCCTGGAAGGAAAATCCAGCACCGGCCGCCTGGGTATAGACATCCACGCCACGGCCGGCAAAGGCGATGTGGGCTTTTGCGGCAACTGGACGCTGGAGATTTCGGTGAAGCAGCCCGTGAAGGTGTACAAAGGCATGCCCGTAGGTCAGCTCATTTACTTTCCCGTGGATGGCGAAATTCTGGTTCCTTATAATCAAAAGGGCAACGCCAAGTACAACGCGCAGCCCAACCGCCCGGTAGAAAGCATGATGTGGAAGAACAGGTTTTAGGGATTAGGTTTTAGGGGTTAGGTTTTAGGGTTTAGGGAAAGATAAGATGGGGAGGGTGGCAGAAAGCCGGGAAAGCGGTTGCCGGGTAAAGCTCTTTTTGTCATTTTTTTTTGACATACCCAACCCCCAACGTTGCAATAAAAGGATGCGTCTTTTCTGTTGCTTCTTGATCAAAAGCACTCTTTTAACCCCAAACCAATTTTTATGTACCGCAAAAACTACACAAGGCTGTTTGCAGCCCTCCTGCTGTTGCTGGGCATCAGCTTCAGTCAGCGCTCCGAAGCGCAAATTACCGGCATCGACGGCACCTACGCCTACTCCTGGGCCTCGAGCTACTGCTCGGTGCCATCAGAAGTGCATCTCTACATCTTTGGTAATGTAACCGGCACGCTTACGGAAGAAGATTCCATTACCGTTTCCTTTTTCTATGGCGACGGCTCAGACACTACTTTCAATGTACCGGCCGGCATGGCCGGCGGCGGCATGGTTGATTCTTTCTACGCTTCCATGACCCACACTTACGCGCTGGCGGGCACCTATACGCCCATGATTACCCTGATGACCGCTACCGGCATCACGGACACGGCCTATGCCAGCACGTTTGAACTGACCAATACCTGCGCCAACATCAGCGGACACCTTTATGTGGATGCCGATGGCGACTGTAACTATGACCCCGGCGAAACACTGATACCCGGCCTGTTTGTAACGGCTACCAACACCACTACCGGTATTACTTATTACAGCACTTATTCCTACACGGGCAACTACAATATGGAAGTTCCCACGGGTACCTATACCATTAACACCGGCACCTGGTGGACCGGCATGGCGCCCACCTGCCCTACCGGTGGCACGGCAACCCTGACCGTTGCCGGCAGCGGTACCTATACCCAGAATTTTGGCTTTAATTGCGGCAGCTCTACCGACCCTGATTTAAGCGTAGTGGCTGGCGCCACCGGCTTCCGCCCCGGATTTGTACGCAGTCTTTATGTGTATGGCTTCAGCAATGAATTTTGCAACGAAGTGCCTGCTACCATTTCCCTGACATTGCCTGCCCTTACCTCTTATGCCGGCATTGGCTGGGGTCCCACGCCTACCGTCAGCGGCAGCACCCTTACCTGGAATGTGACCGACCTGGGCGGTATCAGTTCTTTCATGGCTTCCATCGGCGTTTATACGGATGAAAGCGCAGTGATTGGCGACTCTGCCTGCCTCACCGTTACCATTACACCGGTAGGCGCTACAGACCCGGATATGGCCAACAACAGCTACGACATCTGCGTGCCTTTCAACAATTCCTTTGACCCCAATGAAAAGCTCGTAGCGCCTAAAGGCACGGGCGACCTGGGTTTTATTCCGGTGGGTACCGAACTGCTGACCTACCAGATTAACTTCCAGAACACCGGCAACGATACGGCTTATAACGTAACCATTAAAGATCTGCTGGACGCGGATATCGACCCGGGCAGCGTGCACATTATAGGTGGCAGCCATCCGTTTACCTCTTCTATTGTGAATGGCCACGAGCTTAATGTCCGTTTCAGCAACATCATGCTGCCGGATAGCAATATCAACGAGCCCGCCAGCCATGGCTATGTAATCTACCAGGCAAGGCTGAAACCCAGCATTGCCAGCGATGCCACAATTAATAACACCGCGCAGATCTATTTTGATTACAACGACGCCATTATTACGAATACAACCGTGAACACGCTGTTTACGCCTACCTCGGTACAGCAGCTGCAAAACGGCAACCTGAATGCAACCGTGTTCCCGAATCCTGCCAGCAATGCGCTTACCGTAAAAGTGGCTGGCAATAGGGCCTTCACCGCGACACTTACCGACATCACCGGCCGCGTGGTGATGAGCCGGAATGGCCAGGACGCCGTGCAACTAAGCACCCGTTCTTTGCCCAATGGTATCTATCACCTGAACATTCAGAGCGGCGCACAAAACATGCACACCAAAGTAGTGGTGGCGCACTAATCTAAATGCCTGTTTGCTGATAAGAAAGGCCCCGCTATGCGGGGCCTTTCTTTATGAACAGAGGTTTTTGGTTCCACTTACAGCTTTATCACATCCTCCGTCTTGCGGTCATAGAAATGATACTGCGTGATGCCCAAATCGGCGTCTTCCACCACCTTTAATTTCGTTTTGTACTGCCGGTTCCACTTAAACAGGATAGAATTAAACAGCAAACCCTTCGTCAGGTAAGCAGCCAGTATGGGGTGCAGTTGCAGGTTCATCTCGCGGTGCCCCTGGTTCACCAGGTATTTCAAATCCTTTTCAATCTCATCGGCTACCAGCAGGCTGGGACCAATCTTGCCCGTGCCGTTGCAGCTGGGACAAACTTCCTGCGTGTTGATGTTGATTTCCGGCCGCAGGCGCTGCCGCGTAATCTGCACAATGCCAAAGCGCGACATCGGCAGGATGGTATGCCGCGCGCGGTCGGTTTGCATGGCATCTTCCAGGGCCTGCTGCACCTGCCGTTTGTGTTCCGGCACTTTCATGTCTATAAGGTCCAGCACCACCAGGCCGCCCAGGTCGCGCAGGCGCAACTGACGGGCAATTTCCTTCACCGCTTCCAGGTTGGTAGCCAGGGCATTTTCTTCCTGATTGGCTTCGGCGTGGCGGGTGCCGCTGTTCACGTCAATCACGTGCATAGCTTCCGTATGCTCAATAATCAGGTACGAGCCGCTATCCATATTCACCGTCTTGCCAAACGAGCCTTTAATCTGCTTGGTCACGTTGAAGGTGTCAAAAATGGATTGCTGCGCGGTATGCAGCTGCACCATTTCTTCCTGCCCCGGCATAATGCGGTGGATGTATTCCTTTACATCGGCGGCCACCTTTTTATCGTTCACCACAATGCGCTGAAACGAATCGCTCAGCAAATCGCGCAGGATAGAGGTGGTCTTGTCCTGCTCGCCCAATATCTTTTTCGGGGCTTTGGCGCCTTTGAGGTTTTGCTGAATCTGCTTCCAGTTGTCGTGCAGCTCCATGATGTCCTGATGCAGCTCTGCGGTGTTTTTACCTTCCGCCGCCGTGCGCACAATCACGCCAAAATTCTTTGGCTTAATGGCTTCCACAATGCGCTGAAGGCGCTTGCGTTCCTCGGCACTGTGAATCTTGCGGCTGATGGCCACCACATCGTTGAAAGGCGTCATCACCAGGAAGCGGCCCGGCAGCGAAATCTCGCAGCTCAGGCGCGGACCTTTGTTGCTGATGGGTTCTTTCAGGATTTGCACCAGCACATCCGGCTTGCCCTGCGCCACTTCCGTGATTTTACCGCCTTTGTCTATCTCGGGCTCGTTTTTAAACTTGCCAAAGTCCAGGCCCCACGAAGGGGTACCGGCCACACTTTCGCGGGTAAACTTTAAGAGCGAGCGAAAGTAAGGGGAAAGGTCGGTGTAGTGGAGGAAGGCGTCTTTTTCGTAGCCCACTTCCAGGAAGGCGGCGTTGAGGCCGGGCATCAGCTTTTTCACCTTTGCCAGGTAAAGGTCGCCAACGGAAAACTGGTCCTGACTGCGCTCATAGTGCAGTTCCACCAGTTTTTTATCTTCCAGCAGGGCTATTTGCACCCCATCGCCGGAAGCGTCAATAATTAATTCTTTGTTCATGCTACCGTCTTGCGGTTATAGAAATAAGCATACTTCCGGATAGCCTGATATGCCTGTGGCAGAAAATTTTTTTTGTCCAAGAAGTTTGGTTGTTTTAGGGCGTGCCCCTCCTGCGTCGGGTCGGGCTGTCGCCACTCGCTTTGCGCGCCCTGCGGGACGCGCAAGAGCTCAGACAATGGCTCCATCCCTCACGCATTAGTTTGGCGAGCAAAGGGACAATAGTGCTGCTTTCTATTTGACTCGCAGCTGTCGTCCCGCTTGAGGCGGGATGCAAGGCCCTTCTCGTTACGTTTCCCTGCTCCTATAGAGGCGTGCATTAACGGATAGTAATTTTTATTTAATCGCATCATTTTTACGCGTCCTTTGTCTCCCGACAGGTCGGGACTTATTGCCACGCAAAGCTTTGTGAAGACCCTTTGCGAGGGTGACAAAGGTGGTGCAAGCCACTAACACGAACGAAAAAAAGCAATTACCATCATAAGCAATAAATGCCCGATTCTATTGGATATGGGGCAGGGATGACGCTTAAAACACAAATCGCGGCCTCGCAGGCAGAAGAACCTACATGCAGGGCCGCGAAAAGCTTTGTTTCCAGATTCAATCCCAATATCGGGGGGAACGGACCGGCGAAAAGAAACTGCCGGGCATACACGGAAAAGATGATGTTTGTTTTATTAAAACGCCACCATCACATCCAGGCTTACCAGTGCCCTAAAGGCAGGCGTCCCGCCCGCGGGGGCGGGACGCCACCAATTATTTCTTGTTCTTATGTCGGTTGCGGCGCAGGCGCTTTTTACGTTTGTGCGTCGCTATCTTATGACGTTTTCTTTTTTTACCACAAGGCATAAGTAATGCTTATTTTATTTGTTTTAGAATGTTTTTATATAGTCATCAATATCCTTGCTGAAGCTCGGATCATTAACAATTTTCTTTAGTTTGTCCAGCGTGGCAACCGCTTTGTTTTTATCGCCCTTGCCCCGGTAGGCCTCTGCCAGAAAGTAAAGCGCTTCGCGGTTCTCGGGCTCTTTTTTCAGAACCGTTTCAAACCTGGTCACCGCTTTGTCCAACTGTCCGCTCTGGATGCTCATCCTGCCAAGCATCAGATTGGCGGGGATGTTGTCCGGTTCTTTGGCCGTAATTTCTTTCAGGATGGCTACGCCCTGCATCACTTCGCCGGCGCCATCTATATAGGCAGCGGCCAGTGCCAGCTTGGTGGTATCGTTGGTTGGATTGATGGCAAGCGCCTGGTCAAAGCTCCGTATCGCCCCGGTTACCGCCCATTGCTGCACCTGCGGTGAGGCAGGCAAGCGAGCTACATCCAGATAAAACTGGCCTGCAAAATTGAGACTTTTTTCTGAATTGGCCAAACGTGCTGCATTTTCCCGCGCATAAGCCGCCGCATACAACTGTTTGTGCTGCTGCCATACATGGCCCAGCGAATCAAAAAGCGGCGCCATCCGGGCAGAATCCCGCAGGCCTTTTATCTGGTTTTCCAGGGCGGCTACATCTTCCGCCGCATGGCCGCTCAGCGCCTGACGGGCAGCCATCATCAGCGAATCGGTAGAAGCAGGGGCTACCTGCGGGCCCATCATGGGCATGGCGCCTTCGCCTCCGGCCTCATGTTCGTGATCGTGGCCTTCGTGGCCGGCAGCAGCTACCTGGGTGGTGGTTTCTTTATGAGGTGTGGTACGCACACCAAAGTAAAGCAGGGCAATCAGGCCAATGCCCACGGCTATGGCAATGTAATGGGGGGTACGCAAGGTGAAGAAGTTCTTTTTGAAAAGCGTTGGCAAAGGTACGCCGCTATTGCTGCCTACTTTTGCGGTGTTTGTGAAAGAAACATGAACAGGGATATTATGGCAACCATGGAAGCTACCCAACCTACGGCGTACACCGGCCTGAAAGCGCAAAAGCAACAAAAGAAACGAAAGGCAGTAGCCATCTGGCTGGTGGCCGGCGTCATTATGCTGATGATTCAAATCCTGCTGGGCGGCGCCACCCGCCTTACCGGCAGCGGTCTTTCCATTACCGAGTGGAAGCCTATTCACGGCGCGGTGCCGCCCCTGAACCAGGCGCAATGGCAGGAAGAATTTGAAAACTATAAAGTAAAAGCATCCGGACAGTACCAGTACGAAAACAGCGATTTTACCCTTTCCGATTTCAAAGGCATTTACTGGTGGGAATGGAGCCACCGCGAATGGGCCCGGCTGGTGGGCGTGGTCTTTCTCATTGGCTTTATCTACTTTTTAGCGCGCGGCTACCTCAGCAAAGACATGGTGGCCCCGCTGGTTATTCTTTTTATACTGGGCGCTTTGCAGGGCGCTATCGGCTGGATTATGGTGCAAAGCGGTCTGAACCCGGATGATGTGCGGGTAAGCCACATCAAGCTGGCCCTGCACTTCCTGGCGGCGCTGGTACTGCTTGCTTACACCTACATTTTTGCCCTGAAGCTGCTGGCAGCAGAAGGGCAAAAGCAATCTTTCCCGGCTCTGAACCGGTTAAGCTGGATTTTACTGGTGCTGCTTTCCGTGCAGCTTTGCTTTGGCGCCTTCATGGCCGGCCTGCGTGCCGGGCCCGCCGCGCCCACCTGGCCCACGGTCAACGGGGAATGGATTCCCGGTAATTTATCGCAGTATGGCAATCAGCAATACAGCGGCATAGACCGGCACATCAGCAATCCCATTGGCGTGCAGTACATCCACCGCACGCTGGCCTACCTCATTTTTGGTTTTGCCATTGCCCGGTTTATCGTGAATCAGAAAGTGGCCGGACGGCCGGAGTTCCGGCTGTTGCGCCGTGCGGGCCGAGCCACGTTTTTGCTGACCTGCCTGCAGGTGTTGCTGGGCATTTTTACCGTGCTAAGCGCCAAAAACATCATCCCCCAGCATTTCGGGCAGTATGAATGGCTGGCGCTGGCACACCAGGCAGTGGCCATGTGCCTGCTGCTGGCTATTGTTACGGATTTGTATCTGCTGAACGCAAAGAGGGGTGTGGTGGCGGTTTAGGTTTCTGACAGCCCTGGTCCATTTCTTGTATTTTTGAAAGTATGAATCCGCTGCCCGTTCATAAAGCCGGCATTGCCGCATTGTGCCAAAGGCACTATGTGAAGCAGCTATATGCCTTTGGCTCGGCAGTGAAAGGTGATTTTAACGAAGGAAGTGATGTTGATTTTATTGTGGATTTTGCCGGCGTGCCCGAAGGCAGCTATGTAAACAATTACTTTCAGCTTAAAGAAGCGCTGCAACAGCTTTTGAAAAGGCCGGTTGATTTGGTGGAAGGGGAAGGCATTCAAAATCCTTATTTTCTGGAAGCGGTCAATAAAGAAAAGCAATTGATTTATGGAAAGTGAAGTGAAGAGCTGGCTGCATGATATTCAAAATTCCGTTCTTGAAATAGAGCAGTTTTTAGCTGAAAAGCCCGCCACTTTTGAATCTTTTACAAACGATTTACGGACAAGGCGGGCTGTAGAAAGAAACATTGAAATCATGGGTGAAGCCATGAACAGGATTTTGAAAAGTAACCCGGCCATTGCTATTCAAAACGCGAAAAGTGTGGTGGATACAAGAAACAGGATTATTCATGGCTATGAATTTGTTTCCACCCGGTTTTTGTGGGAACTCATCCACGTTCATTTGCCATTACTAAAAGCAGAAGTAGCAGGCTTGCTTGAGTCATAGACCCATTAAAACCGTACTACTTAAGGCAGGGCGGGTGGCTGGCGCCCGTGCATCATGCGGTGTCCACAGATTTGTATCTGCTGCACGCGAAGAAAGCAACACGGGTAGCGGATGTATAGCGTGCTTATAGCGGCAAAGAGCAGCCGTAAAACGGCCGGCTATTATTTGTAATAAACATGGTAACGAATGCCATCGCCTGCAATAACAGCTTTGTAAGCAGGCGGTAATTGCCCTACATAGTTTGCTATCCATTTGGCGTCCGGCATATAGAAATAGGCCACGGTATCCCAGACCTTGTAGGCAGGATGCACTTTTACAATCACTTCCGCAGCTAAATCATCCTGCCCTTTTACCTGATCGGGTGTAATCGTGTTGGTGGCAATTTTTCCGGGGCCTCCCGCAGGTTCCGCCTGCATTTTTCCGCCTACGCCGTCGCTTACCATAAACGGGATTTTCTGCATTCTTGCCTGCTTTAAAGCTTTGCCCGTGTTGCGGTACGTGGTTATTTGCCGCTGATAATCCTTGTACGTAAACGTGTTGATGCAGGTAGAAATAATATTGCCAAACAGGGCCAGAAAAAGCACCGCGGCCATACCCCATCCCAACCGGGCGCGCCCGAATTTGTCTTTAATATCCGAAAGCAGCGCAATAAGCAGCATGGAAATGGAAGGCACGGTGTAGGCGGTCAGGCGCGCTACGCCACCCACCAGCTTGCCGGTGGCAAACAGCAGGATAACGCCACACAGCAGCAGTATGGCATAAAGGTGGAAATACTGAAGCGTGGTGTACTGGCTCCATTTTGTTTTTACCAGCCGGTATATGCCATAGAAAAAGGCAGCCATGCCCAGGACGCCAAACACAATTTCAAACACAAAACCAGATCCCACCAGCGCGAACAAGTTCCAGAAATCGCCTGCAAAGGTTTCCGGTTTGGTATGGTAATACGCGCGCTGGTAAGAATCATACATGTCTTTGTTACCGATTACGTTTCTGACGTCTATCTGGTAAAAAATGAAAATAGAAATGGCAGCCAATACCAACGGCAGCGCCACTTGCACGATAACCGCACGCCTGTTTTCCTGCTGCCGGCGTGCCCACAGCGCCACCGCCATCACCGGAAATACCTGCGCAACGGCAATGGGATAGATATAACCCAGGTAAGGAAAAAGCAAAACCGTAAGCAGCAGCAGGGCATACGTGCCTTGCTGCCGCAGGCCTTCCCGCGCGATGCGCAGCAGCACAAACAGCTGCCACAACACCAGCAGGCACAGAAAGATATCCATCTCGTAATGCTTTACCTGCGTCATGTAGTCGGTAAAGGTTTGGGAGGAAATCAGGATGAGCACAAACAAATAGCTCAGCACGGCATTATCCGGGTAAAGCATTTTGCGCAGCCGGAATACAAAGAAGATATTGGCCAGCGTAAGCAGCAGCGGCGGCAACCGTAAGGAAGTATAGCTGTAGTCGAAGGCGGCGCCGATGTATTTCAGGATAGAAAGATAGACGCGCGGGCATTCCTGCAATAAATCCAGCCTGCCCCAGAGCTCCGGGATTGTTTTGAATTTTATATTATAAATCAGCCGCCATTCATCGTTCCAAAACGGGCGAACCGGAAAGAAGGCCTGCGCCATACCGAATGCAAAGAGGTAAATAGCAGCACAGATAACGGCAATGCGGGTAATTTTCGGGAGGTTTCGCAACACCCTGCAAAAATGAAGCAAAAAAGGAACGCGCCGTTAAAATGAAACACCCGCACCAAAAGCGCAGAAATAACCAGGGCTCCTGAAAGGAGCCCTGGCAACAATATTTACATGGGATGGAACAATTCTATTGCTCTTCTTTCCTGATTGCTCCCAGGAAATAAGCCGTCTGCGGCTTGCCCCAGTGTATCACATCCACATCATCTGTTTGCTCATTGGCGAATAACGTTTCCGCTTTTTCAAAGTAAGGCTTTGCCGCGTCGGCGCCACCGCCAAACATCTTGGGCGTGTAATATTTGGTAACGCCTTTCAGGTAGTAAATGCGCGGATTGTCCGGGTTGTCGGCTTTGGCAGCATCCAGGTGCTGGTCAAAAATTTTGCCGTATTTCTGGTAGCGCTGCTGCGGTTTTACAGCCATACGGGCATTCGCCATCATGGCTGCCAGCACGTGCGTTTCGCTGTTTTCTTTATTGTCTAAAACAGCCAGCATGTCTTCATAGTAGCCCTGTGCTTCGTCCAGGTAAGCGTCGCGCTTGGCGGCGTCTTTTTCAGCATAAGAAAGGTTGGTGAAGGCGTATGCCGCGTAGTAATTGGCTTGCCAGACGTCCGGAAATTTTTTGGCAATCAGCTTCAGCTTGTTGGCTGCTTCCAGGCGCGGCTGCTCGTTCATGGTGGTGTCAAAAGCCAGGTAAGTGGCCGTAAGCGGTGTCTTGTAATCCTGCGCGGTGGCGGCAAAGCCGGAAAGCAGGATGGCGGCGGTGAGAAGGATGTTTTTCATTGGTTGATAAGTTGAAAAGTTGTGGTGATTGTCTATTGCCTATTCACTATTCACAATCACAGTTCATCGCGATTAAACTCGGTCAAACTAAAATTGGCGCCGATGAAAAAGGAGCGATACAGAGCCGGGCGTTGCGCGTAGCGCTGTGTGCCGTCTGCGCTATACCGGTAGCCAAAGATATTGTGATGATTGGTCAGGTTATCCACGCCGGCATACACTACGGTAAACCATTTTTTAATGCTGGTGAGGTAGTTGACGGTAAAGGCGAGGTTGTGATAATCGGGCGTGCGTTCACTCAGGAAATCGCTGGCATTGGGGTTGTAATAAGGCCGCCCGCTGGCGTAGCTGTACGTCATGTTGATTTGCGTATTCAGCTTATTAATCCAGTACTTGCCCACCAGGCTCAGGTTGTGATTGGCAATGAACGAAGGCGTTGCTTCCTGCGGGAAATTCTGATAAAGCCGCCGGGTATCAATATAGCTGTAAGATACCCAATAGTCCAGGTTTTTCACCATTTTTTTATCCCGCCAAAACAGCTCGGCGCCGCCGGCATAACCATAGCCGCTGTTATCTACCACCTGATTGCCATAAAGCGTGCGGTAGGTGTTGGCATCATAAGCCGTCCAGCCTTTCTCGCGCAGCAGTTGCTGGTAATCTTTGTAATAACCTTCTACGCGCAGGGTGCGTTCTTCGGTTATCCACTGGAAGTTGGCAATGTAATGCACGGCCAACTGCATATCCGGGCGGTAGCCATAGAGCAAATACATCGGTTCTGCGGTTTGGTAAAAAAGTCCGGTGGCCACACCCACCTGGCTAAAGCGGCCCGTGCGGTAGGCAATATTCAGCCTGGGGAAAAGTGCGCCTTCGTTTAAAAGGCGGCTGTAATCAAATCTGAGTCCCGGCCGGAACGCCCAGCGTTTGGTAGGGCTCCAGCTGGCTTCGGCATAAAGCGCCGGATTGTCTTCCGTAAACTGCCGGTTGCCCGTGTCGCTGGACTGCTGATAAGTATAGTGTTGCCATTCGCCGCCCAGCAGCAGGGTAAGGCGGCTGTTGATGTAACGCTTGCCTTCCAGCCGTGCCTGTGCCCGCTGGTCTTTCCGGGGCGCGGCAAAGCCGTTCCAGGTAATATCATCGTGGTTGTAGCTGTAGGAAGCTGCGGTGAAGAGCTGCCATTTAGCGCCAAAATTTTCCTCGTAGCTCACATTCCCAAAAAAGTTGGTGGTTTTTAATCCAAAGTCAATGGTCTGGCCGGCATGGAATGGGTCGGGCACGCGCACGCCAGACTGGAAATATTGTCCGTTGAGCATCGTCTTGAGCAATCCTTTTTTGGAAGGCCGCCAGCTGTAATTGGCCGAGGCGCTGCCGCCCTGCGGCACTTTATAGTAATCCACGTTCGTGTTTGCCAGCTTGTAAAAAGGAGAAAGGTTGTTGTAAGAAGCCGTAATGCCGCCGCCGCTGTTTTTCCACAATTTCTGACCGCTGGCATAGATGCCGGCAAAGTTCAAGCCCATGGTAATGGTAGTGCGCTCCGGCATATCCAGCGTGTTCAACTCCAGGATAGAGCTGAGCGCCTGACCGTAGCGGGCGCTGTAGCCGCCGCTGCTAAACGACACGCCTTTAAACGCCCAGGGCATAAAGCGGCTGCGGCTGGCTACGCCCGGCGCACTGCTGAAAAACGCATTTTGCACCGTCAGGCCATCTACCACCACAGATGCTTCGCTGGCATCGCCGCCGCGCACAAACAGGCCGCTTTCCGTGCCCGTCTTTTGCGTGCCGGGCAGGGTCTGAATGGCTTGCACCACATCCGCATTGGCGCCGGCGGTGGTTACAATATCCAGGGTAGAAAGAATGGTTTTGCCTTTGTCGTTGCCCGCTTCAAAGGCGCCCGCGGTAACGGTTACATTATCCAGCGAATGGGGCGCTGCTTTGATGGTAATGCGCAGGTTTGTCTGGTTGCCGGTGATGGTCAGCGGCATGCCGCCATCCAGGTAACCAATGGCTGTTACAACCAAAGTTTGCGGGCCGCTTTCAGTGGTCTGAAACAGGAAATTCCCGGCAGTATCTGTGACGGTGCCATCCAAAGTATTGTCCAGGGAAACGCTGGCGCCTTTCACCGGTTTGCCGGCTTTGTCGGTCACCTGGCCGCTGATTACGGATTGCGCTATAACTGTAACGCCGGAAAGAAGCAGCAGAAATGTAATTAAATATTTCATAGCAGAAGAAAAGGAGCCGGCAAAAGTAGCGGGCTGTTTTTCTGTCCGGGAAATGATTTTCGGTAAACGGCGGGTTTTCGCAGGTAAATGGCGCTGCAGGGATTTTAATAATTGCTGCATTCCTCAGGCCTGCCGCAGCTTTGCCGGCAATAAAGTGGCCAGCAAATCTTGAAGCCCGGCCATAGCCCGCTCAAAATCCGGCGTTTTTGTCCAGTCAATAGCCGGGTGCAGTTGGTTGTTCATGGGCGTCCAGCGTTCGGGCTCGCCATCCATGCTGATGATGAAGCTGGGTGTTTTCAGCGCTGCCGCGATGTGGCTTACACCGGTGCAGTTGGCAATTAATAAAGCCGCGTTTTCGATTAATGCCCCTATCGCGCCCAGGCTGGTTTTGCCTGCGGCCATGATGGGCGCTTTATCCAGATGTGCTGCGGTGGCAGCCACCAGGCGCAGTTCCTCTTTGGTGCCGGTAAGCACCACATCCAGTCCCTGTGCGCTGCAATAATTGCCAAGCGCGGCAAAATATTCCGGGGGCCATTGCCGGTTGGCATCGCGCGAGCCGGGGTGGATGCAGGCGTATTTTTTAGGGGTAAGGGGCAGCTGTAATGCCGCGAGTTCTGTTCTGTCTTTTTCCGTAATGGGAAATTCCAGCTCTGTTCCTGCGGAAGGAATGCCCAGGTATTCCATTAAGGCAAGATGGCGCTGCACTTCATGCAAATGGACCGGGTATTCCAGAAACAAATTGGGATTGGGGCAGAAATTACTTTTTAAGTAAAAACCTGCCGTCTGCTTCGCGCCAAAGAGTTGGACCAGCGGATTGGAGATTTGCCCGCTGCCATGCAGGTTGATAAGCAGGTCAAAATTTTCTTTTACTACTTCCTGTAAAAAATCCGCGAAGCGGGCAGGGTCAAAATCCTGCTCCGGCAGACCGGGATAGCCGGGGAAAACTATTAAATCATTAAAATAATGGGGGAAGCGCAGGATCAATTCCCTGGCCCAGGGCAGGCCGATGAGCGTGATATGCGCTTCGGGAAAAGCCTGCCGCAAGGCGCGGATAGCCGGTATGGCACAGAGCATATCGCCCAGTTGCAGGGCACGGAAAACGGCGATCTTCTGAATGGAGGAAGGAAGTTTCATAGTGTGTTCATTTACAAAAACAACACCCGGTGCCTGCATGCGCCATACAGTCGCCAGTACACGCTGGCAAATGGAATGAGCAGCGAGGTGTAAATCATCTCCAGCACATGACGTCCTTTTTTACTGGCGCCTTTCAGTCGCTGCCACATAAAGCGCAGGGCCAGCACCAGCCAGCCCGCTGCGGCGGCAATACCCAGCCAGGTTACTTTGGCTACAAAGCTGGTGAGCACAAGCGCGGCTAAAAGCACCATGGCGTAAAAATCCCAGCGGGGCCCTTTCTGTATTTTCTTCCTGTAAAGCGCCGGGTGTTTTTTGTAAAGCAGGGCATTGAACCGGGCTTTCTTTTGCTCTTTCAGACTGATACCCCAGGGTGCTTTGCGGACAGGATGCACTACCCGGGCATTTATTTGCCGGATGATGGGAATGCCGGCGTTTAATAGCCGGAATTCCAAATCACTGTCTTCCCGCCAGGCGGTGGAAAAGCGCTCGTCGAAGCCACCCACTTTTTCCAGGGCTTTTTTGGTAACGGCACAGTTGGCAGTTACAAAATCAGCCGTTTCCAGTCCGGCGGTGTTGCGCTCGTAATCGGTAGGCTTATCGGCCACCGGCACTTTTATCCTGCCGGTAAAAGCAATTTCTTCCTGCCCATCATACGCCTGCCAGATGGAAGAAAGCCAGTTTTCATCGGGCAGGGTGTCGTCGTCCGTAAAGGCAATAAGGGTGCCCTGTGCCATTTGCCAGCCCCTGTTGCGCGCCGCGGCCGGGCCGCTTTTTTCCGGCAGCGACAGGTACCGGAAGTTGGGTTGGTCTTTGCCCAGTGTTTCCAGTATTTGCCGGGTGGTTTCATCGGGCCCGTCGCTCACCACAATCACTTCGTAATCTTCTTTTAAAAAATCCTGATTTTCCAGCGCGGCCAGGCAATTGGCCAATAAGGCAGGGCGCCGATAGCTGGGAATCACAACAGATATCTTAAGCGGCATGTTCTTTTTCAATTAAATAATTACCAATTACCAGGGCGTCGAAAGGCGAGGTCCAGAAGCATTCAATGGCATCGCGCGGCGTGCACACAATGGGCTTGCCCAGCGTATTAAACGAGGTATTGACCAGCACCGGCACGCCGGTTTTCTTTTTAAACGCAGTAAGCAAATCATGGTACTCCGGGTGTTGATCCCGGTTCACGGTTTGGATGCGAGCGGTTCCATCTACGTGGCGCACGGCAGGTATCTTGTCTGCTTTGTCTGGCTTTACATCGTGTACAAACAGCATGAAGGGCGAGTAGCCGGCGCCTTCAAACCATTCGGGCGCGTCTGCTTCCAGCACCACCGGCGCTACCGGGCGGAAGTCTTCCCGGTCTTTTACTTCGTTGAGGCGCGCCTGCATGGCTGGGCTGATGGGCGAGGCCAGAATGGAACGGCTGCCCAGCGCCCGCGGACCAAATTCCATCCTGCCCTGAAACCAGCCGATGATTTTGTCCTGGGCTAAAATATCCGCGGTTTCCTCGGCCAGGTTCTGTAGCCTGCGGTAGGGCACTTTGGCCCATTGCAGGAATTTTTCAATCTCTTCGTCGCGGTAACCGGGGCCCCAATAAGCATGCGGCATGCCGTAATCCGCGTCTTCTTTTTTCTGTTGCTGCACATCCACCCAGATGGCCGCGCCCAGCGCGGTGCCGGCATCGCCGGAAGCGGGTTGTACCCACACGTTTTTAAACGGACCTTTATCGCGGATGCGCGCATTAAGCACGCAGTTCATCGCCACGCCGCCGGCCAGGCACAGGTTGTCTTCGCCGGTTTCCTGATAAAGCCAGTCTGCCAGCTTTAAAACCGTTTCTTCCAGCACCAGTTGCAGCGAATGGGCAATGTTGAAGTGATGTTCGGTAAAAGGCTCATTGCGTTTGCGGGCGGGCCCAAAGCGTTCTTCCAGCCGTTCATTGCTGATGGTGTACTGCCCTTTTTCGCCAACCTGTATCATTTCGCGGAAATCGGCTGCAAAAACAGGCTGACCATAAGAAGCCAGGGCCATCACTTTGTATTCGTCTGAAGAATGCAAAAAGCCCAGGTAAGAGGTGACGCGCTCGTACAACAAGCCCAGCGAATGCGGCATATCCACCTGCCCGATGCGCGTCATGTCATTGCCTTTCCCAACAGAATAGGTAGTGGTGGCTACTTCGCCCCGGCCGTCTATGGTCATGACGGCGGCATGGTCAAAGGGCGCAGGGTAATAGGCGCTCGCGGCATGAGCGATGTGGTGGTCCACAAAATGAAATTTTATTTTATCGCGGTCGGTGCCAAGAAAGCGCTCCTGCAGGTGATGCGGGTAGCCGTCTACCAGGTGGTTTTTGGCACGCACAACCGAAGAAAGAAACAGCGGGTCCCAGGGATTCGTCCATTTACTCGATCCCTCCATCATGCCCGGTTCCAGCGGAATCTCTATGGTGGCTTTGCCTTTGTGCTCGCCCAATAAAAGATAAGGGTCGAAGGAATAGGCCACATGGTCCACATCGTTAAGGTGGATGCCGGCGGTTTTAAGGCAATAATCAATGGCATGAAAGGGCAGTTCCCAGGTAGAAAAAGGCACCGGGCGCTTGCCATGTTTGATTTGTGTGAAACGTTCTTCTTCTGCGGCGGCAATGAGCTGACCGTCTTTGATAAGGCAGGCGGCAGAGTCATGGAAGACCGCGTTGATGCCGAGGGTGATCATGAGTGATGGATGATAAGTGATGAGTGATAAGTGGTACAGATGATTGATGCTTTGTCATTCCCGCAGGGAATCTTCTGCCATACACGAAGCCATTCTTAGCGGTAATTCATAAAACGCAGCATAGAACGCAAGCCTTTGCCGGTGCCTTTCATGCAGGAAGGCTTGCCGCCCCGGGCTGCTGCCCATTTTTTGATTTCTTCGAAATCCGTAGCCGTTTTTGAAGTATGAATGCCCATGGTAAAACAAGGTATTGTGGGCAATGGAAGCAGAAAAACTATGCCGGGCTGCACCGCAGCGGTAGTGCCGTTGAAAGCTGGTTCAGGCTGTCTGATACGTAGTTGTTTTCTCCCCTGATTGCGGAAGTTTATAGCACGAAGGATGGAGCCATTTTTAAAGAAATGGCTCCTGTGAAACATTTGCAGCAGCGCCACCGCTTTCGCCAAAACAAAGACTTCGTGCTTGTGGTACATAACGGTGCGGGCAACAACGGAAAACTGGAGATTTCCTGTTAGAGGAAGGGGATTAAACGTTGCGTAGTTTTTGGGGCTGTAGGCTTGAAGCGCAGGCGGCAGCGACAGTTCCGGCCATTCGCTTGTAGCCCTTCCCGAAATAAATTCGGGAGCGGGGCTACCGCTGCTGTCCGGCAGCCTTTCAGCGAAAGCCGCATGATTATACACCTGCGGTCGGTGGCCACCATACCTTACGAGCCTATGGCTCTTTACGACCAAACCTGCGGGCCTACGGCCCTTACAGGCAGGTGTTTTAAACGCCTTGGCTTTTTACTATTCAACCACGCAAACGTTCCACTATTCTGCCATTCAATCCATCAATCCATCAGTCCATCAGTCCATCAACCCTTCAACCCTTCAACTCTTCAATCCATCAATCCATCAATCCATCAATCCTGCCACTACTTGCCCACAAACCGGCCCACATCTTCCTTCGTAATCTGCTTATCCGATAAAATAACCAGCCGCTCTACCGCATTGCGCAGCTCGCGGATGTTGCCCGTCCAGTTGTGCTGCGCCAGGGCCGACAGGGCATCAGGTGTTATTTCTTTAGCCGGCTGATTGTAATCTTCGGCAATGAGCTGCAAAAAATGCTGTGTGAGCTCCGGTATGTCTTCGCGCCGCTCATTCAGCGATGGCACATGAATCAGAATCACCCCCAGCCGGTGGTACAAATCCAAGCGAAAATTCTTGGCTTCGGCTTCTTTTAAAAGGTCTTTATTGGTCGCGGCAATCACGCGCACATCCACTTTTATTTCTTTCTCGCCGCCAATGCGGGTGATTTTATGTTCCTGCAAGGCGCGCAGCACTTTGGCTTGGGCCTCCAGGCTCATGTCGCCGATTTCATCCAGGAATAAAGTGCCGCCGCTGGCCTGCTCAAACTTACCAATGCGCTGGCGGATGGCGCTGGTAAAAGAACCTTTCTCATGGCCGAAGAGTTCGCTTTCGATCAGCTCGCCGGGTATGGCGGCGCAGTTTACCTCTATGAGGGGCGCTTCGGCGCGGTTGCTTTGCGCGTGAAGGGCGCGGGCTACCAGTTCTTTACCCACGCCGTTTTCACCGGTGATGAGCACACGCGCATCGGTGGGTGCCACCTTGGCAATGGTTTCCCGGATTTGGGCAAGTGCCGGGCTGTTGCCAATCATTTCATAGCCCCGCATTTTGGCAGCTTTCTTGCGCAGGACTTTCGTTTCGCTCACCAGCGAGCCTTTGTCCATGGCATTGCGGATGGTGATAAGCAGGCGGTTTAAATCCGGCGGCTTGGAGATGTAATCAAACGCGCCTTTTTTCACTGCTTCTACGGCGGTGTCTATACTGCCATGACCCGAAATCACAATCACCGGTATGTCGGGTTTGAGTTCCTGGGTTTTTTCCAGCACTTCAATGCCATCCACCTGCGGCATTTTGATGTCGCAAAGAATGCAGTCGTAGTTATTGTTCTTTATTTTTTCCAGCGCATCGGTCCCATCCACAGCTTCTTCTACCTTAAAGCCTTCCAGGGTCAGTATTTCGTTCAGCGAGCGGCGAATGGCGCGCTCGTCGTCTACCACTAAAATTTTTTGAGCCACAATTGTTTTATTTTATTTCGTTCTTCTGATAATTAAGCGTCCTTGTCTTTTTGCCATCCGCGCCATATTCCGTCCACCGGCCTTCCTTTAAACCGTTTACATAATTGCCTTCGGCTTTCAGTATGCCGCTTTCGTTGTATTCTTTCCAAAGCCCGGTCTGCTGTCCGGCGGTGTAGTTCCCTTCCTCGCTTTTGTTGCCATTGTTGTAATAGCTCACCACCAGGCCGTTTATCTCGCCATTTTTATACGGGTAGGTGGCTGCCTTTTGTCCGGATTCGTAATACCAGACGGTAAGCCCGTCCCGCTCGCCCCGCTTAAATGCACTTTCTTCCTGCAGCTTGCCGCTGCCGTACCATTTACGATAAGGGCCATCCTGCAGGCCATCGGTAAAATAGGTTTCTTCCAGCATGCGCTGCCCGCGGCTAAAGACGCGCTTGGGGCCATTCAGCACATCGTCTTTATAAGTCTCGCTGTGCTCTATGTAGCCATCGCGGCCTGCGTAAAAAGACAAGCCGCTTTTTTTGCCGTTGTGATAAGAAACTATGTTTTTCGGAAAGCCCGTATCCCAGAAGCTGCTCCATACGCCCTCTTCTTTCCCATCCTGATAATAGCCTTCCGCCAGCGTGGTGTTGTTGCCGGTCACCTGCATCCATACGCGGCCGCCCGGCTCGGCACGGCGCAGGGTATCGAAAGGCTGTGCCTGTATTGCAAATGGAAAAAGAAAGAGGCAGGCAAGGAGCAAACGCTTCATGAGCAGGCTATAGAATTATCTCCGGCAAATTAGGAGATTTGCGGGAAGCGGCTTTCCGGCCTGTTTTTATTTAACGGAAAGCAGCACCAACAGGAATTTTGATTTGAACGTACCCGCCAACCTGATAGACCTGCTGCGGCAGCGCCTGCAAAACGGACAACCGCTGCCCGGACCGGCCGCGCACGCGCTGCTGTTTCCCAACATTGTAGCGCAGCCGCGCGTTCCGCCGCCCGATGCGCGGCCCAGCGCGGTGATGGCGCTGCTGTTTTTTAAGGAAGGGCAACTGCACCTGCTGCTGATGCAGCGCACGCCGGATAAAGGCGCCCACAGCAGCCAGATTTCTTTTCCCGGCGGGAAATGGGAAAAACGCGATCCCGATTTAAAAGCCACTGCGCTGCGCGAAACCAAAGAAGAAATCGGCATTGATGCCGGTGAAATTGAAGTGCTCGGCGCGCTGAGTCCCCTTTATATTCCGGTCAGCAATTTTCAGTTGTTTCCCTTCCTGGGCTTTTTAGAAAAAGCGCCGGCATATTTCATTTGCGAGGCAGAAGTGCACTGTGTGATAGAAGTGCCTTTTTCTTTTTTACTGGATGAAAAAAACCGTGTAGAGGCGGATGTTACCTCGCCGGTGAAACCCGAACTGGTGCGCCGCGTACATGCCTGGCGCCTGCCGCAGGGGGAAATTCTCTGGGGTGCCACGGCCATGATAACCGCAGAACTGGTGATGGTGGCGGCAGCGTTGGAAAGAGGTCCGGGCTTGTAGTAATAACGCGAAGCTCGTTTTAGTCTTTGCAATTATCAGCAACTTGTGCGTATTTTAAATCGTGGAAGCGGGCTTGTCTTTTAGCTGAAAAAGACACAGTCTTGAACTTTTGCTTCTTTTGCTTCAAGGCAAAAGAAGAAATAAAAACCCTGTCCAACCTTCACGTTAGTAATAGGAGTCGGGGCAGGAAAATCCTTTATGGCTCCGAAAACAATTTCAGGGCATTCAGCAGGGCCTGATGCCCGATGGAGGCATGGCCTTCGGCGGGCAGGTAATCAAAATAAACCTTCAGGCGGTTGTTGGGCAGTTGCCTTAGCTTATCTGCCAGCAGGTTGGCATCCACTTCCATCACGCGCGGATTTTTACCGGGTGTGAGGCCTTCCTTGCCCACGCCTATATAGATGCGGGTACCTTGTGCGGTATCGTTTTGAAGTAAGCTGAAAGATTGCTGTAGCAGCGAGCCGTCGTTCCACCAAAGACTGGGACTGATGAGGATGTATTGATTGAAAAGCCCTGGTTTTTTGGATAAAATTTCGGTGGCCAGCAAACCGCCCAAAGACTCGCCGATGAGCGTTTTAGCAGCGGTAGTCCGGTACTTTTTTTCAATAAAGGGTTGCAGCTCTTTTTCCAGGAAGGCTATGAATTTTTCAGAATGGCCGGTAGTGGGGTATTGCTGCCGTTGTTCCGGAATGCTGCTGCGAAAAGTAAAATCCCGCTTGCGGTCTACATTGGCAATACCCACCACGATGGTTTTTGGCACACGGGCTACCCACGGAAAGCTGTTGAACTGGTAAAGACCGGCAACGTGGATAAAATCCTCGTCTGCCGAGCCGTCCAGCAGGTACACTACCGGGTAGCGGGCCGTATCGTTTTCACGATAACCTTCGGGCAGGTAGATGTTTAGAATTCTTTGCTCTCCCAGTACCTGTGATTGGAGCGCTTCTATCACACCCAACACAAAAGGCCGTGTACTGGCTGTCGCCTGCTGCGGCTGGCAAAAGGCGGTATGCAGCCACAGCATCAGTCCTAAAGTAATCATTGTTATTTTCATTTTTATAAGAAGGCGCCGGGCATTTATGCCGCATCCTGCCGCTTCAAAGTAATCAAAATCAATAGAAACAAAGCAGGATAGCGTTTCTTTGTGGTACCGGTATAAAAACCAGTTTCATGACTCAGACCGCTCTCCCTACAACACCTGCCCAGGATGTGGCAGTGAGCCAGTTGCTTTATACGCTGCAGCTGGCCGATAATGCCCTGATTCTGGGCCATCGCCTCAGCGAATGGACCGGCCACGGCCCGGTGCTGGAGCAGGACATTGCCATCACCAATATTTCTTTAGACCAGCTGGGCGCCGCCCGCAGCCTGTACCAGCATGCTGCCAATCAGTTTAATGCGCTGGAGGCGCCGCTGAAAACAGGGCTTTTCAAATCGCCGGCGCTGAGCCAGCGTGTGGTGCGTGCGCATGGCAACCATGCCAATGCCACCGAAGACGACCTGGCTTTCCTGCGCGACGCCTGGGACTTCCGCAATATTTTGCTGGCAGAGCTGCCCAACCGCGATTGGGCCTATACCATTGCCCGCTCTTTTTTCTATGATGCTTTTAATTACCTGCAGCAGGCGGCTTTGGTAAACAGTGCGGATAAAGCAATTGGCGCTACGGCTGAAAAAAGCCTGAAGGAAGTGGAATACCACCGCCGCTGGAGCAGCGAATGGATCATCCGCCTGGGCGATGGCACCGAAGAAAGCCACGAGCGCATGCAAAACGCGGTAAATGATTACTGGGCTTATACCGGCGAACTGTTTACGCCGGCTGCTGTAGAAAGCCAAATGGCTGCTGCCGGCATCGCGCCGGATGTAGCCGCCCTGAAAGCAGCATGGGACGCTTACGTGCAACCTGTTTTCGCCGAGGCCGGACTGCAAATACCGCAAAACAAATGGGCGCAGGAAGGTGGTAAAGAAGGCCGCCACACCGAGCACCTGGGCTACCTGCTGGCCGAAATGCAATTCATGCAACGCAGCTATCCGGGTATGGAGTGGTGAGGAACTGCAATTCCAAAGTCCAAATTCCAAAATACAAGGCCCAAAGTCCAAAATACAAAGCCCAAAATCCACGCTGATTGCCCTTAATGTCCGTTCCTGAAAAATTATTATCCATCGTGCTGCCCTGCTATCATCCGGCAGCCGACTGGCAGGCGCATATTATCAGCGGGTATGAGGAAATAGCTGCTGCGATTAACCAGCGGCCGGAACTGATTCTGGTGGACGATGGCAACGAAACGCCGCTTGCCGAAAGTGCAGCAGCCATTAAAGCCCGTATTCCTGAAGCAACGTTTATCCGCTACACACCCAACCGCGGCAAAGGCTATGCCCTGCGGCAGGGTGTGGCAGCCGCCACGGGCGCGTTGATTATCTACACCGACATTGATTTTCCCTACCACCACGAAAGCTTTATGGCCATCTACCACCAGCTGGCCACCGGTACCGACGTGGCTATTGGCGTAAAGGATGCCGGTTATTATCAGTCGGTGCCGTTTGCCCGCCGCTTTATTTCCAAGAGCCTGCGCAAGATGATTGGCCTGCTGCTGGATATGCCCGTTACCGATACCCAATGCGGCCTGAAAGGCTTTAACCGGGAGGGCAGCAAACCCTTTCTGGCTACGACCATAGACCGCTACCTGTTTGACCTGGAATTTGTAAGCCTTTGTTTCAGAAAAGGAACAGGCCTGCAGGTGGCGGCGGTGCCGGTGAGCCTGCGGCCGGGCGTTACCTTCCGGAAAATGAATTATAAAATATTATTGCCCGAGCTCAGGAATTTTCTGGCTGTCTGGCGAAAAATGGATACCTGATGATGCAAGCTGCCGCGACCGGCGATTCACAAAATAAACGTTTTTCCTTTTGGCGTCAGCCTGCTACCTGGGCCGGCATCGTGGTTTATATACTGGTGTGCCTGTATGTTTTTCGTGATTTTTTACTTGCCGGCGGTCCGCGCATTGCCTCTCTGGGCGGCGACACGGTGAAGAACACTTTTTCCTTTCTCTGGCAGGCGGCTTATGGAAAAGGCTTTTGGTTTTGGGGCATGAACTATCCCTTTGGCGAGCATATTTCCTTTGCAGACGGGCAGCCTCTGGTAGCTCTGCCGCTTTCGTGGCTGAACAGCATTTTTCATCTTTCCCAGCCGCAATTGCTTTATGCCATGTACGTGGCGGTGGCCCTGAGCTTTGTGGTGGGTATGGTGTACACACAGCGGCTGCTTGCTTATTTCGGCGTGCACCCGGCCTGGGCCATTCTTTTTTCGGCGCTTATCCTGGTTATGTCGCCGCATACGTTTCGCTACACCGGCCATTATCCGCTGGCCTATGCCGTATTCCTGCCTATGCTGTTTTACTGGTCGGTGCGGTATTATGAAACGGACCGGACTAATTATTTAATAAAAATATTCTTCCTGTTCTTTGCCTACGCTTTCCTGCATCTTTACTTCCTGGCTATGGGGCTGCTGTGGGCGCTGGCTTATGCCGTGGGCGCTTGGCTGTTCCGGCGCGGGAAAACAGGCCGTCCTTTCTGGCATGGCCTCCGTTACCTGGTACCGACATTTGGCGCGTTTATCAGTGCCGAGCTGATTTTTAAGCTGACCGACCCGGTAAAAGACCGGCCTGTTTTTCCCTACATTGAGTCCTACAGCAATTATGGCGGGCTAGATTTGCTTACCAGCACTTATTCGCCTATCTGGCAGGGCGCCAAAGACATAGGGCTGGTCGGCCACATCCATGAATCTTCTGAAGGGTTTTGTTACCTGGGCCTGGTGCCGGTGGCCATGCTTTTGCTTTTTGCCATCCTGGCGGCAACCGGCTTCTGGAAAAAAATCAGCGCGGGCGCCCGGCGCTTTGAGCTGCAATGGTTGTTTATTTCGCTTGGCACACTCTGCTTTTCCGTAACCATTAAATACATCTGGGAAGAAGGCGTTTTTAATAAGCTGCTGAGCCCGCTGCGGCAGTTTCGCGCCCCGGAGCGTTTTAGCTGGATTGCCTATTATGTGCTTTCCATACTGGCAGTGCTGGTGCTTTACCGGCTTTGCCATTACTGGTGGACGCATCAGCGGAAAGCAGCAGCCGGTGTACTGGGTTTTCTGGTTACCGCCCTTTGGGCCATAGATGCCAACGGCGCTATTATTTATTTTCATAAGGCCAATGCCAATGCCGCCTGGCATGGCAGCTACTTTTTTGGGCAGCAGGATTCCTGGAAAAATCATCTGGCGCAAAAAGGCTATCAGCCCCGCGATTTTCAGGCCATGCTGGCCCTGCCGTTTGTGCATGTTGGTTCCGAGAAAATATGGCTGAACGAAAATGCCAGCTATTGTACCACACCCGCTTTTAAAGCCGCGCTGGAGCTGCACCTGCCGGTGATGGACGTAAATATGTCGCGCTCTTCCTGGAGTCAGGCCTTTGAGGCGGTGCGCCTGGCCGGCGGCTATTATGCGCAGCAAACCCTACTGGCGCTCCTGCCGGATGAGCGCCCGATTTTGCTGTTTCATTTCCAGCCCGATCCCATTTCCCCGGACGAAGCCCTGCTGCTGCAGCCCACGGTTGCCGATAGTCTGGGCATGATAGACGATTGCCGGCTTTTTGCTTTCTGGCCCAAAAAGTTTCTGGCGCTGCAGGCTGCCGAAAAACAAAAAGCAGCAGCGTTAGCAGGAAATATGCCGGTGGGCGATACAATTCTGAATCCTCCTGCGCTGCCGGTTTATATCAATCACCTGGAAGGAGGGCAAAGCAGCTATGGCTTTGCAGGAAGGGGCATGGCACCCATTCAGGTTAAAGATTCGGTGCTGGCCGTGCTGCAACTGCCCGCGCCAATGGCGGCATGGACGTGGTATGAGTTCAGTGCCTGGTCTCAATTCCCGGCCATCGGGCCCCGCTCCAATTATTACCAGATTAAATGCTACAACAGCGAGGGTATAGCGTTGGCTGTCATAGATGCCTTGGGTAAGTACAGTACCGACAATGCCCCGGGCATGTGGTTTCGCGTCAGTAAATATTTTGAGCTGCCGCAGTTTACCGCACGCGTAGAAATAGTAGTTGTAAACCCGGACTTAGCAGGCTATTTGGGTATGGACGAGCTGCTGTTGCGGCCTGCCGCCGCCACCGTGATTACTAAAATGCCGGATGGAAAAGTGCTGGTGAATAATCATTTGCTGCATCGCTGACTGCAATAGTTTTTCTAATTTATTTTCGCGGCTTCATGACGGAACCTATTCTGGCGGAACGCCGGCCTTTGTCTATTCCATACTATTGGGGATTGGCTGTGGTCCTGCTTTTAACCGCCCTGCCTCTTTTTGCGCACCTGGACGACTGGCCCATCCGTTGGTGGGATGAATCGCGGCTGGCTACCAATGCGCTGGAAATGGCGCAAAACAACAACTGGCTCGTTACCTATTACTGGGGCGCTCCCGATTTGTGGAACACCAAGCCGCCGCTTATGATCTGGCTGATGACTCTGAGCATGAAGGTTTTTGGCTACAACGAGCTGGCGGTGCGCTTGCCGGCGGCCCTTGCTTCCCTGGGCACCTGCCTGTTGCTTTACTGGTTTGCCGCGCGAAAATTGCAAAAGCCGCTGCTGGGCATCCTGGCGGTGCTGGTACTCATCACCGCGCCCGGCTTCCTGGAAGAGCACATTGCCCGCACGGGCGATTATGAAGCCCCGCTGATTTGCCTCACCACCGCTTACAGCCTGCTTTTTTTCTGGTATCTGGAAGAAAAGAAAAACAGCACCCTCCTCTGGTTTTTTGTGGCACTTACGGCAGCCGTACTTACCAAAGGCGTAGCCGGACTGCTTTTCTGCCCGGCCTTGTTCCTTTATGCTTTGCTGCGTAAAGAAATATTTCCGCTGCTGAAAAATAAATATTTTTATTTAGGCCTGCTGCTCTTCGTGGTATTGGTGCCCGGCTATTACCTCCTGCGCGAGCAGTACAACCCCGGCTACTGGCAGGCGGTAAAAGAAAATGAACTGGGCGGCCGCTACCTGGAAGTGCTGGAACAACACCACGAGCCGGCAGCTTATTACTGGAATATACTGGTGGAGCGTTACTTCAAAAACTGGTTCCTGCTGCTGCCTTTTGGCACCATTGCCGGCCTGGCTTTACTGGATATGCGGGCCCGCCGTTTTACGGCCTACCTGCTGCTGCTTGCTGTAAGCTTTCTGATTATTATCTCTACAGGAGGCACCAAGCTGCACTGGTACGCGGCACCGCTCCTTCCCCTGCTGGCCCTGCTGGCAGCCCTGTTTTTGTATTACTTCACGCAATACCTTTTTGTACTGCGCTCCAATTTTTTATTAAAAGGTAAAGGACTGAGCCTTTTTTTTCTGCTGCTTTTAATGGCTGTGCCATATTGGTGGGCGCTGGATACTGCCCTGAATCCACCGCATGCCGCATACGCAGGGCAGAACGAAGAACTGGCCACTTTCTTACAGGACATAAAAAAGGGTAAGCTGCAGCATGATCATTTCAAAGTGCTGGACCACCCGGACCAAAACATCGCCTGGTATGTAACCGTACTGCTCCTGCAGGGGAAAGATATCACTTTTACGCTGCCGGAAGCCCTGAAGATTGGCGACCGCATTGCCGTGCGCAACGGCGAGCGCAATGAATACCTGTGGAAGCATTTTGAAGAAAAGCTTCTTTTTGAAAAATACGGCGTGAAGCTCTATGAGCTCATCGGTCCGGAACCATAATAAGCCTGCAACAGCCAATAATGCCACCCATGCCTGCTAAACAACCCATCCCGCAACTTGCCATCGTAGTACCCTGCTACAACGAGGAAGCGGTGCTGCCCGAAACCAGTGCGCGCCTGCTGGGGCTTTTGTCGGAAATGATAAAAGCAGGCAGCATCCGCCCCGATAGCTATATCCTTTTTACCGACGATGGCAGCGCCGATGCTACCTGGTCTATTATCTGCCGGCTGCACGCCGGAAATCCTGCTTTTCAGGGGCTGCGCCTTTCGCGCAACTTTGGCCATCAGCATGCCCTGCTCGCCGGCCTGCACGAGGCGGTTAAGGCAGATGCTATCATTTCCATTGATGCCGACCTGCAGGATGACCTGAATGCCATTCCCCAAATGGTAGCCCGCTACCGAGAAGGTGCTGATATTGTGTACGGCGTGCGCGACAACCGCGATACCGACACCCGTTTTAAGCGGCAAACGGCCCTGATTTTTTATAAAGTTCTGAACCGGATGGGCGTGGAAAGCGTGTATAACCATGCCGATTACCGCCTGATGAGCCGGCGTGCGCTGGCTGCTTTGCTGGAATTTAAAGAAGCAAATCTTTACTTGCGCGGTATGATACCCATGCTGGGTTTTAAAAGCACAGAGGTCTATTACAAACGGCACGAGCGCTTTGCCGGCGAAAGCAAGTACAACCTGCGCAAGATGCTTTCCTTTGCCTGGAATGGCGTGAGCAGTCTTTCTATCCGGCCGTTACGTTTCGTGACCTTTTGCGGCTTCGTCATTTTTTTCCTGACATTGGCTTTTACGATCTATGCGCTGGCAGCTTACTTCCGGGGCAAAGCGGTACCCGGCTGGGCTTCCACGGTTATTCCTATTTACTTTCTGGGCGGCGTGCAGCTGCTTTGCATTGGCCTGCTGGGCGAGTACCTGGGCAAAATCTTTAAGGAAGTAAAAGGCAGGCCCCGCTTTATTGTAGCAGAAAAGACGCTTCCTTAAAAGCGCATAAAATCAATAAAAAACGGCTGCCTGATACAGGCAGCCGTTTCCGGTAATAAGCCGGTTTGCTTATTTATTCATGGTAGCCAGAAACTCTTCGTTGTTCCTGGTGCCGCGCATCTGCTGCATCAGAAAGTTCATGGCTTCGTCGGTGTTCATATCGCTGATGTGCTTGCGCAGGATCCACATCTTGTTGTGCACATCTTTATCCAGCAGCAAATCATCGCGGCGGGTGCTGGAAGTAGTCAGGTCTATGGCCGGGAAGATGCGCTTGTTGGCCAGGCGGCGGTCCAGCTGCAGCTCCATATTGCCGGTGCCTTTAAATTCTTCAAAAATCACCTCGTCCATCTTGCTGCCGGTGTCTATCAGGGCGGTGGCCAAAATGGTGAGCGAGCCGCCGTTTTCAATCTTACGGGCGGCGCCAAAGAATTGCTTGGGCTTTTGCATGGCGTTGGCTTCCACGCCGCCGCTCAGCACTTTGCCGCTGGCCGGCGCTACGGTATTGTGGGCGCGCGCCAGGCGGGTAATGGAGTCCAGCAGAATCACCACATCGTGGCCTACTTCTACCAGGCGCTTCGCTTTTTGCAGGGCCATGGCAGACACCTTTACGTGCTTTTCTGCCGGCTCGTCGAAGGTAGAGGCAATCACCTCGGCACGCACGCTGCGCTGCATATCGGTTACTTCTTCCGGGCGCTCATCTATCAGTACCACCATCAGGTACACTTCCGGGTGGTTTCGGGCAATGGCGTTGGCCACTTCCTTCAGCAGCATGGTTTTACCCGTCTTGGGCTGGGCCACAATCAAACCGCGCTGGCCCTTACCGATAGGGGTAAACAGGTCAATAATGCGGGTGCTGATGCTGTCACTTTTCGGGGCAAGATTCAGCTTTTCGTGGGGGAAAAGCGGCGTGAGGTAATCGAAAGGCACGCGGTCGCGCACTTCATCGGGTTGCTTGCCATTGATGGAGGTGACTTTGGTAAGCGCAAAATATTTTTCGCCTTCTTTCGGCGGGCGCACATTGCCCACTACCGTATCGCCCACCTTCAGGCCGTAGGCCTTTATTTGCTGCGGGGAAACATACACATCGTCTGGCGAGGAAAGGTAATTATAATCGCTGCTGCGCAGGAAGCCATAGCCGTCCGGCATAAATTCCAGGGCGCCTTCGCTTTGGATCTGGCCATCAAACTCGGTACTGAAAACGCTTTCGCGCTGCTGCCGCTGGGGGCGCTGCTGAAAGCCCTGCTGCTGACCGGCAGGCTGCTGGGGCCGTCCTTCCATTTGGGCCTGGCTGGCTGGCTGTTGCTGATTTTCGGTGTTGGAAGCAGGTGTCGGTGCCGGGGCGGCAGCGGCTGTTTGTGCAGCAGTGGCTGCATTTTGCTGCTCCCGTTGCGGACGGTTATTGGGGTGTTGCTGATCGCGGTACTGCTGGTTGTTTCTTTGTTGCGGGCCCTGCTCGCGTGGCTCACGAGGCTCACGGAATTCCCTGGTTTCGCGTTGTTCCCGGGGCTCCCGCTGCTGGCGTTCGCGCTGTTGTTGCGGGTGCTGCTGGCGTTGCTGCTCGCGCTGCGGGCGGTTTTCGGCAGACGGTGGTGCCGCCTGGGTAGCCGTGGCCGATTCGGTAGGAATTACCGGCTGGCTGGTATCGGCATCTTTGGCATCCGGGGTGGTATTTACCGCGCCCGCTTCCTGGTTGCGGTGCAAGTTGGCCCATTCAGCGCCTGTTTCTTCGCTTTGCTGATCGGCTGCTGCTTCCGGCGTCAGGGTTTCGTTGGCCGGGTTTTCTTTTTTAGCAGGACGGCCTCTTTTCTTTTTCTCGGGCGGCACATCGCCGGCAGGCTGTTCGGCTGCGGCTTGTGGTGCGCCGGCATCAGGGGCTGTAGCCGGGTTTTGGTCTGTTGTATGTTCAGCGCCTGCGGTTTCGTTTTTGGCAGGACGGCCTCTTTTCTTTCTTTCAGGTTTGTGCGCTTCCGTATCACCGGCGCCGGCTTTTTTAGCCATACCGTTTTGGGAAGGCTGCAGCGCCTGTTGGTCCAGGATGCGGTAGATGAGCTTTTGTTTGTCGAGGCCCTGATGATCGTGGATATTCAGGTTTTCGGCCACGTCCTGCAGCTCAGGCAGCAGCATATCGTTTAGCTGCAAAATGTCATAAGGCATAAAACGTCAATGAGATGTTTGTTTGGATAGGTGTCTGTACAGGTAATGGGAAATAAAAACAGGAAGGGCTAGGCACCATGTGCGAAAGAATGCTTCAGTAAAAAACGGATGATAGCAATGGAGGGAAGAAAGACAGGTACAAATCAAATAGAATGGGGTAAGAACAACCCGGCACTCATGTCCTGACGCTGCAATACTACAACTGTTTTTTATGGCATACAAAAAAATCCAGGCCAATAGCGGCTGTTTTAACTATTTGCCGCCGCATTGTTTAAATTGGGGAAATGCTGCGCCATTTCTTTTATCACCAGGTCCAGCGGTGTATATTTAAAGGCAGGAAAGGCTTTTAAAAACTTTTCGTTGTTGTAGCTGCATTGCAGCTGTGCGTTGCGCGCGGTTTCCCGGGTAATGGTTGCCGTCTTTCCGGTAAGGGCCTGCCGCAGGGCGCCGGCCCGCCAAACTATATTGCTCAGCAACGGGCCTGCCGCAATATGGGGCGGTTTCCTGCCCAGGCTTTCTGCCATCAGCGTAAAAACCTGCCGGTAAGGCATGTTTGCTGCGGAAAGAATAAAACGCTCTGTGGTAATGTTGCTTTTCATTAAAAGCAGGGCAGCGCGTACTACATCATGCACGCCTACGAATGCATTGGCGCCCTGGGTGTAAAACGGAAATTCCTTTGCTGCCACCTGCATCATGGCGGCCGAGCCTTCCTGCCAGTTACCGTTCAGCGGTGCGCCCAAGATAATGCCGGGGTTCAGGATGGCCGCATCCAGCCCTTCCGCCATGCCCCGCCATACCTCCAGCTCGGCTGCGTATTTACTGACGGCGTAGGTGCTGTTGTTTTTGCTTTCCTCCCATTCATTGTCTTCTTTTATTTCCTGCCCGGGCAGGCTGCGCCCAATCGCGGCAACAGAACTCAGGTGCACCAGCTTTCTTACCTGCTGCTGCAGCGCTTCGTTTACGACATGCGCTGTGCTTTGCACATTAATGGCCAGCAACTTTTCTTTATGGGCAGGATCGAAGGAAACCACTGCCGCACAATGATATACTTCCCCGACGCCCGCCATGGCCGCCGCTACATCATAAATATCCAGCAAATCTGCCTGCTGCCAGCTAACGTTGGGCAGGCGGGCCAGGCTTTCCGGCGGATGCCGGTGATACAACGCACGCACGGGCCTGCCTTCTTTGCTGAGGGCCACAACCAGATGGCTGCCCAAAAAGCCGGATGCGCCTGTGACGAGAATCAAGTTGGTAAATTAATTAGCGAATTAATTCCCCCGGAACTGCGCCAGAAAACGGACGTCATTTTGGGAATAAAGCCTCAGGTCGTTTACCTGGTATTTTATCTGTGTGATGCGCTCTACGCCCATGCCAAAAGCATAACCGCTGTACACTGCAGGATCAATACCGAAGTTGCGCAGCATATCCGGGTGCACCATGCCGCAACCCAATATCTCTACCCAGCCGGTGTGCTTGCACAGGTTGCAGCCACTGCCGCCGCACACCGTGCAGCTGATGTCCATCTCGGCGCTGGGCTCGGTAAAGGGGAAGTAACTGGGGCGGAAACGCACGCGCGTATCCGGGCCAAACATTGCTGTCACGAAATAATAAAGGCTTTGCTTTAAATCCGCGAAAGACACGCCTTTATCCACATAAAGCCCTTCGCACTGATGAAAGAACATGTGCGCGCGGGCGCTGATGGTTTCGTTGCGGTACACGCGGCCAGGACAGATAATACGTACCGGCAGCTTTCCTGCTTCGAGCACGCGCGCCTGCACAGAGGAAGTATGCGTCCGCAGCACCCAGTCGGGATGCTGGTGCACATAAAACGTATCCTGCATGTCGCGGGCCGGGTGGTTGGCCGGCATGTTCAGCGAGTTGAAGTTGTGCCAGTCGTCTTCTATTTCCGGGCCGGTAGCCACGGAAAAGCCGATGCGCTCAAAGATGGAAATAATTTCATTTTCCACCTGCCGCAGCGGATGGCGGTTGCCTACAGGCAGTGCCACACCCGGCAGCGAAAGATCTGCGGATTCCTTTTTCGCGGTTTTTTGCCCGGCAGCGCCGAAAGCAGCATAGCGTTCTTCGGCCAGCTGGCGAAAGGCATTTAAAAGCTGACCGGCTTCTTTTTTCTGTTCCGGCGCCACGTCCTTCATCATGCCAAAAAGCTGCTTTACGATGCCTTTGCTGCCCAGGAACCGGATGCGAAATGCTTCGGCTGCGGCAGCGTCTGCAGCTACGTGGTTTTCAATTTCGCGCTGGTATTGCTGCAATTGTTGCTGCAAATCTGTCATAAGGTGCAAAGGTAGGGCGGATTGGGGTTCAGAAAGGTTTGGTGTTCCGGCAGGATGCCCGCCTGCGGCAGGCAGGTATATTAAATCAGATTTTACCAGCACCTGACTCCTAATCCCTAACCCCTGACTCCTGTCAGTTACATTGCCCCAGCAGCCAATAGAGTAACACAAAAATCAGGATGGTGGTGAAACAGCCGCCACCTAATTTCTTGGCGCCGTAACCGGCGATGATGGCTCTCAGCCAATTGGGCATTCTGGACATAGTGTTTTGGTTTGCAGGAAAATGAAAAAGAGTGTGCCAGTGGTGGCTGCCCATGACTGGGGCAGCTACCGTAGTAAGCAAGGCGGAAATTAAAATCTTTGCGCCGCTGCGCCGCTTCCGAATTTTATCGGAACAGGTTTACGCCTACCGCCTGTGGCGGCACAAGTTCGCGTGAAACATGCCACCTTTGCCCCGTGCAAACCGCCACCAACATTTCCCTGCTGCCCTACAATACCTTCCACCTGGATGAAACCGCCGCTCATTTTGCCCTGCTGCAAGAAGAAGCACAATTAAAGGAAATAGCACAACTGCCTGCCCCGCTGAAAATTCTGGGCGGTGGCAGCAACATCCTGCTTTCCGGTCCGCAGCAGGGCACGGTGCTGCGCAATGAGCTGAAAGGCATTTCCATTGAAAAGGAAGATGCCGATTTCGTGTGGCTAAAGGTAGCTGCCGGCGAAAACTGGCATCAAACCGTGCTGTATACTATAGCACGCGGCTATGGCGGCCTGGAAAACCTCTCGCTCATCCCCGGTACGGTGGGCGCCAGTCCCATTCAAAACATCGGCGCGTATGGCGTGGAGGTAAAAGATGTGATTGAAAGCGTGCACTTCTGGCATCAGCAACAGGAAACGCTGCAATCCTTGCCGGCAGCCCAATGCGACTTTGGCTACCGTGATTCTGTTTTTAAAAAAGAACTGAAAGGAAAGGTAATCGTAACCTCAGTGGTCTTTCGCCTGCAAAAAAAGCCAACGCTCCACTTGGATTACGGCACCATCCGGCAGGAACTGGAACAAATGGGCCGCGCAGGCCATCCGTCCATTAAAGATGTGTCTGAAGCCGTGATACGCATCCGCCAAAGCAAGCTGCCCGACCCGGCGGTGATTGGCAATGCCGGCAGCTTTTTTAAAAACCCGGTTCTTGAGGCCGCCCACGCCGCGCAATTACAGGCCCAGTTTCCCAACATGCCGCATTATGCCGCAGGCGAGGGAAAAGTAAAGGTGCCTGCCGGCTGGCTGATAGAAACTGCCGGCTGGAAAGGCTACCGCGAAGGCGAAACGGGTGTGCACGCGCGGCAGGCGCTGGTGCTGGTAAATTACGGAAAGGCGAAGGGTAAAGACATCCGGCAATTGGCGGCCCGCATGATAGCAGCGATTCAGGAAAAGTTTGGCATTGCCCTGGAAATGGAAGTGCAGGTCTGGGAATAGGAACAAGAAAGCTTTTCAAAAGCTGCAACCTGCTTCGGTATTTGTTCCGCCAAGTCTCTGACTTGGCGAAGCCGGGTGGCGGTCTCTGACCGCTGCTGTAATTAAATAAGAACAATGCTATATTTTTAATCCTGTAAAATGGATTGAAAATGGCTAAAGCATTTCAAATCACAGAACAAGACGCGCTTTATTTTATTACGGCGACGGTTGTGGACTGGGTGGATGTTTTTACCCGTCCGCATTATAAGGAGGTTATCACAGACAGTCTGAATTTTTGCATTGAGAAAAAAGGTCTGGAGGTATATGCTTATGTGGTAATGACCAATCACCTGCACCTGATTGTCAGAAGCAGCACCGGGCAGTTGTCTGCCACTTTGCGCGACTTTAAAAAATGGACTTCACGAAGCATCGTGAAGCTGGTAAAAAACGAGCCGGAAAGCAGAAGGGAGTGGCTGTTGCATCGCTTTCGCTGGAACGCGGGCAATTATCAAAGCGAAACAGAGCACCAGGTGTGGCTTCATGGCAGTCATCCTATTTCCATTATTACACCGCGGTTTTTTATACAGCAGCAACAGTACATCCATTTAAATCCTGTAAGAGCCGGCATTGTGCAGTACCCGGAGGATTATGTTTACAGTTCGGCTTTTGAATTGAGTGGACGGGGCAATAAGCTTCCCATACAATTAATTGAATAAGCGGTCAGAGACCGCCACCCAGTTGCGCGAAATCACAGATTTCGCGCAACGTCACACCCTAAACCCTGTATTCTTTCTGCTTCTTGGGCATTTCGTGCGTGCCCGGAAGGTGCCTGCCCCATCATTTAAAAATTCAGTCTTGCCATTCCAAAAAAAGCCTTTACTTTTGCACGGATTTTCACAGAATATCTGTTGATTTTTTTAAAAGTTACCGGCTTGCATAAAGCTCCATTCATGAACCAGGTGAAGCCTTTCCTTTATTTTCTCTTTGTATTGCTGTTTGGTTTTTCCGGACTGGCACAGGCCCAGGAACACGAAAGCCACAACGGCGAAAAAAAGCTGGATGTAGCCGGCGAAATCTTTGGCCACGTGGGCGACGCCCATACCTGGCACATTGTAGGTAATGTAGCCGTGCCCCTGCCGGTGATTGCCTACAGCCCTACCAAAGGCCTTTCTGTTTTTTCTTCCGCCAACTTTGGTCATCATTTTCATGATGCCATGGGCCCCGACGGCAAGCCCGTGAAAGCAAGCGAGCACAGCTACAACGGCTACCACCTGGAAAAAGGCATCAAGGAAAAGCTGGTGGCCGATGATGGCAGCAAGGTGTATGATTTCTCTATTACCAAGAACGTGCTTTGCATGTTCCTGTCCATAGCCCTGCTGCTGGGTATTATGATTCCCATTGGCAAGAAGTACCGGAAGAATGGTGCTATGAGCGCCCCTACCGGCTTTCAAAACGCCGTGGAGCCGGTTATTACTTTTATGCGCGATGAAGTGGCCAAGCCCAACCTGGGCAAGCATTACGCCCGTTTCATGCCGCTGATTCTGACCGTTTTCTTCTTTATCTGGATAAACAACATGCTGGGGCTGCTGCCTTTCGGCTTCAACTTTACCGGCAACATTGCCGTTACCCTGGCGCTTTCCCTCGTTTCTTTCGTCGTGATTGTGGCCAGCGGCAACAAGCATTTCTGGAGCCACCTGTTCAATCCTCCGGGCGTGCCGCTGGGTGTAAAATTCATCCTGGTGCTCATTGAGGTGATTTCCCTGTTTATCAAACCCATCGCCCTCACCATTCGTCTGTTTGCCAACATGCTGGCCGGCCACATCGTGATTCTGGCCATCATCATGCTGATTTTCATTTTCGGCGCAGCGCTGGGCCCGGCGGTAGGCATTGGCTTTACACCCATCACCCTGGTGTTCACCATCTTCATGTTCTTCCTGGAGCTGCTGGTGGCTGCCATTCAGGCCTTCATCTTTGCGAACCTGACTGCTGTATTTATTGGTCAGGCCGTGGAAGAGCCGCACCATCATGATGAAGCGCACGACACCTATCACCCTGTAAACCCGGCAACCGGTCAGGCTTATGAAGTAAGCCCGCAGGAAATCGTTGCTTAATCCATATCTACCCTCAACCCTGTTTTTTCTAAATCCCAATTATATATGTCTCTGTTAAACACAATCCTGTTGCAAGCCACTGAAGTTGTAAACAATGGTGCTGGTCTTGCAAAAGCAGGCGGCGCTGTAGGCGCAGCGATTTCTGCACTGGCTGCCGGCGTTGGTATCGGTCAGATTGGTAAAGGAGCGGTAGAATCTATCGCACGTCAACCGGAAGCTTCCGGCGACATCCGCGCCAACATGATTCTTGCCGCAGCCCTCGTAGAAGGTGTTGCCCTGTTCGGCGTTATCGCCGGCCTGCTGGCTATCGTACTGTAAGCAAAACAACCTTTGCAACAAAGTACTTACAAGCATCTTTACCCAACGCAAAGGGCCGCGGGTAAAGATGTTTCTTAGACTTAAAGCCCCGCTGGACGGGCACTGAATATAAAGGCCTGCCACAGGCGGCCAAACAATAAAAACCGCAACAAAAACCCAAGCAACATGGATTTATTAAATCCCGAAATTGGTCTCTTCTTCTGGGCGCTGCTGGCCTTCCTGATTGTACTTTTTCTGCTGAAGAAATTTGCCTGGAAGCCTATTCTTTCCGCGCTGAACGAGCGCGAAAAAGGTATTGCCGATGCCATCTCCGCTGCCGACCGCATGCGCCAGGAAATGGGCATGATTCAGGCGGAAAATGAAAAGCTGCTGGCCAAGGCCCGCGAAGAGCGTACCCAAATCATCAAAGAAGCCCGCGAGATGCAGGACAAGATGATTGGCGAGGCCCGCGAACGCGCCCGCACCGAAGCCGACAAAATCCTGGCAGATGCCAACGACCAGATTAACCGTCAGAAGATGGCGGCGCTTACCGATGTGAAAAACCAAATCGGCAAGCTGAGCGTGGAAGTGGCCGAGAAAATCCTGCGTCAGCAACTGGCAGGCGCCGATGCGCAAAACAAGCTGATGGCAGAACTGACTGACGACATTCGCCTGAATTAGCCTTTACCTTCTACAACCGAGACCTTTTCTTTTATGCACAATCCCCGCCTTGCCGGCCGCTACGCCAAATCGCTGCTGGACATTGCCAACGAGCAACAGCAACTGGAAGCCGTACTGGCAGACATGCAGCTGCTGCAGCAACTGTGCCGCCAAAACCGCGATTTTGAAATGCTGCTGCGCAGCCCGGTGGTAAAGCCGGATAAAAAGCAATCCATTCTGGATGCTATCCTGGGTGGCCGCATCAGCCCGCTCAGCAGCGCTTTTATGAAGCTGCTGGTAAGCAAAGGCCGCGAAGCCAGCCTGCCGGAAATTGCTGCTGCTTTTATTGCTTCTTATAAAGCGCAAAAACGCATCAAGACCCTGCGCATTACTTCTGCCGCGCCCATGAGCGAAGCGGTGAAAAGTGGCATTCTGGCCAAAGTGGCCCAGTCTATGCCCGGCTATGAACTGGAAATGGAGGAAAGCGTGGATGCAGACCTCATTGGCGGTTATGTGCTGGAAATGGACAGCAAGATGGTGGACGCCTCCATACGCCGCGACCTCAATGATGTGCGCAAGCAATTCGCCGAAAACCTTTATATCCATAACATCCGGTAGGCCTGCAACAGCCTGCCTGTTTTTTTAAAAAACAATAAAGTAGTCAGACTACAATCAAAATTTTCCAACTACTATGGTAGATATCAAACCAGACGAAATATCGGCGATACTTCGCCAGCAGCTTTCCAACTTTGACGCCGGCGCAGAACTTGAAGAAGTAGGCACCGTGCTGACCGTGGGCGATGGTATTGCCCGCGTGTACGGCCTCGGCGGCGTACGTCAGGGCGAGCTGGTAACCTTTGAAAACGGCACCAACGCCATTGCCCTGAACCTGGAAGAAGACAATGTGGGCGTGGTAATGATGGGCGATTATTCCGACATCAAGGAAGGCCAGAAAGTGCGCCGCACCGGCAACATCGCCTCTATCCGCGTAGGCGAAGGCATGGTAGGCCGCGTGGTAAACACCCTGGGCGAACCCATTGACGGTAAAGGCCCCATCACCGGCGAGCTGTATGAAATGCCGCTGGAGCGTAAAGCGCCGGGCGTTATCTTCCGCGAGCCGGTAAAAGAGCCGCTGCAAACGGGTATCAAAGCCATTGACGCCATGATTCCGATTGGCCGCGGTCAGCGCGAGCTGGTAATTGGCGACCGTCAGACGGGCAAGAGCGCCATCTGTATTGATACCATCATTAACCAAAAAGAATTTTACGAAGCCGGCAAGCCGGTGTATTGCATCTACGTAGCCATTGGCCAGAAAGCTTCCACGATTGCGCAAATCATGAAGACGCTGGAAGACAACGGCGCTATGGCTTACACCATTATAGTAGCCGCTTCTGCTTCTGAGCCTGCCCCGCTGCAGTTCTTCGCGCCCTTCGCCGGTGCTGCCATCGGCGAGTTTTTCCGCGACACCGGCCGCCCGGCGCTGGTGGTGTATGATGACCTTTCCAAGCAGGCCGTAGCCTACCGCGAGGTATCGCTGCTGCTGCGCCGCCCCCCGGGCCGTGAGGCTTATCCCGGCGACGTATTTTACCTGCACAGCCGCCTGCTGGAGCGCGCTGCCAAGGTGATTAACTCTGACGAAGTAGCCAAGAACATGAACGACCTGCCGGAATCCATTCGCCACATGGTGAAAGGCGGCGGCTCGCTCACAGCGCTTCCCATTATTGAAACCCAGGCCGGCGACGTATCGGCTTACATCCCGACCAACGTAATCTCCATCACCGATGGCCAGATATTCCTGGAAGGCAACCTGTTTAACGCCGGTATCCGTCCTGCCATTAACGTAGGTATCTCGGTAAGCCGTGTGGGTGGTTCCGCGCAGATTAAATCCATGAAGAAAGTGGCTGGTACGCTGAAGCTGGACCAGGCGCTGTACCGCGAGCTGGAAGCCTTTGCGAAATTCGGCGGCGACCTGGATGCTGCTACCAAGAACGTGATTGACAAGGGTAGCCGCAACGTGGAAATCCTGAAGCAGCCGCAGTTTTCTCCGTATCCGGTAGAAAAGCAGGTAGCTATTATTTACCTGGGTACCAACAACCTGATGCGCGAAGTGCCGGTGAAAAACATCCGTGCTTTTGAGGAAATGTTCCTGCAGCAAATGGAACTGAAGCATGCCGACATCCTGGCCGAATTCAAGAAAGGCAACCTGCCTGAAGAAGGCCTGGCCAAAATGACGAAGCTGGCCCAGGAACTGGCGCCACAGTTTAAATAGACAATTGCATTTTTTATAGAAAAGGAGCGGCGGAAACGCCGCTCTTTTTTTGTGCCTTGACCTTTGATGGCCGAAATGAAATTGCAGGCTTTCAGAATCTTCTTCGCTTTGTTTTTTAAGAGGAAAGAGCCATGCTGCCTGCCGGTAAAGAATATTTTATAAAATCTTGAAGTAAGGAATAAAAAATACATATAAATATATGTCAGCAACCTAAATTTGCCGCCCATAAAAACAAATTCATAATGCTATCCCTCAAACACATCGTCTTCGCAGCCTCGCTGCTAACACTCAGCATGTCCGCTAAAGCCCAGGTAGGCGTGGGCACAGCCAGCCCCGACCCAAGCGCCCAGCTGGAGATTTCGTCTTCCAATAAAGGGCTGCTTATTCCGCGTATATATGAAGCGGACCGGCCTCTTAGCCCTGCCACCGGCCTGATGATTTACCAACTGGACGCCGATCCCGGCTTTTACTATTTCAACGGCTTTCAATGGCAGAAAGTAGGGCAGCAGACAGAAAGCCTTAAATATCTGGGCAAATTGCAGGTGGATATCGGTACCACCGGTTCTGTGCAGCCTGTAGCGCCCAACACCTGGGATACACTCACCTGGATGACCCCCTATAGCGATTACAGTAGTTCCCTGCAACCGGACGGCAAAAAGATTGTAGTGCCTGCCGGCGTTACCAAAGTGCGCATCTCAGCGCGCTTTACGGTGTATAACTGGGATCTTTCCGCAGGAACAGTAGCAGAAAAAGGCATGATAGAGTTGTGGCATGATGAGCCGGGCGCATCCTGGAATACGGAGTTTAGCAGCGTCGGCGTTAGCACCTTCCAGCAATTCTTACTCTTCAATGGCTGGAATTTTAGCTCGCCGCTGCTGGACGTACAGCCGGGCGATGAGCTGGGCATCCGCTGGCAGCACAATGGCGCTGCTGCAAGAACACCGGGCTGGGGTTCTGACAACAACACCTACCTGGTCATTGAATATTACCAATAGTTGCTTTACCATAAAACCATTGAATGATGAAGCGATTATTAATAATAAGCAGTGTGCTACTGGGGTTAAGCCAACAGGCAGCAGCACAATTAAGCGCCGGTGCGGAAGGCTGGTATGTAACGGCAGGTACCACCTGGTTTACAGACAGCCTGGTTTTGACGCCCTCTGTAAATACCGCGTTGGTCAACAACACGCTGACGCGCAGCAGCACACCGGTAGGTGGCGGCATATATGCCGAGTCAGTTAAACGGGTGTATGCCTTTAGCGCGCCTTTTAATTTCTCCGGTGATGCTTCTTTCTACTTTCTGGAGGAAGAGTTGAACGGGAATACCGCGGCCGATTTGCAACTGGCTTATCTGGATGATGCAGGCACCGGCACGACCACTACAGGCGGCTTTGCCAATACCTTCAACAATTCTGTCTGGAATTTCTTGTCTGACGCCACCCTGAGCCGGCTCACCGCCATCAATGGCGGCGTGCCGCTGCCGCTGAGCGGCGCAGGATTGCAGGCCGTTTGTTATCCCGGATATATACTGCTGAGCGCCACGGTGCTGGATAATGAAAATTATGCACGCCTGGAAGTGGAGCGCAGCAGCGATGGGCAAGCCTGGCAAGCTGCAGGCACTATTGCACGGGTGGAAAAGCACGGTAGCGTGGCTTATTCATTCCGGGATACAGATACTCATTTTCAAAAGCGGCAGTACCGCCTGGTGCTTACAGGAAAAGATGGGAAACAGCAGGTTTCTGCCGAACGGATGATAACCCGTTGCACGCAGCAGGCAGAGCAGCCGGCAATTTTTGCCACAGCGCAAGCAGGCGGTTCGGTTTTGATAACCGGCGCCAATAACAGCGAAATGAATAACGCCCGGATACGCGACATGAGTGGCCGCACCATTTGGAAAGGCAGTGGCAGGGCTGCCCAGTACCAGGTGCAGCACCTGGTGCCCGGTGTGTATCTGGCCACGGCCGAAATAGCCGGGCAGCCGTTGCACGTGCGCTTTGCTGTGCAGTAAAGACCGCAACGGAAGCCAGGATTAAATAATAGCAGACAAGGGCGTGGTTAAATACCGCGCCCTTTTTTATGCCGTGTCATGGAACCAGCCTGCTAAAGAGTTCGCGTTGCCAATTTTCCGGGCGCTCCATTCTGTTTTACAGCAGCCGGCAAAGAACCACGGGCTACAGGCCGGCAGCGGGCTTTGGATAACAGGGAAGTATGATGCAACTGTTTCAGGTTTTCCACGCATCCTGGTTACATTTGTATGCCTTATGTACGCTTACCTGGAAGGCACTATCACCTATAAATCGCCCTCGCTGCTGTATGTAGCGGTGGGTGGCGTGGGTTATGAAGTGCATATTTCATTACAGACTTTCGATAAAATTCAGCACCTGGAGCACTGCCGGCTGTACACGCATCTGCAGGTGCGCGAAGATGGCTGGACCTTGTTTGGCTTTGCAGACGAGGCCGAGCGCGCCACTTTTCGTACCCTCATCGGTATCACCGGCGTAGGGGCAGGCACGGCCCGCATCCTGCTTTCTTCCATTACGCCGCAGGACCTGGAGCGCGTGGTGGCCACCGGCGATGCCAGGGCCCTGGAGCGGGTGAAAGGCATTGGCGCCAAAACAGCGCAGCGCCTGCTGCTGGAATTGAAAGGCAAGCTGATGCCGGGTAACAGCAGCCTAACAAATACGCAGGCCGGCTGGCACAATAGCACGGCAGATGATGCGTTAATTGCACTGATGAACCTGGGTATTAACCGGAGCGCCGCCGAAACTGCTTTGAAAAAGGTGGACAATGCCGGCAGCGTTTCTGTAGAAGAGCTGATAAAACAAGCGCTCAGAGTTCTGTAGCCCTAAAGAAACGATCTTGCACACAGGCTTGCTGCCATCCATACCAAAAGACCTTTGAACAGAAAAAGTAACTTCGGAATAAAGCTGCTCGGCATCCTTATCCTCATGGGCATGATGGCCCATGTGGCCGCGCGTGGCTTTAATCCGCCTTTTTATACCCCTGAGCCCGACCCTGCGCCGCCGGCAGATACGCCGCGCGTGGATTCGCCCCGCCTTCAATTCCCGATTTCTGACCACCGCGGCGAGCCTTTCACAGACCCGGCCCACCGCGCCATGGACCTGCAGGACCCTGCCAATATCAGCAAAAGCATTGATTACGACCCGGACAGCAACCGTTATTATCTGACCGAGAAAATCGGCAACGAATATTATCGCAATCCTACTTACCTCACCTTTGAGGAATTTCAGCGATACCAGGCGCAGCAAGAAGAACAGGCCTACTGGCGCCGCCGGCTGGATGCGCTTACCATGTTCAATAAAAAGCCGGAGCTGCCTGCCATGTATAAAGAAGGCATCTTCGACCGCATTTTTGGCAGCAATACCATCAACGTGCGCCCGCAGGGCAATGTGGATGTGACGGTAGGCTACAACTGGCAGAATATTAAAAACCCCATGCTGGTGCAGCGCGCGCAGAAGTACGGCATCTTCGATTTTGATATGAAGATGAACATCAACCTGCTGGCTACGGTAGGCGATAAGCTGAAGCTGAACATCAGCAACAACACGCAGGCTACGTTTGATTATCAAAACGTGCAAAAGCTGGAATATGCCGGTAAGGAAGATGAAATCATTAAAAAGATAGAAGCCGGAAACGTCAGCTTTCCGCTGAACAGCTCGCTGATAAACGGCGTGCAAAGCCTCTTTGGCTTAAAAACGCAATTGCAGTTTGGCCGCCTGTGGGTCACTGGGGTGGTAAGCCAGCAAAAAAGCAAGCGCCAGAGCATGACGGTGCAGGGCGGCGCCCAAACCCAGGAGTTTGCCATTAAGGCGGATGACTATGAAGAAAACCGTCACTTCCTGCTGGCGCAATACTTCTACAACCATTACGATCAGGCCCTGGAAAATTTCCCGGTAATTCAAAGCCTGGTCAACATCAATAAAATAGAAGTCTGGGTTACCAACCGCACCGGCGCCACAGACGGTGTGCGCGACCTGATAGCCCTGCAGGATCTGGGCGAGAAAAATCCCTACAAAACCGCCTTTCTGAATGCCGGCGGCCCCGAACTGCCCGACAACAGCAGCAATACCATTTACGGGCAGCTGCTGCAAAACCCGGCCGGCCGCAGCCAAAGCAACGCCACTTCGCTCACGCAGCTGCTTGGCCTGGATCTGGGTCCCGACTTTGAGCGTACCACCGCCCGCAAGCTTAATCCTTCCGAATTTACCTACAATAGTCAGCTGGGCTACATATCGCTGAACACCCAGCTGAACCCGGACGATGTGCTGGCCGTAGCCTATCGCTATACCTACAACGGAAAAGTGTTTCAGGTGGGCGAATTTGCCGAAGACCTGCCGCCAGACAGCAGCAACACCAAGGTGATGTACATGAAGCTGCTGAAAGGCACCAGTGCCCGCCCGACGCTGCCTATCTGGAAGCTGATGATGAAAAACGTATATGCCCTCGGCGGCTCGGGCATCAGTAAAGAAGACTTCCGGCTGAACGTGCTGTATCAGGATCCCGGGGGTGGCGAAAAGCGTTACCTGCCCGAAACCAGCATTCCCAACCCCGGCACACCGCTGCTGACGCTCTTGAACCTGGACCGGCTGAACATACAGGGCGATCCGCAGCCGGACGGAATCTTTGACTTTGTGGACGGCATCACCATCCTGCCGCAGCAGGGAAAAGTAATCTTTCCTGTACTGGAGCCTTTTGGCCGCGACCTGAAATTTGCGCTGGGCGGTAATCCGCAACTGGAGCGCCGCTACCTCTACAACATCCTGTACGATTCCACCAAAACCATTGCGCGGCAGTTTCAGCAAAACAACCGCTACATCATCCGCGGCTCGTATAAAGGCTCTTCTTCTTCAGAAATTTTCCTGGGCGGGTTCAACATTCCGCCCGGCTCGGTAAGCGTCAGCGCCGGCGGCCAAAAGCTGGTGGAAAACCAGGATTACCAGATAGATTATGGCCTGGGCCGCGTGAAAATCCTGAATGCGGGGATTCTGAATTCCGGCATACCCGTGAATATTCAGTATGAGGACAACGCCACTTTTGGCTTTCAGCAGCAAAACTTCATGGGTCTCCGGCTGGATTATTACCTCAATGACAAGCTGACGCTGGGTGCTACGTACATGAAGCTAAGCGAACGCCCCTTCACCGAAAAAACCAACTTTGGCGAAGACCCCATCAACAACAAAGTGGTGGGCCTGGACGCCAACTACCAAAGCGAGGCGCCCGGCATTACCCGCCTGCTGGACAAGCTGCCTATTTTCAGCACCACCACGCCTTCCTTTATTACGGCTACGGTAGAAGGCGCCGGTCTTTTTCCCGGTCACAGCAAGCTCATCAATGCCCTGGACCCCGAAGGCTCGGTATATATAGACGACTTTGAAGGTACCCGCGGGCAATACGATCTGAAGTTTCCGGCCAACAGCTGGAGCCTGGCTTCTACCCCGGTGGGCGCTGTTGATAAAAATGGCAGCCCTATCTTCCCTGAAGCGACTCTCAACAACAAGCTGGGCTACAACAACAACCGCGCGCGCCTGGCCTGGTACATGATAGAACCCACCCTGGTGGATGCGACCGGCGGCGTGCCCGATTATGTGAAAAACGATCCCGAGCAGCACTACGTCCGCCTGGTGCAGGCGCAGGATGTATTCCCGCAACGCTCGTATGCCACCCTGCAGAATTCGCTCAGTACGCTGGATCTTACCTTTTTCCCTTCCGACCGCGGCCCTTACAACTTTAATGCAACCGGCCTGAGCGCCAATGGCCGGCTGAACGACCCGCAAAGCCGCTGGGGCGGCATCATGCGGCCCATTGAGTACAGCGATTTTGAAGCCAGCAACGTAGAGTACATTGAGTTTTGGGTCATGGATCCCTTTATCGGGAAAAGCGGCAGCGGCAGCCTGTACCTCAACCTGGGCGATGTAAGCGAAGATGTGCTGAAAGACTCGCGCAAGTTTTTCGAAAACGGCATTCCCAGTCCTAAAGATATTTCCAAGCTGGACCAGAGCGTTTGGGGCTATGTGCCCAAATTCCAGCAGCAGATTACCCGCTCTTTTGACAACGATCCTGCGGTGCGCGCCATTCAGGATGTTGGCTACGACGGGCTGAACAACGAAGAAGAAGCCCAGTTTTTTGGCGGCTACCTGGCGCAGCTCAACAGCAGCTTTGGCGCTTCTTCGGTAGCGTATCAAAACGCGCAGGCAGACCCTGCAGCAGATGATTACCGGTACTTCCGCGGGGGCGATTACGAAAGCAAGACCACCTACATCCGCGACCGGTATAAATATTATAACAACCCGCAGGGCAACTCGCCCGTGGCCACCGGTACCAGCGGCTTCTCTGAATCGGCTACCAACATCCCGGAAAGCGAAGACATTAACCGCGACAATACCCTCAACGAAAACGAGGATTATTTTGAATACCGCATAGACTTTACGCCCAACATGCAGGTGGGCAGCAATTATGTGGTCAACAAACAGGTAAGCAACGTAAAGCTGCCCAACGGCAATACCGAGCCGGAAACCTGGTACCAGTTTAAAATCCCCATCCGCGAGTACACCAACAAAGTGGGCAACATTGCCGACTTCCGTTCTATCCGCTTTATGCGCATGTACCTGACCGGCTTTCAGGACAGCGTTACTTTTCGCTTCGCGGAATTGAACCTGGGCCGCAACCAATGGCGCCGTTACCTTTTTTCCCTGCAAAGCCCCGGCGAAAACATTCCGGAAGAAGACCAGAAAAATGTGGATTTTGCCGTGACCTCGGTGAGCCTGGAAGAAAACAGCGATCGGGACCCGATTCCTTACGTAATCCCGCCCGGGGTAAACCGGCAGCAAAGCGCCGTTTCCAACGGTCAGAACATTCAGCTGAATGAACAGGCCTTAAGCCTGCAGGTCTGCGGCCTTAAAGACGGCGATGCCCGCGCTGCTTTTAAGGAAGTGAATGTGGACATGCGGCAGTTCAAAGGGCTGCGCATGTTTATCCATGCCGAAAGCGTGGTGGGCCAAACGCCCTTGGCCAATGGCGATATCTATGCCATCATCCGCATCGGCAGCGATTTTACCAATAACTATTACGAATACCAGATACCGCTGCAAATTACCCCCGCCAATACCCGCGATGCGGAAGGCATCTGGCCCGAACGCAACCGCCTGGATCTGTTACTGGACGAGCTGGTGCGCGTCAAAACCGAACGCAACAACCTGGGCCTGCCTTCTTATGTGCCCTACCGTTACACAGACAGTAAGGGGAATACCATTATGGTGGTGGGCAATCCGAATGTGGGTCAGGCCAAAACCATTATGCTGGGCATCCTGAATCCCAAGCGCACACCCGGCTCGCCCGACGATGGCCTGCCCAAATGCGCCGAGGTTTGGTTTAACGAGCTGCGCATGATAGGTTTGAATGAAAGCCCCGGCTATGCCGCCGCCGGCAAGGTGGATGTAACCCTTGCCGACCTGGGTAATGTACACGTGGGCGGTAGTATGCACACCGAAGGCTATGGCAACATAGATCAAAAGCTGCAGCAGCGCATGCGCGATAATTTTTATCAGTATGATGCCAACGCGAATCTGAACATTGGCAAGCTGCTGCCTAAAAGCTGGGGTGTACAGTTGCCGGTATTCATAGGCCATTCCAAAAGCATCAGCAACCCGCAGTACAATCCCTATGATTTGGATGTGAAATTCAAGGATCAGCTGGATCAGGCGCAAAGCGCGCAGCAGCGCGATTCGCTGCGCGAGATTGCCCAGGATTATACCGCTATTACAAGCGTAAACCTCAGCAATGTGCGCATCCAGGGCAACCCGGATAATCCTAAAAAGCCCAAGATCTGGAGCATCAAGAATTTTGACTTCAATTACGCCTACAACCGGCAGTTCAAGCGCAATCCTTTTATAGAAAGCGATGAGCTTACCAGCCACCGTATTGGCCTGGGCTATACTTATGCGGTGCGCAGCAAAACCATTGAGCCGTTCCGGAAATCCATTAAATCAAAAAGCAAATGGCTTTCCCTGATTCGCGATTTCAATTTCAATCCGCTGCCTACCAACCTGACCTTCCGCACCGAGCTGTTCCGCGTCATGGACGAAACCAAAGTGCGCAACGTGGGTGGCGACGGGCTTTATGAAATTGCGCCTACCTACTACAAGAACTTTACCTGGATGCGCCAGTACGGCCTGCGCTGGGAACTGACCCGCTCTTTATCGCTGGATTACAACGCCGTAAACCAAAGCCGCATAGACGAGCCTTTTGGCCGCATCAATACCCAGGCTAAAAAAGATACCCTTTGGGACCGGATACTCAGCGGCGGACGAAATACGCTATACACCCAAAACTTCAATGCCAGCTACCGCCTGCCCCTGAGCAAGCTGCCCATTACCGACTGGACCTCGCTGCAGGCTACCTACGGCGCCGGCTATACCTATACGGCCGCCAGCCTGCTGGCTCAGAACCTGGGCAACACCGTGGCCAATACGCAGGCTATTGCCATCAACGGTGATCTCAACTTTACCCAGCTTTATCAGAAAAACCGCTGGCTGCGCGCCATCAATACGCCTAAGAAAAGAGGCCCTGCCGGCGCGCAGAATCCACGCGGCGGTGGCGGTAAAGACGATAAAAGAGGCAATGTGGAAACTAAAGACGGTGGGCGTGGCCGGGAAGAAGGCAGTGGCCGTGAATTGAACGCACCGGAGGCCCCGGCCTCTGAAACCCCGCAGCAGGCGGCGCCCCCTGAAAAGCAGGAAACGAAAAAAGAAGAATTTACCCTGAACGGTAAAGTGATCAACACTGCCGGCATGAGCAATCAGCAGCTGGATTCTGTACGCCGGCTGATACGTATTGCCGATAAAGCAAAGGAAAAAGAAGAGCGCCGCAAAAAGCGGGAAGAACGCCGCAAGGCACGCCGCGCAAGGCGCAACACCCTGCCCGAAATAAGCGATGGCGTGCGCTTTGCCGGCCGTATAGCCACCATGGTAAAACGTGCTACCATTGCTTACAATGAAAACAGCGGTACCATCCTGCCCGGCCTGCTGGACAGTGCCGTAATCATGGGCGTGAACCCGGTAACCGGTCAGCCGGGGCTGGATTTTGTATATGGTTATCAGCCGGGCCGCGCCTGGCTGGAGCAGAAAGGCATCAACGGTGTGCTGAGCCGCGATTCGCTTTTTAATTCGCAATTCCAGCAAACTTTTTCCAAAAACCTCAACATCACGGCTACGGCAGAACCCTTCCCGGATTTCCGGATAGACCTGAGCCTGAACAGCTCGTTTAGCCGCACGCACCAGGAGTTGTTTAAAGATACCGGCACCGGTTTCCGGCATCTGAGCCCTTATGAAAGCGGCACCTTCAGCGTCAGCTTTATTGGCCTGAAAACCATGTTTAAAGCCGGCGGCGCATCGGGCAATGTGTATCAGGAATTTTTGGCCAACCGCGAGGTGATTTCCGCGCGGCTGGGCAGCAGCAACCCTTATACCAACGGTACGCCCGACCCCAATGATCCCCGCTTTGCCAAGGGCTATACCCAATACGCGCAGGATGTGCTGGTGCCGGCTTTTGTGGCGGCCTATAGCGGCCGCGATGCCGGCAGCATAGCGCTTATTGATTACAGCGGACAGTACAGCACGCGCAGCAATCCGTTTAAATACTATTACCCGCTACCCAACTGGCGCGTTACCTACAACGGCCTCAGCAGGCTGCCCGCCTTCCGCGATTATGTACAAAACCTGGTGGTGAATCACAGCTATGCTTCCACGCTTTCCATGAACAGCTTTGCCAGCGCCCTGTTTTATCAGGATGCTATTGGTGTAGGCTTCCCTTCGTTTATCGATTCTGTAAGCGGCAACTACGTGCCTTTCTTCCAGGTGCCCAACCTGACGCTGACCGAAGCATTGGGACCGCTGCTGGGCATAGACGCTGCTTTCCAGAATAACCTGACAGCCAGGGTGGAATTCCGTAAAAGCCGCACGGTGACCCTGAGCCTGATTGATTATCAGGTAAGCGAAACGCGCAGCAACGAAGTAGTGGTGGGCATCGGCTACCGCGTGAAAGGTTTAAAATTGCCTTTTTCCATCTTTGGGGTAAGCGTATTGAAAAATGATTTAAACGTGAAAGTGGATTTGGGCCTGCGCGACGACAAGCAGTTCAATACCTACCTGGCGCAAAACCTGGATGTAATAACCCGCGGGCAAAAGGTCATTACCGTTTCGCCTTCGGCGGATTATATCGTAAGCGACCGGCTGACGTTGCGCTTCTTCGTGGATTACCGGAAGAGCATTCCTTACACCACGCAAAGCTTCCCCATTACCACTATTAAAGGCGGGGTAACGCTCCGGTTTATTTTCGGGCAATAGTGACATGCACCTGTTCCATGCACATGAGTTAATACAGTTGTTTCTAAAAGTTTCCCTTCCGAAACCGAAGAAACTGAAGTTGCTTCTTTTCATGCTTGTAACAGGTGCAATCCTGACGCGGTACTCTTCACAATTCCTGAACCGGACCGTCTTTTTTTCTTCGTAATTTTAGGCCTCCTTTCATGGCCGCCCGCCGGCTTAAAGAAAAAGCGCAGCTTATGACCATTGTAGATTTTCAGCAGGAGTTTGACCGCAAGGTGGCCGCCGATATTTTCGTAGAGCCCAACGACTGGATGCCGGATGATTACCGCAAAACGCTTATCCGCCAAATCAGTCAGCACGCGCACAGCGAAATCGTAGGCATGCTGCCCGAGGGCAACTGGATTACCCGTGCTCCTTCGCTGCGCCGCAAAGCCGTACTGATTGCCAAAGTGCAGGACGAAGCCGGCCACGGCCTTTATCTCTACAGCGCTGCCGAAACGCTGGGCATTACCCGCGATGAAATGCTGGATCAGCTGCACACCGGTAAAGCCAAGTATTCCTCTATCTTCAACTATCCCACGATCACCTGGGCCGATATGGGCGCCATTGGCTGGCTGGTGGATGGCGCGGCCATCATGAATCAGGTGCCGCTTACACGCACTTCCTATGGCCCTTATGCGCGCGCGATGGTGCGGGTGTGCAAGGAAGAAAGCTTTCACCAACGGCAGGGCTATGAAATCATGCTGACGCTGAGCAAAGGCACCGAAGTGCAACAGCAAATGGCCCAGGACGCGCTGAACCGCTGGTGGTGGCCGGCCCTGATGATGTTTGGCCCCAGCGATGCAGACAGTCCGCACACAGCGCAAAGCATGGCCTGGCGCATCAAGCGCTTTACCAACGATGAGCTGCGCCAGAAATTTGTGGATGTTACCGTAGAGCAGGCAAAGCTCATTGGCCTGACGGTGCCCGATCCGGATTTAAAATGGAATGAAGAGCGCGGTCATTATGACTTTGGCGCTATTAACTGGGATGAATTCTGGAATGTGGTAAAGGGCAATGGCCCCTGCAATAAAGAGCGCCTGGAAGCACGCAACAAAGCCTGGAAAGAAGGTGCGTGGGTGCGCGAGGCTGCCCTGGCCCATGCCCGCAAACGCAAAGCAAGAAAAGAAGAAAAAGCTGCTGCGTAGAGTAGAAAGGAGTAAAATTCAAAAGCCAGAATTCAGAACCCAAAAACGCAAACTGCAGACGGCAAGGTTTCCTGCCTTTCTGCTCCTCTTAATCTCAACCTCAACCTCCCATACCATGTATCAGTTTCACCGCTACGGCGATTACGGCGACCGCGAAAAAGCCGGCGGCCAGGAAGAATTGAAAGGCCATAAAGACTACAAACACGAATGGCCGCTGTGGGAGGTATTTATCCGCAGCAAAGCCGGCCTGGATCACAAACATGCAGGCAGCCTGCATGCCGCCGATGCGCAGATGGCTATTGAAAATGCCCGCGACGTTTATACCCGCCGGGGCGAAGGTGTTTCCATCTGGGTAGTAGAAAGTAAAAATATCCATGCTTCAGACCCCGGTCAGCAGGAATCGCTCTACGAGCCGGCTATGGATAAAGTGTACCGGCATCCCACCTTCTACGATTTGCCGGACGAGGTGAAGTATATGTAAGCCGGGTTAAACTCCGGATTAATATTTTAAAAAAAAGGCGCCCCATGAGATATGGGGCGCCTTTATAAGTTGAAAGAAATACTTTAGCGGCGTTGGGTGCCGGCAGGGAAATGCAGCATGCCTGGCTTGCTCTCATTCCAGGTACGGTCCAGGGCAGTAACAACATAGGTGCAGTGGGCGGGCCGGCTTTTGTCATTGTCCAGGTACTGCACGTCGCTGGTAAGGGCCAGGATGCGATCGGTGCGGTTGAGGTCTGTTTTTTCGCCTTCGGCAAAGCGGTACACCAGATAGCGCAGCGGCTCGGCCTTCGGGTTTTCCAAAGACCAGCGCAGCAGGGTGCCTGCGGTAGATGCTGTAGCTGTAATTTTTGGCGTAGCGGGTGCAATGCTGTCCAGCCAGGGCATGGCCGGTGGTATGGCAATGGTCTGGTTCAGAGCACGCAAGGAATCGGCAATGGGCAAAGAAATCTTATCGAGGTTAGAAGCGCTGTAAAGTGCATAGCCACTGCCCGGCGCCTGCGTGCGGGTGTCCCGGATTTGCCAGAGCAGCTCGTGTACAGACAACCAGGCCCCCTTGGCGGGCGGCAGCATACGGTACAGGCCCAGACCATAATACACGTGGCGGTCGTAAGCGTGACTTTGCCACCAGGGTTGCAGGGTCTCAAACGCTACCAGCCGGTGGCCGTGTTCCCAGTAAAGCTGCGGCATCAGGTAATCTATCCAGCCTTTTTCCTGCCACAGGCGCACATCGGCAAACAGGTCGTCGTAATTGGTTTGTCCGCCGCGGGTGGGGCTCCCTATGGGGTCTTTGCTTTGGTTGCGCCATACGCCAAAGGGCGAGATGCCCAACTTCATCCAGGGCTTTTGGGCTTTGATGGTATTGTTCAGCAATTGTACAAACATGGTGACGTTGGCGCGGCGCCAGTCATCGCGGCCGGCAATGCCGGTATTGTATTTTTTAAAGCTGGCAGCATCGCCAAATTCTTGCCCGGCTATGCGGTAAGGGTAGAAATAATCGTCCAGGTGCACCGCATCAATATCGTAACGCGCCACCACGTCTGAGATAACGCTTACCACGTATTCGCGGGCGGCAGGGTTGCCGGGGTCCAGGTAGCTTTTACCGCCATAGGAAATGACCCAGTCGGGGTGCCTGAAGGTAACGTGGCTGGATGGATTGGGGTTTTTCTTACTGTCGGTAAGCGCACGGAAAGGATTGAACCAGGCATGGAAATCCATATTGCGCTTGTGCGCTTCTGCAATCATAAAGGCCAGCGGATCGTAATAAGGACTGGGCGGCGCGCCGGCCTTGCCGGTCAGGTAGCGGCTCCAGGGTTCAATATCGCTTTGGTAAAAAGCATCGGCCGTAGGGCGTATTTGCACAATCACCGTATTGATACCCAGGCTTTGCAGCTGATCCAGGCGCGCTTTAAACTGCCGCTGCTGTTCTTCGGCCGGCAGGCCCGGCTTGGAAGGCCAGTCTATGTTGCTAACCGTAGCTATCCAGGCGGCACGCAGCTCGCGTTTGGGCGCGGGCGACTGGGCAGTAGCGAAGTAAGAAAAGGTACAGAGCAGGACAAAACAGGCAACAAGGCGGCGCATAACAGGCAAAAACAGTTTTGGTATAAAATAAAAAAGCCTTCCGGCCTTTTGGTAGGGCAGGAAGGCCTTTGAAAGCAAATGTGTTTTTATTCTTCTTCTTTTTTCTTGCGGGCGGTTTTCTTTTTAGGTGCCGCTTCGCTTTCAGCAGCTTCGCCGGTAGCAGTTGCTTTCTTGGCTGCTGCTTTTTTAGTGGCGGTTTTTTTGGCAGGCTTGCTGCCGGCGGCTTCGCCTTCCAGGCCGGCGAGGTCGGTTTCGTCGGGCTTGTTTTCTTCGGCCACCATGGCTTCTTCCACCACCGTTACATCAGGGGCTTCGGCATCCTCATTGTTGTTTGCGCCGGGCTCGGGGAATTCCAGCAGGTTGTTTTGCTCCAGGATGTCGTACCATTTGAGCATCTTTTTCATGTCGCTCACATACACGCGGTCTTCATCCAAGGCCGGATACACCGATTTGAAATAACCTTTGATCTCGTCGCTGCCGGCTTTAGCGGAAGGCCGTTCGCCGCCCTGCTGTTGCATGCTGCGGAAGATGTCGTGCAGGGGCACATTGTCTTCGGTGGTGTACACCTCGATGGTTTCCAGCTGAGTGATGCTGTGCTTGCGGGCCGGAAAAAACTTCACTGTGTTTTCGCCAATCTGGCGCAGCAGGGCGCCGTCGCCTTTAGAGCCCACCAGCTGAAACAAACCGCCAGCGCCGGTAACCGATACAATTTCTCTGTAGTTCATAATGGTATTAAGCGGGGACAAAAGTAAGGAAGTTTGAGGTTTAGCGTTCGGGGCCTCGTTTCGGGCGCCTATGCCGGCAGTTTATGGGCCTGTTTCCAAGCTGCCGGGGCGGTGCTTCTGCGGTTTCTTACGCTGCTTCCTCCGCGCACCTCCAGGCACTTTGCGTTTCTATTTTTGGACGCGGAGGCCGCCAAGGACCGCGGAGAGCGCTAAGTGTATTTAATCCGCGTCCTCTGCGCTTCTCTGCGATCTCTGCGTCCCTATTTTTTCGACGCGGAGTACGCTAAGAACCGCAGAGTGCGCAACGCGTTCACACCACGTACACTGCGTGCCCATAAGAGAGCAGCATCAGAACAGTCGCTTTTGGTCGCGGATGGTTTTCAGATATGCCTGCAGGTCGGGAGAAGGTTTCAGCCAAAGCATGAGCGCGCCATAAACCGCCAGCACGGCAAGCGAGCGAATCACGCTGTCTGTTACCGCATTCAGCAGCCGGTTGCCCGCCCATGGATAAAAAGTGGGCAGCAGGTATATGGCCAGGAAGGTAAAAGCGCCTGCCACCGCCACCTGCCAGGTGCCTTTCAGGAAAGGATGCAGGCCGAACCTGTAATAAAGAAAAACGGATTTGCCGGTATTGTAAAGGGCCAGGGTAATGGCTGTGGACCAGGCAGCGCCGAAATAGCCATAGCGCGGGATAAGCAGCCAGCCAAAGCCAAAAAGCATCAGCACCAGCGCCAGCGACAGGTAGAAGTTGAACCGGTAATAGGGGGAAATGGAAATGATGTGCTCGTTGAGTCCGGTAAGCATATCCACCATGCGGCCAATCATCAAAATGTAGGTAAGTGCGGCCACAGGCTCATAGCCCGGCCCCAGTATCAGCACGGCATTGTGCAGGTTGCAGCCAATGATGAGGAACATGGCTACGGCTACCAGCCAGATGTTGATGCCCGAGCGGCGAAACAGGGAGTTGAATGCTTCTTTGTTGCCGGAAACAAACGCTTTATTGATTGTTGGGAACGCGGCCAGCACCATGGCCCGGTAGGGCAGGGTAATAAGCGTAGCAAGGTATACCGGGAAGGTATAAACTGCCGCCGCCGCCAGGCCGCTAGGTGCCAGGCTGGCTACCATCAGCGAGTCCAGGAAGCCCAGGAAATAAATGGCTGCGCCGCTCAGCCAGTGGTACCAGCCATAGCGCAGCAATTCTTTCTTTTCGTTTGCGGGAAAGGCCTGCCATTGACTGCTAAGCCCAAACCCCTCTGTCTTGCCGGCAAAGTAGGCCATCAGGGCCACGGGCGTGGCATATACCAGTACGGTGGCGGCAATAAACACATAAAAGCTGATAAAACCCCAGAAGTAAAGCAAGAGCACCAGCAGGGTGGCTACCCGCAAAACCACTTCGCGCGAGAAGGAAGCCTGCGCCGAACGGTGGTTGGCAATAAGCCAGGAATCCAGGAGGCTCATGTAGCACCACACCAGAATCAGGGGCGGTATCCACCAGTAAAACTGGCGCATCATGGGCTGATCCTGCGGCTGAAAAAGGCGGATGATACCCTCCTGGAAAAGTCCGTAAGGCAACAGCAGCAGGCCAATGACAAGCAGGGGCAGTACAGAAGCAGCGGTCAGCAATACTTTTCGCCGGGGATCATGGCCTTCGTAGCGGGTGATGAAGGTGGAAAGGGCCGGACCCGCGCCAAAGAGCAGCAGAAACTGGATGATGGCGCCATAGTTCACCAGGGTGCGCGTAAAGCCAAACTGCTGTTGCAGCAGCATAAACGAGTAGCAGTAGTTGGTCAGGAAGCCAAGGGCTGCTCCGAGGAAAACAACAATAATGGTTTTGACAGACTGGCGGAAAACAATGCCCATGGCGAGGCAAAGATGCGGGTAAGACAGGAAATGGCGGGCAGTAGCGGGATTATAAATTGTGCGCTACCCTGCGGATGCCTTCCTTTAAAAGCAGGCTGTTGAAATTGATGAGCAGGCCCAGCCTGCAGGTGGTAAACTTCAGGTAGGTAAGTGTTTGTGCCAGGTGGATGTCTGCCAGGGCGGGTACTGACTTTACTTCTATAATTACTTTATTGGCAACAATTAAGTCGGCACGGTAACCCGCATTCCATTTTTATTTCTTCAAAGAAAACCGGCACGGGCACTTCTTTCCGTACCATAATACCGGCTTTTGTAAGGCGGTAGTAAAGGCATTCCTGGTATACATGCTCCAGCAGGCCCGGGCCCAATGCCCTGTGGATATCAATTGCATGGCCAATGATCACGGTAGCCAGCTCATTTTCTGACATAGTGATTAGTTTTTAGGGAAAGATAGGCCTAAAAATGATGCATAGAAACAAAGGGTGCAGAAAATGCGCTTTGCGTGCTCCGCGATCCTTAGCGTACTCTGCGTCCAAAAATAAGGACGCAAAGGCGCAGAGAAGCGCAGAGGTTGCAGAGTAGGTGTCCTTGGCGTACTCCGCATGTCCAGCACCCTTTTTTTAAAATGTTTTTCCTGTTTTCTTCTTGCGGCTATCCAGCCAGGCACGCCATAAAATTTTATAAGTCTTGCCTTTTTGTATTTGGAAATAATCCAACAGGCACCACATGTAGGGCGATATTAAATATATTTTCTTAACTTGCCCTGTGCAACCATCTTTTGAAATCTTTCCGGAAAAAATCTTTTCAGGAAAATTTTGCCGATAAAACCCGTAGGGCTGGTATGGAACTTCTTCATTAAATCCTCATCAATATATTGAGGGCCAAAAAAGCCGGGGTGCTTTTCGATAAGGTACTCAATTATCTCTACATTTTTTGCTTTTTTCTTTTGAAGATGCCGCAGCATTGAGGTGCTGAGTACCCTGTAGTAAAACAGCGGTTCTGGAACGTAATGAAACTTAAAGCCATTAAAGGCAGCATGCAGCCAAAATTCCCAGTCTTCAAGTCCGGGTATAATAGCAGTCATTTGCTCATCGTAGCCTTTGTTTTTTACCCAGACTTCCTTTCTGAAAACGGCACAGGCATCAATGAAGTTGCCAAGCATCAGGCGTTGCAGGTTAAAAGTACCGGAAACCTGTATGTCTTCATTTGTTTCACCAAAGAGCCGGGCATCACTGTATACTACAGCTACATCTGCCTGCCTGTCCATGATGGAAATGGATTTGTAGATATAATCCGGAGTAATCTTATTGTCTGCATCCAGAGGTAAAATGTATTCGCCCGTTGCAGCAGTTATGCCAACATTTCTGGTAGCCGCAAGGCCTTTATTTTCCTGGTTTATGACATGATATCCCTTTGCCGATAAAGCGGCAAGATGCTCGTTGGTGAAAGGGTCGGTAGAACCGTCATTGATGATAATTATCTCATAAAGCGTTTTGTCGGCTATCTGCTCTACGCTTTGAAGGGCTTCATCAATGTATTTACCGTGGTTATAACAGGGGATGACAACAGATATCCTGGGCAAGACAATAATTTTTCTTGACACAAATATCCGTCTCAAGAGGGAAAGGTTGTAAAATAAATGCCGGCGCCGGCGGTACGCGGCTTATGCGTCTTTTAGCAATTCTGCTGCCTTGTTGAGCGCCACCTCTATCACCTGGTGCATGTCGTAGTATTTGTATTCGCCCAGGCGGCCGCCAAAAGTGATGTGGGGGTACTGCGCGGCCAATGCTTTATACTGCGCGAAGCGCTCCATGTTTTCAGCGTCGTTAATGGGGTAGTAAGGGTCCACATGGCGGCCGCCATCCTGCGAGAATTCGTAGGTAATGACCGTATGCGGCTGCTGTCCGAATTCAAAATGCTTGTGTTCTATGATGCGGGTATAAGGCACTTCCCGCTCCGTGTAATTGACCACGGCATTGCCTTGGAAGTTGGGAACATCGTCCAGCCGCCGATGGTCGAAGCGCAGCGAGCGGTAGGCCAGATCGCCAAACCGGTAATCAAAAAACTGGTCAATCTTGCCGGTGTAAATAATATGGTCTGCAAGCGCCTCCAGTTCGGCACGGTCTTCAAAGAAATCAACGCCGGTGCGTACTTCAATGCCAGCCAGCAGCGCATCTATCAGCTTGTTGTAGCCGCCGATGGGTATGCCCTGGTACAGGTCGTTGAAGTAATTGTTATCAAAGGTAAAGCGCACCGGCAGGCGGCGGATGATAAAAGCGGGAATCTCTGTAGCCGCGCGGCCCCATTGCTTTTCGGTGTAGCCTTTGATGAGGGTGTAATAGACATCCGGGCCCACCAGTTTTAAAGCCTGCTCTTCCAGGTTTTGCGGTTCCTCGCTGATGTTGAGGCTTTTCTTCTGATCTTCAATCTTGGCAGCCGCCTCAGCCGGAGTGGTCACACCCCAGAGCTGGTAAAAGGTATTCATGTTGAACGGCAGGTTGTAAAGCCGGCCCTTATAAAATGCCAGAGGCGAATTGGTGTAGCGGTTAAAGGGTACAAACGAGTTCACATAATCCCAGATTTTTTTGTTGCTGGTGTGAAAGATGTGCGCGCCGTAATAATGCACGTTGATGCCGTCTTCCTCCTTGCACCACAGGTTGCCGCCCGCGTGCGGGCGCTTGTCGATAACGAGGCATTTTTTGCCGGCCTTGGTAAGTTCGTGCGCGCACACGGCGCCATAAGGGCCGGCGCCAACGATAAGGTAGTCGTAGGACTTTTGTGGCATCTTTTGGTAAAGGGGTAAAAAGTGAAGGTAAGGCTTTGCTGTAGAGATAAGAATAATGCCAGGCGGGATTGGAGGTTCAGACTAAGACAATGATTATTCATTCTTAACCTCAGCCTTTCTCCCTTATTTTGCCGCCGCACACATGCTTTCCATTATTATAGTCAATTATAAATCGTCCGGTTTGATTCTGGATTGCCTGGCTTCTTTGTATCGCTACAATCGGCAGGGCCCTTATGAGGTTATTGTTGTGGATAATGATTCTAAAGATAACAGCCGGGAAGTTGTTATGGCTGCTTATCCGTCTGTTATCTGGCATGAAATGGGTTATAATGCGGGCTTTGCCCGGGCCAACAATGCCGGTATGAAAAGGGCAAAAGGGAATTGCTATTTGCTTTTAAATCCGGATACACTCTGTACAGACAATTCTATAGAGCAATGCTACCTGCGGCTGAAGCACAGCAGTTTTATGGCGGCTGGCGTACAGCTTTATAACGAAGATGGCAGCACACAGGTAGCCGGCAGCTATTTTGTGAAGGGCGGCCTGAACCACCTGCTGCCTATCCCGTATTGGGGCAGCTTTATTCGTTGGCTGGGCTACAAGACAAATCAGAAAGTGCCTGGGCTGGAAGCCGTTAATCCGGTGGATGAAGTGGATTGGATAAATGGTGCTTTCTTAATGGTGAAGCAAGAAGCTGTGGCGCAGGCAGGGTTGATGGACGAAGATTTTTTTCTTTACGGGGAAGAAGTGGAATGGTGCAGCCGCCTGAAAAAAGTGGGGCGGCTATGCATTTTTAATGAGTTGAGCATGGTGCACCTGCAGGGCGAGGCTGTCAACAAAAATCTAAATACATCCGGAAAAGGCTACCAGCATTTATTTGATAAAAAAGGGCTGCAAATCATGGTGTCCAATCACCTTCGGGTGCGTAAACAGTATGGCGTGTTCTGGTTTTTAATGCTGCTTCTTAATTATATCTGGGGGTTTTGGGTGTTTCTGATTGTTTCTTTTTTCAGAAACCTTTTAACCCTTAGCAACCCATTCCGGGAATGGCCACTTGCGCTTGCTTTTGGAAAAAACGTGGCAAGGCTGTGGCTATTGGCGCCTGCTATTATAAAAAACAAGCCTCATTTTTATAAGATAATTTAGACTGTTGCCTTTAGACAGGTGAATTTTAGCGAAATAGCAGTGTGTGCAACAATTGGGTAACAAATTATTTTAACAGAACTCGTTGTGTTTAAATATATTTGCCGGCAGTTTTTAAATAATGAAATATTTTCTCTCTTTCTTAGCTATTATCTTTCCTACCTTATTATTTGCCCAGGGCTATAGTGGTTTGGTTGGCCATTGGAAATTTAATGGCAATGCCAATGATGCCAGTGGGAATGGGCTTCATGGCATTGTAACCGGTGCCACGCCAACAGCGGGCTTTAGCGGCCTGCCCAATACAGCGTATAAGTTCAACGGTACATCCAATTTTATAAAAGTGCCCAGCAGTTCGCTGATGAATGTTTCTGAATACAGTATTTGTGCCCTTGTTAAACCACAGGGGTATTACAGCGGTACTTGCCAGGCAAATGCTATATTCTTCAGAGGCCCTGATCAGACGCCACCCCACATGCGCCTGGTATTCTATGACAACCCCTATGACGGCACCAACTGCACTGCTTTTAACCCCAACCACGAAAACTTCAATCTAGCAGCAGGCACCAGCCTGGCACCCGATGCCGACTGGCATGATCCCGCCCATTACGTGGCGCTCAATACCTGGTATTGTGTGGTAGGCACTTATGCAAATGACTCGCTGAAGCTTTACATTGACGGCGCCTTGGTAAAAGCGCTGCATACACCCGGCGGCATTTCACCCAGCAGCGATGATTTGTTTTTTGGCTGCCATATGGGCGGCGTCAATTCTTTCCCTTACTGGTTCAATGGCGTGCTGGACGATTTGCGCTTTTACAACCGTGCGCTTTCTGCTTCTGAAGCGGCCATGTATTGCGACTCTTCGAGGTTGTTGCCAACGCCGCCAACACCCCCAACACCTGTCCAGCCCACCGGTTCTTTAAACAACCCCACTTTCTGCCCCGGTGAAGAAGGCTTTCTGGCTTTCAATGCCACGGCCGGCACCGCTCCTTACACCCTCACCATTACTAATGGTACCGATACTTTTTCGGTGCCGGGCGTGTACAGCGGCGTTCCCTTTTCCGTAGGTACCATCACAGGCACGACTACCTATACGGTTCTTTCCATTGCCGATGCTGCCGGCGGACTGAATACTGCGCCCGGTATTTCTGCCACTCTATCCGTGTACCCGCCTGCATTTGCAGAGGCCGGTCCGAACAAGACGCTTTGTGGCCCGGATACACTCACGCTTCAGGGCTCGGGCAACGGCACCTTTCTCTGGTCGCCTGCGGCCAGCCTCAGCAATGCCACCATCAGCAATCCCCTGGCAACGGTAGATACCACTACGACCTATGTGCTGCAGGTAACCACGCCCGATGGCTGCATCGCTACAGACGCGGTGTACATCAACGTAGTGCAGCCCGGCAGCTTTGCCGTAGATACTGCTGCCTACATCTGCCCGGGCGACAGTGTGCAACTGTTTGCCACCGGCGGCGATACTTACCTGTGGCTGCCAGACACCACCGGGCTGAGCAATCCCAATATTCCGAATCCCTGGGCCACGCCTGCTACCGATAGGACGTATCGGGTGGTTATTACCAGCACGTTTTGTGATGTGCGCGATACGCTGAGCGTGCGCGTATCGCACCATGGCTTCCCTACCATAACAGCCGCCAAAAGCAACGACCTGGACTGCGGCCAAACCTTTTCCCAGCTGGCAGCCGGCGGCGCCCTTAGCTATGTGTGGACGCCGGCCATCAACCTGGAAACACCCACAGCGGCTACTACTTTTGCCCGTCCGGATACGACCACTACCTACACCGTGCTGGGCACCGATCAGTTTGGCTGTACCGGCCGTACGACCATTACCCTGGAGGTACGTCAGGATGGCGACAGCCGCGTTCAGGCGCCGAGTGCCTTTACGCCCAACGCAGATGGGGTGAACGACTGCTGGAAATTGTTTTTGCCCGGTTACACTTCAGAATTCCAGTTACTGGTATTCAACCGCTGGGGGCAGCAGGTATTCAGCACCATGGATGCGGATAAATGCTGGGATGGCTACTTCAACGGCGTGTTGCAGCCCATAGGCACTTATGTGTATTACTACAAAGGCAAGAACAGCTATTGCGGTAAGATAGAAGGAAAAGGAAATTTCCATTTGCTGCGGTAAAAGAAGCGTTTTACATAGGCTTACCTGCCCCAGGACAGGAGCCTGCGGCGAACGGCATTAAATTCATCCGGTTAAACCCGGTAGCGTTTATTGGCTGTTTCGATGCTGTTGGTGCAATAAATACGAAATGAACGAGCTGGTAACCATGCGCCGGCAATAGTTTCAATTCCTCTTGGTGCAATTAAGACATCTATTTCCTCCTTGTAAGGATATGCTTCCCATTGTTTCAATTCCTCTTGGTGCAATTAAGACATTCCGGATACGGCCAATGCCCCCGAGCAGGTATTGTTTCAATTCCTCTTGGTGCAATTAAGACCGGCTACAAATTCCAGTTCTTCATACCCTTCTGCGTGTTTCAATTCCTCTTGGTGCAATTAAGACCTCAAGGTCGTCGGGGTTTTCCTGCACATCAATCTGTTTCAATTCCTCTTGGTGCAATTAAGACTCTGTATAGACTTCCTCGCCATCTATGTTCTGAAGTTTCAATTCCTCTTGGTGCAATTAAGACAGCAGTTGGTCAGGGGCATGATCCAGGTGTCAAAAGTTTCAATTCCTCTTGGTGCAATTAAGACCAAGATAGCAGTAAAGGTGTAGAACTGTTGCATACGTTTCAATTCCTCTTGGTGCAATTAAGACCATGCAGGGGAAAAACACATCTCTTACCGGGCTAATTTCGTTTCAATTCCTCTTGGTGCAATTAAGACAAACCTTGCGCCGGAAATTTTACCCTATCGTCAAAGTTTCAATTCCTCTTGGTGCAATTAAGACAAGGCATTAAAATATAACACCCCCTAAATATTAAAGTTTCAATTCCTCTTGGTGCAATTAAGACTGAAAAGTGAGCTGCTGAAAGAGAAAATGAAGGCAAGTTTCAATTCCTCTTGGTGCAATTAAGACCCTCCGCTGTGATACCGTACTTTTTAACGGCATCTAGTTTCAATTCCTCTTGGTGCAATTAAGACTTTCAGCGCCCGAAAAACAAAAGCGCCGTCACGCTGTTTCAATTCCTCTTGGTGCAATTAAGACGCCCCGGCAAACACCGTTGCCCCGGTCGGAAGTGGTTTCAATTCCTCTTGGTGCAATTAAGACCTTGTAGTAGCGGACATGCTCAAAGTCTATAAAGGGTTTCAATTCCTCTTGGTGCAATTAAGACTTGTGAAGTCTGCCCGCAGGCAAAGACGGTAATCCAGTTTCAATTCCTCTTGGTGCAATTAAGACAATGCGGTTATATACCGCATTATTGTTACCAGGTTGTTTCAATTCCTCTTGGTGCAATTAAGACCTCCTGCAACAAATCCTCCGGCGGCACGGTATCGGTGTTTCAATTCCTCTTGGTGCAATTAAGACCGGTTGGCCAGCGCCTGCGGGATAGTGGCCTGCACGGTTTCAATTCCTCTTGGTGCAATTAAGACTTTTACCAGGCTGGGGAAATTTTGATTCAGCATGTTTGTTTCAATTCCTCTTGGTGCAATTAAGACCTGCTGCATATTTTTTAAAAAGCCTCGCCAGGCTTGTTTCAATTCCTCTTGGTGCAATTAAGACTTGGGCGGGCAATCGGCAGTAACAGTGTCCACTGGTTTCAATTCCTCTTGGTGCAATTAAGACGGTATCGGCAGCATGGCATTAATAGCGGTTGCAATTGGTTTCAATTCCTCTTGGTGCAATTAAGACTGTAATTGTATCTGCCTGCTGCTGCACAGACCCCTTTGTTTCAATTCCTCCTGGTGCAATTAAGACGAAGATGCTGGATAGGCTGGTGGCTAAGGGTAAAAAGTTTCAATTCCTCTTGGTGCAATTAAGACCGTAGGCACCGCCTGATTTCTGCATGTTGCCACCGGTTTCAATTCCTCTTGGTGCAATTAAGACATTTCAGCATAGCGCTGAATGCCTGCGTCTGCAAGGGTTTCAATTCCTCTTGGTGCAATTAAGACCGGGTAATGGCAGCCGCTGCCGTGGCCTGTCGGGGTTTCAATTCCTCTTGGTGCAATTAAGACTGGATCGAAGCATGTGCATCTAAGCTGAAAAGCGAGTTTCAATTCCTCTTGGTGCAATTAAGACCCCACCACCTCAATTATAGCATTTTCCTAAGCCAGTTTCAATTCCTCTTGGTGCAATTAAGACACTTCTTAGCTTCCTCAACCCGGCGCTCACGGATGTGTTTCAATTCCTCTTGGTGCAATTAAGACCCTGTCGCAGCTTGGCAAGCTCAGCGCGTAGTTGCGTTTCAATTCCTCTTGGTGCAATTAAGACGGATTGCCTACACTATTAGCCACAGCGGCGAAAGCCGTTTCAATTCCTCTTGGTGCAATTAAGACATAAACGAGAAAGGGAAATTTGTAAGCCGCAGCGTGTTTCAATTCCTCTTGGTGCAATTAAGACGCGTACCTGAAAAAGTATTATGACGAAGCCCGCGCAATGTTTCAATTCCTCTTGGTGCAATTAAGACTGGACGCGCGTATTGCCCAAAGCAAGCTCTTTAAGTTTCAATTCCTCTTGGTGCAATTAAGACTGCCAGCGCGCGGCGAAGGCCGGGCATGATTGAATGTTTCAATTCCTCTTGGTGCAATTAAGACCCCAATCTTCCGAATCATTTTCATCGTAGTCAGTATGTTTCAATTCCTCTTGGTGCAATTAAGACATTCAGCAGGTTGCCAGGCAGGGTAATATTTTTTCCGTTTCAATTCCTCTTGGTGCAATTAAGACAAATGTGGAAAGATATACTAAAGGAACTCAACGAGTTTCAATTCCTCTTGGTGCAATTAAGACGGAGTTAAGTGTATAGGTATGCAGTGTCGTCCATGGTTTCAATTCCTCTTGGTGCAATTAAGACCGGCGTGGTGAACCTGAACGTGACGCTGAAAATCCGTTTCAATTCCTCTTGGTGCAATTAAGACTTATTACCCCTACTACACAAAGCAAAATCTGTTTTGTTTCAATTCCTCTTGGTGCAATTAAGACGACCTGTGTCAAGGGAGACTAACTGCATGTTATCCCAGTTTCAATTCCTCTTGGTGCAATTAAGACTGGTGAAACACATTGCACAGCGGGTAAAAGAACACCTGTTTCAATTCCTCTTGGTGCAATTAAGACAGTACAAGGCAAAAGTGAAGGCAGCGCCGGAAATTAGTTTCAATTCCTCTTGGTGCAATTAAGACACAAAACAACGAAAATGGAGAACAGAATAATATTGTTTCAATTCCTCTTGGTGCAATTAAGACGCTCGCGGTTGTCGCTGGCCTTGCCTTCTGCCTCTAGTTTCAATTCCTCTTGGTGCAATTAAGACGAAGTTGCATAGGATTAAGAGGCTAAAGATTCGGAGGTTTCAATTCCTCTTGGTGCAATTAAGACACGCTGGTCTAAGATGCGTTGCTCTGTCTGTGCATGTTTCAATTCCTCTTGGTGCAATTAAGACGCCTACGCCACCGGCATTTATGCACAAGACCCTATGTTTCAATTCCTCTTGGTGCAATTAAGACCCACGTGCCGTCAACTGTGTCTTCTACCGTAACGATGTTTCAATTCCTCTTGGTGCAATTAAGACGAAAAAGGCCAACGGCACGGCGTTTGCCGCTTTTGAGTTTCAATTCCTCTTGGTGCAATTAAGACGGATGTATGTTTGCATCATCAAAACGGAAAACAAGTTTCAATTCCTCTTGGTGCAATTAAGACGAAAGCGGCCTGCCTGCATTCATGCGGGCAAAAGCTAGTTTCAATTCCTCTTGGTGCAATTAAGACCGGATCGAGGTCAGGTATCGTAAAAGGCGCATTGGTCGTTTCAATTCCTCTTGGTGCAATTAAGACAAAACAGTAGTAGAAGGAACTAGGGAAAGTGACCTTGTTTCAATTCCTCTTGGTGCAATTAAGACACAGATTTGAAGGGATTTAAAGGGCGCAATAGAGTTTGTTTCAATTCCTCTTGGTGCAATTAAGACTTGTAGTTCCTGCCGGATGTATTCCTGTACGGGGTTGTTTCAATTCCTCTTGGTGCAATTAAGACTCCGGGCAATTATGAATTGGAAGCACGCGCTGTAATGTTTCAATTCCTCTTGGTGCAATTAAGACAACCAGCACCCTGCAGATGCCAGCTGGTTGGGCGGGTTTCAATTCCTCTTGGTGCAATTAAGACAAAGGACGGACATAGCGCGGGAGCTAATAAAGGCAAGTTTCAATTCCTCTTGGTGCAATTAAGACATGAATGTAGAGCTGATTCAGGATGCCATTGTAGCCGGTTTCAATTCCTCTTGGTGCAATTAAGACGCCCTGCAAAAGGAGTCAAAACCGAAAAAGATTTGCTGTTTCAATTCCTCTTGGTGCAATTAAGACGGCGCTTTTTTTGTATCTTTACCGGGAAGAAAGCTCAGTTTCAATTCCTCTTGGTGCAATTAAGACGAATCAGAATGGGCCACATAGGGCTGCGTGGAATACGTTTCAATTCCTCTTGGTGCAATTAAGACTTAAAGAGCCTCAAGGACATGCTTTCCGGCTTGTGATGTTTCAATTCCTCTTGGTGCAATTAAGACATGTTCCGGGCAACGGCCTTCAGTTCGGTGATATGTTTCAATTCCTCTTGGTGCAATTAAGACAAACTTTTTGGCTGGCCGGCGCGTACAGGCATTCGGGGTTTCAATTCCTCTTGGTGCAATTAAGACCCAATCAAAAGCGAACGATGACTTATAGAGAGCGCAGTTTCAATTCCTCTTGGTGCAATTAAGACTCCTTTAGGAGCGCGTCCAGCTCGCGTTCCTTCTGCTTGTTTCAATTCCTCTTGGTGCAATTAAGACAACCCCCGCTGCTCCCGCAATGCGCGCAGGGAGGCAAGTTTCAATTCCTCTTGGTGCAATTAAGACCGCCAGCTTCTACATCAGTGGCAAGGTGGATGGCATGTTTCAATTCCTCTTGGTGCAATTAAGACCGAAAGTGGCGCAAGCGGTTAAGAGATAGACATGGTTTCAATTCCTCTTGGTGCAATTAAGACGGTAACGAACAGGGCTTGCCGTTCGTAGCGGTATGTTTCAATTCCTCTTGGTGCAATTAAGACCGAAAGGGACTTGTGGCAGGAACATTACTATGCTTGGTTTCAATTCCTCTTGGTGCAATTAAGACAGCAGTTGACCGACCGCGAGGCCACGCAGGAACACAGTTTCAATTCCTCTTGGTGCAATTAAGACCATCTTCTCCGTCATGCTGCGGTACAGTATAATCGGGTTTCAATTCCTCTTGGTGCAATTAAGACATGCCAGCCGGTAACATGGTATTGGCGTTATTGCCGTTTCAATTCCTCTTGGTGCAATTAAGACTGATTGGATAGCTAAGGCACGACCGGACCGTAACGAGTTTCAATTCCTCTTGGTGCAATTAAGACGCAATGCCCGGTATGAACTCATGCGCGCCCTGCCATTGTTTCAATTCCTCTTGGTGCAATTAAGACCTACATCATCGTTAGATGATGTTACTGGAGTAGAAGAGTTTCAATTCCTCTTGGTGCAATTAAGACACACACGCTGGCTTGCCAGAATGTCTTTCGGATACCATGTTTCAATTCCTCTTGGTGCAATTAAGACGCCATCCAATCTCTTTACCGCAAGGGTAGTGCTATGTTTCAATTCCTCTTGGTGCAATTAAGACCCGCCGCGGCGGGTTAGCAAAAGTATTGATTTCAGGGGCTTTTAACCAGGGAAAGGAACGCAAAAAAGCGCCTTTTTGTCGTCTGTCGCCAATTGTAGGATTTCCCCCGGCCTTAGACGACCAGGCAAAAGCCCCGAAAAATAAGGGCTCGCTGCCCCAAAGGCTGCCTCAACTGTTGCTTGGTGCGCACATACAGCTTCCTCCGACGACTAAAGCACATTGTCCAGCTCATTCTTTTCCTTGCCAATTACCTGCTTTTCCAGCCATTTCTCCTGCCGGCTCTTAAAAATAATGATGCTGTCTTTTTCCGGGTCCATAATACCTTTTGCCTCGTGCAGCAACTGGCCCAAAGCCGATTCCGTCAGCTCGCCTTCAAACACGCTGTTCTGAATCCAGTTCAGATACCGGCGGCAGAGCTTCAGCATCTTGCCTACCCGCTTTTGCTCTATGTCGTAAACGAGGATGAGGTACATAAACTGAGGGATTGAGGGATTGAGGGACTGAAGGGTGAAAGGACTGAGGGACTGAGGGACTGAGGGACTGAAGGGGTGAAGGACTGAGGGATTGAGGGACTGAAGGGTTGAGGGATTGAAGTTATTAATGTATTTCTATCCTTCCATCCTTCCATCCTTCCATCCTTCCATCCTTCAGTTTTCACCACCAGGCTTTAAAAGGTTTATACGCTTCTATGTGCAGCAGGTGCTTGGTCAGCTTGTAGCATTCCAGTTTAATGAGGTGCCGGTAACTGACCTGCCGGCCCAGCGAACGGTGGCGGATGGTTTCCCTTAGCTTTTCGTCCCAGGCGCGCACCACCGTTTTGCGACCGCTTTCCTTGAGCAGGCAACCGCCGAGCCGCTCTTCAAAATCATTGGCCCGGACCATCTTTTTATTCAACAGGGAAAAAATAAGACGGTCGGCCAGCATGGGTTTGAAGACTTCCGAGATATCCAGGGCCAGCGAATAACGCCGGTCGCCGGGGCTGTGCAGGAAGGAAATAGTGGGGTTGAGCTGCGTGTGGTAAATGGCATCCAGGCAGGCGGTATAGCACAGCGTATTCACAAACGAAATCATACAGTTTACCTCGTTGGAAGGCGGCCTGCGGCTGCGTGCGCCCATCTCAAACTCATTGATGATAAGGGCAAAGGCATCGTAATAGCAATTGCGGATGTTGCCCTCCACGCCCATGAGCGATTCAATATCGGCAGCCGCCGGAATGCCGGCAGCCAGTGCTTCTATGCGCTCAATGCAGCCGGCCAGGTCGCGCTCGCGATTGCCATAATAGCGCAGGTTTTTGAGCATGTTGAAAGCCGCACCTTCTATAAAACCCCGGGCAATTTCCAGCCGTTTGGCCGGTTTGATATGCGCCTGGGTCTGGGCCAGCAGCATCCTGCCGGAAAGCAGGTAATCTTTGGGCATAAACGAGCCGGTGTAGTGCTGGTAGTAATCAAAGAAATGCACCGAGATGCCTTCCTTGCCCAGGAAATTGTACAGCGCGCTATTGGCATCCAGGCTGCCGAAAACGTAGAGGTTGTCCACGCCTTCCACGGGAATGTATTTGGGCGTGCCTTCAAAGCCTGCTTCATCCACAGGCGTCAGCTTCAGCGTATTGTCTTTGCGGCTCAGCCGGCCGGGGTTGAAGAGGTAGAAAGATTTTCTCAAGGATTGAAGGTTTGAGGGATTGAAGGACTATTTATGCCTTGCTTTATTCTCCTACATAGCAAAGCTCGTAGTAGGAACAGCTTTTACAGATTTTGGCATTAAGGACAGCAGGGCAATGATCGTCTTCTATGATGGTCTTGACTTGCTTCATGGCCATTTCAAGATAAACGACGTCTGATGGCGTTAATTCCAAGGTTTTCGTCTCTCTTAATTTGGGATACTCTAAAATACCTGTGACGCCTTCAATACCATTTTGCTGTAAAAGCCAGATATAGTATTTCACCTGCCACTCATGCGCTTCTTCGGCTTTATCACTCTTTTTGATTTCATGCACCACCTTGTTTTTTGCATCGTAAAAGTCAATTTTGCTTCCCCCGATTTCTATTTCGGTGTATTTGGCAGCGCGTTGTGGGTAAGTAGTTTCACCAATAAGTTTCCCCTGCGCCACCGTATCTGAGGTGTGCTCCATACGAATACCGTTTGCATGCAGCCAAAGTTCGCGATGGCAGATATGGTATAAGTTTATGAGAGTGGCGTTTATGGTCATACGCTTAGGAGAAGTTGGAATCATCCGGTTTTAATTGCAGGCCCTTATTACCATCGTAGGCAAGGTCAATAATAAAGATATCCGTTTCACCTAGTTTACGGGTGGAGTTTTGTTTCGCTAGATACAGGGGCACTTTTAATACAAAGTCGCGAAGTGCATCAAATTGTTTATTAACGGCCATTTGCTCCAAGTCATTATCTAAAAAGTAGCGCATGGGAATAGCTTCTACGGTGATGTAATCTGATTGTCTGCTTGAGATTTTTTCAAGCTTTGCCTCATCCGCAGTAAGTGTAAATAAATATCGGAGATGGGTTTTCCAAAGTGCTTTTATCAGTTTCCTGCCCTCCTCTATTTCTTTGAAATAAGCCTCACCCAGATTCTCACGCGTATAGATGTCGTCAACCAGTTGCTTGAAGTTCTGTTCGGTCAAGCAACCGGCTTTTTCTTGTATCAAATTTTGAAGGCGATAGAATGTTTGTTCTAGAATAGTGCTTACTGCCTTATAAACATATTTGCGACTTTTCTCTGATTCTCTGGTAATTATAACTTGTGCATGCAAAATACCCGGCAATCGTGTGCTGATGACTCCTTTGCGGTTTACCCGGCCCAGACGTTGAATCAGTGCATCAATCGGCGCGTTTTCTGTATAAAGTGCATCAAAATCAATATCAAGGCTGACTTCCACTATTTGTGTACATACTGCCAGAAAGCCACCTTCTATTCCATTTATTTCCTCAAGAATTGTCTCTTTATTCTTTTTGTCTTTGAGAATAAACTGGGAATGATACAGCATGCGCTTTCCTATTGGCACTGAATCAATAATAGCTTCATATACCTCCCGCGCTTTTAATATAGTATTGCAGACTACTAAAACCTTTTTGCCACTCTTAAAGTCTGCAATAATGTTCTGAACTTCATCCTCAATAAAATGCTCGCGAATCCGCAAAATATGGCGTTGCTTTTCATCAAAAGCCGGCTCATTAATCAGGGTGTAGTCTGGAAGAATTTTTTCCAATTCTTCTTTCAACACTGCTGGCAGCGAAGCGCTCATAATAGCAAAGCGGCTATTATAAGGTTTAATACAGGCAATGGTTTCTAGTAAAAGTCCAAAAGTATAAGCGTCATAAACGTGTATTTCGTCTATGACAATGCTGGCATTGTAAGCTGCAGCGCCAGTGAGTACCCAATAACCCCAATTAAAAAAACTGTAAATAAGCTGGTCAACGGTTGCAACTGTGACTGGTTTAAAAAAACTCCGGTTGTAGAGATAGTGCTGTCGTAAGTTTTCTGTTTCCTGTACTTCTTCAGCTTCTTTCTTAAGGACATATTGTGCAGTGCCATGAGATAACCCAACCACTTCGTCATTGCCGAAAAGTTCCAACAAACGCTTACGCATTTTATTTGTAGTCACCATCGTAGGCAATAGAAATAAGATTTTTTGAGGTCCTTTCCGATTAGCCGCCCACAGTACAGCTGCTTCTGTTTTGCCTTGTCCGGTTGGTATCTGTACAAAAATGCTTTTTTCTGCATGCGCTGCTTCCTGCTGAAAGTTTTGCCAGCCTTCAAAATTTGGTATGCGCTTTTTCATGTGCATGGTGATGCTTTGTGCATCTTCTTGAACAGCATAACGGTAGCTATGATTACCTGAAGAGGCCAGCCAGTCGGCATGGTGCAATACAGATTTTATCAAAAGAAAAACGTCCCGGCCTTTTAGATTTATATCTACAGCATCTGCTTCCAGCACGGGTTGCAATATTTCTTTATAAAAAAGCAACTTGGGGTTTAGTTGGAGCATTTCCTGCACAAAAGATATATTTTGCCAACCGGGTATGCAAAGTTTACCAGCCCAATTATTTACTATACTGAAGAAATCTTGGTAAAATGCTTCATTCGCATAGGCAACTTTCATTTTTTCATAACCAGTGAACATGTCTTTTCGCACACGGCTATGATGGCTCGCAACCGCCAAACATTCAGGATAAAAAGGCTCATCCTCTATCTTTAATAAAGGCTTGTCTTTAATAAGCTGGTAAAGAAATGAGACGGAAACCAATGCATGAGACTCCATGACTTTAGGTCCATCACCTCTAATCTTAGCCTGAAAGGCTTCATTTGTTTTTCCAATGTCATGAAGGGCGACCGTAAGAAAGAGGCGCTGCAACAAAGTAGCTTTATTAAGGCCATGACGTTGTGCTATTTTCTCAATAAGTCGTTCCTTCCACTGAAATGCCAGTTTCAGCTTTTCAAAGCAATCCTCGGTGTGTCCTATTAACGTTTTACGTGGTTCACTTTTAGCAAGAATCTCCTTGTACTTCATGCCGCCTGCTGTTCTAAAATATCTGAAAGGCGCAGTCTGCATCAGCGTCGTAAAAACCCTTCTCATCTGTTACTGTCACGTGCAAACCGCCAATGAACGAGAACACATGGTACTGATTGGCCATGCGCATCTCACTGTCTTTCTTCTGATCAAAGGATACAGGTAAGGAAACAGTTCGCGGGGCATCCTGCAATAAATTGCTGCTTTTAAAACCTTCCAGAACAGGCTGGTAGCTTTTTGTATTAATGTCGTACGGCAAAACGGTGTGCGCATATCGCAGTCCTTCCTGTTCTTCCAGGTGCAATTCAGTAAGCTGCTCCATCTGAATGAGTTCATCTTCCCTGCCAAGCGACAGTGCCCAGGCAGGCTGCCGCAGTGCCGCTGCAATAGTTTCATAATCTGATGGATCCTCAAAACAGAGATAAAGCAGGAAGGTGGCATCATAAAGCAGTTCGCGCACTATTACAGCCGTTTTATAGGGTGCAGGCTGCTCTCCTTTTGCATATCCGGCTATTTGTTTTGTTTCGTACTTTCTGATTTGCCAGAGGTCATTCGCCCTGCCTTTGCTCACACCGGCAATGCCCATCTGAAACCGCCCTGTCTTTAACCACGCCTCGTTTACCTCACTAGGACTAATGCCCAAAGCGCTACCCAGCATGCCAGCAACAGTTGTCTTTGGGGGCAATGGCAAAGTCTTGTGGTAGGTATGAAAATCCGGCTGTCTGAAAGAATTGAATGAGCCGCGGCACTGAATCTTTAGAAACCTCATGACCTAAAATTCTAGTGTATCAATGTATTCATTTGCCTTTTTGAACGCATCCTGCACAGGCATAGCGCTCTTAAGTACGCTGAAATCTGCATTCTTAAATATGCCCGATTGCAGGCCCAGCAATTGATGCGCAATAATTCCCTGATTGCTGTTTAAGACTTCCTGTATGGCTTCCGTGTGCAGTTCTTCATTGTCTTTCACTGTCAGTGTTTCCAGGAAAATAGGCGCTTTGGTATTTTGAAAAGTAATGGCTAGGAACTTGGGGGACATGTCCGTAAGCAGGCGCGATTGTTTTCCTCCTCCCCAGATATGGGCCAATGCTTCCAGAAAGTATTTGAGCCGTTCGCGCTTTTTTGTAATATCTAAGGATAGAGCCTTGCCCTTGCTTGCTTTCGCAAGTTCAAAATCCTGAAAAGTGCCTAGGCGGTCCAATTCAATGAGGAAATTGACACGGAAGTAATTGTAGTAGATTTCTGTTTCAAAGATGTTGCCACCTGCGCCCATATCACCGGATGCTTCTTCCTTGCTTTTTGTGCCCAGGTCGCGGTCATTTCGGAAAGGGAAAATACCGATGGCAGCAGAAGTACGCACCACAGCGGTGCGGCGGCGGTTTTCCTCTTTTGAAGCAATCATATAGCCTAGCAGGTCGTCATCCAGATAAATGTCAGGTGAACCGGCGGTAAAGTTTACTCCGGCCTTGACTTTACTCTGCACTACCTCAGAGAGATGTTCATCCATGCCCATTTCCTTCCAGGCTTTCCGGATTTGATGTTTAAGGCTTTGGCCGGATACATAGGGCAGTTGCGTACCATCCGGTCGCGTGATTTTCTTTACGGTGCTTACGTTGCCTTCCGTCCAGCTGCCATTGATGCTGCCGATAGAAGTTTTAAACAGGTAGGCGATGTTAAGACAGTTGATGTTTTGAGCCATAATGTTGTGTTAGTTTATGTGATTATTATTTGGTGCTGTCGGCGTTTGGACGATACAGGAAGCTATTCATCGCGAAGATGCTTACGAGTGCTTTATATTCCTCCCATTGTGCATCGTCGGGCAGGTCTTTAAAAAACTCTTCGCTGTAAAGCACGCCTGTCCGGAATTGCGTTTCAGCAAGTACAGACAGAAATTCACTACGGCTTTTGGCATTGCGAATAGAAAATAAAATGCCCTTATCTTCTTTTTCGCGACAATAGCGGCCTATTCGGTTGCCCAGGCTTTTGCAGGATTCTACCATTTCTGCTTTCATATGCGGTTGTGTTTTAGTGTTGTAGATTTCAATGATTTTGTCCAGCCAGGCAATCCCTCCTGCCTCTTCCCGCAGCTTTACTTCGCCTAGGTAGCGTTCTACAATCCCGTGTATGCTGCGGAATTGTAAGAGGTTAGCACACAGATAGTTTCGCCAGGTAGTATCCCATTTGTCACCGATTTTTTTACTGAAATGGCGGACGAAATTCTGGAATGGTTCAAAATAGCTTTTCTCTTCCTCGCTATTGGCAAAGGCATCAAACAAAAGGAACAGCGCATCCAGCGAGGTGTATTCTGCTACATGCCGGAAGATATTCCCGTCATTGCTTAAGGTAAACACGCTTTTTGAAAACACTTCTTCGCGCAGGTCGCTTTCCAGTTTCTCTTTCAGTTGTCTATAAACGGAAATAAGGAAATTGAACAGGGACTCGGCCTCGTACTGCGTACCGACGATGTACGTTTTAAAGTTGCACCAGTCCGAATTTTTTACCTGCTCCGCAGTATTTTCAATAAGGTTCAGAAACTTGTTGAGTGATTTTAGGTTGCTGTCGTAAAGGACAAAATAATTTTTCAGGTCAGCGGATAACTGGTAATTGAGATTGAAAAAAGCAAACAGCGCCACAAAAGCATACTTGGAAGATATTGATAGCTTGGCCTTTAGAAATGAAGAGAAATTTAGCTCGCCGCTCACGCCGGTCAGGAAGGGATAATCCATTCCGGTGATGGTGTCTGTTTTCTTAAATGCTCTGCCGCTAAGACTGCATATTTTGTCGCCTGCAGTTTCAAACTCAGGCAGATAGTCATCGCCGATTTCATGTTTGGGCGGGCTATTTAGAAAACCCCTATCTTCAATTTTTATCTTTTTCCCGCCATTCTGCGCTACGGCATTTGCGGCAGCAAACTGCTGAAACGCTTCAAACTCTTCCGTCGTCATGTGCCTGTCTGCCTTCTTCAAGGCTTTGCCAGGTACGCAAAGGCCGCCTTCTGTTGTTGGTGTTTTCCCGGTGAAGAAGGGTTTTAGATGCATTCTGAAATCATTCCGCCGATAGATTCTGAAGTCATTATCGGCATATATCCATCCTACGTTTTCTGTTTCCTTGACGTAGGTTTTTACTACCTCATTCTTAGCAGCATGCAACAGAGATAAAACATCATTTCCTGCTGCAGCAGTTATTTTTAGTTCGTTTGCGGTAAGTGCGATTTCAAAATCATCCTTTATCTCTTTTTCCTTTTCCAGCACCTGAAATTTAATTATCCGGTACAGGCCAACGATGCCGTTGTCTATCCAGAAGTTTCCTGTTTTTTCAAAAGTTATTTGCTGCATGTTGACTGTACTGTTTGAAATCCTTTTTGGTGCAATTAATTACTTAGCGCAACGCTAATTTAGTTTCAATTCCTCTTGGTGCAATTAAAACATAAGTACCGGCAATCGGCTGGGGGCCTGAACCGGGTTTCAATTCCTGTTGGTGTAATCAAGTCATTATTTCAATTTTAGAAGTGTTCATCTTCGTCATGCCGCAGCCATCAGATAATTTCTAAGTAGCAATCTTCTGAATCTGCAAATGCATGAATAGCCACTACTTTACTTCTAATAATATGTGCAATCGCAACTGTTGCCTTGTTACCACAATTTAGCCTGATTACTTTAGGCGGGCAACCCCACTTTGAGCTAAAGAATTGAAAATCATTATCCTGAGTGAGTATAGCCCAATTGTTCGCTTTCGCTATTCCCCATAAGTCGCCGTCAGGCTTGTGCTGCAGGTTAAGCGTCCTGACATGGACTGCTTCATCAAATATATCAGAGAGCAATTTTACCAGCTTCCAGGAAAGATTTTCGTCTATTAAAATTTTCATGCCTTGTATAGTTTTACTTTGCGCTCCGCTTATTTATGAGCGAAGGTAAGGGATTTACTTTTTCTAAGACAAACCATGCCATTTAGATACTAGACTTATACCGCATAGGCCATCTTGCGCTCTGCGTCAGCAGCAAAAGCAAGACAAGCTTGAATGTCTTCTTTAGTCAGTTCTGGAAAATCATCAACAATTTCTTCCACACTCATTCCTGCCGCTAAATAACCAAGCACATCATATACTGTAATACGCAACCCACGAATGCATGGTTTGCCGCTCCGCTTGCCTGGTTCTATGGTAATATAGTCTTGGTAATTAATCATTGCTGATGTACAATTATGCTAGCTGTTTCCAAAGATACACAAACAATTTGTAGAACGATGGCCTTAGTTCTACATTTATAAAACGTACGTCAAATTATAAGACACGCAAATCAATCGCGCCGTTGCACCACCCCCACACATCCACACCCCATCGCATTATACAAACCGCACCCAGCTCCCAACCCCAACTCTACCACTGCCATCGGCGACCTTACCTCCAGCAGAAAATTCTTGTAGCCTTTAATTTTTGTTTCCTCCGGCGTGCCGGCTTTAATGGCAATCACCCGTTGCTGCAAAGGCTTTTTTACCGGTAGCGCCAGCAGCCGCATGTTTTCCTGCAACATCGCTATGGTGTTACTATCAGTGCCCGACACAGAAGCCCATTTCTCTACCCAGTTGTGCCCCAGCCAAAAGAGAAAATCTGCATCCATCGGGCTGAGAAAATCATAATGCCCGCGCTCATTTTTGCGGCCTACCACCAACGGGGATAAAGGTTCCAGCAGGGCTGTTACGAAACCATCTTCATCCGGCCGCAGCAGGCCCAGGCCTTCATCCATGGTCTCTACCTGCTCAATGGTAAAAGACACGCGGCTTTGCCGGTCGGCTATTTCCAGTTGCCGGTTCAGGAACAAGCCGCGCACAAAATTTTCTGCAGCCTGTGGCAGGTAAAAACAAACCTGCACGGTTGCTTTGTCTGTCGTTAAAATCATGCGGTCGCCGGCGGGCTTAAAGGGCGTGCGTATATCTGAAAAGGTAAACAGCTTAAAGCTTTTACCACCCTGCCGGTAGCCTTCGTTGTGCAGGAAGGCGGCATAGTCGGCATCCGCCCGTTCTATGATTTTATAAATCGCCGCACTCAGCGGGTACTGATAATTAAACGGCAGGACCATCCCCGCCCGTGGCGCAGCCAGATGCAGCATCAAACGCATAAAAAAATCGGAGCCTTTTTAAAGCTCCGAAATTAATAGAAGTTAAAGGAGCCGCAGCATACAACGCAACGCCCCCTGTCCTTCAGTCCCTCAATCCTTCAATCCTTCAATCCCTCAACCCTTCAATCCTTCAATCCTTCAATCCCTCAATCCTTCAGTCCTTCAGTCCCTACTTCTTCCCCCAGCCATCCTTCAGCGTCACCGTGCGGTTAAACACCGGCGCGCCGGGCTGGCTTTCCTTATCCACAGAGAAATAACCTTTGCGCAAAAACTGGAACGAATCGCCCGGCTGAGCGGCCATCAGGGCGGGCTCCACCAAAGCTTCGGTAACCACCATGCTTTCCGGGTTGATGTAATCTTTAAAATCGCCGCCTTCATCGGTCGGGTCTTCTACGCGGAACAGGCGGTCGTACAGGCGCACTTCCGCTTTCCCGGCATGTGCCGCACTTACCCAGTGAATCGTGCCTTTTACATGGATGCCGCTGCTGTCCTGACCGCTCTTGCTTTCCGGGATGTAACGGGCTTTTACCAGCGTTACGTTGCCAGCCTCATCTTTTTCAAAATCCTCGCATTCAATAATGTAAGCGCCTTTCAGACGCACCTTCAAACCGGGACCCAGGCGGAAGAATTTCTTCGGCGGGTTTTCCATAAAGTCTTCCCGCTCTATCCACAGCTCGCTGCTGAAGGGCACTTTGCGGGTGCCGGTGGAGTGGTCTTCCGGATTGTTTTCCAAATCCAAATCTTCGGTTTGCCCTTCGGGATAATTGGTGATGATTAGCTTCAGGGGCTCCAGCACGGCCATCATGCGGTTAGCGGTTTTGTTGAGTTGCTCGCGCACGCAAAATTCCAGCAGGCTGATGTCCACGATGTTTTCGCGCTTGGCCACGCCAATGGTTTCGCAAAACTGGCGGATGGCTGCAGCGGGGTAGCCACGCCGGCGCATACCGCTGATGGTGGGCATGCGGGGGTCGTCCCAGCCGGCCACTATTTTTTCGTTCACCAGTTGCAGCAGGCGCCGCTTGCTCATCACCGTATAAGAAAGGTTGCGGCGGGCAAACTCGTATTGGTGGCTGGGAAAAATTTCCAGCTTTTCAATAAACCAGTCGTACAGCGGACGGTGGTGGATGAATTCCAGCGTGCAGATGGAATGGGTGATGTGCTCAATGGAATCGCTCTGCCCGTGCGCGAAATCGTACATCGGGTAAATGCACCAGTCGTTGCCCGTGCGGTGGTGGTGCGCGTGCTTGATGCGGTACATAATCGGGTCGCGCATCAGCAGGTTGGGATGCGCCATGTCTATCCTGGCGCGCAACACTTTTTCACCGTCTTTGAATTGGCCGTTTTTCATGGCCGTAAAAAGTTCCAGGTTTTCTGCCACGCTGCGGTTGCGAAAAGGTGAATCCTGCCCCGGCGTGGTGGTGCTGCCTTTGGTGGCGGCTATTTCCTCGCTGCTTTGGTCGTCCACATAAGCAAGGCCTTTTTGAATTAGGTCTACCGCAAAATCATAGAGCTTGCCAAAGTAATCAGAGGTATAATATTCGGCATCCCACTGAAAACCCAGCCATTGGATGTCGTTTTTGATGCTTTCCACGTACTCGGTTTCTTCGGTTACGGGATTGGTATCGTCAAAGCGCAGGTTGCATTTTCCCTTGTATTTTTTAGCCAGGCCAAAGTTCAGCACAATGCTGGAGGCGTGCCCGATGTGCAGGTAGCCGTTGGGCTCCGGCGGAAAGCGGGTATGCACGCGCCCGTTGTGGGTGCCTTTGGCAATGTCTTCTTCAATGATTTCCTCCAGGAAGTTCAGTGATTTTTCCTCCGTCATAATCGGCTTGTTTTGCAGCGGGCAAAGGTACGCCGTGCCGGCCGCCATTGCCTGCAAAAGGTTTGATGGAAAGGTTTTTTTGTTTCTTTGTTTACAGAAAAAATATACTTCTATGAAAAAGCTCATGATGCTGGCCATCCCCCTCCTCCTTTCCCTGCCTGTATCTGCGCAGCAAGCTAAACCAGTGCCTACCGGCACCCTCATCGAACAATCCGTTAGCCGGCCCATAGACGGCCTCGGCGGCTGGAGCGAGGTAAAGCACAATTTCTCAAAAGGCGATCGCGTGCACCTGCATTTCGATGCCAATAAACAACTGGAGCGCGTGCTGGTATTGCAGGGCGAACGCAAAGAACTGGCCAAGGCAAAGTACACCAAAGCCGGCGACCTGGAGTTTACGGTTCCGCAAAAGGGCGAGGTGGTTATCCGCTTCATCAACGACCGCAATGGTCCCAATGAGGTGCGCTACGAACTGCGCAAGCTGTAAGTATTTGGGCCGCGGCAGCGTAGCCGCTTTGCCGTACATAGGTCCCGCTGCCCGCTGCTACTGCGCCACAAGGCCGGCGCACACCCTTCCCGGCTTAGGCCGGGAAAGGCTTCAGCGCGGTATCCGCTCGCATCGGGGCGGCAGTTGCGTCATCGTCTGGAACCACGCGCTACTTTTTCCAACAGCACCGGACACAAAAAAGCCGCTCGTAAAGAGCGGCTTTTTTGTGAGATTGAGACTAAGGTTAAGACTAAGAAAATTTCAGTCTTTAGTCTTAGTCTTTCACCACCAGCTTCACGGTATTGATGCCTTTTTCGGTATGGATGCGAAGGGTGTAGATACCTTGTGCCATTCCTTTTACATCAATTACTGTTTTAGCTGTGTTGGGTGTAGCATGCAGCACCATCCGTCCCAGGTTATCCATTACTTCAATATTTGAAATAAGGGCTCCTTTTGCTTCCACAACGGTCAGACCGTTGGAAGGATTGGGATATACCTGTACCGCTGTAGTACCATTTACACTGTTAATACCTACACCGGTTACTGTAACGGTAGTGGTACTGGTATCAATGTCTCCGCAGGCATTTACTACTACATATACAACCGTGTAAACACCGTTGGCAGTATAGGTATGGCTCGGAGTAGCCAGGGTACTTGTGTCCTCATCGCCGAAAGACCAGCCGCTCATCACCGCGCCTGTGGCCGTAGCGCTGAAGGTAAAGGTGGGTGATGTACCGGTCACTGTAATGGTACCCGCAACAGGTGCAGGCACCTCGTTGATAACAACAGTGTCTGCCTTCATGCAGGCGCCATTGGTCACCATTACGCTGTAAGTGCCGGCGCTGTTTGCAGCTACGGTTTGGGTATTGTCACCGGTGCTCCAGGAATAAGCAGCGCCGGGATTACCTGCATCCAGCATAACCATGTCGCCTGCGCAGATGGTTGTGTCTGCACCCAGGTTCACTACTGGCAGTGAATCTACGCTTACCACAATGGTGTCGCTTGTAATGCAGGTGCCGGTGCCAACCGTTACACTATAAGTGCCGGTTGTGGTTACAGCTATGGTCTGTGTAGTAGCGCCGGTGCTCCAGTTAAAGGTTTCGCCGGGGTTACCCGCATCCAGCGTCAGCATGGTGCCGGTGCAAATTGTGGTGTCCATTCCCAGGTTCACCACAGGTGGTGTGCAGGGCGAGATGACGGTGAAGGTGTAATCTTCATACTCACCGCTGCCGGTGTTGGTGCAGGGATTGCTGGGGTCACTGGGTGTATAGCTGGCCAGCACGCGCATCCTTTTATTGCCAGGCGTTGTACCTGAAGGAATCGTAAAGCTGCCGGTCAGTGGCGGGTACTCGTAAGAAGTGCTGCTGGCTACCTGTTCTGCCGTAGAAAACGATCCGTCTCCGTTAAAGTCTATCCAGATAGCACGGCCATAGTTACTGCCACCTTCTACCAGGATACTGTAGTTAATGGTGGTGCCGGGCAAAGCGGAAGCCGAGGCGGTGGTATGGAAATCCTGATAACCGGTAGCGCTGCTGCCAGAGGTATTGTTGATGTTGGTAACACCGCCGGTAGTGGTAAAGTTACTGATGTAGTAAGTAGTGCCGCCGGCAGTGGCAGGCGTGCAATAGCAATCAGAAGGCGCATTTTGCGTAATGGTAATGGGCGTAGAAGTACCGGTGCTGCCGCCGGAGCAGGTTACTTTCACATGGTACTGCGTTGTTACCGTTTGGGAAGGCACCGTGTAAGTGTTGGCAGCGCCCGGAGCGCCAAAGCTTATCCAGGTAGTGCCGCCATCCGTAGAATATTCAAACTCATACGTAAGCCCGGTTACGCCGGTGGGCCCTGCAGTAAGGGTAAACGGTACGCCTACGCAGGCTGTTGTGGCGGCGCTGGCAATGGTCGCAGCCGGTGTGCCGGTGCAGGGTGTGCCGGGGGTAATGGTCAGGAAGTAATCTTCGGTTTCGCCGTATGGCAGGGTAGCACAGGCCATGGTTGCAGTAACGGCTGGTGAAGAAGCCCAGTCGGTACGCACCCGCATTTTGGTGAGGCCGGTCAGGGCAGTAGCAGGCACCGTCATGCTGTAAGTGCTGAACAAAGCCGTAGGACTGGCGCTGGTATTGGAAGGCGAGCTAGCCGCAACCAGGGTGTATTCACTAGCGTCGAATGTGCCGCTGTGGTCGTAGTCTATCCACACGGCAATTTGTGCCGGGTTGCCGTTGTTGCCGGTAGAAACCTTCAGCTCAAAGGGAACCGCTTTCATGACCGTTGTGGTAAAGGAATCGCTGTTAGGGTATGCTGTATAGACACCCCCGTCCGGTAAGGTGGTGCAGGTGCTGGTATTGTGCAGCGTACTGCCGGTAATGGAAACCCTGTTGATGGATTGCGTACCGCAGGAGCCGCCCAGGCTGGTTATGCAATAGCAGCCAATCCAGGATTTGATGGTCAGGCAGGTGGAATTGGAAAAACCGGTTAAGCCCGAGGCCGTGCAGGTAGTAGCCCTACGGTAGCAGATAGCTGCAGTTGGCGTTGCCGTATAGGTGGCTGAAGTGGCGCCGGCAATATTGGTCCAGGTGGTGCCGCCATCGGTGCTGGACTGCCATTGATAGGTAAGGCCGCTGGCCGTAGTGCCGCCGGTAACTGCAAGCGTCAGGGCTGTGCCGGCGCAGATGGAATCACCGGGTACACCGCTTGCCAGCGTACCGCCTGTGGGTGTGCCGGTGCAGGGTGTGGCCGCGTTGATAGTGATGATGTAGTCCTCTGTTTCGCCGGAGCCGAAATTGGTGCAGGCATCCGTGGGGCCGTTAGGGTTACCAAAAGAACGGCTGCGAATACGCATGCCTGTCTGGCCGGTAAGCGCAGTAAGGGGGACGGTAAAGCTGGCTGTGGCAGAAGTGGCATTCGTTGTTATCTGCGTATGCTCGCTGGCATCAAAAACGCCGTTATGATTGTAGTCTATCCACATGCTGGCAATGGCTGCGCCGCTGCCAAAGGCGGCATGGATGCTGTAAGTAATGCCCTGCATGAGGGTAGCCGTCGTGCTGCCGGTGGCGGGATAAGCGGTATAAAGGGAAGGGGCCGAGCCGGGAGTGGCATTATTAAGCGTGGTGCCCAGTATTTGCACCGTGTCAATAGAAGAAGTGGCTGCAAAACCGCCCAAGCCCGAAGTGCAATAGCAGGCGAAGAAGGATTTAATAGTAATGCACTTGCTAGTGGAATAAGCAAAGCTGCCGGATGCCGTGCATGTGGTTTTGCGCCGGTAACAGGTATTGACAGTGGGTGTAACTGTGTACGCAACGCCGGTGGCGCCGCTAATATCCCCCCAGGTGGTGCCGCCATCGGTGCTGGATTGCCATTGATAGGCAAGGCCGCTGGCGGTGGTACTGCCGCTGACGGAAAGCGTTACGCTCGTGCCGGGGCAGGTAGAATCGCCGGTAGCACTGCTGGATGTGGTGCCGCCTACGGGTGTGCCCGTACAGGCTGTGAGGCTGCCGATAATAGCAGTGTAATCATGGGTTTCGCCATATGTGATAGAGCTGCAAGGATCAATACCGGTGGTATTATAGGCCAGACGCACCCGCATCCGGTGCGAGCCGGGTGTAGCACCTGCAGGAATGGCAAGGGTAAAGGGGCTGGGGGCACCGCTGCCAAATGAACCGCTCTCAAATAAAGATTCCGTGGTTTCGAAAGTGCCATTATCATTGAAATCAATCCAGATGCGATAGGACTCCAGGGAGGTGTAAGATGTCGTTACACTTCCGGAATAACTGCTGCCGGGTGTCATGCTTACAGTCATACTCGTAAAGTTGCCGTAGCCGCCCGTGCTGCAGCCTGTACCCGTGTGAATGATAGAAGTGCCTGCTGCCCCGGTAAGTGTAAAACTCGCAATTTCATCACCGTCTGTACAGCCGGTTCCATAAAGGGGCGTACAGTAGGTCTGGGCCTGGGCGCCAATGCCCAGCAGCATGCCGGTCACAAGCAGTGCCGACATCTTTCGTAGTGTTTTTCTCATGAGCAAATTGATTTTTAAATAATTGCCTACTTTTTTCAAAGGGTGTTCGGCTTTGACCCTTGGGTGCTACAGATGTCGTTTAATTCGGAGGCGTAATTTAGAGAAAATAATAACAACAAGGCAACTTTTTTTTGAGGTTTCTACCCTTCCCTTCCTGTCTTGAGACTTAGAGTGTCAATACTGGGCGGCAACTCCTTATCAACGGTGAAGTTTTTCATTGTGTTTCAGGCACTAAAAAAGCCCTTCGTCTGTGACGAAGGGCTTTTTAGTTGAGGTTAAGATTAAGGTTAAGATTAAGATTAAGAATGTCTTAGTCTTAATCTTAGTCTCAGCCTTAGTCTTTCACTACCAGCTTTACGGTACTGATGCCTTTATTGGTATGGATACGCAGCGTATAAATACCCTGTGCCATTCCTTTTACATCAATTACTGTTTTAGCTGTGTTGGGTGTGGTATGCAGTACCACGCGTCCCAGGTTGTCCATTACTTCAATGTTTGAAATAAGGGCTCCTTTTGCTTCCACAACGGTCAGGCCGTTGGAAGGATTGGGATATACCTGTACGTTGGCCGCAGTACCATTTACAGCGCCCACGCCCAAACCGGTTATGGTTACCGTAGTGGTGCTGGTATCGTTTTGGCCGCATTCATTGCCGGCAATAAACATTACTTCATACACGCCATTTGCGGTGTAGGTGTGGGAAGCGGCAGTGCCGGCGGCAGAACCGCCATCGCCAAACAGCCAGCTGGAAGTCGTAGCGCCTGTGGCGCTCGCACTAAAAGTATAAGCCGGCGCGGTGCCGCCAACAGTGATGGAGCCAGCTACAGGAACAGGCACTTCGCTGAATACAATCGTATCAGTGGCGGTACAGGCACTGTTAGAAACACTTACGGAATAAGTGCCGGCACTGTTTACCACAATGGTCTGCGTATTATCACCGGTGCTCCAGTCATAAGTAGCGCCGGGGTTGCCGGCATCCAGCAGTACAACGTCGCCAGCGCAGATGGTGGTATCTGCACCCAGGTTCACTACCATAGGACTGCCCACCACCACGCTTACGGTATCGCTGCTGGTGCAGCCATTAATAAGCACAAAGTAGTCGCCGGCATCTGCCGGTGCAGCGCTTGCATCTGCGTAAGTAGCACTAGTGGCGCCGGTAATGGGGCTGCTGCCTTTATACCATTGGTAGGCGGTGCCGGTTGGTGAAGTTACGCTCAGTGTAAAAGGTTGTCCTTCGCAGGCGCTTACATCCACCGGTTGCGCGGTAATGGCAGGTGAGGGGTTTACGGTTATCGTAACGGTAGTGGTTGCCGTGCAGGTGCCATCGTAACCAAAAGTTACATAGATGGTTTGTGACGGACCGGAGCAGGTAGCGGTATTCACACCGCCCCAGTTGCTGTTGATCAGGTTGGGCCGGATGGAATAGCCGGGAGAGGCGCAGGCACAGTTGTCGCCATTGGCGCTCAGCTCTACCACACCGCCGCCGCAGCCGCTGCCGCAGTCGATGCCCACCCGCCAGGTGTATCCGCCAGAAGTGAAGTCGCCGCCTGTAGCGGTTCTGAGCGCTGCTGCCAAGTTGCTGGCTACAACCGGGTCCGAAATGGTGCGGCCCACCATGTCATTCGTGCCCTTCAGGTTCACGTAAGAATAGGTATAGCTGGGCAGCAGGCTGGCGCGGTAGGCATCCCAGCCGGTGCATTGTGCGGTGGTGGGTGAAGCACCGCTTACGCCATCGTAGGTATATATCAGCGTGCCGGACGTGCCAATGCTGCCGGTAACGGTATAGGTTACGGTAACAGGTGTGGTGCCGGTATTGACAAGGGTCTGATTAATCACATTGCCACTGCCGGAATCAGCGCCGGTTACGGTGCCGCCGCTAATGGTAGGTACGCCCCAGGAGAAAGTAACGCCCGGTGTAGCGCTGCTCAGTGTCACGTTGGTGGAGGTGCCCGAGCAGATGGTGGTGCTGGCCGGTGTGGCCGTTGGCGTAGGGTTGTTTACAACAATGGTATCCACATTGCTGAAAGCATTCAGGCCAGAGCCGCTGCAGGAAACCTTGGCGCGATAGTACATCGTAACAGTAGCAGCGCTGGTATTGAAAGTGTCGGCAGTAGCACCCGGTACATCAGAAAAGCTAACACCGTCTGTGCTGCTTTGCCAGATAATGCCAATGCCGGAAACGGCAGTAGTATAGCCGGAAAGCGTCAGCTTCTTCACGGGTGCACTCATACAGTAAGCGGTTGGCAGGGGCGTAGTGGCGGTGCCTGCCGTGGGCGTGCCGGTGCAGGGCGGCGGTGTCAGCACGGTAAAGCTATAATCTTCATACTCTCCGGTGCCGGTGTTGGTGCAGGGATTGCTGGGGTCACTGGGTGTATAGCTGGCCAGCACGCGCATGCGCTTGGTGCCGGTTGTGGCAGTACCGGGGATGGTAAAGGAGCCGGTAAGCGGCGGAAACAAGTAACTGGTGCTGCTGGCTACCTGTTCGCTGCTTTGGAAAACGCCATCACTGTTAAAGTCTATCCAGATAGCGCGGCCATAGGTGCTGCCGCCGGCTACTGAAATAGAGTAGTTGATGGTGGTGCCGGGGGCTGCAGAAGCAGAAGCGGTCGTGTGGAAATCCTGATAGCCGGTTGCACTGCTGCCAGAGGTATTGTTGATGTTGGTAACACCGCCGGTCGTGGTAAAGTTGGTAATATAGTATGTGGTGCCGCCGGTAGTGGTAGGTATGCAATAGCAATCAGAAGGTGCATTTTGCGTAATGGTAATGGCCGTGGAAGTGCCGGTGCCGCCACCGGAGCAGGTAACCAGCACCCTGTATTTGGTGGTCACTGTTTGGGTCGGGACGGTGTAGAAGGGCGAAGTAGATGCAGTGCCCAGGTTGTTCCAAATAACACCGCCATCCGTGGAATACTGAAACTGATAGGTAAGGCCGGAAGTGCCGGAAGGGGTGGCTGTCAGGTTAAAAGGAACACCGGCACAGGCGCTGGTAACAGAGCCGCTGATGGCTGCCGCAGGCGTACCGCTGCAGGGCGTCAGGGTGCCTATGGTCACCACATAATCCTCTGTTTCTCCGTAGTCGAGCGTGGCACAGGCATCCGCACCGGTCATGATAGGCGACAATTGCCAGTTACTCCGCAGGCGCAAACGTGTGGCTCCTGAAAGTGCTCCGCTGGGCACGGTATAGCTCACGGTCGTAGAACCCGGAGAGGGTACTGTGGTAGACAGAAGGGTAAACTCCGAGCTCTCGAAGGTGCCGTTATGATTGTAATCGCCCCAGATGGCAAACTGCGCCGGGTTGCCATTAGAGCCGGAACCCAATGTAAGGGTATACGTAGTGCCCGGCATCAAGGATGCAGTAGTGCTGCCGGTTGCCGGGTAAAGTGTATACTTGGTGCCACCCGGGCAGGTGCTGGGGTTGCTGAGCGTGGTGCCGCCAATGGCAAAGTTGGTAATCACCTGTTGGGAGCAATCACCGTTGTTTGCCGGTGTACAATACGTTTGAGCCTTCGCGCTAAAGTTCAGGGCAAGGGTGCCTAAAACAAGCGCCGAGATCCTGTGTAAGGTTCTTTTCATAAAGTAAGAATGAGGTTTTAAATAATTGCCTACTTTCTCTAAGGGTGTTCGGCTTAATCCCTATGGTGGTACAAATTCCGTTTTAAAGGAGGTGTAATATAGATTGAAAAATAACAACAAGGCAACCTTTTTTTTGAATGCTGTAACAGGTGTGCTTTGCAATAAATTGTTGCCCTGGAAACAGGGGAAAGAAAACCCTATCCTGGCTGCCTCTTTCCGGCAGCGGTCATGCCCTAAGAAGCAGTCAGTTTATTCCGGGCAATCGATCCGGAAAAAAGTTGCGGAAAATGAAACAGGCTTGTTTAGCAAGAGTGCCGCACCCGGCTTACTGGCACTGTATTTTGGCGCTTTTATTTTATGAAAACCTCCCTTGCTCTTACTGGCGGCCTTGCCGGCGCCCTGCTGCTTACCGGTGTGCACCAGCTGGTGCGCTTATTGGATAAAAAAGAGGCACCCCGCATGGATAAGATGGGCGAAGAAGCCATCGCCAAATCTTTAAAGCCCGTGGGCATTACCCCGCCTGCCGGCGAAAAGCTTTATTACACCGCTATGGCGGGAGATGTGGTTGCCAACACGCTTTACTACAGCCTGGTAGGCGCCGGCAACGTCAAAAGTCCCTGGGCGCGCGGCATCTGGCTGGGTCTCTCCGCCGGCCTTGGCGCCGTACTGCTGCCGAAGCCGCTGGGCCTGAACCCGGTGTACAGCAATAAAACCAACCGTACCCGCCTGCTCACGGTCAGCTATTATTTACTGGGCGGCCTTGCCAGCGCGGCGGTTACCTGTTTTCTAAACAGGAAAAGAAAAATAAACGGCCCGCTAAACGGTTAGTTATAAAAAAAGGACGGCCCGCTTTCAGCGGGCCGCCCTTTAAAAGCTTTGCCTGTTTTGTTGATTTATATCACGTTGCTCGGCGTAACGATTGGCAGGCTTTCTTCTTCTTTCATCTTGCTCCAGCCGCCCAGCACGTTGCGCAGGTTGTGAATGCCCTGCCGCTTCAGCAGCGAGCAGGCAATGACCGATCGGTAGCCGCCCGCGCAGTGCACATACAGGTTGGCATCTACATCCACCATCGCCAGCTTGGTCAGGTCATTAAAATCCTGGAGCGGCAGGTTGTGCGCGCCTTTCACATGGCCGCTGTCAAACTCGGCCGGCTTGCGCACATCCAGCACTTCCAGCCGGTTGTCATGCGGCAGGTCCATGGCCAGTTCATCCGGTTCCACATCAATAATCATATCCAGCTCTTTGCCGGCAGCCTGCCAGGCAGCCATGCCGCCTTTCAGATAGCCTTTAATATTGTCGATGCCCACGCGCGCCAGACGGGTGAGGCTTTCTTCTTCTTTGCCGGCTTCGGTCACCAGCACCAGCGATTGCTGCAGCGGAATAAGGCTGCCTGCCCATTCGGCAAAGCGGCCATCCAGGCCAATGGAAATGGCGCCGGGCACAAAGCCTTCGGTAAACACAGTAGCCGGACGGGTGTCCAGCACCCAGGCGCCGTCTTTTACGGCTGCTTCCAGCTCTGCTACCGATAAGCCGCGCAAGCCTTCTGCTTTTACCTCATCCAAAGGTTTGTAGCCCTGCTGGTTGATTTTGGCATTCAGCGGAAAATAAGCAGGCGGCGCGTTCAGGCCTGTGGTGACGGCAGTTACAAATGCTTCTTCGGTCTGATCCTGCAGCGCGTAGTTGCTGCTTTTTTGCTCGCCGATGGTGCTGAAGGTTTCCTTGCCCAGGTTTTTGCCACAACTGGAGCCGGGGCCGTGTGCCGGGTACACAATCACTTCATCAGGCAGGGTTTTGATTTTGGTTTGCAGGGAATGGTACAGCTTGGCAGCCAGCTCTTCTTTGCTGAGGTTGCCGCTGAAAAGGTCGGGGCGGCCCACATCGCCTACAAACAGGGTATCGCCGGTAAAGATGCAGTGCGGTTTTCCCTGCTCGTCGCGCAGCAGGTAGCAGGTGCTTTCCAGCGTATGGCCGGGCGTGTGCATCGCTTCCAGGCTCAGGGCCCCAATCTGGAATTTCTGGCCATCCGTGGCAATGGTACTTTCAAAATCGGTTTTAGCGCCGGGGCCGTAGATAATAGGCGCGCCGGTGCGGCGGCTCAGCTCTACGTGGCCGCTTACAAAGTCGGCATGAAAGTGGGTTTCAAAGATGTACTTAATCGTCACACCCAGGTCTGCTGCTTTCTGGATGTACGCATCCACATCGCGCAGCGGGTCAATAACGGCTGCCTCGCCATTGCTGGCAATGAAGTAAGCGGCTTCGGAAAGGCAGTTGGTATATAGTTGTTCAACAAGCATGAGGCTGAAGTTTTTTATAGGAGAAAGGCCGGCAATACCGGCCCATGAAATTACAATAGCACCGCGTTAATCGCGGCGATTCATGAATAGAAGAATATAATAAAGCAGGGTGGCAATACTGGCAATGGCAGCAACCAGGTACGTGCGTGCCGCCCATTTCAGGGCGTCTTTGGCCTGATCGTGCTCGCCACGGTTGGTCATGCCGGTGCTTTCCAGCCAGCGCAGGGCGCGGTTGCTGGCGTCATACTCTACCGGCAGGGTGATGAGCGAGAAAATAGTGCTCATCGCAAAAAGCACAATGCCGACAAGCAGGATGGTGGGATTGCTTCTGCCAAACATAAAGCCGAGGCCTGCCAGTATGACCCACTGCGACAGGGTGGTGCTGATTTGTACAATGGGCACCAGGGCGCTGCGCATCTTTAGCGGGGCATAGGCATGGGCATGCTGCACGGCATGGCCGCATTCGTGCGCGGCAACGGCGGCAGCGGCCACACTGCGGCCGCTGTACACATCGGGACTAAGGTTTACGGTTTTATCCGTGGGATTGTAGTGGTCGCTCAGAAAGCCCTGTGCAGCGGTAACCTGTACATCGTAAATGCCATTGTCGTGCAGCATTTTCTGGGCCACTTCAGCGCCGCTCAGGCCGCTGCTAAGGGGTACCTCGCCGTATTCCCGGAACTTGCGCTTCAGGGTGTTGCTTACTGCCATACCGACCAGGAACATGATGCCGGCAATCAGATAATATCCTAACATGGTTGCGTGTTTGTTGTTCTTTTTTTGTTGCGGTGATAGTGGCAAAAAGGTTGCCAGCGTACATTTTGGCAGTTGGGGCAAAGTTAAAGGAACCTCTTTGCCGGACGCCGGCTGCCGCGTGAGGCCCGGACATTATCGTTGATCTTTGATCAAAGATCAAAGATCAATGATCAAAGATGGATTGGCAGGGTGAGGCTTTTGCCTGCGCGCGTGATTTGAACCGTGGTTTGCTCGCCGGCTTCCAGCTTGCCCAGCGCCTCCATGTAGGTCTGTATGCCTTTCACCGGATACGGCCCGATGGCCGTGATGATGTCGCCGGCCTGAATGCCGGCTTTTTGTGCAGGCCTGCCTTCCGTGACGGCATCTATGCGCAAGCCGTCTTCGTTGGTATAGCTGTAGTCGGGCATCACGCCAAGCGTTACCTTAAAGCGCACCCGCGCCAGCTGCTGTTGCTTTGTAGGCGTAAAGGAGGGACGCGGCTGTGCATCCAGTTGGCGCAGGGTTTCGAAAATGAAATTGGTAATGGCAGCCATGCCGGGATAATTGATCTTGTCGGCATCGTCGGAAGGCTTGTGGTAATCGTGGTGAATGCCGGTAAAGAAAAAGAGCACCGGCACGCCGGTATGGTAAAAGGAAGTATGGTCGGAAGGGCCGATGCCCGAACTGTCTGGGGTTACTTTAAAGAGGGACCGGGCGCGGCTTACCACCGGCGCCCAGGCGGGCGAGGTGCCTACGCCGCCCAGCGTCAGCGCGCGGGTGCTGTCGGAAAGGCGGCCTACCATATCCAGGTTTACCATGTAGGCAATCCGGTTGCTGTCCAGGTTAAATTCCCGCACAAAAGCCTTGGAGCCCAGCAGGCCCAGCTCTTCGCCGGAGAAGTGCACAAAAAGGTAATTGTAGCGGCTGAGCTTTCCTTTTTTAATTTTTTCGGCCAGCGCCAGGATGGCAGCGGTGCCGGATGCGTTATCATCGGCGCCGTTGTGTATTTCCGGAATTTTGGAAGCACTGAGCGTGCTGCCATCTTCGCCCATACCCAGGTGATCGTAATGCGCGCCCAGCACTACGGTATAAGGGGCGCCATTATCCAGGTAGGCCGCCACGTTGGTACCGTGCCGTTCCGTCTTTAGAATCACTGGCGACAGCACCACGTCCGCCGCGCCGTCCTGTGCAGACAGGTATTGCTGCCAGGCCTTGTGGGAAAGAAAAACAACCGGAATATCCAGCGGATCGTAAAAAGACTGTGGGTTGAATTGGGGCGGATATTTCCCGGGAAAATTGCCATAAAACACAACCGCAGTGGCGCCTGCTTTCGCGGCTGCTTCGGCACGGTCGTGGCTTTCTTTTTCCCAGTCGAAATGCGGGTCGCCGGCCTGATCCGCATCTTTATACAAGGGCAGCAGCCAGATGTTACCCTGCTCCATGGCCTCGGGCATCGGGTCGCCGGAAACCGGTTTGCTGGCGCTGAAAGGAAGCGGGAATGCATCCTGACCCTTGAGCGCCTGACCATTGATGCTGATGCGGGTAGCGGCAGCTATCTGCCGGCCATAAGTAAAGATAAAGGGGATGCGGTATTTTTTATCGAAAGCAGGAATGCCCAGCTGCTCGTATCGTTTGATAAGAAAATCGGCGGCCAGGGTTTCGCCGTGGCTGCCGGTGCGGCGGCCTTCGAGCGCGTCTGAAGCCAGGTAGCCCACATCTTGCTGCAACTGGCCAATAAGTTTTTTATCGGCCTTGGAAGATTGCGCCGTAGCGGAAAAAGAAAGAAAGAGCAGCAGTAGCGGAAAGAGTCGCATGTTGGCGGGGCTTTAAGCCGCAAAAGTACCAAGCCTGCGTGGAGCACAGGCAGGCAGCAAGTCAGGCCGGCGTCAAAAAAACCTGTTGTCCGTTAGGCGTGCCGGATGGCGCGGACAATCATAATAATGATCGCGATGAGGAAGATGATGAGCGAGATGCGGTTCATGCCGTGCATGAACTTGATGTTGAGGTTGCGGGGCTCGCCGGGGTCGCGGCGGCGCAGGTAGAAGTAAGTCAGGATTTGGCGCCAGGGAGAAAGTTTGGGATGCGGTTCCATCACGGAGGATTTGAGAATTTGAAGATTTGAGGAGGAAGCCTGTAACAAAGTAAGAAAGAATTTTTGGAGAATTGGAAGGCCTGCGTTTATCTTTGCAAACCTTTTCGGGGAATTAGCTTCCCGAAGGTTTTCGGGAGTAGAGCGCTTGCATGTCCCGAAAGCTTTCGGGAAAGAGGTGACCGGTTCGGTTCCGGTACACAAAATGTAAGTTCTTTCAAATGATTTGAAATAAAGGGGAATTAGCTCATTTGGTAGAGCGCTTGCATGGCATGCAAGAGGTGACCGGTTCGATTCCGGTATTCTCCACAAACTGTAACCACCTGTTTTAGCAGGTGGTTTTTTTATGTACTATACTTATATAATATACTCTTCAACGCTGGATAAATACTATATAGGTCATACAGTAGATGTTTTTCAGCGGCTGGGGCAGCACAATAGTGGCATCAGTACCTATACTTCAAAAGCAAACGACTGGCAATTGATGTGGCAGCAGGCCTTCGAAACGCGCACGCTGGCAAGGGAATGTGAGCTCCGTTTAAAGAAGAAGAAAAGCAGGCGTTATCTTGAATGGCTGATTGCAAACGAAGGGAGTTAGGCTTCTTGAATCAGGTAGCAAGCGCTTGCATGTCCCGAAAGCTTTCGGGAAAGAGGTCAGCGGTTCGAATCCGCTATCCTCCACAAGATTTTTTAACCGCCTTACCTGCTAAGGCGGTTTTTATTTTTTGGGAATTGGGATCTGTCCTTTAATGTATTTGAAGGGTGTATAGGATAGATGCCCTTCGGGAATGACAAAGAACGAGTGAAAAAGGGGACGAGTGAACAGGAACGAGTCAAGTGTCAAGAGTAATATGGTTGGGTTTAATCTTCCTCCTTATACTACTAAGCTAATAAGGTGGCTCAGTAGATTGGCCTTGAGGCAATGCGGGACTCAGGTTAAATAACCACTACTCAAAGGCTTCCTTTCCAACGTCTATTCCGGCAACGCTGCCGGCTTAAAATCATTGAGCTTATCCAGTTCCAGCAGGGTACGGCTGCCATCGGGCGAACGGCGGAACATCGGCTGGAATTTAGCGCCATACACCAGCTCGCTTGCCACATAAGAAGTGCGCTGCTGCACCGTGTTGGAAAAATGATCGTCAAACGCTTTCACAAACACCAGTACTTCCAGATCGGCGCGTTGCAGCGCTTCTGCGCTCATGCCGTAGAGTGGGCTTTGTTCATCAATAAAATGGACCAAGGTCCAGCTAAGCGCCAGCGAGTTGACCCGGCTGATTTCCAGCGGCAAGGTATAAAAGCGGCGTACCTGTTCGCCGTTTACTTCCTGCAGCATGGCTGCGGTGAGCACTCCTTCCACGTCTGTAAGGTGATTGTTTTTAAACGTGGCCGTGCGCAGCATCAGCGCCCTGCCATCGCGGTGCGGGGTAATGAGCAGGTTGTCGCTAAACCGCAGGAAAGCCTTGGGCCGGGTAAAGCGCGCGTACAGCATGCCCGTGACCAGGGCAAAGGTCAGGATGCCGATAAACGATTCGAGCGAGGCAAGGACATTGGCCCAGAACCCAACCGGCGAGATGTGGCCGTAGCCCACGGTGGTGAGCGTTTGCGAAGAAAAAAAGAAGGCCTGTAAAAAGCCGTTCATGATGCCATCGCCGGCTGCTTCCGTGCCCACCAGCTTGTCTGTGCCGATAGAGAGGTAAGCCGTTGCAAACAGCAGGTTGACGGAGGTGTACAGCAGGAACACACTTAGCAGAAAGCGCCCGCTGTTCATGCGCAGCAGGGTGTGGTAGAGGCTGATGCGCTGGTAAAACGGGATGCCGGTTTTGGCCAGGTTGATGGAGCCGTCTTTATTGGTCAGCCGGTTGCCCTCCGCGCGGCTGTTGCCGGTGAAGCCGGTGTTTTCGAGGCTTTTGAAAGCGCTGCGTTTGGAGGAGCCGGGCATGGGAAGAAGGCGCCAAAGGGAAAGGGTGGACTAAAGGTAAAGCCATATAATGCTATCTTGGAGTAGGGTTTAATTAAATACTGCAAAGACGCATTATGTCATTACTATATTTCTAAAAACAACATTGCATTTAGTGTTAGTTAGATGAAGCACTCATGCCTAATAAAAATTTAGGTGCCAGATACTAATGGCCGTTCTTTTATTATTGAGGTGCACACACACAAACTCCCATCAAGCTTATGTCTTTATTGAAATCCTACACCCCCACCTTCTCCACCATCTGCACCCCCTTCTTCACCGCCAACGCCTCCGCCATCGGCTTACCCCCAAACATCCCCTCCATCTTTTTCACCTTCTCCCACGCCGGCTTGCAGCAAAATACCCCGGTGTCTTTTCCCTGCCGCATCCCCCGCAAAAACAGATAAATCACGCCGCCAAATTCGCGCTCGTAATCAAAATCGGGCAGGCGCGTTTGGAGGTACTTCACGGCCGCCACGGTGTAGAGGTGGTATTGCAGATGGTAACCTTCGGAGGACATCACTTCTTTCAAGGCTTCCTCGTTGTAGTCTTCCGGTGTGCCGCCCAGGTAATTGCTCTTCCAGTCCAGGATGTAATAGCGGCCCTGGTGCAGAAAGAAAAGGTCCAGCTTGCCGTTCATGATGCCTTCCAAATCATGACTGAAATTTTTCAATAACAAGGGCGCTGTTTCATCAGACAGCTTTTCCAGCGCAGCGGCTTCAAAACTTTTTACCGGAAAGTGAAACTCAAATTCGGGCAAGCGCTGCGCGGCAGGCACTTCGCTGAGCTGAAAGGTGGCGCCGCAGACATCCAGTTTTGTGTGAAGGGTATGCGCCAGCAGCTGGCGCAGCATCGGCGTCCAGGCTTCCAGCCGGTTGGGCGCATGGCGCTTCAGCGCGTTTTCAATCACCTCGTCCCAGCGGCTGTCATCGTTAAAGTACACGCGCTCCAGGATGTAGTGCAGCATATCTCCCGTGCGACTGCCGCGCCGCAGCTCGGCAAAGATGAAATGCTCATAGGCATCGTCTGACGCGGTTGCCCGGGGCCGGCTGATTTGCGCGCCGCGCGCATTCAGGTACGTGAAGCTGAGGATGCCCCAGTGAGGTTGCTGCAGCCGTTGCTGGAAATCGGGCACCTGGCGCAGCGGCACGCCGCTTGTTTTTGCAGACAACCGGTAGTTGTCGGCTGGCATTTCCGGCGCCTTATTTTCCCGGCGGATATACGCGGGCAGCTCGCTGCTCATGCTATTCAGAAATACATCCAGCGTAGAGCTTTTGTAATACGTGCTTTTAAAGACATAACAATGGTACACCGCCCGCGTAATGGCTACATACAGCAGTCGCCGGTTTTCCTGCTCGGATTGCGTTTTATACCAGCTTAGTTGTTCTTCGCTGGCCTTGGATTTTTCCAGGCACAGGTAACTGCTGGTATGGGGGTCGCGGAAGGAAATAAAGTCTTCATTTTTGCGTGGCACAAAATCCAGATAAGGCGCCAGCACCAGGTGGTATTCCAGTCCTTTGCTTTTGTGAATGGTCACAATGCGCACGGCTTCTTCATCGCTTTCCATGCGCTGCTCAAAGGCATCGCCATCATTTTCTGCACCCTCTATGCCGCGCTTCAGCCAGGCAATGGTTTCGGTGATGGAAAGGGATTTGCGGATTTGCGTCGTGTGCAGCAGCTCGGTCAGCTGTAACAGATTGGTCAGGATGCGCTCGCCGTTTTCCGCATGCAGCAGGCGCTCCTGCACGCCAAAGTCATTTAGGAAAAGCAGTACGGCCGTGTAGCAACCATGACTCAGCCAGCTTTCGCGGTAGCGGGTAAAAGCATGAAGCACCTGCTCATCGCCGAGGGCCAAAACATTTTCCGTGCTAAAGCCGGTAAAGGGCGAAAGCAGCGCGCGGTTAATGTCGCCACGCTTCGGATTATTTATGGCCTGTAACAGATAAAGCAGCAGCGTGGCCTCCTCCGATTCCAGGATTTTCGCGTCATCAACCATGGTGGCCGGAATGCCTTTCCTGGCCAACAAGGCCTTGATTCCCTTGCCCTGCTTGCCGGTTCTTACGAGAATACCAATGTCGGATGGGTGCACCGGCCGCGCTTCTTTTCCTGCCAGAAAACCCTGTTGCAACAGCCGCATGACCTGCGCTACAGTGGTCTCGGTTATTTTGTCGTTGGTAGGACAGGAAAAAACAGTCAGGGCTGCTTCCGGCGCTTCGCCAAAATGCACACCGCTGCTTTTATGTTGCTGCCCGCCCGGATGGTCTACAGGAAAATACCGGATGGATTGTTCGCTGTCCTGAAAATAAAAAGTGTCAAAACCTTCCCGGGGCAAAAAGAAATGGTTCATGGCCGCAATCATCGCGGGCGTAGCGCGATAATTGTTGTTCATGCTGTACAAATGCTGCACGCTGTCGCGGGCCTGGAAGTAGGTAAAAATGTCTGCCTTGCGCCAGGCATAAATGCTTTGCTTGGGGTCGCCGATGTAAAAAAGAATGGTCTCGCCGCTGCCAAAGGCATGGTTAAAAATCTCGTACTGCAGCTTATCGGTGTCCTGAAATTCATCAATGAAAACGGCTTTGTATTTCTGCCGCAAAGCCAGCATCAGTTCTTTATTCTCGCCCTCCTGCATCGCCTGGTGCAGGTTGCCGATTAAATCATCAAATCCCATTAAATGCTGCCGTTGCTTCAGCAGTTGTATGTACTGACTCACCTGCTGAATAGCGAGGCATTGCAGGCGCTCGCGTACCGTTTCCATAAGCACCGCACAGTCGGCCTCGTGCGCTTCGTAATCACCTATTTGCTGCAGCACTTCTCCAAAGCATTTCCTTACATATACCTTGTCTGTATGCTCCAGAATTTTCTTCAAAAACTCTTTTGGTTTGCCAGTGATTGGGCTAAAATTTTTATTAGCATTTTTATCGCCGGCACAACGTTCCTCCAGCAGGGCTTTATTTTCTTTCAGCCATTGCAACAGGGCCGCTTTTCCTTCTTTTGCGGCTTTTCCTTTTTCCTGAAAGGGATGCAGAAAATCTTTCAGAAATTCATCGGTCAGCGCATAATCTTTTCCTGATTCAAAACACGCATACTGCTTGCCGCCGAGGTGTTCTCTGAGGATTTTCACCAGGCTGTCGCGCAGGCCGGCCGGCGATATTAATTCCAGCACTTCGCAGGGCAGCGTGGTTACATGGCGTCGCCAGAATTCATTGACCGCTTCTTCCAGAATAACGTTGGCATCGCTCATCAGTTCCATTCCAAAAAGCTGGTTGGTCTGGAAAGCGAATTCACTGAGCGTTTGCTGGCAAAAAGAGTGGATGGTCAGCACCGAAGTTTCGTCCAGCAGCAGCACGGCATCGCGGAGGCGCTGCTGTACTTCCTGTTCGGAAGCAGCAGCAATAGCGGCGGCTACCAGCTTCTTGATATTGTCATCCGGAATGTCTTTTCCCGTGCTGCATTTGTAGGCCGCACGTACGAACAGACGCACGCGCGCTTCCAGTTCCGCCACCGCTGCTTTGGTAAAGGTGACCATCAGGATTTCCCGGATGGATGTTCCTTCCAGCACCAGGCGCAGCACCAGGATAGCGATGGAATAAGTCTTTCCCGTGCCGGCGCTGGCCTCAATGAGGTTGCTGTCCTGGAGCGGAACGCGCAGTGCGTCAAACGGCTGGTACTTGTTCTGGGGCATGCCTGGTAAAAATAGTCAGGAAAGGCGGTGGCGAAAGAGGTTTAACTACGTATTTATCGTACGTCATTGCAAGCGGGCTGCGTTAGGACGCTACATAGTGTTTGCCCGGTGCGGCAGCCCGCGAAGCAACCTGCACGAAACAAAATACATCTGCGTTGCGTGCGGGTTGCCCGCCCGTGCTGGTCGGACGGGCTTCGGGTGAGCGGGTAGCGTTTGCGCCCTTCACAACTTCACTTCCCGCTCATCCTCGCAATAACGTGTTTTTTTACTCGCGTCATTGCGAGCGGGCTGTGAAATAAAGCCCGGCAATAGAAATAAAGTGGAGAAAGCCCGCGAAGCAACCTGCACAAAATAGCCTACAAAACTGATTTGGATTATGTGCAGGTTGCTTCGGATGAGCGGGCAACATTTACGCGCTTTTCAACACTATCTCCCGCTCATTCTCGCAATGACGTGTAAAAAAATATTGCCCACTTGCGCCGTCATTGCGAGCGGGCTGCGCGAATAAGTTGAGCAATGGAAATAAAGTGTATGCAGCCCGCGAAGCAACCTGCACGAAGCAAAATTCATCCGTGTGCTGTGCAGGTTGCTTCGGATTGTCAGGATGCGCTATAACGCTACCCAGCTTTACCCACTGACAATCCTCGCAATGACCCGAGAAAAAGTAATGCTCGCAAGGATGTTTGTAACAGGGTCAAAACATTTACCGCCAATCCCAGCTTTCCACTTCATCAAACAAATCTTTCCATTGCGGATTGAGGCTTTCAATGAGCCTGATTTTTTGTTTTCTGCTGCCGCCTTTTATTCTTTTCTCTTCTGCGATGGCCGCTGCAATGCCTTCAAAAGCCCGGTAGTAAACCAGCTTGGTGCAATTGTACTTGTCTGTGAAAGAACCTGAAATCTGATGCGTCCGGTGCTGGTGCATGCGTTGCAGCAAATGCGCGGTAACGCCTGTATAAAGTGCCGTGTTGGAAATTGTAGTCAGGATATAAACAAAGCCGCCTTTTCGCATAAATCGCTGCTTTTATTGGCAATCAAATATAAACGTACTCACATTATTGTAAGCAGGCTACGAAGTAAGTTGCAAAACTGATTTGCATTGCGTGCAGGTTGCTTCGGATGAGCGGGCAACAATCGCCCGCTTCACAACTTTACTATCCGCTCATCCTCGCAATGACGCGATGATAATTTTTACTCGCACCGTCATTGCGAGCGGGCTGTGAAATAGTGAAGAGAAATGGATGTAGCGTTGAGGAAGCCCGCGAAGCAACCTGCACAAAACACAAGAGCGTTGTAATTGGAGATAATCCATGCAGCGTGCAGGTTGCTTCGGATGAGCGGGCAGCACTCACGCTTTTCTGAGCACTAATAACCACTCATCCTCGCAATGACGCGAGGGAAATAATAATCGCAATGACGCGAGAACAAATAATCCACGCAAGAACAAGCGCACAGCGCTCACAACTTATGCCCCGGAAAAGCGGCTAATGCTGGCTCCACGATGGCTTCGTGCAGCGCCATGTATTGTGCAAAGGCGCCCTCTTTTTCAAACAAGCCGTTTTCGTATTCCCGCAGGATGTAAGCGTCATCGCAGGGATATTGATAATCAGTAACCCATTTCTCCAACACTTCACGCAGGTTTTCCTCGTCCCGCGCTTCCGGCTTTTTCTTTAAAAATTTTTCCGCCAGGCCCACACAAAACGGCGCCAGTTCCTCCCGCCCTTTTTGGTAAAGCGCCACCAGCTTTTCCAATGCTGCTTTTGCCATTTCAGGACTGACGGGCACACTCTCATACACCGTTTCCTGCGCAGAAGAAATCACTTCCAGCTTTTTGATGAACCCGGCAGCTACGCCAGCCAGGTAATTGATATAGGCGGCCATCAGATGCTTCAGCTCGCTTTTGGACCAGCATACTGCCACGGCTTTTTCGTTCAGCACATTTTCCAGCGTGCCTGTTAGCAACAAGCCATCACGCAGCTTTATTTCCAAAGGCTTTGCCTGCGGCAAACAGCCATCCAGACAACCTTCATACAAGGCGCGCACCGGCGCTACCAGCTCTTTTATTTCACTGAAGACATGGCTTGCCATATTGGCCAGCGGCAGGCGGCCGGTACGCAGGCTTTTCTGCTGCAATTCCTCCAGGGCCGCTGCGTCATTCGCAAAAAGCAGTTCATTTTTAAACGACCATTGCTGCAAATGGTCCAGGTTAAAAAGCTCTGTTTCAGCAAGCAGATTGCCGCCGTCTTTATCGTCGTTTTTATAGTAGATATGCAGCTTGTGGTTGTAGTAAGCCTTTACCGGATTTTCAAAGAATTTTATCAGCTCGCCTAAATGGATTTCTGTCAGCTCCGATGCATCAGCGGCTTCTTTTAGCCTGGAAAAATCCAGCACGGCCGTAGCCTGCCGCCGGTAGCAATACAGCTTTTCTTCCGTGCTGTTGTAACGATGGCTAAACCCATGCAGCGGGTGCACTGTTACCAACACATCACGGCAGCCTGAAGCCAATTCCTCCTCTTCCACACCCTGCTCTATATAGTCCAGCAATTCGTCCACCAATGCCGATGGCGGCAGCGGGGTATTGTCTTTATTGCTTTGACCGAGATAGGAGATGTACAGAAATTCGCGCGCAGAAAGCAGGGTTTCCAGGAACAGGTGTTTATCATTTTCCTTGACGCTGCGGTCGCCGGGCTTTGGTTCTTTCAGCATCAGGTTGAAAGAAGGATTGTGGTCGCGGCGGGGAAAGTTTTCAAAGCCGAGGCCCAGCATGGCTACCACCTTAAACGGGATGGAGCGCATAGGAATGAGCGAGCAAAACGTGATGCCGCCGCTGGCATAAAGCCCGCTGCGCGTGGCATGACTGAGGGTTTGCAGAAAGCTGCGGCTAAAAACGTCGTAGCCTACCGGCTCGTCCATCCAGTCATTTACAGCATTGTAGTCGCTCAATTGCTTTTCCAGAATAGCGTATTGCTCATCAGCGGTTTCTTCCGGCAGGAATACCAGTTGCCGCAGTACGTCGGAAACATAAGCTACCCAGCCGGCAATGTCGCGGGCTTTCTGCCGCTGCGCTATCAGCGTCATCAATACCTCTGCGAAGTAGCAAAACTTTACCGCGTCCTGGGCTTCGCTGCCTTCCAGGATGTCCAGCGGGTAGAAGTAATCTTCATGGTCTTCATAGCCTTCTTCACCGCTCATGCAAATGCCGTACATGATGCGTTTCAGCCCGTAGCGCCAACTGACAAAGCGCGTGTCATCTTCCGGGCGGCCATCCAGGCCAAAACGGATGTTGGCGGCATCTACAAGGTAGCGCAGGCGGGCAGGATTATGAATGCCAAAGCGTTTGCGGACGTAGGAAAGCTCCAGGAGCTGCATCACACGCTCTGCCTGAAAACTTTCCTCGGAAATACTCAGTACGGCGTGCAGCGCTTCTAATAAGTTGTCGCCTTCGGCAAAGGTCTCATCCGCAATGTTATAGCGAAAGTGATAAGGCGCATTGTCAAACACCGCACGGATGTAAGGCCCGTAGGCATTCACGTCGCTTACCATCACCACGATATCGCGCGGGGAAAGCTTTGCGCCGCGCTGGTCAATCAGATGCACCAGGTAATTGTACAAAACCTCTACCTCGCGGGCAACGGTATGGCAACTGTTGATGGTGAGCGAGCCGTCTTTGAGGCAATGCTGTGTTATGGCATGTCGTTCGTCGGTAGCTGCGCGGTAGATGTCGTGCTGGATTTTTTGCAGCAGCGAGCGTGGTTGCGGTTCTGTTTCTTCCAGCTCGTTGTAGGCATTCAGGAAAGCCTCGTAGCGGAAAAACATTTTGTAGGTATCCTGCAATACGCGGCCCCAGCCGGTAAGTAAAGGATGGCCCATTACGCCATTCAGTTTGTCGCAGTCAATGCCCTTCTGCCGCAGGGAAGCAAGCTGTTTTTCACTGCGGTCCTCAAACCAGTAAATGCCCGGCGCGGGGTTCAGCATGTGAAAATGCACCTCAATGATTTCCGACAATTCATGCAGGAGGTGCAGGTGGTATTCTGTAAAAATGGAAAGGCCAAAGAGGTGCACTTCGGGCATGCGCGTACGCAGCGTTTTGCAGTTTTCTTCGTTTCCTTTAATCGCCTGCAGGATAAAATCCGCAACCCGCGTCTTATCCGGCAGGCCTCCCTGGGCCGCTTCTTTGGCCGCCGCCCAGAGGTAACACTGCCATTCGGCATTATCCACTTCCTGCGGCTTGTACTGGTTCCATTGGCGCATCATCTGCGGCCGGTAAATCTGGTACTGGTCAAAGAGGTCGGCCATTTTTTCGGCAAGCGCCAGGCGCTTTACATCTTTATCTGCGCCGCTGCTTTGGTAATAGGCGGCAATGAGCGGGAAGCGGCTTTCAAAATTCTTATTACCCAGAATCTTGTACAGCAGCCAGCAGAGGTTGTTGGCAGACAGCACATTTTCTTCCTTTCCGCCCAGCAAAAAGTAAATGCGGTACACAATATCGGAGGGCGTAAGAAAATGGCAGTTGGCGGCAATGCCCAGCTCTTCTGCCAGCCGCAGTTTCAGCCAGTTGTTCATGCCCTCGGTTTGCGTCACGATGTAGTGCGGTGCAAACACGGATTTGCCGGGTTTGTTCAGATGGCTGCACAGCTTTTTGGAAAGCACATCCAGAGCGGAAGAAGCGTTGAAATAAAGGGGCATGGAAATGTGGGAATGTGCGGAATGTGGGGAATGTGGGAACTATACGGGCATCTTCAAATCTTCAAATTCTCAAACCGGGCTGCTATGCCCGATGCCCGTTCCACCTGTCCTGCGGCCGTGCGCAGCAGCGTGGCTTCATCGGCCTGCACCGTCACGTGCTTTTTGGCACGGGTAATGGCGGTGTAAAGCAGCTCGCGCGTCAGCAGGGGCGAGGCTGAATTTTGCGGCAGCAAAACCAGTACTTGCTCAAATTCTGAACCCTGACTGCGGTGAACGGTCATGGCAAAGCAGGTTTCGGCGTCTGTCAGGTAGCCGGGCAATACGGCTTTAATCGTTCCTTCTGTGGTTTCAAAATAAGCGGTGAGCACGCCCTCTGCATCACGGCGGATGATTCCAGTATCGCCATTAAACAGACCGTGGTCATAATAATTGCGGGTCAGGATAATGGGCCGGTGTTCGTAAAAAAGATTGTAGGGTGCCAGCTTTTTCCTTTGTTGCAACCAGCGCTCTATGCGCTGATTGGTCTGGTAGATGCCCTGCGGCCCTTCGCGCGTGGCGCAAAGCACGCGCAGCGCGGAGAGTTTTTTCAAGGCCTGCACGATGTCTTTTTCAGCAATAAAAGCTTCATAACCCTGCATGAAATGTTCAAACAAAGCGGCATCATAAGTGGTATCCACGGTTACTTCCGCATCTGTTTTTCCGCCGGAGGCAAAAGCGCCAAGCGTAGCAGCATCGTTTTCCAATACGGCGCGGCTCAGCTGGCCAATGCCCTGATTGTCTTTAAAACGATGGCTTTGCCGTAATTCCACCACATGCCCAAACAGGGGATGATGATTGGTAGCAACAGCCGGCACTTCTTTTCCGGAATGAAATGCATTGATGAGCGAGGCGTGGGCTACGTCAAATTCATTTAAAGCCGCGAGCGCTGCACATAAATCGCCAAACAGGCTGCCTGCCTCTACGGCGGCCAGCTGTGCTTTATCGCCCAAAAGAATAAGGCGCGTGCCGTTCCCCACCGCGCATAACAGCTTGGCAAACAAAGCCGCGTCTATCATGCTGCATTCATCCACCACCACCACGTCATAGGGCAGCGGATTATCGGCGCCATGCTGAAAGTAAGGGGTGTTTATCCGGGGCTTTAAAAGCCGGTGCAGCGTAGCCGGTTCCAGTGCGGACAGTATCTGTTGCAGGCCTGCCGGGGCGCCGGTGGCGGCCTGGCGCAGGCTTTCGCCCATGCGCGCGGCGGCTTTGCCGGTAGGCGCTGTGAGCGCTATTTTTAAATGAGGCTGTAGCTGGTAAAGGATGGCCAGCAGTTTTGCCACCGTGGTGGTCTTGCCGGTGCCCGGCCCGCCGGTGATGATGCAGAAATGGTGGCATGCGCCGGTAACGGCCGCAGCCAGCTGCCAGTCGGGTGTTTCCGCAGCCGCATTGTTTTCAAAGAGATTTTGAATGAAATCCTGCTGCGCCAGCAAAGCCGCGCGCCGTGCTTCCCCTCCTTCTTTTTCTGCTTCCAGAAAATCCTGAATGCGCTTCAGGCATTGTGTTTCATAGCGATAATATCGCTGTAGGTACAGCCTGTTGTTGGCCAGCACAAAAGGATGATTGTCCGTGCCCTGCTGTGCTACCAACGAAATTCCCTCCAGCGAAGGCGATGCCTGCATCAGTTGCTGGCACCATTCCGGAGCAGCTTTGGCTTTTTCTGCCGCCTTTTCCAGATGCAGGCACAGGCTGCCTTCGCTCATCGCCTGGGAAAGCAGGTAAGCATAGGGCATCAGCGCCTCGTTGCGAAAAAACGCTGCGAATTGCTGATGCGGGTCATTGGTGGTTTGCATGCAGCGGAAAGGTACGCCAGGAAGCATGTTTTGCGGATGTGAATACTTTTAGGAAATGCAATCCGCATACAACCGTATTTGCCGCGCGAAGCGATAACAGCTGCGCTTCTTACCTGGCTGCTGAACGGACAAAAAGGTCTGTTTATGAATGAAAAAAAATTCAGTAAAAAGAAAAAGAGGTGTTGTTGTTTTTGAAATATTCTTTACTTTAGTGGCAGCAAAGGGTTTGCAGGGTAATAAAAAAGCCACTGCTTTCCCGGATGCGCAGCCTGTTTTGATACCGCTGGTATGCACTGCAAGCAACTAAATAGCTTTCATTTTGAACTGCAAAAACAACCCTTGCAGTAGCGATAGCTTTTAAGTGGAAGAAACAGCAGCCTGTTCTTTTAGCATCCTTCCATTATTATAATAACCTGCCACCGGCCTCACCACCGATCTTATGGCAGACACTATCCCCGCCTGGCATGTAATCTACACGAAGTCCAGGCATGAGAAAAAAGTAGCAGCAGGACTTTCCGGGCTGCAGATAGAGTATTTCCTGCCCACCGCCAAAATGCCTCTGGACCGGGGCCGGAAAAGGCGCCTGCAGGATGTGCCGCTGTTTCCGTCTTACATTTTTGTAAGGCCCGGCAGCGCGCAGGTTTATTACCAGACCCTGCAACTGCCCGGCGTGCTGCATTATGTAAAAACAGGCAAAGCCATTGCGCAGGTACCCGAAGAAATCATTGAGCGGTTGCGTACCGCGAGCATGCACTTTGGCAGCGACCTGCAGCTTTCAACGCAACGCTTCCTGCCCGGCGAAATGCACCACATCTGCTATGGCCCTTTTTCCGGCCTGTGCTGTGAAGTGGTGCAGCACCACGGAAAATCAAAAATTCTGGTGCGCGTCGCGCTGTTGCAACGCAGCCTTTTGCTGGATTTGCCGGCAGGCTGCCTGGTACCTTAGAAAAAGATTTTTTAAAGTGCGTGAACAATGCCTCCATCCCGCACGCAGAAAGACCATGCTGCCCCATAAAATGCTTCTTTAGTTTTTAAACTCCTACAGCCCCTTAACCTGTCACTACCGGCCACATGCTCGACCAAACCCTGAAGTTCCTGAACGACGAGCTGAACCAGTATCTCGCTTTGCAGCCCGGCCTCATCATTGGCGATATGAGCCTGGTGATGGCTGCTGCATCGCGCATTTTTGATACCGATGCCAACAACGTGGATATACCCCTGCTGAATAAAGCCATCATCTCGTTGGTAAACGTAGAAGAAGACCGCATTGGCCGGCAACAGGAAGCTTTCACCAAAACGCCGGACGGTGTGCGCTATGCCAACCCGCCTGTGCGGCTGAACCTCTACATTCTTTTTGTGATGAACCTGAAAAGCCACGAACTGGCGCTGCGCTGGCTATCCTGCATCATCCGCTTTTTTCAGCACCAGCCGGTGTTTACGCCGCTGAGCCATCCGGCGCTGAACCCGGCCATCACGCAGCTCAATGCAGAAATCGTGTCGCTTTCATTCGAGCAAAGCAATCAGCTGTGGAGCACCCTCGGGGGCAAATACCTGCCCAGCGTGCTCTATAAAATCCGCCAGGTAACGATAGAAGAAGATACCGTTATTGCCGGCGGCGGTTATATCCGCACGATAAACATCGACCACCACGGCAAGCAGCCCTTATCATGAAAGTTACCTATGCCATATTAGCCACGGTAAGCCTGCAGCATGATTATTATGCAGACGGCCGCTGTCCTGATTTTGAAATAACGCCTTCGGCAGTTACGGCCGGCATGCTGAAAGGGCTGGGCATACTTACCAAAACCGTTGGCAATACCCTAATCCTGCTTATAAAAGTAAAGGACGATGGCAGCACCTTTCTGCAATTGCCACAGGATGTAAAGCTTACTTTTTACCTGCAACTGGTGCTTACCAATTTTGTCAATTATACCAACCTTCCCTTTCAGAGCAATGCTGTTTTTTACCTGACGAATCTCTACCAGAATGAACAGGCAGGTACACTGTTCCTGAACCGGCCGGTGCCTGCTTTTTCCAATGCCACAGCTTATGCCATTGGCAGCCTGGCGGCCGCAGGTGGAAAGATTTATGAATCGGTAAAGCCGGTGGCCCCCGGCGATCCGGCGCCGGGCGATGCGGCCTTTTGGTATCTGCGCAGCGGCGCCCAATACGTGAACGATGGAGATGGGCTGCTCCTGAGCGATGGTAATTTAAAAATAAATACTGCCCCCGCTAAGGCATTCGACATCAGCGTTTTTTCGCTGAACGCGGCATCCGCAGATTACGGGGTGCCGGCGTGGTCGCAGCGCCAAAGCTTTCCGCAAGATGTGGCTGTCATCACGGTAAACCTGGATTTGCCACCGGCTAAATACCGCGTGGTGGTGAATGGCACAGACCATTTTGTGTATGTAGACAAAGCCGCCACCTATGCACGCGTGTCCGGCATCCTGGAATTATACAACCCCTTTCCGGCAACAGATGATTTTGGCTGGCTGGATGCAGCCGGTGTGCCGAAAGGAACGGATTATGTGATTCGCTTTGCCAACCGTCTGGCCATCTGGAAATACATCACCCGCACTACCAATGTAACTACCATAGAAAATACCGCTGCCCCGGGCACCTTTGCCGCCACGCCCAACCCCAGGCAGTTTGTATCCCTGATGCCCCTGCCCCTGCAGCAAACGCCGCTAAAAACCATTCAGGTAAAGCACAACGCTACGGTGCTGGGCAGCCGCCTTGCCAATCCGCCGCCGGAACGCATTGCCACCTATACCGATCCTGATGGCAACACCTATTACTGCGCCGAGATGTACGTGAATTATTAATCGTGCAGCGGCAACCGTCAAAAATCAAGAAACTGATGGCGCCGGCATACAGCACGTGGCCAACCCAAACTTTAAACACCAAACCGCTTTGCGCTTTTGCGTGAAACTTCAAACTCCAAACCCATTATGGCAACCTCTTACAAAACCCCGGGTGTCTTCATAGAAGAAATCCCCAAATTCCCGCCTTCCATTGCAGCGGTGGAAACGGCCATTCCAGCCTTTGTTGGCTATACGCAAATAGCAGAGAAAGGAGGTGAATCGCTTATTGGTACGGCGGTAAAGATTGGCTCGCTGCTGGAATACAGCACTTACTTTGGTGAAGGCGCCACACCTGCTGCCATCGCGGTAACCACCGCGGACGACACCAATACTTACGCCGTACAAACCGTAACCATTGACAATGGCAACCGCTTTTACCTCTATGATTCCGTACGCCTGTTTTACGACAACGGCGGTGGCGACTGCTACATTGTAAGCGTTGGCTTGTATGATCTGACTGCCGGCGCCATAATTGGCGAGCAGGATGGCACCCCCATGGGCATGCTTACCGGTTTGTTTGCCGTGGAAAAAGAAGATGAACCCACCATCCTGCTGTTCCCGGACGCGGTTACAATGGATGAGGCCAGCTTTTACAGCCTGCAACAGGCAGCACTGATGCAATGCGCCAGCCTGCAGGATCGGGTGGGCGTGTTTGACCTTCAGGAAAACCTGGCAACAGATCTGGAAACGGCTGTCAATAACTTCCGCAACAACATCGGCATCAACAGCCTGAAGTACGGCATGGCTTATGCGCCGTGGATTTATACCAGCTACCCGCGCGATGTGGATTACAACACCTTTAAAGGCAACGTTACCTCCGGCGGCGCCACGCTGAACCTTGCTACTATCACCTCTGACCCCGATGCCAACGCGCTGGTAAAACAAATGGAAAATGCCATTGACGATGTGAACCATGCCAACGAGCGCATAGATGCGATACGGGATGCCAGCAATACCGGTGTGGTGCCGGATGCCGGCAGCAGTCCCTTTGAATCGCCCACGCCTTCAGACCGTTTTAAAGTGCTGGCAGATGCGGTGTATGCGGCAGGTACCCCGGCAGACAGGGCCGATGCGCTCAACAACCTGATTGCCTTTGTACAAAATACAGGCACCAAGCTGCGCGAATGGTGGCAAAACGATACGGCCTTCAGCAGCGCCTTACTGCGCAATGATGTGGCCTCTTACGCAACCTCCGAATCGCTGTGGCGCGGTGGCATGAAAAGCCTCATTGGCCTGCAGCAAAATGATAAGCTGAACGACATCACCGGCGTGGATGCCGCCACCGTAAAATCCGGCTACCCGGCCGCGCTCACCGGCGGTACTGCGGATGACTGGCTGGGCACTACCTATGATGCCATACCGGTTTCAGCCACAGACTACAGCGCCAATGGCGCCGGCATTCCGGATCAGCTGCGCATGATGGTGGCAGACCTCAATAAGGCGTTCAGAAAAATTGCCGGCTTTGCAGACACTATTGTTGCTGCTGCCAACGCTTATAAGAAAGCCGCGCAGGACATCCTGTATGAAAAACACCCGTACATCAGTAAATGGGTAACGGCCATTAAACGGGAATTAAGCAAAGTGCCGCCTTCAGGAGCCGTAGCAGGCGTGTATGCCCGGGTGGATAACGCGCGCGGCGTGTGGAAAGCGCCGGCCAATGAAAGCCTCAACAACGTAACCGGACCGGCTTACAACGTCAGCGCCAATGAGCAGGCCGGCATGAATGTGGATCCTACCGCCGGCAAGTCCATCAACATCATCCGCAGCTTTATCGGTAAAGGCACGCTGATTTGGGGCGCCCGAACCCTGGCCGGCAACGACAATGAATGGCGGTATGTAAACGTGCGCCGCTTCTTCAATATGGTGGAAGAAAGCAGCAAGAAAGCCACAGAGCAATTTGTGTTTGAACCCAATGATGCCAACACCTGGGTAAAGGTGCAGGGCATGATAGAAAACTTCCTGACCACCATGTGGCGGCAGGGTGCGCTGCAGGGCGCCAAACCCGAGCATGCTTTCTATGTGGCCGTGGGCCTGGGTAAAACCATGACCGCGCTGGACATCCTGGAAGGCCGCATGATTGTGGAAATAGGCATGGCCGTGGTGCGCCCGGCAGAATTTATCATCCTGCGCTTCAGCCACAAAATGGCAGAGAGTTAAGTTGATAGGTGGACAGGTCTAACCTGAAACCTTTCCTTTCATCCCTTTTCCTTTCTGCTAAAACATCTCAACTTTTCAACCTTTCAACTTTTCAACTTACCATGGCCGCACAATATCCCATTCCCAAATTTCACTTCCTCGTACAATGGGGAGGCAGCCGCCTGGGCTTTTCAGAAGTCACCGGCATGGATATGCAGGTGGAAGCCATCGAATACCGCGAAGGCTCCAGCCCAGATTATGCCAAGATCAAAATGCCCGGACTGCACAAGTTCAGCAACATCACGCTGAAGCGGGGCAGTTTTGAAGGCGACACCGAGTTTTATACCTGGATAAAAACAGTGAACCTGAACAAGGTAGAGCGCCGTGACGTAACCATCAGCCTGCTCAACGAAAAACACGAGCCGGTAATCACCTGGCGCGTGCACAACGCCTTCCCGGTAAAGCTACAGGCAAGCGACCTGAAAGCAGATGGCAATGAAGTGGCCATCGAAACGCTGGAACTGGCCCATGAAGGCCTGAATATTGTCAGTTAAACAATGGCGTCCGGTGAAAAATTGAGCTGCTTTTTACTTCGAATCCTTCCCATCTTCACCGCTTCAAATTAAAACCATGGCAGGTTACTATCCTCCCGTTGGCTTTCACTTCCGGGTGGAATTTGTAGGCATTGGCAATGGCAACGACGTGCGCTTTCAAAGCGTGGGCGGCCTGAGCGTGGAGTATGATGTGGAAACGTTCCGGGAAGGCGGCGAAAACCGTTTTGAGCACAAGCTGCCCGTGCGCAGCAAGTATCCCGACCTTGCTTTGAAGCGCGGCCTGCTGCTGGACAGCGAGGTGATTAACTGGGTAAAGGCAGCGCTTTTTCAGCGTACTTTCCTGCCGGTGCAAATCAATGTGTCGCTTTTAAATGAAGCCCATCAGCCGCTGCGCACCTGGCTGATTTTCGGCGCCTGGCCCAAAAAGTGGAGTGTCACCGATTTCAATGCCAATGAAAACACAGTGGTAATAGAAAGCCTGGAGCTCTGCTATGATTATTTTACCGTACAGTAAGGAAGTTGACTGGCAGGCCATACTGCAAACAAAGCCCGCTTCCCTTTAACCTAACCCCTAACCCCTAACCCCCTCTTCCATATGCCGATTGTAATCGAAGAAATGACCGTGCAGGTAGAAGTCAACAACCAAAACCAGAGCACCGCAGCCGCATCCTCCGGTAACACGGCCGGCGTGGAAACCAACCCCAAAGAGGCGCTTGTTAAAGCCTGCGTGGAGGAGGTAATGGAAGTCATCCGTCACCAAAACGAACGGTAATCATGGCCCTATCCCTGAAAAAAGGCGAGCTGGAAAAAATGAAAATTCTGGCTTACAACCATCCCGACCTTGCAGACAACCACAAGGTGGGCGATACATTCGTTGCCATGATGAATCCGGAGAATTATACGCTGGATTATAAGGTTACTTTCAATGAAAGCCAGGGTCAGGGCACAAGCGGCACGCAGCAGCGCTTCTTTGCCAAGCCGCCCGAAGAAATGCAGTTTGAATTTCTTTTTGACGACACCGGCATTATAGACGGCACCCCCCGCCTGAATGGCATTTACGAAGAGGTAGAGCAGTTTAAAAAGCTGTTGATCGAAAACGATTCCGACAGCCATGAGCCGCGCCATTTCCGACTGATTTGGGGCGGGTTCATGTTCAAAGGCCGCTGCACCGGCATCAACATCCAGTATAAACTCTTTAAGCCGGACGGCACGCCCATCCGCGCCCTGTGCAAAGTATCCTTCAAAGGCAGCATCGAAGAAACGCTGCGGGTAACGCTCGAAAACGCACATTCGCCCGACCTCACGCATTATCGCGTGGTAAAAAATGGCGACACCCTGCCCTGGCTCTGTTACCAGATTTATGGCGACCCCGCCTACTACACCGAGGTAGCGCGCGTCAATAAACTAAGCGACTTTCGGCGGCTGGAACAGGGCCTCCGGCTTTTCTTTCCGCCGCTGGAAAAATAAAAAAGAATTACCGGACGGCTTTCTTTCCGGGGCTGTCACCGGTAGCCGCAGGTAGCAACAACCGTTCCGGCTGCCTGCTCCAAGTCCTCCCCCGAAACAAGTTCGGGGTCCGGGCTTTCCGCGGCATCCGGCAGCCTTTCGGCGCAGCCGCGCTATGGAAAGGCCCCAAACGCCAAACACAATGCCTGTTACCATTAACGATCTGTCCACTTCGTCTGCACCGGCAGGCAACGAACGGCTTATTCCGTCTGAAGCGCCGCGCAGTGTGGTTACGTACACCCTGCTGTCAAACGGTACGGAAGTATCCCGTACGTATCATGTCGTTTCCATTCTGGTGCAAAAGGAAATCAACCGCGTTCCCTTTGCCACTATTATCCTGGCAGATGGCGATCCGGCGGCAGAAACCTTCCCCATCAGCAATGCTGCCGACTTCGCGCCGGGGCGGGAAATTGAAATCAGGCTGGGCTACCGCAGTCAGGAAGAACCGGCCTTTAAAGGCATCGTGGTAAAGCATGGCATTAAAGCAAGGCAGGGCAGTGCTGTGCTGGTGGTGGAATGCCGGGATGCAGCCGTGAAGCTCACCATTTCCCCCAAAAGCAAATACAACCGCGATGTAACAGACAGCGATGTAATAGCCACACTGATTGAGGCGCACGGACTGGAAAAAGAGGTAGCCACCACTACGCTTACGCACAAAGAACTGGTGCAGTACAATGCTACCGACTGGGATTTTATGCTTTGCCGCGCAGATGTAAACGGGCAGCTGTGCCTGGTAAACGACGGAAAGATAACCATCAAAGCGCCCGAGCTTTCCGCCGATGCGGCCCTTACCATTCAATATGGCGCCACCATTTATGAGCTCGATGCCGAAATAGATGCACGCCTGCAACCCAAAGCAGTAGTGGCTACCTCCTGGGATGCCTCAGAAGCGGCCCTGATTGATGGGGTGGAAGCCACCAATCCCGGCGTGCCCGATGCCGGTAATCTTTCCGCCGCTGAACTTTCTGATATCATGGGCGAAGAAAATTTCAGGCTGCTGCACAGCGGTGCGCTTACCCAGCAGGAATTGCAAAACTGGGCAGATGCCAAATTGCTGAAAGACCGGCTGGCCAAAATCAGAGGCCGGGTAACCACAGACGGCACAACTGCTGTAAAGCCCGGACAAATGATTGCCCTGCAGGGCGCCGGCGAGCGTTTTGAAGGCAGGCTGTTTGTAACCGGCGTACGACAGAATATGAGCGAAGGCCTCTGGCGCACCACCTTTCAGTTTGGCTTAAACCCGGAATGGTTTGCCCGTCAATACGAAACTGCACAGCCGCTTGCAGGCGCCTTGCTGCCGCCCATTCAGGGACTGCACATTGGTATTGTTACCGACCTCGAAGACCCTGATGGACAAAACCGCATCATGGTGCGGGTGCCCCTCATTATGGAACAGGATGAGGGCATCTGGAGCCGCGTCAGCACACTGGATGCAGGCAAGGAGCGCGGCACTTTTTTCCTGCCCGAAATAGGCGATGAAGTAATTGTAGGCTTTTTGAATAACGACCCGCGCCATGCCGTTGTGTTGGGCATGATGAACAGCGCCCATTCCCCGGCGCCACTTACTGCAGCCAACGACAACAACGAAAAAGGCTACGTATCGCGCAGCAACCTGAAAGTGCTGTTTAACGATGATAAAAAGACCATTCAGATAGAAACGCCGGCCGGCAATAAATTGCTTCTGTCTGAAGAAGATGCGGCCATAACCCTGGCGGATCAGAACGGCAACAAGCTGACCATGGACGGTAGCGGCATTAAACTGGAAAGCTGCAAAGACATAGAGCTAACAGCCCCAAGCGGCAACTTCAAATTGACGGACATGACCGGTAACACCATCAAAGGCGAGCCCAGCGGCATCACTGTTCAGGCTGCCAGCAAACTGACCCTGCAGGGCGCGCAGATAGCGCTCAGCGGCGCACAAATCTCCGGCAGCGCAGCCATGGCCCAGTTCAGTGGTATTGTGCAATGCACCAATCTGATTGCATCTGCCGGCGTGGTGAGCCCCAGCTATACACCGGGTGCGGGCAACATCATGTAACTGCACAGGCGCATGACTTTCTTGTTATCTGTTCAGGTGCTGCCGCTGCCCGCTTATCCTTCACTTTCAGAAATAGTCCCTGAGCTTCCAAACTGCAACCAACCATGTCTAATGATTTTTTAGGTAAAGGCTGGCGCTTCCCGCCAAAATTTGATCCGGTCTTGCAAACAGTGGTGCTCACCGAACAGGTGGAAGACATTGAGCGCAGTTTGCAGGTGCTGCTGACCACCCGCGTGGGCGAGCGCATCATGCAGCCTAAATACGGCTGCAATATGGACGACCTGGTATTTGAAAGCCTGGACACCGCTACCATTACTTTTATCAAGGATAAGATCGCTACTGCCATTCTTTACTTCGAGCCACGCATTGATGTGGAAACCATCAGCATCAACACAGACAACATCCTGGAAGGCACCATCATCGTGGAGATTGATTACCTGGTGCGCGCCACCAACTCGCGTTTCAATTTCGTGTTTCCTTACTACCGCATCGAAGGCACCGAGCTGAATTTCCTGACCACAAATAATAGTGCTGCCTTGTAGGCGGATTGATTCTATAGCATGCTCATCCGCTGCCGGTGCGCCCGCAGCGTTCCAACCCATAATTTCTTTTCGCCTGATGGCGCGCGCCTGTGGCTCGCGCACAAACCCAACCCGGCATGGCCTGCAACGATTCTAAAAATCCGCTACAGCACAATGGCACCAGCCAAAGTCAGCGCCGGCTGCCTGCGCTCCCTGCCGCTTATGTGCAGGTGGATGAACGCCGGTTCCCGGACTGGATTTCATTTGCCAGCCGCTTTGCGCAATACCTCAATTATTACAATGAGGCTAACATCGTTACCAACAACTGGCAGCCATTTTTCAATAATGATATCGCGGCAGTGCTTGGCTCCGTGGCCATTCAGAATATAGACGATTACCGCCGGCAGGTAAAAGAGCGTTTGGACATTTTGCGGGACGATGAAAATGAAGGGAACGAAGCAGCCCTGAAAGAAACTTTGGGCAGTTTGTTCAGCGCCATGCTGACGCTGGGCCTGGCCCTGGATGGTTATTTATTCCGCCTGCCGCAGGCACATCCGTTTCATGCCAGCCTGCAAAACACCATTACCCAAAAGCTGCAACCCAGCCTCAAGCAATTGCTGGCTTATTACAAAGGCGGCATGGGGCTGATTGCCAATAAGGATTACCCGGAATGGCAGCTGCTGGGCCGCCCGGTGCGCGACGTACAGGAAACAGTCCATACAAAAAACCTTTCCGCAATCTGGCTGGAAGGGAAGGACAACCTGAAGCTTTTTTTCAACAGCATTGCCGCGGACAAAAGCATTTATGGAGCGGAAGCCGCACTTCCTTATCAACGCATCCGCCACGCTGCCAACCACAACCTTTTTGTAGCGTTGTTTGACCAGTTTTTAAGCAGCTACGCCGGGCTGATTGCCGCCGCCGAAGCATCGCTGCTGGACGCGTTGTCCAGCTTCAACTCGCATCCGCCGCACTACGCCCTGTTCCTTGCTTTTTTGCAGCTGTACCGTTTTGCGCAGGACGAGCTGAACCTGTTTACGCAGCGCCACCTGGATTTTTATTATCAGAGTGTGCTGCGCCTTTCCCCTAAAAAAGCCTTGCCCAACAGCGCACATCTGGTGATGGAACTGGCAAAGGGTGTAGCGGATTTTTCGCTGCCAAAAGGAACGCTGTTGCGCGCCGGTAAAGACAGCCTGGGCAAAGAAGTTTTTTACGCCCTGGACAAAGAGACCGTGTTTAATCAGGCAAACGTTTCCCGGCTGATGTCGGTGTACCGGGGCATAAGTGCAGATAATATAAAGGGTGTTCAAAACGCGGGCCGCCTGTTTGCTGCGCCGGTAGCCAACAGCGCCGATGGCCTGGGCAAGGAAATAAACACGCCCGCTAAAGCATGGCATCCGTTTGTGCAGAAAACCTTTGAAGACGGCGTGCTCACAGCGATAAACATGCCCAAAGCAGCCATCGGGTTTGCTATAGCATCGCCTTACCTGCTACTGGCCGAAGGCGACCGGGAAATCCAGGTACTGCTACAGCTGGCACCTGTTTCGACGGTGTTACCTGCTGTTTTACTTTTTGATGCCTATCTCACCACAGCCAAAGGCTGGCTTCCTGTGCCGGCAACGGCAAGCGTGGAAAGCATCAGTAAAGGACTGAGTGATGCGGTGAGAGTAACCATCGCCCTGGATGGCAATGCGCCGGCCATTACCGGTTATGAGGCCAAGGTGCATGGCGGTACGTTTGGGCAGGCATGGCCCCTGCTGAAGCTGTACCTGCGCAACGAGGACAATGCCGTTTATCCTTACAATGCCCTTAAAGATCTGCGCCTGAAGACTGTGGGTGTTTCCGTGTTTGTGGGTGTGGACAGCGCCACGGGCAACACCACAAAAACCGGTGTCAAAAACCTGCAGCTATCCAATGAATTTGGCGCCCTGGATCCTGCCAAGCCGTTTCAGCCATTTGGCTTTTCCCCCAAAAAAGGCAGTGCCTTTATCATGGGCAGCGAAGAGCTGTTTAAAAAGCCGGGCGCTGCTTTTCAGCTAAAAATGAAATGGCTGGACCTGCCCAAGCTGGCGAGCGATGTGGACTATGAGGCGGCAGCTAAAGACGAAGGAAACCTGGCGCCGGAGGTGACGGTGGCAGCACTTTCCAAAGGCGCCTGGACGAATGTGTTAACCAACGCTGCTTTATGGTCGCAGGTGCAGCGGACTACTTTCTTTGGCAATAATATTTTCGGTGAAAGAAACAGAAAGGTAGTTCTGGACAAGTTTGGAGATACCAAAGTGTTTCCGGATGCGCCGCTGAATGTGTCTGCAAAGGGAGCGGCCGGCGCTTATCTGGCATACGATCAGCCCTACGGACCCTACACGGTGCAACGCACCAATGGCTACCTGAAGCTGACCCTGGAGGAAGGGTTTGGTTATGATGATTATCAGAAAGCCTACGCCAAATACCTGGTGGATTCGGTGTTTGGCAGCGGCACAAATCCCGGCGAGCCGCCTTACGTGCCCAAGCTGGAAAGTATTTCCATGCATTATTCCGCAAGCGCCACAACAGATATTACCACTGTCACAAAAGCGGCTTTTGAAAATAAAGCAATCGCCTTTTATCACCTGGCGCCCTTTGGCGAAGCCGAGCAGCATGCTTACCTGGCGCCCGGCGCCAATTTGATGCTCCTGCCGCAGCTGGCTACACGAAGCGGTGCCGCAAATGAAGACAGCGGCGAGCTGTACATTGGCCTGGTCAACCTCGCAGGCCTGCAGGCCGTGAACCTGTTGTTTGGGGTGCTGGAAGGAACCTCAGACCCTTTAACCGCAAAGCCGGAAAAGCACGTAACCTGGAGTTACCTCAGCCACAATCAATGGAAGGATTTTGAGGCGCAAAGCATCAGCGACGGAACCGCGCAGCTAATTCAGACCGGCATTATTTCCTTTACCATTCCTGAAGATGCCACCACAGACAACACCCTGCTGCCGGCTGGTTTCTTATGGCTGCGCGCCGGGGTGAACAGTGCTGTAATGGCGGTGTGCCAGCTTTTGAACATAGACGCGCAGGCCGCCGTTGCTACTTTTTCTGATAACGGTAACGCTGTAGATTTTTTGAATGTGCCCCTGCCTGCCGCCACTATTGCAAAGCTGAAAACACCCGTTGCCGCCATCAAAAAAATCACCCAGCCTTACGCGGCTTTTGGGGGCAGGCCTGCGGAGGAAAGCGAGGTGTACTACACCCGTGTTTCCGAGCGGCTGCGGCATAAGGAAAGGGCGCTTGCCATCTGGGATTATGAGCACCTGATCCTGGAAGCATTTCCGCAGTTGCACCGTGTAAAATGTTTGTCGCACACCGCTTTGGAGCAACTGCCAAATGGCGCCATGCGTTTGAATGAAATGGCGCCCGGCCATGTAACCATCATCACCATTCCCTCCCTGCAAAACACCAACCTGTCCAATCCCCTGCGGCCTTATACCAGCGAAAGCATGCTGGCGCAGATTGCGGATTTCGTAAAGGCGCGTACTTCCTGCCACGTTGCCGTGCAGGTGGTGCACCCGACCTTTGAAGAAGTGGCGCTGGATTTTAAGCTGCGCCTCATGCCCGGCTACGACGATTTTACTTTTTATGCCCAAAGGCTAAAGGAAGAAATTACCGCCTTCCTCACTCCCTGGGCTTTTAGCAGTCAGGCCGAGGTACATTTTGGCGGCAGGGTATCTAAATCGGTGCTCATCAATTTTATAGAAGAACAGCCCTTTGTGGATTACATCAGCCATGTGAAGCTGTATCACCGCACGGAAGCCGCGCCCAATTCTCTTATAGATTTAGATGAGATAACGGCTTCTTCCGGCAGGGCCATCCTGGTAAGTGTGCCTGCCTCGAAACATGTGATTGTAAACCTGCCGGCAGCACAAGCAACGGACAAGAAAGAAGCTTGTACAGACCCGTACAATGCCAAATACCAATGACGACGCCCCGCCTGCGGGACGCCCAAAATCACACACCCTGAGCCAGAATACCACCATACAAAAGCATCCTGCCCTGCCTCCGGGTATGGATTACGGCCTGTTGCGCCGCACGGGCCTGCAATACATTGAAGCGCTGGGCAGCGCGCTGTGGACAGATTACAACATCCATGATCCGGGCATCACCATCCTGGAAGCGCTTTGCTACGCCCTCACCGACCTGAGCTTTCGCGCCAACTTCCCGGTGGCAGATTTACTGGCCGCGCCGCCCGGCACAGCGCCCCAGCCCGCACGGCAGGGCTTTTTCACCGCCCGGGACATCCTGACTATTTCTCCGTGGACGGTGCCCGACTACCGCAAACTGCTGGTGGATATAGACGGCATTAAAAACGGCTGGCTCTTTTGCAAACAATGCGCTTGCGAAGACCTTTACCTGTATGCCAATTGCAAGGAAAGCAAATTGCAATATGCCGCTACAGAGCACCCGGTAATTATAAAGGGCCTGTACGATGTGCTGGTGGAATTTGAAGACGAAACAGGCATCGGCGACCTGAACAGCGGCAGGATTAAATACAACTTTGCTTTCCCCGTGGGTGGCGGATTGACGCAGCCTTTTGCCAATGCCACTATAGAAATGCGGCTGCCGCCCTGGCGGGAACTGGAGCTGGCAAAAGATAAATTCAAAAGCTTTCGCAGTCCGGATAGTAAGGTTCAGGAAGTGAAAGTGCTTTTCATTTCCGGCAATAAAGGAGACAATCAAAACATCCTGCAGGCAGATTTGGGCAGCGCCCTGCGAAAGCCGTTGTTTGCCACCCTGGAAATTTCCTTTACGCCCGGCGGTGCCAGCCCTGCAGCAACGCTTTCCCTGGCCGATGTACCTCTGCTGGTTTGGTTTCACAGCGATGCCGAAAGAAAAGCCCTGCAACTTGCAGACCTGGCCAAAGCCATTGAAGACGCGAGTGAAGGTGGCATCCTGGCGCATTACCTGAGGCGCATGCACGAGGCCGACCGTGTAATGGCACTAACCAGGCAAGCTCTGCACGCCCGCCGCAACCTGTGCGAAGATTATTGCAGCATCAGCAGCGTGCCGGTGCAGGATGTGGCCGTGTGCGCAGATATGGATGTGGCTTCGGATGCGGATATTGAAAAAGTATTGGCGCAGGCCTACTTCCTCATCTCACAGTATATGAGCCCGGATGTGAAATTCTGGTCGCTGAAAGAGCTGCTGGATGCCGGCAAAACGGTGGATGAAATCTTTAACGGGCCACAACTGGACAATGGCTTTATTGACGACGAACAGCTGGCTGCTACCGGATTGAAAACCAGTCTGCGTACCTCCGATGTAATTAATCTTTTGATGGACATCCCCGGCGTGCTGGCTGTGCGCAACTTCGTCTTTTCTCCTTTTGACCAAGAAGGCCGCCGCCTGGCGCCGGAAAGCTGGGTGTATGCGCCGCCTGCCTATCATCAGCCACGGCTATATATAGAGGCCAGTAAATTTCTGGTATTTAAAAACGGGTTGCCTTTCCTGCCCGACCAACTGGAGCTTAGTGATACGCTGCAGGTCATCAAAGGGCAAAATGCGCAGCCCAAATACCCCTTGGCCGAAAATGATTTGCCGGTGCCCATGGGCACTTACCAGCCGCTGAATGAATACTTTCCGGTGCAGTATGAATTGCCGCTGACCTACGGCGTGGGTCCCTACGGACTGCCGCCCACTGCTTCGGAGGCACGAAAAGCAGAAGCAAAGCAACTGAAAGCCTACCTGCTTTTTTTTGAACAAATGCTGGTGAATTATCTGGCCACCCTCAGCCAGTCGAAAGAACTTTTTGCGCTGGACAACACGATTACCAAAACATACTTTTCGCGAGTTTTAAACGAACCGGACATTGCCGGCCTGGAAGCGCTCTATGCCACCGTGGATGGCGCAATTTTGAATGAAGGCAGCCTCGGCGCGCTGCTGGAAAACCAGACGGAATTTCTGGAGCGCCGCAACCGGTTTTTAAACCACCTGCTGGCGCGCTTTGCCAGCCAGTTCACCGATTACACGCTGCTGCTTTACGCCTACGCCAAAAGCAAAGAGCGGGCAGACGAAACCCTGATCAAAGACAAGATTGCCTTCCTGCAGGCTTTCCCGGAAATGAGCAGCAACCGGGCGCGCTCCATAAACTACAAAGATCCCGCGCACGTGTGCAGCAGCGAAAACCTGGCCGGGCTGCAACTACGCATTGCCCGTCTTCTGGGGCTGCGCGGCCTGGATGATTTCTGGGAAATGTATGAAGAACACGATACAGATGGAAAGCTGTATGAGCGCCGCTGGCGGTTACGCGATGAAAGCGGAAAAATTGTCCTGAGCAGCAGTACCCGCTATTATGATGCAGACCTGGAAGCGGCCACAGCCAAGGCACGTATGGAGCTGGCTGAAGTAGCCCGGTATATTACCGATCCCCTGCGCTTCGATATTAAAAAAAGCAGGAAATGGGTCTTGAACCTGACCGACCCTACCGGCGAAATAATCGCTACCCGCAAAGCACATTTCAGCAAGAAAACAGATGCGGAAGCAGCGCGCGACGCGCTGGTGAAATTTGCCCGTGCCTTGCTTTTTGGTGAAAAGATTTTTGTGGTAGAGCACCTCTTGCTGCGCCCCCACAACCGCCCCGGCAGTAAGGTGGCAGCAGGCGATGCACTGCTGCCTGTGTGCATCGGCCCGGATTGCGGCTTGCTGTGCGGAAATGAAGATCCTTATTCGTTTCGCCTGACGCTGGTGATGAATGGAGAGGGCGGGCTGGCCAATGCCGGCATGGAATTCCGCCGCTTTGCAGAACAAACCATCCGCTTTGAGATTCCGGCGCACATCGGTTTAAAAATCTGCTGGGTAGGCAACGAACAGCTACTGGCTTTTGAAGATTTGTGGTGCGCCTATCTGGCTGAACTAGCCCGGCCAGAGCCGGATGCCGTGGCGCTGAGCCAGCGGCTCACCGATTTGCTGGCAATGTTCGGGGAGCTGAAAAGTGTTTACCCGCCTGCTTCTTTGCACGATTGCGCCGATGGCAATGATGAAAACAGAGTGTACCTGAATCAATCGATTGTGTAAGTCCGGCGCCTGTTGCCTCTGCCGGATTGCCGAATCGCTCTGCGCCCATGCGAAAGGCGCCAAACTCCCAAATCCCTAACTGTTATGCTTCCCGAACAACCCATCAGCTACCCAGAGTTTGTAGCGGACCAGCTTTTGACTGCCGCCAATCTCAATAATTTCTTCAACTTCCTGGATGTGCAGGAAAGAGGTACGCGCATCAACCTTATTGGTATTGGTATTGTATGCGGCCTGGAGGTAAGCGTGCAGGAAAACGGAACGGCCATCACCATTTCCAAAGGCTGCGGTATTACTTCGCAGGGCTACCTGGTGCGCTGGGACGAAAAAACGTTCCAGAATTACAAGCCTTATGACGCTGCCAAAGAGCGGCTGTATCCGCCCTTCTATGGCGGCGGGCAGCAACGCTTTCCATTGGATGAACTGAAAAGCGATGCTTCAGAAGAAGGTATTACAAAACTCTCGTCCGCTTACCTGGCAGATAAAGCAGTCTTGCTTTTTGTAGAGCTCCTGCTCAACGGCGCCAAAAACTGCGACCCCGAAAGCTGCGATGATAAAGGCAGCAGCATTACGCTTACCATTCGCCCGCTGCTGGTAAAGCAAAGCGACGCGGCCAACCTGATGAACCAGGCAGCAGGAGGTAATGGTTTCAGTCAGGCAGTGCTGAGCCTGCCGGAAATAAGCCTGCCGCGCCACCATGTGCCTGCCGGGGATGTGTTTGACAGTGGGGATGTGTTTGCCGGTTTTCAAGAGGTATTGCAGCCGGAGTTTCTGCAGGGGCTGGAGGAAAAGCTTTCGCTTACTTATCAGCGCCTGGCGCCCCTGCTGCAGGGGCAGTATGCCACCAACCCGTTTGATGGCCTTGCGAAAGCTTTTGCCTTCTTTCACAACGGCACCATCAACGTGCAGCAAATGCTTTACCTGCAGTATTACTACGATCTCTTCAGCGATGTAACAGAGGCGTATAAAGAACTGCGGATGGTGGGCACCCGCTTGCTGAGCCTTTGCTGCCCGGACGAAAATCTGTTTCCGCGGCACCTGATGCTTGGGGTAACAGGCGACGCTGCTGGGAACAGGCAAAACTTCCGCCAGTACTTTATCCAAAGCCCCGCGGTGGCCTGCCATCGCAACCTCACAGAAGAACTCAGGATGCTGTTCGAGCGCCTGGTACTGCTGCTGCAACGCTTTTCGGTACTGGGCAATGAGGAAATCAGCTTCAACCGTGTGGCCATGGTGAACAACAACATCACCAACAGGCCCATCCGCATCACCCCCAGTAAGTATGGCAATGTGCCGCTTTCGCAAAAGGCCATTCCTTTTTACTACAATGTAGCTGCCGGTGCAGACAAGCTGTACCAGCACTGGGATTTTCAGCGCAGCAGCAATGGCACAGCAACACGCATCCTTTCCTACCACGCCGGGCTGTACAATACCAGTAAAGACGAGGATGTGCTGCAGCCGCTGCAGTATGATTTGGAACCTTATAATTTCCTGCGCATCGAAGGGCATGTGGGCCGGCGCTATACCGAGGCCCTGGCCACCATCAGCCAAATCCGGGATGCCAACCGCCTGCCCTTTGATGTGATATCTCTCAGTGCCGACATCCGTACCCTGCGCGAGCAGCTGGCGGCCATCGCAGCAGGTACCAGTAAGGCAGCGCTTCGGGAAGGCGTGGAGGGAGAAATAGCAATGCAATGCCATTTTCAGGATTTGGAAGCCCTGTATGACACGCTGGCGCAGGGCCTGCTTTGCAATCTCTGCAAAGAGATGAAGTATTACTACGAAATTGCCGTGTTTACCCGCGAGGGAAACGGCGGCGCGGGCAACCTGGTGCCGGCAGTGCCGCTGCTGCGCAAATGCGACCCCGCCTACCGGTATAAGCCCAATACCATGGGCGCCCTCTTTGAAGCGTTTTACGCCAAGCTGCCCCAGCAGTACATAGAGGTAGATCAGTTTCTAAGCGGCACGGCGCTGGGCAACGCAGGCGGCAGCATCCTCAATGCCGCTTCCGACAACAGCGCCGCCCTGCTGGGCTACGCGCTGCTTTATTACATAGAAAAAGTGTCGGAAATACTAACCACCACCCTGGCCAGCTTCAACATAGCCTCTTTTGTGCACCGGTATGAAGCATTGATGCTGGTAGCCCAAAGGGTCAAGGAATTTCATCAGGCAGCCAGCATGGGTGCTGCCGGCCAGGACAATGAACTGGCGCTGGCTGTAAGTGAAGACATTATTGACCACCTGGATACGCTGCTCTATGCCTGCAAGGATGCGCAATTCACAGCCCTTTACAATGATTACAAGCTGCGCTGGATATACCTATCCATGCTGCAGAAATTTGGTTACTACGTAAAGCTGCATCCCGGTATACAGCACAAGGCCGGTGTTACGATGGGCGGCACGTTTATCATTGTGTACCATGAACGCGGCAGGGCGCGTACCAATCTTACCAATATCTTTACCCGCACCACTAATGTAGCCGGCAAACAGCAGGTGACTGAAGACCCTGTGTTGACCCGGCGCAGCTTTAAAGACGCCGTGGCAGCCAGCAAGCCAGCCGGGGCAGCAGCCACACCTACAGGCAGCGAAACGCGCAGCAGCGAACCTTCGGAAGCACAGGACGCGGAAAGATTAAGCGCGCAAAAAAGTGCCCTTGCCAAAGGAACCCTGGCAGATGATGCCATCCGCCGCATACCGGCCGCAAAGCTGAAACTTTCTTTGTCCACAAAACAGATGTCTATCATAGACAAGCTGTTCTTCAAGGATCTTATCACCCGCCATTCTTTAGACGAGCTGACGGCACAATTGCCCGATAAAATCGTGATTGCCGATTTCTACCTGCCCTACATGTGCTGCTCTGATTGCCCGCCCGTGTATTTCCTGGTGAATGAAACAAAGGAAGAACCGGAAGAAACGCCGCCTGCTATAGCGGTTGACCCGGGGCAGTTTTGCCAGCGCGACCGGAATGCTTACAACATTGTCATCAGCCCGGCAGGTGGCACAGTGAGCGGTGAAGGCGTAACGCAGGGAAGTAACGGCAACTTTGTTTTTGTGCCGGCAACAGTATCGGTCTCAGGCGATCAGGCCTTTAAAGACGTAACCCTTACCTATTCGCTTAATGGTAAACAGGCGCAGGTAACCGTGCAGGTATATCAGCAGCCATCGGCCGCCTTTACCATCCGCAACGTGGTGACGCATGTGGACCCCAATGCAAGAATTTTTACAGCAACGAACAACTTCCAGGTGCAATACCAATGGGATTTTGGCGACGGGCAGCAGGCTACCGGTAATCCTGCTACGCACCGCTATGAGCAGCCTGGTGTTTATACCGTGCAACTAACCGCTACCAACGGACCCTGCAGCGACGTCAGCCGCCAGGAAGTTGCTTTGGCGGAAACGCCGACTGGAAAATCCTGTGGCGATTTGCAGGGTATTATTGACCTGTTCAACGGGCTGGAAAGTGTAAACCCGGGCCTGTTTAAGGTCTTTGCCAGGTCTTTTGAATCCTACAAGGATATTAAAGGTTATTTCGCCAAGCTTCAGGATGTAGCCGGCGCGCCTGTTTCAGGCCAGATGGATTTCTTCACAGAAAGTCAGGTGGCGGAACTACTGGAAAAATGGTTCAGAGCGCTCAATCCGCTGGTGCAAAACAGCGATTTCCGGCAAATAGCTATGGCACTTTGGCGTGTGCTGCTGCAACTGGCTATGTACCTGATGTGCATTCAGGACGAGGACCTGGGCAAGACGAAAATAGATTTAAGCAAGCTCTTCAAGCTGCTGGAAGGCTTCATGGGCAGCTGGAAGGAGTTCGTACCGAATTTTAACCCGGAAACCAAAGCCCAGCTGGGCTTGTTGCTGGAAGATATTACTGCTGCCCGCGACCGTGTAATTGCCAATGGTGAAGCAGATAAAAAGAAAAAGTACCTGGATTTGCTGAACAGGTTTATAGAAATGTTGCAGGCTTATGCCGGATAGCAGCCTTGATTCAGGATCCTGTACGCGGATTTATAGCGTGCATTAATTCTTTCCATTTATGGCTTCCACGCACATCATCGGCAGGCAAAACATCCGGCTGCGCTATCAGGGTAGGATGGACCCGCTGGCCTTGCAGCAAATAGTGAGTCAGGTATGCCGCGAAGAATTGCCGGAGCGCCTGAGCGATCTCTTTGACCGGTATGATGATAAAGACAAGGTGCTGCGCCTGGGTAAATTAGAGGTCAACATTGTTTTGACTTCGGATGCCAATTTGCAGGAGCAGCTTTCCAAAGCCATTGTTTCCGCCGTGGCGCAGGCGTTGCAGCAGCAGCTGGAAGCACGTGTTACAGAAGCACTTTCCCTGGAAAGAAGTTTCACGCGCCTGCTTTGCTTTTACCTGGAACAGGGATACCTGCCCTGGTGGGCTTTGAGAAAAGATCCGCAGGTATTCAAACAGAAATTAAAGGAACAGCTGCAGGAAGATAATTTGAAACAACTGGTCCGCGAAGTCTTGCCGGTGCTGCATCAGTACGATGCCCGTTGCCGGCTGTTGGCATTACTGGATGATGCCTCTTTTGAAAGATTTATAGCTGCAAGCGGTTTTTGGCCGGAACAGGAATGGCAAGCCTGGAAAGCATTGAAAGAAATGCTGGGCCGGCAGGTGCCGCAGGCTGCATTTGAAAGTTTTTTCCGGCAGGCCGTGCTGGAAGCAAGCACGCCCGGTGCATCGCGCACCGGAAAGCTGGCAGCATTACTGGTTCAGAAATTCAAACAACTGCAGGGCCACATCACGGTCCGGCACCTGGATGCTATACAAAACACCTCCATCCGCAATGCCCTAAGGGCGGCTTTAAGCGGGGAAAAACCAAGCGCAGAAATTCCGCAGACGCTTCCCTCAGAAACGCCGTCTCCAAACGAAAGCATTCACATCCGCAATGCCGGACTGATTCTCCTGGCGCCTTTCCTGCCTGCGTTCTTTGCACGGCTGGGCTTGCTGGAAGCAGGGCTGCTTCAGGACGGAAGCCATGGCATTTCGCTGCTGCGCTATCTGGTTTTCGGGGCCGGGGATTTTGATGAAATGGAGGTGCCGCTGGAAAAGGTATTATGCGGCCTGGCTTTAAGTGAAAGCCTTGAAAAGGGCAGGCAGCTCAGTGCTTTTGAAAAGCAGGAGGCAGATAGCCTGCTGGCATCTGTAATTACACACTGGGAAGTCTTGAAAAACACTTCACCGAACGGGTTGCGCTACAACTTTCTTCAGCGGGAAGGCCGCCTGGCTTTTAAAGAAAACCTCTGGGAAGTGGCGGTGCAAAAGCAGTCGCACGACATTTTGTTGGATTACCTGCCCTGGAGCATCAGCATGATAAAGCTGCCGTGGATGCCACAGTTGCTGGCCGTGAAATGGAATTCATAGATAGAACAGCGAAACCCTTCCTGTAGCGAAACCCAGCGCTTTTACACGAAAACCTGACCGGTCTTGACCACCGAAAAAACATATCAGCCCACTACCGTCCGGCAAGAGGCTACGGGCGGTGCCTTTTTCCGCAAAGCGGAGGAACCAGGCTTTTTAAGCCGGCAGGAAGCTGCCCCTTACTTCAACACCGGGCACATACAGCCCAAGCTTTCTGTTTCACAACCAGATGACCCGCAGGAAAAAGAAGCAGATGCCATGGCCGACCGGGTGATGCGCCTGGAAGCGGACGATAAGGTCATGCTTTCCTGAAAAAAATGGTTACGCCGGTTATTTTATTTTTAAATCCCGTTTTTATGCCGCAGAAAATAGTACGCCGCACCAATAAAGCCAGTGGCAATACGGCACCTGCCGGAGCTGCTTTTTTTGGCGGCGGCAGCAGGGAAACTTCTTTTTTTAAGCCGGCGACTTTTTCAAACGCGCCAGACATCAGCCGTAAATGCGATCATTGCGAGCAGGAGGAAAAACAGTTGCAACGCAAAGAAACCGGCAGCACACCGGCGCTGACTACGACGGCACTGGCCAACCCGGGCGGCGGTATGCCGTTGCCTGCGGCTACCCGGCAGTTTTTCAGCCGGGCCATGGGTTATGATTTTAGCGGGGTAAGCATCCATACAGGTGCGGCAGCAGACAAAGCGGCAAAAGCCATTCAGGCAAAAGCCTATACTGCCGGCAACCGGATCGTGTTTGCCGAAGGGGAATACCAGGCCGGCACAGAAGAAGGCAGGCGCTTGCTGGCCCATGAGCTGACCCATGTAGTGCAGCAGGACGCTCAGCATCTGAACCGCAAAGAAGCGCCGCCGGATGATCTGGAACCGGAGGGCCCGGTGTCCCTGTTCAGTGAAGGCATTGGCAGTAAAACAGAAGATAAGGAAGCAAAGGGCGGCTGCGAAGGCGTCAATATTCAGGGAACCACACGCGCGAATTACCGGAACCGGTGGACCGCTACTGCTACCATGGAACGGGCAGAAGGCTGCACCGGTTGCCGTGGCGCACAATGCGTTACTGTGACCGGTACGGTGAATTCTGTATTCACAGCCAATCCACGCGTTACCTTGCCACGGGTGCCGGGCGGCCTCAGCCGTTGTGAGCAGGATGCGGTACGCGCTGCCATTCAGACTACCCTGGCCGCGCACGAACAGGACCATGTGGATGCGTTTAACACCTATGTAGGCACCGAAAGCACAGACTATACTTATACGGGTTGCCGGTCCGGGCTGCGGCGCTACCAGCAATCCATCCACGACGATATTGAGGTGCCGCGCCGCGAAGCGGCCAATGCGCAAAGTGCCGCCCTCGATCCTTTCAATGCAGAAATACCCTGCGATTGTGAATAAACCTTCCCAGAGCCATGCAGCTTCCCTACCAGATTTTTGATGATTTTAAAAGCATTATCCGTACGCGCCTCCGGCTGCTTGCCGGCGATGCAACTCTTGCAAAAGAGGAAGGAAAAGCAGGAAACACCTTGGCAGCACATCCGTTACTGGCAACTCTTTCGGAAGCAGAGCTGCACATCCTGCTGCTGGCCCTGCTGCCACAGGTAGCGCCAGATTTTTTAAACAACGCCATTCTGGAAGCTTTCCCGGGTGGTGGCGACCTGCCCCTGTTAGGCGGGGTGAAGGGCGAAAGCCACCGCGGCTTGTTGCCTACCGGAGAAACCGCCCTGGCCATTTTTGCCGGTGAAAACCTGGAAGACCGGCTGCTCCTGCAGCAATTACTGCAACCCGACGAGCGGTTGGCGCGCGAAGGACTGCTTTTTCTGGAAACGGTAAGAGAAGGTGAGCCGCCCATGAGTGGCCGGCTTATTATTCCCCAGCACATGGCTGATTTTCTTTTGCTCGGCAGAGAATCGGCACCGCGCTTCAGCCCCGGATTCCCGGCCAAGCAGGTAACCACTGCCATGAACTGGGAAGATGCCGTGCTGGCCCCTGCCACCCGCGCGCAGATTGCCGACATGGGCGCCTGGCTGGAGCACCAGCATAAAATAGCAGCAGATGAAAACCTGGCGCGTAAAGTAAAACCCGGCTACCGTGTGCTGTTCTATGGTCCGCCGGGAACCGGCAAAACGCTGACTGCCGCGCTCCTGGGTAAGCAATATCAAAAAGAGGTGTACCGCATAGATCTTTCTCAGATTGTAAGCAAATACATTGGCGAGACGGAAAAGAACCTGGAAGCTGTATTTCGCCGCGCGGAGCGCAAAGACTGGATTTTATTTTTTGATGAGGCCGATGCGCTTTTCGGGAAAAGAACCAATGTGCAAAGCGCGCACGACAAATACGCCAATCAGGAAGTAAGCTACCTGCTGCAGCGGGTTGAAGATTATACCGGTCTTTTAATTCTTGCTTCTAATTTTAAAAATAACCTGGACGATGCTTTTGTACGGCGCTTTCATGCCATTGTGCACTTTCCACCGCCGAATGTGCAGGAGCGACTCCTGCTCTGGCAAAAAAGCCTGCCGGCTTCCCTGCCGCTGGATGCAGCCGTGGATATTTCTGAATTGGCAGACCGCTATGAACTGACCGGCGCCGGCATCCTGAATGCCGTGCACTATGCGGTGTTGCAGGCTTACGAACAAAAAGCAACCGGCTTGTCGCAGCCGGCGCTGATGGCCGGCATCCGCAAAGAATTTTTAAAGGAAGAAAGGGTGGTGTGAATGCTCTTTAGAACCCTTACAAAATCACACGTTATCTATCTGCAATAAGCCATGGCGCAGGGCGTAAAACACCAGTCCCAACTTGGTTTTCACGTTTAGCTTTTCAAAGAGTGCTTCCCGGTAGCCGTCTATGGTGCGCACCGATACCCCCATCCGGTCGGCAATAAGTTTGTAGCTCAACTCTTCCTTGTCGCATACCAGCATCAGGAATTCCAGTTCGCGGGCCGTCAGCCTGGGGGCACTCGGGTTGCTTTCATTTTTGAGGGACTGGTACAGTGCACGGTGTTCCAGCTCGCTGTGGTAATAACCTGTTTCCGTAATGTCGTTAATGGCATCGTGCAGCTCTTCTGTGTTGCAATACTTGGGCAGGTAGCCGCGTGCGCCCAGGCGCACCAGGTCCAGCACGGTGGTTTCATCTTCGTTCATACTCAGCACCAGCACCGGAATACCGGTGCTTTTTTCATTTAAGACCTGCAGTGCTTCTTTGCCGCCCATGACCGGCATTTGCAGGTCCATGATAATAAGGTGTGGCGGCGGTTCCAGTTCCGGCAGCGCATCCAGCAATTCTTTTCCATGCCCGTAAGTAGCTACTACCCGGAAGTCCGGATTTTGCTCTATCAGCCCCTGTATGCCCTGGCGGATAAGGGCATGGTCGTCTACTAAAACAATGGAAACCATGTTCAAAATAAAGGGAAGATTTTATAAATAAAAACCGGACTTTTCCGCAGTCAACCGAAGGCCGCTGCCGGTGCGGTCTGTAGCTGCTGTTTCCAGCCGGATGGTACAACCCTGTCCGGGCTGGCTTATTACGGTGCACTGCAAGCCTGCCAGGCCGGCCCTTTGCTGCATGTTGCGCAGTCCGGCCCCTTTGCTTTCCTGCAGCAGCAGGTCTGCATCAAAACCTTTCCCGTCATCTGTAAGCTGCAGGCAAAAATCCGGATGCTCGCTCAGGGAAATCGTAAGCGTGGTAGCGCCGGCATGTTTCAGCGCATTGTTTACCCCTTCCTGAAAAAGACGGAAAGCCATGAGGCGCTGATCGGGTGTCAGGTCGGGTTCTGCTACCGTTTCATCCACAAAGCTAACCTGTACCACTCCGTTTTGCGACAGGCGCTTTACTTCCTGCGTTATCATGGCGCAAAGGCCCTGCCGGGCCAGCACATCGGCACTAAGAGCATGGCTCAGCTGGCGCACCTCTTTCATGGCGTCCACCAGGTTTTGGTTGGCCTGTTGCAGGATTTCCGGTTTAAAATTGCGCCGTTGGGCCTCCAGTTGCAGGTGCACCAGCGTCAGGCGCTGCCCGATGTTGTCGTGCAGTTCGCCACTTAAGTTGGCCAGCATTTGCTCCTGCACTTCGCGGGCCACGGTACGCAGTTCCTGCTCATAGCCGGCCTGTGCTTCTGCCAGGTTTAACTGTTGCCGCAGGCGGGTGCGGTGGGCGGTATAGATGATGATGGCCATGCCACCGATTAAGACAATAGCAAAGAGAATAGAAAAAAAGATGGCCAGGATAATATCGGTCTGGTTCATAAGGGGCGGGGCTGCAGGCTGGTGGCTGCCTTTTTACGCAGCAGTACAAAAGAGATAATAAAGCAAAGCATACGGGCATTGATGGCGTAAATTAGTATATTTTGTATTTTTCTTGCAAAGTCATAGTTTAAAGCCATTGACAAATAGCGAAAGGCCAGCACCTCAAAGGAAACGCCATAAAAAATGAGCATGCCGAAGAAGGCAAACAGGTAAGCGGGCAGTTGGTCTGAAAGCTGATAAGTCTCCAGGTTTTGCTTAAGGATCCAGAGAATCAGGGCGGTGATGAACACAGCACCTGCCAGATAAAAATAGTTGGGCTGATAAAACAGGCCATTGCGCAAAACTGATGCCAGCCAAATCAGGATAAGTATTGCAACCCCAGCATTTGCCACCTTCCGCTGATGATGGTGCAGCAGGCTGCGCAAGGCCAGGACCAGAAGGCAAACCTCGCACAACATATACACTGTAAAAATGGGAATGTTGTGCGGTCCTCTACCCAAGGTAATGATGCCTTTGACGCATGCCAGGCCCAGCGCCTCTGAAAAGAAGCCGAGCAGGGACTGTACAGCCAGAAAGTGGAAAAACAGATTCTGCCGCCTCCAACGCCAAAGTCCGACAAGCGCCCCCGCCATGCAAGGAAGCAGAATTAGAAATATTTTGGGCATGACAGCAAAAAGTTAGCGTTATACGGCTATTCCAGCACCATCTCTGGCAGCCGCATGGGCATGTGATATTCCCTGCAACTGGTTGGGCAGGCGCCAGCCATGTCTGCTGCCTGATTATGAAATACCAAATCACCGTCGCGTGGGCCCAGGCAATTACGCCCCTGCGCATCGCGCATGTAAAAAGCAATGCTATGCGGCCAGGTTACCAGCGCGTCTTCGGGTGCGCAGGGCTGCCGTGCTATACTTTGCAGCACCATCTGTGCGCCCGGCACCCCTTCCAGGTTGTTTTGCTGGCACAGGCGCAGCAGCTCGCGCATCCAGGGCAGCACAATAGACTGGGTGTTGCGGCCCAGCACCAGCGCTGCGGCCGGCTCTAAAACTGGATCAGGCGTATAAAGTACCCGCCCGAAGTATTCGGGATCGTAATCTCCCTGCAGGCTACTCCTGCCGGCAATGCCATTTAGAATATCGTATCGGTATTGCGGGTCAGGCTCAATGCTGTAAAGCGACCGGCCATGCAGGTCCTGCTGGTGCAGGTTGGTCATAGTGGCCAGCTGCAGGCATACATACCATTGTCCGGTGGCAGGCAGCAGCCGGTGGATAAAGCAGCAGGCCACTTCTGCTTCATCTAAACCTTCCCTTTCTATATACGAGTTTACTTTTTGCTGCAGGGCATCAAAAGTTACCACCAGCTGATTGCCAATGGGGCGCTCGTTGGCAAGGGTATAATGTAGCTGAAAGCTATTGATAGCGGCGTCGAGTTCCTGCGGTGTTAAAGAGCCATCCGCTTCTGTAATTAAATTGTTGGATTGATTGCTGCTCATATAGAGTAATGTATGCCGGGTATTACAATGCAAATAATTATCTTGGAGGTGCGTAAAGCCGCCCAAAAATAGCAAGTTTCGTTCTAAGCCTACGACACCGGGTTCTATTTAAAAAGGCGACAAATACCCCTTTGCGCCCCCGTATTTTTCCCCTTGTACCACCAGGCTGCGCCTGCCAACTTTGCAGCTACAACAGGATGAGAAAAACCTATAAACCCTTTCTTTCATTTTTGTCTTCCTGTTGTTTCAAATTGCCCTGCAATCCTGTTTAAGGCCAAGGCAAAACAATTAAGAAATTAAGCGGCAGGCTTAGCTATTTCCATGCTGCGTCCGTTGGTTTATTATCTCTGTAATAACCTTTCTTATTTTGATGGCTGGAAATTAGTATTTTAAATCCGCTTGGATGCGGCTGGCATTTTTTACCGGCAGCAAATACCTATAAGTAGGTATTTGCAGGCAGACGGTCAGGGTTTTCTTTTGTCCTGACTGCCGGGATGATACATGAAAATTCTAAATAAAGAAAGCATGAAAGGAATTGGTTTTATCGTTGTGATGGTGCTTTTTGCCCTGTATGTGGGCGTCAGCGGCTGCCACAAAGATTTGAGCAATTCCCTGCCAGGCAGCAACAAACAGGAAAGCAGAAGCACTGAAGACGCCACCGGCAAAAACGCGAAGATTACTTTCTGGAATAATCAAAATTCCATTGGGGCTGTTACGGTATTAGTGGATGGCACCTACAGCGGTACCATTTCGTACAGCAAAGAAGCCAAGGCATGCGATGAAAGCGGCTGTGCCACATTTTCGCTGGCTTATGGCCGGCATACTTTTACAGCCACGGCTACTACCGGTGAAACCTGGAAGGGCAGCTTTTGGCTCAGCAAACGCTGCACCTTATATCAGCTTTATTAGCTGGATTTTTATTGGTACTCAAATGCGGGCTTATCTGAAACGGAAGTGTTTAGCAAAGTTCAAAAGCCACAGCAAACCTTACCAGTCCGGCAAAAGAATCAATTCCCAGCTTGCGCGTAATGTTTTTCCGGTGGGTATCAATGGTATGCTTGGAAAGAAATAATTGCGCAGCGATGGCCGCTGATGATTTTCCCTCGCACAGCAGGCCAATGATTTCCTTTTCCCTTTTGCTAAGCGCCGCAAATGCGCGGTAGTGCTGTGCGATGTATCCCTGATCCGAAAGGGCGCGGCTTACTTTTTGCACCATGTTTCCCATGCCTTTTACCGGGATGGAAATCATTAAAAGCTGCGAAATGCCGGGCGCTGCCGGGTGTGCCAGCATTTTACAGGTGGTGTAATACCATTGCAGGTCGCGGGTGTGGGCTGTTTTTACCCGCTGAAAAAAGTTGTAGGGTAGCGGGTGCCCGGCCTGTTGGCAATACTGCTGTACACCGGGCATAATGGCGTTGGTTTCTTCCCGCACAAAAAAGCGATCGTAATAGGTATCGCCCATCGCCTGTATTTCCCCAATGGGAAAGCCCAGTTCGTGGCAGCCCCATTCGTTCATATAGGCAATGGCGGCAGGCTCATGCGTGCTCAGGGCATGTACCATAACAGAGCCCGGCATCAGATCGCCGATATCCTGAATACTAAACTGCCGGCGGGATAAGCCATGTTCCAGCAATAATAGCTGAGGACTTATTTGTTCGGCCAGCTCATCCACAGTAAAATACTTCATAAGGGCAGTCAGGAGCAGAAATAAACAGGTACCAGGGAAAAGGTGCTTTAAGAGGCACCCTTAGCAGTATTTGCCGATTTTATCAGGCTTCCGCAGGCTTATTAATTAATTTAAAGCCTATGCCATGAATGGTTTGCAGCTCCACACCGGGCACATCGCGCAGGTATTTGCGCAGCTTGGTGATAAATACATCCATGCTGCGGCCCAGGAAATAATCGTCCTTTCCCCAGACGCTCATCAAGATATCTTCCCGCTTCAATACCTGATTGGCATTGGCAGCCAGGTAGCGCAGCAGGTCTGCCTCGCGCTGGGTAAGCTGCTGGTCACCACTGGGGCCGCTCAATAGCAAATCGCGGTAATTAAAGCTGATGTTGCCAATGGGCAGCTCGTTGGGCACCGGATCTTCGATGATTCTGGTGCGTTTCAGAAACACTTCTATGCGCAGCAAAAGCTCCTGCATGTTGAAGGGCTTGACGATATAGTCGTCGGCGCCGCTTTTAAAGCCGGCAATCTTGTCCTCGTCCATGCCTTTGGCTGTAACCATCAGGATGGGCACCTTTTCATTTTTCTTGCGGATTTGCGTTGCAACCCAGGTACCGTCGCGCTTCGGCAGGTTTACGTCCAGGATGCAGAGGTCGTAGTTTTTCTTCATGTAGAGCTGCCAGCCCGTTTCGCCGTCCGGGGCATGATCTACGATATAGCCATTTTCCTCGAGGTTGTCTTTTACCACGAAAGCCAGGCTGGGCTCATCTTCCACTAACAGGATGTTTGCTTTGTTTTCGCTCATAGTGCCGATGGGTTTTTAGCGGGAACGTTAGGGTAAATATACTGCCTTTCCCCGTTTCTGAGGTGCAGCGTATCTGCCCGCCGTGCCCTTTTGCTATGAGCTGTACATAATTCAGGCCAAGACCAAATCCTTTGTAATTGTGGAGGTTACCGGTGGGTACCCGGTAAAATTTTTGAAACAGTAAGCGCTGGTGTTCTTTGGGAATGCCAATGCCATTATCGCTTACCGAAAGCAGGATGGCATTGCGGTTGGCCGTAAGCCGGACTGCTATCTCGGGCTGCTGCTCGCAATAGCGCGCGGCATTGTCCAGCAGGTTCAGTACGGCAGTTTTCAGGTGGCGGCCGTCTCCGTTAAAATATACCGGAGTTTCCGGCAGGTATAGGTGTACCTCCGGCACGCAGCTTTTATCCTGCCAGTTGTCCAGAAAAGTATGGCGCGCTTCTTCCAGCAGCTCCTGCCACACCAGCACTTGTTTTTCCAGCTTCAGGCCCCGTTCATGCTGCCCGGCTTCCAAAAGGCGTTCTACATGGCTGGCCAGCTGCGTGCTTTCATTGCTGATGATGGTGGCATAACTCAGCAGGCGTTGGGGCTGGCTCACAATATTGGGATTCTTCAGCACATCGGCACTGAGCTGTATGGCCGAAAGCGGCGTTTTAAACTCATGCGTCATATTGCTGACAAAATTTTTCTGCACCTCGCTGAGTTGTTTCTGGCGAAAAAGTATAAAAAGCAGGTAGCCCAGAAATGCCAGTACCGCCAGCAGCAGCACGCTGCTTAATATCCAGGGCCACAGCTGGGTCAGCAGCAGTTGCTGCCGCTGTGGAAAATAAACAGCAAAATAATAAGTGCCTCTGCCGGGTAAGGCGGGTGGCAGCGATTGCAGGTTAGCCCCGTTGTTTCCCGGTCCTGCTACAAAACCCTGGTAGCTGGGCTGTCCGCTGTTGCAGTCATATTGCTGGAACGCAAAGCTGGTATTGAGCTGCCGTTGGGAAAGGTGGGTGCTGAGGTAGTGCTGCAGCGTGGCTTTATCTACCGGTACGCCGGTTTCTGCCACAAAATAAGCCGGGCTTACCTGTTCTACCAGGTGGTAATCAGAGGGCATGTTGCCCTGGGCTACCATCACTTCGCGGGCAGTAGCCTGCAGGGCTGCAAGGGCATTCAGCTCAAAAGCCTGTTCATCCAGAGCATAAGCCCGCCGCACCCAGAAAATCTGGGTGGCTATGGTGCCGGCGGCAGCCAGCACGGCCAGTACAATAAAGAGGCGTATGGTAGCTGATTTCAAAAGAAAACACTTGAGCCGCAAAAATAACCGGCACCATGCGCGGCAGGTGTTAGTGCGCTGTTAGCAGCGCGCGGCAGTTCGTTTTGCGCCCGTTAAAACAAGCTGTGGCGGTCGGTCAGGTTATAAATCTGCTGGATGTTTTTAAGAATGTTGGGGAAGTCAATTTCCAGGTCTTTAATCAGGCCGTTGCGCACATCAAATACCCAGCCGTGCACAATAGGAAAGCCATCGTTTACATAGCGCTCCTGCACCGCAGCGGTTTTAATAATGTTCACGCATTGCTCCTGCACGTTCAGTTCCACCAGCCGGTCATAGCGTTGTTGCTCATCCTTAATGGCGTTCAGCTCATCGGCATGAATGCGGTATACATCGCGGATGTTGCGCAGCCAGGGGTTTAAAAGGCCCAGGTCTTCGGGCAGCATGGCAGCCTTTACGCCCCCGCACTCGTAATGCCCGCATACAATGATGCGGCGCACTTTCAGCGCCCGGACGGCATATTCTATCACCGCCATGGCATTCAGGTCTGTATTACAAACCAGGTTGGCCACATTGCGGTGCACAAAAACTTCACCCGGTTCCAGCCCCATCATATCTTCTGCAGACACCCGGCTGTCGCTGCAGCCAATGTAGAGGTAATCCGGGTTTTGATTGGCTGCGAGTTTTAAAAAATAGTGTGGGTCGCTTGCTGCTTTACGCGCCGCCCAGTCGGCATTATTTTGGAAGATTTGTTTATAGGAAGGCATGGCGACAAAAGTAGGCGTTTCCTACTTTTTGGCATACCTGCGCGCCCTGCCGTCCTCTTTGGCTTTTACTAAAAAAGAAGGAAAGACTTATTTAACTATAGCCCTGCCCGTTTATGCCTGCGTACCTGATTCTGCTTTTCACACTCCTGTTGGCCGCCTGGAGCCTTTGGCTGGCGGCACGTACTGCCAGCTGGCCTGGCCGGTTGCTGGCGTTCAGCATGGCCCTGTTTATTTACCTCTATGGCGGCTGGGTGTTTGGAAGCATTTACCTGCGCTCTGTATTTGCTGTAGCTTTTTTATTGCTGCTGCTTTTCCGGCGCTGGCACAAGGTTGGGCCGCAGCCGCTTTGCCGGGCAAAGGTGACGGGCCATCTGGCTGGTTTCGTTTTCTTTGGACTGCTTTCGCTGCTTTATTTCACCGGCTTTCCCTTTGCACGGCAGCGGCCTTCGGTGTCGCTGCATTTCCCGTTCCGGCACGGAAAATACCTGGTATTTCAGGGCGGTCGGGGCCTGCCGGCTAATGCCTTTCATGTGGCTGCCCGGGGCGCTGTTTATGCTATAGATTTAGTAAAGCTGAACCGTTTTGGCAACCGTGCCAATGCTGTTTTCTCTAAAAACCTGTCTGACTATGAAACCTTTGGCGACACGGTGTACGCGCCCTGCCATGGCATCATCCAAAGAGCAGAGGATCGCAACCCGGACAACATTCCGCCCCAACGCATACGCGGTCCGCACAACCTGAATGCCGTCCTGATCGAAAATGAACATTGCTTTGTTTTCTTGGGGCACTTTAAACAGGGCAGCGTGCTGGTGCAGGAAGGAGCAACCGTGAAAGCCGGGCAGCCGCTGGCCCTGGCCGGTAATTCGGGCATGAGCCTGGAACCACACCTGCACTTGCAGGCACATGCGAAAACCAATGCTGACCGGCCCTGGTACCGGCAACCGCCGCTTTTTATTTTGTTTGATGGCAAGGCTTATTTATTGAATGAGGTGATTGATGCAGGGCCGTGATGCTACTCGGGGATTTGAAGATTTGGAGATGAAGGGTTTCGGAACACGGCATTGAAATTTAGACACTGGAATTTCTGACTTAGCACATATCAACCTCATGGCAAGTACCCGTCAATCCGCAGGCATCCTGCTCTACCGCCGGATAAAGCCCGGCCGGCCGGAGGTGCTTTTGGTGCACCCCGGCGGGCCATTTCATCAGCACAAAGATGCGGGCGCCTGGTCTGTACCAAAAGGTGAGTTCCGTGCAGATGAAACCCCTTTACAGGCTGCTATCCGGGAGTTTGAAGAAGAATTGGGCAGCCCGGTGCCGGCTTCCGGCTTTGTGCCCCTGCGGCCCGTAAAGCAAAAAGGCGGGAAAACGGTTTACGCCTGGGCCGCAGCAGGCGACTTTGATTGCACGCAGATAAAAAGCAATATCTGCCGTATAGAATATCCCTACAAATCCGGCAGGTGGCTTGCCATTCCGGAAGTGGACCGGGCGGAATGGTTTGAGCTAAGCGTAGCCATGGAAAAAATAAATGCCGCCCAGGCGGCTTTTTTAGAAGAGCTGGCAGATTTACTGCAGGGCGGCTGAGTTCCCGGCTTTTGAGGAACGAACTTTTATGGACTACTGATGTAATCAAATAATCATTTCAGATGGACTTTCAGGAAATGTTTCAATTGGAACTGCCGGTAGGCGAGCTGGTGCTGCGGGGCACTATCCTTTATCTGGGCATCTTGTTTTTGATGCGCATCATGCCGCGCCGCACCGGCGGCGAACTGGAAGTGATGGATCTGGTTTTTATCCTGCTCATTACCGAAGCTGCTTCTCATGCGCTGGGCGATTTCACTTCGCTTACGGATGGCTTTATTGAAATCGGCACGCTGATGTTTTGGAGTTATCTGCTGAATGTGCTGAGCTATTACTTCCCGGCTATTAAAAAACTCACCACCCAGCCACCTGTGCAGGTCATTAAGGATGGTAAGCTGTTGCGGCGAAACATGCGTCGTGAATACCTGACGCTTGATGAGCTAATTGCGCACCTGCGCGGGGAAGGCATTGAGGAAATACAAAAAGTAAAAAAAGCCTGTGTGGAAAGCGATGGTACACTGAGTGTGGTGCAGTATGAGGAGCAATGAGTTGGATAGTCGGATAATTGAGTAGTTCCATTACCAGTCAGCCAATCAACTTTTCTACGTAAGCCGCCACATAATGCGGCATTTCTTTCCGTTTGTATTGCACAACGAAACGCGGATGCGGCACTTCTGAAATTTCCTCAAACAGGCCCAGTTCCTCATTGAGGCGTTTTAAAAACTCCAGGTTTTTCTTGCCCATGCAAATACAGCGTTTTCTATCCAGGCCCAGGGCCATTTGCTGTTGCAAACTTTCAATGATAAAAGGCCGCACGGCAGCGTACAGGGCTTTATCGTCGTAATAATTATAATTGACCCAGCCTTTGTTTTTCTGCTGCACAAAGCCCAGCGGGCAAACAGAGTTGATGTAATAGCGGCTGTAAAACGCCTGCGGGCCGCCCATGGCGTTCACTACTTCGTACACGAATTCCGAGGAAGGTTCGTGCGATTTTTGTCCCAGCGGGTCTATGCCGCATTCCTTTTCCAGCCTTTTAAAATCGGTAAACGGCACGCCGGTAAGCGCCGCGCCATGCCGGCCGGGATTGATGCCCAGGATAGCGATGCGCGGGTTTTCATCGTTGTAGAATTTGTCGTAAAAAGCATCGGCGCAGCGCAGCGCAATGCTCTTCTCCGCAAAAGGATTCATCATAGCAATGCCTTCTGGAAGCGGTATTTCCGGTAATTGTGCAAGCCAGCGGTTAAAGGATTTTACGCGGGTGGAGAAAGACATGGTTTTAAGGTAAGACTGTTCAGCGATACGTAGAGACAGGGCATGCCCTGTCTCTACCGATGTTGCGTAAGAATTGATTTTGGTGTTATTAGACGCACATTAAAACGCTCTGTTGATGCCAATCACATACCTGAATGCGCCGTACTGCGGGTCGGAATAGCTGGGGCGGTTCAGCAGGAAAGGAAAATCCACGCGCAGGGTGAGTGGTTTTGCCTTGCTGAAATGCCACCATTTCTTTACGGTAAATGCCATGCCCAGGCCGGCATCCACGCGTACATCGCTCCACATCGTGGTGGGTGAAATGGTGTGAAAATCGGGCAGTTCGTAACGGCTTAGTTCCATGAGGCCGGCATCGGCAAACAGGTAGGCGTCTATCTTCAGCCAGTTGCGGGTGAACCTGGGTTTCAGGTTAATGTATTCATCAAAATCAATTTCCGCGTTGATGGCGGCGCCGCTGCGGCCTTTGTAGCTTAATAAGATTTCTCCATTGCGTTCGTCGGCCATGAAATAACCAGAATAGCCGCGCAGGTTCAAACCGCCGCCTAAACCACCCTGAGCAAGATGCGTAGGTTCATATCGGTTGATGCCTTCCCAGCTTTCCGGCGCAAAGCCAATGCTGCGGGTGTATTTGTTTTCCATCATTTCTTCCGGATTGGCGCCGGCGGCAAACAGCAGGCTTTCATAGGGCAGGCGTGTGCCGGTGCCGTAGCGGCCAAAGAGGCGGGTGCGGATTTCCAGCTTGTCCAGGCGGCGGTAATTAAACCATTCCAGTTGCCCGTAGGCATAATCAAAAGCCTCCGGACCGTTGCCGGCAAGGAACGGCGCGCGCAAAGAAGTGGTAAGGCTGCCGCTGTTGCCAAAGCGGTTATAGCTGTGCTGCCATACCAGGTTCAGGGAAGCATTTCTGCGGTTGCTGAAAGAGCTCCATTCCTGTGGGTAAATCAGGTAGCCGGTTTGCAAAGCATCCGGGCGCCACAGCGTCTGATAATAAAGCTGCACCGTGTTGTTGTCATCTGCTTTCAGGTTCAGCCCCGCCTGATGGCGCCACAACCCGTCCAGGAAGCGGCTGCCCAGCGACAGCTCCAGCTTGGGAAAACGCAGGAGCAGGGGCGTGTTGAAATTCACGGAATAATTTACCGGGTAGTAGCGCTGGTAATAATCCTCGCTTTCATAGCTCAGGAAGCGGTCGTACTGCAGGGCGTGCGTGTTCCACCAGGCAGTGGCATCCAGGCGGCCAACGGTAAAGAGGTAATCGCCTTCCAGGTGCAGTCCGGCTTTGATGCCGTCAATGGGATTCCACCAAAGGTCCGGGCGCCAGAAAAGGCGGTATTTGCGGCGGTTAAAAGTAGTGGCGGCGCCATCATCCGGCGTCACGCGCAGGCCGGCCATCCAGCCCATAAAACCGGCATAGCGTACGTTGTCCGGCAGGTAGCGGTCAGCCAGGCGAAAGCTCGTGTCCAGCTGCACTTTGCGGATGCCGTTGGGTACTTTAATAGTGGCGGTATAGCACGGATTGATTTTGCTCCAGCCGTACCATTTGGGCAATTCTGTTCCGTTTTGTGCTTTGCTGAACCAGGTGTTGGGAATGTAGTAGCTCTGTTGCTTGCCTTTTTTATCCGTAACCGTAAACTCAATGGGCATTTGCATCAGGCCTTTTCTTTTCAGGCCAATTTCCCAGTTGCCGCCCTTTTTCTTCTTAATGGATGTGATTTTATAGTCAATGGTCTTGGTGGTTTCCAGCCATTGGTCAAAGAACCAGGTAAGGTCTGCGTTGGTAAACTGAATGATGCTGGCGCGGAAATCTTCAAAGTAGGGATGCGCGAATTTCCATTGCTCAAAGTAATGCTGCATGGCAGCTTTAAACAGGGAATCGCCCAGCACGTATTGCAGGTTGTAAAGCATGGAGCCCGTCTTGTAATACACCTGCCGGTAGCCATTTTCGTGGCCCAGGGCATCATGAAAATCGTTGGCATGCGTGTTCAGCGGCAATTCGTTTTTATTCAGCGCATCGTAGGTATAAACGTTATAGACATTGCGGTCCAGGGCAGAAATGCTGTCTGCTATTTTGCTGCGCCATTTGCTTTTAAAGCGGGGCTTGCTCCATTCACCTTCCAGTGCTTTCAGGCCCATGCCGGTGAGGTATTGGGTAAAGCCTTCATCCATGCCGGCGCGGTAGGTTTCGTTGCTGCCCACCATGCCGTAAAACCAGTTGTGCCCAATCTCGTGCACCAGCAATCCGCGGTAAGAAGGGTCGCCGCCGCCGTCCAGCGTAATCATGGGGTATTCCATGCCGTCGTTGGCATCGGCCGCCACCATTTTCGGATAGCCGTACATGCCTATTTCCTCGCTAAACAATTTGATGATGCGCGCGGTGTAGGTAGCGCTGTTTTGCCAGCGGGCGGCATGCGGTTCCTGGGCAATGCCCACGCACTCCACACCATTCCAGTAAGCCGTGGACAGGCGGTAAGAAGGGTCGGCGGTAAAAGCAAAGTCGTGTACGTTTTCGCCTTTGAAATGCCAGACTTTTCGCTCGCCGGGTACATAGGGAACGATGGTGGAAGGCGCTTCGTTCCAGGGTTTTTTCGCGAAGTTTTTAAGGTCCAGCTTTTCGCGCAGCGCGGGCGGCAATACTTCATCGCGGTTTTGAATGGCGCCGGTGGCTTCCACGATATAATTGCTGGGGAAATCCAGCTTTACGTCATACACGCCAAACTCGCCGTAAAACTCTTTGTTCAGGTGCTGATAGGTGTCCCAGCCCATCTTGCGGTCGTACACGCAAACCTTCGGGAACCACTGCACGCCATTGTAATGCGGGAAGCCCCAGGCATCGTACAGCTGCATGCGCCGGCGGGTGCTGCCATTGTCCCACCAGGTTTTAAAATCCATCGTAAAGGTAACAGAAGCGCCGGGCGGTAAAGGCTGGTTGAGGTTTACTTTCAGAATGGTGTTGTCCAGCTCGGAAGTTGCCGCTGCGCCGTCCACTTTAATATTGGAAACGATGGTGCCTTCCCCTTTTGCCTCATGCTTCCCCAGGCGCGGCTGTATGCCTTTTTCCTGCTGCAGGTTGTAGAGATAGCTGCCTTTTACAAAGGCATTTTGATAGAGGTGAAAGAACACGTAATGCAGCGTATCAGGACTGTTGTTCCAGTATTCCAGCTTTTGGTTAGCGTCTATGCGGTTGTCTTTTTCATCAATGCGGGCATTGATGGTGCAGTAGATATCCTGCTGCCAGTAGTTGGCATCGGGCATCCGGTTTTTCCAGTAGTAAGGGTTTTTGGAAGAGCGGTATTCGCTTGCATCCTGGGCATGAAGGGCCACGCTGCCAAGGGTCAGGCAGGCCAGAAAAAGAGAGAAAAAGCGCATGGGGCGCAAGATACGCAGCCACAGGCTACAAGCTAGCCGGGCAGGAGCCTGCTCTCTGAGATAATTATTAACTGCCCAGGGCAGTAGAAGCAGCTCCAGTACATGCTCGCAACACATAACCCATTGCGCTGCTGCAAGCGTGGCTGTGTGGAAAGCCGTTATAGCTCCTGTGACAATTCTTTCTTCAGGTCAATAAAAACTGTTCTTTGAAAAGAATCCTTTTCGTGCCAAAGCCGGCACATTCTTTTATGGCCTACTGTTCCCTAAAGAACAATTTTATGGCGCTTACAGAAGAACAAAAGAAATCGGCCGAACAATTTTACCGGGAAATGCTGGACCTCCTGGAGCAGAGTGGCGTGCCCTACCTGCTGGGCGGGGGCTTTGCCCTTTGCCACTACACCGGCATCACCCGCGATACCAAAGACCTGGATATATTCTGCCTGCCGCAGGATTACCCCAAAATCCTGAAATTCTTTGGCGAGCAGCCCGGTTATGAAACAGAACTGCACGATGTGCGCTGGATTGCCAAGGTGCTCAAAGGCGACCATTACATGGACATTATCTTCAGCTCTGTAAACAACATTTGCCGGGTGGACGAGGCTTGGTTTGAACACGCTGCCGAAGGCACTTTCCTGGACCACAAAGTAAAGTTTATGCCTGCCGAAGAGCTGCTTTGGAGCAAATGCTTTGTGCAAAACCGCGAGCGCTACGATGGTGCGGATGTGAACCACCTGATTTTAAAATGGGGCGACAAGCTGGATTGGAAGCGACTGCTTAGCCGCATTTATCCGCATTGGCACCTGTTGCTTTCCCACATCATCATGTTTCAGTTCGTTTATCCCTACGACTTCCCGCGCCTCATCCCGCGCTGGCTGTTCGACGAGTTGATAGAAAACGCCAAAGAGCAATATGAATTACCGCCGCAGCACGAGCGCGTGTGCCGCGGCCCGATTATAGACAATACCCAGTACAGCATTGATGTAAAAGAATGGGATTATAAAGCTGCCACCATCATCACCGTGTAATTAAAACACTATGGAAGAAAACCAAAGCAGGAAAGTACGCCTCGCCGCCGTGGGCGACATCCACGTCCGCGAAAACGACCACGGCAAGTGGACGCATTTTTTTGAAACCGTTTCCCGCGAGGCAGATGTATTGCTCATTTGCGGCGACCTGACCGACACCGGCGACGAAACCGAAGCGGAAATCCTGGCGCAGGAGCTTAAAAGCTGCACCATCCCCATTGTAGCCGTGCTGGGCAACCACGATTATGAAAAAGGCCGCCACAAGCTGATTCGTCAGGCGGTAATGGCTGCCGGCGTGCATGTGCTGGATGGCGAAGGCGTGCATGTGGCGGGCTTGGGCTTTGCCGGCGTGAAAGGCTTTGGCAGCGGCTTTGATAACTACATGCTTTCTTATTTTGGCGAAGGAGAAATGAAGGCCTTTGTACAAACCGCCGTGGATGAAGCCCTGCTTTTGGACCGTGCGCTGGCACGGCTGGATGCCGGTCACCACGGTTGCCCCAAAATAGCGGTGATGCACTACGCGCCCATCAGCGCCACGGTGCTGGGCGAGCCGGAACCTATTTTCCCATTTTTAGGTTCCTCGCGGCTGGCCGAGCCTTTGGGCCGCAGGAATGTAACGATGGCTTTTCATGGTCATGCGCATGCAGGTACTTTGCAGGGACACACAATTGACGGCGTGCCGGTGTATAATGTGGCCCGTCCGCTATTGCTGCGCGAGGGTTTTGAGAAAGGGTTTTATGTGGTAGAAGTGGCGTGCTGAGCTTTGCATGCCGTACATTTTATAGCGCATTTTGTATGGTTGCAGGTCTGGAAAACGGCGCATTAATTCTAAACAGGCAAGAGTACTGTTTGTGTTGTTAAAATTGTAACTTGCTGGGAGTGAGTATAAAGGCATTTGGCAAGTACTTGGCAAGTATGTGCGATGTGGTGTTTATTTCGCACATTTGCGAATTACCTGATATACTATGAACCAAAGCCAAATACTAAATACAATTTTAGTTATCTCAATTCTAATTGTTATTTCTAACAATATTCTGTTTAATAATACTCCTCAAATTATTCCAAAAGGCGATGAGATTGGAGAAATACTTTCGAATTTAAGTTTAGCTTATATTTCTAGTTATATTTTCTATATCGTGGTAGTGCTTCATCAAGAAAACAAGAACAAAAGAAATATTTTTTCTACTGTTTACAACCTAAGTAAGCAACTTGTAGGTAGAGGAAATAGTGTTGTTACTATTCTTGCAATAGCAAACGATTGTCTGACAGAAAACCTAACTAATACGATTACAAAAGAAGAATATCTTGAATTATGCCAAAAGACAAACCCCAAAACAATTAGCCCAAATATACTATTAGGAACTGTTGACAACCCAATTCCTGCGACTTATTCTCAATTAATTTATAACAACTCTTACTCAAATTCAAGATCATTAATAAGAGACATATTCGTGTATATGCCGTTTTTAGAAAGTGATTTTGTAAAACTCTTAAACAGGCTAAATGAATCAAAATTTTATTTAATGGCAAGCGTCCTAGCAAATCCGAATGCTTTTTCAAATACTGATTTTGAAAATATAGCTGACCCAATGTTTGAATATCATTTAGTTCTTAGAGAAATTGAAAATTATATTGAAACTAATTATAAAAAGCATGTCAACTAATAAGATATTGCCAAAAGCGGGGCTGAACGGCTTCGATAGGACATTTGTGCGAGTTTCAACATTAGGATCTATAATGAACTTTTGTGCTAAAAATCCCCGCCTTCGGCAATACCCAAACCGTTGTGCGCAATGCAGACTGAGCGTGCAAGAGGACAAAAACATTAACTTTGGAAACAAACCTTTTCGAGCATGACCAGGCAAGCAATCATTGAGCGGACATTGAAGGCAATTAACCAATTGCCCGAGGAGAAAGCAGAGGAAATCTCTGATTTTGCTGAATTCATGATGAAGCAACACGAGGAACAACAACTTTCAAAAGGTATTCAGCGGCTGACTGCCAACAGTCAGGCATTTGACTTTTTAAATAACGAGGAAGACCTCTACACCGAAGAAGATTTAAAAGAAAAGTACAATGGCTAAAGGCGACATTGTGCTCATTACCTTCCCTTTTACAGATTTGAGCGGCTCCAAACTTCGACCTGCAGTTGTTCTTGCGGACACAAATCTTGACCTCACAGTTTGCTTCATCACGACACAACTAGGTTGGCGGGAAGCGACTGACGTTCTGCTGACACCAACTGCTGCAAATGGACTGCGCAAGCCATCTCTCATCCGAACGAGCAAAATTGCAACGCTTGACCGAATGTTAGCCAAAGGACTGTTAGGCAGACTATCCATTCAGGAAGCAAACGAACTCAATACAAAGCTCAAACAACTTTTTCAGCTACCCTGACGAAAAGCACATGCGGTTTGGCGTTATGGCGGCTTGACGGAATACTATTGAGCAGTAGAAATAAACTTGTACATTAGTTCATTATTCGGTTTCAGTTGTCGGTCTGACGAACACAGAATATCGCCACAACGACAATTCTTCAACGTTAAGCAGCAGCAAGAAACAACATGCCTAATTAACTGCATAAAGGCAGAGATTGTCCCTTCCGTGTTTATAGCAAATGCAATCGTAATGAATGGTCGCGCTAGTGACCCAGTGTTTGTAGCATCGCCCGCATAGCGGTATCCTGCTCGCGTTAGCGAGCTAATGTTGGGCAATATTTCATTATAAAATCAGGCGCTCATTTGCCGGATGATGCCTTTCCCAAAACAATATCAGGCAGGTTCCTGAAACAGATAGCGCTGGTCATAGGCTATTTCAAACTCATCCAGCAATTCTTGATATTCTTCCAACGTGAATATCGTTTTAATCATTGTTGTTACCAGCAACTTGGGCGTATTTTAAATCGGGGAAGCGGCCTTGTCTTTTTGGCGTTAAGAAAATCAGGCTTTGGGGCGTTAAAAAATTTGCACTGTTTGAGTCCCGCAATAAGCGGGACGAGTTTGCAAATTTTAGCCCCGAAGACTGATTTTTAGCCGAAAAAGACACAGCCTTGAACTTTTGCTTCTTTTGCTTCAAGGCAAAAGAAGAAATAAAAAT
>Ga0182744_1000026_pt1 | contig 199122 bp, 201 predicted proteins | sample eDN3rd30CKraftMG_FD_128525 | JGI IMG/M metagenome (GOLD analysis project Ga0182744, IMG submission 128525) | Enriched Miracle-Growth compost microbial communities from Emeryville, California, USA - eDNA 3rd pass 30_C Kraft MG (version 2) (version 2) ... | reverse complement strand
GGCGTTGGAAAAGTTCGTAGATAACTACAACAACCGCCGTTATCACGAATCATTAAACAACCTGACTCCGGCAGATGTATATTTTGGAAGATCAGAGCAGATTTTAGAAAAAAGAAGAGAAATAAAACAACAGTCAATCCGAAAAAGAAGAAAATTGTTTAATCAAGAAAAATTACTAAGTTTATAACCCGAAATCCTCCTTAAGGATTTAACCAAAATTGTCTAATTTAGTTTGAAGACGTACAATAATTATACCCTCATTTTGTTTTGTAAAACTATAAAATATTTCATTCTGTTGTAGATTTGCTTAAAATAAAAAATCAAAAACGAAACCTCTTTCAACGATTACAAAAATCACTCATTTCTCACCACCAAAATCCAGTCGTCTTCCAGGAATTTGTAGCCGATACCGTAAATAAAACGATATTCAGCACCATTTTTATAGATTTTCATATTAGTGAAATAATCAAAATCGAAGCCATCGGCAAAAAGTTTTGTTCGGGTAGTTTTGGCTTTTCCCTCATAGAAATTCTGTTCAGCAAGAATACGGTAATTTTTACGCAGTTTGTTATTAATCGTGCGCATCAGATTTGTGGAATCCTTGTTCAGCTTATTGTTGTAAGCATTTCTGCAATCGTCGCCACAAAATTTCTTATCGGATCTTCCGATTATTTTTTCGCCACATTCCAGACAGTTCATCGTTTTTTTTAAGTTTTAATAAAGATACAAATTATCCGCTTACAAACGGTTATTTTATTAAAGATTAAAGATTAAAGATTAAAGATTAAAGATTCAAGATTAAAGATTAAAGATTCAAGATTCAAGATTCAAGATTCAAGATTCAAGATTCAAAGTTCGTAAATAATACAAATGAATAATGTTTTTAAAAAAAAATCTCGAGATTTAAAGTCATTACCTCGCACCTCACTTCCTCACACTTTCATTCAACATCAATTTCCACCTCCCGCCAATTTCGTATCTTTGCAGCATATTCAAAATATGACAGAAAAATTCACTTTTGCCGATTTCGAAATTCCGGAAAAAATTCTGGATGTTCTTGCCGATCTCGAACTTTTTGAGCCAACACCCATTCAGGAAAAAAGCTTTAAACCCATACTTTCCGGTCGCGATATTATGGGAATCGCACAAACCGGAACAGGAAAAACGCTGGCCTATTTGCTACCCATTCTCAAGAACTGGAAATACAATAAAAACGGAAATCCCACCGTTTTGGTTTTGGTTCCGACGCGCGAACTGGTGGTTCAGGTGGCAGAAATACTGGAAAAACTTACCTCAACTATTTCTGCAAGAGTAATTGGCGTATATGGCGGAAAGAATATCAATACACAAAAACTGCTTTTCAATAGCGGTTGCGATATTTTAGTAGGAACGCCGGGAAGAGTGATGGATTTGTCGATAGACAACGCGATTTCGCTGAAAGAAATTCAGAAGCTGATTATTGATGAGTTCGATGAGATGCTGAATCTGGGTTTCCGTCCGCAGCTTACGCATATTTTTGAAATGATGAAAAGCAAAAGGCAAAATATCCTTTTTTCTGCAACAATGACGGAAGCAGTGGATGAAATGCTGGACGAATATTTCGCCAATCCCATTGAAATTTCTCTCGCAAAATCCGGAACGCCTTTGGAAAAAATAGAGCAGAGTGCCTACAAGGTCGAAAATTTCAATACCAAAATTAATCTCCTGGAACACCTTCTGAAAACGGATGAAGACCTTTCCAAAGTCCTTATTTTCTGTAACAATAAAAGACACGCAGATTTACTCTTCACGAAGATCAGCGAAATTTTCCCTGAAGAATTCGATGTTATCCATTCCAACAAATCCCAAAATTACCGCCTGAAAGCGATGAAAAGTTTTCAGGACGAAGAACTTCGCGGGCTGATTACTACTGATGTAATGGCAAGAGGTTTAGATATTTCGGATATTACACACGTGATTAATTTTGAAGTTCCCGAAATTCCGGAACAGTACATTCACAGAATCGGAAGAACAGGACGTGCCGATAAAGATGGGAAAGCGATCACTTTTGTTACCAAAAAAGAGGAAGTACCACTTTTGGAAATTGAAGTTTTAATGGATAAAGAACTTAAAATCATTGATTTCCCTGAAAGTGTAAAAATAAATCCCACAAAAATAGCTTCCGAAAAAGAGGAAATCGTAATGAAAAATCCTGTGAAAGTAAAGCTGAATGAAGGCGGCGGTGCGTTTCACGAGAAAAAGGATAAAAATAAAAAAGAGAACTGGGGTGGTCCTTCCAAAAGAAAAGCTCCGAAAAAATACGGCGCAAACCGCGCACAGCAAAAAGCAAAATCCAGGAGCAAACGGAAAAAATAAAACCTCAGAATTTCTGAGGTTTTTCTTTTTTATTCACCTTATCAAGATTTCAAGTCTCTACAAGGTTATTTATTATCTTGTCAGCCAGCCTCCGTTTTTTACCGTAGCAATGGCAAAAGGAAAAATCCAGAAAAGCGCGAACAGATAAAAGACGCTGTAAGGATACGCCCAAAGTGCGTCCACAAAATTATACCGTTTTGTGAAAAACAACATTTGGATACTGGAAAAGATGAATGTTCCCGTTAATGCAGAGCTTAAATATAAAACCGGATGAGTAAGGAGAAAATACAGCATCAAAATGGTAAGCGGATATACAAGAAGCAATTTCACCCATTGGTTCAGAAATATAAAACGGGCACCCGCTTTATTCTTTTCCCTGAAATTTTTAAAAACGAAACGGTTCATCATCAAAGTTTCTCTTACATTGCTTCGTCCCCAACGTGTAAACATTTTGTGCAGGGTTTTAAAACCTGTCGGTGTGTTGGTGAGAACATTTGCATTTTTCTGAAACTGAACATCATAACCTTGTTTCAGGATAAGATTGGTCATTGCACGATCTTCACCAATCGTGGCAAAATTTCCCATAAATTTTTGTTCGATCCAGTCTTGTAAGGAGTGCATTACGGCTTCTCTTCTGTAAGCCGACAAAGCTCCGGGTGTACACAAAACAAAACCTAATGAACTCTGTGCAGAACGGATAAATTCGAAGCTGAAAACAAAGCTTACATTAAGCATTTTTGGGATAATTCCCTGATTTTTATTCAAAACTTTTACGTTTCCGGCAACTCCGCCACAATTTTTATTAACAATAAATGGACTTGCCAGATTTCTCACAGTGTCTTTTTCCACGACGGAATCGCTGTCAATAGTGATGAAAATTTCTCCGTTTCCCGTTGTAAAACCTCTGTGCAAAGCGTGTCTTTTTCCCTTATTTTCGGGCTGCTGATAAACGGTGAGAATATGACCCAAATCTTCATTCGCTTTGTTAATCCAAGACCAGGTATCATCTTTACTTCCGTCGTCAATTGTTATAATTTCCAACTTTTCCTTAGGATAATTGCTTGCTGCGATGCTTTTCAGGGTATGATAAACCAACTCTCCTTCATTAAAAGCCGGAACAATAATGGTACACGTTGGTAATTCCGAATCGGAAACAGATTCGATAGGTTTGTATTTAATGAATAAATAAGCGATGTAAATCAAAAACAAAACCTGAAAAACCAAAACCGACAATAAGAAATAAACCAAAATGCGACCTGGAAGCGTTTCCATTCTTTGGAAGTGAATTTCCTCGTAATAAGGGCGGAAATTGGTTACGGCATAAATTGCGCTGAACATCAGAATCTGGACTCCGATTAAAATTCCGAAATCTCTTTTCCTTAGATCTTTGAGCTTTGAAATTGAAAATAATTTTTTGACAGTTAAAAATTCCGGTTTTCCGGCAATGCTGTTCTCCATTTTTCAGATTTTAAATTACTGAACAAAGTAATGGGAAAATGAGGCCGTTTTAGGGATTTTCAGGTCGATGTTTGTCGAAAGGATTGTAGATATTTTTCTACAAAAATTACAGATTATGGTGGATTTTCATCAAATCAATTAGATCCACAAGGTTTTCAATATTCAGTTTTTCAAAAATCCGTTTCTTAAAGGTGCTCACCGTATTTTGCTTCACCGATAAAACATTTGCGATTTCCAGATTTCCGTATCCTTTTGCATAGAGTTCTGCAATTTGCATTTCTCTTTCAGAAAGCTGGTTCAGCGGGTTCAGAAGCTCCGGATTTCTGGCAGATAATTCCAAAAGTTTTTGGGTAAAAGCAGGATAGTATTTCCCATTTTTTATCATTTCTGAAAGTGCATTGCGGATTTCCGTTTCTTCACTTAATTTACTGAGAAAACCATCAGCTCCGGCACTGATGAATTTTAGGGAATAGGGTTCTTCCTCGAAGCTTGAAAAAACAAGAATCCTGATTGCCGGATTTTGTTTTTTGATTTCCGGAATCAGCGAAATTGAATTTCCGTCAGGAAAATACGCATCCAATATTGCAATATCAATGGGGTTTTTCTGAAGTTGCTCCTGAACCTGATGAAGAGTAGAAGCATGGAATATTTCGGAATTTTCAGACAAATCTTCAAGAATCAGCTGAAGTCCTTGCCGAACAATTGTATGGTCGTCTGCTAATAAAAATGTTATTGGATTTTCCGTTGTATTCATTCTGCAATATTCAGATTGATTTGGAAAGCAACATTCGTTCCTTTTCCTGCTTCGCTTTTCACGGAAATTTTCCCATTGAAAAGTTCAACAATCTCCTTGCACAAATTCAGCCCTAAACCTGCACCCATATTATCGATTTCATCAGAAACCATTCCCTGATAATACGGTTCGAAAATCTTTTTGATATCCGATTGTGAAATCCCAATTCCCGTATCGGAAACCGATACTTTCAGCTGTATTACCTTTTTGTTAATTGGTTCTGTTGTAGCCAAAACACTGATTTTGCCGTTTTCCGTAAATTTATTGGCGTTGCCCAAAATATTGATAAAAATCTGATGTATCTTCGTATTGTCCGTGTATACAATGGTTTCAGGACTAATTTCATTTTTGGTTTCAAAAACATTGTTTCTGGATTCGATATAAGGTTGGAATATATGAAACAGGGAATCTATTTCGTTTCTGAGATTGAATTTAACAGGCTTCAGCTCTATTTTCTTTTCCTGATTTTTGGTGTATTCGAGGATTTGGTTTGCCTGGATCAGTAATGAATCGTTGGTAAAACGGATTGATTTCAGATAATCGGAAATGGTTTCGTCATTGGTTTTTCGGCTGATTCTGTTGATGAAGATATTAATGATTTTCAATGGTGATCGAATCTCGTGGCTCAGCATTCCTAAAATTCTGTTTTTAAAATTCAGGTTGTCGTTGATTTTTCTGTTTGCTTCTTTCAGCTCTCTTTCGTAGTGGAATGCAAGTTTGGTGTAATACATAATCACTATCAGCACAAAAAACATCAAAACCATTAATCCCAAAACGGAATATTTTCTGATCTTGTTGTTGATGGAGTTTTGTTCGTTATATTGCTTCTGAAGCTTAGTATTGAAATCGCTGATGGTTCCGTCATAAATTTCCATCAGATTATTGCTTACAATAATCAGATTATCGTAAATGCGGTAAAGATTAGTGTTTTTGGAGCTTGTGGTGGAAATATCCGACTGGTATTTCTTTATTTCGTTCTGGTAGTGTGTGTTTACTACATTTATCGTACTGTCGAAATCCGCTTTCAATCTATTGGTATCAACGGATTTTTCGTATTTCGTCGTAATATAAGTGGTATCTCTTTTTACATCTACATTTCCTTTAATCGCATCTTTCAGTCGGGGAAAAAGTCCTTTCTTTTCCACGCTGTCCGAAGTATGATGGATTTCGACTTCAAATCTTTCAGGAGTATCCTTCAGATCGAAATTTTTGATTTTCAGCGGCGCTTTTTTGGGTAAAGGTTTCTGGGATTCTTTATATACAGAATCAATCAGCGTTTTAAGGTCGGAGAGTTTTGAAATTTCTTTTTTCCGGATGCTGATTGTTTTTTTCAGAGCAGGATTTATGCTTTCATAGGTATTAATACTGTCGATATTCCTGTTGAGGTTGCGCAGCGAACTGAAATATTCATCCAGCTGTTTGCGCTTGTTCCCGTTCACATATTTCTGGAGATTGTCCTGAGCATTGAGAAGTTCGTGCCGGGAATTTCTCATCATTTTCCGTAAAACCTGTGCTTCCTGAATCTGATTTTCAATGGTTTTGAGTTTTTTTTCATTAAAATATTCGTTATAGAAAAAAAGCAAAATGATCAACTGAATGAGCAACGTACACGCAATAAGCGAATAATGGATAAGCTGCCTGTATTTCGTTCGGAATATCATTAACTCTTGTAAAACCGAGTCAAATTTAATTAAAGCTTAGAAATCATCGGGACATTTTAGCATTGTTTAACAATACTTTTAACAGTTTTTGAAAAAACGGCTTTATTTCTCGGAAATGAAGCTGTATAATGATCATATTTATTCTGCAAAAAATCTTTACAAAACTGGGACAATAAAATTATTTCTAAAAACTGAGGAATTTTTCAATCGCATTTTTCCGGTGGCTGATTCTGTTTTTTTCATCTGGAAGCATTTCTGCAAAAGTCTTTTCGTAACCGTCCGGAACAAAAATCGGATCATAGCCGAAACCTTTGTGTCCTTTGTTTTCTGCTAAAAGATTTCCGTACACTCTGCCTTCAAAAAACTGCGCTCCCGATTGGTCATAATAACATAAAACGGTAATGAAATAAGCTTTTCGGTTTTCGATATTTTCCATTTCTGAAAGCACTTTTTCGATGTTTTTTGCAAAATCGTGATCACCTGCATATCGTGCAGAAAAAATACCCGGTCTTCCGTCCAAAGCTTCTACCACCAATCCAGAATCATCGCCAATGCTGGGTATTCCGGTTTTCTGGAAACAGAATTTTGCTTTGATTTCTGCATTTTCTTCAAACGTATTTCCGTCTTCGATAATTTCATCAAAAATATCGTAATCGGTTAATGATTTCACCAGAAAATCATCTCCGAGTATCTGCTGTATTTCTTCTTTTTTATTTTGGTTGTGCGTGGCAATAAGGATTTCTTGAGGCATATAGTTGATGATTGAAAAATGATAATTGATTTTGAAAACAGTATTTATTCCGAATAAAGGATTTTATATTTCTTCATAAACAGAAAATAAAAAACACCGAAAATAAAGATCCCGGCAACCAAAACCACCCATTCCGGAATGTGAAAAGCCATCGAAAAACTTTCGGAATCCGTATATTTTATTAAAAGTGTAGAAACTAGATTATTAAAACCGTGAAGCAGCATCGGCAGCAAAAGGGATTTGGTTTTATAATACACCGTTCCGAGAACAAAGCCCAAAAGAACGGCACCTACAAACTGCCACGGATTTCCGTGCACCAAACCAAAAACAATGGATGAGATCCAGATTGCTTTTACAGGCTTCATTCCGCCATTTATCAAGCCTTTCTGGATAATTCCGCGAAAAATAATTTCTTCAAAAACGGGAGCCATTACAACCGTCATCACGATCATTGTTGGAAAATCTTTTGAAATCATCCCCATCAGTTCCGAAAACCATTCGTACATTTTTCCCCAAAAAGGACCGGAAACAGGTAACAGATTGGTGAAAAATTCTGCCACCAGCATCATCCCAAACATCATCGGAAAAACCAATAAATAGGTGTAAAAATTGGTGGTAGAAAAATTAAAATTCAGCTTTTTTCCGGTTTCGGGTCTGCAAACAAAATAATCGAAAGCAAAAATAATGGTAGAAAAAACCAAAATATTCCCGATAAGAAGCGAGGCTTCTGAATATTGCAGGTTTTTATGAAAAACAAATATGGAAAGCGCAGTAATCCCGGCAAAAATAAGACTCGAAAAAAAATATCCGCCAACCAGAGCTGCAACTCCCTTCCAATTGAAAATATATTTGGGTAAAAGCTTTTTTTGTTGCATTTATAGATTTTGATAACAAATATAACAAATAAACAATCCCGTCGAAAATTCAAAAAAAAAAAAATAATGTGTATCAAAACACCCCGTCTTTTTTTCTCCGAAAAAAATCCACCCCTCTGAAAGAGGGGAATTTCGGGATACCAAACAAATTTTATTTTCTCATTAAAAATCACGATTTTTGCAGCCATAAAATTCGATATGTCTGATTTAATCAAAGAAATACAAAAACGGAAAACATTCGGAATCATTTCTCACCCTGATGCCGGAAAAACAACTTTAACGGAAAAGCTGTTGCTTTTCGGAGGTGCAATTCAGGAAGCAGGAGCCGTAAAATCCAACAAAATAAAAAAAGGAGCGACTTCTGATTTTATGGAAATCGAACGCCAAAGAGGAATTTCCGTGGCAACTTCGGTTTTGGCATTTAATTATAAAGATCATAAAATCAATATTCTGGATACTCCGGGACACAAAGATTTTGCAGAAGATACGTACAGAACTTTAACAGCAGTAGATTCCGTAATTGTGGTGATCGACGTAGCAAAAGGTGTTGAGGAACAAACCGAAAAATTGGTTCAGGTTTGTAGAATGCGGAATATTCCGATGTTGGTTTTTATTAATAAATTAGACCGAGAAGGAAAAGATGCTTTCGATTTGCTGGACGAAGTGGAACAAAAACTTGGACTTTCTGTAGTTCCGCTTTCTTTACCAATTGGGATGGGAAGCGATTTTCAGGGAATTTACAATATTTGGGAAAACAATATTCAGCTGTTTTTGGAGGAAAAGAAGCAAAAAGTAGGAGAGTCGGTGACGTTTGATGATATTAATGATTCTAAAATTGATGAAATTATCGGTGAAAAAGCGGCTTCAACTTTACGCGAAGAACTGGAACTGATTCAGTCTGTTTATCCGGAATTTGACCGTGAAGATTATAAAAAAGGAAATCTTCAGCCTGTATTTTTCGGTTCGGCACTTAATAATTTTGGTGTTCGGGAACTGTTGGATGCTTTCATCGAGATCGCTCCGGAGCCGCAGCCAAAAGAAAGCGACCTTCGTATAGTGAAGCCGGAAGAAACTAAATTTACAGGATTTGTTTTTAAAATTCATGCGAATATGGATCCGAAACATCGCGACAGACTGGCTTTTGTGAAAATTGTTTCCGGAACTTTTAAAAGAAATGAAAACTATTTGCTTGTCCGTGAAGGAAAAAATATGAAATTCTCTTCTCCTAACGCATTTTTTGCAGATAAAAAAGAAATTGTGGACGAAAGTTTTCCTGGAGATATTGTCGGTTTGCACGATACCGGAAATTTCAGGATTGGTGATACTTTAACTGCCGGAGAAAAGCTGAGTTTTAAAGGAATCCCGAGCTTTTCGCCGGAACATTTCAGGTATATTAATAATGATGATCCGCTGAAAGCAAAACAACTTGCAAAAGGAATCGACCAGCTGATGGACGAAGGTGTAGCGCAGCTTTTTACGCTGGAAATGAACAACCGGAAAATTATAGGAACAGTAGGAGCTTTGCAATACGAAGTTATCCAATATCGTTTGGAACACGAATATGGTGCAAAATGTACGTATGAGCCCATTTCTATTCACAAAGCTTGTTGGGTGGAAGCTGATGAAAAGTCTGAAGAATTCAAAGAATTTGCAAGACTGAAGCAGCGTTTTCTGGCAAGAGATAAATACGATCAGCTGGTATTTCTGGCAGATTCATCATTCACGATTCATATGACACAGGAAAAGTTCCCGAATGTGAAGCTGCACTTTATCAGCGAGTTTAGTGCCTGATTTCGCTGAAAAAAATAAAAAATCCCCGATTATTCCGGGGATTTTTTATTGCTGATTATCCAAATATTTCAGATCCGAAGTTTTTACATTTTGGATGTATGCTTTCAGAAAATGGAGATTTCGTTTGAAAATATTTTCTTCAGACTGGTTGATAGTTCCTTTTTTTGGAAATTCCGAATGTAGGATTTCATTGGCTTTTCCCCAACTTTCATCATTATTAAAGAGATACCGCCATTTTCTTTCGGAATAATAGTTCACCTGAATTCCGTTCATAGCGAGAACAACTGCAGCATTCGGATCAATTTCCACGAACTCAATATTATCCTGCAATGCTTTTTCCAATTTTTTTTCTTCAAACTGCAGATAACCAAGTACTTTGTTACGAATTTCTTCATTGCTTTCCGGTGATTGGGAACGCGTTCTCCAAAGATTATTTTCTTTCCTAAAAAGCTCGTCATACCCACTTGTTTTCCCGATTTTTTCAAAAGTAAAATACATATTTTCTGCATTTTTCAACCGAAGCGGAAAACTCTGATTTTTATGAATTTCGTTTTCACCACCAATGAACGGAAAATTGATTGTTCCTCCGTTTTGGATATATTTTCCATAAATTATGGTGTCTTGACCGATAATGGTAAATTGTTTATCGGAATATACATACATCGAATACATATCAGTATCGTTGCGCCATTTCCCTCGAAGTTTAGTATTAATGGGCGTTAAAACATCAACGATTATAGAGAAAAATCCGAAAAGCATCAGACTTCCCAGAATAATTAAGGAGCCGATGAATGCTATTGTCGGGAATTTGTATCGGAAAGGGATTTTGGTTTCCTTATCATAAAGGTGGATTTTTGCGGGAAAATGATTTTCATTTTCTGTTATTAGGGTTTCTCGGCTGCATTTTTTGCAGATTATTACACTTTCTTTATCCGAAGCCCACCATTTGAAAGGGTAGAAAAGTCCTAAAACAAAGGCTTTGCAATAAATAATAAGAAGATGTTCGGTTTTTGTTTCGCAATAGTTACAAAAGATTTCCTGGATATATTTTCTCAGAAGTTCAATCCGCCGTGTTCCGGCATTGAAAATAGGCATAGTTATTTTTCACAAAAATATAAAATTCTTAAAAACCTAAAAGTAAAAAAATTATGGCTCAAAGCTTTCAAATTTTCCGTTTTCAAAAAAGATGACAATTCTTTTGATTGTATTATTCTGATTATCAGTGTTTTGATTTGTTTGTGAATTTTCCCGAATCTCTGATTGCTGAGAATCGCTTATTTTTCTGCTCTCCAAGGTGAGCTCGGTTTTAGCAGATTCTCGCTGAATTTCTTTTTGAATTTTATCTTCGCTTTCCGTAATTCCGAAATTTTCATCATCAATCATTGCAAAAAGATCGGGGAGTGAAGGTTTATTTTTTTCAGGCTCTTCTGTATTTTCTTCAGGTTTTATCAGCATTTCACCGTTTCCTCTTATCATCCAATCCCAATCGATTTCAGGAAATTTTTCTTTAACCTTCACCAAAAAATCAAGAGAAGGCTTATTTCTGCCGGAAGTAATATGGGAGACCGAAGAGCGCTGCACATCTATTTCGTCTGCAAACTCCGAAGAGGTGAAGTTGGAATATTCAATAATTTTTGAAATTCTTTCGTTGAGGTTCATTACAAAAGTAATTTTTTTTGAATTACAAATGTAATATTAAAATTTACATTTATAAAATACAAATGTAATAAGTAAAAAGAAAAATAATTTACAAAATTAAAATATGAATAATAATTATTTGATTTTAAAATGTTTATGAAGTTTATTTTTGTAAAATAAATTTGTAAATTCTATAAAATTTTTATGAAATTAGAATCAAAACGAAATAAAGAAAAACTTTGTCAAAGTATTCTATTTCTTTATAAAACTTTGACAAAGTGATCATTATAATTTCAAGATTAGTGTCTTAGATGTTCATCCTTTTCAGGATCGTAATGCAGTTTCCGATCTTTCACTTTTATAGGGTTCAGCAGAGAAGCAACTACGCTTATTCCAAGTATTGCAACAATAATAATAAGTGAATGAGTAGTCTTGAATCCAATTTCATCCAAATAACTGTGTAATAACATTTTAAATCCGATAAATAAAAGTAATACTGCAAGTCCTATTTTTAGATATCTAAGCTTATCCACAATTCCTGCCAGCAAAAAGAACATTGAACGGAGCCCGAGAATTGCAAAAATATTGGAAAAGAATACGATATATGGATCTTTGGTTACGGAGAATATTGCGGGAATACTGTCTACAGCGAAAATAAGATCGGTAAATTCTACAATAATAAGAACCAGAAAAAGGGGTGTCATTTTCCAAATTCCTTCCGATTTTATCCAGAATTTATCACCCACAAAATGATTATGAACCTTAAAATGCTTATTGGCAAATTTCACAACGGGATGTTCGTGCGTATCAATTTTTTCGTGATTGTTTCGCTCCAAATACATTTTAATTCCTGAATATACCAGAAATGCTCCGAATATATAGAGAATCCAATCGAACTTATTGATCAGCGCTGCACCAACAAAAATGAAGACAAATCTCATTACCAATGCGCCGAGAATTCCCCAGAATAAAACCCTGTGATAATTATTTTTCGCAACATTAAAAGAAGTGAAAATCAGAAGAATAACAAAAATATTGTCCACGGAAAGCGCATATTCCACCACATATCCCGTAAAAAATTCTAAAGCAAGGTTTTGGTTATAAAGAACAATGCTGTGCTCCAGATTTCCGGGAATTACTTTTACAGGATGATGATGTTTATGAATCACCGCTTCCAGTTTTTGCATACTGGTAATATCGTGGATATAATCGCCGTAATAGAGTAGGAGAAAATAGAAAACAACAGCAAGAGAAACGAAAAGGAAACTCATTACTCCTGCCTGTTTCAGCGAAATTGCCGATTTTTTTCTGTTGAAAATTCCCAAATCCAAAGCAAGGATAAAGGCTATAAATAATAGAAAGCCTGTTAAAAAAATCAGTTCGTGAGACATATAAAAATAATTACCCAAAGATAAGCAAAATATCAGTCTTTTTAAATTTCACAAATGTAAATAGTAAATAAATCAACAATTTCAAATCTCACATTCCTGTTTAATTTTTTTCTTATCAAATGAGCAAAACCAAGGTTTTTAGCAGTTAAAGCATAATTCAAAAATCACTTTATTTAAAATTTATAAATAACTGATAAATAATATTTTAAAATTTAAAATTAAAAATAATGCAATCCACAATTTTATCCACAGACAAACTGACATTTTGACTTGTTTAACGATATTACAAATGTGAAAATTGCACAACACGCAAAAAAAAAATAAATTTGAAAAATGTAAATTTTATCATAATGCATTCAGAACTTCGATATTTTAAAAATCCAGATTTCCCAAACCGTTATATTTCCCCCGAAAAATTATTTTTTTATCTACAGAAGAATCTCAGCGATTATATTTCCGATATCGGAAAATCATTTTTAGGAAAACCCATTTATAAAATGATGTTGGGAAACGGGAAAATAAAAGTTCTGGCATGGTCGCAAATGCACGGAAACGAAAGCAATGCCACCCATGCTATGCTGGATTTGCTGGAAAGTTTCAAGCATCAGGAAAACCTTAAAAGTGCTTTGTTTTCAGAAATTTCCCTTGATTTTATTTTTATGCTGAATCCTGATGGTGCTGAAAAATGGACACGCCGAAACGCTTTGGATATTGATATGAATCGGGATTTTCTGAAGGAATCCAGCAAAGAATTTCCATTGCTGAAGAATCTCGCAAAAAATAATCAATACGATTATGCGCTGAATCTTCACGAGCAGAGAACGCTTTTCAGTACGGACGGAAAACATCCGGCAACGCTTTCTTTTCTTGCACCTTCGGAAAATCCGGAACGCGAGATTACTGAAACCAGAAAGAAAAGTATGGCGGTAATTTCCCAAATTATAAAAAATATAAATAGTCTGATTCCCAATCAGATAGCAAGATATAATGATGAGTTTTATCCATCTTCTACAGGTGATAATTTTACCAAAATGAGAATTCCAACGATTTTGTATGAAGGTGGACATTTTCCCGACGATTACAAAAGGGAAGGAACTCGCAAATTCTATACAATTGCTTTATATGAAGGTCTGAAAGCAATTTCTGAACTGAAAGGTTCTACAGAAAACTGGGAAAAATATTTTGAAATTCCGGAGAACAAAGAAGATCATTACGACATTATCTACCGGAATGTAAAGCTGAACACCGATTTTCCTTGCATTTTGGATATTGCGGTTCAGTATCGTGAAGAGATAAAAAAAGGGGACGAGGAAATTACATTTGTTCCAGTTGTGGTGGAAGTTGGAGATTGTGGGAAGAAGAAAGGCTGGAAAGAAATCGACTGTACCGGGAAATTTTTTAAATCCGAAAATAAATTTCCGAAACTGGATGCGGTGCAAAATTTCGAGATTGTAGATTAAAAAATCACAAAAGCTTCTTCTGATTTTGATGAAGGAGAAAATAAAAAAGCAGAATTATTTAACGCTGCTTTTTTTTATTCGTAAAATTCACATTAACCTGCGAAAATTTATATAATTAAAATTATTCCACCACTTTTATTCCTGTTGCTACAAAACGGATTTCGTCTTTTGGCTTTGTAATGGCAGCGATTTCTTCTGCCGATTTTTTAGCATCTTCAGCATAGTGTTTTTGCTCGTCCACAGAAATGGTTGTGGTTTGTGCACTTCCTTCCAAGACTACATTTTTTCCTTTCAGCGCAGTTGGTACGAAGAATGCATAATCTTTCATCTTCACGAAAAACTGATCATTGTCCTCAGTTTCTATGGTTAGCCAACAGCCCTTTTTCTCACATACATCCGTTACCTTTCCTTTTACCACTACATTTTCGAGCTTTTTGGCTTTTTTCAGTTTTTTCTCTAATTTTTTTGGAGAAACCGCTGTTTTTTCAACAGATGCAGAAACACCCGCTCCATAAACATCGCCTACCAAAGCATTTCCGGGAGGTGGAGAATATTTTGGTTTTTCATTTTCCTGCGCAAACATCATTACAGACATTCCCAACGCTATGCTAAAAAGAATTTTTTTCATTATATAAATTTTTTTCAAAAATACTTATTTTTTTTAAATTGATAAATAATTAACAATCAATAATTTAAAATTAAAACGCCCTTGCATATTATTCTTATTTATATTCAATCAAAATTAGATGATGCAAAAAATATTTATATTTGGTTAAGATAAAAAACTATGGAAAAAAAACTCAAACTTTGGGACGCCGTTATGCTGGTAATGGGATCGATGATCGGAAGCGGAATTTTTATTGTGAGTTCCGATATGATGCGGAATTTAGGATCAGGATTCTGGCTAATCGCAGTATGGATTATTACCGGAATTATGACGGTTGCTGCTGCGATTTCTTATGGCGAACTTTCCGCAATGTTTCCGAAAGCAGGCGGACAGTACACTTATATGCGGGAAATTTTCGGGAAACTGACAGGATTTCTTTACGGTTGGGGTTTGTTTGCGGTTATCCAAACCGGTACAATTGCAGCAGTAGCAATGGCTTTCGGAAAGTTTACAGCGTATTTGGTTCCTTCTCTTAATAATGCTGCACCGATTTTCCAAAGTGGCGAATTTCAGATAACCTGGATACAGATTCTTTCCATTGCAGTAATTCTGGTTCTTACTTATATTAATACAAAAGGAATTCAGAGTGGGAAAATTGTTCAGGATATTTTTACGATTTCGAAAACGACAGCGCTTTTAGGAATTATTATCTTAGGATTTATTTTAGTGAAAAACTCATTCTGGTCAGAGAATATGAGTTTCGGTTGGAACGCTTTTAATAACTTGAATAAAGACAGCTTTGGAAATTTCCTGAAAAACGGATGGGAGCCTATTTCCGGGATGACATTAATGGGCGGAATTGCTGCAGCAATGGTAGGTTCCGTGTTTTCAAGCGTAGCCTGGGAAAATGTAACTTTTGTTTCCGGAGAAATTGAAAATCCTAAGAAAAATGTAGTAAAATCAATGATTATAGGAACTTCTTTGGTGATGATTCTTTACCTTTTGGTGAATTTCGTTTACATCAATGCTCTCGATCGGGATGCTATTGCTTTTGCTGCGAATGACAGGGTTGCAGTTGCTGCTTCGCAAAGTATTTTCGGAAGTGTAGGAACGGTGATTATCGCTGTCTTGGTGATGGTTTCTACTTTTGGTTGTAATAACGGGCTGATATTGGCAGGAGCAAGAGTTTTCCAAACGATGGCAAAAGATGGGATGTTTTTCAAAGCGGCTATCGAGAATAATAAAAACGGAGTTCCTGAAAAATCACTTTGGATGCAGGGAATCTGGGCTTCGATCCTGTGTTTGAGCGGACAGTACGGAAATCTCCTGGATATGATTTCCTTTGTGATCGTATTGTTTTATATGGTTACAGTTTTCGGAGTGATTTATCTGAGAATTAAAAAACCTGATTTGGAGAGACCTTACAAAGCATGGCTTTATCCGATTACTCCTATTATTTATCTGATCATCGGAACCGCTTTCTGTGTTTTGTTGCTCATCTACAAGCAGCAATATACCTGGCCGGGATTTCTTTTGGTTTTGGTAGGATTACCGGTATATTGGTTTATAAACCGGAAAAAAGCACAATAATATCTTTTCTGCGGCGGCGAAGCAGCCGCAGAAAAGATCAATCCAATTCAATTCCAAGAGACTGCAATTCCTTTTCCAGATTGGTATTTTCGGAAATTCTAATGGAAATAAAACCCATCTTTTTCGCTACTTCTATATTTTTGGGATTATCATCGATAAATATAGATTCTTTGGCTTTAATATGATAACGATCGAGCAGTATTTTCCAGATTTCAGGGTTGGGCTTTATCAATTTTTCTTCTCCAGAAACAACAATTTTTCCTTCAAAAATTTTAAAAAAATCATAATGTTGCAATGCATACGGAAAAGTTTCTGTAGACCAGTTTGTTAATCCGAAAAGCTCATATTTAGTAGGTTCAAGTTTTCGTAAAACAGTCACATTTTCGGGAATATCCGAGCGCAACATTGTGGTCCAGTTGTCGTAATAAGCGCGGATTTCTCTTTCCCAATCGGGAAATTTTTCTGCCAGAATTTCTGTTCCTTCATTCAGGCTTCTTCCACGATCCTGTTCGGCATTCCATTCATCGGTAGCAATATTTTGGAGAAAATATTCCATTTTTTCATCATTATTAAAGTAGGTTTTGTAATAATATCGGGGATTCCAGTCCATTACAACGCCGCCAAAATCGAAGATGATATTCTTAATCCCGGGATTTTTTTCGGTATTCATTTAAAAAAAAGTTTCAGCAAAAATACCGAAACTATATTGATTGGGAAGGATTTTAATCATCAAAAAATTAAGATAAAATCTACGATATTCGGGTTATTCTTTAATCATTTTAAAAGTTTTGGAATCATTTCGGTCCATTATTTTCAGGAGATAATTTCCGGAACTGAGCATTGAGGTATTAATCTGCGACTGATGAGTCTGCAAAACCAGTTTTCCCGAAAGATCATACATTTCGATCGTGGAATCGTTTTTTAATCCGTAGATTTTCAGAGTGTCCGAAAAAGGATTTGACACGCGAATATTACTTAGGCTGCTTTCCTGCGTTTGCAGCTTCCCCGAAGTATTGTATTTTGTAATACTGATGATATTGTTTCCAGCTTCTTTTTCCGTTGCCAGAACGTAGATGCTGTTATCTTGTTCAATTATTTTTCGGAAACTTCCTTCTGTTCCCGCTTCGGTATAAAATGGCTGTGAATTGATGTTGAGAAGATTTCCGTTGGAATTTACAGCATAAATAACGGGTTGAAAGTGATTTTCTGAAGTTTTAAGCTTTCCGGAAATAAGGAATTTTCCATCCGTAAAAATACCATCAGTGAATTCCAGATCCGGATCTTCTATTGGTAAAATTCCGGAATTATTAAACTCCGCATTCAGCATTCCATCAGAGGTTACAGAATATATCCAGTTTTTTCTTTCATCATTCATATATTGTGTTGCAATACAGAACAGGTTTTCACCATTATAAAAATCTATTTTTTTGGAAATCAACGGTTTGTTTTGCTGATATCCGAAAAATTCAGTTTCTCCATTATTTCCGAATCCAATGCTTACGTTTCCGTATAGATCTGTTTTCAAAAGCATGAAATTACCGAAATAACCGTAATCCAACCAATAGAAATTGTTATTTCTAAGTGCAAAAGGATATTTATCAGAATTTTCGAAATCCGATTCGTTGATGAAAGTTCCCGAATCACTGTATTTTCTCAACTTAGAAAAACCGTTGTAGTAAAGAATAGAATGATCACTTTGTATGAAATACGTTTTCGGAAGGGAAGAAGTAGTTCCTCCTGATTGCACATTGGTAATCACTCCGTTCGTTCCGAAAGAAGTATCTATTGAGCCATCATTTTTATATCGGATAATGGTGCTTTCTCCACCCAAACCGTGGTTGGAATATACGATTAGAAATCCATCAGACTTATGATTTAGCAGGTAAATTCTGCCTCCGGAATTATAATCGTAACCTGGAAGTGCAATTTTCCCATTATCACCAAAATAAGTTTCCGGATGACCATCTTTCTTGAGTTTTACCAGCGAAAGCTTTGGATGATTTTCTGAGCCCGTATCATAGATAATGTAAAAACAATGATCCGAAGACAGGTAAATTGAAGGTTCTGTTAATGTACAGATGTTTTCATCAGGAAGAAGCGAAATACTGTATTTCCCGTTGTTTCCAAAATGAGGATCTTTAGATAAAATAACCTGAGAATCAAATAGATATACTGCAAAAAAAGCAGCAAAAAGATAAATTTGCTTTTTCATCGTTTGTGTGTTTAGTAAGTGTGTTTTTGTACTGAAAAATTATAATTTCCAGTGATGAACAAATTTAGCGCAATTTTTTGAAAAGCAAATCTTTTTTGTATAAAAATTATAATTCCATTGGTATGAATGTGTAATTTCCGTTTCCGAAAAAGGCACAAATATGTTGCAAACCGTTACTCAGTATGATTTTTTCTGAACCGATTACAGAATTGTATCGGGCTGTTTGCTCAAAAGTTTTTTCGGTGAGCTTAATATGCGGCGCTTTGCATTCCACCAGGATTTTCGGGAGCGTTTTTTCGGTAATCAAAAGGTCAATTCTTTTGGTTAAGCCATTCAGCTCGATTTTTTTTTCCGTAATAATTGCGGATGGAGCATAGTTTTTTTTGCTAAGAAAATAATGGATCCAATGTTGCCGAACCCATTCTTCGGGCGTTAGCAGAAGCCAGGATTTCCGAACCGGATCATAAATAAAAAACTTATCTTTGTCTTCCCTTAATTTAAAATCAAAAGTTTCAGGAAAATTAAGTTTCGGAAGTTGCATCTCGTATGAAAGAATTAGATTTAATCCTCAAAAATATTAAAAATAAAGAACTTCAGCCTCTTTATTTTCTTCATGGCGAAGAATCGTATTATATTGATATTGCCGTAAAATTTTTTGAAAATAATGTTTTGGAAGAAGATGAAAAAGCTTTCGGACAAACCGTGGTTTACGGAAAAGATACCAATTATTCCGAAATTTTATCTCTGGCAAAGCAATTCCCAATGTTCGGAAACCTGAATCTGATTATTGTAAAAGAAGCTCAAGATCTGAAAATAGGAGAGGAAGAGACCGCTGCTTTCCTCAACTATATCGAAAATCCTGTAGAAACTACCGTTTTGGTTTTTGCCCACAAAAACAAAAAATTAGACGGCAAAAAACGAAAACTGAACGATCTTCTGAAAAAGAAAAAATATATTTTTTTGAGCGAAAAAATGCGGGATTATGAAGTCCCGAAATTTATTCAGGAAGAGCTGAAAAACCAGAAAATAAACACGGCGCCCAATATTTCTTTTCTTCTTGCGGAATACCTCGGAACCGATCTTTCCAGGATATCAAATGAAATCAATAAACTGAAATTGGTTTTGAAGGAAAACGAAACCCTTGATGAAAAATTAGTGGAAAGACACATCGGAATCAGCAAGGAATTTAATGTTTTTGAACTTCAAAAAGCGATAGGACACAAAGATGCCGCAAAAGCAATGAAGATTGTATATTATATGGGAAAAAACCCAAAAACCAATCCGATTATAATGACGATTGGCAATTTGTATAATTTTTTCTCAAATGTAATTATCTACCAAACGATGATAGGACAGCCACAAAATACGATCGCTTCGGAAATGGGTGTCAATCCGTATTTTTTAAAAGATTATGCAGAAGCGGCTCGTTTTTATCCTTTAAAACACGCTACAAGAATTATTTCCATCCTTCGTGAAATTGATCTGAAAAGCAAAGGTCTCGGTGCCAATCAAACCGATGAAAGCGAACTCCTTACCGAAATGGTATACAAAATCCTGAATGTGGATAAAACAAAAGTAAAAGTGTAAACCAGATCCAAAGATTGAAGTTAATACTTCTAAACTTGAATCTTGAATTTTGCCGAAACACCATTATTGAAAAAATTCATCACCAAAAATTATTAAAACCAAAAATAAATCCCGATTTTTGAACCCTTGAACTTTAACCCTTAAACTTTGAACCAAAAAGTAATGGAAGAAAATATTTTAGACTGTGTAATTATTGGTTCCGGACCTTCCGGATTTACAGCTGCCATCTACGCAGCAAGAGCAGATTTGAAACCCGAATTATACACCGGATTGGAACCGGGCGGACAATTAACCACCACTACAGAAGTTGATAATTTTCCGGGATATCCAAGCGGAATTACAGGTCCCGAAATGATGATGGATTTGCAAAAACAAGCTGAAAGATTTGATACCAAAGTCCATTACGAACTCATCACCAAAGCAGAATTTTCCAAAGAAAACGGAGGGATCCATAAACTTTGGGCAGGAAATAAAGAAATTTTAGCCAAATCCGTCATTATTTCTACAGGAGCAACGGCAAAATATCTCGGTTTGGATGATGAAAAGAAATATTCAGGAGGCGGTGTTTCAGCATGTGCAACCTGTGACGGATTTTTCTATAAAGGAAAAGAAGTGATCGTTGTAGGAGGCGGTGATACCGCTGCAGAAGAAGCAACCTATCTTGCGAAGCTTTGCAAAAAAGTAACACTTTTGGTGAGAAAAGGAGAGTTTCGTGCTTCCAAAGCAATGATTCATCGTGTGGAAAATACTCCAAATCTCGAAGTTAAGTTTTTCCATGAGCTTATCGGAATTGAAGGTGAAAATGATTTGGTGGAAAGAGCAGTGGTGATCAACAACCAAACTCAGGAAATTTCTAAAATTGATGTTCACGGGATTTTCATTGCGATCGGGCACAAACCCAATACCGAACTTTTTTCCGGTCAGATTAATCTGGATGAAAACGGATACATTATTACTGAAAAAGGATCTACCCGAACCAATCTTCCCGGAGTTTTTGCTGCCGGAGATGTTCAGGATCATATCTATCGTCAGGCGATTACGGCAGCAGGAAGCGGCTGTATGTCGGCAATGGATGCAGAAAAATATTTAGCAGAATTATCTTAATAATTGATTTTTAGCAAATTATTAATTTCTGTTAAAATTTATTCAAAAAATGTTTTGCAGTACGCTGAAAACATTCTATATTTGCACCACTCAAAACGAGAAATCGTTTTTTTGGAGAGATGGCAGAGTGGTCGATTGCGGCAGTCTTGAAAACTGTTGACTGTAACAGGTCCGGGGGTTCGAATCCCTCTCTCTCCGCAAAAATCCCTGTAAGTAATTAACTTTCAGGGATTTGCTTTTTTATGATGATGAAAAATAAAAAAGCAGAACACTTTCAATCGTGCTTTTTTTCTGCAAAGCTGAAAATGCTTCCTAATTTTATCTTGGAATATCCGTTCGATTTTATTTTTGCAGAATTTACCATTGCTTGTGCCAAAACGTCAGTAGGCAAAGGCTTTTGCTGTTCCAGAATTCCGAATTTATTGGCAAATTTAATAATCTTTCCGCCCAAAACTTCGCCTGTTCTGTCGCTGTTTTTCCGTTCGAGCATTCCGGGCTGGAAAATGGTAATCTTGTTAAAATGAAGATTTTTTACGCTTTGTTCCAGCTCGCCTTTCATCCGGGAATAAAAAATTTTCGATTTCGGATTGGCGCCATACGCAGAAATAAGAACATAATCTTCCACCTCGTTTTCTTTTGCTGCTTTTGCAAAATTGTACTGATAATCGTAATCTACTTTTTTCTGCGCTTCCTTGCTTCCCGCTGCTTTCAGAGTTGTTCCGAGGCAGGAGAAAGCGACATCACCCTTTACCAGTGATTTCCAATTTTCGGGATTTTCAAAATCGACAATATGGGTTTTCAACTTGTCATTTTCCAGATTCAGAGGTTTACGCACAAAGGTATGAATCTCGTCAAAATCCTTATCCTGAAGCAACTTGTTTACCAATTCTTTTCCTGTAGCGCCTGTAGCACCGATGATCAAAGCTTTCATTTTGAGAATTTTATGAAATTAAATATACAAAATTTTATTATTATTGTTATTGAAATCGGGAACAAAAATCCATCTATTTTTTTAAATTAAATTTGTAAACGGATAAAAAATGAAGCATGGATAAAACTGTGACAAAGATTTCTTTGCTTCGCAAAAACTTTGACAAAGTAATCCGATTTTAACTTAAACTTTGATTGTAATGGAAGCTGAAGAATTGCGGGACTATTGTCTCAATAAAAAGGGTGTAACGGAAGGTTTTCCTTTCGATAATGAAACCTTGGTGTTCAAAGTGGGAAACAAAATGTTTATGCTGTTACCTTTGGAAAAACATCCACTTACTTTTTCTGCAAAAGCCGATCCGCAATGGAGCGAAGAGCTTCGGGAAGAATTTCCGCAAATTTCCGGAGCTTATCATATGAACAAAACCCATTGGAATTCCGTGGTTTGTGATGGGCTGAAAAAAGAGCTGATTAAGAAATTAATCGATCATTCTTATGATTTGATTTTCAGTTCTTTGACGAGGAAAGTTCGGGAAGAAATAATGGAGGAGGAATAGGCGCTTCATTTTCAATTATTTTGTATTGAAAAATTCTTCCGTCCGTTTTTTATCGTCATCTAATTTTTCAATAAGCTTTTCGAGGTTTTCGAATTTGATTTCCTGATGAAGAAAAGCGCGGAATTTCACGGTGATTTCTTCACCATATATATCTTCATCAAAATTCAGAATATAAACTTCAGTGTGTACGGATTGTCCGTTTTCATCAATTGTAGGATTGGTTCCGATGCTTAGCATTCCTTTGTAATGCTTGTTTTTTACGAAAACTTCTACAATATAAGCGCCGTTTTTAGGAAGAAGTTTGATGTTTTCAGTTTTGATATTTGCAGTTGGATAGCCGATGGTTCTTCCTATTTTCTTTCCGTGAATTACCTTTCCGGAAACCGGATAAAAATAGCCGAGCATTTCGTTGGCTTCAGAAATTATACCTTCGGAAAGCGCAGTTCTGATCTTTGTGGAAGACACATTTTTGTTATGGATATTCACTGCTTCCATCTGTTCCACTTCAAAGCCAAATTCGGGAGCGAGCTTTTGCAGGAGACCGAAGTTTCCACTTTTATTTTTCCCGAAAACGTGGTCGTAGCCAACAATCAGATATTTTACATTCAGTTTGTCAACAAGGATTTTCTTTATAAATTCTTCGCCGGTAAGATTTCGGAAATCTTCATCGAAATCCTGAAGAAAAAGATTGGAAATTCCATATTTTTCCAGCAGATCCGTTTTCTCGGTAATGGTGTTCAGCAACTTCAGATCTTCATTCGGATTGAAAACCAGCCGTGGATGCGGCCAGAAAGTGAGGATGGAAGATTCCAGATTTTTTTCCTGAGAAATCCTGTTGAGTTCCCTGATAATGGATTGATGTCCGAGATGAACTCCGTCGAACATTCCCAAAGAAAGCGCCAAAGGTTTTCCGGGAGTATATTCTGAAAACGATCTGTAAATATTCATAAGCTGCAAAAGTAGGGGATTTCAAACTTTTACAGAAATAGAACCACGTTTTTTTTGGTATTTTTGCGGAATGAATAAGCAGGAACTTCAAGATTTTCTGAACCAGAAATCGGATGAATACAACCGTCCTGATTTTATAGAAAATGACCCGATAAAAATTCCGCACCGTTTTTCACTGAAACAGGATGTGGAGATTTCTGGATTTTTAACCGCAACAATTTCTTGGGGAAACCGCAAATCCATCATTAAAAGTGCGACAAATATGATGGATCTTTTGGAAAATTCTCCGTATGATTTTGTAATGAACTTCAGCGATAAAGATTTGATAAATATAGAAAAAAAGGCAGTTCACAGAACTTTCAGTTCCGAAGATTTGGTCTATTTTCTTCGAAGCCTTAAAAACATTTATCAGCAAAATGAAAGTCTTGAAAATTTATTTTTGCTAAAAGATAACGAAACCAATTTTTATCACGCTTTGCAGCGTTTCCGGCAAAAATTTCTGATTTCGGATGAAAATCACCGTTCAAAAAAGCATATTAGTTCCACGTATAAAAATTCTTCTGCAAAAAGATTGATGATGTTTCTGAGATGGATGGTTCGGAAGGATAACCGGAATGTGGATTTTGGAATTTGGAAGAATATTGATCAGAAGTTTCTATCGGTTCCGCTGGATGTGCATACCGGAAATATTTCCCGGAAACTCAAGCTGGTCACCAGAAAGCAAAACGATTGGAAAACAGTGGAAGAAATGGATGTTGCACTCAGAAAATTTGACAATCAGGATCCTGCGAAATATGATTTTGCACTTTTTGGGTTGGGAGTAGCGGGAAATTTTTAAGTGAGAATTTATATATTTGTGACATTAAGAAAAAGAAATGATGGTCATCACCAAAAAGCTATTTTTAGTTTTCCTTAGCCTTATATGTATTACAGGATATTCCCAAAAAAGAAGAACCCACAGCAAAAAACCAGGAACAGCAGCAAGTTATAAAGCCGGAAGTTTTATTGATGTAAATACTGCTTCCTATCCGCAATCCGCATATTCTATAACCGATCTCATCAGCAAAGTTCTAATTTCGGGAGGTTCGGAATGTGCCGGACCTAGTGTTACCAATGTTAAAGTTTCGCCAAATACAGCAGCTACTAATGGAAACAGATCTTGGGGATATTTCAATGCCGGAACTACCAATTTTCCCTTTTCTGAAGGGATAATTCTATCAACAGGTTATGCAAAAAATGCAGGAAATACTAAAATAGATTACAATTTAGGTGACAATATCGGAAATCAGGGTGATACCGATTTGGATACAGCCATTAATCCGAGCCAACCGCTTACCAATGCTACTTATATTGAATTCGACTTTGTGCCTTTTGTAGAAGAACTTACCTTCAACTTTTTGTTTGCTTCAGAAGAATATACCAGCTCCTATCCTTGTGATTATTCGGATGGATTTGCACTCTTATTGAAAAAGCAAGGCGATGCCAATTATACCAATCTTGCTGTTCTTCCTAATGGAGCCGGACCTGTAAGTGTAACGAACATTGTTCCGAAACCGCCTTATTCCTGTGGACCTATTAATGCGCAATATTTCGGGGGACATAACACCGAAGAAATCGAAACTAATTTTAATGGTAGAGTAGTCCCATTGAAAGCACGTACAAATGTAACACCGGGTGTAAGCTATCATTTCAAAATGGTTTTGGCTGATGCTGGTGATGATGACTTTGATTCGGCGGTGTTTATAGATGCCGGATCCTTCAATATCGGAGTGCAGATCCAGGATGAAGCTGGTGTAGATTTGGGTTCCGATTATACGTTATGTGGGAATGATACGGTTACGCTTACGGCTTCAACATCGGTTTCGAATCCTGTTTTTAAATGGTATAAAGATGGAAATTTGCTTCCTGGTGTTTCGGGAAATACCTATACTGTAACCACTCCCGGAAAATATAAAGTGGAAGTTTACATAGCAACCAGCAGTTGCCCAATCGGTGAAAAAGAAATAAATATTAATGCAGGACACGTTCCTGTTGCACAAGATTCCGGACTTGGAGTTTGTACGGAGGAAAGTTCTGCCACTTTTAATCTTGAAGATGCAAAACCTAAGATATGTACGGAAACGGGGGTGAAATTTCAGTTTTATGAAAAGGAATCTGATGCATATGCGGGAAATTTAAATATAATCCCTAATCCAACCTCTTATACCACCTCTACCAAAACCATCTATGTAAGAGTAAGTTTAAAAGATTGTTTTGTGGTTGTAAAACTGGATTTAACCGTAGCTCCTTTTGCTGCAGCGCCAATTATCTTGGCTGATCATACTGCTTTGTGCGAAGGTGGCAGTATTGTGCTTACTTCCAACCAGGATAACGGAAATATATGGAGTACCGGAGAAACAACAAAATCTATAACCGTAACACAAGCAGGAACTTACACGCTGAAATATAATAACGGAGCTTGCGATTCCGAATCTACAAGTATTACCATCACCAATCAACCTGATATCAACCTTATGATTACGGGAGATTTATTATTTTGTGAAGGCGGAAATACCATACTTACTTCCAGCTCACCAACCGGAAATGTATGGAGCACCGGCGAAACCACTCAAAGCATTACGGTTTCCACACCAGGAAATTACAGTGTTACCGTAACTACGCCGTCAGGATGTCAGTTCAAAAAAACAGTAAAAGTAACCCAAACAGATATTAATATTGTTATCAAAACTCCTGATATTCTTACCTGTTCAAGAACTCAGGTTACTCTGGATGCTACCGGAACAAACTATCAGGATGGTGATATTATTATCTGGCAAGCTTCCAATGGCGGACACATTGTTTCGGGTGGTGATACTTTGACACCGGTAGTAGACACAACAGGAACTTATACCATTACCGTTACACGTGGAAAATGTTCTGAAAGTGCTACAGTAGTAGTAACAGAAGACAAAACCATCCCGGTAATTTCTGTAACGGCAGACCGTTTAACCATTTGTGAAGGAGAAAGTGTTACCCTGAAAGCAAGTGGTGGAGTACGCTATAATTGGGAAGGTTTTCCTGATAATCAAACAGCAAATCAAATTGTATCGCCTACAGAAACAACTACTTACACCGTTTCCGGAATTGGAGCGAATGGATGCCCGTCTCTTCCTGCAACAATTATCATTACCGTAGTTCCGGCAATTACATCTACCTTGGAAGGAGGGAAAATTTGTGAAGGAGATCCTATCACGCTTAATGCTGGTTCTGGTCCTAATTATACGTATGTATGGAGTACCGGAGAAACTTCGCAAACCATTACTGTAAACCATATTGCTGAATACAGTGTTACCATCAGCAATGGTATTTGTTCAGAGACATTTACGGTTCAGGTCGAGCAGGCAGAAATTCCGGAAATTACAGAAGTGATATATAACCATCCACAACTTACCATTATCGCCACCAATCCGCAAAATACAATTTTGGAATACTCGATAGATGGAGGAGTAACATGGCAAATATCCAATGTTTTTGATAATATTGCGAAGAACCAATCATATGATTTAGCAGTTCGTTCACAAAATACTTCTTGTAGTTCTTCCGGTAAGTATTTTACCTTCAGCTTGTCTAATGTAATTACACCGGATGGAGACGGATATAACGATATCATAGATTTTTCAGGAATCAGTGGATATCAGAATTTCAGCGCAAGAATTTATGACCGATACGGAAATGAGGTTTACAAAGCAGACAGCAATAAAAAATACTGGGACGGAACTGCCGGATCCCGAAAATTATCAACAGGAAGTTATTGGTATGTCATAATCTGGGATGATCCTTTTACAAAAATTACCAACAGAAAAACCGGCTGGATTATGCTGAATTTGAGATAAAAATATCACTACATTAAAATTTTCACTTTGTCAATGTTTAAAATCTTTGACAAAGTTTTTTTAACCTTTCCACAAATTCGAGAATTTAATAAAATCCTTTACCGAAAGTTCTTCCGCACGTTTATCCAAAAACGGATGTTCTTTTAAATGTTCCGGAATATTCAGAACTTTCAGTGCGTTCGAAAGTTTTTTCCGCCGTTGGTTGAAGCCCGCTTTTACAATTTTTTTGAAAAGCTCTTCATTTCCTTCCAATCCTGCTTTTATATTTCTCGATAATCGTATAACGCCGGATTTTACTTTTGGAGGCGGATTGAAAACATTTTCCGAAACAGTAAAAAGATATTCAACATCATAATAAGCCTGCACCAGAACCGAAAGAATTCCGTAGTCTTTATTTCTGGGAACCGCCGCTGTACGCTCCGCAACTTCCTTTTGGAACATTCCGCACATTTCGGGAATCTGAGTGTGAAAATCGATAATTTTAAATAAAATCTGAGAAGAAATATTATAAGGAAAATTTCCGATTACCGCCAATTGCTCAGGAAAAACAGCATCGATATTCAGTTTCAGAAAATCTCCTACAAATTGCGAATCCTGTAGCTGAGCATAATTTTGCTTCAGATAATCAATAGATTCCTGATCAATCTCAGCCAAGAAAAGCTGCTGTTCCTTTTCCAAAAGATATTTGGTAAGAACACCAGTTCCGGGACCAATTTCCAGAATTTTTTCATATCCATTGAAATTTAGGCTTTCCACAATTTTCCGGGCAATATTTTCATCTTTCAAAAAGTGCTGCCCGAGATGTTTTTTTGCTTTTACAGTCAAGATTTTTTATGATTTTATTAACACTTGTTTTTCTGAAACATCCGCAAATTTCGGAAGTTTTTTTCTAATTTAGCCGAAAAAATTTTTCTTAATGGCTAAAACGGTTGACGATTTTAATAAAAGAAGATTACGTTCCAGCAATATTACCGTAACCATCAGTATTGCGCTGGTTCTTTTTCTGGTAGGGCTTTTCGGACTGATTTTGATCAATGCTCAGAAATATTCAGATTATATCAAAGAACAACTTGTGGTAAATGCTTTTTTCGATGAAAACTATGATATAAAAGATTCCGCAAAAATTGATAAGTTGGAAAAAGAAGCTTTTACCCAAATCCAGGAATTGCCTTTTGTGAAAAAAGCAACCTATATATCGCGGGAAGCAGCAACAGTGGAAGCAAAGAAAAGTTTAGGAGTTGATGGGCAGGCTCTTTTCGAGACTAATATTTTCCCGTCTTCCGTAGAAGTTTCTTTACAGCCGGAATATGTAGCCCCCGAAAAAATAGATGGCGTTCTCAAACAGCTATCAACGGTTAAAGGAATTAAGGACGTAAAAAACAATTCATCGCTTACCGCCGATATTTTCAATAATCTGGAAAGAATCCTGAAATGGATTTTAGGCTTTTCCGTTTTATTTTTAATTTTAGCTATCGTATTGATTAACAATTCCATACGTTTGAAGATTTTCTCCAAACGCTTTATTATCAAAACAATGCAACTGGTAGGTGCAAAACGCAGATTTATCCTTAAACCATTTGTAATAGAAGCAGTAGTTCTGGGAATCCTTGGTGCTATTATCGGACTTTTGGCGCTCTTTGGTGTCTGGTATTATTTCACAAAAGAAATCGGTGCCGATTTTGTGCAGGATTCCAACCAGTATATCTTTCTTATTCTCGGCGTTTTGGTTTTGGGAATTTTCATTACGGTTCTCAGCACTGTTTTCGCAACTTGGCGATTCCTGAGATCCAATGTTGATGATCTTTATTATTCGTAATTATGGCAAAGAAAAAACAACAGTTTTCCGCAGAACAGTTCGGGAAAACCAATAACAATATTTCTCCTGAAAATACCTTTTATTTCGGTAAACAAAACTTTAGATGGATGCTCATAGGTTTGGCATTTATCATCGTTGGTTTCGTTCTGATGATGGGCTCCGGAGCCAATACAAGACCTGACGGAGTTATCGATCCAACGTATTGGAATGACGGCATTTTTTCAGTCGTAAGAATCAGGATTGCGCCTTTGCTGGTAATTGCAGGATTTGCAATGGAAGCGTATGCTATCCTGAAACGGAAATAAAATTTAATTAAAAAATCCAGAGATTTAGGAATTCAGAAATTTGCAATCTAAAAATCTCTAAATCTCTAAACCTAAAAATCTCTAAATTTTTCTAATGGATTTATTCAAAGCAATCATTATTGCCATTATTGAAGGACTTACGGAATATTTGCCGGTTTCTTCCACAGCTCATATGATTTTTACCAGTTCGGTTTTCGGCATTCAGGAAGACGAATTTGTAAAAATGTTTCAGGTTTCCATTCAGTTCGGGGCGATTCTCGCAGTTGTTTTTGTCTATTGGAAAAAGTTTTTCGATTTCAAAAATCTTAACTTTTATTTCAAGCTTGCAGCAGCTGTAATCCCGGCTTTAATTCTGGGAAAATTATTTGATGATAAAATTGAAGCCGTCCTCGGAGATCCCATTCCTATCGCGATTGTTCTTATCTTAGGTGGGATTGTTTTATTATTTATCGATAAGATTTTTAAAAACCCGATTATCGACGACGAGAAAGATATTTCCTATAAAACTGCCGTTACCATTGGTTTCTGGCAGTGTCTTGCAATGATGCCCGGAACTTCCCGAAGTGCAGCTTCCATAATCGGAGGAATGCAGCAGAAGCTCACCAGAAAAGCAGCGGCTGAGTTTTCATTTTTTCTTGCAGTTCCTACCATGTTGGCGGTAACAGTGTATTCAATTTTCTTAAAAGACTGGAATCATAATGGTGTGGAACAAAAAGGTTACGAAATGCTGATGCAGGGAAATAATCTGATGCTGTTTTTGGTAGGAAATGTGGTGGCGTTTGTAGTTGCGGTTGTTGCGATAAAATTCTTCATCGGCGTTTTGATGAAATACGGTTTCAAACCTTGGGGTTGGTACCGAATTGTTGTGGGAGTTATTTTGCTGTTGTATTTTACTATAAATAAATAAGAATTTGAAAAAATCTTTTTTGATTCTGATTTCTTTATTTTTACTAAACTCTTGTTCACCTCTTTATTCTTTGTATGTTCAAAATAATTCACAAAACCCTATTGAGATTTTTGTTGAATTGAAAGATTGGAAATACAACAAAAATTTCAAAAAAGAATTTGAGAAGAGAAAATTGTATTATTATAAAAGTAATGCTAATGCAAAAATTTACGAAGAAACCTTAATAGATTGGAAATTTCTTCAAGCAAATAAAGTTTCAGAAAAAAAATATAATTTCACTTCAGATTTTGAATATCATTTTACAATAGAACCAAATTTGCTGACAAATATTGATCCGAATAATAGTCTTTCAATTTATCCTTTTAAAGAAATTTATTATATTCAAAATGGTAAAAAATGTTTTATTGCGCCTAAAGAAAAAATTAATTGTTCAGTGAACGTAAATCACCAAGAGATACTCAAGAAAAACAATAGAGCCAAATGGTTGATTGATTTTATAGAAATTGAAAATTAGAAAATGACTTTCGAACAATTCCAATCCGGACAAATTATTCTCCTCGACAAACCTTTGGATTGGACCAGCTTTCAAGCCGTAAATAAGCTGAAATACAAGCTGAAAAGAGAATTTAAAGAACTCCCGAAAAAATTCAAAATTGGACACGCCGGAACTTTGGATCCGAAAGCAACCGGACTTTTGATTATCTGCACCGGAAAATTCACCAAGAAAATTCCCGAAATTCAGGATGCTCCAAAAGAATATTTTACCGAAATCAAAATCGGCGCACAAACCGAATCTTACGACACCGAAAAGCCCGAAATTCTTCAAAAAGATTTTACACATATCACCGAAGATTTTATCAATAAAACTTTGGAAAAATTTGTTGGGGAAATTGAGCAGAAACCTCCAATTTTCTCTGCTATAAAAATTGATGGAAACCGCGCTTATGATTTGGCAAGAAAAGGAAAAGAAGTGGAAATGAAATCCCGCAAAACCACGATTCATTATATCAAAAATATTGAAATCGAACTGCCTTTTGTACGTTTTACCGTCGGTTGTTCGAAAGGAACCTATATCCGAAGTTTAGCGCACGATATCGGTCAGGAATTGCGAGTAGGAGCGTATCTTACGAATCTTCGGCGAACAAAAATTGGTGAATTTACCATAGAAAATGCTTCATCAAAATTTTTGGAAAACGATTTCCGTTTTGGGGATTTCACTTTGTCAAAGTTTTCAGCGGAATGATATTACTTTGACAAAGTTTTTACATGTTTTTAATTCCTATTTAAATTGGTCGCACACTTTCTCACTTTGTCAAAGTTTTACACGCAAAGAAAGTACTTTGACAAAGTTTCATACGCGAAAAAAAACTAAAAAAAATCAAATGAACAAAATCTACTTCTTCTTTTTGTTAATTCCTGCTTTTCTATTTTCTCAGCAAAAACCTGAAAAATTAAGATTTTTTACCATTCTCGAAGCCAATATCGGTTTTGATGTTGCTGCAATAATCAGGGAAAAACAGGTAACAAGTGAATACGAAAGGCAGAATCTTGATCCCGGAAAATTCAATTACGGATTTGCAGCGCAGGCTGGATTTCAACCCATAAATTGGTTTGCTTTGGGAACCGGTTTGCGTTATAGTTTTGTGGATCCCAATTTTCATGTGATGTATTGGAATGTGCAACCGTATTTTTTTATCAATAATCCCAAAGACGAAGATTTCGTTTTTCTGTCCGCAAATTATGGAACCCAGATCAACAGAACAGCATCTAAAAATGCAAAATTTGTCGGGATTTCTGCAGGTTTTTTTGAACCGATTTCCAAGCATTTTGGAAATAAATTTCAGCTGAATCTTGAAGTTCAGAACTTTGATGGCAACGGAACATTTTTTATCGGTTTCTCTTACGGAATTACCTTCTTTTCCAATAAAAATCTTTAAAAATTTTTTCAGAAATCTGGTTTTGTCATTTATTTTTCAGACTTTGGATAAAATAATTTTTCAGGAAAAAATATCATTCAGGATTTTCGCCAACCGAAGTCCACCGTACAAAAGCTGTCTTTCTACCGTATTATTAAATTTGTACTGATAATCGTACTTCAGATCGCTTCCGTTGGGAGTTTGGGCATATATTTTATTGGCGATTTTGTGGGAATCATAAAGCCAGTCTTCCAAAGTTCCGGATTGTATTTCTTTTACTTCTTTTTTGGTTTTAATGTCCAAAAGTTTCGCATATTCGGTATAGCTGTATTTTTGGGAATCAATCAGTTTTCCGTCCCAGACAGAATGCAGATTGGTTTTTCCTCCAAAATAGGTAACTTCAATTTTATTCCCGCCCAAATCTCCGGCTCTTCCGGTGTGCATTGGCTGTGCAAGATCGCCCATTAGATGAATCAGGAAAATCAAAGCGGTTTTTCTCTCTTGCTCTGGGAGATTTTTATTTTTAAGTTTTTGAGAGAGAATTTCAACTTGTTTGTAAAGATTGGGACCGGCTTGCTTTTTCAGTTCGATATCAAAAGCTTTGAAATCCGGCTGTGGATCGATGTTTACGTAATGCCAAACAGACGCTTCTTTCCAAACGCCGGTTGTATCAGATTTGATGAAATCCGGCCAGTTTGCCCAATACGCCATTTTCTCTTTTCCAAAAAGTTCTTTAATCTCTCTTTTGGTTTTTCCACAAAGATGATTTTCTGCAATTTCCGCAATTACTCGGTGTCCCGTTAATCCCCAAGCATAAGAATAAACGAATGAAAACAGACCAAAAACAAATACCGATTTTGAAAGAAGAGAACGCATATTGTATCAATTTTAAAGGCACAAAGATACCACCCAAATTTTGAAAAACGGATTAATTTATCATTAAAATGATTTTATTTAATCCGTTGTGATTTAGATATATAATCTATCTTATTGAAAATTAGTATTTAATAACTTTTAAAACGGATTCATCAAAAAAAATATCAAAGAAATTCTGTTAAAAATTTTCATTGTACAAGTGTGGGCAAAAATTTTTCTTCGATAACCAATCTTGTTTCCACTAGAGTTTTGGAAACTTTATCAAGCCTTTAAATTTTTAGCCGAGTTTCCAAGTCTCGAGCTTTTTAAAATTTTATTTTGAAATAAAAGTACAAAAATCAATAGGTTATAATGTTGTTTGTGGGTTAACAGTTGGTTTTATTCATCAAATTTTTCATTGCTCTTTTAAAAGGAAAAAACTAAAAATTTCCGTAATTTTGCAGGTCTTCGTTTTTTAAACGGACAAAGTTCAAATTATGCAGGATTCCAAAGAATATATCGAAGTTTACGGTGCCCGTGAACACAATCTTAAAAATATAGATGTCAAAATCCCAAGAAACGAACTGGTCGTGATTACCGGACTTTCCGGAAGCGGAAAATCGTCTCTGGCTTTTGATACGATTTTTGCGGAAGGACAGCGGCGCTATATCGAAACTTTTTCAGCCTATGCTCGTCAGTTTCTAGGCGGTTTGGAACGTCCCGATGTCGATAAAATCGAAGGACTTTCGCCCGTTATCGCGATTGAACAGAAAACCACCAACAAAAATCCGCGTTCCACAGTCGGAACGGTTACAGAACTCTACGATTTTCTGCGTCTTCTTTTTGCAAGGGTTTCTGATGCGTATTCCCACACCACAGGAAAAAAACTCGTGAGCTACACCGAAGATCAGATTCTGGAAACGATTAAGAAAAATTATAAAGGCGAAAAAATAATGCTTCTTGCTCCGGTTGTACGTTCCAGAAAAGGGCACTACCACGAGCTTTTCGTGCAAATGGCAAAAAAAGGATACGGACAAGCAAGAATCGATGGCGAATTGCAGGATATTGAATACGATTTGAAACTCGACCGCTACAAAACCCACGATATCGATATCGTGATTGACCGCTGGATTATCGGAGAAAACGCCACCGAAAACCGGATGGAAAAATCCCTGAAAACCGCAATGGAAATGGGAGAAGGAATTATCGGAATCCAGAAACTGAACTCCACGGAAATCGAATATTTTTCTAAAAATCTGATGGATGCAGAAACCGGCCATTCCCTTGCTTTGCCCGAACCCAATACTTTTTCTTTCAATTCCCCGAAAGGAAGCTGTCCAAATTGTAAAGGTTTGGGAACCATCAAAAAAGTGAATACCGATTTCTTTGTTGAAAATCCGAAATTATCAGTTAATCAAGGTGCTTTGCTGCCTATGGAAGATATCAAATCCAACAAATGGATTTTATCGCAGATTAAAAATATCCTCGAAATTTTCGGGCTGGATCTTTCCACTCCTTTCAATAAAATCCCTGTAGAAGCGCTGGATTACATCTACAACGGGATTCATAAAGAATTCAGTAAGGATATGAAATATGCCGGAATTTCAAAAAAAATAAAAGTAAATTTCGATGGGCTTGTTTCTATAATCAACGAACTGATTGAAGATAAGGATTCCTACGATGCAGTTCTTCTGGAAAGACATTTTACCACGGAAGAAACCTGTCCCGAATGTAAAGGAACGCGCTTGCAGCAATCGAGTTTAAGCTTTAAAATTGATGGAAAAAATATTGCAGAAATCAGCGCATTAAGCCTTGCAGATTTAAAAGTCTGGCTGAAAGAAGTCCGCCCGAAGTTTTCAGAAAAAAATTCGATTATCGCAGATGAAATCCTGAAAGAAATTGAAACCCGTTTGCAGTTTTTACTAGATGTCGGTTTGGATTATCTGAGTCTTAGCCGAAGCTCCAGAACGCTTTCCGGCGGAGAATCACAGAGAATTCGTTTGGCAACGCAAATCGGCTCGCAGCTGGTAAATGTTTTATATATTTTGGACGAACCTTCAATCGGGCTTCATCAGAGAGATAATGAAAGACTGATTCATTCCTTGAAAAATCTTCGTGATATCGGCAATTCCGTTTTGGTTGTGGAGCACGATAAAGATATGATTTTGGAAGCGGATGAAGTTTTAGACATTGGTCCAAGAGCCGGAAAATATGGTGGAGAAATTCTTTGGCAGGGAAAACCGAAAGATTTACTGAAAGCCAATACCATTACCGCAGAATATATCAACGGGAAACGTAAAATAGAAATTCCTGAAAAAAGGAGAGAGGGAAACGGAAAATCCATCATTCTGAAAGGCGCAACCGGAAATAATCTGAAAAATGTAAACCTCGAAATTCCTTTAGGCAAGCTGGTTTTGGTAACGGGAATTTCTGGAAGTGGAAAATCATCCTTAATCAACGGAACGCTGTATCCGATTCTCAACCGGCATTTTTACAGAGCCGTTCAGGAACCTTTGCCTTACAAAAAAATTGAAGGTCTGGAGAATATTGATAAAATTGTAGATGTAGATCAAACGCCGATTGGTAGAACGCCACGTTCCAATCCTGCAACCTATACCGGAATGTTTACCGACATCCGAAACCTTTTTTCCGAACTTCCGGAATCCAAAATCCGCGGTTACAAACCGGGACGTTTTTCTTTTAACGTAAAAGGAGGAAGATGCGAAACCTGCCAAGGTGGCGGCTTGAAAGTCATCGAAATGAATTTTCTTCCCGATGTCTATGTCCATTGTGAAACTTGCAACGGAAAACGATTTAACAGAGAAACTTTAGAAGTTCGATACAAAGGGAAATCCATATCGGATGTTCTGGAAATGACCATTGATGAAGCAGTAGAATTTTTCCAGCCGATCCCGAAAATATTTAACAAAGTAAAAACTTTGCAGGATGTCGGGTTGGGTTATATTACTTTAGGACAGCAATCTACAACTTTAAGTGGAGGCGAGGCGCAACGTATCAAACTGGCAACAGAACTCGCTAAAAAGCAAACAGGAAATACGCTGTATATATTGGATGAACCAACAACAGGACTTCATTTTGAGGATGTGAAAATCCTGATGGAAGCCATTAATAAATTAGTAGATCTGGGAAATTCCTTCATTATTATCGAACATAACCTGGACGTGATTAAACTTGCCGATTATATTATCGACATCGGACCGGAAGGTGGAAAACACGGTGGAAAAATAGTAGCAGAAGGAACGCCCGAAGAATTGGTGAAAAATAAAAAATCATTGACAGCGAAATTTCTGAAGAAAGAGCTGTACTGAAATCAGTTTCTGAAAAAGACTTGAACTACAAATTTTAAAATTTATTGATGAACTACGAAATCAGAAATATGCAGCCCGAAGACGCTTCCCGCGTTCTGGAAATTTTTAAGCAGGGAATGGAAGGCGGAAATGCTACTTTCGATAATACCATTCCAACCTGGGAAGTTTGGGATATGAAGTTTCATAAGGTTTGTCGTTGGGTTTTGGAAGATGAAAACGAAAAAATTGTAGGTTGGGCTGCATTACAGCCAATTAGTGCAAGAGACTGTTATAAAGGCGTTGCGGAAGAAAGTATTTATCTGGATAATGAAGTTCAGGGAAAAGGTTTGGGGACTTTATTGCTTCAAAAGCTCATTTTAGATAGCGAGGAACATGGTTTCTGGACTTTGCAGGCCGGAATTTTTCCAGAAAATCAGGGAAGTATTGCGCTTCATCAAAAATTGGGATTCAGAATTGTTGGAAATCGTGAAAAAATTGGGCAAGTGAACGGTATTTGGCGTAATGTAACCCTCATGGAAAGAAGGAGTAAACTAGTCGGAAATTGATTTTTTTAATTTAAATATTAAAGTTTGGCACTAAGATTGAAATTTTATCGTTAATCTTTTAAATTATAGTGTAAAAATGAAAAATCTATTTAAAATACTTACGGTAGCTTCACTAGGATTGGTGATGGTTGCTTGTGGTTCTGCAGATCCTTATTACGGTAACCGTTATCCAAACGGAAGTTACCCAACTAATAAAGGTACAGTGTACAGAGCTCCGGATGGAACTGTTTACGGAAGAAATGATGTGTACAGAGACAGAAATGGAAATGTTTACCAAAACGGTAGAGTAGTTCGTACCGGTGATGTTTACGGAAGACCTGGAATTCTACAAAGAGGTGGAAACTATCCGGTTTATGGACAAAACCAAAGAAATCTTCCTCCGGGACAGGCGAAAAAAGTTTATGGTGGAAGCGCCAAAGATTATGCACCTGGACAGGTTAAGAAAAGAAACGGTTATTACAACAACGACAGAAGATGGAATGACGATGATCATTGGGAAGATGGAAACAGCCAGGGTAATAAGCAGTACAAAAAGTACAAAAATAAAGGAAAAGGAAAGCATAAATAGTCTTTCCATAAAGAAAGCGGGAAAATTTCCCGCTTTTATTTTTTATAAAGATAAAGTTTATGCTTTATCGATGCTGCCTAAAACTTTCTGTGCAAAAGCATTTAGCGCATCTTTTTCGCTCATCCCGTTTTTCACATTTTGATGAACTTCCAGCGCACCGCAAATATTGGTGATAAGTTCTCCCGTTACGTTCAGATCTTCTTCGGAAGTTCCTCTGAATTCTGAAAAACTTTCCAGCACATCCAAAGTCTTTTCCAGATTTTCCGGCGTTTGGTTTTGATAAAACTGTCTGATAATCGGTAATTTCATTATTTCGCAGAATTAAAAAGATTGATTAAACTTTCTGCCTGATTGGTCTGAACCTGGTCTGCAAGCTTTCCGTTTTTGAAAACCGCAAATGTCGGCAGATTGTCTACTTTTGCTAATTTTCTGGATTCAGGAAGTTTTTCTGCGTCTACATATAGAAAAGGGATTTCCTGATTTTCGGAAGCCAGTTTTTTGAATTTTGGTTTCATAATGCGACAATTTCCGCACCATGTAGCACCGTACTGAACGACTACGGTTTCGATTTCGTTCACGATATTTTGGAGTTGGTCTTCGTTTAACTCGGTATACATAAATTTTAATTTGAAGATTAAAGAACTTGAAAATTTGAAAATGAAAAATAAAATTCGGTTAAAAATTTCCGCATTTTCAAATTAGATTAGTGATTGGCAAGATAATCTGCTGTTGAATTTCTGTTAGCTTTCATTGCATCTTTACCTTCTTCCCAGTTTGCAGGACATACTTCACCGTGTTTTTGAACGTGTGTATAAGCATCGATGAGGCGTAAAAACTCTTTTACATTTCTTCCCAAAGGCATATCGTTTACTGCTTCGTGGAAAATTTTCCCGGTTTCGTCCACAAGATAAGTTGCTCTGTAGGTTACGTTGGAACCGGATAAAATTTCGTTTCCTTCTTCATCATAATCAAAATCCTGATCTACAATTCCCAGTGCATTTGCAAGCTGTCTGTGTGTATCAGCAAGAATAGGATAGGTGATGCCTTCAATTCCGCCATTGTCTTTTGAGGTGTTCAGCCAAGCGAAATGCACTTCGTTGGTATCACAAGAAGCGCCGATTACTTTGGTGTTTCTTTTTTCAAATTCTTCCAAAGCTTCCTGAAAAGCGTGAAGCTCTGTAGGACAAACAAATGTAAAATCCTTTGGATACCAGAATAAAAGTACTTTTTGCTGATTGGCTACTGCTTCTTCCAAAATATTGATTCTTAAATCATCTCCCATTTCGGACATTGCATCTACTGTGATGTTCGGGAATTTTCTACCTACTAATGACATAACTTTTTTTAATTTTTATTGTTAATTATTTTGTTTAAATTTTTGCAGTGCAAAGGTAATAAGTTTTCATCTATTAATAAAATTAATTTCAATAAATAAAATCTATCATCGTTTTCTCTATAAAATTAAGGAAGATGTTTGTAAATATTCAGTATTAAAGGTATAAATACTCAATTCCTGATGGATATCAGTTATAGATTTTGAAAAAAAAGGAACCCAATTTTTTGAGTTCCTTTATATTTTATTCTTCGTCTTCTTCCTCATCATATTTTGCGAGCTCATCGTCGCACCATTTAAAAGCGGCTTCCACTACTTTTGTGGCTTCATCTGCCATTGTTTCTTCATCGTCTCCTTCCAGATCATCGAGCCATTCTACTTCTTCTTCTTCTACATTCAGGATGAAACGCGGATATTCGGTGTGTACTACAAACAGATCTTCAGGAAAATCTGAATTATCTGCCAATAAAAACTTTGGTAATTTCATTTTTCTACAATTTAAACTTCACCAAAGATAATCATTTTATTGATATTTGTTCTTGTCGATCTTAATTTTTCGTAAAACTTTGTGTTCTGTAAGAACATTTTTTTTCAGGGTATCTTCCGGTTTGAAGGTGAGCTTTACATTGGGATTAATTGTACTGATCAACTCTGCAATTTGTACTTTATCCATATCGCTTTCGGACGGAGTGTAGAATTTTACTGGAACGTTTTTCAGATTTTCAGATTTCAGGAAATCGCTCATCTCTTTTCTGTTTTCCAGATAATTTCCTTTGGAAAGCCGAGTAAAAGCGAAGCCTGTACATAAGCTCAAAACTGTAATTCCATAAATAAGTTTTCCGAAAATCTGATACATTTTTTTGAAATATACCATCCAGATTGAAAATATAAAAGGCGAAAGAAGCCTGTAATCCAGTGCATTTACCGAATAAAAATACTGGATGAAATACGAACACACAATCCCGATAATCCCCATAAAAACAAGATACTTTTCTGTTTCCGAAAGTTTGTTTTTAATAAAGATAAAAATCATCAGCAAAATATTCAGCACTCCGATTCCGTAGATTCCGTAATTCACCATTCCACCGGAAGGATTTGCGATATGAACAAAAGGATTGAAGCTGGTTGCCAATCCCTGAAACAATTCCAGCAGTAATTTTGAGGTGGGATGCAAACCGATGACCAAAGCGCCATCTATGTAATTTTCATTAAAATAATTGATGAACAAAAGCTGGTACAAAATCACAAATGCAAAACCAAAAAGTGAAGATATAATGAAGATTTTCGAATATTTTTTCTTAAAATTCAGAATGCCGTAAGCAAAACATCCACCTATAAAAAATAATGCGCTGTAACGGATGTTGTACAGCAGAATTAAAAGTAAAGAAAGATAAAATATGCCCTTCAGCTTTTGCACATTTCCGATGATAATTTCTTTGGAAATATAAAGAAATATGAATACGAACGGCAGAATCAGCGGTTCGCTCATCGTATAAGAAAATATAGAAACATAGCTGAACAAGCCGCCGATAAGAATACTTTCCCGGAAATAAAATTTCTTTTTCCACGCAAACCACAAAATAAAAAGATACGCCAGAATCCCGATGATTTTGCTTCCCCAAAATTCTCCGATCCCGAAAAGATCAAAAAATTTCAAACTCAACGGATAACCAAGCGGAGTCGTTGTATTATCAATCACCGGAAAAACTTTTGCCGTTCTGAAAAACCGTATGGAATCCGGACTTACCCGTCCTTTTTCGTTCATCAGAAACCGCAGCACAACCATTACCAATGTGATGATGATCAATGAAATCTGAATTATATATTCCTTATTCCGACGGGAAATTACCATATTGATATTTATTTTTCTAAATCTTTATTATATTCCTATTTTACGGAAATTACTTCACCTTTGCTCGTATAGATTTTTCGCTTTTCTGGCGTTTGATAATCGGGATTGGCAAGACTTTTCTTCTTCTCTGATTCCGAATTCCGGTAGCCGATATTTGCCATTTCTGCAAGCGTATAAAAAGTGGATGTGGAGGAAGCTTTTTTATTTTTATTATTGTGGAGCGCTTCAGCTTTTTCGGGGTAAAAGTTCTGAAATTTTTCCGAAAACCACACCAGATACGGAATTTCATATTCGTAAGGAGTAGGTTTTTCTCCACCGTGAAAAATGGTTTTTCCATCGTCGTACAAATTTTCGCCGTGATCAGAAAGATAAATCATTCCGCTGATTGCATTTGTATTTTCCAGTTTTTTGATTACCGAAGACAAAAAATAATCGGTGAACAAAATGGAATTGTCATAGGAATTCACAAGCTCATTTTTATATTCGGGACCAATGTTGCTGTAGCCGGATTTTGCGATATTGGGCTTATATTTTTCAAAGTCGGAAGGATAGCGGTTGGAGTATCGGAAATGGCTTCCCAATGTATGAATAACGATTAATTTCTTTTTATGCTTTTTATCGTTCAATACCTGCTGAATATTGTTCAGAACATCGGTATCGAAAAAATGTCCCGAACTGATGTCGGAAGTTGAAAAATAGGTATAATCGGTTACGTTTTTCAGTCTCTTTACAATAGGCGAAGAAATATTCTGAACGCCGATCCAAGCGGTATAAAATCCGGCTTCGCGAAAAAGATCCACAATTGTTTTTTCTTTAAACTGAAGATCGAAATGATCAGGATCTGCTCTTGTAATCATCTGTGGAAGCGAAATCAGCGTAAGCGTTCCACAGCTGTTTACATCAGAAAAAGCGACAATATTTTCGATTTTTTCCAGTTCCGGAGTAGTTTGTCTTTCATATCCGTATATATGGAAATTATGTCTTCTGGCGGTTTCGCCAATAATTAGGATGTACGTTTCGTTTTCCTGATTGGGAGAATTTTGTCTGGCACCGAAACTGAAATGTTTAACCTCTTTTTCGAAATTTTTGTTCTGATTCCGTTTTTCCAGTGCATCCCAGGTATTGATGAGAAGATCAGCAGGAAATATTTTTTTATATTTTTTTACAGTATTTTCGGTAGCAACAGTAATTTTGTCCTTTACGGGAACATAATTTTCGATCAGCGAAAACATTTTGTAAAACAAGACTAAATTTATTCCTAAAAAAGCAATGATATAAATGATTTTCAGCTTACGCAAAACCCTGATTTTTCCAACAAATCCCAACAAAAAGCAATACAGAACCAGCATAAGAACCAGAAATAGGAGAACCGGCAAATTTGAAGTCAGCTGTTCTTTGGTTTCCTGCCAGTTGGTACTGAGAACCGTATCCATAATTCCGGCATTTACCGGTAAACCTGTAGATTTCACAAAACCAATTTCTATTGGGGAAAGCAGGAAGAAAAATATTCCCAGACGGAAAAAGTCTTTTACGTTCAGAAAAAGCAATGGAAAAAGCCACACAAACAGTGATAAAACAATATACGAAGCCAGCATTACCGGATTGTTTTCCAGATCGGTAGCGTATAAAAACGTGAAAATATTCGGAATGAAAAGAATGAGGAAAAGTATTGCACAAATGATGAGCTGGCTTTTCCGGTCGTTCCTGATTTTTTCTCGGTTTACGGTAAATTTTGATATGTTCATTTTAAGGAATCCTTTAAGGTTTTTAAAACCTTAAAGGATTTGAATTTATATTGTTTTTTGAATCTCAATAAATATCAATAGGAACGGGCTTTAGCCCGTTTTTGAAAAGGTATGCAAAAAAGGCTTTAGCCAAAATCTAATATTGTAAGCAAGTTATTTTTTAAACTTTGTCAAAGTACAATCATTCTGCTGAAAACTTTGACAAAGTGAAAAGTGTTCCAAAGCAATTTCGGTTTATTTCAAAAACATTTTTGAAACTTTTTCCGCTTTTTTCGATTCGGAATAATCGTAGAAGCCTTCTCCCGATTTCACGCCTTTTTTTCCTGCCATTACCATATTCACGAGCAAAGGATTGGGCGCATATTTCGGATTTTTGAAACCGTCATACATTACGTTCAGAATGGCAAGACAAACATCCAGCCCGATAAAATCTGCCAGTTGCAAAGGTCCCATTGGATGCGCCATTCCGAGTTTCATTACGGTATCAATTTCTTCTACACCTGCAACTCCGTTGTAAAGTGTTTCGATGGCTTCGTTAATCATCGGCATCAGAATTCTGTTGGCTACAAATCCGGGATAATCATTTACTTCCACCGGAACTTTTCCCAGGGTTTTGGACATTTCAAACACCGCATCAAAAGTTTCTTTGGAAGTTGAGTAGCCTTTGATAATTTCCACGAGCTTCATAATGGGAACGGGATTCATAAAATGCATTCCGATTACTTTTTCCGGGCGTTTGGTTGCGGCTGCAATCTGGGTGATGGAAATGGAGGAAGTATTGGTCGCAAGAATACAGTTTTCTGGGGAAAACTCATCCATTTGTCCGAAAATTTTCAGTTTCAGATCTTTATTTTCGGTGGCGGCTTCTACAATAAGTTCTGCGTTTTCTGCAGCTATTTGCAGGTCTGTAAAAGTGGTGATATTTCCAAGAGTTTCGTTTTTCTGTTCTTCAGAAAGGTTTCCTTTTGCGATAATCCTGTCGAGATTTGTGGTAATGGTTTTTATTCCTTTGTCCAGTGCTTCCTGGGAAACATCCACCAAATTTACTTTAAAACCGTTTTGTGCAAAAGTATGTGCAATTCCGTTTCCCATTGTTCCGGCTCCGATTACGACGATGTTTTTGTTCATAATTTTTTATTGTTTTTTAAGGTATTCACGAACCTTTCAGTTTCCTATTTTGTTAAAAGATTTAATGATTAAAAAGTTAAAAATTTGAAAGATTTTTTCGGTTTTATAATATAAGTTTATTTTCTTTAAAAACTCTTTTGAAAATTCCGAACTCACAACCGGAGCAGGTTTCAATAACCGCATTTCTTTCTTTTATGTGTATGAAGATCTTTGTTTCATCAGAATTTAATTCTATCGCTTGTTTTTTTAGCAATTTGCTGATTTCCAAATAACCCCACATTTGCTTTTCCGGATTATAGGATTTCATCCATTTTACATATTTTTCAGCATTTTCAGGAGAGTCCAGTTCTACAGCACCAATGTCTTTTACTTTTGTCATTGCAAAACCACAATAATCACCGAATATTTCTTTTGTAACGACATCATTGATGAAGTCTTTTAAAGATGTTTTGGTGCTATAAAAAGAATCGTGTTTTTGAATATAATCCTCAATTTCTGCATCGGTTCTATTTGAAATCTCGATATTTTTTCCTTCATAAATAATCAGTCGATCAATCATTTTATCATTGAAGTAAAACAAATGAATTTCTGCAGTCTGATAGCGCAATTCATTATCAAGCTTATAAGAATATGTTATGTTGAAAATACTTTCTTTTAATCCAAAATCCAGCTCTCTTGAAATTATTTGATTGTACTGATATATTTCAAAAATTTGGTCAAGCTTTTCATTTTTAATATTCTGAATTTTCACTGAATCTGCACTATAAATGAAGTTTTCAAATTCCCGTTTTGCGTTCACAGAATTGTCCTGACCATATAAACTGCCAAAATAGAGTAGAACAATCAGTAAAAATATTTTTCTCATTTTTTGTTTTAAAGTGTTGTTAAGTTCCACACCTTAACATCGCTTTCAAAAATACTATTTATTCAGAAAATCCCAAACGGTTTTGGAAATATCCGAAATCATTTTGCAGTTCACTTTTTCAGATTCTGTAGAATCGTTGATGAAAACTGAAATCGCGTATTTGTGATTAGCGGAATCAGAAGAAATAATTTTATAAATTTCATACTTTAAAAATAAAAAAAATCCTTTCCGTATTGAAAGGATTTGCAAGATACTATTTTTTAAAAAGATTATTTAATCTCAAAATCTTTAAAATTAAATCCGCCTTTTTCAAACACAAAACGTATTTTGTTTTCGCCTTTGTTTAAAGGAAGATTATTGATTTTCGCTGTCTTCCAGATTTCGTTTCCGCCTGTTTCCGGAAGCGAAATTTTAGCGAGCTCTTTCCCTTTTTCATCGACAATTTTCAGAACTGCATTTCCTTTCTGGCTGGCGTAATTGATTTTTATACTATAATTTTTGTCAGCACTGCTATTCATCGTGAATTGCAGCCATTCTCCGTCCTCAATTTTCCCGACATAATATTCGCCGTTTCCGGATTTATAAATATCAACACCATCATTTCTGAGCTGCTGCCCGTAATTCCATTCGGAACGTTTGGTTTCATCACTTACCCAAAGATTGATAAAATCCGTATCGGAATAGGCGGAACTGATCCGTCCTAAATCATATTCAAAAGCATTAATTTTTCCCGGAATTTTATGATTTTTGAAAGGTTTTGTAGCAGGATCTGTAGTTTGACGGAACATCGCGTCAATCACATCATATTTTACTTCCGTATTGCTGAGCTTATAATTTTCGGCGATTTTCAATAAAGCTTTTTGGGCAAATTCTTTGGATGGCTTTTCGCCTCCGTTTTTCCAGTAATCCAGCAGTTTCTGATATTCCGGAGTGATTTTCACATTGGTGATTCCGGCAATATTATCAATTTTTTTCATCGGCCAGAATGCGTAGCCGATATTGTGCTTGTCCATCAGCTGAATCACTTCCGTAAACCAAACATTGGAATTTTCTCCTGTTTCGCCAAGCCAAATCGGAAGATTGTATTTTTCCCTGAGATTCAAAGCATTTTGGATGGTGGCATCATCATTATTGTTCCAGTATTTATGAAAACTGAAAACCATATTTTTGTCCCAAACATCCGGGAATCCGTTGTAATTATTTCCCCAACCGTTTCCTTCGATAATGATGATGTGATTTTTATCGGCTTCGCGAATGGCTTCCGTAATCTCTTTTTGCAGTTTCCAAAGCGGAGCATTGGATTGCTCGTCCAAACCGTTCGGATTTTTTCCTGTAAAATTATAATTGGTTTCATTCAGCAGATCATAACCGCCAATCCAGGATTCGTCTTTGTACCGTTCTGCTAATTTTTTCCACAGAGCAATGGTTTTTTTCTGATTTTCTTCATCCTGCCAAAGATTCGGTTTGGTTTTATCGTTATCAGAAATATTAGCATCATTTCCCTGTCCGCCTGGTGCTGCGTGAAGATCAAGTATTAAATAAATTTTGTTTGCTTGGCACCATTTCAGCAAATCGTCTGTCATTTTGAAACCTTCTTCAATCCAGGTATTTTTCCCTTTTACAACTTCTTTTTCAATCGGAAGGGTATACAAATTATAATGCATTGGAAGACGGACAGAATTGAATCCCCATTTTGCAAGCGAATCGATATCTGCTTTGGTAACACCGTTTTTCAGATAAGCTTTATAGAAATTTTCCATTCCGTCCTGTCCGATAAGTTCGGCGATTTTTGCTTTGATCTGATATTGCGGTCCGGCAAAATCAGCAGTTTTCAGCATATAACCTTCCTGCAGCATCCAACCTCCAAGTCCGAGACCGCGGAGTTGTACGTTTTCTCCTTTTTCATTAACGATTTTCTGTCCGTTCACTTTCAGGAAACCTTGCGAAAAACCGAACTGGAAAAACAAAACTGAAACGCAAAAGATCAATTTCTTCATATCATTATTTTCGATAAAGATAAAGAAAATTTTTATTGTCTCAAAATGAGGATTTAAAAAACAATTCTTTCATTTTCAGACTGCCCATTTCGCTAAACCTAATCAAATTCTCCCATTAACTAATTAGCTTCACAATTTCTAAAGCCACTTTCAACGCTTCTGTTCCGTCTTCCAGAGAAACTTCTACTTTTTTGTTTTCCGTAATGGCATCAGCAAAAGAATTGAGCTCATCCAAAATCGCATTATTGGGCTGAATGTTCGGATATTCAAATAAAATTTGATTTTTTTCGCCGTCAGCATTTTCGATAATCATATCGAAATCGCTTGGATTTTCCGGAGCAGGTTTCATTCTGATCACTTCCGCTTTTTTCTCTAAAAAATCTACGGAGATATAAGCATCCTGCTGAAAGAATCTTGATTTTCGCATTGCTTTCATCGAAATTCTGGAAGTGGTTAAATTCGCTACACAGCCATTTTCAAATTCTATTCTCGCATTCGTGATATCGGGTGTTTTGGAAACTACGCATACACCTGATGCGTGGATATTTTTCACTTTTGATTTTACAATGGAAAGCAGAATATCCAAATCGTGAATCATCAGATCCAAAACCACGGAAACGTCGGTTCCTCTAGGATTGAATTCTGCTAATCTGTGAATCTCAATAAACATCGGATTTTTGATAAAATCTTTCGTGGCAATAAACGCTGGATTGTATCTTTCAACGTGCCCAACTTGCGCTTTGATGCCGTGTTCACGACATTTATAAAGAATTTCTTCTGCCTGTTGCAGGGTTTGCGTTACGGGTTTTTCAATAAAAAAATGAATGCCTTTTTCGATGGCTTTCATTGCATATTCGTAATGATAAACAGTTGGTGTTACAATATCCAGCATTTGGATCTGATCTAATAATTCATCAAAATCCTCATAATATTGATATCCGAATTCGGCTTCCAGCTTCTTTCCGTTTTCTGCATCTTTATCGTGAAAACCGACCAAATCATATTTTCCGGATTGTTGCAAAAGTTTCAAATGAATTTTTCCGAGATGACCTGCACCTACCAAACCTGCTTTCAACATAGAAATTTTGTTTTTTTCAAAGATAGTAATTAGTTGTCGGTTGTCAGTTGATCGTTGCCAGATTTTTTCTATCAACCATCAACAATATTTCGTATTTTTGTGAAATGCAGGATTCATTCGTACACAAAGGAAAACGGAAAATTTTAGTGGAATATCTTCGGGAGAAAATTGGGATTTCGGACGAATACGTACTGAAAGTGATCAATGAAGTTCCGAGACATCTTTTTATTGAAAGCATTTTCGAGGATTTTGCGTACGAAGACCGGGCTTTTCCGATTGCTTCCGGACAAACCATTTCGCATCCTTCTACCGTTGCAGAACAAACCGAACTTCTGGAAGTGAAATCCGGTGAAAAAATTCTGGAAATAGGAACAGGCTGCGGCTATCAGACTGCTGTTTTAGTTGCTATGAATGCGGATGTTTTCACGATTGAACGCCAAAAAGACTTATTCGATTTTTCAAAAAAGAAACTTCGCGAAATGCATCTTCGTCCAAAGTTTCAGAGTTTTGGCGACGGTTTTACCGGGCTTCCTACATTTGCTCCTTTTGATAAAATTATCGTTACCTGCGGCGCAGAAAATCTTCCAACCGAACTTCTGAAACAGCTGAAAGTAGGAGGAAAAATGGTAATTCCTCTCGGGAAAACGGATGAGCAGATCCTTTACCGTTTCACAAAAATTTCTGAAAAAGAATTCGAAAAAGAGGAATTCGGAGCGTACAAATTTGTTCCAATGCTGAATAATACGAATAAGTAAATTCCTTTATTTTCTTGAAAGGAAAGAGAATTCAAAAAACCAATTAATTTTCAAAAATTTTCAATGGCTTTTTATCCTTACCGATCGCTACCAGTGTAAAATCTCCTGAAACTGCTTTTTCACGGGTTTCCAAATACATTTCTTCGATGAAGATTTCTACATTTACTTTTACACTCGTATTCCCAACATATTTTACTCTGCCGATAAGCTCTACTAAAGTATCTGCAGGAATCGGTTTTTTGAAATCGATCCGGTCGCAACTTACCGTTACAAAAGATTTTCTCGCAAATCTTGTTGCGGTCATAAAAGCCACTTCATCCATCATTTCCATCACTTTTCCACCAAACATTGTATTGTGGTGATTAGTGGTGTTTGGGAAAACAACCTTGAAAACGTGGGTTTCAGAGTTATTGATTTTTTGTTCGTAATTCATTTCTTTTTTTTTGTTTAAATAATTAATAATGAAATGAATAGAAATTTTTACAGAAAAAATTTCTACTTCAAATCGCGAAAGATTTTGGGGATCCGACTTTTTGTTTTTAAGAACAAATAACGGTTGCGCGACAGTTCGTGAATTTCACACGATTCACCCTTTTTTGTGGTGCAAAGATAATTAGATTTAGAGAAATTACTGATTTAAATAAGGAAATTATTGATAGGAAAAATTTTCTTCGAAAGAAAAGAATTTTACTTACTTTCTTTTTTATTTTATATTTCTTTTCATTTTCAATATCTTTAAAACTTCAAAAAATCAAATTTCAAATCTCGAATTTCAACTTAAAATATGACTTTCCAAGAACAAATACAACAGGGAATTCCAACAGAATTGCCACAACCAAAACCATACGATTCTTCCATCAATCACGCTCCGAAACGCAAAGAAATCCTGAACGAAGAAGAAAAAAAACTCGCTTTGAAAAACGCTTTGCGGTATTTTGAACCGAAATTTCATGCGGAACTTTTACCGGAATTTAAAGAAGAACTCGAAAAGTACGGACGAATTTATATGTATCGTTTTCGTCCCGATTACGAAATTTTTGCACGTCCGATTTCCGAATATCCCGGAAAATCTCAGCAGGCAAAAGCCATTCAGTTGATGATTCAAAACAATCTGGATTATGCAGTTGCACAACATCCACACGAACTCATTACCTATGGCGGAAACGGAGCGGTTTTTCAGAATTGGGCGCAATATTTATTAACGATGAAATATTTGTCGGAAATGAATGACGAGCAAACTTTGGTCATGTATTCCGGACATCCGATGGGACTTTTTCCTTCGCATAAAGACGCTCCGAGAGTTGTCGTTACGAATGGAATGGTGATTCCCAATTATTCCAAACCCGATGATTGGGAAAAATTTAATGCGTTGGGCGTTACTCAATACGGACAAATGACCGCAGGAAGTTATATGTACATCGGTCCGCAAGGAATTGTTCACGGAACTACGATTACCGTTTTGAATGCGTTCAGAAAAATTAAAAAAGAACCAAAAGGCGGATTATTCGTCACTTCAGGTTTGGGAGGAATGTCGGGAGCGCAGCCAAAAGCCGGAAATATTGCAGGTTGCATAACGGTTTGTGCAGAAGTGAATCCGAAAATCACTAAAATCCGTCACGATCAAAAATGGGTGAACGAAATCCACGAAAATCTGGATGAATTGGTTTCCAGAGTACGAAAAGCGCAGGAAAATAAAGAAACGGTTTCTTTGGCATATCTTGGAAATGTCGTTGAAGTTTGGGAAAAATTTGATGAAGAAAATCTGAAAATTGATATTGGTTCCGATCAAACTTCGCTTCATAATCCTTGGGCAGGAGGCTATTATCCGGTCGGAATTTCATTTGAAGAATCCAACAAAATGATGGCTGAAAATCCTAAATTGTTCAAAGAAAAAGTGCAGGAAAGTTTGCGAAGACAAGTAAAAGCCATCAATAAACACACCGAAAAAGGAACGTATTTTTTCGATTACGGAAACGCATTTTTATTAGAAGCGAGCAGAGCCGGAGCCGATGTTCATCTTGATGAAAACGGAAATTATTGTCCAGCGAATCGCTCAAAATTGGGTGGCGAAACATTCGCCTTTCCGAGTTATGTTCAGGATATTATGGGACCGATGTGTTTTGATTATGGTTTTGGTCCGTTTCGTTGGGTTTGTACGAGCGGAAAACCTGAAGATTTGCAGAAAACCGACGAAATTGCGTGCGAAGTTTTGGAAGAAATTATGAAAAATTCTCCCGAAGAAATCCAACAGCAAATGAAGGATAATATTCAGTGGATTAAAGGTGCACAGGAAAATAATCTGGTCGTTGGGTCGCAAGCGAGAATTTTGTACGCCGATGCGGAAGGAAGAATGAAAATTGCAAAAGCTTTTAACGATGCGATAAAAAAAAGTGAAATTGGCGAAGTGGTTTTAGGTCGCGATCACCACGATGTTTCCGGAACGGATTCGCCGTATCGCGAGACTTCCAATATTTATGACGGTTCACGATTTACGGCAGATATGGCGATTCAGAACGTAATTGGCGACAGTTTTCGTGGTGCAACCTGGGTTTCTATTCACAATGGAGGTGGTGTTGGTTGGGGCGAAGTGATTAATGGCGGTTTCGGAATGTTGCTGGACGGAACGCAAGATGCGGAAAGACGTTTGAAATCGATGCTTTTCTGGGACGTAAACAACGGAATTTCCCGAAGAAGTTGGGCAAGAAACGAAGGCGCCATTTTCGCAATAAAACGTGCGATGGAAGCTGAACCGAATCTGAAAGTAACGCTGCCGAATTTGGTGGATGAAAATCTGTTGTAAGAATCTTAAAATTTAAATTTAGATTTTCAAGCCCAGCCTTCTCTTACCGATTTAACCAAAAGTTCCTGCACGTTGCTGCATTGCGATTTGCGAAGAATATTTTTTCTGTGATTTCTCACCGTATGAATGCTTCGGTGCAGCAATTTGGAGATAAGTTCACTGTTCATTCCCTGTACCACATATTGCAGAATTTCCTGTTCTTTTTGGGTAAAAAGGCTCAACGAAGGCAGGAATTCTTCTTTCAGGTGAACATTGTAATAGGAGGGTGCACCTTGCATCCCAATAAAGGAAAGCTTTGGAATTCCCTGAATGTTGAGGTGCGACAGATCCGTAAAAATTCCCAATGTTCTTACACCGCCTTCTGGGAAGTAATAAATCGGGACAATCTGCTGCTGTACTCTTTTGTAGGTTCCGTCTTTGGTTTTCAACCGATAATCGTATGCAAACTTGTATTTTAAAAACAGATCTTCTGCCAATCTGGAAAAGAAGCGGACAGCACTCTGCTCGTAATGATAATAATAAGGAAGATCATCGGGATGGATATTATTCAGTACCATTGAAAGCTGGAAATCGCCCGGAATGTATCCCAAAACTTTTTCCACATTAGGATTCACATATTCCATTTCTGTAGTTCGGGTATTGAAGATGACGTAAAAATATTCTCCGAAATGGAACACATCCATATACTGGTTGATAATTTCCTTTTGCGAAAGATCCAATTGTTCATTTACTGCTTTCGGAATCTTTTCCCAAATATCCACTAACTTTTCTACTTTATCCATATTATAATTGCATTATTTTTATAAAAATGACGAGAGGTAGCTATTTTTTTTTAAATGTATTAAAATTATTTTTGTTAAAAAAATTAACATTTAAACAGTTCTGATGAAAACAATCACAAAATTAGCATTAGCCGTAATCATTTTTATGACGACCATTGTGTCTAACAGAGTTGCAGCACAAGGACAGACAAAGGAAGAACTTATGGAATCCATTAATAAACTTTCTGGTGTTTATCATGGTTTTACGTCAGATTATTTTCTTGAAATCAATGACACAAAAGGGAACAGCAGATACAGTTATTATACCGATAATCCAAAAGATGATTACGAGTTACTTTTCAACCTAAAAAATGATATCAACATCGATAACTCTTCTGTTGAAGAATATGAAGACGGCTATTATATAAAGCTAATTCCCAAAAATAAAATCAAGCAGATTAAAAACAATGTAACGACATATTCTACAAATCCGATAAAAATCTTAACAAAAACAAGTTTGCAAAGAGCAACCTTTCTGCTTAGCAAATTGTCTGATCTGGCAGGATTAATAGAAGGCGAAAAACCAAGCCAGTCTGCAAATAACGAGAGCCAAAACAAAAAAGTAAACCTTACAAAAGAAGAAACCGTAAGATATCTGGATAAAAAAATTAAAGAAATCCACCAAAACTACAGAACGGTACAATATACTGATAATGAAGGCAAACTGCAGAAGATGAAATTTTATTATATAGATGAACCTTCTATAATTTTAGACGGCGATAAGGTAAAGATTACAGTTTACCGGGCAAATAATTACAAAAAACTATATCCAGCCCAGGAAAAATTATACACCGGCGATTTCAGTCACCAATATGTTTACAAAGAAACCATTTCGTGTGATTACGGAGAACAGGAAATGACTGATGAATTCAACCCGGCTCATATTATCTCTATTGATAAAGGTACAGATTATGTAAATGGCGAACCTGTGGGTTCTATCGTAATTAAGCTGAAATCAAAAACAGGGATTAAAGACTGGATCTCTTATGGTTCGCGACAATACGTAACCAGTATGTACGGAAAACATTGTATAGATTTTGGTAAACTGGAAGGCAATAACAGAGAAGTAGCAGATACCGTTTATATCAATTATTTACAGTCAGATGACACCAATTTTGATAAAATAAGAAAAGCATTAGAACATTTGAAATCCCTGCTAGATGCCGAAGACGATCCATTTGGTTAATATAAATACAAAATTAATACATTATGAAAACCACAAAAACAATCATCACAGCATTATTTCTTTTGTTTAGTGCATTATCATTTGCACAAAACAACGAGGAGAAAGAATACTACGACAGCGGAAAAGTAAAAATGGTTACCACCTACAAAAATGGAGTGAAAGACGGCCCGGTAAAAGGCTATTACGAAAACGGAAATACGCAGCTTGCAGGAAACTTCAAAAACGGAAAATTGCAAGGTAAACTAACCACTTATTCCGAAGACGGCACACTTTCCACAATAGAAAACTATCTTGATGACCAGCTAGACGGAGAAGCAGAAGAATACGACGAAAATGGCAAACTGTATTCTACCCTCAATTTTAAAAACGGTGTCCAGCACGGAAAAACAACAACCTATTTCAAAAATAAAATTATAGAATCGGTAACAAATTATGTGAATGGTGAGTTGCATGGTGAAAGAAAAGCCTTCTATCCATCCGGAAAAATAAAGTTTGTTGAAAATTATGAGAATGATGATAAGATAGGAAATACCGTCTATTACTACGAAAACGGACAGCAGGATACCAGAACAGACGAACTGCAAGCATTGCTGAAGGAACATCTGATTCCCAATCCCGAATACAAAAAATACAACAATACTATTACCAGACTCAATATCATGCAGTCCGCAATGTATATCTATTTTACAGATAACAGCAGCGATCCGAAAAAGTATTTGAAAGTCCCGCATAACATCAAAGAAATTGATAAAGACGGCATAATGCGGTTTCACGGGTATGATGTAAAACTAAAATTTGAATACCGTGGGCAATATATCTCCTCCACAGAAGCCTCTTACTTTTCTGAATTTATCGTAAAAAAAGAAGGCAGAAAAAAAATTGAAGAATTAATGAAAAGCCTTGCCAACAGTACATACAACAACCTTTAAAAATAATTACTGTAATTTTTTCTTGGACTTTATTCTTATTAACTAATAACCATTTCAATATATTTTTTTGAGGTATGAATCTTTTTTCCCCTTTTTCCAATCCGAACAAAAAACAACTCTCAGAATTCCAAGTCGGGCAGGAGTGGCATTACCAAACCAGAAACGGTGAAGAAAACTCCACGTTGAAAATCGTAAAAATTGAAGAATACAAAAACTTTGGAAAAATGATTCATATCTCAATTTTGGATTTGCAGGTGAAGCATCCCCAACTTCCGGAAGGCATTTTAAAAGAAGCCCTGCACATTCCGATCTCTGAAGAAGCCCTGCAAAACAGCATCACAAAACTGAAAAACGACCAGACAAATCTTCCCGATTACGAGTTTGGCTACGTTCGCTGGAAAAACGCTTTCAATGAAAACCAAGCCGGATATTTCAACATTCCCGTAAACAAAGTGGTGGAACATCTGGAAGAAACCGCTAATAAATTTCGATAAAAACAATAATACTCAATAATTATGAGAATACTCAAAACCATTATTACAGCAGCTTTTTTGCTCGGCACAGCAACATGTTTATTTTCTCAAGATCTTAACTTGAAGAAAGTTGGGAACAAATTCGGATACGAAAACTCGAAAGGAAAATGGTTATAAAAGCAGTTTACGACGATGCCGAAGAATTTTCGGACGGTTGGGCAAAAGTAAATGAAGGAGCAACAGAAAGCGAGATATTGGGTTTGCTTGGCGGAAGCTGGGGTGTTATCGACCGTTCAGGAAAAATAATTGTACCGATTGAATATGAAGGAATTAATTATTTCGAAGATGATGAACTTTTCCAGGCTATGAAAGATAACAAAGCTTATTTCTATAACAAAAAAGGAAAACTGGTGAAAGTGGATGATTATAAAAAATTTCAGGATGCAGAATAATTTTTTCACCAATACGAAGAACCTGTTTTAAAAATTGATCAAAATGATTTCCTCAATTCTGAAAGTTGTAATTTTGAAAAATTCGGTTAAAATTTAATTTCAAACTTTCTCTTATATACGATGAAAAATCTGCTCTCAATTTCCTTACTTTTATTTCTGGGAAACTTTTGTTTTGCACAAAATAAGACCATCACAAAACTGCTGAACAGCCAGCTACAGAAAGAATACGCCAAATTTTATAACGATAACGAAAGAAAAAACTTTATCATCACACAACCATTCCGTATTGATGAAGATAATGTGATGCATTTCGGATTCATCCAAACCAATCCCGAAAATGGAGAAAAAATGAGTATCAAACGGCAGGTTTCTATGGACAAGATTGTGCAGTTTGATAAAGATATATACGCTTGTTTCTACACCTTAGAAAATGATGTTACCGAAATCACAACACGATACGACGAAAACGGAAATGAGGCAGAAACCACTACAGAAAAAACTCAAATTTTCAGTACAGAAATTAACAAGGACAATGATGCGGGTGGCTTTATGAAAAAAGTAACAAAAGCTTTGCTGAAAGCAGGTTACGATATAGATGGAACATTTTGGATGAACTAATTTTTCCAGTTTTTTGCACGACATCCAATCTCCCCAAAAATAAAATAGCCAACGATTTTCAGAAGTTCGTTGGCTATTTTCTATAAATTATTAAAATATCATTTTACGGAAGTTTGGAAATATCAATTCCTTTCACGGCTTCAGCCAGTTCATCTACCGTAAAACCATCCGCTGATGCAGTAATCATATATCTGCCTTTTGCGATGTATTTGATTTCGGAGCTTACCGCATCACCATTCGTATTTTGAGAAACGAACGCTTTGTTCCCGTTGATCTGCGCCGTTTTTTCAAAACCGTTTTCTGTGGTTTTTTCCATATCGGCATTCAGAGTCATCAGCATGATAGAGATTACGCTGCTTCCGGCTTCTCCGGCTCCGTCAATCATATTGATTTCAATATTTTTGTTTTCGCCAGAATATTTTGCATCTGCCGAGCTCATACTCATTGCAGTCATATTACCAACAGTGATTTCTGTACGTTTCAATCCTCCCAATGTTTCGGGGATTGCAGCTTTCAGCTCATCATTGGAAATGGGAGTTTTGGTTTTCAGCTCGTCCATATTTTTCTGTACATCATCCATTTTATTGGCGATTTTGCCCAGATTGCTCATATTTTCGATTGCAGAACCAATGCCGGATTTTTCTTCTTTTTTCTCTTCCTTCTTGCAAGCGATAAGGGATAAAGCGATGCAGAGAACAACTAATTTTTTCATAATTAATATTTTTTTGATTTTTTAAAGATAAGAAATTATTGCAAAAAGAAACATAACAATGTTTTTACATTTTTTTGACTTTTCATCAAATTGGTTATATTTGGGTAACTAATAATTATGAATTTCAATATTTACAATAGCCTAATGCTGGTTGGTGCATTTCAGGGTATCGTTTTTGTGGGTACTGTTTTTTTATCAAAAAAATTCAGGATCAGACCGCTTTTTTTCTTGGCGAGCCTTATTCTTGTTATTTCGCTGAACAATTTTCAGTATTATTTATTGGATACCCATTTAATCGGCAACCGTTTTTTTTTCGGATTTCTCTATATTCCTGTTGCTACCTTATCAATGGTGCTGTATTTTCTGTATGTCAAATTTTTTCTTTTCCCGAAATCCCGGTTCCGCATTTGGGATTACTTACTTTTTTTACCATTTATTATATTTTTAGGTTTTACGGTTTTGTACAAAATAATGCTGGCTTTAGGAAATATGACCAGCGGAATTTCCGGTTTTTTTCATCAGCTTATCTATGTTCACGAGATATTTGCGTTTCTGTATTCCATTGTTTTGCTGGCTTTTATCTTTCGGAGAATTGTAGTTTTCAGGAAAACAAATTCCAACATTTATCGTATTAGGACTTCGTGGCTTTTCTACACTTCGCTGATTTCACTTTTCCTGTGCTTTCTTTGGGGATATTCCATTTATCAGGAATTAGTCACAGATACAGCGTTCAATACTTTTTATTTTCTTTGGATTGCGCAATCGTTTACTATTTATTGGCTCGGACATATGGGAATTTACCAGTACGGAATTTTGGAAGAAAAGAAAAATATCCGCCGTTTTTCAAAGAATAATCCTGTTGCGGTCTCACTTCCTTCAAAAAACGAATATATTGTTTTACTTGAAAAATATATTGTTGAAGAAAAAAATTATCTCAACAGCGAGCTTACTTTGGATATAGTTTCCGATAAAATAGGGGTGAGCAAAAGCCATCTTTCGCGCATCATCAATGCTGAACTGAAAACCAGCTACACCGATTATGTAAACGTACTTCGCGTGGAAGAAGCCAAGCTGTATATGCAAAATCCTGATTTTGAAAAATATACGCTTATCGCAATCGGTATGGAAGCTGGGTTCAATTCGAAATCTTCATTCAATACGGCGTTTAAAAAATTTACGGGACATACACCATCAGAATTCAGAAAAAGTATGGTTAATGGATGATGATTAGTTTTTGATAAATTTTACAACCTTCACCTCATTCCGCAAATTTTTTATTTTTAGAAGATACATTCCTTTTGTAAGACCACTCACATTTATTTCCCCGGATTTGATATTGTTCAACAATATTCTCCCCGAAAAATCCAGTATTTCCGCAGATTGTATATTTTTAAAATGATCGATATACAGGATATCTTGCACCGGATTTGGATAGATTCGGATATCTTCAGAAGCCATATCTTCAATCCCAAGATTTGTTCCTACCCCGAAAATCGTATTGTACGTATTTCCACCAAAATTTACTTCCACGGTATACACACCTTGTGGCCAGTTATTGGTAACATTCATCGTCCAATAGCCGAAAGCAGTTGCATAAAACACTCCCCAATCCTGCGTCCAGTTCCAGCTTGAAAAAAGCGTTCCATCGGGTTTGTACACTTTAAACTGCGTTACATCTCCAATGTTGATATCTCTGTAATAAAGTTTTAAAACCCATAGATCACCGCTGTTGAAATTTACTCTTTCATATGTATTTTCAATTACCGGACATTCAGAATCCTGTGTTTCGGTGTAATGGGTGGAAATTCTATTGATTCTCGGAACATAATAATCTTCTTGTTCCTGCCACCAGGTTTCCGTTGTGGTTGGGTTGCAATCGCCTTTGTACGGATCAATAAGATTATCATCACTATCGTGAATTTCAAAATGAAGGTGCGGAATATTGCTGCTTCCCGAACTTCCAGCAAGTCCTAAATATTCGCCAGCTTCTACAGTTTCTCCAATTTCTTTTTCCGTAGCCGAATTTTTTTTGAAATGCATATATGTGGCTGTTGATCCGTCGGAATGTTGCACCACAATACCGTTCCAGTTTGGGTTTCCACCATTGCTACAATTGTGATCATTAAAATTATTTCTTTTATTAATGATAATTCCTGGAGCTGCCGCTACAATTTCCATTAGATTTTCCTCCATCCTTTTCCACGGATAAGGCCACAGAATATAATCGGTACCACCGTGATTTCCCGTTGCCCAATCGTAGGTTCTTGTTCCGCAAAAATAATCGGTAAGCTGGCCGTTTGGTGCAGCATTGTGATCCACCTGAAAATTCAACGTATGGAATCCATAATCCGAAAAACCCATTTTAGGACGGTACGGAGTAGTAAATAAAGTCAGCTTTTTCAAATCCTTAAAAGCATCAGGATTTTTTAGGATAATCGCTTCTCTGTTTTTTTTATTTTCTTCATCCAGCTGATATTTTTGCAAATCCGAAAGACATTCCGTTTTTGTAAAATCCACAGACGCAAAAACACTTTTCACAGGAAAAATATTTTTTTCCGAACTTATTTCCTCATTGATAATCAAATGTTCTTTGATGATTTGCTGGCAACAGAACTCCATCGGAATCCACAGCATAAAAAGTAAAAATGATGTTTTCATAATAATTAGTTTTTTGGTTGTTCAAAAATATTTAAACTCTGAAGAATAAAAGTCCGGATTATTGCGAAAGCAATATTTCACACCAATTTTTTGCTTTAAAGAATGGTTCATTCATTTTTTGGAAAATTAAAACACAGTTTGGGGAAGCTGCGAAGCAGCGACATTTTAGTAAAAAATGCAGGATTTGCTTTCTATCCGATTTTTTAAGATTTTTGCAAAAATATTTCAGCATCCCGTATTTCACTAATGGACATCAATCTCAATCAGAATAAAAATTTAAAATTATTCAAAATTATTTCCGAAACCGCTTCGGAAAATCACCAAACTGTTTTTGCGGTTGGCGGATATGTTCGCGATTTGCTGATGAAAAGAAAAGCATCGACGGATATTGATTTCGTTACCGAACAAAACGGAATCGAGCTTGCCAAAAAAATTGCCCAAAAAATAAATCCTAAACTGAAAGTTTCCATCTTCAAAACCTATGGAACAGCGATGTTTAAATATGAAAATCTGGATTTGGAATTTGTAGGTGCAAGAAAGGAAAGTTACAGTGAAGATTCCCGGAAACCTGCAGTACAAACCGGAACTTTGGAAGACGACCAAAAACGCCGAGATTTCACCATCAATGCAATGGCGATTTCTTTAAACAATGAAAATTTCGGTGAACTGATCGATCCTTTTAACGGAAAAGAAGACTTGCGGAACAAAATACTGAGAACACCGCTGGAACCACATCAAACCTATTCCGATGATCCTTTGCGAATGATGAGAGCGATTCGCTTTGCAGCAACTTTGGATTTTGAAATTGAAGAAAATTCCCTGAAAGCAATAAAAGACGAAGCACAACGCATAAAAATTGTTTCAATGGAGCGGATTATGGTGGAGTTTAACAAAATAATGCTTTCTGAAAAACCTTCCAAAGGTTTGAAATTGCTAGAAGAAACCGGACTTTTAGAATATATTCTTCCCGAGCTAACCGCTTTGAAAGGCATCGAAGAAATAGACGGACAAACGCATAAAGATAATTTTTACCACACTTTGGAAGTGGTGGATAATATTTCGGAAAATACCGATAAATTATGGCTTCGTTGGTCGGCATTGCTGCATGATATCGGAAAAGCACCTACAAAAAAATTGGTGGAAGGAACAGGCTGGACATTTCACGGACACGAATTTGTAGGTTCAAAAATGATTAAAAATATTTTTAAAAAACTGAAACTTCCTTTGGGAATTGAGCAGAAATATGTGGAAAAACTGGTTCGTATGCATGCACGTCCGATTGCTTTGGTTACAGATGATGCTTCGGATTCGGCATTGAGGCGGCTTTTATTTGATTCCGGAGAAGATCTGGAAGATTTGTTTATCCTTTGCAAATCCGATATTACCACGAAAAATTATTCGAAGCAGGCACGTTTCAAAAAAAATTTTGAATACGTTCAGCAGAAAATAAAAGAAGTGGAAGAGAAGGATCAGGTTCGTAATTTCCAACCTCCGGTTTCTGGAGAAGAAATTATGGAATTATTCGGTTTGAAACCCGGTCGTGAAATTGGGATCCTGAAAGAAAAAGTGAAAGAAGCAATTTTGGAAGGCGAAATAGATAACGATAAAAAACAAGCTACAGATTTTGTAATTCGGGAAGCCGAAAAAATAGGATTGAAATTGACGAAATAAAAATTCCCCCAAAAATTATTTCAGGGGAATTCAATTTGATAAGAGAAAAATTTAGTTTTTATAAAATCCGTTGGTTCCGGTTCCGGCACTGAAAGTTTTAATTATTGTTCCCGAAGTATCGTAAACCGTAATTTTACTGTCTGCTGTAAATCCGTTTGCATCCGATGTAAATATTTTCCCGTCTATCACACTGAAGCCGTATAAACCGGAATATGCCTGACTTTCCGTTGCTGTTGCGATTGGAGCCAAAGGAACGGTTGCGGTTTTCATATCCATTGCATAAATCTTCATCCCGGAAGTGAAATAGAATTTTCCACCGTCCACACAAAGATTTGTAGCATTTTCAATTCCGGTAACGGTAATGGTTTTAGAAATATTTCCGGTGGAAGAGATCTGGTAAATGTAAGAATCTGCCAGTCCGAAATCCGAAGCAATTGCATATACGCTGCTTCCATCGGAAACGATTTTCTGGATCTGTCCGTCCGGAACGGTAATTTCCGACTGCACTTCGTTGGTAGAAGTATTGATGTAGCTGATTTTGTTCCCGAATCCGAAAGATGCATTCTGCACAAAAATATTTTGCCCAACAGTTACCACTCTTTCAGCAGCATCTGCCACGGTTATTTTTTTTACAAAAGAAAGATCGTTTTGCTTGTACACGGAAACATATTTTTCGCTGCCGTAAAGATCATTGGTTACATACACGAAGTTATTGGCAAACGCAATATATCTCGGTGAATTAAGTTCGGTGCTTATTTCTCCGGCTTTTTTGAAAGTGTAACGATTAACAACCGTTATTTTATTGGAATTGTTTAAAACAAGATAAGCGTAATCCCCATTATAATCTATGGTTTGCAAAACATCTCCCAAATTTTCACCATTATTGGATTTGTAGATATTTTGTTCGATGCTGTTCAGATCTTGGGAAACAAAAGTTACTTCTGCATTCGGCACTCCGTAATTTCCTTCATTGGCTAAGAAGATTCCCTGTTCGTAATCTACTTTTGGCGGATCAATTATCGGATCATCATCGTTACACGAAGCGGTAAACAATAATGCCGAAGCAAAAAAGATGGATAAGATTTTGTTGATTTTCATTTTTATAAAAATTAAAAGTTAATATTCATATTTACACTATAATTTCTTTTCGGCATAAAATAATACTCGGTTGTAGCATATATTTCATTAAAAATATTATTGATTCTAAAGCCTAATGTGTATTTTTTTAGAACCGTAAAATCCATTCCTGTATTGAACACAAAATAAGGGCTCAAGATTTTGTTTGTATTTTCTTCTGAATCGGTGTACGTTTTCCCGTTGAAAATTCCCTGAACATACATCCTGAAAAAATCGTACTGATAATCCACTTTTCCAAACGCTTTGTGCAGCGGAACGTACATCAGCTGCTTCTTCGTTTCTGCATTTTCGGATTTGCTGTAAGAATAGCCTATTTTTGCTTTTACAGATTGTTTTCCAAATTTTTTAAGATAATCCAGCTGCGTTTCCAAACCGTAAGACTTTACATTTTTAGTATTGAAAACCGCCCAATAGCCGAGATTCGTAGGAAGCCAACGAATCATATCTTCACTGTCAATATAATAAGGAGTTAAAGTCAGTACGAAATCATTAATTTTAAACTGATTTCGGAGATCGCCTTGCCAGGAAGTTTCCGGTTTCAAATTTATATTTCCGCCTGGTTCCCAATACAAATCGTTGAAGGAACCGTAACGGAAATTTCTGGAAACATTCATTCCTAAAGAATACCATTTCACAGGATTCCATTTTCCTGAAAATGAATATAAAATCGGCGATTTCGTCTCGTTCACCAAATCTTTTTTAATTCCCGCTTCAAATTTCAGTTTTTCCGAAGCGAAATACCGCAGCAATCCGGCAGCAGAAAAGGAATTTCGTTCCACATTTTCGATTCCGGACGCATAACCTTCACCTTTGTTATTCTGAAATTCTGTAATAATATTGGCATTCCATTTTTTTGAAAAGAAATAATTGAAATCGTTTTTCAGGATGATATTTTTTCCTGTTCCTCCGCTTGTTTTCGGTTTCCGGATATCACCAAAATACTGAAAATTTTCTTCTGTATAAGCAGCTTTAAGAGAGTTTTGAAAATCTGTTTTTGTCCAGTCCCAAGAAACCAAGCTTCTGATATTTTGGGTTTCATATTTGGTTTTTATTTGAAATTCAGAAAAAACAGGATAATGCTGCGTTCCGTTGAAAAATTCGGAAATCCAGGAAATCTGTTGGTTAGGTGCAATTTTGTATGCTCCTGAAATATTGAAATTGGTATTGAAATATTTTCCGTTCTGGTTCAGATATTTTTCTTCCTCAATTTCATAATCATTTTGGCTGATGGTATAATTTCCGGAAAACTTCACACTCAGTTTTTCATTACTGAAAGACGTTTTCAAAAGATTATTGAAAGTTCCGAAAGAAGCTGCTTCCGAAAAAAGTGAAGTCTTAAAACTCTGATGAAACCGAAGAGAATTGTTCAAATGAATGCTTCCGCCAATTGCGCCGCTTCCATAAATTACACTTCCGCCACCAGCTTTAATATCCAGTTGATCCGCCATTAAAAATCCGATGTTGTTCAGATCTGCTTGTCCCAAAAAGTTGGAATTGATATTAATGCCGTTCCAAACTACTGCTGTTTGCTGCGCAGTTGTCCCACGAAAAGATGGCGAAGAAACAGCACCACGTCCGTTTTCTTTGACGTAAACAGGACTTTGGAAACGTAAAACATCAGAAAGGTTGGTGGAGTTTTTGAGGATTTCCTCACCGGAAATTGTAGTAACAGGATGAAATCGCTTTGCTTTATTTATTTGATTATCAAAAACATATACCGTATCTATTTTGCTTTCATTTTCCTGGGAATATGAAAAAAGAAAGGCACACAAAACGCCCGCTGAAAGAATTTTTTTTGCAAACATACCTTTACTTTTCCTCCGAAAGTTTTTTTGTTAAAATTAGTTTCAGCAAGGTCTCCTGACTTTCACATTTTCTGCGCCTTCTCGCTTTTGGCAATGGTTTTTTTCAGCAGAAAATTTTTTTATAGTGATTTACAGTTGCGGGGACAGTTCACGATTTTCGCGCGATTCCCTTTTCTGAAAGTTTTGCGAATTTACTAAATTTTTTTGATAAAATTGTGAATAATTAAAATAGCTGATCTTCTTCAGATGGTGAAAAAGGAGTGTGGATATTATGATGTCATCCCGAACTATGGTTATTAAAAAAGGTGATTTCACCCTAAAACTCTTATTGAAAATTGGGTGATTTCACTCTTTTTTTTTATTAAAAATAGTTGCAACTTTGGGGTGTTCCAAAAACACAGGGACGAAAAAAAACTTATAACCATTTCCTGAGAGTAAAATTTCAGGAATTTTTATTTATTATTGTTAGATTTGTATCTAATTTAATCTAACATTTTGGGAGCAATCACACTTACTGAAGAAAACTATTTGAAAGCCATTTTTCATCTGACAAATGAAGAAAATATGGTAACGATCAACGAAATAAGCAAATTCCTGAAAGTAAAAATGCCTACCGTAAATAATATGATGAAAAAATTTGCGGACAAAAACTGGGTGATTTACGAAAGCTACAAACCTTTGAAAATTACAGAATCCGGAAAGAAGGAAGCTTCCCTTGTTGTGCGCAAACATCGATTGACAGAGATGTTTCTTGTGGAAAAAATGAATATCGGTTGGGAAAATGTTCACGAAATTGCAGAACAGCTGGAACACATCCATTCCGTTTTATTTTTTGATAAAATGGATGAAATCCTGAATTATCCGAAAACCGATCCACATGGTGAACCCATTCCTGATAAAGACGGCAATATAATTTCGCAAAACCTCCGGAAACTGAGCCAATGCAAGGAAAAGGAAGTGGTGGTTTTCAGCTCTGTAACAACTTCCGACGATGATTTTCTAAGTTATCTGAACGAAAAAAAACTGGTTTTGGGAACTACGATTACGGTTGAGAAAATTGAAAAATTCGACAAATCTATGAAGGTGAAAATCGGGAAAAGAAGTGAAACATTCAGCAATATGGTCTGCGAAAAACTTCTGGTTTCGAGATAGTTCTTCACTTTGTCAAAGTTTTAGGCGGAGCAATTGTACTTTGACAAAGTTTCAAAATTTCCATTTACCTAAAATTTATAATTTTCTAAAAATTTCCCCTTCCCTGTAACAAATTTTTAATCCCGATACTTACTTCACAGAAAACAAAAAATGGCTTCACAGGAAAAGGAATTTTTGGAAAAAATAGAAAAGCATAAAGGAGTGGTTTTCAAAATTTCCAAAATGTATATGGACAGCCGTGACGATCAGCAGGATCTTTTTCAGGAAATCATCTACCAAACCTGGAAATCGTACGATACATTTCAGGGCAAAAGCGAGTTTTCCACTTGGTTGTACCGGATTGCGCTGAACACGGCAATTATTTTTCTGAAATCTCAAAAAAGAAAAAGTTTTATCCGGAATGATGATTCGGTAGAAAATTTTAAAATTCCGCATGAAGATTATGATGATAAAGATGACAGGAATCTGAAAAAAATGTATGAAGCCATACAGAAACTGAACTCGATTGATAAAGCTTTGATCTTTTATTATCTGGAAGATATTCCGGGAAAAGAAATGGCGGCACAGCTCGGGATTTCTGAAGTAAATGCGCGGGTAAAACTGAACCGAGCAAAGGAAAAACTGAAAAATTTAATTGAAAAGTAATTAAAATTTAGAACAAATGGATCTCGATAATTATAAACAACTCTGGAATAAGGAAGAAGTTTCCGAAATCCCGGAAATCTCTTTGGAAAAGCAAAAAGAAATCCACACACCGCTGGAAAAAATCCGCCGGAATATGCGGCTGGAGTTTTGGTCGTCCACAATTTTGCTCCTGTTTGTTCTTGGAGTTATTTGGACTCTTCCTTTGGCTTACAAATTCAAATTATACATTTTTATCCTTGTATTTTCGATGACGATGATTACAATGTTTTTCTACAATCGTTTTTTCAAACTGTACAAAGAAATTGCTAATCTTAACCTGAAAACATTGGAATCTTTAAAAGATCTGCTTTTCCAGTTTGAGCTGAACAAACAATATTACATATCGTTTTATCTGTGCTTTGTTCCGTTTTTGGTTTGCGAAATGATTCTTATGGTTGAGTTTACCCCAAAATATCAGTACGTACCTCATTGGGTTTTTACCGGGATTTTTGTGGGATCGGTCTTGGTTGCATTAATTACTTTATATCTGCTGGGAAAAGTTTTTTTTGAATATTTCTACGGAAAACATATCAAAAGAATTAAAAGCCTTGTGAATGAACTGAGCGAATAGAGAATAGAATTTCTCCAAAATAAAACCCTTTCAGAATTTAAAGCGCTGAAAGGGTTATTTTATAAAGAAAAAAGACTTAAACTAAATTCCGTTGATAATGGAATCTAAAGTGGCACTTGGTCGCATTGCAGCGTAGGTTTTATTTTCGTCCGGTTTGTAGTAACCTCCAATATCCTGTGGTTTTCCCTGAGCTCCGATTAATTCTTCATTAATTCTAGCTTCGTTTTCCTGCATTGCTTTTGCAATGGATGAGAATTTATTTGCAATTTCTGCATCTTTGGTTTGTTTTGCCAAAGCTTCTGCCCAATACATTGCCAGATAAAAGTGAGAACCTCTGTTGTCGATTCCGCCCACTTTTCTTGCCGGAGATTTGTCTTCTGCTAAAAATTTTGCATTCGCTTCATCTAAAGCATCTGCTAAAACCTGAGATTTTGTATTGTTCTGAGTTTGTGCCAAATGTTCCAGAGAAGCTTGTAATGCCAAAAATTCTCCTAAAGAATCCCATCTTAAATAGCCTTCTTCGATGAACTGCTCAATATGTTTCGGGGCAGAACCTCCAGCTCCTGTTTCAAACAAACCACCACCATTCATTAATGGAACGATAGAAAGCATTTTAGCAGAAGTTCCCAATTCTAAAATAGGGAAAAGGTCAGTCAGATAATCTCTCAAAACGTTACCTGAACAAGAAATGGTATCTTTTCCTTCTCTTGCTCTCTTCAAAGTTTCCGTCATCGCATCTTTTACATCCATAATTCTGATGTCGAGACCGGTTGTATCGTGATCGGCTAAATATTTTTCAACTTTTTTGATGAGCTCTCTGTCATGAGCTCTTCCTTTATCCAACCAAAAAATAGCAGGTGTATTCGATAATCTGGAACGATTAACTGCCAGTTTTACCCAATCCTGAATTGGAGCGTCTTTAGTCTGACACATTCTGAAAATATCATCTTTTTCCACTTTTTGAGAAAGAAGAACATTTCCGTTTTCGTTTTGAACTTCAATCGTTCCATCTGCTGAAGCCTGGAAAGTTTTATCGTGAGAACCGTACTCTTCAGCTTTTTGAGCCATCAAACCAACGTTCGGAACAGAACCCATTGTTGTTGGATCCAATTTTCCGTGCGCTTTCATATCGGCAATTACAGATTGATAAAAACCAGCATAAGAACGATCCGGAATGATGCAAACCGTGTCTTCTTCTTTTCCTTCTTTGTTCCACATTTTTCCTCCGCCTCTTACCAAAGCTGCCATAGAAGCATCTACGATAATATCGGAAGGAACATGGAAATTGGTAATTCCTTTGTCAGAATTTACCATTGCTACTCTTGGTCCGTTTGCTAAAGCAGCTTCGATATCGGCTTTTATTTCGTTTTCTTTTTCGTTGCCTTTTATTTTTTCGAAAAGATCGGCAAGTCCGTTATTCGGATTGATGTCTAAAGATTTGAAAGTCTCTGCATATTTAGTAAAAACATCTTTGAAGAAAGTTTCTACAATCGCTCCGAAAATAATCGGATCAGAAATTTTCATCATGGTTGCCTTCAAATGTGCGGAAAGAAGTACGTTTCTGTTTTTGGCTTCTTCAATCGCAGTTTGTACGAAAGCTTTCAAAGCGTTTAAGTTCATTACGGAAGAATCAATGATTTCTCCGGCTTTCAGAGGAGCAAAATCTTTCAATACTTTGTCGGAACCGTCATTTCCTTTAAAAACAATTCTGAATTTGGAATCGTTTTCGATGGTTGTAGAAGTTTCCGTTCCGTAGAAATCTCCGCTCTCCATGTGTGCTACATCAGTTTTGCTGTCTGATGCCCAATCTCCCATTTTGTGCGGATTTGCTTTTGCGTAGTTTTTTACGGCTTTCGGAGCACGTCTGTCAGAATTTCCTTCTCTCAACACCGGGTTTACAGCACTTCCCAAAACTTTAGAATATTTTGCTTTGATCGCTTTTTCTTCGTCATTTTTAGGTTCGGCAGGATAATTGGGAACAGCAAAACCTTTAGACTGAAGTTCTGCAATCGCTTCATCCAACTGCGGAACAGAAGCCGAAATATTCGGAAGCTTAATGATGTTGGCATCAGGCTGAGTTGCCAGTTCGCCAAGCTGAGCAAGTGCATCTGGAACTTTTTGTTCTTCCTTTAAAAATTCAGGAAAATTGGCAAGAATTCTTCCGGAAAGGGAAATATTCGGAACCTGGATCTCGATATTGGCAGAGTGGGTAAAAGCCTTTACAATCGGCAGAAAAGAATGGGTTGCCAGCATTGGTGCTTCATCGGTAAGGGTGTAATAGATTTTTGATTTGTCTGACATTATACTTTATATTTTTAATTCAAATTTTTTTAGGCTCACAAATTTAGCAATTCTTACGGAAAAGAGAGAAAGGAATAAAAAAAAGACCTGGAAATTTCAAGGTCTTTTGCTTTTTGTTTTCTTCTTATTTCATAAAAGGCAGCATTGCTTTTGTCCATAATTTATAGCCTTCTGGTTTCATATGAAGCCGATCTTCAAGAAACAAATCGGATCGTACTTTTCCGTCGGTTCCCTGCATAATTGCAGTAATATCAATGTATTGGGCGTTTTTCTGCCGGGAAAGATATTTTCTGATCATACCATTCATCTGTTTCATTTGTGGCCAGTGTTTTTCCCGACTTGGAGAATATTTTGCTGAAATATAATCCACAGGAATATCAGGATAATAACGTCGGATTTCTTTGTAAAAATTTTTGAAACGGTTGAACGCCGCTTTTGGCTTCACATTATCGGCGATATCATTTTCACCACAATAAATAATGATTTGTTTGGGATGATAAGGTTTCAGTAGTTCTTCGGAATACAAATTCAGATCGAAAAGGGTAGAGCCTCCAAAACCACGGTTGATGATGGTTTTCCCGGGAAAATAATCGGCAACATCTGTCCATTTTGTGAAAGAGGAACTTCCCAAAAGAAGAATCGCATTTTTCGGTGGAGGATTATCTTTATCAACCTGCTTAAAATGCTGGATATCTTCCCAAAATTTGGGTTTTTCCTGCGAAAATATCAACAGTGAAACCAGTACAAGAAATACTGAAAACAATTTTTTCATAACGATTAAAATTTAGATAAAATTACAAAAAAACTCAAATATCAATTTCTGTAATAACGGAAAAACTTTCGGAAAAAAATTTCCTTACCTTTGCAATCCAAAAAAATTGCAATGCACAAAGCAGGATTTGTAAATATCGTAGGAAAGCCAAATGCCGGAAAATCCACCCTTCTGAACCATCTGATGGGCGAGAAGTTGGCAATTGTAACCCAAAAAGCGCAGACAACGCGCCACCGTATTTTCGGAATTTATAACGAAGACGACCTGCAGATCGTATTTTCCGATACTCCCGGAGTTTTGGATCCGAGATATGTTCTTCAGGAAAGAATGATGGATTTCGTAAAAGATTCGCTTCAGGATGCAGATGTTTTTCTTTTTATTGTGGATGTTACAGACAAAAGCGAACCATCGGAATTTCTAATCGAAAAGCTTAACAAAATCCCTGTTCCGGTGCTTTTGCTTTTAAATAAAATTGACCAAACCAACCAGGAAAATCTGGAAAAAATGGTGGAAGAGTGGCACGAAAGAATTCCGAAAGCAGAGATTCTTCCTATTTCTGCGCTTAATTCCTTCAATACGGATATTATTCTTCCGAAGCTGAAATCTTTGCTTCCGGAAAATCCGCCGTATTACGATAAAGACCAGTTTACGGATAAATCCGAACGTTTTTTCGTGAACGAAACCATCCGCGAAAAAATCCTTCTGAATTACGAAAAAGAAATTCCGTATTCTGTAGAAGTGGTTACCGAAATGTTCAAAGAAAAGGAAGGCATTATCTTCATCGATTCCATTATTTATGTGGAACGCGATACCCAAAAAGGGATTATTATCGGACACAAAGGTGAAGCGATAAAAAAAGTAGGAACAGAAGCAAGACTGGACCTTGAGAAGTTTTTCGCCAAAAAAATCCATCTCAATCTTTTTGTAAAAGTGAAAAAAGACTGGCGGAAAAATGAAAGAGATCTGAAAAATTTCGGGTATCGTTAAAAATTTCCTTTATACACGGTGGTTTTCAAAAACTAATTTTATATCTTTGATGAAAATTCGCTGGTATGAGTTACCTTACTTCTGTAAAAACCAATGCCGTAATTAATGATACGGTGCTTCTTTTAGTCAGAGTTTTCGTAGGTTTTGCAATGCTTACACACGGATATCCAAAATTGCAAATGCTGCTTTCAGGTGAAGAAATTCAGTTTTTTGATTTTATAGGTTTAGGCGCAAAGTTCTCGCTGATTCTTGCGGTGTTTGCTGAGTTTGTATGTTCCATCTTTCTGATTCTCGGTTTGTTCACAAGATGGGCGGCTTTTTTCAGCCTTATTACAATGGCTATTGCAGCTTTTATTATTCACAGTGCAGATGCTTTTGACAAGCGGGAAATGGCGTTGCTTTATTTTTCGTTGTACATTGTGATTGTCGCTTTTGGCGCAGGAAAATTTTCTGTAGACGGGATGATCAGTAAACGAAGAGAAAATTCTGGATGGTGAAAAATAACAAACAACAGAACAAAATAGCAAAGCCTTCATTTTTTGAAGGCTTTTTTTCTGGTATTTTTAGAACAGAATAATTTTCGGATTAAACGGTGAATAATTTTAAAAACTGTAAAATATTCATTTTCAAATATTTGAATATAATTTAAATAAAATTTAAAGTAAAACAAAAAACGCATCGTCTTATTCTTTACAAGCGCTTGATAAAATTATACAACAAAAAAAGAACAGCATTTAAAATCAAAAAAAATGAAAAATACAACATTAAAAGGTGCATTCACAGCACTTGCAGCAGTAGGAGTAGCGTTGGCAGCGAAAAAAATATCAGAACGCAGAAAAGAGATGAAAAATATTTTCGAGGAATATGATATCAAAGAAAGAACACCTTTCGGATTTGCCGACAAAATCCGTGAAATGAACGATGAACAGTACAACGAGCTGAAAAATAAACTGAAAACCAAATTCGCTTCAAGATGTAGAAGAACACGGTTTTCGGAAGCTTAACTTCCCGGAATCATCAATTTTTTAACCTGGCGGAACTTCGGTTTCGCTTTTTTTATTTTCATTATTTTTGTCATTCATTTCCCCGTATTTTGAAAGATTATTATTATTTTCTCGGCGTACAAACCAATGCTTCTTTGGAAGACATTAAAAAAGCCTATCGTAAGCTTTCCCTGAAATATCATCCCGATAAAAATGAAAATGATGAGTTTTTTGAAAGCCGGTTTCGCGAAGTTCAGGAAGCGTATGAAGTTTTGGCGGATTCCGAGAAAAGAAAAATATACGATGAGAATTTCGGTTTCCAACAAAGAAGTTCTAGATCGCAGTTTCCACCGCATATCAAATCATTTTCCGCCAATAAGATCCGCGTAAAAAAAGGAGATGAAATTATCCTAAACTGGCAGACTTCCAATGCAGATGTTGTGAAAATTTTACCTTTCGGACTCGAAAAAGCGTTTGGCGAAAGAAACTTTAAAATCACAGAATTTAAGGACGGGAAATTCCACGTTGTGCTTCAGGCGATGAATACTTTGGTGAACAAAACCGTCGTGCAGGGAATTACTTTTACAGAGATTTTCGAGGACGAAAAAACCGGGCAGGAAACAGGAAAACAAACTTTCTCCGGAACGGAAAAACCTACATTCAGAAGAACAAAAAAACGCCAACCCGACAGTGTAAGATTATTTCTGCTGATTCTTTTTATTATTGCAATGATATTGGTTTTGATAAAAAATCTTTCGGCCTGAATTTTTTTTGAAAGCTACAAAACGGGAGATCTTTTTTGGTAGAGTAGAGAATTTGAGAAAAAAATGACTAAGCCATTTTCAATCTTCCCGGGCATTTTTTGCAGCGTTTTCCCTTTTTGAACTTCTTACAACATTTTTTCTTACCACAATACATTTCTTCGGAAGAACCATAAACAGGCATTAATGGTGCAATTTTGAACGGGATTACAGTTGCATTCATTTTGCAAAAATAATATTAATTTAGAATAAATCAAAACAATAATAAATTTCAACTGTAATTTTAGAAAACCCTAAAATCGAAATCGGTTTTATTTGTTTTTTAATTTTTATGGTATTGTAAAATATTGATTTCTAACTTTGTCAAAGTTTCAAATCTTTGACAAAGTTTTTTTAGCTCAATGGTATTAATTTAATGATAAAAACTTAAAAACGCTCTGAAAAAACAAACACAGAATAGCTTTAAAATTATTTTAAAATCAGATTGATTTTGCAGGAAATAATTCCGGTATTTCGTTCCGTTATTTTATTTCAATCGCATTAAAATTGTATTTTTGCACGAAACCAAAATCTTTTTATGCAATTTTTAGATCAGTATCAGGAACTCGTAGCAAAGGCTATTGATAAATATTTGTTCAAAGACAAGCCAACCGAATTGTACGATCCGATGAACTATATCATCTCTCACGGTGGAAAAAGAATCCGCCCGATTATGGTATTAATGGGATGCGAACTTTTCGACGGAGATATTTCCAAAGCCCTGAAACCGGCACTTGCAATCGAATATTTCCACAACTTTACGCTGATCCACGATGATATTATGGATGAAGCTCCGCTTCGCAGAAATGTGCCTACCATTCATACTTTGCACGGAGTGAATACCGCAATACTTTCAGGAGATTCTCTGTTGCTGAAAGCCTACAAATTTTTTGAAGATCTGGAGCCCGAACTCTTCAAAGCGTGTATTCGTGTTTTTACACATACCGGACTTTTACTGTGCGAAGGTCAGCAGTACGACATCAACTTCGAAACTCAGGAAAATGTAACTTATGACGATTATATCCGGATGATTACTTACAAAACCGGAGTTCTCAGCGCTTCTTCTTTCGAGATCGGAGCCTTGATCGCAAAAGCAAAATTTTCAGAAGCAAAAGCCATTTTCAATTTCGGAAAACACATCGGGATTGCTTTTCAGATTATGGATGATTATCTGGATGTTTTCGGTGATCAGAAACAGTTCGGGAAAAAACATGCCGGCGATATTTACGAAAACAAAAAAACCGTTCTCTATCTTTTGGCAAGACAATATGCTACCGAAGACGAACGTAAAGAGCTGGATTTCTGGTACTCCAAGAAAACAGATAATGTTGATAAAATCTACGGTGTCGAAAAGATTTTCCGAAGAACAAAAGTGGATGAAAAAACGCTTCGCCTTGTGCAAAAGCATAACGAAATTGCCCAAAGCTATCTGCAAAAAATAAATGTCATCGATGAAAAGAAAAAACCTTTCATCGAACTGGCAAATTATCTGTTGAGAAGAGAATCTTAAAAGAAAATTCCCGAAAAAATTCCCCTTCTGAAAGAAGGGGTGGATTCCGGATGATAGTCCGGAAGACGGGGTAGTAAAAAAAATATGAAATTCCGTACCGAAGTTGATATCAAAATATCCGAGAAAAAAATAAATCCCGAAGACCAAATTTTTTCGGTGGGAAGTTGTTTTGCTACGGAAATGTTGGAACTTTTTCAGAAAGGGCAACTTCAAACTTTATCCAATCCGTTCGGAACAATTTTCAACCCGTATTCCATCAGCAAGGCAATTCAGAAACTCCACGATTCCGAGTTCTACAAAGACGAAGATCTGATCACTTTTAATGACGGATTTATTTCCCTCGATCATCATACAAGTTTCGATTTTCCTTTTGTTCATCAGACTTTAGAGAAAATAAACGAACGGATTGAAGTTGGAAATCTTTTTCTTCAAAATACAAATTGGATCATTATCACATACGGAACTTCTTTTATTTATGAATTTGTCCCGAAGAAAAAATTAGTGGCGAATTGTCATAAAATTCCACAGAAATTTTTTGAAAAAAGATTGCTGACTTGGGAAGAAATCTACACTTCGATAACGGAAACGATTTTGAATTTAAATGATATTTGTCCGGAAAATCTGCAGATTTTGTTCACCGTTTCACCGGTTCGTCATACCAAAGACGGAATGGCGGAAAACCAGCTAAGCAAAGCCAAACTGATTTCCGGAATCCACGAAGTCATTGAAAATTTTGAAAACTGTCATTATCTTCCGGTTTACGAAATGATGATGGACGATTTGCGGGATTACCGTTTTTATAAAGAAGATCTCATACATCCAAATTCTCAGGCGATTAATTACATTTTTGAAAAATTTGGAAATGCTTTTTTTTCTGATGAAACAAAAGAATTCGTTACCGAAAATTTTAAAATTAATCAGGCTCTGAATCACAAAACTTCCGATCATAAAAACCCGAAATATCAGGAGTTTTTAAACAAATTGAACGAAAGAATTACGCAGCAGCAAAAGAAAGTAAAACATAAAATATTTGGTTAATTGTGGTTAATTTTCAGCAGACGAATTTTAACTACAATCCGGAAACCGACAACTAAGATGATCGATACCCACACTCATTTATATTCCGAAGAATTCGATGATGACCGAAACGAAATGATTCAACGTGCTTTGGATAAAGGAATTTCAAAATTTTTTCTTCCAGCAATCGATTCCGAAACTCATAACAAAATGCTGAATCTGGAAGCAGAATTCCCCGATACTATTTTCGCAATGATGGGATTGCATCCTTGTTATGTAAAACCCGAAACTTGGGAAAAAGAGCTTGAAATCATAGAAAATTACCTCCATCAAAAAAAATTTCCTGCAATCGGCGAAATTGGGATTGATCTGTATTGGGATCAATCGACTTTGGATATTCAAGTCAAAGCGTTTGAAAAGCAGATAGATTGGGCGATTGAAAGAGATGTGCCGATTGTCATACATACAAGAGAAAGTTTTGATGAAACTTTTGAGGTCCTCGAAAGAAAAAAACACCCAAAATTAAGAGGGATATTTCATTGCTTTTCCGGAAATTTGGAACAGGCAAAACACGCAATTGAATTGAATTTTATTCTCGGAATTGGTGGAGTAGTAACCTTTAAAAATGGAAAAATAGATCAGTTTTTAAACGAAATTCCATTAAGCAAAATCGTTCTGGAAACCGATTCGCCATATCTTGCACCTGTTCCGTTTCGCGGAAAAAGAAACGAAAGTTCTTATCTGGAACTGGTTGCCGGAAAATTAGTGGACATCTACGGAAAAACTTTTGACGAAATCGACCGTATTACAACCGAAAATGCTCTTGACATATTCAAAGTTTAAAGTTCAAAGTTTCCGAATTACAAAACCTTGAACCTTAAACTTTAAACCTTGAACAAAAATTACTTCTTCCTGAAAAACCCTTTGTTCTTCGGTTTTTTGTAACCAATATTTTCTTTGGATTGTGGTTTTGGTTTCGCAATGAATGGTTTGTTGTTGGAATCCCGCTTCATTTCCACCAAATTATCGGTATGAAAAGGATGATCTTTCATCACCGGAATTTTCTTGCCAATCAGCTTTTCGGTGTTTCTTAAATTTACCAGATCCAAGCCGTCCACAAAAGAAAACGAAGTTCCTTCAGCTCCCGCTCTTCCTGTTCTTCCGATTCGGTGAACATACGTTTCGGAAACGTCAGAAAGTTCGTAGTTTACCACATATTTCAGATCATCAATATCAATTCCTCGGGCAGCAATATCGGTTGCAACCAAAACCCGCGTTTTCTTTTCTTTGAAATTATTTAGTGCATTTTGCCTCGAATTTTGGGATTTATCACCGTGAATTGCCTGTGCAGAAATTCCGGATCTTACCAACTTTTTCGCAATTTTATCGGCTCCATATTTCGTTCTGGAAAAAACGAGAACCTGGTCGAGTTTCGGATTTTGCAGTAAGTGGATCAGGAGTTCTGTTTTGTTATCTTTTTCTACGAAATAAATGCTTTGGTTGATGGTTTCCGCAGTTGAAGAAACCGGCGCAACTTCTGCTTTTACGGGATGTACAAGAATTTCGGAAGCCAGTTTTGCAATTTCCGGCGGCATTGTTGCAGAAAAGAAAAGATTTTGCCTTTTCGCAGGAAGATGCTTCAAAACTCTTTTTACATCGTGTACAAAACCCATATCCAGCATTCTGTCGGCTTCATCCAAAACAAAAATCTGAAGATGCTGAAGCTTTACAATTCCCTGATTGATAAAATCCAGCAATCTTCCAGGAGTTGCAATAAGAATATCAATTCCTCTTCTTAAATTTTGTTCCTGCTGATGTTGTTTGACACCGCCAAAAATTACCGTGGTTTTCAGTGGAAGATTTTTTCCGTATGCCTGAAAATTTTCTTCAATCTGTATCGCAAGTTCGCGGGTAGGAGTTAGTATTAATGCTTTTATATTCTTGTAATGTTCTTTGTTTTCGGAAAGATTCTGAAGAATAGGGATGGCAAATGCAGCGGTTTTTCCGGTTCCGGTTTGTGCCGAACCCAAAAGATCTTTTTTTTGCAGAATCGGTGGAATTGCTTTTTCTTGGATTGGTGTCGGATTTTCGTAGCCTTGTTGTGCCAATGCGTCCAGAATTGGCTTTATGATTTTTAAATCAGAGAATTTCAAATAAAGAATATTTTAATTAAACAAAAAAAAATTCCTCCATTCCGGTGGAACTTTCATTTTGCAAAGGTAGTGCATATTTCTTAATACAGTACAAAAATTAAAATTATAGTCAATCAGTCAGGTTTGATTTAGGAGTTTTTTGCGTAAAGAAATCCGCCAAAGGCGAGGTTACCGATCCATTAAAAACAATAAATAAGAAGAGGTAAAAATTGAAATTTCTTTAATCCAAATCTTTTTAATTGTGATGAAATTAAAATTTCGATTGTTTGAGGACGGCGGAAATTTTTATTAAGATTCCCAATTTCACTTCCGTCCGAGTTTGGAAATTTTCTTAGAAGAATTTTAATTTTTTCGAAAAAAAATCCAATCTTGAAATCGAAGATTCGTCGATTCCATTAAGAAACAATAAAAATAAGGAGACAATTTTTGTTACTTTTGTTTCAAGACAAAAATAAAATATAATCAAATCATTTTACTTTTTTCCAATCCTGATTGTGTTTCAGGTTTTCAAAATAAGCATATACTTCTTTCAGTTCGGGAGTTCCACTTTTTCCGTAATCCTGAATTTGCTTTTCGGAACCGTCGGGAAAAGTAATCCGCAGATAGGAAGTTGGCATATCGGTAATTCTTTTGTCTCCATAATAATCATTGAGTGATTTCGGATCCAGCTGATCAAGAAGCGCAGCCAAAGCATCGTAATCTTCTTTTTTAATAATGGTTTGGAAGGTTCCTTCTCTCGGTTTTGAAAAATCATCTTTGCTTTTGCCATCAGAAAAGTTAAATCTTTCTGCTTCCAAAATTGCATTTCTGCTGGAATCGATAGTCATTTTATAAATAGGGCAGTAACCGAAACAAGGTCCGGCTTCGTATTCGATTTTTGTGTAATTGGATTCCTTTTTTTGTGAAGAACAGGAAGCAATAATTAGAAAGACAAAAATGCTGAAAAGATATTTCATATTATTTTTTCGGAATTCATTTCAATAATCGTTCCTTTAGTTGAAAACTTCCAGATTTTCCCCGTCAAAACTTGCAAAAACCATGGTTGGATAAGAATCCTGATGAAAAACCGTACCTTCATTATCAATGGCAATTGCTCCGGCAAAACCGTCGATTTCTTTGAGTTCTTCAAAAGTTCTGTCGAAAGCATTGGCAAGTGTAAGTCCGTCGGTTACTCTGGTTACAATTTTTGCAGCTGTTGCGTTGCTCACAATATCTTCGCCAACTCCGGTGCAGCTTACGGCGCAATATTTATTGGCAAAATTTCCGGCAACAGTTGCAGAATCGGAAATTCTTCCGGGAATTTCAAAGCCTTTTCCACCGGTTGAAGTGGCAACCGCTAATTTCCCGTTTTTATCGAATGCAACGCAACCTACGGTTCCTTTTCTACTGGATTTCAGTTTTTCTTCATATTCTTTTCTGCGTTGCGGGATTTCGGTGGAAAAATCTTCAAAACCATTTTCTGTAGCATATTTTTTTGCACCTTTTCCGCCTAAAACGCGATCATCAACTTCCATTAATTTTTCGGCAATAAGAACAGGGTTTTTTACATTTTCGATATTGATAACACCGCTGAATTTTTGGGTTTCTGCATCCATAACCGAAGCACTCATTCTTATTTTTCCGTCACTTTGAATTTGTGAACCTATTCCTGCATTGAAGAGTTCATTGTCTTCCAAAAGTGAAACAGAATATGCCACTGTTTGTAATGCAGAGTGGTTTTTCAAATATTCATAAGATTTGATAACGATTTCTTTCAGGGCATTTTGTTTGGCTGCTTTTGTTTCGGCACTTTGATCGCTTTCTGAGAAAAATCCACCGTGGATAATGAGTTTCATAATTTTTTGGTGTTGATGGTCGAAGTTTCAATTTTAAAGTTTAAAATCTATGGTTGCGGAATCGGGCTGTATTGGGAATTCACAATAGTGAGATCTTTTGTAGTGAGGTCAAAATAATCATTCATCGACATTACGTGAACTACAAGATTATCAATAGAAATCGGCGCACCCAAATCGATATTGGTAAGGTTGGTATCTTTTATATATCTTCCGTCCACAAGAATTACCAGTCCGGAACCAACTGCTGTCATTATATTTCCACTAATGAAAAGTCCGGTATCTTCGCCAAGACCAATTCCCAAAGTTCTCGGGTTGTTTACCACTGCCTGAAACAATCTTCCGATTCTTCCTCTCTGAACAAAATGGGTATCAATAATTACATTTTCCATAAAGCCCAAACCTTGGGTCGTTTTTATTTCGCCCTTCAGAAGCGCTTCACTGCTGGTTCCCTGATATATCATATTTTCTGAAGCGGCAGCTGCTCCTGCAGAAGTTCCTGCGTAGATGAAATCCTGTTCCTGATATTTAAGTAATATGGTCTCGTGGAAACGGGTTCCGCCAAGAATAGAAGTGAGACGCAACTGGTCTCCACCGGTGAACATTACGACATCGGCAGCATTAGCTCTTGCAACAACAGCATCGGAATTTGCCTGATCGCGGTTCTGGATTTCCAGGATATTTACATTTTTAGCTCCAAGATATTCAAAAGCTTTTTTGTATTCCGGACCTACAATCTGTGGGATCTGTGATGCGGTAGGAATAACCTCAATTACGGAATCTTCTTTATGTTTTGATTCATTAATGATTTTTCTTAGAATTCCTCTTTCAAAGAAATTAAGATTTTTCTCAACATTCTGGTCAAAATTTTGTTCAGTGAAACTGCCTTTGTTTACGGCACCTCCAATAATTACTAATTTTCCGGCTGCTTTCATATCCTGCAAATTTATAAATTTCTGTTAAAATAGATGGATTTCGGAGCTATTTTCCTTCATTCAATAAAAATAAAATCTGTTTTTCTCTAAATGACAGAAAAATTTCCTGCAGAATTTTATTTAAATCTTATCTATTATCGAAACGGAGTTTTAGTTTGATAAAGTTCGGGTTGGTTTCAATACTTTCAAAGAATGTGAAATTACTTTGCATCATTTCTTTTGTTTTTAACATTTTTTTATTATTTATGTATTGTTAAAGGATTTTAGTTTAATAAAAACAATTTAACTTTCTGTAACATCCATATGATTATAAACCGTCATTATCTGTAAAACAGCTATTTCGATAAAGAAATACGATTGCACATGACCTTTGAAAACAAAAATATCTACCTATGAAAATTGAAAAAATACAGGTGCTTCGTGGTCCCAATATGTGGAGTATCCGAAGAAAAAAACTGATCCAGATGCGCCTTGATCTGGAAGAGCTCGAGGAATTTCCTACAAACAAAATCCCGGGATTTCGGGAAAGGATTGAAAAACTAATACCGAGTTTATCTACACATCGCTGTTCCGAGGGTTATGAAGGCGGTTTTTTTCATCGCGTGGAAACCGGAACTTGGATGGGACATGTCATCGAGCATATTGCCTTGGAAATCCAGACTTTAGCAGGAATGGACACGGGTTTCGGAAGAACACGTGAAACCAAAACCCCCGGAGTTTATAATGTGGTTTTCAGCTATATTGAAGAAAATTCGGGAATTTTCGCTGCGGAAGAATCTGTAAAAATTGCACAGGCTTTGGTTGATAATACAGATTACGATTTGGATGCCTGCGTTTTCCGATTGAAAGAAATCCGGGAAAGAGAAAGGTTGGGACCTTCAACCGGAAGTATTGTAGAAGAAGCAGTTGCTAGAAATATTCCCTGGATCAGATTAGGTAGGAATTCTTTAGTTCAGTTGGGTTATGGCGTTAATCAGCAAAGGTTTCAGGCGACCATTACCGGAAAAACAAGTTCAATCGCTGTAGATATTGCCTGCAACAAAGAGCTCACGAAAAAAATGCTTGAAGATGCTGCCATTCCCGTTGCGGCAGGAGGAATGGTGGTAGATGAAGAAGATCTGGAGTATGTTATAAAAAGAATTGGCTATCCAATTGTGCTCAAACCTTTGGATGGAAATCACGGTCGCGGACAATCCATTAACGTAAAAGACTGGGAAACAGCAAAAACCGGTTTGGAATTTGCACAGCAGGTTTCCAGGAAAGTGATAGTGGAAAAATATATCACAGGTTACGATTTCCGGGTTTTGGTGATTAATCATAAGATGGTTGCAGCAGCACGAAGAGTTCCGGCAAATGTAATAGGAGACGGAGAACTGAATATCCAACAGCTTATTGATAAAGAAAATTTAGATCCCAGAAGAGGATATGGTCACGAAAATGTACTTACTGAGATTGAAGTAGATAAAGACACCAATCAGCTTTTAGAAAAATTGGGTTATACCTTGGAAACCGTTCCCCAAAAAGGTGAGATTGTTTATTTGAAATCTACCGCAAATCTTTCCACAGGCGGAACTTCCATAGATGTTACCGATATGATACATCCCGAAAATATTACAATGTGCGAAAGAATTTCCAAAATCATTGGATTAGATGTTTGCGGGATCGATATTATGGCGGAAAACCTTACGCAACCACTTAAAGAAAGCGGAGGTGTAATTCTGGAAGTAAATGCTGCTCCCGGATTCAGAATGCATTTGGCTCCAAGTGAAGGATTGCCGAGAAATGTAGCAGCACCGGTTGTTGATATGTTGTATCCGCCAGGAAAACCTTTCAGAATCCCGATAATCGCAGTAACAGGAACCAACGGAAAAACCACCACCACAAGACTTATTTCTCATATTGTAAAAAATAACGGATACAGAGTAGGATTCACAACTTCGGACGGAATCTACATTCAGAATACAATGTTATCAAAAGGCGATACAACAGGACCAATCTCTGCAGAATTTGTTCTGAAAGATCCAACCGTAGAATTCGCCGTTCTGGAAACTGCAAGAGGCGGAATCCTGCGTTCCGGATTGGGTTTCAATTATTGTGACATCGGGGTTTTAACCAATATTAAGGAAGATCATCTTGGTTTAAGCGATATTCATAATCTTAAAGATTTAACAAAAGTAAAAAGAATCGTGCTGGATTCCGTAAAAAAAGACGGATGGTGCGTTCTGAATGCAGATGATGAATATTCGATGAAATTAGTGGACGATCTCGATGCGAAGGTGGCACTTTTCAGTTTGGACGAAAACAATCCGCATATCCGGAAATTTGCGAAAGAAGGAAAAATTACCTGTGTTTTTGAGGAAGGCTTTATTACCATCAAAAAAGGTGACTGGAAGATCCGTATCGCAAAAGTGATCAACATCCCGATTACAATGGGCGGTAAAGCGAAATTTATGATTTCAAATGTTCTGGCGGCAAGTTTGGCGTGCTACCTTTACGATTTTGCGATTGAAGATATTGCCAATTCGTTGCGAACATTTATTCCGAGTGCACAGCTAACACCAGGAAGACTGAATGTTTTCAAATTCAAAAACTTCAAAGTGATGATCGATTTTGCGCATAATCCTGCAGGCTATGAAGCCATTGAAGATTATCTGAAAAGTGTGGAAGCGACCAAAAAAATTGGTATCATTTCCGGAGTGGGAGACCGGCGTGACGAAGATATTAGAGAATGCGGTAAAATTGCAGGAAGAATGTTTGATCATATTATTGTGAGAAGCGAAAAGCACCTTCGCGGAAGAACGGAAGAAGAGATCAACAGTATTGTAATCAGCGGAATACAGGAAGCAGGGAAAAATACAAGCTACGAAATTATCCCAAAAGAAATTGAAGCCCTGAAACACGCAATGAGCCTTGCAGAAGAAGGAACCTTCATTACCGCATTAAGCGATGTGATTTCCAATGCGATTGATCTGGTGCAAGAATATCAGAATAAAGAGCAGCAGGAAGAAGGAAATAATAATTTGTAAATAAAATTTAAAATCTGCAAAGCCACGAAGTGGCGACATAGAACAACATCGGATGAAGCCCGATGTTTTTTAATGATTAATAATTTCCGGAATGAAGTCGCGATAGTGTCTTATTCGGTAAAAATCAGCTGATTTTCTTGTTTTTTACCATAGTTCTATGTTATCTGCAGTCTTTTTATTCGCCCCAATTATGAATTATTTTAAATTTTTGATTGTTAGATTCCGAAATAAAAAATCCATTTTGTTCTGTTTCATTATTGTTTCCCGGTTTTACTCGTATCCATCCAGTTTCAAAAACATAGATTGTTGAATTATTAGTTGATAGTTTTGGAACGATTTCATTTTCAATTATTTCTACGGAATAAAGATTTTTGAAATTATTTTTCTCAAGAGTTTTGTTTTGAATGTTAAGACTGTCGATCAATTTCCAATCTTTTTTATTCGCAAATTTTAAAAAGTCAATATTCCTTAGTTTTCCATCAGTATTTTTCCATTCAATTTCTCTTGTTCCGCCATAAGGTCCTTGATCACTTGATTTTTTTTCGATTAATTCAGCGTGAAAATTTTTCCAAAATCCGGAAGGTGTAAATTTTGAACACGAATTTAAAATTAAAGTCAAAAATGCTAATAAAAAAAGTGTAATTATTTTATTTATTTTTCTCATTTTCAATTTGATACGCGGTTTTTGGAAGATTGCGTACAACGGGAAAAGTATTGGCGAAGTGCGGGATTTCGAAGAACTTTAGTTCAAGAAAGTTCGGACGTAGCCGATATTTTTTCATGGAATAAACTTACAAATAAAATATGGAATGGAAAAATAGCGGCGGCGGAAAAGTGATGGATTTTCAATTCAGAGTTTAACCCCGCATTTTGCCAATACATGTTAGCAGAAGTCGCTATAGGATTGTTTTTAGATAAGTTTCTGGAGTCATTATTGATAACTCACTTGTTTTATAGTCTTTTATATTTCGAGTTATAATCATCTTAATTTCATTATGATTTTGAGCGGAAAAATTTTGCAGAGCATCTTCAAAATCTTTAAATTCAGAATTTAAAGCTTCTAATACAGCCGATTTTTCAGTGGTCGCAACATCAAGAATTTGCATAAGCATTTTAAGACTTTCAATCACTTTATCATGTTTAGCAGATTTTCGAAGTAAATAATAAATATTACTTAGCATAATAGATGTTACAAATCCACGAATTTTATTTGTTTCACACAAACTCAAAATTTTTGCGGAATCATCCGAAAATGGTTTTCTATCAATTAAGAAGTCAATAATTACGTCAGTGTCTATTAAAACGCTATTCATTACAAATATTTCTCTGTTAAACGATCAGATAATTCCTTTTTATAGTCTAAATTTTTCGGAATTTTAAAAGAACCTTTTAAAGATTTCAAAGTCGGAGATAAATCATTGTCGTTTACAGAAATTTCTTCCGTCGTTAAAGCTTTAAGATAGTTTTCAATTAAATCAGAAAGACTACGTTCTTTCTTCCGAGCGTATTTTTTTGCTTTTTCGATTATTGATTGCTCAATAGTTAAAGTTAATTTAGTATTCATAACCTTTGATTTAATTACAAATATACAAATTAAATTTAAATACGTGAAAAATTTAATCAATTTATACGTATTGTTATTTTGTGATTTCTGCTAACGGAAAAAGTATTGGCGAAGTACGGGCTAAAACGCTGAAAATGTTCAACTTAAACTGCAAAAAGCAAAAATTTTTTTCCTTTTGCTAAAATACAAAAAATTGTAAAAGGAAAAAGTTTTTTGCGAATAAATAAAATTAAATTTTCAATTCGGACTTTAACCCCGCATTTTGCCAATATATGTTAGCGGAAGGTGTTTTTAGTTTCAAATTTTATTTATTTTAGTAAATAGTATTGGGTTTTATATATTGCGTAAATTGCATGTTACGCAATCGGCTTTGTTTCCAATATTTACCTATTAAATTTTTTGTTTTGTTTTGTAAGTTCAGTAGGGGATATACCAAATTGTTTTTTGAAAGCTGTTGAGAAATGTGATAATGTCTCAAATCCTAAATCCAGATAAATATCAGAAGGTTTTTTGTTTTTCTTTTCGATTAAAAAATAGGCTTCCTGCAATCGTTTTTTTATAAGCCAGCGGTTGGGCGTTTCATTAAAAATCATTTTAAAATCTCTCTTGAATGCTGATAAACTGCGTCCCGTAAGATAGGCAAAGCGTTCAATGGTTACGTTGAACATAAAATTCTTATTCATAAATGCTTCCAGATTGATTTTTTCAGGAATGCCGTAATCGAAAAATAAACCTGATAATTCCGGTTTTAATTTCAATAATATGAGTAACAATTCTTCCCGTTTTAAATCTGCAAATGTTTCGTCAATTTTTCCGTTTGCATTGTAATAAGGAATTAATGAGTGAATGAAAATCGTCAATAATTCGTTCTTGGGAATATGTATACCCGATTTATCTCCTTGTTTATTAGAGGTTATCTGATTAATAATTCCATAACTACTACCATTGCTTCCATCAGTTTCATTTACATCTATCCATAGGTAAGGAAAAAGCCCTACAGAATACAAAGGATTTAGTGATGGATTTCTCCCTATCGCTACTTTTCCTGATTGATAGATATTTTGAGTATTTGAAGTTGCATCATCATTAGTAGCTGTAACTTTCCATGGTTCTGGAGACTTGAGTTTCTGCCATACATTGCCATCAAAATAATAATATCCAATAGAAGTTACGTTAGCCGTTTTAGCAGTTACATCGTCCTCCGTTTCCGGAGTACTACTGTTTCCATCCAATGCTTCGGTGACATAGATAATAGCCCCCGTTTGTCCGGCAACGGTGGGAGTAGTTTCCGTGTACAGGTTATCTTTGGCTTTTAGTTCTTTGCCCGTTAATCTTGGTGCAATGATGCCATCTGTTTTAGTGAGGTCATCAGGAATTGCCACTATATCAAAAGTCGCTTTTGGCTCTGTAGTATTGATACCTACCTGAGAGAATGCAACACCTGAGAACAGAAACGAAATCAATAAGTATAATTGTTTTTCCATGTTAGATTTGTATATAATTTTATTTACCTTATCATTTTTCTTGTTATTATAGAAAATACCGCAAACTATGATCTCTATATAGTGAGAATACTATGAACTGCGATTAAGATCACTAATTTATCAATGGGATAGTTTAAAGCTATTTTTTTATGAGTTTGAAAGTTTCTGTTTTACCGCTTTCTACAATTACAGTTACGATGTAAGTTCCCCGAGCGTATTGGCTCATATCAACTTTGCCGTTTTTTAACTGAGCATTGTTCAATACTTTCTGGCCTGCAGCGTTATATACAGATATGCTTGATACTTTTTCTTTTGAAATAATGTTCAGTTCATCTTTTACAGGGTTTGGATAAAAAGAAACCACCGATTTTGTGTTATCATTTACTGCAAGAGTTTCACAATCTGCATCGATAGACCAGATGTTTTCATAATGAGTTCCGTTCTCATCAACAATCTGTTCGTAGGTTTCACCGCCGTCAATGGACTGGTAACTGGAAGAAGTCAGCCATCCTTCGTAATATCGGGAACCCAACCAGAATATATAACTATTAGCAGCGGAAGTTACTTGCAGAGATATCCAATATTTGGTATCCTGAGAAGCATTTACCGGTAATTCATAATTTTCTAAATCCAGTGTTACCTCGTAAACCGGAAAGGTCAGAAAAGTTTCAGGAAGCTCTACAATTTCTACGGGTGTTAGTCCTGTAAATGAGTGAATTATAGATCCAGGAGCGTTATTGTTATTGCTCATTATATTTATATCAAATGAAGACATATCTTCACTTCCGGAAAATGGCATTAAAGTGAGGGTTATGGTTTCGATTTTAAACTCATCGCTTTCCATTGGAACGAAGAAATCACTAGCTGCTACATAACCCAAACCTTTGGCAACAGCACTTCCTGAATATTGTTCATCACCATAAGACTGATTGCATCCGTAATCCGGTTCTGTTGGCGGAGTTCCGCATTGTACAAACTTAAAATGGGAGACACTATCATACGAACAGTCTTCACCAAGATGGGTATAGAATCTTACAGTACCTGTTACATTAGAAGTCCACGTTATAGAACCGATACCTGCCGCTAAAACATTGCTTCCTGTTGAATCTCCGATAGTAATTAAATGAGAGGAGTCTGAAGAAGAAAAAATGTATTCGGTTCCTTCCGTTACATTAATTGCTGTATATTCTCCCGTAAAAGATGAACTTGAAACTATGTAAGGAAATGCATTACATAATGGCGTTTTAACATCACCTGGCCACTGACCGTTAGGAGCATTTAAACAGCCGGAAGTAGTATCCAATAAATTTGTTGTGATAAAAGCTCCTGTCCAATTTTGGGAAGGGTATTTATTGGATTTTTCCACTTTTGGATTTAAGGATGTTTTGTTTTCTGAAATTTGCCCGAAACTTGTAATTGCAAAACAGAATAAGAGAACAATAAGAGACTTGTTTTTCATATTAGATGATTTATAGTTATTTAATTTTCTTGATTACTACCATTTTTTATGACTATAATTGTATATCACTTATATTTATAATGCAAAACACTATAAAGATTATTAATTTGTTAATGCAAAACTCAAAAAAAAAATAAAAAAAACCTTTCCTGAAAAGTCCAATGTTTGTTTCTTGAAAAGTCCAAAATATTTTAGGGAATAAAGGAAAATGTATTGTTTTTGGATAGCGAGGATATCTTTATTGGCTTGTGGTTTTTACACTTTTCGCTAACGGGCCGCGTATTGGCGATGGGCGGGATTTTTAGCACTGAACTTTAATCGAAGAACGAAAGTTGAATTTTGCACTTCCGTTGATACGAAGCCGTTCAGCCCGCATTTTGCCAATACAACTTAAGTTTGCAAAAGCATAAAATAATAAACCAAAAAGGAAAGAAAAAGAGAGGATCAAGATCCACCACTGCAGGGAAGCAATGTGACTTCGTTAACATCGAAGATCCCCTCTCTTTTCTACCAAGACTCCGAATAGTTCTGAGAGCCATAAAGCTCGTTTTAAGTCGTAGGAATCCGGGTAGATTTCTTTCCCTAAAAAAAATAGTTCGTATGAGCAAAAGTACAAAAATCGTAGGAATCGACGTAAGCAAAAAACACCTGGATGTGTACAGTGAGCAGGAGGGGAGCCACCGTTATGAAAACCCGGAAAAGGGCTTCAAAGCAATGCTGAAAACCTATGGCAAGTCGAGCCATTATGTGATGGAAAACACGGGCTATTACCATTACCGGTTGGCGTATTATCTTCGAAAAAAAGGATTGCAGGTAACGGTAGAAAACGCCTTAAAAATCAAACGCTTTATCCAGATGCAGTTGACCCGAGTGAAGACGGACAAAGCCGATTCGAAACTGATCTGGCAATACGGGATGACGCAGGAACTCCGTATTTGGGAGCTTCCGGATGAATTAAAACAAGAGAGCGATGGCATCTTGAGTCTGTTGGAACTGTATGAAAAACAATCGGTTGCGCTGAAGAACAAACTTCAGGGCGAAGCATCGATGGGCGTGCCGAGCAAGACCGTTGTTCGGAGTATGAAGCGGATGTTGAAGGAGGTAGAACAAGAAATAAAGAAGCTGGAAGAGCAGTTGGAAGCGTTGGTAATGAGCCGTTATGCAGAAGAAGTGAAGCAACTTCGGAGCATCCCGGGAATAGGAGCGAAGACCAGTATCTTATTGGCGGTGTTTACCGATGGAATGCGCCGGTTTGAGAGCGGCGGACAGCTGAGCAATTATGTAGGCTTGACGCCTGTGATCCGGGAGTCGGGCAGCAGTGTTCGGGGACGATCCCGGATCAGTAAGATGGGCAATGGAAAACTGCGGAAACAATTGTTTATGTGCAGCTTCAACGCGATGAAATACAACAAAACCTGCAAGGACCTTTATGAGCGGATAACGGCACAGGGAAAGAGCGGAAAAATAGCCTTATTGGCCATCTGCAACAAGCTGCTCAAACAAGCCTTTGGGGTGGTAAAATCCGGCAAATTGTACGATGAAAATTATTCGGTAAAAATCAGCTGATTTTCTTAATTTTACAGAAATTTCCGTCATTCGGCGGAAATTTCTTTTCACAAAACTTTCAGATTTTTCTTCATCACTTCTTTCACTTCTTCATTTCGGGTAAGCATCAGTTTTTCAAAACCCAATAATGAGATTTTTGCGCACACTTCAGCATCATCTCCGGCTCTGTGATGGTTGAAGGAAATTTGATGATGTTCCGCTAAAGATTTCAGACCGTATTTCGGGAGGTTTCTCCATGATTTTTTGGCGATCTGTATGCTGCAAAGATAATTCAGCTTCGGCTTGAAAATTCCGTAATAATCAAGACAACCACGTAAAACTCCCGCATCGAAAGCTGCGTTGTGTGCAATCATCAGATTTCCGTACATCAGTTCTTCTGCTTCGTACCAGATCTCATCGAAAGTTGGAGCATCGGCAACTTCTTCCGGATAAATGCCGTGAACCGCAATATTGAATTGATTGAAATAAGGAAAGCTTGGCGGTTTGATGAGCCAAGTTTTGGTTTGAACAATCTCTCCGTTTTCCACCACGCATATTCCCATTTCACAAGCGGAATTCCGTTCGTGAGTAGCGGTTTCAAAATCGATAGCGCAGAAATCAATCATCTATTTCAGAAAATGTTTAAAAATCAGCCATTTCGTTTGGAAATAATTTTTCTTCTGATAATCTCCTCTTCGTTTTATGGTTTCGGGAAGCTGAGCATAAAATCCGAAATGCGCTCTCAAGACTGCCCAAAAATGCGGAAATCCGTTTTTTATTCCAAAATAGATTCCGGCAATTCCGTCCAAACAAAGTCGGAAAAATACTATCCATAACACATTCGGAAACGGAAGATTTTTTGCCATCATCGAAAGATTATTTCGAAAATTCAGATATGTTTTCTGAGGGCTTTGTTTGTTTAAAGTTCCGCCACCAACGTGATAAACCTTAGATTTTGAAGTGTAGAGAATTTTCTTCCCGTAGTTTTTCAATCGCCAGCAAAGATCAATTTCTTCCTGATGGGCAAAGAATCTTTCATCGAAACCACCTTGTTCCCAAAAATCTTTAGAGCGGATAAAAAATGCGCATCCTGAAGCCCAGAAAATTTCGCATTCATCGTTGTATTGTCCGGTATCGTTTTCCGTATCGTCGAAAATTCTGCCACGACAATATGGATAACCCAGATTGTCGATTAATCCACCTGCTGCTCCAGCAAATTCAAATTTTTCTTTATCTTTAAAAGACAAAATTTTAGGTTGTACAGCAGAAATATCTTTATTGTTATAGTATAATTGTAGTATAGGTTTGATCCAGTTTTCAGTAACTTCTACATCGGAGTTCAGAAGGCAGTAAAGATCTGATTTTATACTTTTCAATCCTTCATTATAACCCCCTGCAAAACCGTAATTTTCCTTATTGATAACAATCTTTACTTCCGGAAAATGTTCTTTCAGAAACAAAACCGAATCATCAGTGGAAGCATTGTCAATCACATAAATTTCTGCTTCTGGAGAATGCAAAATTACGCCTGGAAGAAATTTTTCCAGCCAAAGTTTCCCGTTCCAATTCAATATGACAATAGCGATTTTCAAGTCTCAAAGTTTAATGTTGAATGTTGAATGTTCAAAGTTTAAAGTTCAAAGTTTAATGTTCAAGGTTTTTATACTAAAATTTCAAATATCCATTAATACACATCACATATCCTTCATCACTCATCCTTCATCTTCCATCTTTCATCACTCCTCGTCATAAATCTTCACGGAGTCCTGGTATTTCCATTTCCGGTGAGACCAAAGATAATTGTCGGGATGTTTATGAATGGTATTTTGCAGAAATTTATGGAATTTTTTCACGACCTCAAATTCTTCAAATTTTTCTTTTTCAGGATAAATCCGGTAATAATTTACCTGATAAAATCCACGCTTCACTTTCTTCATTTCGCAATACACAAAAGCCAGATCCATTCTCGTCGCAAGCTTATCGTAACCTATAAAAGCCGGAGTTTTCTGGTTCAGAAATTTCAAACCATAGGTTACTTCTGAAAAGTGCGGGGTTTGGTCGGCAACAAACATATAAACGGAGTTCCCATCGTTCGGATTTTTAAAAATATGCCGGATTACTTCACGGGCTTCCAAAGCGTGATTTCCGTAGCTGTTACGGATGTTTTTTATTTTTTCTTCCCAAAAGCTATTGTTCACTTTACGATAAACCGGAAAGCATTTTTCCTGAGGAATTACCGTTGCCAAAGCATTAAACCATTCCCAATTGAAAACGTGTCCAGCAAGAAGAATAACATTTTTTCCTTCCTGATGCGCTTCATAGAAAATATCCTGATTAATATGCTGTACCCGAACTCTAAGTTCGTGAGAGCTGATGGTAAAAGAACGCACGGTTTCCACCAAATAATCGGAAAAATTTTTGAAAAACTGCTTCCGGATTTTTTTTATACTTTCGTTTGACTTTTCAGGAAAAGAATTCCGAAGATTTTCCTGAACAATATTTTTCCGGTAACCAACAATGTAATAGCCCGTTACAAAAATAAGATCCGAAAAAATATATTGGATTTTCAGCGGAAGCTTGGAAATGAGCATTACAAATTGGAAAAATATCTTCATAAGGTTTGCAAATTTAGGATAATAATACCACAATGGTTTCGTTTTTGCAGCATAAAAATGTTTAATTTTGAAAAATAACATTGCATAATGAAAAATAAACTGTTCGCAAAACTAGGATTTGTATTCCTTTTTTCCACGACTGTAGCTTTTGCACAAAATAAAGATCTCCGAAAAAATGAAGATGTGAAAACAGATAAATCTTTGATTGTGAAATCCGATAGCATTCAGATCATTGAAGCCAAAAAGAAAGCTGCAGCAGAAGAAAAAGCAAAACTTAAAAAACCTTATCACCCGGAAGAAAACGCTGAAGCTAAAATTGCAGAACTGATAAAACAGGCGAAAAAAGAAAACAAAAATATTATGATCCAAGCCGGTGGAAACTGGTGTATTTGGTGTCTGCGTTTCAATAATTTTGTAAATGATACTCCCGAACTGAAAACAATTGTGGACAAAAACTATTTGTATTACCATCTGAATTTTTCTCCGGAAAATAAAAACGAAAAGATTTTCGCACAATACGGAAATCCCGGCGACAAATACGGTTATCCTGTTTTCATCGTTTTGGACAAAAACGGAAAAATGATTCACGTTCAGAATTCCGAAGTTTTAGAAGAAGGAAAAGGCTATAGTTTAGATAAGACAAAAGCATTTTTTCTGGAATGGTCTCCCAAATTATAAAACTTAAGCTCCGAATTTTTCGGAGCTTTTTATTATTCCCCTCTTTTCTAAAGAGGGGTGGCGAAAATTTGAAAAATTTTTGACGGGGTGTTTTTTTTAAAATTTAAATAATTACCACAATGCTCGTTGGTTTCTTACAAATTCAAAAGTAGCAGGTTTTATCAAATAAAATCACTTTCATAATCAATCCTATTTTCGTAAATTTGTGCATCTAAAAAAGTAAAAAGAAAAGAAAATGAATTCCTACAAAAATCCTCTTGAAGAACGCTATTCAAGTGAGGAAATGCTCTATAATTTTTCGCCGAACAACAAGTTCAGAACCTGGAGAAAATTATGGATTGCCCTTGCCGAAATCGAAAAAGATCTCGGTCTTGTAATTACAGACGAACAAATTGCCGACCTAAAAACCAATGCCGAAAACATCGATTTTGATGTGGCTGCTGCTTACGAAAAAAAATTCCGTCACGATGTAATGGCGCACGTTCATACGTATGGCGATGTTGCTCCTTCCGCAAAAGGAATTATTCATTTGGGTGCCACTTCCGCTTTTGTAGGTGATAATACGGATTTGATTCAGATTCGGGACGGACTTTTGATTTTGAGAAAACAGCTCGTAAACGTAATCAAAAAATTGTCCGATTTTGCCCTGAAATATAAGGATATGCCAACTTTGGGCTTTACGCATTTTCAGCCGGCGCAACTTACAACTGTCGGGAAAAGAGCAACTTTGTGGCTTCAGTCTCTAATTCTCGATTTCGAGGAATTGGAATTTTTCTTGGAAACGCTTCGTTTTCGCGGAGTAAAAGGAACAACCGGAACTGCGGCAAGTTTCCTGGAACTTTTCAATGGTGATTATTCTAAAGTAAAACACTTGGATAAAGAACTTTCCCGAAGATTTGGTTTTGAAAAAGTTTTCGGGGTTTCCGGGCAAACCTATGACCGTAAAATTGATGCAAAAGTGGTGGCTCTTTTATCAAATATTGCACAATCGGCACACAAATTCACCAACGACTTGCGCCTTCTTCAGAATTTAAAAGAAATTGAAGAACCATTCGAAAAAAATCAGATCGGTTCATCTGCAATGGCTTACAAAAGAAATCCGATGCGCAGCGAAAGAATCGGAGCTTTGGCAAAATACGTAATGTCGTTGTCTTCCAGCTCCGCAATGGTGGCTTCAACACAATGGTTTGAACGTACTTTGGACGATTCTGCAAACAAAAGATTAACCATTCCGCAGGCATTTTTAGCCGTTGATGCCATTCTTTTGATTTGGAACAATATTATGGATGGACTTGTCGTGTACGAAAACCGGATCAACAGACATATTATGGAAGAGCTTCCGTTTATGGCAACCGAATACATCATTATGGAAGAAGTGAAAGCAGGCGGCGATCGTCAGGAAATTCACGAAATCATCCGTGTTCATTCTATGGAAGCCTCCAAAAATGTAAAAATGGAGGGCAAAGAAAATGATCTGATTGAAAGAATTATGAACGATTCTTCCCTGAAAATGGATAAATCTAAAATTGCCGCAGTGCTCGATCCGAAAAATTTCATCGGATTTGCACCGGTTCAAACAGAAGAATTTATCACAAACGAAGCTCAGCCAATCCTGGACAAATATGCCGGCGAAATTGGTTTGGAAGCAGATTTAAAAGTATAAAATACAATGCAGTCTTGTCGGCTGCATTTTTTAGTTAATTTGAAATAAAAAGTTTGAAATATGAAGTTTGAAATATGAATTTAATACAATTCAAAACTCATAATTTGCAATACTTAGCGTTAGCGAAATATTTTTAAACGGAAACTTGTAAAACCACGAAGTGGTGAGATGATTATAAAAACAATATGACTCACAATATCGAACGCCGAAGGCGTGACATTATAATAAAATAAGAGTTTGAAATTTAAATTAATAAAATTCACAACTCGTAATTTGTAGTATTTTCCGGAAAATTTTTCAACGGAAAATATAGAAAACCACGAAGTGGTGAGATGATTCTAATAACAAAACAACTCGCAAAATCGAACGCCGAAGGCGTGATATTATAAAAAAAAATAAGGATTAAAATCTAAAATCTTGAATCTCGGTTCTTGACTCTCGAATCTAATAATTAAAAATGAAAAAAAGAATTTTCGTAGAAAAAAAGGGAATCTTCGATGTTGAAAGCCCGAAAATTTTTAATGAAATTAAAAGCATTATTCCAAATGTGGAAACTGTAAAAGTGTACAATATTTACGACATTTTCGCAGTTGGAGAAAACGATTTTTCAAAAGTAGTAAATTCCACTTTTGTCGATCCTGTTACCGATGTTCTTCACGAAGAAAATCCTGCAGCTTCCACGTTTTTTGCCACCGAATTTCTTCCCGGACAATACGATCAGCGCGCCGATTCTGCGCAGCAATGTATTGCACTTTTAACCGGAATCGAAAAATCGGTTGTCAGAAGCGGAAAACTGATCGAATTATCCGGAGTTTCCGAAGAAGATGTAGCGAAGATTAAAAACCATCTCATCAACAAAGTCGAAAGTCAGGAAAAAGATCTGTCAATTCTCGAGATTCCGAAAGAAGAAAAACCAAATCCTGTTTTAATTCACGAAAATTTCATCAACTTTACTACTCAACAACTCAACGATTTTTACAATCAGCAAGGTTTTGCTTTTGGTTTTGATGATTTAGAATTTATCCAGGATTATTTCAAAACCGAACAGCGCAATCCAACCGAAACCGAACTCAAGGTTTTAGATACCTATTGGAGCGATCATTGCCGTCACACCACCTTTGAAACCGAACTTACCGATATTAGATTTGAAGGAGATTTCAAACATACTTTACAAACCATTTTCGATGATTATATCGAAAAAAGAAAATTTCTTGGAAGAGAATTGAAACCGATTTCGTTGATGGATTTGGCAACCGTTGCAGCACGTTATTTCAAAAAAACAGGAAACCTCGAAAATATGGTTGTTTCCGATGAAATCAACGCCTGTACCATAGAAATCGAAGCTGAATTTGACGGGAAAAAAGAACCTTGGTATTTACTTTTCAAAAACGAAACGCACAATCACCCTACAGAAATTGAACCTTTTGGTGGTGCTTCCACTTGTTTAGGCGGCGCAATCCGCGATCCTTTGTCTGGTCGTTCTTTCGTGTATCAGGCGATGCGTTTGTCCGGAGCTGCCGATGTTTTGGAACCGATTTCTGAAACTTTGCCAGGAAAACTTCCGCAGAGAACCATTACCAAACAAGCTGCAAACGGTTATTCTTCCTACGGAAACCAGATTGGTTTGGCAACAACTTTGGTCAACGAAATTTATCACGAAGGTTACAAAGCCAAAAGAATGGAAGTCGGTTTTGTGGTCGGCGCAGTTCCTAAACCTTGGGTAAAACGCGAAAATCCTGAAAATGGTGACATCGTGATTTTGTTGGGCGGCGCAACCGGAAGAGACGGAGTTGGCGGCGCAACCGGAAGCTCAAAGGAGCAGGACGAAAGTTCGATTCACACCATGAGTTCTGAAGTTCAGAAAGGAAATGCTGTGGAAGAACGAAAAATTCAAAGACTTTTCAGAAACCCTGAAGTTACGACTTTAATTAAAAAATCCAATGATTTTGGAGCGGGAGGAGTTTCCGTTGCGATTGGCGAAATTGCGGATTCTCTGGAAATCAATTTAGATATTCTACCATTGAAATACGATGGATTGAATGGAACAGAACTCGCCATTTCCGAATCTCAGGAAAGAATGGCGGTTGTGATTGATGCAAAAGACAAAGAAAAATTCATCAAATTCTGTGAAAACGAAAATATAAAAGCCGTTGAAGTTGCAAAAGTAACCGATTCCGGAAGAATGCAGATGTTCTGGAACGGACAGAAAATCGTAGATCTTAGCCGCGAATTTCTCAATTCCAACGGCTGTGCAAAATCACAGGATGTTGTAGTTTCTCATCTTCAAAATATTGAAAATCAAAACATTGAATTTAATCAGGAAAATTTTCTGAAAATTCTTTCCAATAAAAATTCGGCTTTACAGAAAGGCTTGCTGGAAATGTTCGATTCTTCTGTTGGAGCAACCACTGTTGCGATGCCTTTGGGCGGAAAAAACCAGCTTACCGAAATGGAAGGCAGTGTACAAACATTGCCCGTTTTAGAAGCGAAAAATATAGAAACCGTTTCCCTTGCAAGTTGGGGTTTTGATGCGGAAATCTCTTCACAAAATTCAATGATTGGCGCTGCAAATGCTGTGGTAGAAAGCGTTGCCAAAATTGTCGCAATGGGAGGCGATTACAAAAATATCCGTTTGAGTTTTCAGGAATATTTTGAAAAACTCGGCAACTATCCTGAGAAATGGGGAAAACCTTTGGCTTCACTTTTGGGTGCTTACAATGCGCAGATGAATTTCGGTTTGGCTGCCATTGGCGGAAAAGATTCGATGTCGGGAACTTTTCAGAATATTAACGTTCCGCCAACGTTAATTTCGTTTGCATGTGCCGAAGGTGAAAAGAAAAATATCATTTCCCCCGAATTTAAAAAATCCGGAAATTTTATTTATCATTTTCAGCATCAGCATCAGGAAGACGGACTTCCGGACTATGAAAATCTGAAAGCCGTTTTTGACTTTATTTTTGAAAATATCAAATCCGGAAAAATTGTTTCGGCAAAAACCATAAAAGATGGCGGAATTGCAGTTGCATTGGCAAAAATGAGTTTCGGAAACGGTTTGGGAGCAGAAATTTCGGTTGATGAAAATTTACTGTTAAATAAAAATATCGGAAGTTTAATTATTGAGAGTTCAGAAGAAATTAATCATCATTTATTGAAAAGAATAGGTAATGTAAATGATTCTGAATTTCTCGAAATAAACAATCTCAAATCTCAAATCTCAAATCTCAAATCTAATTTTACCGGAACTTTTGAAAAATTATTTCCAACCATTGAACCCGAAAAAATCATAGTTGAATTTGATGAAAAACTCAACTCAAGCAATCCAAGAAATATTCAAACTAAAAAACACGGCATTGCAAAACCGAAAGTTTTTGCCCCTGTTTTTCCGGGAACAAACTGTGAATACGAAACCCGAAACGCTTTCCTGAAAGAAGGTGCGGAAGTTTCCAGCCTGCCTTTAATCAATCTGAATCACCAACTTTTGGACGAAAGCATTGATGCTTGGGTGAAAGAAATTTCTACATCTCAGATTTTGGTTTTTTCCGGAGGGTTTTCTGCGGGTGACGAACCGGACGGAAGTGCAAAATTCATTGTAAACGTCCTGAAAAACGAAAAAATGAAAACAGCGGTTCACGAATTGCTTGCAAGAGACGGAATGATTCTCGGGATTTGTAACGGATTTCAGGCTTTGGTAAAATCAGGCTTATTGCCTTATGGAGAAATCCGGAACTTGGACGAAAATTCGCCGACTTTAGCGCATAACGCAATCGGAAGGCATATTTCGCAAATGGTGAATGTAAAAGTTGCAAATGATGATTCGCCCTGGCTGAAAGGAATGAAAGGGGAAATCTTCACCATTCCGATTTCGCATGGTGAAGGACGTTTTATGGCTTCGGAAAAAGTACTGGAAGAATTGTATAAGAAAGGACAAATTGCAACGCAATATGTTGATTTTGACGGAAATATTGCACACGGAATGCCTTTTAATCCGAATAATTCGTTGTTCGGAATTGAAGGAATTACAAGCCTTGACGGAAAAATTTTCGGAAGAATGGGACATCCGGAACGTTTTGCAGAAGGTTTGATGAAGAATATTCCAACCGCAAATTATCATAATATTTTCAAAAACGGAGTGGAATATTTTAAATAATATAAGCTATATCACTTATAATTTATGTTTATAAGTTTTTTTGCTTATAATTTTATTTTATTAGGAAATTTGCTTATATTTGTGCATTATAAGTCAATAAGCTAATAATATGATTGGAGTCATTACAGGAGATATTATCAATTCCCAGCAAAGCGCTTCCGAAGAATGGATGCCAGGACTAAAATCCTTGTTTGAAACTTTCGGGAAAACTCCTAAAGACTGGGAAATATACAGAGGCGATGAGTTTCAGATTAAGACCAATATTGATGAAGTTTTCTGGATTGCTTTATGTATTAAGGCTTTAATAAAAAAAACTGAAAATCTGGACGTAAGATTGGCAATAGGAATCGGAGATGAGCAGTTTTCGTCTGAGAAAATTACCGAATCCAACGGAACTGCCTACGTAAACTCCGGAAGACTGCTGAACGAGATAAAATCCGACAACCGCACTTTTGCCATACAAACTCCCGATACAGCGGTGAATAAAGATTTGGATATGGTTTTCAGATGGGCGATTATCAATTTTGACGGATGGACACCCGTAGTTTCGGAGGTGGTGTACGAAATGATGATGAACTGCAAAATCACACAAGAAGAACTCGCCAAAAAAATGAATATTACCCAGTCATCGATAAGCCAGAGAATTAAAAGATCAAATTTTGACCTCATTATCGAGACCGATCATTATTTCAGAAAAAAAATAGCTGCTCTATAAAATGATTTTTACTCAGCTCATACTGGCACATCTTTTCGGGGATTTTATTTTCCAGCCGAACTCGTGGGTTGCCGCTAAAGAGCAGAAAAAAACGAAAAGCAAATACCTCTATTTTCACGTACTTATCCACTTCGCACTTACCCTTTTATTTTTGTGGAATATAGGTTATTGGTGGATGGCAGCAATTATTGCTGTTTCTCATTTTTTTATCGACACAGCAAAAATCGAATTTCAAAAACCTGATACAAAAAGGCTTTGGTTTTTTATCGATCAGCTTTTGCATATCATCGTAATCATCACGCTTTCCATTATTGCAACCCCGCATTTTGATATTCAAAAATTTTTAACTCCCGAAATTTTGAAGTTTTTTGCAGGTTTGGTATTTGTTACCATTCCCGCATCCGTCATTATAAAAATCCTGATTTCAGGCTGGGTTCCGGAAACGCCGGAGAAAACATCTTTACAAACGGAATCCCTACAAAATGCAGGAAAATATATCGGAATTCTGGAAAGAGTTTTGGTATTTATATTCATTTATGTCAATCATTGGGAAGGTGTAGGATTTATGATTGCTGCAAAATCGGTTTTCCGTTTCAGCGATTTGGCTCAGGCAAGACAAAGAAAATTAACAGAATATATTTTAATCGGAACGTTATTAAGTTTTGGAATTGCTGTATTAACAGGCATTTTAGTGAAATTATAAAAAAATAAATAAAAATAAAAAGTAAAAATGAAAAAAGGAGAAATGCTTTATGAAGGAAAAGCAAAACAAATTTTTCTCACAGAAAATCCTGAAGAAGTAATCGTTCGCTTCAAAGATGATGCTACCGCTTTTAATGCACAAAAACGTGGACAGGTGGAGAAAAAAGGTGAAATGAATAATGTTATCACCACCCTGATTTTTGAATATCTTAAAACAAAAGGAATCGAAACCCACTTCATTAAACAGATTGATGAACGGGAGCAGCTCGTAAAAAAAGTTTCCATAATTCCTATAGAAGTTGTAGTTCGCAACTATTCTGCGGGAAGTATGGCGCAAAGATTGGGAGTAGAAGAAGGCATCAAATCTCCGGTTACGATTTTCGATATCTGCTACAAAAAAGATGAACTCGGAGATCCGCTGATCAACGATCATCACGCCGTTTTTCTCGGCGCTGCAACCTACGAAGATTTGGATGAAATGTATGAACTTGCAGATGATATCAATGAAGTTCTGAAAGAATTGTTCGATAAAATGAACATTATATTGGTGGATTTCAAAATAGAATTGGGAAAAACCACCGACGGAAAAATTATCCTTGCTGATGAAATTTCTCCCGACACCTGCAGATTGTGGGACAAAGATACCCTGAAAAAACTAGATAAAGACCGATTTCGCAGAGATTTGGGTGAAGTAACCGAAGCGTATGTGGAAATCTATGAACGACTAAAAAAGGTATTGGATAAATAACCAAAAGAGTTCCGAAGGAACGGTTTAATAAAGGATAGGATGTAATCCTATCAATATAAAATAAAGAAAACAAAAAAGTTCCGAAGGAACGGCTTAATAAAGGATAGGGTGCAATCCTATGGCTTAATAAAGGATAGGATGCAATCCTATCAATTTTAAAGATAATGATATAAATTAAATTTGAGAATTGTAAAATGAAAGATTTACAAAAAGAAATTTATTTAAAACAGTTTAAGGACAGACCTTACGGCAGAAATCTCTTCCGTACCAAAGAAGAAGAAAAGCTGGATGCTCCTTCCGAAGAATGCGGAATTTTTGGGCTGTATTCCGAAACAGATATCGATACATTTTCGCTTTCGCAATTCGGGCTTTTTGCACTGCAGCATCGCGGTCAGGAAGCCTGCGGAATTTCCGTGATGAACAAAGGGAAAATTTTCAATATCAAAGATGAAGGTTTGGTTTTGGACGTTTACAAAAGCATCCGCGAGCCGGAAACTTTTATGGGAAATGGTGTAATAGGACATACAAGATACACGACTGCAGGAGATAAAAAGAAATATAATTTTCAGCCGTTTTTTGCTAAAAACGAATGGGATCAGATCATCCTTTCCATTGCCCACAACGGAAATCTTACCAATGCAAAGCAACTGAAGCAAGAGTTGGAAGCAGAAGGCGTAATGTTCAAAGCAACCTCCGATTCGGAAGTTATTCTCAGACTGATTCAGAAAAACCTGGATTTGGGATTAAGAGGAGCCATTAAAGCAACAATGGAAAAAATCGAAGGAGCCTATTCTGTTGTTGGAATGACCAGAAATAAATTTTTTGCTTTCCGGGATTTTCACGGAATCCGACCGTTGGTTTTGGGTGCGATTGATGAAAAAACATTTGTGGTAGCCTCCGAAAGTGCAGCTTTGGATGGAGTAGGAGCGCAGTATATCCGCGATATTCTTCCCGGAGAAATTGTGTATACCACTGATAACGAAAAAGGATTGCAGTCTTTTCTGGTAAAAGAAAACTGCGAAAAAAGAATTTGCGCATTCGAATATATCTATTTTGCGCGTCCAGATTCTACTTTGGAGGGAATTAACGTACACGAAATCCGGGAAAAATCCGGAGAAAAAATTTGGCAGCAAGCACCTGTAGAAGCGGATCTGGTAATTGGTGTTCCCGATTCCGGAGTTCCGGCAGCTATCGGATTTTCCAAAGCTTCAGGTATTCCGTTCCGTCCGGTTCTCATCAAAAACAGATATATCGGAAGAAGCTTCATCGTTCCTACTCAGGAAATGCGGGAACGTATTGTAAACCTGAAACTCAACCCGATTATTTCGGAGATTAAAGGGAAAAGAGTGGTTATTATCGACGATTCCATTGTGCGCGGAACCACCTCAAAACGTCTGGTGAAAATTCTGAAAGATGCAGGAGTGAAAGAGATCCACTTCCGAAGTGTTTCTCCACCAATTATTGCACCGTGCTTTCTGGGAATTGATACTCCTTCCAAAGATGATTTGATCTCTGCTAATATGTCGGTGAAAGAACTTCAGGAATATCTTGGAGTAGATTCTCTGGAATTCTTGAGTATGGAAAACCTGAAAGTTATTCTGGGAAGTTCCAATCACTGTTTTGGCTGTTTTACAGAAAGTTATCCGGTAGCAAAAGGAGAAGAAGTGGAGCTATTTAATTAAAATGCAGAACAATGAAAACCAAATTTAAAATCGGTGATCACGTAAGTTGGAACTCCGAAGCGGGAAGAGTGAGCGGAACAATTATTAAAATTCATACCAAAAATTTTGATTATAAAGGTTATACCCATCACGCAACGGAAGAAGATCCGCAATACGAAATAAAAAGTGATGTTTCCGATCATATTGCTGCCCATAAAGGATCTGCGCTTACGAAGATAAAATAACGATACTTTGATGTTGATGAGGAATGTTCGCCTTTAAAATGTTTTTAAAGCTTTACCAGTTTTGCAAATTTCAGGATCAGGTTTTTTTCACCTTCGTGCTGGAAACGTACTTTGGCTTTAATATTCTGCGGATCAGTTCCGTCTAAGAAAACCACTTCTCCAACTCCAAAACGATCGTGGCGAACCTGGTCTCCAACTTCGATATCCTGAGAATTTCCGTTCGGGAAATTAATTTTTGCAGAAAAAACGGGAGTTAGCTTTACAGGTTCTGATTTCGATTCCGAAGAAGATACCTTATCCATATTCAGTTTTTTCTTAGGTTCCAGTTTTTTGAAATTTCTGGGAACAGATGGAGTTTCATCAAAGATATTGGATTTCAATCCGGAATGGTTCACAAATCGGCTTTCTGTTGCCGGATTTATAAATTCTATGAACCGGGAATCGACTTCACTTAAAAATCTTGATGGTTCTGCATCGGTAATTTTTCCCCATTGGAATCTGGATACTGCATAAGTAAAAAACGCCTGTTTTTCGGCTCTTGTAAGTGCTACATAAAACAATCTCCGTTCTTCTTCCAGCTCTTCACGGGTTGATGAACTCATAAAACTTGGAAACAGGTTTTCTTCCAAACCTACCAAATGTATCACCGGAAATTCCAGACCTTTGGAAAGGTGAATCGTCATCAACGAAACTTTATCGCCTTCGTTTTTATCTTTGTTGTCCTGATCGGTGGAAAGTGCAATATTTTCGAGAAAATTGGAAAGGGAAGCATCGCCGTCTTCCAGTTGCTGCTGTTCTTCGATAAATCCCTGCATCGAGTTCATCAGTTCCTGAACATTTTCCACACGGGAAATTCCTTCAGGAGTTTGATCGTCTTTCAGAAATTTAATCAATCCGCTGCGTTTAGCCACTTCCATAGCAACATTGTAGGCGTTTTCTGTTTTCAATAAAACCTGGAATGCTTTAATCATACTCCAAAAATCGGAAAGCTTGGTAAGAATACCGTTGTTTAAGCCTAATTGCGGAGCATACATTCCCAAATTATCGAGAAGCTGCGCTACGGAAATATTTTGCGAATCTGCAAAAACAATCAGTTTATTCTGGGTGGTTTCGCCAATTCCACGAGTTGGATAATTGATGATTCTGGAAAGGGCTTCATTATCATTTTCATTGATCAGAAGCCGAAGATAAGCCACCAAATCTTTTACTTCTTTCCTTTGATAGAAAGACAATCCGCCGTATACACGATACGGAATATTTTTTCTTCGCAACGCATCTTCAAAAGCCCGGGTTTGCGAATTGGTGCGGTACAAGATTGCAAAATCATTGAATTTCCGCTGATCCCGATTATGAAGTTCCCAAACATTAGAAGCTACAAAATTAGCTTCATCCGCATCGGAAAGCGAACGGTACACTTTTATTTTGTCCCCGGTTTCATTATCACTGAATACGTTTTTCTTAAACTGCTGCGTGTTTTTGGAAATCACGGCATTTGCAGCATCTACAATATTTTGGGTAGAGCGGTAATTTTGTTCCAGGGAAACCGTAACAGCATCGGGATAATCTTTTTTAAAATTCAAAATGTTATAAATATTTGCGCCGCGAAAAGAGTAGATGGACTGTGCATCATCACCAACTACGCAGATATTTTCGAATTTTGATGCCAAAGCTTTTACAATAAGATACTGAGAATGGTTCGTATCCTGGTACTCATCTACGAGAATATATCGAAATCTGTCCTGGTATTTTGCGAGAACTTCCGGAAAACGTGTCAGCAACTCGTTGGTTCTCAATAATAAATCATCGAAATCCATCGCACCGTTTCGGTAGCAGGTTTCCACATATTTCTGGTAAATCTGTCCGATGAGCTTCATATTGGCTTTTTCATCGGCTTCGATAAGTTCGGGATTGTTGAAATACGCTTTTACTGTAATCAGGTTATTTTTGTAATTTGAAATTCTGGATTGCACTTTTTTGGGTTTGTACAAATCGGTATCAATATTCAGGTCTTTCAAAACTTTTTTTAAAACATTCAGCGAATCCTGTGTATCGTATATTGTAAAATTGGACGGAAAACCGAGAAAATGCGCTTCACTGCGAAGAATTCTTGCAAAAACGGAGTGGAAAGTTCCCATCCATAAGCTTCTTGCATTGCTGTTACCTACCACTTTTGCAATACGGTCTTTCATTTCGCGGGCAGCTTTGTTGGTAAAAGTAAGCGCCAGAATATTGAAAGGATCAACACCATTGGAAATAAGATGGGCGATGCGCATTGTAAGCACACGTGTTTTTCCGGAACCGGCTCCTGCAAGAACCATTAACGGTCCGTTGATTGTGGTTACAGCGTCGTATTGTGCTTCATTAAGTCCTTTCAAATAATCTTCCATCTACAAATTTTTACGAAAAGACAAAATTAATGTTTTTAAAGGGAGGAATCAAGTTTCGAAGATGCGGATTTGGAATCGTTATTTGGATTGGTTTTTTAAATAATTACAGATTTTAGAATATCCAACACTGGAATTAGGATTCTTCATCTTTCAAAATAAATCATTCAAAATTCATCATTCAACATTTATCATTTATCATTTATCATCATTCTTCCTACTTCCTAACGAAGCTCAACACATCATCTTCCGTTACAGGATTTGCGCCTAAAATGATAAGTCTTTCCACTACGTTTCGCAGTTCACGGATGTTTCCTGTCCAGGAAAATTTCTGAAGTGCAGCAATTGCTTTTTTATCGAATTCTTTTGCGGTATTCCCATATTCATCAGCAATAACTTTGGTGAAATGTTCCACCAGCAAAGGAATATCTTCTTTTCTGTCATCCAATGGCGGAACATAGATTTCGATAACCGAAAGTCTGTGATAAAGATCTTCACGAAATCTTCCGGCTTCGATCTCTTTTTGCATATTTTTATTGGTTGCAGCCAAAACGCGGACATCCACTTTAATTTCTTTGTCGCTTCCTACTGGCGAAACTTTGCTTTCCTGAAGCGCCCTCAGAACTTTTGCCTGTGCAATAAGGCTCATATCCCCAATTTCGTCGAGAAAAATAGTTCCGTTGTTTGCCAGTTCAAATTTCCCTTGCTTGTCTTTAATAGCACCGGTAAAAGAACCTTTTACGTGTCCGAAAAGTTCAGATTCTATTAATTCCGAAGGTATTGCAGCGCAGTTTACTTCCACCATCGGACCTTTTGAACGGTCGCTTTGTGCGTGTATAGCGTGAGCTACAAGTTCTTTACCTGCTCCGTTTGGTCCGGTAATCAGAACTCTGGCATCGGAAAGCGCAACTTTGTCGATCATTTCCTGAATTTTTTTCAACGCTTCGCTTTCGCCGATCATTTGGTATTTTTTATTGACTTTCTTTTTTAAAGTCTTGTTTTCAGATTGCAGATTTTTATTTTCTTTAGAAAGATTTCTTTTATCAAGAGCGTTTTTTACGCTGGTAATCAGCCTGTTGATATCAATCGGTTTCGAAATAAAATCGTAAGCGCCGTCTTTGAGCGCAGAAACTGCCGTATCAATATCCGCATGCCCGGAAATCATAACGAATGTAGTATCGGGTTTCAGAGTCAGGCTTTGTTTCAGGAGTTCGGTTCCGGAAAGTTTCGGCATTTTGATGTCTGAAAGCACAAGTGCAAAATCTTCTTTTTCAATATGTTTATAACCTTCCAATCCATCCGGTGCAATTACGAATTCGTAATCGGGAAGTTCGTCTGTTAAAATATTTTCCAGAACACCGGAAATGGCTTTTTCATCTTCTACGATTAATATTTTCTGCATTTTAAAGGGGTATTTTTTTTTGATTTTTATCGTTTTTTATTTTGCAATAATTGTACCTAATATTTTTTAGGCGGAGTAACTGCGCGAACCGAAAATTGCCGAACCTACTCTTACCGAATTGGCACCACATTCGATAGCAAGTGGAAAATCGTCGCTCATTCCCATTGATAGTGTTTCCAGTTTTTTCTGATGAGATAAGTGATCGAAAAATGTTTTCAGAGAAGAAAATTCTCTTTTTACCTGATCTTTATCATCGGTGAAAGTCGCCATTCCCATTAATCCTGTGATTTCTATATTCGGAAAATTTCCCTGAATATATTTTTGGAAAATTTCTTCAGCTTCAGGCATTTCCAGTCCGGTTTTGGTATCTTCTTCTGCAATTTTTACTTGCAGCAAAACTTTAATTTTTCGCTGATATTTTGCTGCCTGTTTATTGATTTCAATTAATATTTTTTCGGAATCCACACTTTGGATGGTATCAATAAAGCTTGCGATGTATTTTACTTTATTGGTTTGAAGATGACCGATAAGATGCCATTTGATATCTTTTGGAAGAGTTGGATATTTTTCCATCAGCTCCTGAACTTTGTTTTCACCGAAAATTTTTTGCCCGAGATGGTAGATTTCAAGGATTTTTTCTGAAGGGTGTGTTTTGGAAACGGCTACTAATTCTACATTTTCTGGGATTTGTTGTTTAATCTTATTGTAATTTTCTGTCATCATAAAAGGTGATTTTCACTTGAAAAAAAGGGTGATTTCACGGTTGTCAGGAACTTCAAATATAAATAAATTTGCATTATATAACCAAAAAACAATTTAATTATGGGAACATCAAATTTAAAAGATCATTTAGTTGATAAGACTCAACTTGATACAATGGTAAAAACGTATGATTCTAAAAATTATGCGGCAATTAATGCCAACAGAATTAAGCCGGATTCCAAGGAATATGTTTTTCCGATAGAACTGGTAGAAGATTATTTGACTTTTGTAAGAGATGAAGCGAAGAAAAAAGGATATACAAATTTAAGAATCAGTGTAAAGATGGGACAATATCCGGAGCAAACATTGCTAAGTCCAATTCAGGATCCTGAGACAAAAGGGTATCAAACCATTTGTTTTACAGCAAAATATGATTCGGGTTCCGGAGTTTCGGACAGTGCGAAAAATGATGAGGGAATTCCGGGAATGAATTTTGGAACCATTTGCCCGCCTAGAATACCATAAAAAAATTTGAATCCTTTCAGATTTTGTTCAGAAAGAATTTTTCTTTTTTTGGAAACTCAATACATGTTATTTTAGAAATAGGAAGGCAAAGAAAATAACATATTATTTAACTTAAAGATAAAAAAACGAATGGATTGGATGCGTAATGCAACTGTTTTTTTTCTGGTGATTCCTTTTATACTATTATTGGTTTACAGAAAAAAGCTGGGAAGAACAACATTGGTCTTTACGCTTGCAATGGCTACGATGTCTTGCGTAAATATCATTTCTGTGATTGCAAGATGGACAGATTTTAATTATGATACCACTTATTTATTTGTAATTGGAGTCAATTTTTTATCATTTCTGTTGTTCTTAATTTATTTTTATCTGCTTCTAAAACTGGAATGGATCAAAAAAACGCAGCTTTTACTTATTGCTGTATTTGTAAGCGTTTTTATATTGATGGGAATTATTCAGGGAAAGAATTTTTTTTTAAAATTTCCCTCCTATTTTTATCTTATAGAAACGCTTATACTTTTGGTATCCATTACATTGTTTTTCTATGAAACATTCAACTCCGATATTATCCTGAATATTAAAGATTATTTCCCTTTTTGGGTGTGTCTTAGCCTCATCATTATTTATGTCGGATTATTGCCTTTGCTTTTCTTTTTACAGAGCGTCAATTACTCATTAAGTCTGAATGTGTATGTCATAATATTATTTTTCATAAATTTGATCGGATATGGCATTCTCAGCTATGGTATTTTCCGAAGCAAAAAAGTAAGCAATATGTATTATGATATATGACTGAAACCGATACGCTTATCATTCTATCCACGATTATCATTCTTTTGGTGGTGAGCATTATGTTTACCATCTATACTTTTTTTTTAAAAAAAAAATCGGAACTTTTATATAGCCAGCAAGTTAAGGAAGCATCTTTTGAAAGCGCAATCGCCAATGCCCAGATCGAGATTAAAGAACACACGCTGAACTATATCGGTCAGGAGCTTCACGATGATGTCGGTCAGAAACTTTCTGTGGCTCGGATGATGACCAATATAATTCTTTCCAAAAGCGAGGGCAAACAAAAAGAAAATTTTATGGAAATCAATCTGCTTTTAGGCGAATGCATTCAGGATATCCGGAATCTCTCAAAAACTTTTATCACCGAAAGTATTCTGCATTTCGGACTGATGGATTCATTAAAAAAAGAAATCAACCGTATTACCAAGCTCAAGCTGATCAACGCACAGCTTACCATAAATAAGCCGGAAATTGAAATTGATCCCAAACACGGATTAATCCTGTTCCGGATTATCCAGGAAACCATTAATAATGTGCTTAAACATTCCGGGGCGAAAAATCTGGATATCAATATTTCCGATAATGAAGAAAATCTTTGTATTTTTATAAAAGATAACGGAAGAGGATTTCTGGAGGACGAAAGCAAACAAGGCAGCGGATTGAAAAATGTTGTCAGCAGAGCAAAACTCATCAATGCAGATTATCAACTGAAAACTGCGATTGGGGAAGGAACTTCAGTAACCATCAATTACCATAAATAAAAAAGATGGAAAAGATCAAAATTGCAGTAGTAGACGACCATAAGCTCGTTTCCAAAGCACTTGAAAATATGATTTCTTCAAATGATGATTTTGAAGTAGTAATGAATGCCGATAATGGAGAAAACTTTCTCAATGATTTACAAAATACCTCAAAAATTCCTGATGTAGTTTTAATGGATGTGAATATGCCCGTAAAAAACGGAATAGAAACCACCAAAATCCTTACAGAACAATTTCCCGAAATCAAAGTAATTGCCCTCACTATGGAAGATGATGAAAAAACAATCATCAAAATGCTGAGATCAGGTGCAAAAGGATATCTTTTAAAAGATATGTCGCCCGAAATCTTATTCAATGCAATAGATATTGTGAGCAAAAACGGTACTTTCTATACCGATGTGGTTACGGAAAGCTTATTGGGAATCCGACCGGAAAAAGAAGAAGTAAAAGATATTTTGATTCATCTGAAACCCCCTGAAATTGAATTTATGAAACTTTCCTGCTCCGAACTTACCTACAAAGAAATTGCTGAAAAAATGTGTCTGAGTCCACGGACAATTGATGGTTACCGGGATTCGATCTGTAAAAAGCTGAATGTAAAAACCAGAGTAGGAATTGTAATGTTTATGCTGAAAAATGATTTGATTTAACAAAAAAATCACCAAAAAAAGGGTGTTTTCACCCTTTTATTTTTTTAACTTATTTCGGATATTTGTAGAACAAAACACACCATGAGAACTCAAAATATGAATGATGAAAAAAAATTTCCGGTTTCGGCCGGTTTTTCTAAAGAACTGTGGTTTTTACTCCGAAAAGGGTAATCCGTTAGAAACCGGGAAAAGATGCAAATCTTTGGAAAGGATACTAATAACCACTCTTCATATTTTTTTCAAATGCAAAGGAAACCATCTTCAACTGAGGATGGTTTTTGTTTTTTTATTGATGTATTAAAGTTAGCAACAATCTTCGACTTGCCTGTAAAATTTAATAAACTTTATCATTCCGCTAATCCAGAACCGAATTGATTTCTGGATATTCCGAAATCTTTCGAAACTCGAAACGGTTGGATTTCTGCAAATCTTCAATAAACAGGTTGAGCTCCGTTACCGAATTTTCATCAGCAAGATATTGATCGTGCGTAAGGAAAACCAAATGTCGGGATGTTTTCTCCAAATCATTGAAAAAAACACTGTCTATTTTTTTCACCATTTCTTTGTGGTTGCCTTTCAGTTTCATAGTATGGTTGGGTTTCCACTCCAAATCCCAACCAACAAGTTTGTAGCCCGATTTTTCCAGCTCATCGGCAGCTTTTGCAGATTTTTTGATATCAGTAGAGTGGATGTTGGTGGTTCTCCATATATTTCTTCCGGGCGTTCTTGCATGTTTGTTTTTAAGCTTCAAACTGTCTTTTGCACGATCGAAATCGGCAACCACTTTTTCAGGATTTTCGTAAAATTTTGAATATTTGTTTTCAGCGTGCGAATAGCTGTGGTTTGCAATTTCAATCAAAGAATCTTTCTCAAGACTTTCAAGTTCTTTTTTCTGAAAATTGCTTCCGTAAACGTGTTTTCCTACAACAAAAATGGTAACAGGGATTTTTTGCTGATGCACAATTTTCCTAAGATTTTTGGTTCCGTTATTTGGTCCGTCATCAAAAGTCAGATAAATAATTCTTTTCTGGTCTTTCTCGGTTTTTGGACGTTCAGAGTTTTTTTCTTCTGCCATTTTTGTAATCTCTTTTCCGGACGGGTTGCGCTTGGTAATTTTCTCGGGGATTTCTTCCGTTTTTTTGTTGCATGAGTTTAAAATAATCATTGCAGTTCCGGCAACAGCAACTGCAATCAGGAAAACCACAATGCTGGTTTTTTCGGCAAAAGATGTTTTCATTGAAATTAAAAATATTAAATGTTAAAAAATGTTAATTAGTGTTAAATAACTAACAAATAAAATGCCAAATATTTTTAATATCAAAAAAATGAAAATATTTTTATATACTGATTTACAGTTATTTATACTTAAAATTAAAAAATATATAAAAAATAATTAAATGTTAAAATTTATGGTAGAATTTTCTGTTTTAGAATTTCCATTCCTTGTGTTGCAGAAGCTTTAATATAATTTTCCTCTTTTGTATAAGAATTGGAAAGATGAGGATCAATCACAAAAATTTCGCAATTTTCAGGAACATATTGTATCAAGCTTGCTGCTGGATATACCTGCATCGAAGTGCCAATTACCAGAAGAATATCCGCTGTGGAAGCAATCTGTATTGCACGATCCATTTCCTGCACCATTTCTCCGAACCATACGATATGCGGACGAAGCTGTATTCCTTCGAAGTTCAGATCTCCGAGATTCAGATCATTTTCCCACGGAATTATTTTAGAATCGGAATTTACAGGACGTGCTTTTTTCAATTCTCCGTGAAGGTGAAGAACTTTTGATGAACCTGCTCTTTCGTGCAGATCATCCACATTTTGGGTAATAATTTCCACCTCGAAATTTTCTTCCAGCTCTGCAAGTATTTGGTGCGCTTTATTGGGAAAAACTTCATTCAGCTGCTTTCTTCTAAGGTTATAGAAATCCAAAACCATTTTCGGATTTCTGGCAAAACCTTCCGGACTTGCTACGTCTTCAATCCGGTGATTTTCCCAAAGTCCATCACTATCACGAAATGTTTTAATGCCGCTTTCTGCCGATATTCCGGCTCCGCTTAATACTACTAATTTCTTTTTCATCTTTTAAAAATAAGAAATTTTCCAGCAAAGAATCAATACTTTTCAATACATTTAAAATTATTTTCAAAAGAAATAAAGTAAAACCGAAAAGCAATTCGTCATAACAATATGGAAATTGCAGAAGAGCTTCTGATGTTCGAAAAAGAAAAGCAAAATATCATCAATACTGCTGTGAAAAATTACGGCGGAAAACTGATGTCCTACATTCGTCCGAAAGTGAAGAATGCCGAAGATGCTGAAGATATATTGCAGGAAGTTTGGTATCAGTTCAGCAATCTTTCCAATATTTCGGAAATCGTAAACGTAGGAAGCTGGCTTTACCGCGTAACAGCAAACAAAATTACAGACAGCTATCGGAAGAAGAAAACCAGTAACCTGGAAGATTTCAGTTACGAAGATGAAGACGGAAGTTTTTCTATTAAAGATATTCTTCTGCTGGACAATTCCAAATCTCCGGAGCTGAAGCTTTTTCAGGAAGAAATCTGGAAAGAGTTCCAAATTGCTGTAGAAGAGCTTCCCGAAAAACAGAGGTATGTGTTTATCGAAAACGAGATTAATGACAGAACTTTGCAGGAAATAGCTGATGAACAAGGCGAAAATATAAAAACCATTATCAGCAGAAAGCAATATGCTGTGAAATATTTACGCAAAAAACTGCACAATTTATACAGAGATTTATTAGATTAATACAAGATTATGAAACATAATAGAAAAGCAAAAGGATTATTAATTGTCATTGCCGTTATTGCGATGTTCTTTCTGATTTCCGCAATTGTAATGTGGCTTTGGAATGCATTGCTCCCGGAAATTGTGGGTGTTAAAACCATCACTTTCTGGCAGGCAATGGGAATTTTGGTTTTATCAAAAATTCTTTTCGGAGGATTTAAAGGCGGCGGAAAAGGAAAATTCGGGGAATGGAAAAAAAGAAACTGGAAAAACCGTATGGAAAATATGTCCGCCGAAGAACAGGAACATTTCAAAAGAAAGCTGAAAGAGCGCTTCGAAAATTCGCCTTTCTGCCGCAAAAATTAACTTTAATTAAAAATTGTTATTTGGTTAAGTAAATCCTTCTGAGCTTTAGAAAGCTTTGAAGGATTTTTTTTAATCCGTTCAAATTTCATTGCACTTTAATTTTGAAAAATTCTAACAGACTCTTAAGTATAGAGCAGAATGAATATTCAAAATCAAAGTAATTAAAGAAATAAGCAAATATTAATGGACTTTTAACGGGCTTAAAAGTTATTCAGAAAAAATTAAAATTGAAATTCATTAAAAAAAATCAATCAATCGTTTGATTGTTACAAATATTTGTTTAATTTTGCACCCGCAAATCAAAGATATGATAGTTTCAAAAGAAGAAAATATTTTACTAACTGCCGAAAAACTCTTTGCTGAAAAGGGTTTTAGCGGAACTTCAACAAGAGAAATTTCCAAAGCAGCCAATGTAAACATCTCTATGATTTCTTATTATTTCGGTTCCAAAGAAAAGCTTTACGAAAAATTAGTAGAGTATAGGATGAACGAAGGACAATTTTTCTCAAGAGATATTCTGGAAAGAACTGATATTGATGAATGGGAAAAAATAACAAAAATTATAGAACAGTTTTCAGGCAGGGTGCGAAAGCATAAAAGCTTCTACAGAATTATGCAGCGCGAACAACTCTACACGCATACACCGCAGATTATGGAATTTCTGAAGCAAACCAAAATAGGTTTCCTTACTATGTATTCCAAAATTTTGGAAACAGGTTTAGAGAAAAGGATTTTCACTAAAAATCCTCCCATTTATCTGCTTCACGCCACGGTTAGCGGAACGCTCTTCTACGCATCAAATGCTAAAGAAATGTATAAGGAATTCCTTAATAATACAGATTCTGAAGACGATTTTGAAGAGAAATACTATCAGGAAATAAATCAACATTTAAAAAAAATATTAAAAGACCTTTTGGGTTATGAAGGAAATATATAATCAAGTACTATTGCTGGCATTCACATCTTTCGGAGTATTGGTTTCTGCACAGGAAATCAAAACGCTTACCTTAGAAGAAGCGGTGGATTTAGGAATACAAAACTCCAAATCTTTGAAAATTGATGCTGCCAAGATTGAGGAAGCAACCGCCAATTACGTCAGTGCAAAAAACAGCAAACTTCCAGATTTCAAAATTTCCGGTTCGGCTTTGGCACTTGCAAACGCCAATGTAGATCTGAAAATAATGCAGAAATCTGAAAACGGAGGAAATTCTCCGAAAGCCAATTCGGCATTCTTCGGAAATGCTAATTTTTCACTCCCGATTTTTGCAGGCGGAAAAATAAAATACGGAATCCAGTCGGCAGAATATCTCGTGGAAGCATCGAAGCTTTCTGCAGAAAACAACAAAACGCAAATTGCCTACACTATTGCACAAGCGTATAATAATTTGTTCAAAGCCAACCAAACCATTCAGGTTTTAAAGGAAAATCTGAAAGCTTCCCAAGAGCGGGACAAAAATTTTCTGAACCTTGAAAATAACGGTGTTATCGCAAGAAACGACCGGTTGAAAGCCAATCTGCAAACTTCCAATATCGAGCTGCAGCTTCTGGATGCCGAAAACAATTACAACATTGCCAATATCAATATGGATTTGCTTTTGGGATTTCCGGAAAGTACCGTTATTGAAGTAGATTCCAATTATATCTCTGAAAATCTTTACGAAGAAAACCTTTCTTATTATCTGGATCAGGCGTTCCAAAACCGGAAAGACATTCAGGCATTGGATTATCAAAAGAAAGCAGCAGAACTGGGAACAAAGGCAGCAAAAGCTGAAAATCTTCCAACAATCGCTCTTACTGCAGGATATATTGCGGCAGATGTTCCGAAGATTCTTACCATTTACAATGCTGCCAATATCGGATTAGGAATACAGTATAATCTTGCAAATCTTTGGAAGAAAAATTCGAGTCTGATGAATGCAGAAGCGCAAATCAGTAAACTGAATGCCACGAACGAAATGATGAACGACCAGATAAAGCTGGAAGTAAACCGAGATTTTCAGAATTACCTTTTAGCAAAAAGAAAAATTGAAGTTTATGAAAAAGCAGTAGATCAGGCAAACGAAAATTACAGAATAACAAAAAATAAATACGATAACGGTCTGGAAACCATTACCAATCTTCTGGATGCCGATGCCGCACAAATTTCGGCAAACGTAAGTGTGGTAAATGCAAAAGCTGATGCTGCGCTGGCTTACAGAAAATTATTACAAACTACCGGAATATCAACATCAGCAGTACATTAAAAAAAATAGCATCAAACAAAATGGAAAATAAAAATACACAGGAAAACAGCACTACAACAGAGAACAAAAAGAAAAAATCCATTGTATTTCCGATTATTCTAGGAATATTATTAATAGGAGGCGGAATTTACGGAATCAAAAAATACAGCTACAGTCAGCATCACGAAGAAACAGACGATGCGCAGGTTGCAAATAATATGGCACCCGTAGTTTCCAAAATTTCCGGGTATATCCAGGAAGTGAAGGTTAAAGATAACCAGTTTGTACACAAAGGCGATACGCTTATCATTCTGGATAACAGAGATCAGAAAATGTTGGTAGCACAAGCCGAAGCCGCACTAGGAACTGCAAGAAGCAATGTGCAGATTGCAAAAGCTTCTGCAAATGCTGCATCCAAAAACATTAATACATCCAATGCTGCAATTGCAACCGCAAATTCACAGATCGAAGCAGCAAAAGTAAACGTATGGAAAACAACTCAGGATTTGCAGCGTTACTCCAACCTTATCAAAGATCACTCGATTACGCAGCAGCAATACGAACAGGCTTTGGCAGCAAAGCAATCTGCGGACAAGCAGCTTCAGGTGCTGATCAGCCAGAGAAATCAGGCTGCGGAACAAACCGGAGTTGTTACTTCTCAAACCAATGCAACTTCCCAGCAAATTGGTGCTGCCGATGCAATGGTAAAGCAGCGTGAAGTAGATATGGAAAATGCAAAACTGAATCTTTCTTATACCATAATCGTAGCTCCGGAAGATGGTTATGTAGCCAAAGTTCCGGTACAGGCAGGACAGTTTATCCAAGCCGGAGCGCAGCTTTTCAGCCTGACAAGAAACAATGACGTTTGGATCGTAGCCAATTTTAAAGAAACACAACTTTCCAAAATGACTGAAGGTCAGAAAGTGGAAATTAAGATTGATGCTTTTCCTAAAGATAAATTGGAAGGAACGGTAACCTCATTTTCTCCCGGAACAGGAGCTTCATTTTCCATTCTTCCGCCCGATAATGCCAGTGGAAATTTTGTGAAAGTAGTACAGCGTGTTCCTGTAAGGATTGATTTTAAAAATCTAAACAAAGATATCGCCAAAAAACTTCGCGCCGGAATGAATGCAAGTGCAGAAGTAGAACTGAACTAACACTCAATTTTCACCTTACCTAAAATTATGCAGGACTCATTAGTAGAATATGGTGCCAGAAGAGTTATCATTACCATTACCGCCATTTTGTGTGCTTTACTGGAGATTGTGGATACCACAATTGTAAATGTGGCACTCAACGAAATGAAAGGTAATCTGGGCGCAACACTTTCCGAAGTAGGTTGGGTAATTACCGCTTATGCAATAGGAAACGTAATTATTGTTCCGATGACAAGCTGGCTTTCACAGCAATTTGGACGGAGAAATTATTTTGCGGCTTCCATTATTATTTTTACGTTTTGTTCTTTCCTTTGCGGAAACGCAACAAATATCTGGGAGCTTGTTTTCTTCAGGCTTCTTCAGGGAATTGGTGGTGGTGCTTTACTGGTTACATCGCAAACCATTATTACCGAATCTTATCCGATTGAGAAACGAAGCATGGCGCAAGCAATATACGGATTGGGTGTAATTATTGGTCCAACATTAGGTCCGCCTTTGGGAGGATATATTGTAGATAATTACAGTTGGCCTTACATCTTTTATATCAATATTCCGATTGGGATTATAGCTACAATTATGACGCTTCAGTTTGTAAGAAGCCCGAAATTTGCCGAAAAAAGAAAAGCCAAAGATGTGGACTGGTTGGGAATTGGTCTTCTTGCAATTTTTGTAGGATCTTTACAGTATATTCTGGAAAAAGGTCATGAAGACGATTGGTTTGAAAGCAATACAATCATATTTCTTACAGTTGCAGCGGTGTTAGGGTTTGTATGTTTTCTCTGGCGCGAACTCACATTCCGTTATCCGATTGTAGAATTGAGGGTTCTGAAAAACGGAAATCTCCGTATCGGAACAGTGATGTCATTCATACTCGGTTTTGGTTTATATGGTTCCACCTTCATTATTCCGCTTTACACACAAAGCATTTTGGGATGGACCGCTTTGCAATCCGGAGCATTGATGATTCCTGCTGCGCTGACTACAGCAGTGATGATGCCAATAATAGGAAGATTACTTTCCAGAGGTGTAAAGCAGCAATATCTGGTTGCATTGGGATTATTGATTTTCTTCTTTTACAGTTTCTGGGGATATAAAATCCTGACACCCGACACCGGAAAAGATGATTTTTTCTGGATGCTGATAGTTCGGGGAATGGGGCTTGGTTTACTTTTTATTCCGATTACCACTTTGGCATTAAGCACACTGAAAGGCCAGGAAATAGGACAGGGCGCAGCTTTTACCGGGATGATGCGGCAATTGGGCGGTTCTTTCGGAATTGCTGTAATTACAACTTTTATTGCTAATGAAACCTCCAAACATGCCGCTTATCTTTCGGAACATTTAAACATCAATGATTTCGATGTACAACAAAGAATTGCAGGACTGAAAGCCAGCTTTATGACAAAAGGAATGACACCGGATGTTGCGCTGCAATCTGCGTACAAAATCCTCGGATATTCTGTCTCCAAACAAGCTTCGGTATTGGCTTATATGGACGTTTTTCTGTATCTCGGTATTTTATTTCTGATCTGTATTCCGTTTGTATTGTTTGTAAAACAGAGGAAAGGAAAAGAAAATATTGACCTTAGCGAAGCGATGCATTAACGGATTTTTGTAAACTTATAAGAAAAACAATTTTGTATAAAAAGCTTTAGTTTTTGTTAATAGCCTTGTCAAGGTTTCAAACCTTGACAAGGCTACCAATTGGCTACATCAAAACAACAAAATTGCGTTGCTTTCAATTTCAACAATTAGCTCTAAAATTACTGATTTAAAACTTTAATAAAAATTTCATTTATAATCAAAAAAATACCTAACAGCGGGTATTTTTTTTTTTAGAGTGAATCTTTAACTTGCTGTTCTAAACAAAATATCCATTAAAAAATAAATGAGTTTATGAAAAAAAATAAAAAAATAATTGTAGTAATAAAGAAAGCTGATGCTAAATTTTTAGGATTCTCTAAAGACCATCAAATATCTGCCTGTGGAAAGTCGATTCCCGAACTTATTAATAATATTTACGAAAAAGTATTGTATGCAAATGACGATAAGATAAATACCGAAAATTTGCGTTTCGAGATCGATCTGAAACAGTTTTTTAAATATTATAAAATAATTAATGCACGGCTTCTTGCTGAAAAAATAGGGATGAATCCTTCTTTGCTTTCCCAATATGTGCACGGACATAAAAATCCATCTACCAGACAAGCCGAAAAAATATTGACGGGCATACAGCAGGTGGGGAAAGAGCTGTCGCGGATTGATCATTTTCAGCTTTCGTAGTTTTGAAAAAGTTAAATAATTAGAAAGTTAAAAGGTTAGATGATTAGAAGGTTACTTAATTATTTTAATGTAAAGAAAATCATATCCAGCCTTTTTCAATGGAAACTGAAATGAGTTCAATGAGGCTTTTTGTTCCGGTTTTCCGGAAAATATTTTTCCGGTGTGTGGATACGGTTGCAGGACTTATATAGAGGATTTCCGAAATTTCGTCTGTCGTTTTGCTTTTGGAGAGCAATCCCAGTATTTCCAATTCGCGTTTGCTCAAGGACAAGTTTTCGAAATTAATATCTTCAGGGAGTTGGTGAAGAAATTTTTTCCGATGATTGGCAATAGCAAGATTCAGCATAATCAGAAGATGATTTTTGTTGAAAGGTTTTGTAAGATAAGCATAAGGTTTTGTCTGTTCCGCCTGTTTCATTGTCGTCATATCGCTGTATGCCGTAAGGAAAATCACAGGAATATTTTCGCCGATATGTTTTTCGATGAAATCGATTCCCGAGATTTCGTTATTCAGATTAATATCACTGATAATTGCAGAAAACTGAAAGGTTTCCAACAATTCTTCTGCTTCTGTTGCGTTGGCTGCAGTTTCGCATTCATAACCATTTTTTTCCAGATGCATTTTAATTCCGTTGGCGATAATAATCTCATCTTCCAGTATCAGGATTTGCTTTGTCATAATGGTATAAGTTTTTATCGAAGGTTAAAATAAAAACCGCTCCGTTTTCATTTTTAAATTCGGGAATTCCTTTCAGCTCTTTTGCTAAGGAACGGATAAGGTTCAGACCTAATTTATCAGGTTGATTATTATTTTCAGAAGAAAAACCTTTTCCGTTGTCTTTGTACAGAAGCTTCAGGCTTTTTTCTTTCTCTTCCAGCTCAATGTATATTTTTTTGTCTGAGGATTTTTCCACAAAAGCGTGCTTTATAGAATTGGTAATAAGTTCGTTGATGATTAATCCGAGATAAGTAAGTTTTTCCACACCGGAGAGAACAGGCCGAAGTTTCATCTGCAGCTGGATGGTTTCACCTGAGAATTCGATAAGTTCCGTTGCGAGTTCGGAAATAAACTGATCGATCCGCACAAATGACTGTTCTCCACTTGTATTGAGAATATCGTGGACCCGTGAAACAGTGAAGATCCTTGCCTGTAATATTTTAAGTTTTTCTTTTGCCTCTTGGTCTTCAATCCCGATATCCTGAATATCAATTAGGCTGGTAATAATCTGTAGATTATTCTTCACACGATGGTTGAGTTCGCGCATCAGGAAAGCAATATTCTCTTTTTGTTTTTCTGAAACTTCCAAAGAATGATTCAGTGCGGTATTGGATTCGATGAGTTCCTGTGTTCTTTCTTTTACCATTTTAGACAATCTTTTGTTGCTTTGTTTTTGCTGGTAATTTTTATACAGAAAAACACTGATGATAATAAGAATAAACAGAGATGCCAACAAGGTTCTGAACCAAGCAGTATTGTACCAGGGAGATTTGATAATAATGGTTATGGTCGCCGGTTTTCCCCAAATTAGTTCGTTGTTGCTTCCCTTTACTTTGAAAATATAAGTTCCCGGATCGAGGTTGGTATACGTGGTGCTGCGTTCTTTGGTTACAGGTCGCCATTCCTTATCGAATCCTTCGAGAATAAACTGATATCGGTTTTTTTCGGGCCAAAGATAGTTCAGGCTCACATATTCAAAAGTAATCACATTCTGATCATAAGAAAACTCCAATGAATTGGAATAAAGAACATTTTTTCCGATGGATTTCCCGAATAGCCGTACATTCTCGATCAGGGTTTTTCCTACTTTTTTGTTTACAAAAATATCTTTGGGATGAAAGATGTTGTAGCCATTCATTCCACCAAAGTACAAATTTCCCAGACTGTCTTTGTACGAAGCTTTCCCGTTGAATTCATTATTCTGTAAACCATCGTGCTGGGTATAATTTTTAAAAAGCTTGGTTTTGGGATTGAATTCTGAAATGCCATAATTGGTAGAAACCCAAATATCTCCTTTTTCATCCGCTTCTACACCGTAAATAAAATCGTTGGGAAGTCCCGCCTGTTTAGTATAGGAAGTAATTTTCAGTGTTTTGGTATCCAGCTTATTCAAACCTTTTGCGGTTCCTATCCAGATATTTTTTTCGGGATCTTGCGTTATGGCAAATACTCTTTCGTTGGATAAGGTATTAATGTGGGTAATTTGCTTTCCGGTGATTTTGTAAAGACCCTCATCACAGCCAATCCAGATATTTCCCGAAGAATCACGAAAACTCGCACGTGCGCGCACAATGGTTTTCCCGTTGAAAGTCTTGGGATGCATTCCGTAATTATTTACATTAAAAGCAAAGATTCCTGCCGACCAGGTATGAACCCAAATGCTGTCTTTATTTATTGGTGTAATCTGGATCACATCTTTATCCGAAAATGAAAGCGGGATTTTATCAAAACGGTCGGTTTTGGGATTGTATTTTACCAAACCTTGTCCGAAACCTCCTGCCCAAATATTTCCACGAAAATCTTTAGTAATGGTATATTCCAAGAGATCCGTGAAATAAAGCTTGTATTTTTCGCTGTTCAAATGATGCTTCACAAAACCGAATTCGGTTGCCATCCACAGCGTATTTTTGTCTCTGAGAAAATTGAAGCTGCTGATGAAATTTTTTTTCGGAGAATTTTCTGCATTGATGCGCATAGGCGAGAATTTTTTCTGATGCGGATGATAATACAAAACGCCTCTTCCTGCCGTAGCCAGCCAAATGCCGCCCAATCCGTCTTTTTTCAGTGAAGTCACAGAAACCTGAATATCTTTTCCCTCGTGATTTCTGAAAATTATTTTTTTCAGTTTAAAATTTCTGTCCATTAGATAGCTGCTGTTCGAAGCACCGAGGAAGAGCCGATGGTTATCCCATTTTTTGATGGAAAGGATATTTTTGTTTTCAGAACTTTCTATATGCTGGATGCGGTTTTGAATTTTATCATACAAAAACATTCCTTTTTGTGTACCTATGAGAACTTCCGTTGTGGAAAGAGGATAAAGTTCATTGATCAGTACATTTTTGAAACGGTTAAAAACCTCATCATTAGAGATTATTTTCTGTTTCGTATTCAGCCGGAAGATTCCGTTGAAATTAGTTCCGATAAGGAATTCTTCATCAGAAACCGGAAGTACAGCAGTTACAAAATCATTCTCAACAGCTTCCGGAAGTGGGATTATTGTAAATTTCAAAGTTTTTTTGTCGATCAGCAGGCAGTTTGCCATAGCACCGGAAATCAGATAACGCTTTCCGACGGGTGTAAGCGTGTTGCTGTATTTGATTAATGGATTTTTTTTGATATTCAATTTTTTCTGAAAATCGATAAAGCGGTTTTCTCTCAACAGATAAGCACAAACCGAATGTGCGTCGGTAGCAAGCCATAAAGTATCTTTGTCATAATGCATTGCACGGATATGATCGTCCAGCAAATTATTATTTTCCAGTGCGTGGAAAACTTTCATTTCATAACCGTTGTAGCGGTTCAGACCATTTTCAGTTCCGATCCACAAATAGCCTTTATCGTCAAAATCCAGAGAAAGCGCATTGAGCTGGGAAAGTCCCTGATCCTGTTCTATCACAGCAACTGCAAGCGTATCGGTTTCCAATTTTTGGGCATAGCAAAATATTGTAGTAAACAGTTGGAAAAATAGGAATATGATATGTTTTCTGAACACGAAAGAACAATAAATTGAATGATTCACAAATTAAAGATAGTTTTTTTAGATTAAAAATACCTAACAGAGGGTATTTTTTAGCATTAATCAATTCTCTACTTTGGCTGAAAATTAATTCTTAAAATCAAAAACTATGATAAAAAAATTTTTCCAAAGATCTCATATTGCTTTTAAAACTTGCTTACTTCTTATTTTATTCTTTTTGCACTCCTGCAGTACTTATGTTGATCCGTCGAGTTATTATAAATCTGTTCCTTACGGAAAGATCATTACAGATGGAGTTGAAATTTCTTCTTTGGATGATGTATATACTAACCCATTCCTCCTACGTTCCGGAGAAATATGGACACCGCCTTTCCAGAATATGACACCGGGTTTTGGTATGAACACTCCTAATGCTGATATGGTAAATTTCTACAAAACAGCGGTACTCAGAATGGGAGCAAAAATGGTAATGGTAAAAGTGCCTTATCAGTCAGAACCATTGTATGGAATATTGCTGTTAGCCAAAATTTATCCACAAGGCAATTCCGCAGTAACTCGTTCCTACCAGATTTCCATACCGAAAAGTTATGTGGATGCCGCACAAAACGGAAGAGTATCCGTATTGTATGAATATTACGATACGGGCGATTATGATTCTGATGGAAGACCAATAGTTCCCAAAACCTGGGTACTTTGGCTGAGTGATATTCCTTTTTCTCTTTAATATTAAATATATTGAAATGAAATATGGATGTATTCTGGTCAGCTTCTTATCATTATCTCTTTCGAAAGCGCAGGTAAAGATTGATTCTCCTATTGCGAAATATGAAGATATCGATCAGCTGAACACATTATACAAGCAATACGGCACGCTGATTATTGCCGAAGATTATATTTTCCAAATGCCCTGCGATTGCTATTGCCGTAATATAAGCGGAAACAAGGAAGACAGAAATTTAGGAGGAAACACCGAAAACAGAAATCTTGCAGGAAATAAGGAAGACCGCAATCTTGGTGGAAATATCGAAAACAGAAATCTGGGAGGAAACAGCGAAAATCGCAATATGGGCGGAGATACCGAAAACCGAAATCTAGCCGGAAATACCGAAAACCGCAATCTAAGCGGAAACACCGAAAATAGAAACTTTGGTGGCAACAGCGAAAACCGGAATTTGGCAGGAAATACTGAAAACAGAAATATCGGAGGAAATACTGAAGACAGAAATGCAGGTGGGCAGATCAGTTCTTTTTCCTGCTTTAAGAACAAGCTTGGCGATTTCTTTTTCTCAGGAATTAATCCAAATACAAAACTTTTTCTGTTCGACGGCGTTTATCCGGAAGAAATTCCTTTTGATAAAATCAAAAAACACAAATGATGATTTTTTTTCTTCAATTTTTAATTACAAAATAATAACAGAGTACCATCAAAGCATTCCTAAAACAATAACCATAGAAAACCCAAATGATATACAACCGGAATGTTTTGATGATGTACTTTTTTTGAATGATCCAAGGAAAGAAGCGCTTTTAAAAATTTATTTTTCGTAATTTTGGCTGTACTTTTTTATCAAAATGACAATTGCAAAAAATAAAAATCTGGAATACAGAGATTTGGGCTTGATGGATTACCTTCCCGCATTCGAGCTTCAGGAAAAACTAATGAACGAAATCATCACGCTGAAACTTAAAAACCGCGACAGGACCGATGAAATCGTTGAAGAAACCCCCAATTATTTTCTATTCGTGGAACATCCTCATGTTTATACTTTAGGAAAATCCGGACACGAAGAAAATATGCTCGCTAATTCTGAAAAGCTGAAAGAAATTAATGCTACGTATGTAAAAACCAATCGCGGAGGCGATATTACCTATCACGGTTTTGGACAGATTGTGGCTTATCCGATTCTGGATCTCGACAACTTCCAGTCCGATATTTTTCTGTATATGAGAAATCTGGAAGAAGTGATTATCCGTGTAATTGCGGAATACGGGCTGAAAGGCGAAAGAAGCGAAGGCGAAACCGGAGTTTGGCTGGATGTAGGAAAACCATATTCTCGAAAAATCTGCGCAATGGGTGTGAAAACCTCAAAATGGGTAACAATGCACGGTCTTGCACTGAATGTAAATACGGATTTGCGCTATTTTGAATACATCATTCCGTGTGGAATTAAAGATAAAGCAGTAACCTCACTGCAACGCGAACTGGAAAGACCATTTTCCGAAGAAGAAACACAAGAAGTAAAAGCAAAAATAAAAAAACATTTTTCCGACGTATTTGGCGCAACCTTCAGTATTTAGAATTATTATTGGTCTTGCTAAATTAATATTCATTTTGGAAAACTTTGACAAAATTTAGAACTTTGACAAAGCTAAAAAATTAATATTTTGCAGTTTTGATAATTTTTTTACGATAATTTACTTCAACAATTTCATTTTAAAAGCACGTACTCTTGGTTCGTGCTTTTCCTTTATCTGTGGCAGTTTCAGAGCAAATATAAATTCATTTTATCCATTTACAAACGACTACAAACGATATTAAATATTTTCTTACCGAATAAATTCCGGTTTACATAGAATCTTTGCAACAGAGATTTGAGAAAAACAGTACGTCTCATTTCTAATGTTTAATTCAAAATTTTAATATTATGTCACTTAGAAACAGAGTTACCTTGATTGGTAGAACAGGAAAAGAAGTAGAAATTGTAAATTTCGAAAACGGGAAATTAGCAAAAGTAAGCCTTGCAACATCAGATTATTACACGAATGCAGCAGGCGAAAAAGTAGAAGAAACACAATGGCACAACCTTGTTGTCAACGGAAAGCTTGCCGATATTATGGAGAAATATGTGGAAAAAGGTAAAGAAATTGCCGTGGAAGGGAAAATAATGTATCGGACCTATGATGATAAAGATGGTGTAAAACGCTACATCACGGAAATCCGTGTGGATGAACTGGTGCTTCTGGGAAGCAAATAATTTCTAACGCTTTGCCAAAGTTTGAATCTTTGGCAAAGCTTTTCTCAATTTTTTTTAAAACAATAAACGTGATGAAAGTAAAAATAATTAAAGTAAGAATTTCGGAAAAAGAAATAGCTGCAGATCAAAAAAATATAGACAATTTTCTGAAAAACAAAGAGATACTGAAAGTAGAAACCGCTTTTGTGCAGGATGGTGAAAAGGAGAGCTTCTGGTCGGTAATTGTATTTTATGAAGAACCAAAATTTAGCATCAACGAGACAAAGCCACATAAATATACTGTTGCAGATGAAGATTTGAAACCCGATGAAATTGCAATTCTGGATTCATTAAAAATCTGGCGCAGCAAAAAAGCGAAAGAACAAAATCTTCCAAGCTATTTTATTGCGACCAATCAGGAGCTGGTATCAGTAGCCAAATTCCGTCCGGTGAAAAAAGAGGAACTACTGGAAATAAAAGGTTTCGGAAAACATAAAATTGAACATTACGGCGAAGAAATTATCGAAATTCTTGAGCGTGTATAAAATCAATGCTTATTCCCTTGTTCATCAACTTTTTCTGAATTTTGCAAAGAATTACTGATGTAAAACCATATTTGGATTTTGCAACAATTTGCGAGATAGGATTGCTTTTTAGAAAGGATATCCGAAAGCAAAGTTCAGAACCGGTTTCCAGGTTTGCCCCAAAACCCAACGGTCACCAATTGGCTGATTCGGATCATACACTTTATACGCAGCATCCAAACGTAAAGTGATATAAGCAACATTTATTCTTAGTCCCAATCCGGCACCAACTCCCATTTGGCTGATGAATTTTTTGAATTTGAACTGATCTCCCAAACCGGTATCTTTCAAGCTCCAGATGTTTCCGGCATCTACAAAAGCGGCTCCTTCAAACATCGAATTAAAAGGCATTCGGTATTCGATATTGGTAGTCAGCTTCACATTATCCATTAAATAGGCCCGCACTTTTTCATCGGTTTGCAAATCTGCCGGACCCAATCCTCCGAAAACTCTCCAAGCACGGATATCATTAGAACCACCATTAAAATAGGAGCGTACAAAAGGCATTGTTTCCGAATTTCCGTACGGAATTCCGAGTCCGATAAACTGGCGTAAAACCAGATTGTTGTTTCCGAAGATGTTGAAGTATTTCCGCACATCGAAATCGAATTTTACAAACTGCGAATAGGGGATTCCGAAAAGAGTTTTGGTGTTTCCGGTTGCGATTCCTGATGTTTCTTTTTTGCTTAAAAGTCCGAGCAGGTTTCCTGCCATTTCAAATTTTGCACTGAAATAGAAAGGATTCGGATGATCTTTTTTTCCGATTTCGTTATAGGTGAAATTATAAATTAATGAGCTGATAAGCACGTTCTGTGTCTGCCGCTCTTTATTCAGCAACGATTGCAAAAAACTGTAATAAAGATTTTGATGTTCCGCCGAGGAATTGAAAAAATTATTCAGAAAATCTGTGTTTTCAAGAATCATTTCCGAAACCTGATCGAAGGTAATATAATCCGGATATTGTTCTCCGATTTCCGGATACTCTTTGAAATATTCCTCGTGCATTTCTTCCACCACCTTTTTTTCTCCAGCGAAATAATCGTAATAACGCTCCTTGTTTCTTGTTAAACTAAATTGCGTGTTCAGCACCGTTAATCTATGGGAAACAATATCATTCACATTCGCAAAATAATTGAGGCTTGCATTAAAACCCACTCTTCCCAATCCGATATTATCCTGAACCGAAGCTCCCAAAACAACGGACGAAGTGGGAGAATATCTTTTCGGGATCAGTCTCCAATAAGAGAAAGGAAGAAGAAGTTTGGGAACGCTTAATGCTGTTTGTGCAGATATCTCGTAAGCGAGCGCTCTTTTATCCTGGTTTTTAACACTTTGCACAGACCCGAAAGTTCCGGCAAGGGAAGTGGTGATATTTTCTGCACCCCCGAACACATTTCTGCTGGTAAAATCTACAGATGGCGAAATCCCAAAATTCAGAATCTGGGAATAATTAAGATCGGTGGCTACTTTAAATTCGTATTTCGGAAGCGGTGCCAAAACGTAAGTAACATCCATAATACTGTCGGAATCCTGCCGGAAACCTTCTTCGTATTTTATAAGGCTGAAGTTATTGGTAGCAGCAATATTCCGTTTCGAAAGATCCAGATTCCGCTGGTCGTAAAGTTCTCCTTTTTTCAGGATAACAGGGCGCCAAAGTGTAAGGCTGTCATATTGGCGATCCAACCTGTGAACGGTAATTCCGCCGCGCATTTTGCTTTTTCGGGTAGAAGCGGTATCGGCTACTTTTTCTACAAGATACACCTTAACATCTCCAACGGTGGTTTTCTTGTACGGAGAATCTACGGAATCTTTGTGAATTTCCATAGTAAGCGGAACCTGCTTCCTGCTTTGAAGCGTATCAGCAGTAAAATAGATATCCTGATTTTCGGCATTGAACCTGTAATATCCGTGAAGTTTCATCAGCTCATTGATGCGTTTTACTTCTTTTTCCAAATTGGTTTGGTCCAGTACTTCTTTGTTTTTTACAAAACTTTTTTTCAGATCCTGCTCATAGATGCTTTTCACTTCGGGATCAGGAATATCATAAAAATACCCGTCAATATAAGTGGCATCTTTCGGATTGATAAAATAGTTGGCTTCCGCTTTCTTATTGGCAGAATCCAACTTATGCGAAAATCGGGTTTCGGTGTCCCAATAACCCCGGTAAACAAGATATTTCCGGATCGCTTCTGCACTGTGTTCGGTTTTTCCCTGATCCAGAATTACGGGTGGCTGACCGACTTTGTGGCGGAATCTACTGAAAAACATACTTTTGCCCACGTATTCCGGATGTCCGTATTTGATGGATAAAGAATCCCGAAGTTTTTGATTTCTCATTTCGTTGGGAAAAGTACCATATTCATTCAGGATAGAATCATATTTAGGATTGGAGCCGTTGTACAGCCAAAGTCCTATTGGTAAAAGGAAAAGTTGCTTTTTATTCGGTTTTTGACTCACATAGGAAGGGATTTCCGAGGAATGCACCTTTTCGCCTTCGTATTCAAATTTATTTTTGGTAAGCAGATATTCGCCATCCGGCACTTTTCGGGTGGTGCTGCAAGCCCACAGCAAAACCAATGCAGTTGCGGAAGAAAAAAATAAATAATATTTTTGAATATATTTTACAAAATGCTTACGGCTCATACAATCAAAATTTTGAAGTCTTTAGACAAAAAAAAATTCAGACAAAAATACAATTTGTTTTTGGTGGAAGGTAATAAAATTATAAATGAGCTTCCTAATACAAACTTCAGAATCCGCGAAATATTTTCCGTACATCCTGAATATTTGGATTTTACAGAGGAAAAAGTAACAAAAATTTCTGAAACCGAACTCCAAAAAATCAGTTTTTTGCAACATCCGAAAGATTCTGTTGCGGTTTGCGAAATGCAGGAAAATGTATTTTTGGAAAATATTGCCCGGCAGATTGTTCTGGATGGGATCCAGGATCCGGGAAATCTCGGAACCATTATCCGTCTTGCCGATTGGTTCGGAATCGAGCAGATTGTTTGCAGTAATGATACTGCGGATTTTTATAACCCGAAAGTAATACAGGCAAGTATGGGATCCTTCACGAGAGTGAATATTGTATATCAAAATCTTGAAGAATTTCTGAAAGAAACGGACAACCAAAATCTGGGAACTGATATGGATGGTGAAAATATCTTTACCTATCCATTTCCTGAAAAATTCAATCTGATATTGGGAAATGAAGGAAACGGAATACGTGCAGAAACCGAAAAGCTGCTTCATCAGAAAATCACTATTCCGAGATTTGGGAAACAACAGATTACAGAAAGCCTGAATGTTTCAATGGCTGCAGGAATTGTTTTGGGGCAGATTTTCGGGAGAAATTAGTTTTTGTGAATTTAAGACATCCGAAACACAAAATAAAATAATTATGAAAAGTTCAATATTTAAAATAATTAATATTCTTTTATTGCTTTTAATTATTTCATACGGTATAGGCTTGGCATATATATTATTTTATTATTTAGGGATGTTTAAAGAGCTATACTATTATTCAAATTTTGTAATGTGTACCACTCTAATGCCCAGTTTGTATTTATTATATATGATTATTAGTCAAAAAAGACGTTGGTGGAAAGAGATTGTAATATCACAATTGTTATTCCTGTTAATAAGAATACTAATATTTCCTTACCCTGCCTATCTAAGATATTTATTTATAGATAGTGCAATTATTATTCTGTCAATACTTTGTTTAGTTCTAATGAAGCGCCACAACAAGAAAACAGTCGGAAAGTAATGTTTATTGATATTAGCACAAATAAAAGTAAAATATGAATGTAACTCACGCTGGCGCGAGCGTCCCGCTCATGCCGAAAACAAAAGCGGATACGAGTAAGATGCTCGCATCAGCGGATGAAGAGTATTCTTTCCTCCTGAACAATATAATTTTTCAACAATAAATCATCAGTCTTGCCAAAGTTTCAAACCTTGACAAGGCTTTTCCTGTTTTTATAACAGGATATTTGATTATTTTACAATCAGTTTTTCAGATACTTTTTTACCATTAATTTCGGAACTGATGATATATGTTCCGGCATTTGCATTCAACTTAATTTGGTTTTTGCCCGAAATAATATTTCCGGAATAGATTTTTCTTCCGCTCATATCATAGATGCTTACAGATGCTGCAGCTTTGGATTCGATAAAGAACTCACCTCTGTTCGGATTAGGATACACTTGCAAAGAAGGAATGTTATAATTTTCTGAAACTGCCAAATATTGCGAATAAGCATCACCGAAATTCAGAATTCCGTAGCCCATCTGATCGTCATAATTAGGAGCGAGTGAAGATTTTTGTCTCAAAATATCTTTTACATTTTCACGGCTCAGCGATTTAGGAACAAACTGAAGTAAACATGCAACACCTCCTGCTGCAAGCGGTGTAGCAAACGAGGTTCCGCTTCCGTAATCAGAATAATTGTTATATGCATAATAGGTATCGGTTCCTCTTGCGCTTGCATCAGGTTTTACAACACCTGCAGAATTAGGTCCAAATGAAGAAAACCATGATGAATCTCCGGAAGAGGTAACTGCACCTACGGAAAATACAGAAGCATTATCAGCGGGAGCGGAAATATAATGCCAGCTGTCCCAACCTTCATTTCCTGCTGCAATTAATACAAAAATTCCTTTATCAGAAGCTACCTGTGCACCTCTTGAGATGAAAGAGGTGGTTCCATCCATATCCGCATAAGTGTAATCGTAACGGCTGTCGTCAAATTCGGTATAACCCAGCGAAGTTGAAATTACATCAACTCCTTTTCTGTCTGCTTCTTCGGCAGCTTCAATCCAGTATAATTCTTCTTCAGGGATTTCCACTTCGGCATTTTCTGAAGCATACAGATAAAAATCTGCATCGGGTGCAGCACCTACAAATGTATTCTCAATATATCCACCGATAATTCCCAGACACATTGCTCCATGCGGATTCACACCGGTATCATACACATTGGATTCTTTGGTTATAAAATTATATGTCTCCTTGATATGTCCGTTTTCCCGCATTCTCTGGAAAGCACTTCCTGTATTTACGTAAGGAAAACCAGTATCAATAACCGCTATGGCAATTCCGGTTCCAGTAAAACCAGCTTCGTGAAGCGGAAGCAGATTGATCTGATTGATTTGTGAATAACTATTGCCATAATTAAAATCGGTTACTGTTTTTCCTGAAAATTCGGAATTGAATTTTTTGAATTTATCAATTTTGTTCGCTCTTTTTCCACCGTCCGGATTTTTTACGAAACTTTCCACATAATCCACATAACTCAACTGGGAAAGCTGATCAATTTGTGTAGCAGTGGCATTCACAGCAACTCCGTTAAGCCATTTGGAATAATCCGAAACCGTGAAGCCTAAATCTTTGATATTCTGGATATAAGAAGGTTCTATTGGTGCATCCTGATCATTAAGTGCAATTCCGAGGTTGCTTCTTCTGTCCAAAGATTTTTGGGAAAGTTCAGAAAGCGGATTGGCATAGAAAGCCGCTTTGTTAGGCTTGTCTTTAAAGAAAACAAAAACCAGCTCTGTCTGTGCATTCATCACTGCAAAACCGGCTAAAAATGAAACAAGTAGTAGTTTTTTCATTGTAATTTTTATTTCAAAGATAATTTAATTTTGAATAAAATAATGTGGAATTTTAAGATAGATTTTCGCAACGGATAATTTTCAGTATTTTTACACAAACAATTTTTTATGAAAAAGATTCAAATGGTAGATCTGCAAACGCAGTATTTTAAAATAAAAAATGAAGTGGACAATGCCGTATTGAATGTAATGGAATCCGCCGCATTTATCAACGGTCCGGAAGTGAAGTTTTTCCAGAAAGAAATGGAAGAATATCTGGATGTGAAGCACGTAATTCCCTGCGCAAACGGAACCGATGCACTGCAAATCGCATTAATGGCTTTAGATCTGAAAGAAGGTGATGAAGTGATTACGGCGGATTTTACGTTTGCAGCAACTGTGGAAGTGATCCATCTCCTAAAGCTGAAAGCGGTATTGGTGGATGTGGATTACGATACTTTTACCATTAATCCTGAAAAAATAAAAGCGGCAATCACAGAAAAAACAAAAGCCATTATCCCGGTTCATCTTTTCGGACAATGCGCCAATATGGAAGAAATCCTGAAAATTGCGAAAGATCACAACCTTTACGTTATCGAAGATAATGCACAGGCAATCGGCGCAGATTTTACATTTTCGGACGGAACTTCCAAAAAATCAGGAACAATGGGAACGATTGGTACTACTTCCTTTTTTCCTTCAAAAAATCTTGGATGCTACGGAGACGGCGGTGCAATTTTTACCAATGATGATGAACTTGCCCATAAAATCCGCGGAATTGTAAACCACGGAATGTACGAAAGATATTATCACGATGAAGTGGGCGTAAATTCGCGTTTGGACAGCATACAGGCAACCATCCTCAGAAAAAAGCTCCCGAATCTCGATCTTTATAACGAAGCCAGAAGAAAAGCTGCCGATTATTACGATGAAGCTTTTGCCAACCACCCGAATATTCTCACTCCGAAAAGGGACGAAAATTCTACCCACGTTTTTCATCAGTATACGTTGAGAATCCTGAACGGAAAACGTAACGAATTGCAAGCATTTCTGGCAGAAAAGGAAATCCCGGCAATGATCTATTATCCAGTTGCGCTTCGCAAACAAAAGGCGTATTTTCAGGAAAGCGATGATAAAGATTTTGTGAATACCGATAAGCTTCTGGACGAAGTAATCTCGCTGCCGATGCATACAGAATTGGATGAAGAGCAGCTGAAATATATCACGGAAAGTGTTTTGGAGTTTCTCGCTTTGTCAAAGTTTTAAAGCGCAAAGAAGATACTTTGACAAAGTTTTTTAAGATATTTTGATATGAATTCAACCGATGGAAATAAGAACAGATGGCTTAGAACCAAATTTTTTCTATCATATTTATAACAGGGGTATAAACGGAAATATAATTTTTGAAACACCTGAAAATTATTTTTATTTTATCAGGAGAATGAAGTTTTTTCTCATACCTGTATGTGATTTTTATGCTTATTGCTTAATGCCCAATCATTTTCATTTGGTTGTGAAAATAAAATCGGATGAAGAAATATTAAAATTTTTGAATGAAAGCGGAAAGCATAGCAATTTTAAAGACAAAGGCTTGCATTCTTATAATTCGTTGATTAGTAAACAATTAGCTAAATTTTTAAGTTCTTATTCACAAGCTTATAATAAATTCAATAAAACCAGAACAGGTGCATTGCTGGAATCTCCATTTAAAAGAATCAGAATTGACAGTGAAGATTATTTAAGGAAATTAATTGTTTATGTTCATCAAAATTCGAATAAATTTTTTCCCAAATTAGAGGATTATTCGTTTTCTTCTTACAAAATTTTAATTTCAGAGAGCGAAACATTTTTAAAAAGAAAAGAAATTTTAGAAATTTTTTATGACAAAGAGAATTTTATCTTGTGTCACCAAAAAGAAGAGTTTTTAAATTAAATACAATTTAAAACTTTGTCAAAGTACAATCATTCCATTTAAAACTTTGACAAAGTAAAGAAACCCAAATAAAAATTATCCATTACTCATAAAAAATATGACCATACTTGTAACAGGCGGTTTAGGCTATATCGGTTCTCACACCGTTGTAGAACTTTTAAATAATAATTTCGATGTTGTGATTGTAGATGATCTTTCAAACACCGAAAGATTTATCCTCGACAATATTGAAGAAATTACGGGGAAAAAACCGGTTTTTTATCCGTTCGATCTCAAAAGGCGCGAACTGCTTTCTCAGGTTTTTGATGCTCACAACATTGATGGCTGCATCAATTTTGCGGCGTACAAAGCAGTAGGAGAGAGCCAAGAAAAACCGCTGGATTATTATGAAAACAATTTGTTTTCATTAATCAATATTCTTCAGGAATTTAAAGAAAGACAAATTTCTAATTTTATTTTTTCTTCTTCCTGCACGGTTTACGGACAAGCCGATGAAATGCCGATTGATGAACAAACACCGCTGAAAATCCCCGAATCTTCCTACGGAAAAACCAAACAAATGGGCGAGGAAATCCTGAAAGATTTTGCAACGGCTTATCATAAAAAAGTTTCTTTATTACGATATTTCAATCCGATTGGTGCGCATCCATCAGCGAAAATTGGAGAGCTGCCGATTGGTATTCCCAATAATCTGGTTCCGTATGTTACGCAAACTGCAGCCGGAATCCGGGAGAAATTGAATATTTGGGGAAATGATTATCCAACTCCGGACGGAACCGCAATCCGCGATTATATCTATGTAGTTGATTTGGCGAAAGCGCACGTTGCTGCATTGAAAAAACTGATTTCTGAACATTCTGATACCGTTATTGATGTGTACAATCTCGGCACCGGAAAAGGTTTATCGGTTCTGGAAATTGTAGAAGCTTTTGAAAATGCAAACCAGGTGAAAGTTCCGTATCAGATCTGCGAAAGAAGAGTAGGAGATATTACCATTGCGTATGCCAATGCTGATAAAGCCGAAAAAGAGCTCGGTTGGAAATCTGAAACTTCTCTGGAAGAAGCACTGAAAACAACCTGGGAATGGCAGAAATATGTTTCGAAAAGAAAATCCTGAAGTGCATATTCTAATACATAAAAAAATCCGGAAACACTATTTCCGGATTTTTATTTTACATCGGTGCCTGATCTTCATCACCGCTATAATTGGCGTTTTCGTCTTTTTTCTTTTTCGGAAGATCCACCTTATCTCCCTGCTTGAATCGGTAGCTCAGAGATACGCTGAACTGTCGCGGTTGCCACTGCATAAAATTGTACTGTGTATACGTTGGTGTAATGGTCGTTCCTTCTCGTCCTCTTGTATTGAAAACATCCTGAATGTTGAAAGAAATGGTTCCGTTTCCGTTCCAGATTGTTCTGGACGCTCCGAAATTCACGGCATACATTGCTTTTCTGTCATCGCTGTCGGATTTTTGTGCGCCTCTGTAAAACCCTTGAATCTGCACTGAGGTTTTCTTATCCGGTTTGAAAGTATTGGTTAATCTTAAACGGGTAGAAAATCCTTCTCCATTGAAACTGAAATTTTCATACGAACCTTCGTTGTTGTATCCGAAAACATCAATACTTCCCATAATTCTCCACCATTTGAAAGGATCATAGCTTCCGTTAAGATCCAATCCGTAGCGTGTTTCTGAACCTGCATTTACAGGCTTTCTGTAAAGAACTGTCGAGCCGCTTTCGTCTACGCCGCTGTATTGATAAAAATTAACCTCATCTTCCGATTTTTTGAAATACAAAGTTGGGTTAAAGGTGATTTTACTTTTTGATAAACTGTAACCCAGTTCAAATGAGTTTTCGTAAGTCGGATTCAGATCGGGATTTCCGGTGAACAAGCTTCTGTTGTTTCCGTAAGACATAAATGGGATGAGAAACCAGGAACGCGGTCGGTTGATCCTTCTGGAATAATTCAGCAAAAGCTGATTGTTTTTGCCCAAATCATAGCTTAAAAATACACTTGGGAAAAATCCGGTGTAGTTTTTATTCACCAAACTTTCTTTGCTGTTTTCAAGACTTTTGAATTTTACATCCACCATCGTATTCTCGGCACGCAGTCCTAACTGATATCCGAAATTTCCCAGCTTACTTTTGAACTGTGCATATCCTGCTGTTATTTTTTCGTTGTAATGGGTATCGCTGGTAAAACGATCCAAAACTTCAAAAGGATTTCCATTTTCACTTTGATTGACGAAATAATTGTAATCGTTATTATTAAGATCGAATCTTCCACCAGCTTCGAATTTGGAATTTTCACCAATCGGAAGTTCGTAATCTGCTTTTGCTAAAAAGGTGGTGTTTTCAGAATTATTATTTACATTGGTAAGAGAGGTGGAAATAATATCGCCTTCAACAGATCTTGTGGTTTCATTAATAGGACCGAAACTTTCGCTTTTGCTTTTTTGGAAACTTGTCGCCAAACTTAATAACTGTCCGTTGTCACCAATTTTTTGATCAAATCCTAAATCTGCTTGAAAAGAATTGTTTTTTCTTTGGGAATCGTTTACACGCAGAATATTTCTTTCAAGTATATCATAACTTTCCGCCGCTGTGTTGGTAGCATTAGGAGTAATATTCACATAACGGTCAAAAGTATTAATGGTTTCTGTGGATTCATTATCGAATCTTCTGAACATTACGGAAGCATTTAAGGAAGATTTTTCCGTAAGATCAACTACAAACCCGGTGTTCACATTATAATTTCTGTTTTCTCCTTTGTTGATTCCGTCTTGTTTGGTGTACAAACTTCCGTCATCCAACGATTGTGTATCTTGTTCCGGATTATATAATTTCAAAGGATCCAGTAGATAATTGTAAACATTGTTGTTGGTAGATTTGTTTCTGTTGTATCCGCCACCTCCGTTGATGTAGTAGGTCCAGCTTCCTTTTCTCCAGCTCAGGCTGGTATTTAATCTGGTATTCGGGAGATAGCCCAAACTTCCTTCCACACTTCCGTTGAAACCTATTTTTTTGGATTTTTTCAGGATAATATTCAGGATTCCGGCGGTTCCGCTGGCTTCAAATTTTGAGGAAGGATTGGTAATAACTTCAATTCTTTCAATCTGGTCGGAAGGTATCGATTTCAGAGCATCGGCACCATCATCAATTCCCAATAGTGAAGAAGGTTTCCCGTTGATTAAAAATTTTACGTTTGAATTTCCTCTCATCGAAACGGTTCCGTCCGTATCTACTTCTACGGAAGGCACATTGGCAAGAACATCCTGAAGACTTCCGCCTTTGCTAATAAGATCGGTAGAAGGATCATATACTTTTTTGTCTATTTCTACTTTGTATGGTTTTGAAGAAGCTGCAACAATGGTTACGCCTTCGATGTTTTTGGTTGGTGTAAGGGTAGAGGTGGTTTCTTTTTCAATGGAAAAAGAGCCGATATTTCCGGCAGCTGCAATGTCTTTCGAAAGTTTTTTACTTTTAAAATCTATCGCTTCAATAGTAATGTTATAATTAGCAGGAACCAGCTGTATACTGTAATTTCCCTGTTCATCTGTAAGTGCAGCATCGCTGTAGAGCTTATTGGTTGGATGAGAAAAAGTAACAGATGCGTAAGGAACAGGTTGATTTGCATTATCAACAATTTTCCCGGAAATATTTACTTTTTCTTGTGCAAAGGCCAAACTTGCTGCACCAAGTACAAATACAAGACCTAAAGTGCGATTCCGGATAATTGTTGAGATTTCGGTATTATTCATAAAAATTAATTTCTGTATAGTAGATAGATGTTTTCTTAAAAAGTTAAAACAAATGTTTGATTTTTTTTCTGAATTTTTTTGCATTCAGAATTTATCATTCTTCAATGAGTTTTAGCAGGTACATTATGAGGATAGTAAACCGTCATAATGTTTTAAAAAAATTTGTTATTTATTTTCTAAATTACTGCGTAATATTTTTGGAAGTAAGCCAATCCTGATAGGCTTTTGCATTTTTAGCGTGTTCGGTATCGCTTGCTGTAAATTTGTGAAAGCCCGGTTTTGCAGGATCTGCCGCCATAAAGATATAATTGTTTTTTTCGGCATTCAGAACGGCATCCACAGATTCCTTGTTCACCATACAGATCGGTCCCGGCGGAATTCCCGCATTTGCATAGGTATTGTAAGGAGACGGCTCTTTCAGATGTTTGTATAAGACTCTCCGGATTTTCGATTGGAAATTATTGGCTTTGTTTACAGCATATATTACGGTTGGATCGCTTTGCAGCTTCATCCCTTTATGATAACGGTTCAGGTACAGTCCGGCGATGGTTTTCATTTCGTCTGGTTTTCCGCCGGATTCTTTGTAAACAATGGATGCAAGCGCATAAATCTGATTTTGTGTAAGTCCCGACTGCTGTTCTTTTGCTTTTCTCTCGGCAGTCCAGAAATCGTTATACTGATTTTCAAATTTTTCAAAAAATTCTTTTGGAGTTACGGTCCAGAAAAAATTATAGGTATCGATAAAGAAATATTTTTTGAGATCTTCGGCATTTTTCAAGCCTTTGTTTACGGCAATTTCGTCCAGACCTTGTGCAAATTTCACAGAATCGATTTCCGTTTTTTTAGTTACTTTTCCCACCATTTGATATACATCAAAAAAATCGCCGATACGGAAGGTATTTTCAGTTTGGTTTCCCGCTTTTATCATATTCACGAGATCGGTATTATTGGCTCCGGATTTTATTTTATAACGTCCTGCTTTGAAGTTGGTATCCATATTTTTGTCCAAAGCAACCGTTTTGAAATTTTCCCGGTTCGAGAGATATGGCGAAATGGAATCCATAATCTGACTGAATTTTGCTTGATGTGGAATGAGTACAAAACCCTCTTTTTCCACATTGTTTCCGTAATATTTTTGGTAATATCTGAAACCAAAAAATCCTCCGATTAAAAGGAAAATAAAGATTAAAAAGGAAATAATTCCGCAGCCTTTTTTCATATATCAAATTTTATTTATGGTGCTGAAAGGTGGATATTTTATTTTTAACCACCCCGTCAAAAATTTTCTTTAAAAAATTTTTGCCACCCCTCCAAAGGAGGGGAATTCTTTCAAATTTCCGCTTTTGCCGTTTTTTATATTTTAATCTGCCCTTTAAAAACCTGTTGTGCTGGACCTTCGAGCCAGATATTGCTAAAAGAATCCTGATGTTTTTCAGCATATACTTTCAGGTTTCCACCCAAAACTTTCACCTTTACGGAATCCACATTTTTATCTTTCAAAAAAGTAAGCGCAGCAGCAGTAACACCTGTTCCACAACTGAAAGTTTCGTCTTCCACACCGCGTTCATAGGTTCTTACAAAAATTTCTTCTCCGGAAATTTCTTCTACAAAATTTACGTTGATTCCTTTGTCTTTATAGGTCGAGGAATTGCGGATTTCGTTACCGTTTTTGTAAACATTATAATCTTTTAACATTTTTACATATTTCACAAAATGAGGAGAACCAGTATCGAGAACGAAGCTACCTCCATCCTTGTTGATATTTTCAACATCAATCATTTTTAGTTTTACAATTCCGTTCCGGATTTCGGCTTTATGGTTTCCGTCGATTGCTTCAAAGCTGCATTTCTCTTCAAAAATATCCAGAAAATGGGCGAAAGCAACAATACATCTTCCACCGTTTCCGCACATTGTACTTTCGTTTCCGTCAGAGTTGTAGTATACCATTTTAAAATCGGAATCGGAATCGTTCTCCAAAAGAATAAGTCCGTCTCCTCCAATTCCGAAACGGCGGTCGCAAAACTTTTCAATGATTTCTGTATTTTTCGGAAAAATGAGATCACGGTTATCGATCATAATAAAATCGTTTCCCGTTCCCTGATATTTATAAAATTCAATTAGCATAAAGACGAATTAGCGTTTGCAAAATTACTGAATTTTAGCAAAACAGCGTCATCAAAAGCAAGTATGTGGCAAACAATTTCTGCAAACCGGAGTTGGCGATGCGCTGAAATATAAATGCTTTACTCATTATGATTTGGTGATATGCAAATTCCCTGCAAAAATTTTTGCGGAAAATGCGAATATTTACTACTTTTGAGGCATTAAAAAATTAAGAATGAAAAAATTGATTTTAGTGATTGCGGTAGCCGGATTAGCAATGAGCTGCAAAAAAGTACCACAAGGCGGAAATCCTGCTGTAATAAAATTAAGCGAAGATACCCACAGATATTCTGACGATGAACAAGGCAAAATGGATGAAACGGTAGCAAAAACCGAAAACCACGAAGCGGTGAAAACCGACAGCGCATCCGTAAAACCAAAAGATTCCGCAGAAGCAAAACACTGATGGTTACCAAAACATATAATGAATGTCTTGCCGCTGCAGGACATTTTTTTTATTTTTATAAAAATTAAATACAATGCAAGAAACATTAACCTACATCTCCGAAAACAAGCAGCGTTTCGTGGATGAATTGTTTGAGCTGTTAAGAATTCCTTCCATCAGTGCAGATTCTGCCTATAAAAATGATGTTCTGAATTGTGCCGAACTGGTTTCAAAATTTTTAAAAGATGCCGGTGCCGACCATGTAGAAATCTGCAAAACAAAAGGCTATCCGATTGTGTATGGTGAAAAAATGATTGACGAAAATTTACCAACTGTTCTGGTGTACGGACATTACGATGTGCAACCGCCGGATCCTTTGGATTTATGGAGAAAACCACCTTTCGAACCTTATATCGAAAAAACCGAACTACATCCGGAAGGAGCCATTTTTGCAAGAGGATCTGCCGATGATAAAGGCCAGTTTTTTATGCATCTGAAAGCTTTTGAAGCGATGATGAAAACCAATTCGCTGTCCTGCAATGTGAAGTTTATTCTAGAAGGTGAAGAAGAAGTAGGATCTGTAAGCTTGGGAGATTGGGTAAACGAAAACAAAGAAAAGCTGAAATGCGATTGTATCCTGATTTCCGACACACACATTTATTCCAACGAACAGCCAACAGTAACCACAGGTTTACGAGGTTTGAGCTACGTAGAAGTGGAAGTGGAAGGTCCCAACCGTGATCTGCATTCCGGATTGTACGGAGGCGCAGTTCCGAATCCGATTCATGTTTTGAGCAGAATGATTGCAAAACTGATTGACGAAAACGGGCACATCACCATTGATGGATTCTACGACAATGTAGAAACCGTTTCCGATGCAGAAAGAGCAGAAATGAACAAGCTGAAAGACAATCCTGAAGAATTCAAAAAATCCATCGGATTAAACGGTGTGGAAGGAGAAAAAGGTTATACTACTTTGGAGCGGACTTCAATACGTCCAACTTTAGACTGTAACGGGATTTGGGGAGGATACACAGGAGAAGGCGCAAAAACGGTAATTCCGAGTAAAGCATTTGCAAAGATTTCAATGCGTTTGGTTCCGTACCAGACTCCGGAAGAAATTACAGAAAAATTCACCAAATATTTTGAAAAAATTGCACCGGAAAATGTGAAAGTAAAAGTAACGCCACATCACGGCGGAATGCCTTATGTTTTGCCAAGCGATACCAAAGAATTTTTAGCCGCCAAAAAAGCAATGGAAACGGCTTTTGGGAAAGAAGTTCTGCCGTATAGAAGTGGTGGAAGTATCCCGATCACAGCAATGTTTGAGCAAGTTTTGGGAGCAAAATCTGTTTTAATGGGATTTGGTCTGGATTCCGATGCAATCCATTCTCCAAACGAACATTACGGACTGTTTAATTTCTACAAAGGAATTGAAAGCATTCCGTTGTTTTTTGAGAATTATGCGAAAAGCTGACTTCAGTTTTTTTAATTAATAAATTTAACCCTTTCAGAGTTTCAAATTCTGAAAGGGTTTTTATTTGTATTGCGGTGGAAAACTGTGAAAAGGGTTTGTTTTATTCATATTTTCCATAAAAATCAACTCATTTTTATTCTATTTTAAACCTTGCCCAAAACTTCATTTTTTCGTACTTTCACAACCTGAAAAATTCCGGAAAATATTAGAAATTAATCCGGATTAATTTAAATTCAAAACTATGATCGACTGGATAAAAGCAGCACGGCTACGCACATTACCACTTTCTGTCAGCGGAATTATTATGGGATCTTTCCTTGCAAGATGGAGGCTGGTTTCTGATGGAAAAAGCTGGGATATTACTATTTTTCTTCTCGCGTTGCTGGTAACTTTGCTGTATCAGGTTTTATCCAACTTTGCAAACGATTACGGAGACGGCGTGAAAGGAACGGACAGCCAAAGAATAAACGAAGCTGAAGCGAGAGCAGTGGCTTCAGGAAAAATTTCTGCAAAGCAAATGCGCAGCGCTGTAATCTTGTTTTCGGTTTTATCGCTTATCGCTACAATTGTACTTTTATATAGAGCTTTTTTCCCGGAATATCAGCAGCAATTCTGGATTTTTGTTGCGCTTGGAGCCGCTTGTATTTTGGCAGCAATCGGATATACGGTTGGTAAAAAACCTTATGGATATTTGGGTTTGGGCGATTTGATGGTATTTATATTTTTCGGATTGGTTTCCGTTTGTGGAAGTTATTTTCTTTTTACCAAAACCTTCGATTGGGATATTCTTCTTCCTGCATCAGCAATAGGTTTGATGAGTGCTGCTGTACTTAATCTCAACAATATGCGCGATATCGAAAGCGACAGAATTTCCGGAAAACGTACTCTTGCTTTGCGTCTCGGTTTCAAATATGCAATGGTATATGAAGTCATTTTATTAATGTTGCCACTGATTCTGATTTTGATTTTTCTTGGTCTCAATAAATTTTTTGAGACCGGAAATTATTATGCTTTCATCGTGATGATTCTGATGATTCCGCTCACTTCATTACGCAGAAAGATTCTGAAAACTACTGAACCTAAAGATCTCGATCCTTTCCTGAAACAAGTGGGAATTATGACTTTAATGATGGCAATTCTGCTGGCTTTCGGACTGAATTATTTTTAAAAATTTTTAAAGAACAACAATTTTTATTTTCACTTTCCGCTTTATATTCATTTTTACATTTCCGGAAAAACTCTAACATTTTCTCTATTTTTGCTCTTTCAATTATATGGAAGAATTAAAACGTGTGAACAAATTTCTAAGCGAATCCGGCTTCTGCTCCCGAAGAGAAGCCGATAAGTTGCTGGATGCAGGTCGTGTAAAAATCAACGGGAAAATTCCGGAAATGGGCACAAAAGTAAGTCCCGATGATTTGGTAGAAGTTGATGGAAAACGAATTTCGCAGCCAAAAGAAGATTTCGTATATCTTCTGCTGAACAAACCGGTGGGAATTGAATGCACAACCAATCTCAAAACCAAGAAAAACATTGTGGATTATATGAATTATCCGAAACGTATTTTTCCTGTTGGAAGGTTGGATAAAGCCAGTGAAGGATTAATAATAATGACCAATGACGGAGATATTGTCAATAAAATCCTTCGTGCACGAAACAACCACGAAAAAGAATATCTTGTATTTGTGAACAAACCGATTACCGATAAATTCATCCATAAAATGTCCAACGGAATCCCGATTTTAGACACGATAACCAAAAAATGTTTTGTCGAAAAAATAGATAAATTTACCTTCCGCATAATTCTTACACAAGGATTAAACCGCCAGATCAGAAGAATGTGCGAATTTCTGGATTACGAAGTTTTAAAATTAAAACGCATCAGGATTATGAACCTTAATCTTGATATTCCGTACGGAAAGTACCGCGAAATTACAAAACCCGAAATGAAAGAACTGAACCGTTTAATCGGCGATTCCAGCAAAACCGAAGAAGCAAGTTATTAAAATCATTTATAAACAAGTTGGAAAATCATTCCAAATTTGGAATCTTTCTAAAACAATCATTTTCAACTTTGTCAAATTTTCAAATCTTTGAAAAAGTTTTTAAGCTCAGAAATTTAAGAATAATTTAAGAGACGAAAACCTTTTAAATTCGTAAATTTGAGAAACTAAAAATTCAATAAAAATGGCAGATATTACATTCAAGGGAAATCCGGCGCATACTGTTGGAAATCTCCCGGAAACAGGAGCTAAAGCACAGGAATTTACAATGGTTTCTTCCGATTTGTCGGAAAAACATCTTGCAGATTACACAGGAAAAAAGGTTTTGCTCAACATTTTTCCAAGTATCGATACAGGAGTGTGTGCAGCTTCGGCAAGACAATTTAATAAAGAAGCTTCTTCATTGGAAAATACAGTAGTTATTAATGTTTCCAGAGATTTGCCTTTTGCATTAGGACGGTTTTGTGCAGCCGAAGGTTTGGACAATGTGGAAGTTCTGTCCGATTTCAGAGGAAATTTCGGTGAAGATTACGGAGTAACTATGGAAGACACACCACTGAAAGGACTTTTGAGCAGAGCAGTAGTAGCCATCGACGAATCCGGGAAAGTGATCTATACCCAACAAGTTCCGGAAATTGGTCAGGAACCGGATTATGAAGCAGCTTTGAATGCTTTAAAATAAATAATAAAAAATTTCCCAGTAAAAACCTGCCGGAGGATTTCAGGCAGGTTTTTTGGTAAAAAAGATTCAAATTTAAAACTAAAAAAGTGAAACGTTCAGGAACAGCAGATTTGCCTCTGCATTACGGATATGTACCACAATGGCTTTATGAAAGAATGTCGATGCTCGGATTTGCCGTTGTTGAAGTTTTGCTAAGCGATTACGGAAAAGATGAATTCATCCGCAGGATTTCTGATCCGTTCTGGTTCCAGTGTTTCGGAGCAGTTATGGGAATGGATTGGCATTCTTCCGGTGTTACCACTTCTGTAATGGGAGCATTGAAAAGAGTTGTAAATCCCAATGCAAAATCCTTGGGAATCTACATTTGCGGAGGAAAAGGAAAATTCTCCAAAGAAACACCAAATGAACTTTTAAAAATTTCCGAATCCAACGGATTGAACGGCAACGAACTAATCCGGGCAAGTAAACTTTCTGCAAAAGTAGACAACACTGCTGTGCAGGACGGTTACCAGTTGTATACTCATAATTTTATTCTTAATGATGAAGGAAAATGGGCGGTAGTACAACAAGGAATGAATGTTCATAACAAAACCGCAAGACGCTACCATTGGCATTCCGAAAATCTGAAATCTTTTGTAGAAGAACCTCACACCGGAATTCAGGGGATTAATCAGGGAAAAATCCTGAACCTTACTGCTCAAAACGCAGCGGAAAACCGGAAAGGAATTCTGGATATATCGCACACCAATTCCGAAAAAATAATGCAGGATTTTGCAAGGCTTATTCTTCCTGCGCATCACGATGTTCAGGCTTCTGATGTTGATCTGAAAAGATTGGGAACACTGCTGTATATGACCCGGGAAAACCAACCCGAGAATTTTGAAGAATTATTGCTGCTGAAAGGAGTAGGTCCCCGAACTTTACAAAGTTTGGCTTTGGTAAGCGAAGTTATTCACGGTGCACCTTCCCGATTTAACGATCCTGCAAGATTTTCTTTTGCCCACGGTGGAAAAGACGGACATCCGTTTCCTGTTCCTCTGAAAATTTATGACCAAACCATTTCCATTCTTCAGAAAGGAATTGAAAAATCCAAACTAGGAAATTCTGATAAGCTCAAATCTGTTCAGAAACTTCACACCATTATTTCGGATGCGGAAAAAAATTTCAAACCCGATTTCGACATCAATGAAGTGATGGAAGAAGAACGCAAAAATTCATGGAAATATGGCGGTAAAACCGTTTTTGGCGATGCACAACCCCCAAGAAGCAAAAAACCAATACAACTTTCTTTATTTTAGCAATCCAAATTTTGTAAGAAAAATATTTTTCTTTAGCAAAATATAGATTATCTTTCATTCGGAATTGTACGTTTTTATGAATAAAATTTTCGGTGAAATCTATCAGCATTTTCTTTTAACAGAAGAAGATCTTATAAAAATCGCTTCGAAGCACGAAAAATTGTTTTTGGAGAAAGGCAAAATTTTTCTGCGGGAAAGCGAAGTAATGAACGAATATTATCTTTTAGAATCCGGCTTGGCACGCACTTTTGTGTATGATTTCGATAATAATGAGATCACTACAGAATTTTTTGTGGAAAACGATATTGTGATTGTTCCCACCTCGCTTTTTCAGAGATCCGGATCACAGGAAAATCTTCAGGCAATTACAGATTGTACCGTTTGGAAAATCAGTTTTGATGATTTTCAAACCCTTTTTCATTCCGTACCCGGCTTTAGCGAATGGGGAAGACTGTGGTTTACTCTCCAGCTTTTTTCCCTGAAACAACGCTCTTTGGATATGGTTACAGAAACTGCTACGAACCGCTATCTAAAGCTTCTGAAAGAAAAGCCCCAGATTATCCAGAATGCTCCGCTCAAACAAATTGCATCTTATCTCGGCATCACCGATTCTTCTCTTAGCCGAATCCGGAAGGAAATAGTGAAATAATTTTTTCTTGTCATTTGACAAGTTTCTGTCACTCAGAAATAATTACTTTTACAGAAGTAAACTAAGGGCATGTTTAAATTTTATTCAATAATTTTTTTATAGGTTTTTCTTAATTTTCTAAATTAAAATAAACTTTGTTTTTTCTTTTTTTATAACATTAAGATTATCAATCACTTCTTAATGGTAAAAGTAAAATACAAATTTAAACAGGCTCTAAATTATTCAATAAAGAATAGAATTTAAAACTAATCAATATGAAAATTTTAAAAACAATTGTCTTTCTTCTTTTTTCGCTGATGTTTATCAATGCAGGGATGGACAAGTTTCTACATTATATGCCGATTCCGGAAATGACTCCGGAAATCCAGAAAATCAATGAAGCAATGATGACGATGAAATGGATCATTCCTTTAACCGGATTCATCGAGCTGATTTCCGGGATTCTTACACTTTTTCCCAAAACAAGAGCTTTGGGAGCGGTAATGATTTTTCCTGTGATGATCGGGATTTTGGTTCACAACACCACTTTTATGCCGGAAGGTTTAGCAATTGCCGGTGTTTTGTTCCTCATCAATCTCTGGATGCTCGCAGACAATCGGCATAAACTGAAAATGCTGATCAGCTGATATTTTTCTTGAAACTGATATTTAAAATACGATGATGAATTTTCGACAGAATTTTGAAAACGGATATTCTGAAACCAATGGAATCCGCCTTTATTATGAAATTTACGGTGAAGGAAAACCTTTGGTTCTGATTCACGGAGGTGGTTCTTCCGGATTTTTCGATTTTGAAGAAACTATTAAAAAGTTACACAAAACCTTCAGACTGATTGTAATTGATTTGCAGAACCACGGAAAATCCGATCATCGCGATATACCGGAAACTTTCGGACAGGATGCAAAAGATATTATAGGAATTTTGGAAAATCTCGGAATTGGTAAAGCTTCATTTTTCGGATTTAGCAATGGCGGAACAACCGCTCTGGAAATTGCACGCATTTTTCCTGAAAGAACAGAAAAAATTGTTGCTGCTTCCTGTGTTACAAAACGATACGGAATGATGGACGGATTTTTTGATGCATTGGAAAATGCCAATTTGGAAAATATGCCACAATATTTAAAAAATAATTTTTTGAAGCTAAATCCCGATCCTGAAAAATTCAGGAATATGTTCGAAAAAGACCGCCAAAGAATGATCAGCTTTCAGGATATTGAAGACACAGAACTGGAAAAAATACAGTCACCTGTTTTCCTGATTTCCGGAGACCGCGACGTAATGAAGCCGGAACATATAGCAGAAATAAAAAGAAAAATCCCCGATTCCAGGATGATGATTCTTCCCGCCAATCACGGGAATTATATGATGGCAGATGAAAACGGAAATCTGGACGAGAAATTAATCAGTTTTACCTTATCACAAATTAAACAATTTCTAAAATCATAAAACAATGGCAACAATCAATCCTTATCTTATTTTCGACGGAAACTGCGAAACAGCATTTCAGTTTTATTCTTCGGTATTTGGCAAAGAAATCCAACAATGGGGAAGATTCGGTGATATTCCCGCGGATGTAGATATGCCACCACTTTCCGACGATTTGAAAAACCGAATAATGCACGTTACTCTGGAAATTTCACCCGGATATGTTCTGATGGGAAGCGACAGCAATCCGGCGATGGGAACTTTCGTGATCGGAAATAATATCGATCTTGCAATTGGTGTAGATTCCCGTGAAGAAGCGGAAGAAATTTTCAGAAAACTTTCGGAAAACGGAAAAATCACAATGGAAATGCAGGATACTTTCTGGGGTGCCTATTTCGGAATGGTGGAAGATCAGTTCGGAGTCGAATGGATGATTAATTACGACGATCCTGCGAAAATGCAGCTATTAGGGTAGTATCCCACTAACTGTTTAAGTTGAAAAGTTAGTGTAATTGTGTGTGTTTTTTGCTTCCTTTTCAAAATCAAGGCACTTACAAATGCAACTACCAATCCGAAGGTAACACTTCTGAATAAGTAATTAAAATGACGAAAAACGGATTTTTACACATTGTAGTATCCAGATAACGGGAAAATTATTGCGAAATGCGAGAATTTGACTTCGTTGAACCACTTTGTTAGGTTTCGAAGAACTGAAAGTTCAAGAAAGTCGAAACGTAGCCGATGCTTTTTCAATGAAACTAAACTACAAAAAAATTGTGGAATTGAAATGATAATTCGCCGATTCCTAAAAAAAACAAAAAAAAGAGGCAAAAGCAGCGGCGAAAATATTACAAAATTTTGGTAGTATCTAAAAAGGCAGTAGAACATATGCTGGATGCTGAATTGGACAGCCATCTTGACAATGAAAAATACGAAAAAACCAAGGAAGGAAATTACCGGAACGGACACGGAACCAAGAAGATAAAATCATCCTTTGGCGAATCCGAGGTTAAAGTCCCCAGAGATCGAGAAGGCAGTTTTGAGCCAGCTTTAGTTCCCAAAAGACATAATATTATCGATGGTTTGGAGAATATCATTATCTCGTTTTATGCAAAAGGAGTGAGCGTTTCGGATATTGAAGAACAAATCCGTGAGATGTATAATTTTGAAGTCTCTACATCCACTATTTCTCGATTTACCAATGCTGTTGCCAGTGAAGTTGTTGCGTGGCAGAACCGACCATTAGATGAACTATAGCTGATTGTTTGGATGGACGGAATTGTTTTCAGGGTTCGAGAGAACTCAAAAGTCATTAACAAAACCATTTATTTAGCCGTTGGACTGAACCGTGAAGGAAGATAAGAAGTTCTTGGAATGTGGCTTGGAAAGAACGAAAGTTCCAGCTTTTGGAAGAGCGTTTTAACCGATTTGAAAGCTCGTGGAGTCGAGGATATTCTCATCACGGCAACCGATAATCTGAATGGTTTTACCCAGATTATCGTTCTGTTTTCCCCGAATCCCAAACGCAGATTTGTGTGGTTCATCAGATTAGAAATGCCTGTAAATATGTGGTTTGGAAAGACAGAAAAGCGTTTTCTTCGGATATGAAACACATTATACTGCGCCTACAAAAGAGGCTGCTAAAGCTGCTTTGGAAGATTTGGCAACCAAATGGAAAAGCAAATATTTATATGCCATTAAGTTCTGGAGAAACAATTGGGATGCACTCATCATTTTTTTTGAATTTCCTTGGAATTAGTAAAATCATTTACACCACAAATCTCATCGAAAATCTCAACGGAAAAATAAGAAAATACACTAAAAATAAAATGTTTTTTCCAACCGACGATGCCGTAATGAAATCCGTATATCTTGCACTAAAAGAAGCCACCAAAAAATGGACGATGCCCATCCATAATTGGGGATGGGTTTTAAACCAATTTATGCTTATTTTTGAGAAAAGGTCCAGATTATAAAAATCCAAGCCTAACTTTTTAACTTGCACACTTTACGGGATAGTGTCTGAAAATCTTTCTTTCCGACTTTCGGACTTCCCGACTTCCCGACTTTCGGACTTTATAATACAACATCCTGCAAATCTGCATTCTTCTCGAAAGTTGCTTTTGCAAACGGACAGAGCGGAATAATCTTTAGATGATTTTCGCGGGCAAATTTCACGGCAGCTAAAACCAGCTCTTTTCCTACACCTTTTCCGCCAAAAGCAGAATCTACTTCGGTATGATCGATGATAAATTTCTCTGCTCCTGCCCAAGAATAGGTCATCAAGCCAGCTTTTTCACCATCGATAACCGCAGTAAATTCGCCATGCGTTTCGTTATTTGTTTGTTGGATTTCCATATTAATTATTATTTCATATTTTTTTCAATTCTTCTATCAGGGATCAGCCACATCAGAGCGACGATAGCATAAAAAGAAGTGCCGATTATGGGATAAAAAAAGGAAGTTACAATTCCTGAAATATAGAAAATAACGGATAGATATTCCTTCTGATGATTTTTTACCGCTTTCGCCAGTGTAGAATCTTCACCTTCCAACCGGATGATCGATTTTTCTAAAATTGTAAAAGCAAGTGCGCACAAAGTAAGCACAAATCCGTAAGCTGCAACGGTATTTTCCGCAAAATGATTTTCGCCCATCCATCCAGTAGCAACAGGAATCAGCGAAAGGCAGAAAAGCAGAAACAGATTTGCCCATAATACTTTTCCTGCCACTTTTTGCGTAGCCTGAAACATATGATGGTGATTGTTCCAATAAATCCCGACATAAATAAAACTTAAAATGTAGGAAACAAATTTTGGGATCAAAGGTTTCAGATCCCTAAAACTTTCACCTTCCGGCACTTTAAGCTCCAAAACCATAATGGTAATGATGATGGCAATTACTCCATCACTGAATGCTTCTAATCTTCCTTTGTTCATTTATATTTGTTTTTTGAAATTGTTGATTTTTGAATTTAAATCTGCAAGCAACTTTGGATCGATGACACCATTTTCTTCATCAAAGTTTTCATAAAACTTGGGTAAAGAGAATGTTTCTTTAATATCCGCAGCAAACTGAGGAAAAAATTTTTGCGCTTCAGCCATTACATTTCCACCACCAAAACCGCCGGGAGAAGCCGTCATCAAAAACATTTTCTTGTTCTGCCAAACTTTTACATTAATCCGGGAACACCAGTCGAAAATATTTTTAAAAGCTGCCGAGTAAGAACGGTTGTGTTCCGCCAAAGAACAGATGATGACATCGCATTCTTCGATGTTTTTCAAAAATCGGTGTGCTTCATCAGGAAATCCTTTTTTTTCCAAATCTACCGAGAAAACTGGCATCAGATAATCATTCAGGTCGATGAGATTAATTTCTTCCTTTTGAAAATTATTGAGGACAAACTTTACAAGCTGTTTATTAATCGAAGTGGAAGAGCTGCTTCCTGCAAATGCGAATATTTTCATAGCTGTATTTTATAAAATTATTTTCGGTTTAAAATAGCTTTTGGAAGCGGAACATATTCCTGATCATCTCCCGGAATTTTTGGGAAAACATTATAATTCTGATCTTTCCAATCTATTTTTGCTTGCTCAATTTTTTGTTTGTCCGAATTTACAAAATTCCAGAAAATAAAACGCTCTTCCTCGAAAGGTTCACCGCCGAAAAGATAAACGGTTGCATCTTCCGAAATTTCGAATTCGCAAAGCGTAGCATTTTTCGCAATTAAAAGCTGTTTGGTTCCGTAATCGTTTCCTTCGATGTTTACTGTTCCGTTCAGAACATACATTCCGACTTCACCGAAAATATGATGCCCAATGTTGAGCTTTTGTCGGCTTTTGGATTTTATTTCCAGAAAATAAAGCGGACTGTGAACCGGAACGCCGGATTTTTTTCCAAAAGCTTCACCAGCAATCAGTTTATAATGGATGTCGCCCTCGTTCCATTCCGGAATTTCGTCTGCTTCGATATGGAAAAATGAAGGTTCTGCCTGTTCCTTATCTTTCGGAAGTGCTACCCAAATCTGAAATCCGTGAAGAAACTGATCGGAATCCCGCAGATATTCCGGTGTTCTTTCTGAATGTCGTACTCCTTTTCCGGAAGTCATCCAATTGACTGCACCGGGTTTTATTTCTACCGCATTTCCCAAACTGTCCCGGTGAAAGATGGATCCTTCCAAAAGATAGGTAAGTGTGGAAAGTCCGATATGTGGATGCGGCGGCACATCAAAGTTCTGATGTTCTTTCAGACAAGTTGGTCCCATATGATCAATGAAAACAAATGGTCCTACTGCTCGTTTTTCGCGAAAAGGTAAAAGTCTGCCCACAAGAAAATTGCCGATATCAGCAGCTTTTTCTTCTAAAATTAAACCAATGTTGGATTGCATCTTTTTATTTTTTTTAAATGTACAAAAAAAAGAACAGCACAAATACTGCTGTTCTTTTTTCTAATCTTCCAAATATCCGAATTTTCCGGTGTTGAAATCTTCAAAAGCCTGAATAATTTCTTCTCTCGTATTCATTACAAAAGGACCGTGCGGAAATATAGGTTCGTTCAAAGGTTCTCCACTGATGATTAAAACTATTGCTTCATCTTTTGCTTCGATGCTAAAAGTTTCGCCTTCATTTTGGAATAATACGAAATGATCAGTTGCTGCTTCTTCATTTCCGTTTACGATGATGCTTCCTTCAACCACTAAAGCAGCGGTATTGTAATTTGCAGGAAAACTGAAGGTGGCTTTTCCGCCTTTTTTCAATTTGGCATTCATCATATTTACCGGAGAAAAAGTTTCTGCTGGACCTTTATTTCCCTGATATTCTCCGGCGATAATTTCTACAAAGCCGTTTTCACCCATATCTACTTTGGTCATTTCATCATTTTTAATCGCCTGATATTTTGGGCTGCTCATTTTATATTTTGCTGGAAGATTTACCCAAAGCTGAACCATCTGAAAAATCCCGCCTTCTTTTGCCCATTCTGTTTCGTGGAACTCTTTATGCAAAACTCCCGAAGCTGCCGTCATCCACTGTACATCGCCTTGCCCGATAATTCCGCCACCACCTGCAGAATCATGATGTTCTACTTTTCCCTGATAGGCAATGGTTACGGTTTCGAAACCACGATGCGGATGAACGCCGACACCGCGAGGTTTTTCGGTAGAGCTGAAAAAATGTTTCGAATTGTAATCCAGCATAATGAAGGGATCCATACGTTTCATATCCAAATGATATCCACTCGGAATGAAATTATGCACTCTGAAACCATCTCCTACCATATGAGGAGTCTGCGGTGCGGTTATTAATTCTACTTTTTTTGTTTCCATTTTATCTCATTTATTTTTATGAATAATTATTAAGCAAAATTAGTGGACTTATTCATTATTTCCCTTGATGTATGATAATTAGCAATATATGGAAACAACCTGTTGTGCATTTAAACGAGTTTTTCATCTTTAAAAATATTTTGAAGTTCTAAATGCACAACAGGTTGAAACAAAAAATCCTGAACTAAAATTCAGGATTTTTCAGCAAAATTTTTATTATGCTTCCAGAAAAGGTTCTACTTTCAGGATTTCCACAGTTTTGGTTCCGTCCCGGAAAGGCCATTCAATCTGGTCGCCCACTTTGCAGCCCACTGTTGCCAGTGCAATATCCGAAAGTATTGAGAATTTATTTTTCTTCGGCTTGGCTTTGGTGGTAGAAACAAAAATATATTCGTTGTCTTCACCTGTTGTATGATCTTTAATGGTTACTTTTCGGTTTACTGTTACACGATCTTCGGGCAGATCACGTCGCAAAACCTGAGTAGCATTACGGAGCTGCTCCAACAAAATTTTTTCTTCCTGAATGGTTACTTTTTTTCGTCTTAAATGGTCTTTGATTACATCGTAAATTCCTGTTGTTACGACGATATTAGGATTGGTCATTTCTTTAAAATTTAGTATAAATAAAAATTTGATACCGATTATCTGCTGCATCCGGAATTCCGGGAAAAATAAAATTTTTCGGAATCATCGAATATCAAAAAAAAGTTCTGCTAGAAGTCCCTGCCCCGGATTTTGGCAGGGTTTAATGAATAAAGTCTTTTGAGTTTTTCAGAAAAGAATCCTGATAACGGTATAATAATGATGACAACAATCCTGCGAGATTGCTGATTCTGTATTGGAAACAAGAAGATGTCATCATTAAAATTGATATTTTGAGCAAGCTAAGATACGGAATGTTTGAGAGGCAGACAAGTCGGGAAACAAGATTAATATCCTAAAATATCGTATTTTTGATGCGGATGAAAAATTTATCATTAAGAACGGTTACCGTGATGCGCTACATCCTTCCTTTACGCGAAGGCGGTTCTTTGCCGGCTTTAGCAGAAGCGAACGATGATTTTAAATATGTTTTGAAGTTCCGAGGTGGAGGTCATGGTGTGAAGATGCTGATTTCTGAACTGCTAGGCGGGAAAATTGCTGAAGTTTTAGGGCTGAACATTCCCGAACTGGTTTTTGCCAATCTGGATGTAGATTTTGGGAGAACGGAAGCCGATGAAGAAATCCAAGATTTACTGAAATTTTCGGAAGGTCTGAATCTCGGACTGCATTATCTTTCCGGCGCTATTGCCTATGATCCGAGTATTGAGATTGATGAGCTTCTTGCTTCGAAAATTGTTTGGATGGATGCATTTATTACCAATATCGACCGGACTTTTAAAAACACCAATCTTCTTTGGTGGCATAAAGAATTATGGGTGATCGACAATGGTGCATCATTTTATTTTCATCACAACTGGCAGAATTTTGATACCGCGGCAAAAACGCCTTTTAAATATATAAAAGATCACGTTTTGCTAAAACAAGCATCAAGATTGGATGAAGCAGATGTTTTTGCAAAAACCCTTTTAAATGATGAAATTTTCCGTGAAATTGTGAATCTGATTCCTGAAAACTGGCTGCAATGGAACGATGCGGAAGAATCACCGGAAGAAATCCGAAAAGTGTACTTCAATTTTATGAAGACAAGACTGCAACATTCTGAAATCTTTTTAAACGAAGCCCAAAATGCAAGAGGATAAAATCTACGAATACGCTGTAATACGCCTTGTTCCGAAAGTTGAAAGAGAAGAATTTTTCAACATCGGACTCGTGATGTTTTCCAAAAAGGAGAAATACATTCGTGTGGAATTTTTTCTCTGTCCGGAAAAATTTGAATTAATGAAAAGCAAACTGGATTATGATGAGGTACAGAAAAATCTGGAAAATTTTCAGTCGGTTGCAAAAGGAGAAAAATCCGGAGGATCAATTGCTGAGCTCGATATTCCTGAGCGTTTCCGATGGCTGACAGCGGTGAGAAGTGCAGTTGTGCAAACTTCGCGACCACATCCCGGAAAATCCAAAAATCTTGACAAAACTTTTGACCGATTGTTTCAGGAATTGGTAAAATAATTTTAATTAAATCAGCTTCATTTCCAGTTTTCCTCAATCAGTTTCATCAGATAATCCGGGCATTTTACTATTTTATTGGTGGCGGAATCCAGAAAGAAAAGAGTAGTGGAAGCTTCAGTAATTTTTTCATTATCTTCGTTAAAAATTTCGTAGTCAAATTCAATTTTCACTCCCGGAATTTTTTTAATGTAAGTATGGATTTCGAGATTCTGATCATAAAGACCAGGCTTCAGATATTTAATCCGATATTCGGAAACGGGAAGCCATATTCCTCTTTTTTCGATCTCGTCATAAGACAATCCGAGCGTACGGAAAAGCTCCACCCTTGCTACTTCGAAATATTCGGCATAATTGCCGTAATAAACGTATTTCATAGGATCGGTCTCTCCGTAACGTACTCGTAATGTGTATGTTGTGTGTATCATTTTAAGTATTAAATTATACATACAAATATATTTTTAAAAAATCAATACTTCAAATATTTTTTTTTAATAATTAAAATTTTCATATTTGTACTCCCTGTAAGATTTATAAAAATCTGACAAAAATTTCTAACCTTTAAACGGAAAACTGAAGCTGAAACATGAACGAACATCTATCACTGATCTGGGAAAATTGTCTTCATTTTATGAAGGATAACCTCAATGCTGCTGAGGAAAATTCTGATATAAAAAAGCTGGAAAACTCTTTTGATCTTTTGTTTGATAAAGTTCATCCTGTTTCTTTGGTGGATAATAATCTTACCCTGATGGTTCCGAGTGATTTTTACAAAGAATATATTGAGGATAATTATCTTTCACTGCTTTCTGCAGCTCTGAAAAAAAATATTGGAAAAGGGGTAAAACTCTGGTATTCTGTGATGGAAAACAAACCCTCCGGAAAAGAAAAACCCATTACCGTAAATCTTAAAGGAAATACCGTTTCCAAACCGAAAATACAGGAAACCTTGCCGAATAATTTTTCCGGAAGCGTGGTAAATCCTTTTGTGGTTCCGGGAATCAAGAAAATAAATATAGATTCCAACCTGAAAGCAGATTTTTCTTTCGATAATTATGTGGAAGGCGAATGCAATAAATTTGCTTCAACAGTTGCGAAATCTATCGCAAAAAGACCGGGAGCAACCGCCTTCAACCCACTATTTTTACACGGTGGTTTCGGAGTAGGAAAAACGCATTTGGGACACGCAATCGGTTTGGAGGTGAAAAATCTTTTTCCGGATAAAGTAGTTCTTTATCTTTCTTCGGAAAAATTCATCCAGCAATTTGTGTCGGCTGCAAAAGCACATAAACAAACAGAATTCGCCAATTTTTACCAAATGGTGGATGTGCTGATTATTGATGATATCCAGTTTCTTTCCGGAAAATCTGCAACACAGGACTCGTTTTTCCACATTTTCGATTATCTGCACCAGAACGGCAAACAGATTATTCTGACTTCGGATCGTGCTCCAGTTGATATAATGGATACGCAGGAAAGAATTGTTTCCCGTTTTAAATGGGGACTTACTGCGGAAATCAAAGCTCCGGATTTTGATACCAGAAAGAAAATTATTATTGATAAATTAAGCCGCGACGGAATTGTGCTTACCGATGATATGCTGGATTTTTTGGCTACAGAAGTAAAAAGCAGCGTGAGAGATTTAATTGGTGTTATCAATTCTGTAATTGCCTATTCTACCATTTATAAATCCGATCTTACCCTTGAACTTTTAAAGGAGACCATCAGCAAGATTGCTTCCAACAAAAAGAAAATCATCAATATTCCTTATATTCAGGAGGTGGTTTGCGAATATTTCGGCATCAAAAGAGAAGAGCTTCTTTCCAAAACCAGAAGACGGGAAATCGCACTTCCGCGTCAGCTTGCCATGTATTTTGCAAAAGAATATACCAATTCTACATTTTCCAAAATTGGTGAAGAAATGGGCGGGAAAGACCATTCAACCGTGATGTATGCCTGCGAAACCATAAAAGATGTTTCCAAAATAGACAAAGAAATTAAAAAATACGTGAAAGAGCTCACGGAAAAAATAAAGCAGTAAAAACTTTATATATAAATGGAAATGAAGAGTAGCAATATTCTTCATTTTTTATACACCCCGTCTTCAAAAATTGAAAATTTTTGAATCCACCCCTCTGAAAGAGGGGAATTGCAAATCTCTTAAAATCAAACCAATCCAATGAAAATCCTGATGGTCTGTCTCGGAAATATCTGCCGAAGTCCGCTTGCAGAAGGAATAATGAGATCAAAGCTTCCTGAAAATTTTACTGTTGATTCTGCCGGAACCATTTCGATTCACGAAGGCGAACATCCGGATAAAAGGGCGGTAAAAACCGCTGCCAATCATGGGATTGATATTTCAAAACAAAAATCCAGACCAATAACAAAAGCAGATTTGGAAAATTTTGATAAAATATTCTGTATGGATCTGAACAATTATGAAGATGTCATTTCGATGGCGAAAAACGAGCAGCAACGGAAAAAGATTTCTCTGTTTTTGGAAGAAGCCGGAAATGATGGTGAACATACTGAAGTTCCGGATCCGTATTGGGGAACAATGGACGATTTTGAAAAAGTTTTTCTACTTTTGAATAAAGCCAGTGAAGCAATCGCAAAAAAATTACAGTCTGATTTGGTTTGAATCAGTCCGATTTTATTCATCAAACTTCAATATCAAACAATCTAAAATCTAAAATCTTCAATGCTTTTCCTTATTCCTGCTTATCTTTCCGAACATTCGCCGATCGAATATTTTGCTCCGGCAATTAAAGAATATATCCTGAAAACCGATTATTTTTTTGTGGAAAATGAAAAAACTGCGAGGAAAGTTATCAAATTTTTTTGTCCCGAAAAAAAACAACCCGATCTGAAGCTTTTTCTTTTGGATAAATATTCTGAATCTTCAGATTTGAAAGAAGCACAGGATTTAATGAAAAACGGTCAGGATTTCGGATTGCTTTCCGAAGCCGGACTTCCGTGTATTGCCGATCCTGGAAATTTGATGGTAAGCTGGTGCCACGAAAACGGCATAAAAGTAATTCCGATAAACGGACCGAGTTCTATTATTATTGCATTGATTTCCAGTGGATTTAATGGGCAGCAGTTTACATTCAACGGTTATCTTCCGATTGATAAAAATGAAAAAAAGCAGAGAATTCAGTTTCTGGAAAATCAGGTTCAGAAAACCGGATTTTCGCAGATTTTTATGGAAACTCCTTACCGGAACAATCAGCTTCTGGAAGATTTGATTAAATATTTAAATCCAAACACAAAACTCTGCATTGCAGCAAATATCAACGATCCTAAAGAAGAATTTATCAAAACTTTACGGATAAAAGACTGGCAGAAAAAGAAACCGGAACTTCACAAAATTCCGGCGGTTTTTGTGCTTGGAAAATAATAAAATTTTTGATATCTGTTTTGACTTAGGTTTTTTTTAGTAAAAAAATCCGGTCTTGATTTTTTGTTACTTTTGCATCAAGGCAAAAGTAATAATCGCTATTTTTGCAGCAAATCAAATAAAAATGTCCGAAGAAAATCCTACCGATCAGGAGTTCAGCAAAGAAGACGAAAAGAAATTCGAAAAAAACGGATTGCGCCAATACGGTGTATATTCTGCTGTGGTTTTCCAGATGCTTGCAACCATGGGATTGGCTTTCTGGGGCGGAAAAAAACTTAGTGATTATCTGGAAATCAAAGGAAATCTGCTGACCGTAGGAATTGGTCTTTTGGGAATGGTGCTCGCATTTTACAATCTTTTAAAACAACTCAAAAATATTCAGGATAATGAAAAGTAACTTCGTTTATATCGCATTATTTTTTTTGATGTTCGTCCTGCATTTTGTGATTTTCCGGACGTATATCAATTGCTGCGAAACGGTTTTTATCAAATATTATCTTTTTCTCACCATTCTTTTTATGATGGTGATTACCGTAATGTCGATTTTTAAAAAACTGTATCCTAATTATCTTGGTTTTGTATTTATGGGATTGGTAATGTTCAAACTGGCAATGATGTTCCTGATTATGGGAAAGCTTCATCTTCAGGAAGTTCCGTATTATAAAATCAATTTTATTCTTCCATATCTGGTTTCTTTAACACTGGTAACTTTGTATTCCATCAACCTGATCCGAAAAGATGAAAAAAATCAGTAAAATGCTATTTTTTAATTGGTTTTTTTATCCTATTTTTGCACAACTTTAAAAAGACAAATATCAATGCTTAAAAGAGTTATCCTTGTAGTCGGTTTTTTATCTCCGTTTTCGCTTTCATTTGCACAGCATGATGCGGCGAAAGTTCCTGTAAATCACGAAACTGCAACGGTTGAAGCACCGGTTTCTGAGGCTGAAAAAGAAAAGGCAGAAAATCAGGAGTATATCCGTCATCACCTTTTAGATGCCCACAGCTTTGATATTATGAAAACCAAATCCGGAGAGCACATTGGTTTTTCACTTCCTGTAATTTTTTACGATAAAGCAAACGGATTTCATTCGATGATGAGTTCTGCATTTCATCATAACGAAAACGGAGTGGTGGAAAGCAAAGGAAGTTTTTACAAGCTTCATCACGAAAAAATCTATAAAACAGATGCTTCCGGAACAATCACCGAAGATGATCATCATCACGCAACCAACGAGAAAATGCTGGATTTGTCCATTACGAAAGGAGTTTTGATGATTTTGGTTACAGGTTTGCTGATGCTTTGGATTTTTGGATCAATGGCGAGAAATTATAAGAAATCTTTGGTGCCAAAAGGAGCTGGAAGATTTTTTGAACCAATGGTGATTTTTGTAAGAGACGAAATTGCAAAACCAAACATCGGTCCGAAATATAAAAAGTATATGGGCTTTTTGCTGACCGTATTTTTCTTCATTTTATTTTTGAATATTTTTGGATTGATGCCTTTCGGAATTAATGTAACGGGAAATCTCGCAATTACTGCTGCATTGGCAATTCTTACTTTTATCATCACGCAGTTTACGGCAAACAAAAATTACTGGCAACATATTTTCTGGATGCCGGGATTGCCTTGGCCAATGAAGATTATTATGATGCCGATAGAAATTATCGGAGTTTTTATTAAGCCTTTCGCATTGTTAATCCGTCTTTTTGCGAATATGTCGGCAGGACACATTGTGGTAATGTCGCTTATCGCAATGATCTATTATTTTAAAAATGTAATTGCAGGTGTAGCGTTTCCGTTCCTTACTTTCGTGATCTATTTGTTGGAAGTATTGGTAGCGTTTTTACAGGCGTATATTTTCACCATGCTTTCTGCGGTATATTTCGGAATGGCAAATGAAGAGCATCACCACGAAGAAGCTCATCATTAATAGAAGAAAGTTGAGCCACGGAGTGGCGACATATTATAGACAAGGGTAAAACCCTTGGAAAAAAATGATGAGAGATTAAAAATCAATCATCAATTATAAATAAAGAAACTAATTTTTTAAAATTATATATTATGGAAATGCCTAAAATCATTGGTGCAGGTTTAGTAGTAATCGGAGCAGGTATCGGTATCGGAAAAATCGGTGCTGCTGCTTTGGAAGGAATGGCTCGTCAGCCTGAACAGTTTGGTAAACTGCAAACTGCGATGCTTATTGCTGCTGCACTTGTAGAAGGTCTTGCTTTTGCTGCATTGTTTGCAGTAAACTAAGATTTTCAAAAAAAATAAATCACCAATCGGGAACGGTTGGTTACGATTGGTGATTTTATTTTAATTTTAAAAAATTCAAAAAAGAAATACATTATTATTTAATTCATCATTTGTTATGGCGGAGTTATTAGAACAATTTTCATCCGGTTTATTCATTATCCAAACGGTTATTTTCCTTATTCTTTTATTTGTATTGGGAAAATTTGCTTGGAAACCGATTTTGAACTCTATCAACGAAAGAGAAATTACCATTGTTGATTCCCTGAATCAGGCTAAGTTGGCAAGACAGGAAGTGGAAAACCTGAAAGCAGAAAACGATCACATTATCCGTGAAGCAAAAGCAGAACGCGATAATATTCTGAAAGAAGCCAGAGAAATCAAAGACAAAATCGTTGGCGAAGCCAAAGATGCTGCAAAAGCGGAAGGCGATAAAATGATCGAGCAGGCAAGACAAAGCATTCAGGCAGAAAAATCTGCAGCAATGTCCGATATCAAAAACCAAATCGGTGCTCTTTCTGTAAACATCGCCGAACAGATTTTAAGACAAAAACTGGACAACACCGAAGCACAGAACGCTTTAGTGGAAAATATCCTTAACAAAACAAACTTAAACTAAAATGCTCTCAACCAAAGTAGCAAAAAGATACGCACAAGGTTTGTTGGATTTCACGCAGGAAACAGGAAATACTAATGCTGTTTTCGGTGAGATGGGAGATCTTGTGAAAACCATCGAAGGATCCAAAGACCTGAAAAGTTTTTTCAGCTCTCCGATTATTGATGTGAAGAAAAAACTGAGCGTAGCATCCGAAATATTCAAGAGTTTTTCTCCGGTTACCCAAAATCTTATACAATTGGTGATCAAGCATGGTAGAGAAAACCAGCTGCAGAATATTGCACAGGCTTTTATCAACAAAGTAGAGGATATCAACGGAGTTCAGCGTATCTCTTTAACTTCCGCACAGCCGCTTTCGCAAAACAATGTTGATAGCATTCTGCAATCTACAGATCTGGTAAATCACAATAATAAATTTGATGTGAAAACCATCATCAATCCTGATATTTTGGGTGGATATATTTTAAGAGTAGGAGATCAGCAGATCGATACTTCAGTAAGATCAAAGCTCAATAATATCAAAAAAGAATTTCAATTAAACTAAGATAAAAAACCATATAATGGCAGAAATAAATCCGGCAGAAGTATCTGCAATTCTTAAACAGCAATTAGCCAATTTCGATACACAGTCGAATGTAGAAGAAGTTGGAACAGTATTAACCATCGGAGACGGAATCGCTCTTGTATACGGTTTGGAAAATGTTCAGTACGGAGAATTGGTAAAATTCGAAAGCGGTATTGAAGGAATTGTACTGAACCTTGCCGAAGACAATGTAGGAGTTGCGCTTCTAGGAGAATCCAAACAAGTAAAAGAAGGTGACACCGTAAGAAGAACCAACACCATTTCATCCATCAAAGTAGGAGAAGGAATGTTGGGAAGAGTAGTAGATACTCTTGGGAATCCGATCGACGGAAAAGGTCCCGTTACCGGAGAACTATATGAAATGCCTTTGGAAAGGAAAGCACCGGGTGTAATTTACAGACAGCCCGTAAACGAACCTCTGCAAACCGGAATCGTAGCTATCGACTCGATGATTCCTGTAGGAAGAGGGCAAAGAGAGCTGATTATTGGTGACAGACAAACCGGTAAAACTACCGTAGCGATTGACACCATTCTGAATCAAAAAGAATTTTATGATGCAGGACAACCTGTATATTGTATCTATGTAGCTATTGGGCAGAAAGCTTCTACCGTGGCACAAATCGTACAAACACTTGAAGATAAAGGAGCTTTGGCATACACCGTTGTAGTAGCGGCAAATGCTTCCGATCCTGTTCCGATGCAGGTATATTCTGCAATGGCAGGAGCAGCAATCGGAGAATATTTCCGCGATACGGGAAGACCGGCTTTGATTATTTATGATGATTTATCAAAACAGGCAGTTGCATATCGTGAGCTTTCCTTGCTTCTAAGAAGACCACCAGGTCGTGAAGCATATCCGGGTGACGTTTTCTATCTTCACTCCAGATTACTGGAAAGAGCGGCAAAAGTAATTGCTGATGATACCATCGCAAAACAAATGAATGACCTTCCTGAATCTTTGAAGCCAATCGTAAAAGGAGGCGGTTCTTTAACTGCACTTCCGATTATCGAAACTCAGGCAGGAGACGTTTCCGCTTATATTCCGACGAACGTGATTTCCATTACCGACGGACAGATTTTCCTGGAATCAGACTTGTTCAACTCCGGAGTTCGTCCCGCAATTAACGTAGGTATCTCTGTATCTCGTGTAGGAGGAAATGCTCAGATCAAATCTATGAAAAAAGTTTCTGGAACATTGAAGCTGGATCAGGCTCAGTATAAAGAATTGGAAGCGTTCGCAAAATTCGGTTCCGATCTGGATGCGGCTACACTTTCCGTAATCTCTAAAGGAGAGAAAAATGTGGAAATCCTTAAGCAGCCGGTAAATTCACCACTTCCTGTAGAAAATCAGGTAGCAATGGTGTACGCAGGAACTGAAAATCTTCTGAGAAATGTTCCGGTAAAAAAGGTGAAAGAATTCATGAAAGAATATGTGGATTTCCTGAAAACAAAACATCCGGAAACCATGGCAGCCATCAAATCAGGAAAAATCGATAATGATATTACCGATGTGCTGAAACAAGCTGCAAACGATTTAGCATCAAAATATAACTAATGAGTTAATTTGAGAATTAGATAATTTGAAAATGTTTTAATATATTATCTAATTCTCAAATTTTCAAATTTCCAAATTAAAAAATGGCAAATTTAAAGGAAATACGGGGAAGAATTACTTCTATCAGTTCTACAATGCAGATTACCAGTGCAATGAAGATGGTTTCTGCTGCAAAATTGAAAAAAGCGCAGGATGCGATTGTAATGCTTCGTCCTTATTCGGAAAAACTTCAGGAATTGATTCAGAATGTGAACGCCAGTCCGGATCCGGATAATATTTCACCTTACGCTGCAAAAAGAGAAGTGAAAAAAGTACTCTTCATTGCCATCACTTCCAACAGAGGTTTGGCGGGAGCTTTCAACTCATCCGTAATCAAGGAGATGAACCACAAATTTTCCGAACTTGGAAATGTGGAAATAGAAATCCTTACCATTGGTAAAAAAGCGTTTGATTCCCTTAAAAAATCCAATAAAATTTTTGATAATCAAAGTGCAGTTTATGATGCTTTGAATTTTGAAAATGTTTCAGCCGTTACTTCAAATATAATGGGTGAATTCAAAAAAGGGAATTTCGATAAAGTGTATTTGGTGTACAACAAATTCATCAATGCTGCAACCCAGGAAGTGGTTACAGAACAGCTTCTTCCGATTGCAATGCCTGAAAACCAAAATACAGGTGCCAATAAGGATTATCTTTTTGAGCCAAATGCCAAAGAAATTCTGGATAATCTGATCCCAAAATCCATCAGAACTCAGGTGTACAAAGCGGTTTTGGATTCCGTAGCTTCTGAGCACGGAGCAAGAATGACAGCAATGCACAAAGCAACTGATAATGCGCAGGCTCTGAAAAATGATCTAGTCATTTTCTATAACAAAGCAAGGCAGGCTGCTATTACCAACGAGATCCTGGAAATTGTAGGTGGTGCAGAAGCATTGAAAAACGGATAGATTTTACTTTGTCAAAGTTTTATGTGCAAAGTATTTACTTTGACAAAGTTTTAATCTGAAATAACAGTTAAACCCCCTTCAAGTTTCAAACTTCTGAAAGGATTTTTTATTTTCAGGCGGTTATTTTCCATTATTTCCGCTAAGATTCAGCAGATATTTATCAATATACAGCTGCTTTTCTTTGGATTTGTATTGCTGGATATAGCGCGGATGTTCCAAAACGGTGAGTTTTCCGAAAAGCTTTTCAGATTTGTTCAGTTTTTCAATAAACTGTGCATTTTTTTTTCCGAGGATAAAAACTTCGGAAGTATCCAGTCCCAAATTGATGTGGTTTTTCAAAGATTGTATCATAAAATCCTTTACATTTTCGAAAAGTATTTTATCATCATAATAATTGGCATTCAGCCAGATTCCGGGCTTTTTCTGTTGCAGAATTGCAAGTGGAAAAGGTGAATTGATGTAAAAATTTTTGTAAAAATCTTCAGTTCCGCCCCAAGCTTCAATCATTTCATATACAAAAACAGAGGAAATTTCGTGGGAATAGGCAGTTTCCATTTTTATTCCGCAAACCTGGTGAAGCCGTTTTGTATCGGTAAACGGAACTCCCGTAATTCCGGCTCCGTGACGGCTCGGATTGATACCTATAATAAATTTTCGTTTTTCGAAATCATTGTAATATTTATGATAAAATTCGCCCATTACTTTCATCGTTTCAGGATTATTGAGGTACGGATTGATCACTTTGAAGCCATGCGGAAGTTTTCCGGTATAAGCGAGCCGGGAATTGAAATGGATAACGCGGTCGGCAAAACTTTTTTTCATAATAGCAATGTACGAAAATAAAACATATTTTTCCGCGAATATTATCATCAAATAATGTGAGAAATAAAAATGAAATCTCTTTTCAATAAACACTTTTCAGCAGTTTTTGGTATCATTGTTGTAATTTTACACCGAATAATTTTTCAGAAAAATAATATGAGAATCCGACTGCCATTGCTTGCCTTCATTTTGCTATCTTTATTTTTAATCCATTGCAAGAAAGATAAAAACGAAAACCTAAATCCATCATCTCAAACCTCCGAAAGCCCGAAAAATTCAGCTCCGGAAAAAGATTCCATAGGAAAAGCGCAAGATAAAGCGGATGCGAGAAAGAAGCTGCAAACCACTTTTTCATCCTTGGTGTTTACTGCAAAAAACCGGGATTCGATGATGTCTGTTTTCAACAAAAACTTTTCTGAAAAAGAAAAATATACGATTCTGGCGCTCAACCGCTTGGATACCAAAAATAAATGGAGAGCAGATACACTGATGATTCCTGCAAAAATCTCCGATGATTTTATGGATTATTCTCCATTTCCGTATCATCTCAAAATTTTGGATGATGTAAAAAAGATGGTGATTTTTTCTTATCCTGTTCAGGCTTACGGTGTTTACAGCAATGGAGTTTTGGTAAAATGGGGACCGACAAGTATGGGAAAAAAAGCTGCCCAAACCAAAAGAGGATTAATGTTTGCCAACTGGAAAAAAGAACTGGCAACTTCCACCGTCAATAAAAGCTGGAAATTGCCGTATAATTTTAATATTCATAATAATTTGGGAATTGGTTGGCACCAATATGATTTGCCAGGATTTCCTGCTTCTCATTCTTGCCTTCGTCTTTTGATGGACGATGCAAAATGGCTTTACAACTATGCAGATATGTGGATACTGAACAAAGGTGGTGCTACCGTTCGTGCAAACGGAACTCCTGTAATTGTTTTCGGGGATTATGCTTGGGGAAAAATGAAGCCCTGGAAACATTTGGATTCGAATCCCAATAATACCGATATTTCCGAAAATGCGCTGAATGCCGTAATAGAACCGGAAATTGACAAAATCTTGCAGGAACAAAAGAAAAGGGAAGAAATTGTAGAAGAAATCCGGAAGGAAAAAGAAAAGGTAATTTCTGAACCGAAAAATACGGTGGTGAAAGAAGCACCTTAATTTTAAATTTTCTCAAACGGAAGGGTAGATTCTTCTGCGAATCTTCGTAATTGTTCCATTTCTTTTTTTGCTTTTTTCTGTCCGAAACGTGCCGCAAAATAGGTGAGTGCAATAAGCAGCAAACAGATAAAAGATGCAGAAAGTGCCCACGGAAAATCTGTGCTGCCAATTTGTTTTTCTACGAACCATAGTGTAAAAAACGTCATCCAGGCAATGCACCAAAGAAAATATAAAAACATAAAAAAAGTCCAGACTGCCGAACTTGGTCCGAACACTCCACGGACTAAAGTTTGCTGATCTTCGACTTCGGTTCTCAATGAAAGATTGGGTTTCCAGTATGGGTAATGATTATTGCGTACCGAAATGGTTGCCATCTCCCGGTTGATATTTGCTATAAATTCCTGATTGTTTTCCAGGACATATTTTTTCAGATTTTCAGCATATTCTTCAGGATTCAGATGGGTGTATATTTTGAATCTTGGCCGGGTTCTTATTTTGTCCAAAGTGCTTTGCTCCATTAATTCTCAATTTTGGTTTTCCTGATACGGGATCGGATCTTCCAGATACAATCCCAGCTGCAGCTTTTGGCTGTTTCTTTCCACCTCTATTTCTACATAAGTGCCGTCTTTGTCTTTCAGGATTTTATTGATATCATCTAAAGAAAGATTACCTGCTTTTTTGCGGTTTATGGAAATAATTTTGTCTTCTTTTTTCAGTCCGCCTTTTTCACACGGCGAATCTTTTCGGCATCCTGCGATGGAATACTGCGGTTTCAGCACAAATTTGTACTGGAACTTGTCAGAATCGTGGCTGCTGTTGTACACTTCTGTTCCGTCGTTATCTTTTTTCTTGGTTTCCACTTTTACCATATCCTGTTCCCACATCATTCCGTTGTGCTTTACATCCAGTCCGCTTTTATTAAAAATAAACGGATCGTAATAATCTCTGTTTTTCTTTAAATATATCTTTTTATCCTGATAATCGAAGGTTACCAGAAACCGGCGCAAAATATCGCTTCCTATCGAACCTTTACGGTCTTTCACTAAAGTAAGATGCTGTATGGAATATTCGTCGGGCATTGCAGTAAGTGGTTTTTCTAACTGGAATTTACCGATATATAAAGCATGAATCCGGCTTCGTTTTCCAAAAATATCACCATTGAATCCTCTTCCTAGAAAATCATCAATATTGGGACGGTTGTACACGAAATTTTTGATAAGCGAAGGGAAAAGCCATACTGCATCGCTGTTTCCGAGATCGATAAGAAGTTTAGACGGTTTTTTTTCGTTGGTCATTTCCACATCAGCTTGCAGATAAGGTTTGTTCAGCTCAATGGTTATCGGAAATTCTTCGAATCTTTTTTTCTTTTTTTCAAAATCTGCGGAAGTAGTGTAGAGGGTAATTTTTTTCTTAATATAATCAATCTGAACGGGATGATTCTTGAAAAAATGATAACCGATAATTCCGTTTACGGGAATTCCTACGTGTGATGAAAAATTAATGCTTTCATCCAGAATAATATAAACAGTATGTGATTGATCAACGAAATTTTTGCCAACCGAAAGTATATTGTTATCGGATTTTAAACCTTCGATATCAATATCTTCTCCTAAACCTGAAAATTTTATTTTTTCAACATTATTGAAGTTTACCTGTTTATTATCGAGGCTGAAAAGTATGGTTTCTGCAACTCCGGTATCGAGCAGGAAAGTGAGATCAATGCCGTTAATGTTTACAGGAATAAAGATAAGGTTATTAATCAGCTGAAATGGGATCACTGTTTTCCGGGAATTGTTGATGTGAAATCCCGTTTGCGATTTTGCACCGAAAAATAGAAGTACCAAAAAAAGCTGCACCAATTTCATAAAATGAATGTACAACTTTTTTTGATAAAAAAAACTTCGCAGAAGAAATTAATCTTTGGCGAAGCTTTTATTTGAGTGGAAAATTATTCTTTTTTTTAGGATTATGATTTTAAACTTTTAAAATAAACACCCCGTCTTCCGAACTGTCGTTCGGAATCCACCCCTCTGAAAGAGGGGAATTTTCTCTTTCATTGAATATTAATATCTGTAATATTCCGGTTTGAAAGGTCCTTCTACGGTTACACCGATATATTTTGCTTGCTCTTCGGAAAGTGTTTCCAGTTCCACACCAATTTTTTTCAGGTGGAGAGCGGCTACTTTTTCATCTAATTTTTTTGGAAGTGTATAAACTTTGTTTTCGTAAGCGTCAGAATTGGTCCAAAGTTCGATTTGTGCCAAAGTCTGGTTAGAGAAAGAGTTGGACATTACAAAACTTGGGTGACCTGTTGCGCAGCCAAGGTTTACCAAACGTCCTTCTGCAAGGATGATGATTTCGTTTCCGTTTACTGTATAGATATCAACCTGTGGTTTCACTTCGGATTTTGTATTTCCGTAGTTTTCGTTTAGCCAGGCCATATCGATTTCGTTATCGAAATGTCCGATGTTGCAGACGATGGTTTTGTCTTTCATTTTTTTGAAATGCTCTCCACGAACGATATTGAAGTTTCCGGTGGTGGTGATAATGATATCTGCATTTTGGATCACATTTTCCAGTTTTTTCACTTCGTAACCTTCCATTGCTGCCTGTAAAGCACAGATCGGATCAATTTCCGTAACGGTAACAATAGAACCGGCACCACGGAAAGAAGCGGCAGTTCCTTTTCCTACATCTCCGTAACCGCATACTACAACTCTTTTTCCTGCCAGCATAACGTCTGTTGCTCTTCTTATTGCATCTACAGCAGATTCGCGACATCCGTATTTGTTGTCGAATTTGGATTTTGTTACCGAGTCATTTACATTGATTGCAGGCATTACCAAAGTTCCGTTTTGCATTCTTTCGTACAAACGGTGAACTCCGGTTGTTGTTTCTTCGGAAAGTCCTTTAATATCTTTGGTAAGTTCAGGATATTTATCGAAAACCATATTGGTTAGATCGCCACCATCGTCCAGAATCATATTCAAAGGTTTTCTGTCTTTTCCGAAGAAAAGAGTTTGCTCGATACACCAGTCGAATTCTTCTGCATTCATACCTTTCCATGCATAAACCGGGATTCCGGCAGCAGCAATTGCAGCAGCAGCGTGATCTTGCGTGGAGAAAATATTACAGGAACTCCAGGTAACTTCTGCACCAAGTGCAACCAAAGTTTCGATTAAAACTGCAGTTTGGATGGTCATATGAAGACATCCTGCAATTCTGGCACCTTTCAATGGTTGTGAGGGACCATATTCTTCACGAATCGCCATTAATCCAGGCATTTCTGCTTCGGCAAGTTTGATTTCTTTTCTTCCCCATTCTGCGAGGGAAATATCCTTAACTTTATAAGGGATGTATTGTGTTGTCGTTTCCATCTAAAAAAAATTTTTGCAAATTTACGATTAATATTCAAAAGAATAAAAACAAGAGAAAAAGGTATTTTAATGATAATTAACAGTACTGAAAATTATTTGTTTCAGTTCCAAATAATTATATTTGCATCAATTAAAATATCTATTATGAGCAATACACAAGAAGCTGCAAGACAAGTGAAGCCTGTAGCACCAAAAGTAAAGGAACTGGTAGAAAGTTTGGGAAGTTTTATCCTCGCAACTGTGGATGAAAACGGAAATCCGACTGCAAGTTATGCTCCTTTCGTACAGGTGGAGAATGTTTTCTATACTTTGGTTTCTTTTATGGCAAAACATACCAAAAATCTTGCGGAAGGAAGAAAAGTTTCCGTAATGTTTATCGAAGACGAATCAGCAACGAAGCAGATCTATGCAAGAGACAGGCTGACTATAGATGTTGCCACTTCACAAATCGAAAGAGACACTGAAGAGTGGAACACTATTATCGAAAAGCTGAAAGAAAAACACGGAAAAGTAGTGGGCATTATTTCTGAAATGACGGATTTTATTCTGATCAAGCTTCAGCCGACAAAGGGTTCTTATGTAAACGGATTCGGAAGCGCCTATTTTGTGGATGATAAATTAGAAGTTACGGAGCACCGAAACGATATTAATCATGAAACGAAATAAATAATTAAAGCTCAGTTTTTTGGAACTGAGCTTTTTTATTTAAATGATTATTTTCACTTCTTATTTTTAGTTACTCAAACTTTCCAAGTACGCATTCCAGCCGGCAGTTTTATAGCGCAATGCAGACTGTTCCGGGTTTCCGGATTTGTAAATTCCGCGTCCTACAATCATAAAATCGGTTTTCAGATTTCTGAAAATATGTTCCGGCGTATTATATTGCTGTCCTTTTCCGTCGCCTTTATCTTCCAGATTCACACCCGGAGTGAAAAGCAAAAGTTCTTCGGAAACCGGTTTTTGCGAAACGCCGCCGATAACATTCGGATGCGAAAGCGCCACTTTTTGAGCTTCTTCAAAATAATGCTGATCGGTTAAAGTTCCTTTGGAAGACATGCTCAAAATTGCAATTACGCCCACATTTCTGAAACAATCCAGAGATTCGTAACCGCCGATTACTTGTGAAGTTACCAAATCCGCCCAGTTCGATATTTTGTAAATTCCGTGTGCAAACTGCAATTCCTGCGTATTTCCGATATCAGCAAATTTGCGGTCTTCCATCAAAAGAAAATTATATTTTGCTGCCAAATCTTTCAGTGGAAGAATGGTTGAATCAGGATCAAAATCAGAAATAATATCGATATGCGTTTTCAGTGCAATAATGTGCGGACCAACTTTTTCAGCAAAATCCAGAAGCTCTTTTGTAGTAATCACATCAGCGGAAGCAATCAGGTTGGATTTTTTTTCAATAGCAATTTCCAGAAGCTTTTTTCCGGCGGAATGTTCCGTGTTTTCTAATTTCTGTTCGTAGGAAAGCCTTTTCTTTTCCTCAAATTTCACCACATTTCCGGCAAGAAAATCGTTGATTCTTTCCACTTCATCATCGGTTAAGTGATTTTCCTCCTTTAGTAATTTTACAATTTCCGAAATCGTGAAAAGCGTATGAACACGATACCCTTTGTTTTCCAACAACTGTTTTCCCCCTTGTTCGCGATCCAAAACCACCACAATATCCGAAACCGAAATTCCCTCATTTTCGATTTCCGGAATCGTTTCCAGCAAAGATTTTCCGGAAGTAATCACATCTTCCACCAACAGGCAGTTTTGCCCTTTTTTGAAAATGCCTTCAATCAGTTTTTTGGTTCCGTATTCTTTAGCTTCTTTTCTTTTGATAATTAAAGGAAGGTAACTTTCTAAAGACATTGCGGTTGCCATTGGAAGTGCAGCGTAAGGAACTCCGCAAATCACATCGAAGTTATCCAGAGGAAGCATTTCTAGAAGATAATTAGCTAAATTTTTTAAAATTTTCGGTTCGGAAGCCAGTGGTCTTAAATCTACATAAAATGGGCTTTCGATGCCGCTTTTCAATGTAAATCTTCCGAATTTGATAATGCCGAGATTATAGCATTCCAAAAAGAATTCTTTTTTACTTTCCATTTACTTTTTAAGATTTTCGCAAAGTTAAGGAATTCATTATCTTTGAAGAAATTAATATTCGGATGAAACGTCTTTCTCTACTCTTTATTCTTTGCTCTTTTTTCTTACTGAACGCTCAGGTTGAAGAAAAAAAATTAGATGAACTTATACAGAACACTTTAAAAACTTTCGACGTTCCGGGAATGTCGGTAGGAATTATCAAAGACGGGAAAACCATTTATTCCAAAGGTTTTGGGGTACGTTCACTTTCCAGCAATCTGTTGATGAATGATCAAACATTGGTTGGCATCGCTTCCAATTCCAAAGGTTTTACCTGTACTGCTTTGGCAATACTTGCAGATGAAGGCAGATTAAATTGGGACGATAAAGTAAGCAAATTTATTCCTGAATTTCAAATGTACGATCCGTATGTTTCGCAGGAAATTACGATTAAGGATCTGATAACACACAGAGCAGGATTAGGTTTGGGACAAGGTGATCTGATGTTTTTTCCGGAAGGTGGAAATATGAGTGCGAACGATATTATCCATAATGTCCGCTACCTGAAACCTGAGCATTCTTTTCGCAGCGAAATGGATTACAACAATATTATGTTCATTGTTGCGGGAGAAATTATCCATCGGATTTCGGGGATGAGCTGGGCAGAATTTATTGAAAAAAGAATCTTAAAGCCTGTCGGAATGAACGCCAGCTTCGGAAGCTATTCCCGGGCAAAAGCAGCTTCTGTAGGAAATATTATCGATGCTCACGCTCCCATAAACGGAAAAGCAACTGCAATTCCGCATGACTGGAGTGAAAGTGCAAATGCAGCAGGCGGAATCCAAAGTAATATTCAGGATATGCTGCTTTGGGCGGATTTTCTGATGAATGGCTTTACAACAAAAGATGGGAAAAAATTAGTTTCGGATAAACAGATTCAGCAATTATGGCAAATTCAGCAACCAATTCCTATGGCTTTGAAAAATCCTTATGATTCGTCATTTTTCGGTTATGGTTTGGGTTGGTTTTTAAGCGATGTGAAAGGCCATAAGCAAGTTCAGCATACAGGTGGATTAATAGGAACGGTAACGCAATTTACCTTGATCCCGGATATGAAATTGGGAATTGTGGTTTTAACGAATCAGCAAAGTGGAGCAGCTTTTAATACGGTTACCAATACGGTGAAAGATTCTTATCTTGGAATTGCTGACCGCAATTGGCTGAAAACCTACGGCGACAGAATGGCAAAATATAATGCAGATATCGAAGCCGGGAAAAAAGAAATTTTCGCAAAATCTTCTGAATTTGCAAAGAATAAAATGCTGCAGCCAAAGCCGGAACAGTTTACCGGAACTTATACCGATCCTTGGTTTGGCGATGTGGATATTTCGGTGCAGAATAATGATCTGCGGATTTCCTGCAAAAATTCTCCACGACTGAAAGGTGAGTTGAAACCTTATTCTAACAATACTTTTATTGCAGTTTGGGACGACAGAAGTTATGATGCGGACGCATTCGTTATTTTTAATTTTGATGAAAACGGAAAAGCGGTTTCTGCGAAAATGAAGCCGGTTTCGGATGTTACAGATTTCAGCTTTGATTTTGATGATCTGGATTTGGTGAGGACGAAATAATACTATTCAAAAAAAATAAAAAAGAGCGAACTTATAGGTTCGCTCTTTTTTATATATCGAGTAAAAATCATTTAACTTTTCTCAGCTGCAATTCTTTCTGAATCAATCCTAATTCTCTTCCGGTTTGTCCGGCAACGGAAGTATTTTCCTGTGCTCTTCTGGTGAGATACGGAACTACATCTTTCACAGGACCGTAAGGTAAATATTTTGCAACATTGTAGTGTTTATCGGCAAGCCAGAACGTAATATTGTCGCTCATCCCGAAAAGTTGTCCGAAATAAATATGCGGATTGTCGTGTTCCAGATTTTTGGCTTTCATTTTGTCCATTACCAGTTCTGAAGATTTTTCGTTATGTGTCCCGAAAAAAGCTGAAACCCTGTCCAGATTGTTCATCACAAAATCAATCCCCGCATTGTAATTTTTGTCTGTATCTTCTTTTGTTGGCTGTATCGGATCAGGATAATTTTTTTCTTCGGCTCTTGCTCTTTCTTTTTCCATATAAGCGCCTCGAACGATTTTATAACCTATAAAATATCCTTTTTCCTTGGCTCTTTGCAGATGTTCGTTCATATATTCCAAACGGTGTGTTCTGTACATTTGGATGGTATTCCAAACAATTGGTTTTTCTTTGTTGTATTTTTCCATCATTTCTTCGCAAAGTTGGTCTGCTGCATCTTGCATCCAGGTTTCTTCGGCATCTATCATTACTTTTTTATCGTTTTCGTGGCAGAGTTTGCACACTTCGTCAAAACGCCGGACAATATTTTCCCATTCTGCTTTCTGACTGGAAGTGAGTTCCGCATTTTTTCCTATTTCTTCATAAATATCAATTCTTCCGAAAGCGGTAGGTTTGAAAACAATAAAAGGAATTGCAGGATTTCCCAAAGAAAAACGTACGATATCCTTAATTTCTTTACATACTGCATCAAAAGTTTCTTCTTCTTCTTTTCCTTCAATCGAATAATCGAAAATGCTTCCAACACCACGTTTGAAAAGCTGCTTTACCACTTTCATACTTTCTTCACGGGTTTCACCACCACAAAACTGCTCGAATAAAGTATTTTTCACAATATTTTTAGCAAATGGAAAATCGTGGTGAACAGTAAAGTTGAGAACCGAGGTTCCGAGTTTGGTAAGTGCAGGCTGTTCTATCAGCTTGAACATCCAGTATGCTTTTTTCAGTTGAGCATCGGATTTATCGGCAAATGCGATTTTGGTATCGTTGAATACGGACATTATTTTTATCAAATTTTTATTTCCCAAATTTAATAATACTTATAGAATTGTTAAAACAAATTTTAAGTTTAATTTTGTGATAAATTTTATACTAATGATTTCGGTTGCAGATCCCCATTTTTCACAGCTTAATACATTTATTTCTGAACATAATCCCGGCAAAATTTTTATTCTTTGTGATGAAAATACGCACCAATATTGTCTTCCTGAGCTTTTAGCAAATCTGGAAACGGATATCCCGTTTGAAATTATTGAAATTGAAGCAGGTGAAGAAATGAAAACCATTGAAACCGCAACACAGCTTTGGGAAATTCTTTCAGAATTTGAAGCCGACCGGAAATCCTTGATGATTAATTTGGGCGGCGGTGTAATTACCGATTTGGGCGGATTCGTGGCTTCCACTTACAAAAGAGGACTAAAATTCATCAATATCCCAACTACGCTTTTGGGAATGTGTGATGCTTCTATTGGTGGGAAAACAGGAATTGATCATCAGTTTCTGAAAAATATTGTCGGAACTTTTGCATCACCGGAACATATTTTTGTTTTCCCGAAATTTTTGGAAACACTTCCTTTTGAAGAATTGCGGAGTGGTTTTGCCGAAATGCTGAAGCACGGTTTAATTGCTGATAAAAGCCATTGGAAGGATCTGATTTCCATTTCCGAAATTTCCGCAGAAAATATTGCACCATTTATTGAAAGATCAATGCAGATTAAGCAGAATGTGGTGGAAAAAGATTTTAAAGAAGAGAATATCCGTAAAATTCTGAATTTCGGACATACAATTGGTCACGCTTTTGAAAGTTTGTTTTTGCAAAAAGGAAATTTGATTCCGCACGGAGAAGCAGTTGCTTTGGGAATGATCTGCGAAACGCGACTCGCTTTTCTGGAAAACCTGATTGCTGAAAAAGCCTCAGATTCTATTATTGAAAATATCCGGAAATTTTTTCCGTACATTTCTGTTAATGGTTTTTCCAACGAAGAAATTATTTCCTTGATGATGAACGATAAAAAAAACAGCAACGGGAAAATCAATTTTTCTCTGATTGATGGAATCGGGTGCTGCATTTATGATTTTAAATCCGATTCTGGAAATATAATTTCAAGCATCAATTTTTACAGAAGTTTGGCGTAAATTTTCGAACGTTGTTGATACTTTGACAAAGTTTTATTTTCAGGATATTACTTTGTCAAAGTTTTATTTTTCTTCATTTTCAAATCTTTCAGAAAAATACTTTTTTGTAAAGAAATATTATGCGGCAAAATCCTATTATATTACTAAACTTTAACATAAAAAAAACGAAAATTTTGAAAAAAGTAACATTTTTAAGCAAAAAATTTGACTAAAAACAAAACAAATGTCAAAAAATTCCGTCTCTGTCGGATTGTTTTTTAACGGTTTGATTTTTAATAGTTTACAATAGTAGTTTATTAATCAAATGTTTAATTTTTTATTTAAATCAGGAGTAAATTCCCGAGTTTGGCAAGCAATTTGAAAATATGACCGCAGCAAATAATTGCAAAACAGTAGTAAAATTTAAAATTAAAAACAATTAAAAATTAGAGATTATGAAAAAGTTATTTTTAGGTGCCGCAATCGCAATGAGCACACTTTCATTTGCACAGACATTTGGTATCAAAGGTGGAATGAACTTATCGAATATCAGTAATACTGATGACACTTTTGATGCGGATGCAGATGTGAATTCAAAATCTAAAGTTGGTTTCAATGGTGGGGTTTTTGCGAATTTCCCAGTTGCGGAATCTTTCAGCATTCAGCCGGAGTTACTTTACAACGGTTTGGGTACCAAAATTACCGGAAAAGATACGGAAGGGAATGAGGATGCACTAACGATGAATCTGGATTATCTGTCTTTGCCAGTAATGTTCCAGTATAATCTTGTTCCGCAGTTTTATCTGGAAGCAGGACCACAGTTCAGTTATATGCTTTCCAGCAAGCTGAAGTATAATGACGAATCTCAGGATATTGATACCGATAATTTCAACAAGTTTGATATTGGAGTTGGGATTGGAGCTGGTTTTAACATTACTCCACAATTCGGGATCAATGCAAGATATGTTGCAGGATTTACCGATATCGTAAAAGATAATCCGAGCGATAATGCAATGAAAAACAATAACTTCCAAGTTGGGTTGTTTTACAAATTCACAAAATAATAGATATCAATTATTAACAAAACAGGCTGTCTCAGAAATGAGGCAGCCTGTTTTTTATAAAAACTACTAAAAAAAATTAAAAGGTAACGTTCAGTATCAGTTCTTTACCATCACGAACAACAGTTACAGGATGGGTTTCACCGACATTCAGTTTAGAGAGGCAATCCATATAGCTGTACACTTCCTTCACTTCGCATTTTCCGATTTTGGTGAGAATATCTCCCGCCTGGATTCCGGCATTTCCGGCAGGTCGGTTTTCCTGAACACCGTCGATCACCATTCCGTTTTTGGAGTCTGCATAACTTGGCATAATTCCCATTGTTACTTTGTATTTCGGAACGGCTTTTCCTTGCTGGATTTTCGTTTTTGTGAAAGGAATTGTTTTTTCTTCAGCCAAATCATTGGCAATATTGAAAACATAATTTACCACAAGATCTACACCATAATAATTAATCTTGTCTTCATCATCGCTTGGTTTATGATAATCGGTATGGGTTCCTGTAAACATGAAAAGCACCGGAATATCCTGAAGATAAAAGGAAGTATGATCGGACGGTCCAACTCCGGAACTGTCGATAGCAATATTTACACCGGCAGGTTTCATTTTTTTGATGAGATCAGGGAAAATAGGAGAAGTTCCGACACCACCAACAGTAATGTCCTTTTCTTTGTTCATTCTTCCTACCATATCCATATTAATCATTGCTACTACATTCGGGTATTTTTGCTTTATATTTTCTGCGATTTTTTTTGATCCCATCAATCCGTCTTCCTCACCGGAAAACAGTGCAAAAACATAATTGGCTTTTTCTTTTGTTTTGTTTTTGCTGAACATTCTTGCCAGTTCCATTACTGCTGCAGTTCCGGAAGCATTGTCATCAGCTCCGTTGTGGATTTGTCCTTCGGAATTCGGTTGTGTGGAATTGTGATGCTGGTTCAGCCCAAGATGATCGTAATGTGCTCCGATGATAATGGTTTTATCAGCTTTATTGTCCAAATATCCCACTACATTTTTACCCTTTACACTTACAGAAGAATTGTCTTCGTGAGGATTCAGTTTTACGGAATATTCAAAGGGTTGAATTTCGGTTTTCAGACCTAAGCTTTTCAGATTTTTTGAAATAAACTCTGCTGCTTTGGTTTCGCCTTCACTTCCGGTTAATCTTCCTTTAAGTTCATCGGAAGCAAGATAAGATATTGATTTTTTCAAACCAGCTTCGTCTATATTTTCAGCATTGTCGATATCCACCCAATCTGCGATAAATACGTTAGTTTCGTGTGGAGTAGCACCATCTCTGTTGCTGGAAAAAACTAATTTTTTCCCATCCGGAGAAAACATTGGAAACGCATTGAATTCACTCTCATACGTTATTTGCTTTAAATTCGAACCATCAATATCGATAGAATAAATTTGGAAATCATATCCTCTTGTGGAATGATGGTTGGATGAAAAAAGAATTTTTTTGTCTGACGGATGAAAATAAGGTGCCCAGTTCGCTTTTCCGAGATGTGTAACCTGTTTCAGATCAGTACCATCAATATTCATCGTGTAGATTTCCATACTGGTTGGTGCGACCAGATTTTGTGCAAGAAGCTCTCTGTATTCTTTGATTTCTTCTGCAGTTTTTGGTCTCGAAGACCGGAATACCAGCTTTTTGGAATCGTGGGAGAAAAATGCACCACCGTCATATCCCAATCCTGATGTTAATTGTTTCAGATTTTTACCATCAATATCCATTCTCCAAAGTTCAAGATCACCGCTTCTGGTTGATGTGAAAACGATATATTTTCCATCTGGCGAAACTACAGCTTCTGCATCATAGCCCGGTTCGTTAGTAAGTTGCTTTACAATTTTACCGTTCAGATCGGCAATATAGATATCAAAATCCGGATAAATCGGCCAAAGGTATTTTCCATCTTTTCGAGGTTCAGGTTTTGGCGGACAGTCAGGACTTCCTTTATGAGTGGAGGCATACAAAATGTGTTTTCCGTCCGGCATAAAGAATGAGCAGGTGGTTCTTCCTTTTCCCGTGGAAATCATTTTCAGATCGCTGGTAGCATATTTTTCTTTATTCAGCTCCAGAAGATAGATCTGATCACAGCTTGCTCCGATTGCCGGATTGGTAACCTGCATTGTCAGCTTTTTGCTGTCCGGCGAAAAGTAAGCCTCCGCATTATCGCCTCCGAAAGTAAGTTTGGTAATGTTTTTCAGATTTCTTTCCTGTGCATTTGCCAAAGATACTACTCCTAAAAAACTGATTGCTAATACTTTATTGAAATTCATTATACTGAAATTTTTTCCAAAGATAATCAAAATGAAACGCTGTGTAAAATCATTCCAAACAAAAAGCAGAGGAAAAATGCGGTTTATGATATATTTCATATTTCGGGGTGTTAAATTTCACAAAAGTGAGAGCGAATAAAAATAGAGTTTCTTTTTATGAAAAATGTATGTTGAAAAGAATAAAGTAAAAATGAATTCTGATGTGAAATGTCTTTTAAAAATCCGGATATAAAAAAATTATATATCTTTGCATATATTCTATATATAATATAAATGGACTCGGACGTCGTCAAGCTTTTATTGGCCATATTTCTTGTTTTACTCAATGGCTTTTTCGTAGCGGCAGAATTCTCAATTGTTAAAGTGCGTTATTCGCAGATCCAGCTGAAAGCAGCAGAAGGAAACGCTCTGGCAAAACAGGCAGAACACATCATCAAACATCTGGATTCTTATCTTTCGGCAACGCAGCTCGGGATTACGCTCGCATCTCTTGCTTTGGGTTGGGTCGGAGAAAGTGCGATGCATCATATTGTAGAAAAAATTTTTAATTCTCTTTCAGTAAATCTTGCGGAAAGCACAATTACTACTGTTTCTCTGGTTATCAGTTTTGCATTAATCACCATTATGCATATTGTTTTCGGTGAACTTATTCCGAAATCCATTGCAATCAGAAAAGCGGAGCCAACCACGATGTTTATCTCTTATCCGCTGCGTTGGTTTACAACAATTTTCAAACCTTTTATCTGGTTGATGAATTCGATGTCGAACGGATTTTTGAGATTAATAAATATTCCACCGGCAAGTGATGGCGATATCCATTCTACCGAGGAATTGCAACTTCTGGTAAAACAAAGTGCAGATTCCGGAGAAATAGAAGAAGAAAACTACGAAATCATCAAAAATGCTTTTGATTTTACGGATCATTCGGCGAAGCAAATTATGGTTCCGCGCCAGAATATTTTATCCATCGATATTACGGATGATAAGAACGATGTCTTAAAACAGATTTTAGAATCAGGATATTCCAGAATTCCGGTGTACGAAGGTTCTATTGATAATATTATCGGTATTTTTTATACCAAAGAATTTATCAGAGAATATATCAAGCATAAGGACGATTATGACAATTTCGATATCAGCACTTTGGTACGCGAACCGTTTTTTGTGGTAGGAAGCAAAAAAATTTCGGATCTGCTTAAAGTTTTCCAGCTCAAAAAGCAGCATTTGGCAGTGGTAATTGATGAGTTTGGAGGAACAGAAGGAATTATTACGCTGGAAGATATTTTGGAAGAATTGGTGGGTGAAATCCAAGATGAAGAGGATGACGAAGAAAGTATTGTAGAAAAAGTGGGTGATAACGTATTTTGGATAAAATCTACCAATCCACTGGACGAAATTAATGAAGAACTTCCCGAAAATCTGCCACTTTCCGAAGACGGAGATTTCAATACGCTTTCCGGATACATTATGCACGAATTGGGTGATATCCCCGAAGAAAACCAAGAATTCCGGATCAATAATTATGATTTTAAAATCCTGAAAATGAACAATAAAAGTGTAGAAATGGTACAGCTTATCTACAATCCAAAGGATTTTATCGATGAAATTATCGATGACATTCCCGAATTGTAATAGCCCGAACTTCACTTTGTCAAAGTTTTATGTGTAAAGAATGTGCTTTGACAAAGTTTTTAATGTTCGCAAAAATAGTCACTTCCATTTTTCAACTTCATTCCAAAATATATGTCCAAATTTTTTAATATAAAATTTTACGAAGATCCGAAACGTGAGTACGAGGAAGATGTGCTTGTTTTGGAAGATACGGATGAAGTGTACAAGCTGATTCTTTATAATGATGATGTTCACACTTTCGATTATGTGATTGATTGTCTGATCGAAATTTGCAATCATACAACCGAACAGGCAGAGCAATGCACATTTCTGGTTCATTACAAAGGGAAATGTACTGTGAAAACCGGTAGTATGAATCTGCTAAAACCAATGCACGAAAAGCTTATTTCCCGGGAACTGACAAGTGAAATTGTTTGATGGTTTTAAAGTGATGAATTGTCAATTTCGTTAGCGTGAACCCTTATTTATTTGCGGGAGAAATTCACCATTCACAGCGAAGCAAACTCACCATTAACTTTTTACAATCTGCTGCCTGCAACTACTTCGTAAGGTTCTCTGTCTTTTTCAAAAATCCTTGTAGATTCTGAACCTTCCACTGTAATCTTGTCGCCTTTTCTACGGATCCAGTTTCCTTCCCGAAGTCCGATTACTTTTGTATTATTTTGTGTAAGAAATTCTTTAATTCTTGTTTCCCGGGTTTCGCCGTTATGTTGCAGATCAGGATTAGGATCCAGATAATGCGGATTAATATTGAACGGAACCAATCCCATACAATCAAAATTTGGGGGATAAACAATCGGCATATCATTCGTGGTTTTCATATTGATGCCGCCAATATTGCTTCCGGCACTACAACCCAAATAGGGTTTTCCGGTTTCTATATTGTTTTTTAGAATATTCATCAGATTATTTTCGTGAAGAGTTTTCACAAGCAGAAAAGTGTTTCCGCCTCCTGTAAAATAGGCTTTGGCATTTTCAATTGCTTCTTTTTTGTTTTCAAATTCATTCAGTCCGCGAACTTTAATATTAATTTCGGAAAAAAAATCTGAAACTTTTTTAGTATACTCTTCGTGCGAAATTCCGCCAGGTCGTGCAAAAGGAATAAACAGGATTTCATCAATCCCCGAGAAAAGTGATATTACCGGTTCTTTAAGATACTCAAGATATTCACCGCCAAAAAGGGTAGAAGTAGATGCAAGGATAATATTCATAAAATATGGATTGTATTGATACTACAAATATATTACATCCTTTTCAGATTTTGTATTTAAAAAAAAATCATAAATGCACAGGTAATCCTGTTAAAATCTTAATAAAAAACATAAAGCTTCTGAAAATTATTTCTTCGTGGAATTATTCTTGTTTTTGCAAAACTGTTAATCATTAAAAAAGAAAAGTTATGAATTTTATTAAAATAAAAACCGCAATTTTAGGACTTGCATTGGTAAGTGCAGGTTTTGCAAACGCTCAGATTACAGATTCTGCAAGTGCAGCAACTTCCAAAACTGAAGCAAATGCCGTACAAAATAATACGCAGGATGCAGAAGCACTTGTGAGGCAGGCAACAGAATTTCAGAATGCGCAAAACTGGCAGGCAGCCATTGAAACTTGGGATAAAGTTTCGGCATTGCTTCCGGATTGGGCACCCGCTTATTACAGCAAAGGATATGCGTATCAGGCTGCAAAAGATAATGCATCTGCAAAAATGGCTTACGAAAAATACATCACAATGGTGAAACCTGAAGAGATTGATGCCAATAAACAAACTTTGGGTTATGCTTATTTTTTCCTCGCCTTTTCCGAGCAGCAAAGCAATCCTGAAAAAGCAAAACAGTATATTGCAAAATCTCTGCAATACGATCCTACCAATCAGGAAGCCGTAAAGTTGAATCAGATTTTGAATTCTTAAAATAGCGTAATGCAATTTTCTATAGTTAAGATTCCGGGAAATTTTTCCGGAATTTTATTTTATAAATTTCATCATCACGAAGGATTGGATTATCTTTGCAAAAACCAAAATATTTATGAAATTTTTTATTGATACTGCTAATCTGGATCAGATTAAAGAAGCAAAAGATCTTGGCATCCTGGATGGTGTTACTACCAATCCTTCATTAATGGCAAAAGAAGGAATCAGGGGGAAAGACGCAATAATGCAGCATTACAAAACCATTTGCGAGATTGTGGATGGTGATATTTCTGCGGAAGTGCTTTCTACAACTTATAACGAAATGGTAAAAGAAGGAGAAGAGCTTGCTGCGATTCATCCAAATATTGTTGTGAAAATCCCGATGATAAAGGATGGAGTGAAAGCATTAAAATACTTTTCGGATAAAGGGATCAGAACCAACTGTACTTTGGTTTTTTCAGCAGGTCAGGCACTTTTGGCAGCAAAAGCTGGTGCAACGTATGTTTCTCCGTTTTTGGGAAGATTAGACGATATTTCTACAGACGGACTGAACCTTATTGAAGAAATACGGGTGATTTACGATAATTATATGTACGAAACCCAAATTTTGGCAGCTTCTATCCGACATTCAATGCATATTATTGATTGTGCAAAAATTGGAGCTGATGTTATTACTTCTCCGCTTTCACCAATCCTCAGTTTGCTGAAGCATCCTTTAACGGATAATGGTTTGGCACAGTTTATTGCGGATTCCAAAAAAATGGCATAATTCTGTAGAACAGGATTATAAAAATAGAAAAGTGGAAAATCAAATTTTTCCACTTTTTTTTATTCATCACTCACTTATCGTTTTCCGGGAAGTCAGATTTTTTGTTATTCCGGAAAATTTGAAAATCTTTTCTCTAGCCTATCCAACCATTTTACGCGTTTTTCGTGGCTCACTCTTTTTACCGATGTAAAGCTTATCCAACGTACATTTTTATAACCCATTGTTTTGAAAACACTCTTCAGCATCACTTTTCGGATCAAATTTCCGATGAGTAGCGAGTACATTATTTTGGGTTTGTTCATGGTAGTGATAATGGTAATGCTTTTTAAATTCTGTAAAAGCGGAACCAATCCAAAACCTCTCGGATGATGATCATAAGCCAATCCAGGTGATAATACGCGATCGATAAAACCTTTGACAGCTGCAGGCATAATATCCCACCAAATCGGAAAAATAAAAACCAGATGGTTCGCTTTTTTAGTTCGGTTTTGATAGTCTATTACTTGTGGATCAACCGCTTTGTGTTCTACAAAAGCTTTCAAATCTTCAGAAGTCATTCTGGGATTAAAACTGTCGTTATCAAGATGAATCAAATCTGTTTCGTGACCGGCTTCCTGAAGACCCTTGATTACTGATTGTAAAATAGCATTGCAGTAGCTTCCTTCATAAGGATGATTGAATACGATTAATGTTCTCATTTCTCTAACTGTTTAATTACAGTACAAAATTGAGAATATCATTAGGTGAGAAACGATAACAATTGTTAATAAATGGATTATCTTCTGTTTCTGATCCGGCTTAAAGATACAGATGTAATTCCCAAATACGATGCGATATAATGTTGCGGAATGCGTTGTACGATGTGCGGATAATTGGCGATTAATTCTTCGTAGCGTTGCTGTGGAGAATATTTGAGATAGGAAAAAAACAATTGCTGTGCCTGGAAAGCCGCCTGAACAAATGTTCTTCAAATTGCTTTTTTGTTTCGGGAGAATCTTCTAGAATATTTTGATAATCTTTTTGTGAAATGGTTTGCAGCACACAAGGTTCAATCGTTTCAATGCTGTATAAACTCGGTTGATTGGTTCTGAAACTTTCGATGGACGAAACGCTGTCACCTTCAAAAAAAAATTGTGTGGTAATTTCTTTTCCGTCATTGTTTACCCAGGTTCGCAAACAACCTTTTTCGATGAAAAACATTGATTTTGAGATTTTTCCTTCCTCCAAAAGAATGCATCTTGCAGCCACTTCTACCTGTTTGAAGTAGGGTCTGAATATTTCCCAGTTGTCCGGTTTTGTTGTTTCCTGTTTCATTTTGCATATTATTTAGGACGGTTGCTAATTTACCTTTTTTAAGAAAATAAAACCATTTCGCTTTTAAAACTCAAATAAAAAACCAATAGATTTTCATAATCGTGTCCATTTTATTTCGACGAAATACTTTCATTATAAGCATTGGCAAGGTTCTTCACGATTTTGGAAAAAGCCTGATAAAAGTTATTAAAGCGTTCGCTATTATTTTCCAAACAGAGATAAGGCTCGATTAGTTCCAATTCTATAAGATGAAAATCTCCGCTGATAAAAATGCCATCAACACGCGCATACAAAGTGTTTTTAGCAAATTTATCCACGTATTTTTGTGATTCCAGAATCAGGTTTTTATCCGGTTGAATGTCTTCAGTTTTTCCACCTTAAAAATGCTGAACCCGGAAATCGTTTTCCTGGGGAACTTTCAGCACAGCGTGGCTGTATTTTCCATCGAAAAAAGCCAAAGACCATTCGCCATTTCTGATTTCTTCCACAAAAGGCTGAACCATAATGTCCTTTTTAGCGTATTTTTCTCCTACAATTTTCAATATATCCCGATAAATTTTCAAATTCCAGAAGAAAATCCATTTAAAAATTACTACAAAAAATTCTGATATAAAATTTAAACAGGCTCTTAGCTTTATGAAATAATATTTCATTCTTAAAAATGACAGAATTGGATAATTTTGACCGAAAAATCCTGAATTTGATTCAGAAAAACGCTGATTTGCCTTTGCAGGAAATTGGTGAGAAAATAGGATTGTCCGCACCTTCCGTATAGAGAAGAATTGTGCGGATGAAGAATGAAAACCTGATTGAGAGAAATATTTCGGTTCTCAATCTTGAAAATCTTGGAAGTTACATAACGATAACTACCCAGGTTGAGGTAACCAATGAACATTTTGAAATCATAGAACATCTGCGACAGAAATTTGATGCAATTCCGGAAATCAAACAATGCTATTCCGTTTCCGGAGAAATGGATTTTGTGCTGATAAGCATCGTAAATTTAATGAAAAGAGGGAGAAAGAAACCATCGGCAGCAAAGCCAATAACGATGCAGTGTTGGATATGGCAAAAAAATCTATCGTTCTTCTGAAAAACGATAACAATCTACTTCCCTTAAAAAAATCCGTACAGAAAATTCTTTTGTTGGGAAGTTTGGCTTCCAGCAGAAATTCGCCGTTAGGAAGCTGGAGAATTGCGGCAGATAACAATACAGCTGTTTCGGTTTTGGAAGGAATGCAGGCCTACAAAAACAACACACTGAATTTTGTAGAAGGTCCGAAATGCTGTTGCACAAGTGCTTTACGGAGATTGCAATCCGAGCGGGAAATTGCCGATGACCTTCCCGAGAAACGTAGGACAAATCCCGATTTATTACAATGATTATGCAACGGGAAGATTTACCAACAAAGACAATAATGTTTTCTGGAGCCATTATTCTGATGTAGAAAAAACTCCGCTTTATCCTTTCGGATTTGGACTGAGCTATACCAGTTTTGAATATTCTAATCTTAAAATCAATAAAAAATCTTTTGCAAAAGGGGAAAGCGCACAGGTTTCAGTAACCCTTAAAAACACCGGAAAATACGAAGGTAAAGAAGTGGTGCAACTGTATATCCGCGACGAATTTGCGTCTGTAGTACGGCCTGTGAAAGAACTAAAAGGTTTCCAGCTGGTGAATCTAAAACCGGGCGAAACCAAAACTTTGAGTTTTACATTAACCGACAGAGAACTCGGATTTTATAACAACAACGGCGATTTTGTGGTAGAACCGGGAAGTTTTAAAATAATGCTGGGAGGAAGTTCGGATGCGAAATTGGCTGAAGAATTTGTGGTGATGTAGAAGACATTTCCCACATATGCGTTGTCGTTTTTTAGTTCCGTTTTTGCGGCTATTTTAACAAAAAATAATAAATAACACCCAAATAACAATGAAAAATAGTCATGGATACAAGATGGATTTGAACTTTTTTATATCTTTTTTGATGAGCATAAGATACAAGATATGCACAATAAAAATGGCAATCAGTCCAATTAGAATAAGGGGATAAGTCATATTTTTTAAGTTTTATTTGTAAATTTCGTATAATACATCTTAGAGCCTGTTTAAATTTTATTTTTAAATTTATCATTTACTTTTCTTGAATTCCGTAAAGAATTAAAAGAAAGCTATAAAAACAATTCGCCACAAATTTGTATATTTAAAAAAACAAAATTATGGAGCCTATAAAAATTGATATTACCATACTACAACCTGTGGAAAAAGTCTGGGAATATATGAACGATCCGAAGCATATTGTAAAATGGAATTTTGCTCACGAAACCTGGCATTGCCCAAAAGCAGAAAATGACCTGAAAGTTGGCGGAATGCTGAAAACCAGAATGGAAGCCAAAGACAAAAGCTATGGTTTTGATTTCGTAGCGATTTATGATGAAATAATTCCGTTAAAAAAAATTAGATATCATATGGAAGACGGTAGAAATGTGGAAATTTTGTTTGAAAAAATAGACGGGAGCACCACAAAAGTAATTGAAATCTTCGAGCCGGAAAAAGAAAATTCCCGAGAAATGCAGCGTGATGGTTGGTATTCCATCCTCAATAATTTTCATAAATATGTGGAAAATCATTGATGAATTTTTGTCCAGAATTACAATTTTATCTTAAACTTTTACAACAATGAATCCAACTATTTTTCCTTGTCTTTGGTTCGACGGAAACGGAAAAAAAGCCGCCAATTTTTACATTGATATTTTTGGCGGAAAAAATACCGCCGATACACCAATGGTACAGAATATTGAAATCTTTGGGCAAAAAATGATGCTTTTGGATGGCGGTTCTGCTTTCCAGAAAAACCCTTCAATTTCGCTGATGATTATTTGCTTTTCCGAAGAAGAAATTCTGAAATACTGGAATGCACTTTCCGAAAACGGATCTACATTAATGCCTTTGGATGAATATCCTTTTGCAAAAAAATATGGCTGGATTCAGGATCAGTTTGGGATGAGCTGGCAACTTTATTTCGGAGAAACTCCGGAAACTTCACAAAAAATAGTGCCGAATCTGATGTTCATTAATAAAAACAGCGGAAAAGCAAAAGAAGCAATGGAATTTTATACTTCCGTATTTCCGAATTCCGAAATTGAAGGCATAATGAAATACGGAGAAAACAATGAAGCAAACGAAAATTCTGAAAATATCGCTCACGCAGAATTTACGATTGACCATTATAAATTCGGATGTCTGGATTCTTCTTTGGAACATAAATTTAATTTTTCCGAAGGAATTTCGATTGTGAAACTTACCGATAATCAAGCAGAAACCGATCATCTCTGGAACTCGCTGATTACCGATGGTGGCGCAGAAAGTAGGTGCGGCTGGCTGAAAGACAAATACGGCGTAAGCTGGCAGATTGTTCCGAAAAAATTACTGGAGCTCGGGATTTTTGCCGAAGATCCGCAGAAAGGTCAGAAAGTATTTCAGGAAATGATGAAGATGAAAAAAATTATCATTTCCGATTTGGAAAAAGCTTACAATTCCTGAAAAAATTCAATTTTTAAATTTAAAATTTATGGAAACCTTATCTTACGAAATCGAAATCAATGCTCCGAAAACCAAAATCTGGGATATCCTTTGGTCACCGGAAACCTACACCGAATGGACGAAATTTTTCAGTCCCGGATCACAAATGAAATCCGATTGGAAAATCGGCGGAAAAACCTATTTCACAGATCCATCAGGAAACGGAATGGTTTCCACAATCAGCACGCTTGAAGAACCTAATGAAGTTACCTTCAACCATTTAGGAATGATTCAGGATGGGAAAGAAGATACTGAAACCAAAGAAGTGAAAGAATGGAGCGGCGCTCCGGAAAGATATTTCCTCATCGAGCTCGATAACGGAAATACAAAATTACAAGTGGAAGTACAAGTTTCGTCAGAATGGAAACCGATGATGGATAAAGGCTTTATAGAAGGACTGAAAATCGTAAAAGATCTTTCGGAAAAATAAAATCTAATCCAGAATTTTCTTTAAATAGAATGAATTTTCAATCGCAGAATTTCCCCAGGTATTATTGAAATAGATATAAAATTCTTGATTGGCAGTTTTAATTTCTTTAGAAAGAGCATCTAGAAAATCCTCCGGATAGAGCGATTTGTAAAGAACAGGCTTTCCGTGAAGGCGATAATATCCCAGTTTAAAATTTGTAATAATTACATCTTCCAGAAGGTTTCCCGGAAAGCTGACACCACAAAAAATCCACTGATACTTTTTGAATAAATCGAAAACTTCGTCATTCCACCAGGAGTGATGCCGGAATTCTACAGCTGTTAAAAAATTATTAGATAAAGTTTCAGCAAGCCATTGCAAATTATTTTTCGTACAGTGAAATGAAGCCGGAAACTGAACCAAAAATCCTGCTAATTTATTCCCGAGATTTTCATTAATAAAATGACAGAAATCTGAAAATTCATTTATTTTGTTTTCGGAATGGTCGGAATGAGAAATGGTTTTCGGGATTTTAATGAAAATCCTGAAATCATCAGGTATTTCGTCATTCCATTTGTGCAATGTTTTTGCAGTCGGCTTTCTGTAAAAGGTGCTGTTGATTTCCACGGTGTTATAAATTTTAGAATATAATTTCAGGAAATCTTTGTTCTTAGAATCTTCCGGATACAAAGAGCCTTTCCAGTCTACGTTGTAAAAACCGGAACAGCCAATATGGATTTTTTGTGATTTTATCATATCAATCAATTTTCAGGTTTGCTTGATTCAGTCTCAAAGAATTCAAAATTACAGAAACAGAAGAGAAGCTCATTGCCGCTGCTGCAATCATTGGACTGAGCAAAATTCCGAAAAAAGGATAGAGAAGACCTGCTGCTAAAGGAATACCTAAAACATTGTAAACAAAAGCAAAGAACAAATTTTGTCTGATATTTTTCAATAATTTTTCGCTTAAAATTTTCGCTTTTGCAACGCCGAGAATATCACCTTTCAGCAGCGTGATTTCTGCACTTTCAATTGCAGCATCCGTTCCGGTTCCCATTGCAATTCCGATGTTGGATTGTGCTAAAGCTGGCGCATCGTTGATTCCGTCTCCGGTCATTGCTACGATTTTTCCTTGGTTTTGCAATTTTTTGATTTCCTGCATTTTATCTTCCGGGAGACAATTGGCTTTGTAGTGTTTTATTCCAAGTTCTTTGGCGACGGCTTTTGCCGTGTGCTCGTTGTCGCCGGTCATCATTATGATTTCGATATTTTGGGAATGAAGATAATCTATGGCTTGTTTTGAAGTAGATTTTATTTTGTCTGAAAAACTCAGAAATCCGATGACTTTTCCGGCTTTTGCGAGATAGGAAATGGTTTTGGCTTCGTTTTGTTTTTCGGCAATTCTTTGTTGTAAACTTTCAGGAATTCTGATACTGAACTGTTGTAACAATCTTTCATTTCCTAATAAAACATCTTCGTTATTAATCTTTCCTTTCACGCCTTTTCCGGAAATGTTTTCAAAATTCTGAACATTTTCAAACCTCAATTTCTCATTTTCAAATTGGTGTAAAACCGCATCAGAAAGTGGATGTTCCGAATTCTGATTGAGCGAAGCCGCCAGTTTCAAAACTTCATTTTTATCATTATTTTCTGCAGTTTCGATAGAATCTACGCTTGGTTTTCCTTGCGTTAATGTTCCGGTTTTGTCGGTAATCAGCACATTTATTTTGTGCATTTCTTCCAGTGCTTCAGCGTTTTTTATCAGGATTCCGTTTTGCGCACCTTTTCCAATTCCCACCATCAAGCTCATCGGAGTTGCCAAACCTAACGCACACGGACATGCAACAATCAGAACCGCAACTGCATTTACAAAAGCATAAATCAATTTGTTTTCGCTCCCAAAAATAAACCACAAAACAAAGGTTAAAATAGAAATCGCAATAACTGCCGGAACAAATATTTTTGAAATTTTATCTGCTAATTTCTGTATCGGTGCTTTGCTTCGGCTGGCTTCATTCACCATTTTAATGATTTGCGAAAGCAAAGTTTCGTTGCCTACTTTTTCGGCTTTCATCAGGAAAGTTCCGTTTCCGTTAATCGTTCCGGAAATTACTTTGTCATTCGCGTTTTTTTCAACAGGAATAGGTTCACCTGTAATCATTGATTCATCAACGTTGGAATTTCCTTCGGATATTTTTCCGTCCACCGGAATTTTTTCACCGGGTTTTACACGAAGAATATCACCGATTTTCACTTCTGATAATACTACTTTTTTTTCATTTCCGTTCACGATCAAATTAGCAGTATCAGGGGAAAGATTCATCAATGCTTCAATGGCTTTTCCGGTTTTCAGGTGTGCTTTTGCTTCCATCATTTGTCCCATAATCACCAAAGCGAGAATCACGCAAACCGATTCAAAATACAGTGGAATTTTGTCGTTGTGCAACAATTCGTGCGGTAAAATATTCGGAAAAAATAATGCGACTAAACTGAAAATAAATGCTGCGGCAACTCCTAAAGCAATCAGTGAAAACATATTGAGATTCCAGGTTTTAAAGGAAATCCAGCCGCGTTTCATTAAAAACCAACCGGCATAAAAAATCACGGGAAGCGAAAGAAGAAGCTCGATAATTCCCTGAAATTGATGGAAAAAAGGAAACTTTACAAACATTCCGCCCATCGAAAGGATAAAAACCGGAACAGAAAATCCTAACGCAATCCAGAATTTTCTTCTCAGGATTTTGTAGGTTTTATCTTCATTTTTGTTGTTTTTAGAAAACATCGGAACGAGATCCATTCCGCAAATCGGACAACTTCCGGGTTCATTTTGCACAATTTCCGGATGCATCGGACAAGTGTACTGAATTGCCGCTTTTTTTTCGGGAATTTTTACCAAATCCATTCCGCAAACCGGACATCCAACATTGGAATCATAAACTTTATCGCCTTCGCAAAACATCGGACAGTAGTATTTGCCTTGGTTGTCCGTTGATGGTTGATGGTTGATGATTTTATGATGGTGAACTCCAGTTTCCGGTTTCTGATTTCGTACTAAATCTTCTGTAATTTCTTCCAAATGCATATGACAAACAGGACAATCGCCTTTTTCATCATAAATTTTGTCGCCTTCACAGAACATCGGACAATAATATTTGCCGATATGATCTTTAAAATTTTCCGGAAGATTATTTTTGGAATAAGTTTGAGGCTTATTTTTGTGATCATCACGTTCTTCAATCGGAACGAGAAACATATTGCAAACCGGACAGCGTTTTCCCGACTGGAAATATACTTTTTCGCCTTCGCATTCCATCGGGCAGTAATAGACGGAACTGGGTGAAATTTTTGGATTTTGGTTTTCGTGATTATGATGATTGTGGTTTTCCATTATTGATAATTTTATCCTACAAATTTCCGAAAAATTGATTGGGAAGTGTTGTAAATAAATGGAAATATGTTATAGATAAACTGCAAAACAGATCATCAATTTATCCCGATTTTGTGGTGTAAAGCATCAATGTAAATGTTGTTTTTAAGGAAAATCTTGTTGCCGAGCATTCCCGTCATTCCAGAAAATTTCATCAGCAAATATTGGGTTTGCGAAAATCCTTCCACATAGGTTACGTTGTTTAGCGGGATTTCTTTGTTTTGAAATTTTATCTGCAGACTGGATTTTGCGGTATAAGCCGTTAAAATATTTTTCCAGGATTGGGATTTTTCAATGGTAATTTTTGAATTATTCATTTTTAAATTTTCCCAGATTTCTTTGGCAGTCAGCAATTCATACGCACTTGTTCCGGAATCATAAAGAAATTTTTCTTTTTTCCCTTTCAGAAAAGCCGGAATAATGATTTTTCTCTTTTTAAATGTAAAATCGGATAGATTATTTTTAAAAATTTCAGGATCATTTGATAGATTCAAAACCACATTGTTTTCTTTGAAATTGATAATTGTTTTCCTGTCTTCCAGAACGTCGGCTCCAATTGTTCCAATGATTTTTACAGAATCATTTTCATTTTTTTCGTTTTTAAAAGTTTTGAAATTAGCGGACGAAATTTCGGTATTTCCAATACAGAATGAAGCTTTCACTCTTCCGTTATCAGCGGAAATTTCCTTTAAACTTTTTATTGCTTCGGAATAAAATAACGTATAAGGCGAACCCGTATCAAACTGCATCCAATAAGTTTCGGGATTTCCACGAAAATGAACGGGAAGCAGCAGCGCATTTTTGTTATTTCCCAGCCAAGAAATCGGGATTTTCCCACTTTCGTTTTTTATGGTCAGATAATTTTCTTCGGGCGTGAATTTTTGGTCGAAATAGATAAATCCGCCAACCAGAAGCAGGATAAATGTAAGCAAAAATGCCGCGACAATTTTTTTGAATAATTTCATTTCAGATTTTTATGCAAGAATCGGAAACAAAATCCATTTTCGGTATCGAAATAATGCGACAATTGTACGACAGTTACAAGTCTTATTTTATAAAAAGCTGTTTTTCAGTTTAATAGATAATTTATTTTCACGGTTCAGGGAAATTCCGTTTTTAATGATGATCCATAATTTTATACCAATAAATAGGAGTAAAGGAACAATGAAAACCGGAAATTTTGTGCTGAATGCTTTCTGAATAAATGGACTTATAATCAGGAATAAAGAAAATATTGCGGCTAAAATAATCTGTACGCTTACAATGTTTTTTCCAAGTTCCTTATTTTTTGGATCTTTGGTTTTATAGGTTAAAATCAGTGGGAAAATAATTCCTCCATACGGAATTACAAGTCCGGCTAATGCAGAGAAATTAATCAGTTTTGCGCGGTCGGTTTCCAAATTTTCTGCAGTTCCGGAAAACAGATTTTCAGGTTCGGTTTCCAGTGATTTGGCGATGGCTTTCAAAGTAAAACCTTTCAGTGAATTTCCCGATTCTATTCTTTGTATGGTTCTTAGTGAAAGTCCCGATTTTTCTGCAAGTTCCGATTGTGTCAGGTTTTTTTCTTCCCTTAAAATTTTTACCTTATTTTTCATTTAATGCTTTTTTCAGACTTTATCCAATTCAATCCGTTTTCTGTTTTTAGATTTTAAAAATTGAGTAGGAGAGAAGCCGGTAATTTTCCGGAACTGGCTGGAAAGATGCTGAACGCTTTTGTAGCCGAGCTTTTGTGAAATTTCGGTTAAGGTAAATTCTTGATAAATGAGAAGCTCTTTTACTTTTTCGATTTTTTGAAGAATAAAATACTGTTCCAGCGTTACGTTTTCATTTTGGGAAAAAAGTTTGGAAATTGCGCTGTAATCCTTATGCATTTGGGATTTCAGAAATTCGGAAAGAATAAAATTTTCAGGAATATCTTCTTCAGCTATTTTCTGAATAATCAGGGATTTAATCTTTTCAATTTGTTTTTTCGAAAGATCTTTCAGAATTTCAAAACCTGAGGATTTTAAGCGTGCTTCCAGTTTTTCGAAATCTTTTTCCGAAAGTGTTTTTTGGGTTTCCACTTCACCAAGCTGAATGCTGGAAAGTGCTTCTCCTGATTCTTCAAAAATAGTTTGTACCGCAGAAATACAGCGGTTGCACACCATATTTTTGATAAAGATTTTCATTTTCTAAACATTTTTCAGCCGGTCTTCCACGTATTCGATTTTTGTTTTTCCGTGTTCGGTTGGTTTTCCGTTTTCGTCCACGCCTACAAAAACAATTTTATCAATAGTGATGATGGTTTGCTGTGTCATTTTGTTACGGACTTCACAATGAAGTGTGATGGAAGTTCGTCCAAAATCGGTTGCTTCGATGCCAATTTCGATAATGTCTCCCTGTTTTGCGGAACTCACGAAATTGATTTCGGAAATAAATTTGGTAACACATCTCGGCGTTTCCAGCTGGATAATCGCGTAAAGTGCGGCTTCTTCATCAATCCATTGCAACAATCTTCCGCCGAAAAGGGTATGATTGGGATTAAGATCTTCGGGCTTGATCCATTTTCGGGTGTTGTAATTCATTTTTGATAGAGATTAAGATACTTTTGCAAAGGTAATGGAATTTGTAGGAGGGAAATAAATTGTTGAATTGATTTCGTCAATGTTTATATTCTTTTCGATTTTAGTGCTTTCACTTTTTTCACATTTTCATTTTTTATCAGGTTTTCATAATCTTGGGATTCCATAGGAACAAGCGCAATTTTTCCTTCCGCATTATGATGAATTCCGAAACCGTATCTTTTTGTCAGAGGTGAAGTTCTAAGACAAGCTTGTCCTTTCGAAAAAAAGAGGTTTCTGGCACTTTCTTTTTCATTTTCAGAGAGCTCATTTTTAATGGCAAAACCTTCAAATACAACATCATCGGAAGTGTACTGATAGGGATATTTCGAAATCATCTCGAACTGGATTTCGGCAATGGTTTTTTGGGGTTTTTGCGGCGGCTTCGCCGCCGCAAAAACCGGACAGTCTTCAGCAACTTCAATCAGCGTATTCATATAATTGGTAGTATGCGTTTTCATTTATTTTTATTTTAAAGGTACAAAAAAACTCATTTCCTGGATTAGGAAATGAGTTTTTATCGGAAATCAGTTTATTATTTAATCAATATTTTTTCTGAAATCATTTTTCCTTCTGCCTGATAAACCAGAATGTAATTTCCGGCAGGAAGCATTGTGGAAACCGCATTTTTTCCTTTGGAAACAATTCCTGATGCCAGTATTTTTCCGGACATATCCGTGATAAAATAATTTCCGGATTTCTCTGTTTCCAGTGTGAAATTTCCGGTATTCGGATTTGGATAGATGTTTGCTTTTAAATTTTTTGTGTCAGCCACAGCCATTGCTTCTCCACATAAAAACGGGGTATAATCCACTTCTCCCAAATTGGAAAAATCTGCCTGATCCCAAACAACTTCTGCTACCATTTCCGATGTTGAAGTTTCGCCTTCTCTCCAGCAATTTCCTACTGCAGAAACAGGATTCGGAGTGTTATTGTAAAGTGCGTAAACAACGCCGCCGTTTCCGTTGTCTTTAAAAACATTATTTCCGTAATCTTCCTCGGTTCCCAAATCCAAGGTTCCGTTGCTGAGTACTGTAATTCCCCAAAGATTTCCACGGATCTGGTTGTTTCGGATGATGATGTCTTGGGCAGCATAAATGGCGATTCCACTACCTCCGTTATTCGGATTGGTTTCGGTATCATTATTTTCAATAATATTGTTTTTGATAATTCCTGAAGCACCACCACCGGTAGAAGTAATTCCGTAGCGGTTATCTTTTATGGTATTTCCTTCAATTCTGAAACGTGTACTTCCGCCTGTAAGCATGGAAACACTGATGCCGCCAACTTTTGTGAGATCACGGTTTCCAATCACGGTATTATTAATAATCTTCACGGAATCTGAAATCGACATCCCGATATTAATCTGCGGAGCATTGCTGTTATCAGTATTATTTCCGAAAAGATAATTATTTTCTAATGTTACCGAAACGGCACTGGAAACTCCGGAACCTATTCCTGCTTTTGCATTTTCGATAAACTGAGAATTTTTCACAACCGGACTACCACTATAAAAGCTTACCGCTCCGCTGCTGGAAAGTCCGCCATTATTATGACGAACGATGCAATTGTCCATCAAAAAATTATCTGTTAAAACTCTTACACCGCCTCCATATTCTATCGTTGTATTTTTCATTTCGGCAACGGAACCTATTTCAAAACGGATACCCTTGAAAGGAAATCCTGCATCCATAGCTGTTATCAGGAAATCAGACGCAGTTGTAGTATAATTACCATATACATATAATCCATAACCTGAGTCTACTTTCAAAGGTTTGTTTTCATCAATAACTAGATGATCGGTAGCAGAAATGGTGATGTCATTTTTCATCCAATAGAAATCTCCCATATCTTGTAAAACTGCAGGAGCAGCTGCGGAAAGTGAGCTTAATGTATAATTGGTTCCGTTTCCGGGAGTGGTAAACTGGGCAAAAATAAAAGTGCATAAACCCAGCGATAACAAAGTGTAAAATCGTTTCATATTTTTTCAAATTTTGCCCAAAGTTAAAGATATTCTTTGAAAGATAAGATTCTGAAATGTTAAAAAATCTTGTGAAATTAGGCTTATCTTTACACAAAAAAAAAAGAATATGGATTTTTCTGAAATCATAATCGGAGCAATGCGTTGGGGAATATGGGGTGCAAATTTTTCGGTTTCCCAAACCCGGAAAATGATCGAAATCTGTTTAGAAGAAAACTTTTATACCTTCGATCACGCTGATATTTATGGTGGTTATACTACGGAAGAACTTTTCGGAAAGGCTTTTTCCGAAATGAAAGTTGAAAGAGAAAAAATTCATTTAATCTCTAAGTGTGGGATAAAAATGAATTCTGAAAAAAAGAATTACAACATAAAATCCTATGATTATTCTAAAAATTATATTCTGAATCAGGTGGATGAAAGCCTGCAAAATCTAAAGACAGATTATCTTGATCTTTTATTGTTGCATCGCCCATCACCTTTGATGGATCCCGAAGAAATTGCTGCTGCATTCGGAATTTTGCGAAACTCCGGGAAAGTTCGGAATTTCGGGGTGAGCAATTTCAGTGTTCATCAGTTTGATTTGATTTCAAAATATTTTCCTTATCTCGTTACCAATCAGATAGAAATATCTGTAAACGAAACGAAAAGTTTCACCGATGGAACGCTGGATCAGATGATGGCAAAAAATCTGCGACCGATGGCTTGGAGCGTTTTGGGAAATTATTACAGCAACCCAGATTCTGAACAGAATATCAGAATTAAAAAAATCCTGAACGAATTGTCCCCGAAATACAACGCCGAAGAAAACCAGCTTCTCATCGCATTTCTGCGCAAGCATCCTTCAAAAATAATTCCTGTTGTAGGTACATCAAAACCGGAAAATATCCGGAAATTTAAAGAAAGTATCTCTATAACTCTTGAAACAGAAGATTGGTTCCGGATTTGGGAAGCTTCAAAAGGAAAAGAGGTGGATTGATTTTTCCATTATTCTTTCACCAAAACCAACGCATCATTGTAATAATACAATTCCCCGTTTTTTGAAATGCTGTCAAAATAAAATTTTATGGAATATTTCCCAAGTTGGGTAACTATTGAAATTTCCTGCATTTCGTGCCGTCCCGTTTGATTTTTGTAATTTTCAAAAAAATGGATAATTTCCGGCATCAGATTTTTTTGTTCACCGGAATTTAAAGCCACCAAAAACATGGGGTTTTCCTGATACATTTTATCAGTAATTATGATTTTGTCTTTTTGCAAAATCATTTCTTTCGTTTCGTAATTATTCTGAAATGCAGGACTCAGTTTTCGCAGATTGGCAATATACTGATAGTCTTTTACAGGAATTACCGTTTGTAAAGAATATAATTCCAGATAATTATTGATATTTTGATTGTTAATAATATTCGGGAAATATCCTTTTACTAAATTTCCTGCCTTCCAATAATTCATCATTGCAAATTCTTTTTTCAGTTCTTTTTGCTTTGGAGCATCCATTAAATTTAATAAAAAATCAAATTCTTTTCTTTGGGTTAAAAACTCAAATTTATCACGAATGTCAATTGCAGTTTTATAATCAAGCTTTTGATCAAAATCAATTTTACGGTTTCGCAGGAGATGATTTTTTTCAAGAGTTTGCAAAAGTTCTTTTTTCTGACTTCTTTTTGCTACCGAAAATGCATTGTAATAAGGGAGTATTAAAGCAATAAGTCCAAATGCAAACAACGAAACCGGAATAAAACGGATATCCGATTTTTTTGAAAATATAAAATACAGAACAACCGAAGTAAGCCAAATGGCGATGAGCAGAACAAAATAGCGCGGTTCGGTAAAACCGTATTGCAAAATTCTGGTGAAAATAGCAACGTAAAGCAACACCAAAAGCGGAAGCAACGTGTAATAAAAAATTTTTGAAAAACCTTTAACCCACGATTTTGCAGAATCAGCTTTCAGAGGATGTACCAGCAATAAAGCAAGAATACCAACCACAGAATAGGCGAGAACGAGATAGGAAACCCAACCTCTCGGAAGTTCCCAATTAATAATAATTTTGATGCAATAAAAGTAAAGAATGAGCAAATAAATCAGTAAAAGAGGAATAAGAATAAACTGCGTGAAAAATTTTAGAATTAAAGGATAATTTCCATCTTTTTCCAAATGCTGAAGTCCACTTTCATTGAATAGAAGAAATATAAAACAACTCCCAAAAATAAGCAGAAAATAAAATGTTTCCTGGTAAATTCTGCTGTTAATATTCAAATCAAAAAGTTTGTCAACCGCCAGAATAGCAAGCTCTACACCTGCTGTTAAAACTCCTGTAAATACGATGGTAAGAAATAAATTTACAAAAAGATTCTTGTTATATTGCCAAAAACCAATCTCTTTTCTGGATCGCAAAAAAGCTCCGAAAGCCACCAACAAATGCGAAAGTATAAAAATGGAAACAATAAGGTACACATAATTTTCTGTAAAATATTCCTGCTTTTCCGGCAGAAAAAGCAGAAAACCGATGAGAAATACAACTCCTAAAATTTGCAATAAAATTTCTTTCCCTATGCGCTGCGAAATCATTTTCAGAGCAAACATCACTGAAATGCCTAAACAACAAACTATTGTAAATTTTGAATATGCAAAATTTTGATATTTCCAATTTGGGTTTTCAGACATCAAAATTGCGCCAACAGAAGCCAATAATGCCATTGTAAGAATCATTGGAAAGCGCAATAGCAGATGTTTGGCTCGCAAAAGGATTTCGTTAAATCTATTTTTCATAGGTTTTTTTTAGATTTTGAAGTGTAAGGAAATGTCAGCTTTTCTTTTTCTTTTTGTTTTTCTTCTTTTTTTTCTTTTTCGGCTGTGTAAGTTCACGGATAAACTCTGCAACCGGATTTTCTTTTTCTGCTTCTTCCTTCACCGGGATTACGGTGGTTTTGATTTCAAAAAATTGCGATAATAATGATGAATTCAGGAGTTTTTCATCTATCATTGTTTTTATAAGCTCTGCCGGAGAATTCTGGAAATAATTTTCAACAAGATTTTTCAGTAGAAAATTTCTGTAATCTTCGAAAGAAACCGCAACGCTATACCGGAAAATTCTTCCTTCTTTTTCGGTGGTGAGGAATTTCTTTTCAACCAGAATTTTAAGATAAGTGGAAACGGTATTTTGGTGTGGTTTCGGTTCCGGATGCTGTTGCATTGCTTCTTTCAGATAAAAAGATTTCATTTTCCAAAAAAGCTGCATCAGCTGTTCTTCGGCAGAGGTGAGGTGGTGTATTTGCATTACTGTTTAAGGTTCAAGGTTTAGTTTAGATTCTAAACATTTATCATCACATAAATATACATCAATGAAACCAAAGCGGCAATACCAAATCCTGCAAGAACTTCTTTCAGGCTGTGTCTTTTCAGAATAATTCTCGTAATTCCCACCAAAACGGAAATGCAGAACCAAACAATTCCCAATGTAAAATCCTGAACAAAAAACAACGCCGATACAAATACATTGAAAGCAGTGTGCATCGAACTTTTGATGAAATAATTACTGATCTGCATCAG